>FWPV01000154.1_pt1 | contig 242101 bp, 247 predicted proteins | sample 2228371 | NCBI WGS metagenome assembly FWPV01 (sample SAMEA103939776, study PRJEB20133) | metagenome
TATTCAAGGATAGGCTAGCTTTGCTATTGCCACTTTTGCTAGGATAAATTTATTTTGCTAAACCACTTGACTGTGATTAGCTGGTTTATAAGATGTATCCTACAACGTGATTTAGGTGTCACACAAACAGCGCATCACCTAATTGAAACCTAATAGTTACAATACAAATGTTAAGAGACATCTCTATGCACTACAATTACTTGCTTTTATAATCCAATTATTTGATTTGTCTTAATAAAGATTAATGATAATAAACTTATTAATCCAGTCAGCAAAATATATGTATAAGCATACGCCTTGTATCTCTTTTTCAAGCCAAAGAAAATGATAATATTTCCGATAATAAATACCACTGCAGGTAAAGCAATAGGAAGTCTGGCAATTTGAGAGTAGTAATTATCTCTATCAGGAAGGCACGCTTCATAAATAGTAATACAGTATTCACTGATAAAAAAAAGATACATTATAGAAGTAATAGCTCCTGAAGCTATTGCTAACAAACACTGTATAATTCTTTTACCAATGCCAATCGGAATAGTCACATGTAATCACTCCAATAAATCAAATATGAGTTTTTAAATTACACCATAGTATTCAACGCGCATACTTTGATTTCGAATAATAAACAACACTTCAAGTAGGATATATCGTATAACGTCTCCACACTCACGACACCACTGAACCGGACTTCAGAGCTCTTCCCCTTGGCGGAGCCCCGCTCCCGGTGAAGGGGAGTGGTTGCTGCACTTCTCCAGAGCAGTGGCTTCAACAACCCAAGGCACGCCTGCTCCTTGCCCTAGCCCACAGTGCCGCAGCGTGAGTGTTGTGTTAGGTGCAGTAACATGAATTTCACACGCTACCATCTATAAAAAGTAACTAAATCACCCATTGTGTTAGCTAAGCCATGAGCAATGATACTTGTACTAATACTCTTCGACTTCCATGCAACCAAACCAAACAATAATCCTGCAATAAGAGCAAACAATAGTGCTATAGGCATTGTGTTAATATAATAAATATGACCGACCATAAAAAGGAAAGCTTGGAATAACCATATCCAATTATCCTTCCATTTTAGCTTTCTTAAATATCCCCATAAGAAACCTCTGAAAAGTGGTTCTTCAGAAAGTGCTGCGTTTCTTAACTGCATTATAAGGCTATCAAAAAAGATTGGTAGGGACACATGCATTTTTGTACGAGTCTTGAATTCACTATATACGAGGCCAACAAAGACCCCTAGAGCTATTCCACAAGCCACGGATATGATAAACCATTTGAAGCTATTATTTATATTGACTTTTTTAAATGAAGGTCTTGATATTAGAAGTGCTAAAGCCAATATAATCCCAGTTACAATTGAAATCGAAGGTAAAAATAGTTTCATCTCGCCCCATGGCAATGAATATTTAAGCAAACTATTTTTTATTGGCAAAATAATGGGTAAAGCTATGAATAATAGTAATGAAGTTAACCCAATGTTGAATTCTTCTAGCCGGTCTCTTTCCCACCAAATTAATAGTGCTGTAAGTACGTATGTACATATGATCTTAATTTGGTATGCATTATTAATATTAGTGATTTGAAATGCATCACATAATAGCCAAGGAAAGCGAAAAAATAGTAATCCTGCAAGCAGCGAAATAGAAATGATTGTCCTTGACTTATTCGACTTCATAGTACCTGTTTCAATCAAAGAAATCCCCTCCTTTAGTAAATCCAGATACTTCTTATTCATGTTATTGCACCTAACTACCACACTCACGACACTATGTCGTCAACACACCCATAATAGGGTGCATTCACGACACTATGTCGTGAATATTTCCATATAGCTGTAGACTGTTATATGTATCTTTAATTCTCCACATTTTGCCATAATACCTTCCAAAAATATGAAAAAAGCATGAAATAATCATGCTTACCACTAAAACAAAAAAAGGAAAAACATAAACCATGGGTTTATGTTTTACGCTTCTGTTTTCTCTTCAGTTTTTTCTTCTGCAGCTGCTGTAGTTGCCATTGCATCTTTTCTTGAAAGGTTTATTCTTCCTTGCTTGTCGATTTCAGTTACTTTTACAAGTATCTCATCGCCAACACTTACAACATCCTCAACCTTTTCTACTCTCTTGGTATCAAGCTTGGAGATGTGTACAAGGCCTTCCTTGCCAGGAAGAATCTCTACAAATGCACCGAAGGTCATTAATCTGGTAACTTTACCGAGGTAAATCTCACCTTCTTTTATTTCCTTTACCAAGCCTTCGATAATCTTAACAGCCTTTTCACCGTCTGTCTGATTGGTAGCCGCTATGAATACTCTTCCGTCATCTTCGATGTCTATTTTTACGCCTGTTTCTGCAATAATCTTGTTTATCATCTTTCCACCTGGGCCTATTATGTCTCTTATCTTGTCAGGGTCAATCTTCATGGTTATTATCTTCGGAGCGTATTGGGACAGTTCTTTTCTTGGTGTGCTTATTACACTGAGCATTCTGTCGAGTATATATAATCTTCCTACTCTTGCCTGCTCTAAAGCCTTTTCAAGTATTGACCTGTCAATGCCGGCTATCTTTATGTCCATCTGAATTGCTGTTATGCCCTTGCTTGTTCCGGCAACCTTGAAGTCCATGTCTCCCAGGAAGTCTTCCATACCCTGTATGTCAGAAAGTATGGCTACATTGCCTTTTTCCTTCATAAGTCCCATTGCAACCCCTGCTACAGGTGCTTTAATCGGTACACCGGCATCCATAAGAGCCAGAGTGCTGCCGCATACGCTGCCCTGTGAGGTTGAACCATTGGAGCTCACTACTTCGGATACGAGCCTTATTGCATATGGGAATTCCTCTTCAGAAGGTATCATTGGCTCCAATGCCCTTTCAGCAAGAGCTCCGTGACCTATCTCTCTTCTTCCGGGTCCTCTCATAAACCTTGTCTCACCTACGCTGTATGGCGGGAAATTGTAGTGGTGCATGTATCTCTTTGTCTCTTCATCACCAAGACCATCAAGTATCTGCACATCGCCTAAAGCACCTAAGGTTGCGATTGTAAGAACCTGAGTCTGTCCTCTTGTGAAAAGTCCTGAGCCATGTACTCTTGGAAGAACTCCAACTTCACTGCTGATTGGCCTTATCTCATCAAGCTTTCTGTCGTCAGGTCTGATGCCTTCTTCAGTTATGAGCTTTCTTACCTGCTCCTTCAGAATGTCATACAACACTGAATCAATTTCTTTTACCTTCTCAGGGAAGATCTCTGCGAAATGAGTAAAGGCATCATCCTTCACAGAATCCATCTTTGTTTGTCTTTCAAGCTTATCCGTGGTTCTGATAGCATCAAGAGTCTTATCGGTTGCGTATTCTCTTACTGCATTCTCGATTTCTTCGTCAACCTTGAAAATAGTATATTCCTTCTTTTCCTTGCCAACCTTTGCTACAATTCCCTCGATAAATGCAACAATTTTCTTGATATTATCGTGGGCGAACATGATTGCTTCAAGCATAACATCTTCAGAGATTTCATTTGCTCCTGCTTCAACCATCATAACAGCATCTTTTGTGCCAGATACAACTAAGTGCAGGTCGCTTTTTGCTCTTTCATCATTGTTTGGGTTAACTATGAGCTTTCCATCAACGCGTCCTACTAATACTGAGCCTGTTGGGCCTTCAAATGGGATAGAGGAGATGGAAAGTGCCGCTGATGAGCCTACCATTGCTGCTATTTCAGGATTATTGTCCTGATCTACAGACATTATTGTAGCTACTACCTGGACATCATTCCTGTAGCCATCAGGGAATAATGGTCTTATTGGTCTGTCTATCAATCTTGCTGATAGTATAGCTTTTTCCGTAGGCCTGCCTTCCCTTTTTATAAAGCCTCCCGGAATCTTACCTACTGCATACAGTCTTTCTTCATAATCAACACTTAGTGGGAAGAAATCAATTCCCTGCTTTGGCTTATCTGAAGCGCATGCTGTTACAAGTACAACTGTATCGCCATACCTAACTAAGACTGCTGCATCGGCCAACTGGGCTATTCTTCCTGTCTCTATGCTTAGTTTTCGTCCACCCAGTTCTAATTCAAATATCTCCACGTTTTTGCCTCCTTTCAAATCTGTATATATTGAACGCGCATAAGTATTTGCATTTGAGTAACGCGCGAATTCAATAACAACTTAGGAATCATTTTGCGAAAATAGAATGAATACACCAAGGTTTTTTCGCAAAATGACTATACAGTGTATTTTTGAAACTATAGTAATATAATTTTACCAGTTTCAAAAGATTAACTTCTATATGTATTTAGTATTTCCTTCTTGCCTCAAAAAAATCTTACAAAAAGGGCGGGATTGATCCCCGCCCTTTAACTACTATTTTCTTAAACCTAATTTTTCAATAATAGCACGGTATCTCTCGATGTCTTTGGCCTTGAGGTAGTTCAGAAGTCCTCTTCTCTGTCCAACCATCTTGAGAAGTCCTCTTCTTGAGTGATGGTCCTTCTTGTTTATCTGAAGATGCCCGTTAAGGTTGTTGATCCTCTCTGTAAGTATAGCTATCTGTACTTCAGGAGAGCCTGTGTCACCTTCCTTAGTCTGGTACTTCTGAATGACTTCGCCCTTTGTTTCCTTTGTAAATGCCATTGATTTCACCTCCTTATTCTATCTCCAAAAGCCAAGCAAACCGTTGGTGAATCGGTATACTGAGCAAATGGTATCCATGTAACAGATATGATTTTAACATATATATTTCTCTATGTAAAGGATATTTATTCTAGTCATACGTTTCGCACTACATCCTTTAGTAAGAGTTCAATAGTGCGAAAGGTTTTCATTGATGTTATAAATCGCAGCTAATCGAGATAATCTTCCTTGTGCGATTTATATGCCAGTCTAGCCTCAATATCCTTACGGATTTGCTTCACTAACTCCTCCATGGAAACGAACTTCATTTCATCCCTTTTATGCTTATGGAAAAATATTTCTATTTCCTCTCCATAAATATTATCGCAAAAATCGATTAGATGAGTTTCCACGCTTAGGCTTTCACCGTCAAAGGTCGGATTGAAGCCTATGTTGGAAATGCTTTTGTACAGCTTTCCTGAAACGGTTGTAGACGTATAATAGACACCCTTTTTAGGAAGGGTTATGTCCTTCTTTACATCTATGTTTGCAGTCTTGATCCCCATTACCTCACCGTTCTGCTTGCCATAAATGACATTCCCGTGTACAGAAAAGTCCCTTCCGAGATAGTCTGCCACTTTGTCAACACTGCCGCTTCTTATTATATGCCTGATAAGACTGCTGGACACAGTATGGCCATGAACTTCTACCGCATCTACTACATTTACTTTAAAACCAAATTTTTCTCCAAATTTCTTTAGGATTTCAGCATCGCCTTCCCCTTTGTTCCCAAACCTGTAGTTATAGCCAACAATGACAGATTTTGCCTTGAAGCTATCTACCAGTATGTTTTTCACAAAGGCTTCTGCGGTCATATCCTTGACTTTGTTGAAATCCTCAAGGTACAGCATGTCTACCCCCATGCCTTCCATTATTTCTGCCCTTTTTTCATTATCTGTAATCAGATAAATATGCTTATCGGGCATCAGTATTTTTCTCGGATGCGTACAAAAAGTATATACCATGCTTCCTGTTCCGTGCTGCTGGGACTCTTCCTTTAAAAGCTCTATAAGCTTCCTGTGTCCCAGATGAACTCCGTCAAAGCTTCCGAGAGCAATACACAATGGTGCAGACCTTATCGCATCCTCATATTTTTCTACAATTTTCAAGACAACCACCCTTATACGCAATGGACTGGCAATAAAGTGTACCCTCCATCACTATTTAAATAAAAACTTTTTCTATTTTTATATATAATCTCTGTCCAGATTCTTCGTATCTCACTATGCCGATTCCTATGAATCCATCCTCACTATATATGCTTATATTATCATCTTTACTAAGTTTCTCAAAACCTTGCTGCACTCCCTGCTCGAAGAGAGGATTGCCATTCATAATAGAGCTTAAAGCTGATTGCTTTATTGTTATGGCTTTATAATCTTTGAATACCAGCTCTACGCCGTTAATTATATCATCCAATCGATTTTCTTCAGCTGCTGCTTTTATTTCCTCTAAGGTATTGGAGTCCTCTATGGTGAAGGGAGATGAACCAAGCCTTACCAGCTGAGACATATATGCTCCACAGCCTAGGGCTTCGCCGATGTCGTAGCACAGCGTCCTTATATATGTGCCTTTGGAGCACAGCACGTCAATCATTGCCTCGTCCTCGGCTTCCATACCCACAAGCTTCAACTCATATATATCTACAGGTCTTTCCTCTATCTGAACTTCTTTACCTTCACGGGCATATTCGTAAAGCTTTTTCCCCTTTACCTTCAATGCAGAATATATTGGAGGCCTCTGGCTGATTGTACCTGTAAAGCTCTTTAAAATCTCCTCAAGAACTTTTGGCTCAATACTTACTTGTCCCGATTCCCTGATGATTTCACCATAGCTGTCATAGGTATCTGTTACTGTACCAAATTTAATATTAGCCCTATATCGTTTCTGCTTATCTGTAAGGTACTGGGCAACCTTGGTAGCCTTGCCTATGCAAATAGGAAGCACTCCGGCAGCTTCTGGGTCTAATGTGCCTGTATGCCCTATCTTTTTTATATTCAGTACCTTTCGCATGAAAGAAACTACATCATGGGAGGTCATTCCCGGAGGCTTCAATACATTAATGATTCCATTCATAATTTTCATCTCACCTGAACTCTGCTATTATTGCTTCAAGTATTTTCTCTTTGACCTGTTCAATGGTGCCATGAACAGTGCATCCCGCTGCTCGTACATGTCCACCACCGCCAAATCGAAGGGCTACAGCTGCCATATCAACCACTTTTTTCGACCTGAGTCCAACCTTTACTTTTCCTGGTTCAAGCTCTTTCAAAAATATTGCAGCTTCGACGCATTCTATGTCTCTTGCAAAATTTATGATGCCTTCGCTGTCTGCTTCCAATGCATTTACTTCTTCCATTTGCTTTTGAGTCAGGCTTATACAGGAAATGCTGTCATTATGATAGAACTCCAAGGTGTCCAGAGCTGTTTTCATCAGCATAACCTTTTCCTTTGAGCTGTTCTGGTATATTCTTTCAAACATCAGAGAGACATTCACCCCATTGTTTATAAGGTCTCCTGCGATTTGGTGGGTAATGGAGGTTGTATTGCTGTATTGGAATTGTCCAGTATCAGTTACTATAGCAGTGTAAAGGCATTCTGATATTTCCATGTCCATAGCTATACCAAGTATCTTTATGATCTGGTATATTATTTCGCCGGTAGCAGCTGCGTTGGAATCGACCATGTTTAGATTTCCAAATTCATCGTTGCTTATATGATGGTCAATATTAATTACAAAATTGTTCTCAAGATACTGCCTGCAAGATCCCAGCCTGTTAGCATCCCCGCAATCCAGAGCTATTACTGTATCAAAATGCTCATATTGTCTGGGCCTCTCAACCTTGTCAGAGTTCTTTAAGAATCTATATACCATTGGAATATCGTCATCAAGGATAAAGTACACATCCTTGCCCGACTTTTTAAGTGCATTGTAAAGGGCAAGGCTAGACCCGACGTTGTCACCGTCGGGCATAATATGAGACATTATGGCAATTTTATTGCTTTCCTTGATTCTGCTTATTATTTTGGGATAAATCAAAGACTCTCTCCTCCGTCCTTCTTGCTTACGTCCTTCAAGAGCTTGTTTATATAAGCGCCGTGTTCGATGGACTTATCCAGCTCAAAAATCACCTCTGGTGAATGTCGAAGCTCAATATTTCTTCCCATTTCACGTCTTATAAACCCTGCAGCACTGGTCAAACCCTTTATAGTAGCTTTCTGCTCTTCATCATTGCCAAGTACACTGATGAATATTTTAGCATACCTCAAATCAGGGGTCACCTCTGCAGCTACTACACTGCAGAGTGTTGATACCCTTGGGTCATTAAGGTCATTTCTTATTATATCGCTTACGACTTTTTTAACTTCTTCCGAAATTCTGTCTATTCTATGTTTAGCCATTATTATGCACCTACCTGTTATCCATATCATTATTTTGAGATTCTCTGTACTTTAAGGCTTATTCTTTCTATAGATAATGGATGCTACATTTTTGCCTCCTGCTGCGTGCCACGTGGCTCGTGCGTCGGGAAAGCCTTCGAAGCCATACCAAAACCCCGAACCTCGTACCTCGAACCCCGTACCGTTTTTACTTTCTGGGAACTGCTTCGATGGTGTAGGACTCTATAACGTCCCCTTCTTTTATGTCATTGAACCTATCAATGTTCAATCCGCATTCGTAGTTTGTATTTACTTCCTTTGCATCATCCTTGAATCTCTTTAAGGATGCCAGCTTTCCTTCATGGATTACTATACTGTCTCTTATTATCCTGATGTCATTGTTCCTGTTTATCTTACCATCTGTCACATAACAGCCGGCAATAGTTCCAACACTGGACGCCTTGAAGGTAGCGCGGACTTCCGCATGTCCAAGAATAACTTCCTTATATTCAGGCTCCAGCATTCCCTTCATAGCAGCTTCCACGTCTTCAATAGCATTGTATATTACCCTGTAAAGCCTTATATTTACTTTATCTCTTTCAGCCAGAGCAACTGCTGCAGGCTGAGGTCTTACATTGAAGCCTATTATTATGGCATTTGAAGCTGATGCCAGCATTACGTCAGACTCAGTGATTGCACCAACACCGCCATGTATTGTCCTTACCTTTACCTCATCATTGCTAAGTCTGGCAAGGGATTGTTTAACAGCTTCTACAGAACCCTGCACATCAGCCTTTACAATTATATTAAGATCTTTGACCTTACCCTCCTGTATCTGGTTGAACAACTCTTCCAGGGATACAGTCTGCTTGCTCTGAATCTGTGTAAGGCGCTGCTTTTCTTTTCTTTTTTCAGAAATTGTCTTTGCAGTCTTTTCATCATCTACAACTACAAAAAGGTCTCCTGCATCTGGAACCTCATCAAGTCCCTGTATCTCAACAGGTGTTGATGGTCCAGCCTTTTTAAGACGCTTTCCCTTGTCGTCTATCATGCCTCTTACTTTTCCGTAAGTATTTCCTGCTATGAAGAAATCCCCTATATTCAAGCAGCCATCTTGAATCAATACTGTAGCTACAGGACCTTTGCCCTTGTCAAGCTCTGCCTCTATGACTGTACCATTTCCCTTTTTATTCGGATTTGCCTTAAGCTCCTGCATTTCTGCAACCAGCAATATCATTTCAAGAAGGGTGTCTATACCTTCCTTTTTCTTGGCAGAAACAGGTACCATTACTGTATCTCCGCCCCAATCCTCTGAAAGAAGGCCGTATTCTGTAAGCTCCTGCTTTACTTTGTCAGGATTTGCTCCTGGTTTATCTATCTTATTAATAGCTACTATTATAGCTACGTTAGCAGCCTTTGCATGATTGATTGCTTCTATTGTCTGCGGCATTACACCGTCATCAGCTGCAACTACAAGTATTGCTATATCCGTTACCTTAGCTCCTCTTGCCCTCATTGCTGTGAAGGCTTCATGTCCGGGAGTATCAAGGAACGCTATTTTCTTCTCGCCTATGTTTACTGTATAAGCGCCTATATGCTGTGTGATTCCTCCGGCTTCTGTAGCAATAACGTTTGTTTCCCTGACTGCGTCCAAAAGCGAAGTCTTCCCATGGTCAACGTGTCCCATTATTGTTACAACAGGCGAACGAGGCAATAAATCCTCAGGTTTATCCTCTTCGGTCTTAAGAAGCACTTCTTCGCTTCCTTTATCTATGAGTCTCTCCACGCTTACGCCGAATTCTGTGGATATAAGCGTTGCAGTATCAAAATCTAATTCCTGATTAATTGTAGCCATTACCCCCAGGAGTAAAAGCTTTTTAATGATTTCTGTTGCCTGCTTGCCTAACTTTTCGCTAAGTTCTTTTACTGAAATAGTGTCTCCGACTTTTATTGGCTTTTTAGGTGTATGAACTTCTTCCCTCTTTGGCTCCTCATACCCTCTCTGCCTAAAGTTCTTATTATAAGGTCTTCCCTGCTGGTTCCTATAAGGTGGCCTTCCTTGTGATGGTCTTCCCTGAGGGGTCTTGACCTGTGGTTTCTTTTGAATTCTTTCTACCTTTGTGAAGTCTTTTTTTGAATCAAGCTGCGCTGTTTCCTCTAGTGTTTCTCCCGGTACAGCAGTCTTCACAGGCGCATTGGTCGGATTTGCAGGAGTGCCTGCAGGTCTTGTATCTCTTGCCGGGTGCTGTTGTGCATTATTCCATGGCTTATTTGTGTTTGGTCTCAGTTCTTTCTGCTGAGTCTGTGGAGGTCTCTGCTGCGTCTGCTGTGTCTGCGGAGGCCTCTGCTGCGTCTGTTGAGTCTGTGGTGGTCTCTGCTGCGTTTGTTGAGTCTGTGCAGGTCTCTGCTGTGTCTGCTGAGGCTGTGCAGGCCTCTGTTGTGTCTGCTGAGGCTGTGCAGGCCTCTGTTGTGTCTGCTGAGGCTGTGCAGGTCTCTGCTGTGCCTGCTGAGGTTTCTGCTCCGGCTTTGGTGCTTCAACTTTTTGGGGCGCAGCTTCAGGCTTATGTGAAACAGGTGCCTTAGCTTTGCTTCCCTCCGGTGCAGCCTTTTTCTCAGGCTCCGGCTTAATCTCAGTCTTTCCAAGCTGCCCTTTAATTGCTGTAATATCCGCAGCTTCAAGTGTGCTCATATGGTTATGCACGTCTATTTTTAGTTCCTGCGCAATTGTAACTAGATCCTTGCTCTGGACTCCTAATTCCTTGGCTAATTCATATATTCTTAATTTATTCAAGCAAACCACCCCCAGGTTTTTCATTTTTAATCACTTCAGCCAGAAGTTTTTCCTCAAAGCTCTTGCTGAAGTTCTCGTCGGTTATTCCTAGTACCGACCTTTCGCTTTTTCCTATGATGCTTCCCAGCTCTTCTTTCAAGCCCAATGTAATTAACGGTACTTTATAGAATGCTGCTGAATTTCTGAAACGCTTTTTTGTATTATCAGAGGCATCTTCCGCAACTATTGCTAGCTTTACCTTACCGCTTCTTATTGAATATCTCACAGCATCCTCACCTGTAACCAACTTACCGGCTTTGTTGGCAAGGCTTATCATGGAATACGCTTTATTCATCAGCAAGCTGCTCTCTAAGTTTATTGAACACTTCAGCATTTACCGGTGCTTCCAGTGCTCTTTCCACTCTTTTTGCTTTTATCGCAGCTTCAAGGCATTGCAGGCTGGGACATATATAGCAGCCTCTGCCGGGTGCCTTTCCAACCTTGTCTATGTCAACCTTTCCTTCGGGGCTTCTTACTATTCTAATAAGCTCCTTCTTAGGCTTCATTTCATTACAGCCAAGACATTTCCTGAGAGGCACTTTCCTTTTTTTGAGCATAGAACCTACCTCCTTTAACTTCCGGAAACCTGCGATTGACTCTTTATGTCAATTTTCCATCCGGTTAGCTTTGCTGCCAGTCTTGCATTCTGGCCTTCCTTTCCAATTGCGAGAGAAAGCTGAGTATCTCCTACTACAACCCTTGCTGCATTCATTTCTCTGTCTATTGTAACGCCTAAAACCTTTGCTGGGCTTAATGCGCTGCCGACAAATGCCACAGGGTCGTCATTCCATTCAATTATGTCTATTTTCTCTCCTTTAAGCTCGTCAACTATTACCTGAACTCTCTGACCTCTCTGTCCTACACATGCTCCAACAGGATCAATGTTATCATCATGAGAGTGCACAGCCATTTTTGTCCTTGAGCCGGCTTCCCTGGCAATGCTCTTTATTTCAACTATGCCATTCTGTATTTCAGGAACCTCAAGCTCAAACAATCTCTTTACAAGCCCTGGATGAGTTCTTGAAAGCACTATCTGAGGACCTTTTGTAGTCTTTTTAACTTCTACTATAAAGGTTTTTATTCTGTCCCCTATATTGTATTCCTCATTTGGAGTCTGCTCCCCTGGTCCAAGAATAGCTTCTGTCTTACCCAAGTCAATGAATACGCTGTTCTTTTCTTTTCTCTGCACTAACCCGGTCACTATCTCATTTTCCCTGCTGATGTATTCATCAAATATGATGCCTCTTTCAGCCTCACGAATTCTCTGAACAACTACCTGCTTCGCGGTTTGAGCTGCTATTCTCCCAAAATTCCTGGGAGTAACCTTAATCTCAACCATATCACCTAATTCGTAATTTTTATTTATTGCCTTTGCATCCTGCAAGCTTATATGAAGAAGATCATTCTCAACTTCTTCAGAAACAATTTTAAGTGCATATACGTCAACTTCCCCTGTCTCCCTGCTTATTGTGACCTTTACATTCTGTGAGGTCCCGAAGTTTTTCTTGAAGGCAGAAACCAGTGCGACATCAATTGCTTCAATAAGTAATTCTTTAGAAATCCCCTTTTCCTTAGCTATCTGATCCAACGCCTGGAGAAACTCTCCATTCATTTTTTGCTCCCTCCCATCTATATATTAATTAAACTTTATTACAGGCCTTATCAAGGCTATTGAGCTCTTTTCTATAAGCATAGCTTTTCCGTCAGCTTCAATTTCGACATTTTCTGTCGTATGCCCCTTAAGGATACCTTCATAAACCTTCTTGCCCTCCATGGGTGAGAAAAGCTTTACCTCTACCAGCTTGCCGTCGTTTTTCTCATAATCCCTGTCGGTCTTTAGTGGTCTGTCTATACCTGGTGAAGAAACCTCAAATATATATGACTGCTCTATAGGATCGGCTTGGTCTATCAAGTCACTGAGCTCCTGGCTGACAATTTGGCAATCTTCTATTGTTATTCCGCCTTCCTTGTCTATATACACTCTAAGGTACCAGTCCGCGCCTTCCTTTTTAAACTCTATCTCCACAAGCTCGAAGTTGTTCCTGTCGATTATGGGCTTTGCCAGATCATAGACTATATCTTCAACCTTCCTCTTTGCCATATATACTTCTCCTTTTGATTGATATTTTTGCTTATTACTCCCTATTTATACTTGTTGCCTGCGGCAACAAAAGATACGAAATACGAGATTCGAGGTTTAAGTATGGCTTCGATAGCCTTTCTTAAGCACGAGCCACGAGGCACGTAGCACGAGGCAACACCTCATAGGAATACCCAAAATACCTTATATTAATACGAAAGAGTGGGATTGCCCACTCTAATCTTAAAAGTCATTTGACAAGCACTGCATTACACAGTCTCATCTTTTTCTACAACACAGGAAAAGCATTATTTTCCTGCCCACTAAAAAATTATAGCACTCTTTGCAATTACATGCAAGGTTTTAGTTTCACCATAATCCGTCACTAAGTGGTTTCTAACGCAACAAATTTCTTGTTCTTAAAAGCGTTAGAAATCCACATCCTTGATTCAGTGCCTCGCATACCCTAGAAATAATTTACATAACGAGGCACTATACTTCCAAACCTCCACCGGCTGAGAACAAGCTTAATTGGTTGCTTTCCGGCACTCCGCTCAAGCAGCCATGATTCTTCATTATTTCTATTACAGTCTTGGAAACCTTGGCTCTTTCCCTAAGGTCATCCATTGATATGAAGTTTGATTCTTGTCTCGTATTCACTATATTCTGTGCGGCATTAGTGCCTACACCCTGGAGGGATCCCAGTGGGGGCAGTATCCCTTTATCAGTGACTATGAATTTTCTTGCATCTGATTTATAAAGGTCTACGGGTAAAAGCTTAATGTCCCTCTGATACATTTCATAGACAGACTCTAGCAAGGTCATAAGATTCTTTTCCTTTGTAGTTGCATTATTCCCCAATCTATCGATTTCTATCCATTTTGCTTTTACAGCATCTATTCCCTTTGTCAGCAAATCTGCATCAAAATCGTCCAGCTTTACTGTAAAATAAGTTGCATAGAAAGCTTCGGGATAATAAACCTTATAATATGCTATCCTGAAGGACATCATAACGTATGCAGTGGCATGAGCCTTAGGGAATAGATATTTTACCGTCTTACAGGACTGTATGTACCATTCGGGAATATTCTGCTCCCTCATTGCTTCTTCAAATTCAGGTGTCAAACCCTTGCCCCTTCTTACGTCCTCCGCTATCTTAAAGGACATCTTGGGCTGTACTCCCTTGTGCAATAGGAATAGCATTATATCATCTCTCGTTGAAATAACTCCTTTAAGAGTTGTTGTACCGCTTTTTATAAGGTCTTGAGCGTTGTTTAGCCACACATCAGTGCCGTGTGAAAGTCCTGAAATACGCACCAGCTCTGCAAAGGTCTTGGGCTGTGTGTCCATAAGCATCTGCCTTACAAACTTGGTGCCGAACTCAGGTATTCCCACGCTTCCGACCTTACAGTCAATTTCATCCAGGTTTATATTGAGAGCATCTGTAGTTGTGAATAGACTCATAGTCTTCGGGTCATCCAGCGGTATGTTGTTTACGCTGAAGCCTGTTATGTCTTCCAGCATTTTTATTATTGACGGTACGTCATGACCCAGTATATCAAGCTTAAGAAGTCGTCCGCTTATAGAATGGTAATCAAAGTGTGTGGTTATTATACTGGAGCCGGTATCGTCTGCAGGTCTCTGAATCGGAGTAAAATTATATATATCTGTGTAGTTGGGCACAATCATAACCCCGCCCGGATGCTGACCTGTGGTCTTCTTTATCCCGGTGCAGCCCTGAATAAGCCTGTTCATTTCAGCACTGTTGACTTTTATGCCCTTCCCTTCGTAATATTTTATTATATAGCCATAAGCTGTCTTGTCTGCAATAGTGCCGATTGTACCTGCCCTAAACACATAGCCCTTTCCGAAAAGCTCTTCGGTATACTTATGGGCTTCCGGCTGGTATTCCCCTGCGAAATTCAAGTCTATATCGGGCTCTTTATCTCCATCAAAGCCAAGGAACATTTCAAAGGGGATATCATGACCTTCTTTTCGCAGTACTGTTCCGCATTCCGGACAATCCTTATCTGCAAGGTCCGCCCCCGACTCCACAGAGCCATCCAGGAAGAAGTGTGAATACTTGCACTTTGGACATAGATAATGGGGTAGAAGCGGGTTAACCTCTGTAATATCGCACATAGTCGCAACAAAGGATGAGCCTACAGAACCTCTGGAGCCTACAAGATAGCCATCTTTCAAAGACTTGGCAACCAGCTTCTGTGCTATTAGATACAATACGGCATATCCGTTGTTTATGATTGAATTCAGTTCCTTTTCAAGTCTTTTTACAACGACCTCCGGGAGCACTTCTCCATAAATCTCATGGACCTTCTTCATGGTCATCTCTCTTATCTGCTCCTCAGCCCCTTCAATCTTTGGCGGATATGTCTCCTCTGGAATCGGAATTATATCCTCAATTTGTTCAAGTATTCTATTTGGGTTCTGTATTACCACTGAATGAGCATTTTCCTTTCCCAGATATTTGAATTCCTCAAGCATTTCATCGGTGGATTTGAAATACAAGGGAGCCTGTTCATCGGCATCCGAGTATCCTTGTCCAGCCATTATAATACGCCTGTAAATTTCATCCTCCGGTTCGAGAAAATGCACGTCGCCTGTAGCAACTACCAATTTATTGAGCTTCCTGCCCAGCTCGACAATACGCTTGTTTATTATCTCCAGCTCTCCCTTATTTGCAAGCTTACCGTTTCTAAGCAGGAAATCGTTGTTTCCGTTAGGCTGTATCTCCAAATAATCATAGAACCTTGCAGTCTCAGTTATGGTGGTTTCGTCTGCATTGTTCATTATATTTCTGAATACTTCTCCCGCCTCGCAGGCTGAGCCTATGATAAGCCCCTCACGGAATTGCATCAGCAGGCTTTTTGGTATCCTGGGCTTTTTATAGAAATAGTCCAGATGCGCCATTGATATAAGCTTGTAAAGGTTCCTGAGACCCGTCATATTCTTTACAAGCAGGACAATATGATAGGACTCTAGAGTCTTGTAGCTTCCTTCTCTTGAGGCAAGTCTATTAATATCCTCTACATTCTGTATTCCCTTGTCCCGCATTATTTCAATGAATTTCAGCATCATCGCTGCTGTCGCTTCTGCATCGTCAGATGCTCTATGGTGGTTCTCCAGGCTTATTCCCAGATACTCGCATACCAGATTGAGCTTATGCTTCTTTAGTTCAGGCAGAAGCATCCTCGAAAGCTGCAGTGTGTCAATAGAAACGTTGCTGACCTTCAGTCCCAGCTCTCCAGCTTTTGCTCTGATAAAACCGCAGTCAAAGCTGGCATTATGAGCAATCAACGGGGAATTGCCGGCAAATTCAAGGAATCTTGGCAATACTTCCTTAATTGTCTCCTTGTCTCTGACCATAGCGTTAGTTATGCCTGTCAGCTTGGTAATATTATCAGGTATAGGCATTTCAGGATTTATAAGCTCTGAAAACTTATCAACCAGCTGTCCCTGCCTTATTTTGACCGCACCTATTTCGGTAATCCTGTCCTTCATTGGATAAAGACCTGTTGTCTCTATGTCAAATACTATGAATTCATCGTCAAAGCTTCTGTTTCCCGAATTATAAACAATCGGTGCTCCATCATTTACATAATAGGCTTCAACTCCGTATATGACCTTTACTCCGTGCTTTTTCGATGCTTCATAGGCCTCAGGGTATGCCTGTACCACCCCATGGTCTGTAATGGCAATAGCTTTGTGTCCCCACTCCTTAGCCCTCTTTATAAGCTCAGATGCAGAACATATTCCATCCATGGAGCTCATACCGGTATGGGCATGAAGTTCTACTCTTTTTTCCTCTGAATTATCCAGGCGTACTGCTTTTTCTGCTTCTACTATGTTGTTGGGGAATATAACCAACTCTTTTATGTACTGGTCGTATTGTATATCCCCTTTTACCCTTACGTATCTGCCGTTAGTTATATTTTCAACCAGCTTAGCTGTATCATTTTCTTCTTTAATGAAAATCTTTGCTGTAATGGAATTTGTATTGTCGGTTATATTAAATATTATAATGGTCTTCCCGTTATTAAGTGTTTTTACCTCAGTATTGAATACGCTTCCCTGAATAGCTACCCTGCCGGAATCCTCGGTTATCGAGCTGATACTAATGGGAATGTCATTAAAGACTCTGCCCATTATAACAGCGTCTTTTCGTTTCTTCGCCTTGTCTTTGCTGCTGTCACTTTTGTTTGTCTTCAAGGCCTCAATTACAATTTTGTTTTCCTCTTCAAAATAACTTTTTAAATATTCATCGCCGCAAAGCTTTTCTTCCTCATTGAAGCATATTAAAACCTGCGAATCGATGTTGAAATATTCCTTTATGTATTGAGCTACTATACTGTGACATTTTTTTGAAATCAAATAGCTCGCTGCTTCCTTGGTTGCTACCATAAGCTTTATTCCACTGTTTTCATTATGAATGGTGGTATTCAAAAGAAAACCCGTAAAAGACGGGTTGTTTGCAGTTATTACACTTTTCAGATCCTCCCAGTGGGAGGCAATGAACTCATCTGCACCTATGCTTACCGCTGAATCTTCAATAACGGTTCGCACTCCGTTCAAACCATAGTGCTCAGAGATTTGCGCTTCAATTTTATTCAGTTCGGATACAGAAATAAGTTCCTTTAAGCTTATTACAAGCTCCCACACCCTGGCTTTCTTCATTATCCTAATTTTTTTCAACTCGAACTTGTCCCTGTATTGCAGAAAAAACTCTGAATTCAACTTGGTACTGCTTTGCATATTGACCTCCGATATGGCTTTATATCATGTTTAATATTTTTTACTAAGAGTAATTTGGTTCTCTAATCTAAATCATACTTTTTTGCTTCGTGCTTCGTGCTTGAGAAAAGCTTCGAAGCATTATCTTACTCTCCGTGGCTCGTGGCACGTAGCACGTGGCAATACCCTTTAGGAATACCCAATAAGTTACTTCGATTCTTTTTTTATACTGTTGCTGCTTAATATCTTCACAATATCCCAATACATTTTAAGACGCGCCTGTACTCCCTTAATAAGTCCCAGCTTTTCTTCCTTGGTTACATGGGTCATATCAGGAAGATCTACCTCCTGAACTCTTATTGAGAACTTTTCCACATATCTTGTAAGTGCCGCCTCGACACCGTATCTGGTTATATCTATGTTGGGTATCTTGTCTATTACCGACTTTTTTATAGCCCTCTGCCCTGAAAGATATGGAGTAACCTTCTGTGCAAGGTCTGTTACCATTCTGCCGTTCCTGAATATTCCTATGGTCATATCTGCATTGTTGTCCACGACCGGTTCTATAAGATCAATAACGTGCTTCTCCTTCAGTCCGATTAGGTCAGCATCCAGAAAAAGAATGACTTCAGTTCCGCATTCGTTGACTCCAGCCTTTATCGCTCCGCCTTTTCCGACATTCTCCTCCAACTCGATAACATCTGCGCCACATTCCCTTGCTATTTCTGCTGTCCTGTCGGTTGAGCCATCGCTGACTACTATTATCTTCTGAATCTCAGCAACCTTTATTAAGCAGTTTATTACGCTTGCAATAGTAAGTTCTTCATTATATGCAGGAATTATCGCTGTTACATTCATGTAGTTTCCTCCTATTTTGACTTTATACCAGTGCTTTTTAACACCACATATTTCCTGCTATTCAAGTGTTAAAAAGGCACTTCATTTGTTTGGTGCCTCGCGTGCTCTAGAAGTGATATACTTTACGAGGCACTTCATCTGTTTGGTGCCTCGTGCGCTCTAGAAGTGATATACTCTACGAGGCACCATATTATAGGATGGCATTGCTTGCTAAAATTATTCGAATTGGTAAGCCTCAATTTCCTTTATCAATTCTTCTATTGCATTTTCCTGAGGGATTTTTCTCACTATATTCCCTTTTACAAATAAGAGGAACTCTCCTTGACCTCCTGCAATTCCCAGGTCTGCTTCCTTCGCTTCTCCGGGACCGTTTACAGCACAGCCCATAACTGCAAGCTTCATAGGTTTCTTTACAGCTATGCCCCTGGTGCGTGCCTCAACTTCTTCTGCAACTCTAATTAAATCAACATTGGTTCTTCCACAGGTCGGGCAAGATATTATCTCTATTCCTCTCTTCATAAGCTTCAGGCTTTTGAGTATTTCCCTTGCAACGAATATTTCCTCCACTGGATCTCCTGTCAGAGAGACTCTAATTGTGTCTCCTATATTGCTGTGAAGCAGGATTCCCAAGCCAACGGAGGATTTTATTGAGCCTGCGAGGACAGTTCCTGCTTCAGTAATGCCTAAATGCAGAGGGTAGTCTGTGGCTTTGGAAGCTTTCATATAGCTTTCCACTGTTAGCATGACATCAGAAGACTTTATGGATATTACAATATCGTTGAAGTCCATAGCTTCCAGGAGCTTTATATTGTTCAATGTGCTCTCTACAAGTGCAGCTGCTGTAGGGTGACCATGCTTTTTAAGCACTTCTTTTTCAAGGGAGCCTGAATTAATGCCAATTCTTATGGGTATTTCCCTCTCCCTGGCAGCTTCAACAACTTGTCTGACTCTAGATCTGTCTCCGATGTTTCCCGGGTTTATCCTTATCTTGTCAGCACCATTGATGATTGATTGAATAGCAAGTCTGTAGTCAAAATGTATATCCGCCACTAGTGGTATGTTAATATGAGCTTTTATATATTTTAAGGCCTCTGCAGCTTCCATGTCAGGCACTGCTACTCTTACAATGTCACAGCCTGCCTCCTGCAGCCTTTTTATCTGCTCTACCGTTCCGGCAGCATCCTGGGTCTTGGTATTAGTCATAGATTGTATAAGGACAGGTTCACCGCCCCCAATATATCTATCACCAATTCTTATTTTTTTTGTATTATTGCTCATTTTTCACCCTACCTGAATATATTAATCAAATTAAACTTTATTATATCTCTATACATAAGGAATATCGAAAGTGCCATAAGCGCCACGAGTCCTACAAAATGCACCATGCCTTCCTTTTCTGCAGGCATAGGCTTTCTTCTCAAAAGCTCAACAAAGAGGAATAACAGCCTGCCTCCATCAAGAGCCGGTATTGGCAGCAGGTTCAGTATCGCAAGGTTCAAGCTTATAATTGCCGTTAGATAAAGCATGCTTATAAGACCTGTCTTTGCGGCTTCATTCATATATACTATGATTGAAATAGGCCCGCTCACTTCTCCGGCATCAGCTTTGCCCGTAACCAATTGGCCTAGGAAGCTCAGCATCATTTTTGTTATAGTAGCCGTAGTCTTTATACCATTGGTCAAGGAAAAACCGCCTATTTTCACCTGTTGAGCCACACCAATTATAACATCGTCTGTATTTGCATTCTTAATGGGTGTAACCTGTACATCCCTTTGTACCCCTTTGTTCTCAAGGGTAACAGTAATAAGCTCCCCTTCATGCTTGGCAATCTCGGGCTTCATTTCTTGCCAATTGGCTATCTTAACATCATCTATCTCAACTATCTTATCCCCTGCAACAATACCTGCCTTCTCTGCAGGCAGCCCTTTCGTAACCTGCCCTATAATTGGAGCTTCTACCGGAGCTATTATCAGCGAGTAAATAAGTATTGCCACCAATAAGTTGACTAGTGGACCTGTTGCAACAGCAGCTATTCTGCTCATTATAGGACTGTTATTAAAGGCACCGGGATCCTTTTTCTCCTCATCCTCCCCTAGCATCAGACAGAATCCGCCAATGGGAAATGCTCTCAAGGAGTACATGGTTTCTCCTATCTTTCTGCCTAAAAGCTTGGGTCCCATTCCAAGTGCAAATTCCACAACCTTTATTCCTCCAAGGCGTGCTGCTATAAAGTGCCCTGCTTCGTGAACAAATACTATGGCATTGAATACCAGTATTGCAATAATTACCGTCATTACCTTATACACCCCACTTGATACAAATTAAGTATTGTTTCTCTGGACCAACGGTCAAGAGCTACCACATCATTTATATTCATATTATTCATTACTTTATGTTTATCCAAAGTCTTTTCAATCAAGCAGCCTATATCAAGGAAGCCTATTTTCCTATCCAGGAATAATCTTACTGCTTCTTCATTGGCTCCGTTCAATACCACGCAGGCGCTGTCCCCCATGGAAAGTGCCCTGAAAGCCAGCCCCAGGCATTTGAACTTGTCGGTATCAGGCTTATAGAAGGTCAAATTGCCAATAGAGGTTAAGCTCAGTTTTTCCCCGCTTATAGCAAGCCTGTCAGGATACGTCAGTGCATATTGAATGGGCAGCTTCATGTCCGGAAGTCCCAGCTGTGCAATCACAGAACCGTCAACATATTCCACAGCAGAATGTATAATGCTTTGAGGATGCACGCACACCTCTATCGCCTCCGGCATTATATCAAACAGCCACCTTGCTTCAATTACTTCAAGGCCTTTATTCATCAGTGTAGCTGAGTCTATTGTAATCTTTCTGCCCATTGACCAGTTGGGATGCTTCAAGGCATCCTCCAGCGTAACCGTACTAAGCTCCTCCAGCGTCTTATTCCTGAAAGGCCCACCTGAAGCTGTAAGAATTATTTTGGATACTTCACTTTTCTTGCTGCCACACAAGCTCTGGAATATTGCAGAATGCTCGCTGTCAACCGGTAGCATAGACACCTTGCACCTTTTCACTTCTTCAGTTATGATCCTGCCAGCTGTAACAAGAGTCTCCTTATTGGCGAGAGCAATATTTTTACCTGATTTTATGGCATTATATGTGGGAATAAGTCCTGCTATACCTACAATTGCAGATACCACAGTATCGCTCCCCTCAGTGGTTGCAGCTTCCACTATGCCTTCCTGACCTGCTGTGATATACGTCAGGCCGCCCACGCGCTTTTTTAGCTCCTCATATTTCGATTCATCCCCGATGGCAGTTATCCTTGGTCTGAATTCTCTTACCTGAGCTTCCAGAAGGTCAATATTGGAGTTGGCTGCCAAAGCTTCAACCTTGAATTTATGATTGTTTTCTCTTACTATCTCCAAGGTCTGAGTTCCTATTGACCCAGTTGACCCTAATATCGATATAACTTTCATGAAATACTCCTAACCTTTATACTCAAATTATATACAGGCGGACACTGTTCCCCCTAATGGAACGCATGCAATGCGTTCCCTACATCCCCGCACCTCGAACCTCGAACCTCGAACCCGTCCTATATCATTTCTCCAATTAGTACAAAATAGTAATAGATTACCGGTGCAGTAAACAGAATACTATCAAACCTATCCAGTATTCCTCCGTGCCCCGGAATAATATTTCCAAAATCCTTAACTCCAGTGTATCTTTTTATATATGATGCAGCCAAATCTCCCAGCTCTGATGCGATACCACACAGGAATCCTGTAATTACAAAATGTATGATTCTGATATCTACACCAAAACTGTTTATTATAAAACCGGCAAGTGTACTTAAGGCTACGGAACCGACAATACCGCCCAATGCCCCCTCTACAGTCTTCTTAGGACTGATTCTGGGACTAAGCTTTACTTTACCCATATATATTCCTACAAAATATGCGAAGGTATCTGTAAACCATGCAGTCAGGAATGGCAGCCACACTATTATGTTTCCATATTTCAGCTTTTCTATGAAAAGCAGGTGGCTGAATAGAAAGGGTATATAGACAATCCCAAGAAGAGTTATGGATATTTCTGTTATATTATGCTTCTGTGTAAGTATTTCGTATGTAAATATCATCATAACTGAAAATACGACAAGGAACCCGGGCCTGTCAAAGGTAATGGGCAGAAGAAACATGATATAGTACACTATAACTGCAATATATCCTAAAATTCTATTAGTATTAATACTTATGTTATTCATCGCCCTATAATACTCGAAAAGGCCTACCAATGAGACTGCTGCAACAAAAAGGTACAGATACAGTCCCTTAAAATATAAAACAAACAATATTAGTGGTATTCCAAGAATAGCACTTAATACCCGTATCTTTAACATTTCTACCTCCACTACTTCAACGCGCCAAAACGTCTGTCCCTGCTTTGATACTCTATTATAGCAGTATGAAGTACTTTTTCATCAAAGTCCGGCCAAAGCTGATCGACAAACACAAGTTCACTGTATGCCCCCTGCCAAAGCAGAAAGTTACTTATCCTCTGTTCCCCGCTTGTTCTTATTATCAAATCAGGGTCAGGATCACTGCCTGTATATAAATGATTTGCAAGTAAGTCTTCATCAACAGCTTCCTTATCTATGCGTCCATCACTTACCCCTTGTATAAGCTTTTTGCAGGCTTTTAATATCTCGGCTCTGCCCCCATAGTTCAATGCGATATTGAATTGCAGCCCTTCATTATTTTCGGTAAGCTTCAGGGCCTCTTCAATTTCTTTTCTTGTCTGAGTGGGGAGTATGTCCACCTCACCCAGCACTTTGATCTTCACCTTGTTATTATGGAGTGCATTTACTTCCTTTCTCATGTACTCTACCAGTAGATTCATAAGATAGCTTACCTCATCCTGAGGACGTCTCCAATTCTCAGTAGAAAAGGCATAGACAGTCAATATCTTTATACCTAAGTCACTGCAGGCCTTTACTGTCTCCTTGATAGCCTCCATGCCGGCCTTATGCCCCATAACCCTAGGCAGACCCTTTTTTTGAGCCCAACGTCCATTGCCATCCATTATAATAGCGATATGTTTTGGAAGTCTATCCATATCAATTTCTACTAGCATCCAAGAACCTCCTTTACTATACAATTAAAAACCCACATGTAAATAAATTCTCAATCTTAAAAAAATATCCCTCAAAATGAGGGAAACTATTTAAAAAGACTATATTGAACGCATATAAGTATTCCTCTAATGTATTGTGCGAATTCAATAACTATCAAGGTAACATTTCGCGAAACTTGAATTAATAATGTAAAGTGTTTTTCGCGAAATATGTTGTAGTAAGTTTTATTTTGTCTTTTATAGCTTTTTGTCTGACAACAATAGGAGTATTTCCCTGTCTTTCTTCTTTTTTATCTTCGTAGGGTGTAATCGTTGCATCAATTACAATGCTATGCTTCTCACCTATCAGTTGCAGAGCTTTGTCAAGCTTGTAGCCTATTACTAGAGGTGTCTTACCCAAGTGTGTTAAACCTCCATTATTTCCTTTTCCTTTATTGCCACTGCATTATCTGCTTCCTTAATGCACTTGTCTGTCATCTTCTGTGTATCTTCTTCGGATTTTTTAAGTCCATCCTCAGTTATTTCTCCATCCTTTTTAAGCTTCTTAAGATGTTCATTGGCATCGCGTCGAATATTCCTTATAGCCACCTTGGCTTCTTCACCAAGCTTCTTAACTACTTTTACCAGATCTTTTCTTCTTTCCTCTGTTAACTGTGGTACAACAAGCCTGATCATCTTTCCATCATTTGAAGGATTGATACCCAAGTCTGATTTCAATATAGCTTTTTCAATGCTGGGAATGGCCTTTGGATCCCACGGGCTTATTGTAAGTACCCTTGGCTCAGGCGCAGCTAAGTTTGCCAGCTGGTTCAAAGGTGTGACTGTTCCATAGTATTCAACCGATATGCGATCCAAAAGACTTGGATTTGCACGTCCTGCCTTCAATGTAGAAAGCTCGTGCCTCAGTACGCTCAGAGTCTTTTCCATTTTCTCCTGCATGCCTTTTTCAATATCCTTAATCATTTGTTAATCCTCCCTTACTACTGTACCTATCTCTTCACCCATAACCGCTCTAATTATATTATCAGGGTTTTTGAGATCAAATACAAGTATTGGTATTTTATTATCCCGGCATAGAGATGCCGCTGTAGAATCCATTACGCCTAATCCCTTGTTGATTACATCCATGTATGAGACCTTATCAAATTTCTTGGCATCTTTGTTTGTGACCGGATCGCAATCATAAACTCCATCTACCTTCTTGGCCATAAGTATTATATCCGCTTCAATTTCTGCAGCTCTAAGGGCAGCAGTGGTATCTGTAGAAAAATATGCGTTGCCTATACCAGATGCAAATATGACTACTCTTCCCTTCTCCAAATGCCTGATCGCTCTTCTTCTTATATACGGTTCTGCAATCTGCCTCATCTCAATAGCGGTCTGCACACGAGTAGCTACATTTATTCCTTCTAAAGCGTCCTGCATTGCAAGGGCATTGATTACAGTAGCCAGCATTCCCATATGGTCGGCAGTTGTCCTGTCCATACCCTCGCCGCTTCTGCCTCTCCAGAAGTTGCCACCGCCTACTACGATTGCCACTTCTACCTGGAGCTCTCTCAACGTCCTTATCCTTTCTGCAATGCTTAGCAGCGTATCGTGATTCAATCCGAAGGTCTTGTCCCCAGCCAATGCTTCACCGCTAATTTTCAGTATCACTCTTTTATACTTTACGTCACTCATATATATTATACCTCCAATTAAGCATAAAATTTCTACATATTCTAAAAAAATCCTTCTGATTTTCAAAAAAAAGAGAACACTGAGTGTTCCCCTATTTTTTCAGCACTTCTTCATCTGGCTCATTACTTCCTCAACGAAGTTGTCTTCCTTCTTTGCAAGGCCTTCACCTTTTTCAAATCTTACGAATCTTCTTATGGAAAGGTTCTCGCCTATTTTTGCAATCATTAAAGAAAGCATATCTTGTACTGTCTTGTCTGTATCCTTTATAAAGGGCTGTTCAAGCAGACATATTTCCTTGTAGTACTTTTCGATTCTGCCTTCAACCATTTTTTCAACAATTTTTTCAGGCTTTCCTTCATTCAAAGCCTGAGCTTTGAATATTTCTCTTTCCTTTGCTATGACTTGTGGATCAACTTCTTCCCTCTTCACATATAAAGGATTAGTTGCGGCAACCTGCATTGCCATATCTTTTACGAACTGTCTGAACTCTTCGTTCTTGGCAACAAAGTCTGTTTCGGAGTTAACTTCAATAAGAACTCCAATCCTTCCGCCGCCATGTATGTACGCGTCAACTATGCCTTCGCTTGCAATCCTGCCAGCTTTTTTTGCTGCGGCAGCAAGTCCCTTTTCCCTGAGGATCTCAATGGCTTTTTCCATGTCTCCGTTGCTTTCTGTAAGGGCTTTCTTGCAGTCCATCATACCAGCACCGGTTCTTTCTCTTAATTCCTTAACAGCTGAAGCTTCAACCATTTTTAATCGCCTCCTATGTATTATACGTATATTGAGAAAAAGGCGGCTATCGCCGCCTTTAAATACTTACCAAGCAGTTACTCAGCAAGCTGTTCGCCCTGTCTAGCTTCAATAATAGCATCTGCAATTTTTGAAGTAAGAAGTTTTACGGCTCTTATAGCATCGTCGTTACCAGGTATAGGATAGTCAATTTCCTCCGGGTCACAATTAGTATCAACTATTGCAACTATCGGAATACCAAGAATGTGTGCTTCCTGTATTGCTATTTTTTCCTTCCTTGGGTCAACGACGAAGAGCGCTCCTGGAGCACCATTCATGTTCTTGATACCGCCCAGGTTCTTCTCGAGTTTTTCCATCTCGCCTTTAAGCTTAATAACTTCTTTCTTTGGAAGAACTTCGAAAGTTCCGTTTTCTTCCATTTTCTCAAGCTCATTCAATCTTTCGATTCTTTTCCTGATTGTCTTGAAGTTAGTGAGCATTCCACCCAGCCATCTCTGATTAACATAGTACATGTTTGCTCTGAGAGCTTCTGACTCGATTGACTCCTGTGCCTGTTTCTTTGTTCCTACGAAAAGTATGTCCTTACCTGAAGCAGATACTTCTTTTATGAAGTTATATGCTTCATCAACCTTTTTTACTGTTTTCTGAAGGTCGATGATGTAAATGCCATTCCTCTCGGTAAAAATGTACTCTGCCATCTTCGGGTTCCATCTTCTTGTCTGATGTCCGAAGTGCACGCCAGCTTCTAAGAGCTGTTTCATTGAAATCACTGACATTAAAATTACCTCCTATGGTTTTTTCCTCCACGATCGTCATATCCTTTGAGGACTCTAAGAGCACCCCGCAAAGAATCAAATCATGTGTGTTTTTACCTTAAATAGTTTACCATATAACAAATTTATTGGCAATAAGTATTTTGTTACGCGTTTCGGGTTTCGCGTTACGCGTATTAGGGTGATTCTTCGAAGCCCTGCTAAAATGCTCGCAACTCGTAACTCGTAACTCGCAACCAATGCTCTATACGAATACCAACAATATCCCTTATAGTTTTAATATGTTGTGAAAAATTATACTCAAATTTGCCTGTAAAATGAAAAATTCCAGGCTAAGCCTAGAACTTCATCTCGTCAATATCCTTATTATATCATCATAGCCTGAACCTTTTGGTATCTCGAAATTACCGACCTTGAGCCTGTTGTCCTTACCTGCCTCTTCAAGTCTCTTTAAGAAAGCTTTTGTATCTTTTATAAGACCACTTTCCTTAAGTAGGTCTGCAATACCTTCAGAGCTCATCCCGCTCTTTATATTAACTGTTATTTTTCCTGCTGCCGACGGCATTGATGTAGGACTTGGATTTATCGCTGTCGGTGTAACAATCGGTGCTGCAGTGGGAGTTGGCGTTATTTCAGTAGGCACGGGTGTTTGATTATTCAGTATTTCTTCCTTGGTAAGCACAATAAGGTTATGCTTTACTGCTTCCTTTTTTATTTCTTCTACAGTCAGCTCTCTATTGATTATGCTTATATTTATTATTGATGAAACTACCAAGCCTATCCCTATGCCTAAAGTTATATTCTTAAGGTTAAAGTTTCCCATTATTCTACCTCGTTTTTTAAGGATAGTATAAGCATTACTTCTCCCTGTCCTATGTTCATCTGCTTAGCAATGTCAGTTACACTCATCCCTTGGGTCGCATAATCAAACACAGTCTGCTGCTTTGGGTTGAGCTTTTCCTCAAGGGCTTTGTCCTTTTCCATATCATCATTGGTTATCTTCTTCTTTTTACTCGAAGTGATAACTGGAGCTATTAACGGTGGTAAATTTTCCTTCTTTTCAATAACAGATGCATTTATAGCAGCATTAGCGAGGTTCCTCTGTTCTTCTCTCAGACTTTTCAGCTTTTCTTCAATTTCCTTGACTACCATTTCTGAGGTGTAATTAAGCTCAGATATAATTTCATCAGCATCTTCAATTACCTTTTTTATTTCCTGTTCCTTTACGTCGATATTGAAATAAATATCTTCGCCTTTTATTTTATCCAGGAAAATAAGTATTATGGTGGTCAATATCGCAAATATTCCAAATGCCATTAGCACATAGTTTATCATGAGAGCACCTCATTCATATTCTTATATCAATTTTAGTAAGATGTTGCCCCTTGGGTCCCTTTACTTGCTCATCTTTCTCTTCAGCCTGCCCGTCCTTGTGTTCCCTTTCCTGACTGCTCTGCTTGCCTTTTTGATGTCCTTCCCTGTCCACTTTTGCTCCCTGGGCTTTTTTTGTTTCAACTACCTGTTTCGTATTTTTCTCTTGCTGCTGCTGTTCTTTATGCATATTGACAATCAGATTGTTCTTCTCTAATTCGCTTTCTGCATTTCTGGCTTTCTGCACTTCCGGAAGCTTGGGTATCATTGTCTGCAGGTCAACAGGCCTTATAGTCATGACAATCACTCCCCATAATTATTTATAACGAGTAGGGGCGTCCTGTTCCACATTAATTTGTCACGCCCCGTAACGAGTTTCATAAAAGGCTTCCTTAGATGTTAAAATAATCAAATAGAAGCCTTTTTTATATATCGTCATATGAACCCATTTTTATCTCAGCATTAGCTCTATAGAAGGAAACGAATTTTATAGAATCTTTGATATACATCATGCTGTTGCCTATTATTATCCTGCTTCCTGAGAAAATAATATCATTGACTCTTACCTTGCCTCTTGAAAGCTCCTCAAAATATACCTCCAGCTCATTCTGTTCAGCCAGAACCTTTTCCTGATTCTGTTGAAGCTGCAGCTTCAACTGGATAGACTTTGAAAGAAGCAGTTTCTTTTCTAACGGAAGCTCTGAATTCTTACTCATCTTTGTAAGAAGATCAACGGCTTTGGTTGTCTTATCCAAATTATCAGTAATCTGTTTCAGCTCGCTCTTTACCTCTTCATATTTCTTTCTCATATCAGGACTGACGCCAACCTCAAGTTCAGTTATGGTCGCCATCGGAGATCCTACAACCTTGGCTTTAATCTCCTCTCCCACCTTAAAGGAACCTCCGACCAGCAACCCTTTCCTGCCGCCAGCTTCCAGTTTTCTTCCACAGGTAACCTGGCTATGCATTATTGCATCGCTTTGTATGTTTCCCTTTACCTCAATCTTACTGTTTTCTATAAACTTAGCAATGAGATCTCCTTCGCAATAAAGCTCTCCCTTGTTCATTCCCTGTATGCCTCTATGAAGTATTATGTTGCCGTTGGACCTTATAATTGCTCCTTCTACAACACCGTAGACTTCAACATCCCCTTCAGCCTCAACAACAAAGCCGGTAAGTACATTACCCATTACAACAACCTTGCCGTTAAATCTTATATTTCCTGTAGAATTGTCGACATTATGCTTTACTTCATATACTGAAAATACATTCACCTTTCCGTCTATTACCTTTACCTCACCATCGACTGTAGCGAAAAGCTCGAGTCCGTTTTCGCTCACATCCACATTCTTACCTCTCGGCAATGCGAGCTTCTTACCATCCTTGCCCGGAACCTCTGCGCCCAGTACATTCTTGCCTGGTGTACCTTGAGTATGTGGCGTCAAGGTTACCAGATTCTGTCCTGTCTTTACATTTTTTATAAGAGACAATTCATGGTAATCAATTTTTCCGTCCTTATCGATATTAATTGATCTTTCATTGGAAATATCAAAGTGGTAAGTAAGCACTGCATCCTGCCCCGCCAGAGGCTCAATGCCTTCTGCTATAAGAACTTCCTTATTATATGCTCTTAAAGCAACTGCGCTCTTTATTTCACTTTCCTTTATATTCAATACAACACCATTCATCTTAAGTGCTTCGTATATTGCATTCTCTGTTATTTCAGCTCCCCCTATAGGCTTGTTTATTGTAATATAAGCCTGCATGTTGTCATTTGACAGCTTGACCAGGCATTCACTGTCTATCATTCTCTGCTCTTGAGGTTCAGCTATTTTTATCCATTTATCATGGCTTCCGACTTCTACTGATTGTTTGACTGTAGTCAAATCTACACTCTGAATTCTGCGCAAGTCAACTTTAGTTACAACGTCTACCATCGTAACTCCCTGCTCTACTTTAATATAAACCCCATCTTCTCTGAATTCAAAATCAATATTTTTATCCTTTGTCTTCTGGCTCTCACTAAGGATGTTGTCGATACTATTCTCAATAATTTCAAGAGTCTTCCTATCTCCAATAGAAAATTTAATCTTATAGTATGAGGAAAACAGATTCTTTTTGCTTTCCATCACTTCGATATGGAGCTCCTCCTTTTTAACATTAAAACGTTGCATACCTTCCGCTATTAACTTGTCATAATCCTTACCCTCAAGAATAATAAACTCATTCCCCATAAAAACACCATCCCATCATTCGAATGCGACTTTGAATCTGTTCTTAAGCCTGATAATTGCTTTTGTATGCAGCTGTGAAACCCTTGACTCTGATATACTGAGGAGCTTTCCTATCTCTTTGTAAGTAAGCTCATCATAATAGTACAGTGAAACTACCTTTTTTTCTTTTTCAGGCAATATGTTGATTGCATCTACCAGTATTTCCTTAACTTCGGTGTTTTCAACCAGACTCTCAGGAGTCTCCAGCTGCTTATCATCTTCGTTGCTGGTTACCTCTCTCTTCTGTTCAAGTAAATCATCCAAAGAAACTATAGCGTATGTTGTTATATTCTGTATCTTCTTCTGAAAATCCTCTATTGATAACCCGAAGCTGTCAGCCATTTCTTCATCTGTAGCAGGTCGGCCAAGCTTGTTCTCCAGCTGGTAATATGCTCTTTCAATTTCTTTTGATTTTTGTCTCACTGATCGCGGAAGCCAATCTATTTCTCTGAGTTGGTCGATAATAGCTCCTCTGATTCTTAGCTGGGCATAGGTATCAAACTTTACTCCCCTGGAAAGATCATATTTGTCGATAGCATCAATTAAGCCAAATATGCCATAGCTTACGAGGTCGTCGAACTCAACGTTGTTTCCATAGCTCGCATAAAGCCTGCCAGCTACAAATTTAACGAGATATATATATTTAAGTATAAGCTCTTCGCGTATACCTGCATCCTTTGTTTTAGAATATGCTTCCCATAGATTGGTAAGATCCATGATATACCTCCGTAGTAAGTATTGTTAGTCCTGTTCATTCTGATTGTACTTACCCATATAAACAGGGTTTACTTCAACAAATCCATTGTCGCTGTCATTATCCATGTTCGAAAATTCTTCATCATCCAGAGGAGGCACTTTTATATCCAACATCGGTTTGTTATTATTAAGGTTTTGTTCCAATACTGCTTTTTTTCTATTCTTATCCCGGGTGAGCTTGCTTACGCTGCTGCATTCCACCGCATTCCTGACTGTTTCTGTAAGCATATGGCCGAATACTCCAAATACAACAGTTACAACAATACATCTTATCATAAGTGCAGAAAAACTTATGCTGTTGCTTACTCCGATTAAAATATTTATTAATAGCGCAGTAAGAACTATTATTATTGGCATATTATTGACTATCTTCATCACAGAAAACTCCATTCGTTATATTTCGCACAAAACATTTTATACTACTTCAAAATGTGCGAAATATACTCCTTGATTCGTATATTGTGAAAAGTACATTTATGATAACACAAACGCAGATGCTTCTACTGCTTTGTATAATAAATCTTTTTCACAATATATCTGCTTTACTTTGCATTTTTAAATCTGTTTCATTCCATAACCTATTGTTTTTATTAATAATATACCAGTTTCTGAATATAATTCAATAGTACGTCCATAATTCCCCCCTGTGTCCTCTGCAATTATCGGAATATTGAGGGACTTCAGTGTCTCTTTTGTAGCTGTGACATTTCTTGCGCCTATCCTCATGATGTCACTTGCATCATTAAAATTAAACATTTGAGAGCCACCGGCAATTTTGCTCAAAAGTTTGCTTCTTTTGGCACCCATCTTCATCATATCTTCCATAAGCTTTACTATCCCAGTGTCAGCAAACTTTGCTATATTGCTGTTATTCTTTATTTGTGCACTGCTCGGAAGCATAATATGTACCAGTCCTGAAATCTTTGTAACGGGATCATAAAGACATATCCCGACGCAGGAACCTAGTCCAAGTGTAGTGAGTATCCCAGGACTATATGCTGTATTGAGATCAGCCATTCCAACTTTAATTAAATCAGCCATATTAAATTACTCCCAAGCTCTTAAGCAGAATTTCAAAAGAATCCTCATCCGGAATCAGGAAAAAGTTGCCCTTTACATGGTTTGTACCTTCGTTAAAATCTGTTTCAATAAGCATGACCTTATCCCCAACCTGACCAAAGAGTATGACTGGTACGCTTAAAATTGCACCGGCCATATCCATTGCAAGAGATGGCACTGATACGATGAGCTTCAAATTCGTTAAAACTGATAATGAAGACAAGTAAGAACCTGCCAAGATATTTCCTACCTCCTGCAATGCAGAGAAATCCATTTCATCCAGTTCTTCAGTTTCGTCCAGCTTGCTCATAAGTAAATTTGTCAGCAGCTTAGCAGATTTTTTATCGAGCAGGAACATTATGCTACCATTTATATCCCCGGTTACTTTGAAGTAAATGCCTATTACTTCGACTTCGGGCCCGCCTACAAGTTCAGCCACATTTCTGAACTCCAGTATATTAACCTTGGGAACGTCCATATCAATTCTTTTGGATATCATTTTGGATAAAGCTGTCGCAGCATTACCTGCTCCAATATTCCCAATTTCTCTTAAAACATCAATTTGTAAACTGTTTAAATCGTCAACTGATATACCCACTAAATCACGCCCTTTTTTTAAACTGTTGAATTGGTAACTATCTTTACTATATCCAACAATATAATGAGTCGTTCTCCTACCTTGCCTATACCGTATATATTCCCTTGGTCTACGCTTCCAACTCCATCCGGTGCTTCTTCTATCGCTTCACTGCTTATTTCTATTACCTCGGAGGAAGTATCTACAACTAGTCCAACAGTAATGTCATCCACTGTAACTATTATGATTCTAGTATTGTCATTTTCCTTACCTTCAGAAAGGTTAAACTTTTTTCGAAGTTCAATTACAGGAATGACTTCACCTCTTAGGTTTATAACCCCGCGCACAAAATGTGCTGCTTTTGGAACTCTGGTTATTCTCATCATTTCCTTGATTTCTTTAACTCTTAGGATGTCAATTCCGTACTCCTCATTTTCCAATCTGAATACAACGTATTGTTTGGTGTATAATGTTGTTTCCATCGTGTGCACCCCCTATATCAAAGAATTTGTATCGACGATTAATGCTACTTGTCCATCTCCAAGGATGGTTGCGCCTGCTATAAATTTGATACCGGACAGGAATTTGCCAAGAGTCTTAATAACTATTTCCTGCTGCCCTATCAAGCTATCCACAATGAATGCCGAATTCTTATCGCCTTTTTTTACAACAACTGCGGTAAGCTCATCGCTTTCATCACTGGCAACATTGGCAACCTCCAGCATCCTTCCAAGCCTTACAATCGGTATTACGCTGTTTCTGTTCAGCACAACGTCCTGTCCATGTACGTTTCTTATAGTTGATGCGTTTATAGTAGTGATATCCCTTATTACATTTAAAGGTATTGCATACTTCTCCTCACCTATTGTAACAAGAAGAGCCTGTATGATAGCAAGTGTAAGAGGCAGCCTTATAATAAACTTGCTTCCTTTTCCCTTTGTGTTTTCTACTTCTACTATACCGTTAAGGGATTCTATCTTTGTCTTAACAACGTCAAGTCCGACTCCTCTGCCTGAGATGTCAGAAATTTTGTCTGCCGTACTGAAACCAGGCTTGAACAGCAGTTCAATAGCATTCTTATCATCCATTTCACTGGCATCGTTCACTGAAATAAGTCCTCTTTCTATTGCCTTTTTCTTGACTTTTTCTACATCTATGCCTTTTCCATCGTCTTCAACCTCAATAACTACACTGTTTCCATCCTGGTAAGCCCTCAGATATACTATACCGTTGGCTGATTTGTTGTTTCTGACTCTCTCTTCCCGCTCTTCAATTCCATGGTCTATTGCGTTTCTTATCAAGTGGATAAGCGGATCGCCGATTTCATCAATAACCGTTCTGTCTAATTCTGTCTCTTCACCTGACATGTTGAGGGTTATATCCTTTGAAAGATCCTTGGACAAGTCTCTTACCATTCTTGGGAACCTATTGAAGACTCTCTCTATAGGTACCATTCTTACTTTCATAACTGCATCATGGAGGCTGGTGGTGATTCTTTCCAGATACTCAACCGCTTCTGTCATATCCTGATTCTTTGAATCAGCACCTACACCTTCAAGCCTCGTCTTTATTATTATAAGCTCGCTTACGAGGTTCATAAGATTATCCAGCCTGTCAATATCTACTCTAACTGTTTTGCCCATCTTGGCCTTCTTACCAAGTGTTTCCTCATTATTTTCTTTCTCATCATTAGAAGTCTCTGATAACTCTTTTCCCTCTGCAGTATCAATTGGATTGCTCTGGTTATTCTCTTCTTCTGCAGCCACCTCAATCTTTTCGAACCTTGCTTCAATTATTTCAGAGATAGATTCCAATTCTTTCTTTATTAAAGCTTCAGATTCTTTTGTAACAATTGCTATTGTAAATTCACTATCAAACTTTTCGTCTTCAATATCCTCAACCTTGGGTACTGCCTTGAATATCTCAGCATATCTCTCAACAGTCTGAAAAACAATAAAGGCTCTGGCAGACTTCAGCATGCAATCCTTTGCAAGCATCACTCTGACTTTATAAACCCCCATGCCCTGTTGTGTAGCTTTTCTTACTACGTTTTCATCGTATTGATTAAGCTTTATTAAATCATCGTGTTGAGCTGGAACAGCTTCAGCCTTCTTTACTTCTTCTACAGGCTTTTTCAAGAGTACTCCATTAAGACTTGCAATAATGGCATCTGCCTTATTACTCCCCTCATGGCCGGTATTGGAAATTGAGCTTATAGAGTTGTCCAAAAAATCGAGGCACTCAAATAAAATATCTACAATTGCGGTATTTACATTAACTTTGCTATTTCTAATTGCATCCAGTACATCTTCCATCTGATGAGTGAGGTTTGTAATCCCTGTATAGCCCATCGTTCCCGCCATACCCTTTAGTGTATGTGCTACTCTGAATATTTCATTCAGTATTTTCATATCCTTTGGATTTGTTTCCAGACCTAACAAGCTCTGGTTAAGCAACTGCAAGTGCTCCTGTGATTCTTCAATGAATATTTCCATGTATTGATTCATGTCCATAGTATTACACCCCCATGTTTTTTAGTATTTCTGCAGTTATATTATGTAAAGGAGCTATAGTATCGATAGCACCAATGTTTACTGCTGATTTTGGCATTCCGTACACTATACAGGTGCTTTCGTCCTGTGCTATGGTTTTTCCTCCTGCCTTTTTGATCTTTAATATGCCATCACTGCCGTCACTCCCCATACCCGTCATCATTACAGCAATGATATCCTTATGCCCACATTTTGCCACTGAATTCATCATAACATTTACCGATGGTCTATGTCCAGTTACTGGAGATTCCTTATTTATTGATATTCTATATTCATCATTCCATGCTTTATTGATCTCCATATGGTAATCACCCGGAGCTATGTAAACCCAGCCTGGCTTTAGCAAATCTCCCTCCTCGGCTTCCTTGACATTTATCTGTGATAAACTGTCCAACCTTGCTGAAAGTGATTTTGTAAAGCCGGGAGGCATATGCTGTACTACCAGAACTGCTGCAGGAAGGTCCCCCGGCAGCTTCGTCAGGACCTCCTGAAGTGCCCTTGGTCCCCCCGTAGAGGTGCCTATGGCAATTATGTATTTTAGACTTCCTTTCGAACCAACCCTTGCTGCAGTATTTTTCTTTATGGAAGGAAGGCTGTCCATGAACTGTGTCTGAGGAAAATATCCTCCCATTGACTTACCAATGGAGTTTATCTTCTTTGTCAGCTCGTCCTTTATATGTTCTGCATCAAAGTTAAGTATTGAGGCGGTAGGCTTTGCTACAAAATCCAGAGCTCCAAGCTCAAGAGCTTTTATTGTAGCTTCACCGCCTTCATAGGTTAAGCTTGAAAGCATTATTATCTTTGGAACAGGTCTCAGCTTCATAAGCTCAGCAAGGGTCTCCAAACCATTCATTACCGGCATTTCAACATCAAGTGTTATAATATCCGGCTTTAAAGCCACGGCCTTTTCCAAACCTTCCTTGCCGTTTCTTGCTGTGGCTGCTACTTCAATATTCTCGTCACTATTCAGCATATCCGAAATTATTCTTCTCATAAAGGCTGAATCATCTATTATAAGTACTCTTATTTTTTTGTCTGCAGAAGTAACCATATTTATACTAACCCTTTCTTTATCAGTCTGCGCTGCTCCTCAAATATAAATTTAGAAATCTCATTCCTTTCGAAATCACTCATCCTATCAAATCTTACACCATAAGCATAGGGTGCTCTAGTATTTCCACTGAGGGTTCTGCGAACAATTATTCCAAATACTACCAGCTTCCTGCCATTTAGATTGATGGTAAATTCAATCATATCCTTTTCCTGCAGCTCTTTAGCAGAACTTATATGCAGGCCTCCTGCACTTATATCATGCAGATTGCATGTGAATCTTTCACTGTACTTTCTTGCTTTAAGGTCTTCTACCTGCGCAGCTTCAACATCCCTTAGGAGCTTTAACCTGTAGAAATCCCTCCTTTGTATCTTGTTTATTTCAGAAAGCACTTTCAGCCTATATAGCGGAACTCTCCCAAAAAGCTTTTCATTCAGAACAGCACTAAGCTCATACAAGGCTTCACCCCTTGATACTATAAGCTTTAACAATGTATCCTGCTTCATGTAAATATCCTGATTCTTATGGATAGGGATTAATACATCTAAAAACTCATTATGATGAAGCTCAACCACCTGACTTGTGTACCCATGCAGGTGGCCGCTTGTATCTATATATTCCATAAGGATTTTTTCTCCAACTGTGAAATATTTCTTCAAGTCAAACATACCAATTCTCCTTAAGATGCAAATAGTGTCAAATATGTTATTTTTCATAAAGTTACTTTTATATGCTGCAATAATTATAATATGATTGACGAAATTTGAGTGATTTAATTAAATAAGTTAGTAAGCTTGTTTATGAATGTTTTTATCCCGGACGCCGAGGCTGTGTTTAGCTCTTTATTGTCCATAAGCGTCAGAGCTATTTCACTCAGATTCTTTGAAGCTTCGCTTCTGCTGAAGCTTATGATAAAGGGCTGCTGGATCTTCACTGCTTTTATTACATTGGCATCGTTCAGTATGTAGCCCAGCTTCTGGAGCTTAACCCCGAGGAATTTCTGAGTTACAACATTAAGCTTATCCAATATGTTGAAGGCTTCAGCCGCATTATCAGCCCTATTTACTACAACCTTAATATTCTTCATTTTGTCTTTATGTGTAATTGTTTTTATTAGAGCATAAGCATCCGTAATTGATGTAGGCTCAGGTGTGGTCACTAATATTACTTCCCTTGCCGCATGCACAAAGCTTATGACATTTTCTGAAAGTCCTGCTCCTGTGTCTATCAATATAACATCAGCTTCTTCATCCAGCTTTCCAAGCTTCATCAACAAATCTACCAACTGAGTTTTGTTAAGCTTTACCAGCTCTTGAACTCCGGAGCCGCCAGAAATGAATTTTACTCCATTTGGGCCTTCCTCAAGTATTTCAAGTATATCCTTGTTGCTGTTTATTACATCAGATAAATTGTACTTGGACATTTTACCCATTACTACATCCACGTTTGACAAACCAAGGTCAGCGTCAATTATTACTACTCTGAGACCCATCTGTGCAAACTTTATACCGAGGTTAACAGTAAAATTGGTCTTTCCTACACCGCCTTTACCGCTTGTTATTGTAATTACTCTTGATCCCGGTTTATCAGTCAAGCTGCCTGTGCTTTTCTCATCCTCTTTATAATTCTTAATGCTGCTAATTATCTCTCTTAATCTCTCAGCTTGATCTTTCATACAGCTTATCTCCCAACAAACAGTTTATTATCTTGCTATTATCTGCGATTTCTATATCATCAGGCACGCTTTGTCCGGTAGTGATATATGAAATAGGCTTCTTTGTAATGTACGCAACATTTAGAATTACTCCGAAGGCTGAGGTTTCATCCAGTTTTGTAAAAAGCAGCTTGTAATCGTCCAGGAAGCTGTAGTTCTTTATTATCTCTATGCAGTCCGAGAATTTTGTTGTGGCACTCATAACCAGATAAACTTCATAGTCAATGCTGGATTTTATTAAAGTTTTCAATTCCATAAGCTGATACTTGTCCTTGTGGCTTCTGCCTGCGGTATCAACAAGTATCAAATCCTTATTGTTGTAGTTCTCTATAGCATTTAGAATTTCCGCCGGTGTATATATTATGGATAGAGGAACCCCGATTATCTCGCTGTATGTCTTAAGCTGCTCAACCGCTGCTATTCTATAAGTGTCTGAGGTAATAAGCCCAACCTTCTTTTTTTCTGTCAGAACCATGTTTGCTGCGAGCTTTGCAAGGGTGGTTGTCTTTCCAACTCCTGTTGGTCCTATTACAATAATTACCTTTTTGTCCTTAGTGAAGGAAAATGGCTCGGGCTCCTTCATATACTTGCTTAATATATTATAGATTGTATTCCTTACAATAGCATCGCTTTGCTGTTTTTCACTGTCTAAGCTCTCAATAAGCTTCTCTTTTATCTCATTGACAATTACCTTATCAACCTCGTAATCTTCCAGAGTCTTTAAATATTTCTTGACTATATCTGAAAGCTTGATATTCTCATAATCTACCTTTACAGCATCATAAACCTTGCTAAGCATGTTTTTAAGCTCCAAAAAATCCTGCTGTATAAGCTCTTTGTCGCCATTATTTGTTTGCTGCTTGATACTCTCCTTGGGTATGTTCTTCTGCACCTGCATATTGGCATTAAGCTCGTTTATGAAGCTGCTGCCGGTATTATTATACTCCTCTTTAATATGCTGCCGTGGAGCCGGACTTATATCTTGAGCCTTATTCTGTCTAATACCTGATGAAATGTCACTGTCAATGGTCGCAACAACTTCTATAAGAGGCTTTGCAAATAAACCCATCAAGCCCTTTTTCCTGATTTTTCTTGTATTTAAAATTATTGCATCTCTGCCCAGGTCTGATTTTACTTTCTGCAGTGCTTCCTGTGCTGTCTCACCTACATATCTTTTAACTTTCACTATACACTCACCACCCCTACTGATTGTACCTCAACTGATGGATCCAATTCATTGTATGATAACACTACGAGTCCTGGGGCAACCTGATCTATCATCCTCTTGAAATAGAGTCTGACAACGGGAGATGCCAGTATTATGGGCTGCTCCCCCATTGAATTCAGCTTCTGCACCTCTTTAAGTAGATTGCTGATTATCCGTTGTGCTGAACCAGGGTCTAAATTAAGAAATGAGCCGTATTCCGTCTGCTGCACTGAGTCCATTATCATTTGTTCCAGACCTGCATCCAGTGTTATTACTTTTGCCTGTCTGTCAAATATAAAGCGTTTTGTAATATTTCTTTTCATGGATTGCCTTACATATTCGGTAAGCATGTCAGTATCCTTTGTCATCGGTGCATAATCTGCAAGTGTCTCCATTATTGTTACCATATCCCTTATGGATACACCCTCCTTAAGCAAATTGGCAAGAACCTTCTGAACATCTCCAATGCTTAGCATCTTCGGTAGGACATCATCTACCAGCGCAGGATAGCTTTCCTTAATATTGTCAATGAGCTTTTGGACATCCTGCCTTCCAAGAAGCTCGTGGGCATAGTTCTTAATAATCTCAGTAAGATGTGTGGCAATTACAGAAGGTGGATCCACCACTGTATATCCCATCATCTCAGCCCTCTCCTTCTGATTCTCATTAATCCAAACAGCAGGCAGTCCGAAGGCCGGTTCTGTAGTTTTTATTCCGTCAAGCTCACCATCAGCAGTCCCTGGATTCATAGCAAGGAAATTGTCGAACATCAGTTCGCCGCTGGCTACTTCTATGCCTTTAATTTTAATTACATATTCATTAGGTTTGAGCTGTATATTATCTCTGAGCCTAATTACCGGAACAATTACCCCAAGGTCAAGAGCACATTGTCTTCTTATCATTACAACTCTGTCAAGCAGGTCCCCACCTTGGCTGACATCAGCCAGAGGTATAATCCCATACCCAAACTCAAGCTCAATAGGGTCTACCTGAAGCAGCGTCATTACATTTTCCGGTTTTCTGATTTCTTCAACTTCAATATCCTGCGCTTTTATTTCCTCTTCCTTTGCTGCGTCCTTTATTGTCCTTTGTAATGAATAGCCCATAAATGCAAGGAATATTGCAAGTATAATATTTGGCACCATAGGAAGTCCTGTAAATGCCAATAAGAAAAGGGTCCCTGCTGTAATGTAAAGAACTTTTGGCTCTGCTAACAGCTGCGCAATAATATCAGTTCCAAGATTAGACTCTGAAGCTGCCCTGGTAACAACCATACCTGCAGCTATTGAAATAAGCAGTGCTGGTATCTGGCTGACCAGACCATCACCGATAGTCAGTATTGTGAATTTTGAAAGAGCCTCTGAAAAGCTTAAGTCCATCTGCAGCATACCAATGGCAAAACCGGCTGTGATATTTATTACAGTGATTATTATACCCGCTATTGCGTCGCCCTTTACAAACTTGCTGGCTCCATCCATAGCTCCGTAAAAATCAGCTTCTCTTTGAATCTTTTTTCGTCTGTACTTTGCTTCTACTTCACTTATCAAACCGGAGTTCATATCTGCATCGATAGCCATCTGCTTACCAGGCATTGCATCGAGGGTAAATCTTGCAGAAACCTCAGCAACCCTCTCGGAACCTTTAGTGATAACCATGAACTGTACTACTATAAGAATTAAAAACATTATAAACCCGACTATTGCGTTGCTGCCTGTGACAAAGTTGCCAAAGGCATCTATAACCTCTCCTGCATAACCCTTTCCCAGTATCAGCCTTGTGGTTGAAAAATTCAACGACAGACGGAATAGGGTTGTAATGAGGAGCATCGTCGGAAATATCGAAAACTGCAGTGGTTCCTTGATATACATAGACAACAGGAATATCACAAGTGACAAGGAAATATTCAATGTCAGCAGTATGTCCAATAGAAAAGTAGGCACCGGTACTACTATAAGCATTATTATAGCAACTATTGCAATAGCTATCATATCACCATATCTGGACATATATCGGTCTCCTTCTATTTTTCTCTCAAGCTATATACAAATGCCAACACTTCCGCAACAGCCTTGTATAATTCACCAGGAATCTTCTCACCAATGTCTACGCTTTTATACAATGCCTGAGCAAGAGGTTTGTTTTCAACAATGGGAACCTTATTCTGCTTTGCTGTCTCTTTAATCTTTTGTGCAATAAGATCCTTGCCTTTTGCAATTACCATAGGTGCTTCAGACGCTTTTGCGTCATATTTCACAGCAATCGCAAAATGGGTTGGGTTTGTAATTATCACATCCGCATTTGGGACTTCTGCCATCATTCTTCTTAAAGACAGCTGTCTTTGTTTCTCCCTTATTTTTGACTTGATCTGCGGATTACCTTCCATCATTATATATTCATCTTTAATTTCCTGCTTGGACATTTTAATGCTTTTTTCGTAATCCCAAATCTGATATGCATAATCAAAAACTGCTAGAACGAGAAGCACTACTCCAGCTCTTATACCAATATTTATAATAGTGTTCCCAATAAACACCGTTGTAGCTTCTATATTCATATTGAGAAGCTCAGGTACAATCTTGATATTATCATCTAAATAATCATATACTACATAGCCTATGATTCCAATTTTCAGTATTGATTTTATCAATTCCACAAAAGCTGTCTTGGAAAAAATCCTTTTGAAGCCCTCAATCGGGTTCAACTTTTTCAAATCGGGCGTCAGGGGTTTGGTTGTAAAAACAACTCCTACCTGCAAGTAGTTAACAATTATTGCAACCAGAGCAATTATAAGAAGAATCGGTGCAAGAACCTTAGCTAAAACAAGCATAACCTGCCGGAGTACTTGCATCATATTTTCATTTGTGAATCTGGAGTCAATATCCTTTGGGAAACTAAGAAAGCTCTTCACTGTAAAAGCTAAATCCTTGTATATATATCCCGAAAGCAGCTTCATACTCCAGAATGAAATCAGAAGTATCAGCGAAGTAGTAAATTCCTTACTTCGCGGAATCTGACCCTTTTCCCGCATCTCATGCCTTTTCTTGTGGGTTGCGGGCTCAGTTTTTTCACCGAAAAGCTGCAGGTTTATCTTAAAATCAATAAAATCCCTCATCCTTTAGCCATACTCCTTATTATTAAGTAGATATAGCCGTACATCCTGTCAAAGGTCACAGTCATGATTTGTACGAATATAGGAATCATTACATATAGAGTAAGAAGTCCAATACCGATCTTTAAAGGAATACCCACCACAAATACATTCATCTGAGGAACTGTCTTTGATAGTATCCCTAATGCGACCTCCGACAGCAGGGCCGCTGCCAAAATAGGTATGCTGATTTTAAACCCTATTAGAAATACATCTGTAAAAATCGTTGTCATGTTGTTTACCATGGCTTCGGTAAACGCAAAGCCGTTAATGGGTAAAACACTGTAGCTCTTAAATAGAGCTGAGAGCAATATATGATGTCCATCCATTGATAGGAATAACACAGTTGTAAGTATATATATAAAGTTCCCTGTAATAGGAACCTGGGTATTCATTGTCGGATCCAGAACGTTTACCATTCCGAAGCCTATCTCCATATCAATTATCTGGCCTGCAATATAAAGAGCAGAAAATACTAAAAAGCTTACATAACCAATTATAATTCCGACTAAAAATTCCTTAGCAGCTATAACTGCAAAACTTAGTAGGTTGGTATACTCCACTTGGACATCTCCAAGTAAAGGAACAATAATGTATGAGCAGAAAAATGCAAGACCAATCTTTAAATATGACGGCATCTCTCTTCTTCCAAACACGGGTGTTATCACAAAAAGTGATGACATTCTCACAAAAACCAAAAGCAGTATTAGGAATTTATCAACTAAAATAACACTAATACTATCCATAATTACTTAATATATGTAGGAATATTCTCAAAAAGCTTTACAGTAAATTCATACATAATGTTCATCATCCAAGGTCCAAAAATAAGCAAAGTCATGGAAATTGCTATTATTTTCGGTATGAATGACAATGTAGGCTCCTGTATTTGCGTGGTTGCCTGCACTATGCTCACTATAAGGCCAACGAGTAGTCCTAGTCCCAATATTGGTGCCGAAATCATCATAACTACCTTTATTGCTTCCTGTGCTACATCAATTACTACACCTTGATTCATAGACAACACCTCAATTATTTAAATCCCATAATCAGTGATTTAACTATTAGATTCCAGCCATCGACCATAACAAAAAGCAGTATTTTAAAAGGCATTGATATCATGATAGGCGGCAGCATCATCATACCCATTGACATAAGAGTACTGGCCACAACCATATCTACCATTAAAAAAGGTATATATAAGAAAAAACCAATCTCAAAGGCTGTTTTAAGCTCGCTTATAATAAATGCTGGTATAAGCGTAGAGGTTGGTATATCAATCTTGGCTAACGGCTGGTTTACCTGCCCCAACTTTAGGAATAACGCCAAGTCCTTTTCTCTTGTATACTTGAACATAAAGGTGCGAACAGGCTGAATAGCTTTATCTATTGCTACTTCTTGAGTAATCTCGCCATTTGTATATGGTTTAAAAGCTGTTTCGTTTATTTCTGTTATTACCGGTGACATTATAAAGAAGGTTAAGAATAGTGCCAGACCTACAATTACTTGGTTTGGGGGCATCTGCTGAGTACCTAAAGCATTTTTTGTAAAGGACAGTACAATTATTATCCTTGTAAAAGATGTAAGCATTATTAGAAGTGACGGTGCAAGTGACAGTATAGTCAGCATAAACATTATCTGCATGCTCATGGCAACATCCTTCGGGTTTTCGGCAGCCTCAATATCCAATCCTATCTTTGGTATCGGAAGTGGTTCACACCAAGCGTTAAATGTCACTGCTGAAAGTATTAAAGCTATTAACAATGCAATTTTTATAATACTTTTTCTCTTAAACATCTATTTTGTTCCCTCTAACAATAGATTTCAATTTGTTCAGGTTTCGCTTTATTGAGTTCATACCCTCTCTTTCATTTCCAGCCTGCAGATTGTCCATGTATGACTCAATGCTTTCCCCATCCAGATTGTTGTATACTTCGCTTGAATTGCTACTAAATGTCAGCTTTCCCTGTTCTACCGCTGTAAGCATTGTTATTCCTTTTTGAGTGCTTCCCAGCAGCAGATATTGCTCCCCGACCTTAACAAGCAAAAGGCTTTTGTCAATTCCTAGAGGAACTGTTTCTACTATTTTGAGATTCTTATTGTGAGCCGGATTCAAACCTTTTCTTGCTAAATACTTGGTAGCATAATAAGCAGCAGCCAATATAACCGCTGACATGAATAAAAAGTAAAGAATCCCGTATATAGTACTGTCGACAGTCATTACATTGTCAGTTGCACTTGTTTGTCTTGATGCTGCAGTGGCTGCAGCGTAAAATGAAAAGGTTGACATTTGACTACCTACTCCCTTTTAGCCAAGCACCTTCTTGACAGCTTCAATAATTCTTTCCGCCTGGAAGGGCTTCACTATAAAATCCTTTGCTCCTGCTTGTATAGCCTCAATTACCATTGCTTGCTGTCCCATCGCAGAACACATAATGACCTTTGCTGCACCATTCATTTTTTTAATTTCCTTAACAGCCTGTATTCCATCAACTTCTGGCATTGTAATATCCATTATAACCAGGTCCGGGTTGAGCTCTTTGAACTTTTCTATAGCTCTTGCTCCATTCTCAGCCTCACCGCAGATTTCAAAACCGTTTTTGGATAATACATCCTTAATCATCATTCTCATAAAAGCCGCGTCGTCAACAATCAATATACCGTTAGCCATTTGAATACTTCCCCCTTGCATGTATTAATATTGTGTATTATTGAATTTTATTGAGGCGCTTCGATGCGCTTACTATATCGGTTATTCTGACACCAAAACTTTCATCGATTACAACTACTTCGCCCTTGGCAATGTACTTGCCGTTTACCAGTATATCCACCGGTTCTCCTGCCAGCTTGTCCAGTTCAAGTATCGTACCAGGCCCGAATTCTAGAATATCCTTAATAAGCTTCTTTGTACGTCCCAATTCAACTGTGATTTCCAGCGGCACATCCATAATCAGTTCAATGCTTTCTTTTTCTGCACTCCACTGCTCGCTGTCAAAAGTCTGGTACTGGACAGGCTGAACATTAACTAGCTTGTGGTCTTCTCTTCTGGCTGGCTCATTCTGCTGTCTCTCATCATAACTATTATTCAATATAGTCTGTCTTGACGGCTGTTTCGGCTGATTGTTTGGCTTGCTTTCGGCTGCTGGTTTTATTTGCGGCGCTTGTTTATCCGGCAATACCAACCCTTCAGAACCTTCCATATTATTTATAAGATTGCTTACAAGATCCCTTGCAAATTCTATGGGTATAAGCTGCATAATCTCACTGTCAATTAAATCCCCAATTTCCATCCTGAATGCAATCTTAACAACCTTTTCGTTTGCATTAAACTGTTCCAGCTCTCCGACGTTCTGAAAATATAGTATAAATGCCCTAGGCGGAGATATATCTATCCTCTTGTTGAACATAGTTGACAAGGATGTAGACGAGGAACCAATCATCTGGTTCATTGCTTCACCTATGGCACTGAGATGAAGGTCACTTATGGGTTCATTGCTGTTTTCCCCTGTACCGCCCATCATAAGGTCTGTGATAATCCTTACGTCATCCTCTTTCATAATAAGAAGATTCGAGCCTTGTAAACCTTCCTTGTAATGCACCTGTACTGCAACATATGGAGTATTGTACTCTCCCGAAAGCTCCTCCCATGTAACAACTGATACTTTAGGCGTAGTAATATTTACCTTGTTGTTAAGGAGTGTAAATAGAGTTGTAGCTGAAGTACCCATGCTGATATTACCTATCTCACCCAAAGCATCCGTTTCTTCGCTTGTAAGCTCATTGCTTTGGTCAGCCTGAGAAGATGAATTATCTTGAGGCGCTGGTGCGCTGTCTCCCCTTAGAAGGGCGTCAATCTCTTCCTGTGACAGCATTTCACTCATCGTAATCATCTCCTTTCTTTTCTACTCTTGTTATTTTTACTGAGACTTTATTCTTTTTTAATCCAGGCTTGCCATGGAATTTTAGAAGATTACCAACATAAATTTTCAAATCTTCATTAACTGAAGTACTTAATGGTATTACATCCCCAATATTCAGTCCAATGAAATCCCTTACCGTAACCTCGCTGCGTCCCAATTCAACCCTCACAGGAAGCAGCGTGCTTTGAATCTTCTTTTCTATTATCTTTAGGTCACTGCCGGTTATTTCCTTGTTTATACCCGAAAACCAGAACTTTGTACTTAGCTTTGGTATTACAGGCTCAATAACCAGATGAGGTATACAAATATGTATCATTCCTTCAATATTACCAACCTTGGTATTTAAAGTTATAAGTGCAACTGTTTCATTTGGAGACATTATCTGAGCAAACTGTGGGTTCGTCTCTATTTTTTTCAGTCTCGGTTTCAGCTCGATTACGTTTTTCCATGGGTCTTTAAAGTAGCTTATGATTTGACCCATTATTTTCTCAATCAAACTCAGCTCAATTTCTGTAAAACCTCTTGCCCTTTCAAATGCGTGACCTGTGCCCCCAAGAACTCTTTCAATCATAGCGAAGGATATCGGTGGTGTCATTTCAACTATAATTGATCCGCTGAGAGGAGCAAAATCCACAATACCAAGTACAGACGGATTAGGCATAGAGTTGGTGAACTCGTTGTATGTAAGCTGGTCAACAGATATTACTTCAATTTGCACCAAGGCTCTCAAGTAACCCGAAAGATATGTCTGCAAAAGTCTCGAAAAATTTTCATGTAATATTTGTAGCGTTCTTGTATGGTCCTTTGCAAACTTATTTGGTATTTTGAAGTTATAGTCCTTGACCTTTCTTTCTTCTTTTTCTTCTTTTATTTCATGTACACTTATTTCACCGGAATTCAGCGCGCTTAACAGCGCGTCTATCTCATTTTGCGAAAGAACCTCGGACACACTCTGCCACCTCCTTCTCTAAGAAGCCTTCTTCACTGCACTATGAATTCATCAAAGTATACGTTCCTAATTTCTTTTGAGTTTATTATCTTCTGAATAATTGTAATAATTTCCTTTTGAAGCTTCTCCTGGCCTTCTTTGCCAGCCAGGTCGACTTCAGTCTTTGACCTTATCAATGCATTTATTCTGTCTCTTATTTCCGATTCCCTATAAGTGACTAATTCTGCCACTTCTTTGTTAATTTCAACCTTTAATGTCAATTTGCATATTTTTTTACTATCTTTGACATTATTTACAAAGTCGTTGCCCATTGTCACCATCATCAGATCTTTGTCGATTTTAATAGGCTCTTCCTTAACTTCCTTTGGAGTGTTAAAAATCATATATATTATTATACCTGAAACAATCACCAAAAGTAAAAGTATAATAATTGCTATAAGTATGATATTTCTTTTCATTCCGTCTCCCTCCCCAGAATCTATGGATTGGTATCATTTTTTTCAGCTCTGAGTATTACCATGTCGACTCTTCTATTTTTTTGTCGACCCTCATGGGTATTATTATCATCAACTGGGTGTTGATCTGAGTACCCTGAGGCTGAAAGTCGTTTTGATTCTATACCGTTTCCCTCAATTAGATATTTTACAACATTAACCGCCCTAGTAGTCGAAAGCTCCCAGTTTGATGGGAATCTTGACGTATTAATAGGTACATTGTCTGTATGTCCTTCAACTCTTACATTCTTGTCATTTTGCTTTATAATCTCGGCAACTTTATTAATAATTTCCCTGGCCTTTGGTGTCAAATCCGCTTTGCCAGAATCAAAAAGAACATCATCCATAAATCTGACCAGAAGACCTCTCTCATCAAGCCTGAGTGTTATGCTGGCTTCCAGATTGTTTTCCTTAACATATTCACTCATTTGCTCATAAAGCTTCTGGAATTCCTCAACCTCTTCTGTTGGTGAATCTGAAGGGAATGAATTTATAAAAGGATCCATGGTTAATGTCATGCCAGAATCCAAAACCCCAAGAGAACCATTCATTGATTTAGCAATTGCCTCGAATTTTTGCACATCGAGGGTAGCAAAGGAAAACAGCAGTACAAAAAAGCACAAAAGGAGGGTTACCATATCCCCATATGTAGCCATCCACGCGGGTGCACCGGCCTTATGTTCTTCTTCCTTCTTCCTTGACATAACTATTCTTCTCCCTCTTTAGGTTCCTTTGATGATTCAAGCATTATTCTCAGCTTCGGTGACATGAAAGCTTTAAGCTTTTCTTCTATTATTCTTGGATTTTCACCAGCCTGTATAGACAGCATGCCTTCCAGCATTACTTCTTTCATAAGAGATTCCTGTGAGCTTCTAAGCTTCAGCTTGTTTACCACAGGGTTGCAGAAAACATTTGCGATTATTGAACCATATAAAGTAGTTATAATAGCAACAGCCATATTAGGTCCAACTGTAGATGGGTCTGAGAGGTTCGCAAGCATGTTTATAAGCCCTATGAGTGTTCCCAGCATACCAAAGCCGGGACCTGTAGCTGCAATAAACTCAAATACTCCCTGGTTGCTCTTATGCCTATCCTCAATGAAGGACAGCTCTGTTTCCAGTATGTTCCTTACCAGTTCAGGATCAGTACCGTCAACAATCAGAAGTACACCCTTCTGCAGAAAGTCATCCTGAAGCTGCTGAGCAGCTTCTTCAAGAGCCAGCAGGCCTTCTTTTCTCGCTACATTAGCAAGGTCGATTATAGATTTTATTACATTTTCAGCATCCATTTCCTTGTAAACAAATACATGCTTTAGCGATGCGAAGCCTTCTTTAAGCTTCTTCATGGGAAATGCCATGAAAGTCATAGCTATTGTTCCGCCAAAAGTACAAATTATTGAAGGTATATCCATATACCCGGCAAGGTCTCCGCTTATGAGTATTGTTAAAAGCAATACTACTATTCCACCAGCTAATCCAAAAACTGAAGCTAAATCCAATTATCTGCACCTCACTTTAGAAGTTCTACTTATTAATTATAGATGAAAGGTCAAAAATCCTCTTTTTATATTCGATAATTTTTTCAATTATTTCCTGTGAAGTTTCAGAAACCAACAATTTTTTTCCATCTCTCAGAGTTATTACTGTATCCGGTGTACTTTCTATCGTTTCAATAAGCTCGCAGTTCAGGTAATACACTACTCCATTGAGTCTCGACACCTTAATCATAAAGACACTTCCTTTTTTTATTTTTTAATCCCTGGGCTTTTGGCCCAGGGATTTTGGGGTTAATTTATTTATCTCTTAAGGTTTACCAACTCCTGCAGCATCTCATCCGAGGTTGTTATTATTCTTGAGTTTGCCTGGAAGCCTCTCTGTGTGCTTATCATTTCGGCAAATTCTCTAGATATGTCAACATTCGACATTTCCAAGGTACCTGAGTTTATTGATCCCATTCCGCTTGAACCAGGAAGACCCATAATCGGATCTCCTGAATTCGGTGTCACCTGGAACATATTCTCTGCTGTCTTCTCCAAGCCTGCCGGATTCTTGAAAGCTGCCAAAGCAACCTGTCCAATTATCTTACTCATACCGTTTGTGAATATACCACTTATTTCTCCGGTAGGTCCTATGCTGAAAGTGTCAAGTGAACCCTGTGGATATCCGTCTGAACTTGTCATAGCAGCATTTGATTCATTAGCAAATTGAGTTAGTTTTGAAAAATCAACTTTAACAGTAAATGGATCAGATCCATTTTTCCCTGATACAGCAAGTGAAATATTTTCTGTACTTGAAGTTAGATTTAAAGTTCCATTATTATCAAATTTTAAAGGAATTAAGATTGATGCCAAGGTTGTTCCTGTGCCTTCCGCTCCAGTATTTGTGAAATATTGTTTTGTATCTTGATTCTGAATAAATACACCCCAATTGTCTGCCAGCGTATCAGGCAGCGTTGGTGCAGTAAGTGTTCCATCTGCTGCGATTCCTCGAACAAAGGTATATTTCAAAGTATGCTTACCACCTAAACTGTCATATACTGTCGCAGTAGTCTCCCAATATTTCCCTCCCGAAGGTATAGTAAGTACATCAGGGTCAGCAGTGGTTGCCCCATCATCATAAGCAGGCAGCGTAGCAGTTATTGTTTGTGCTACCTGATTATCAAGATTTCCCTCAAAGTCCGCATATGTAGTTGCTTTTGCAGCTACCATTTCAGCTTTTGATATTTTTACTCCTTCAAGCTGGCTTTTTAAGGTGTTTGTGGCGGGGTCCATCATATAGCCCAATACCTTGTACCCATTTGCAGCAACAAGATTGCCATCATCATCAAGGGAGAAATTCCCTGCTCTTGTGTATGACCTGCTTAAGCCGTCATTTGAGTTTGAAAGTATGAAAAAGCCGTCTCCGTTAATTGCAAGGTCTGTGAGGTTATCCGTCCTCTGAACCGCACCTCTTATATGGAAGGTATCAATGGAGGAAAGTGATATTCCAAGACCTACCTGCTGAGGATTGGTACCGCCCTTGCCTGTCTGTGGGGAACCGGCACCTCTGAGGGTCTGGTTGAATACCTCCTGGAAAGTAGCTCTCTGTGATTTATAACCAACTGTATTTACGTTTGCTATGTTGTTACCTATTGTGTCCATTTTGAGCTGGTGTGCTCTAAGTCCGGATACACCGGAAAACATGGATCTCATCATAATTAGTGACCTCCTTCAAGTTTTTTGTGCACCTTTCGTCTGTCATTCAGAAAGGCTAAGCCCCCTTAAAAAGGTCCGGCTTATATTATTACTGCACCATCGATATTTGTGAATACATTATTCTTAAGGTTATCTTCTGTTGCAGCTGTGATTATAGTTTTGTTCTTAACATTTGCTATGAAAGCTGAGTTACCCATTATTATAAGTGTTTCTTTTACACCCTTCTCTGCTGCTTTATTCACCGCATCGCCAATTTTGTTCAAATCTTCCTTTGAGAGTTTAATATTTCTTGCTTGTAATCTTTCCATAGCGTGCTTTGAGAACTTTACCTCAGACTGCTTGGAAAGCTCTTCCTGGAATACAGCGTCGAAACTCGTACCTTGGGTTATGTTTTTATTCTCTGCCGGTTTGGCTGATGGCATCGGTTTGCCTATCGGCAATATGGGCCTGTTATTGTATATGACGCTCATTTTCTCACCTCTATCAGGAGTTTTATCTGACTTCTTTTACATTTTCTATATCCACATCTTTTCCATTGACTACAAGGAATACCGAAGCACCATCCTTCTTAACCTTTTCGACTATACCTTCAATATCTACTACTGTTTCTTTTTTGACTCCGTCAACCGTTTCTTCCACCACATAAGAACCCTTTATTGTCTTGCCCAAGAGACTGAATGCATTTGGGGTACTCATATTCTTATTCACTACTTCCTTAACATCTTCTAAATATACTTCTTTTCCATTTACTATCAGTAATATTGAAGCACCATTAATCTTGACATTTTCAACAGAACCTTCGATATCTTCCACTGTTTTTTTCTTGACTCCGTCAACTGTTTCTTCTTTCAAATACGAACCCTTTATTACCTTGCCAACAAGGTTGAATGCATTTGAAGCCCTCGTGCTTTGGTTCATGAGATATATAAGCTCTGTTTCATTCTCAAGCTCTGTAACTTCGCTTACATCATCCAGCTTGACATCATATTTCTCACCTTTTACATCTATGGTCAGATACACATCGTTGTTTTTAATCATTACCTTTTCAACAAGTCCAATATATTCCTCCGACATTGTTGAATCTTCCGCCTTGTATTTTGCTTTTACCAGCTTATTCACCATGTTGTTGGCCGAATTCATCTTTATTGACATATTGCTGTTCTGTGCTTGTTCAAGAGCACTGAATTGCGCCATCTGTCCTATGAACTCGTTGTCTTGAGTCGGCTGAAGCGGGTCCTGATATTTCAGCTGTGTCACAAGTATTTTCAGGAATGCATCCTTGTCCAGACTGTTGTTGAACTCCTTGGGTGCGTTTGGGTTATATGATGAGTATTGTCCGCCAATTCCATTTACTGCCATACCTTTACCTCCTATGCCCTGTGATCGAATTTTCCGCTATGGATATTATATGGATTTACTGTTCTTCCAGGTGTTTCCTCGCTAGCTTGGTATCCTTCATAGCTGTTTCGATTAATGCTTCTGCCATTCAGCTTGACTGTTTCCTTCCACTGATGGAATGAATTGTCGTTGTTGTTATCCTTGTTGTCCTGCCTTACAGAAACGCTGAAATTCTGAACTTCCAAACCTTTTTCCTGAAGCATGTCCTTTAGCTCATTAAAGTTGGATTCTATGATTTGCTTTACCTGATAGCTTTCAGCTACGAACTTCGCTGTTATCAAGCCTTTTTCCACTGCCAGCTTTAAGGTCAGCTTACCAAGATTATCAGGCTCTAACTGCATTCTCATTTCCTGCTTGGTATCAGTAAATATTAATTCTGCTTTCTTTACAATCTGGTTGATTACTTCTGCTTTATTTACTGTTTCTAATTTTGGCGCCGGCACTTGGTTCTTCACTGCCTCAACTTGATTGTCCACTGCTGCTTGATTCAGCTTCATTGCAGTCAATTCTTCATTCCCTGGTTTAGGCTGTGTTGTATTAACTGCTTTAGGTGCTTCATGAGCAGTTTCCTTTGGGGTTTCTGCATCTGCATCTGCATCCTGTTTTTTGCTTTCCTTGCCTTCAACAGTTACCTTCTCCACTTTGCTGTCTATAGCTGTTTTCACTTCGTCAGCTGCTTCTACCGCTACTGGCTGTGCTTTTGGATTAGCTGGTTTAATGTCCACAATTGGTGCTTCTGTCTTCATTTCCTGCTTTTGCTTTTCAGCCGGTTCGTTTGTTATCTTGCTTTCAGCTATAAGCTCAGTATTGTTCTCCTGACTTTGAGCTGCAAGAGCTTTATCAATCTCACCACTTGCTGCAGCGTGACTAATTACTGTCTCATCTATACTGGTGCCTTCTTTCATCTTAACCGGCTCTGCTGCATTATTCTCTACCGGAATTTTCGAAATTGTTTCAAGCTTTGCTTTATTGTCTGTGATTATCCCCTTCAGTTGTTGTACAAAACCAGAGGTTGCAGCTTTGTCCATCATGCTGCCATTGGTCTTTAGCAATTCAAGCATTCTTTCCAATAACGCTGTAAGCTCTGGAGTTTTTACTTGAAGTTCTGTCGTTTTTACTTGAAGTTCTGTCGTTTTTACTTGAAGTTCTGTTGTTTTCACTTGCAGTTCTGCAGTTTCAATTCCTGTACTCCTGTTTTGTACAGATGCAAGCTCCTTAATAGCTTCCTTGATGTCTTGCTGCAATACTGCGCGCGTTTCCGGAGGTACCTCTCCAAGCTGCTGCAATTTAGCCAGTTCTTCCAGTTTCGAAAGTATTTCTTCCATCGTTTTTACTATTTTGTCAGTCTGCTTTTTATTACCTTCACTCTCTGATTCAGCATTTTCAATGTCCTTTACCTCTGGTTTTTTCAAACTCTTCAGCTTTGCCTCAGACCTGCTGACCAGTTCCTTTCTGAGAGCAATGCTTTCATCTGTTCTTCTCTCATCCAGACTTTTGCTTCTTACTGCATCCTTTAGGCTGTCTCTAAAGCTATTAGGCCTTTCTGCTGCCTTACTCGGATAATCAACTGTCTTGCTGTGGGTATCCGGTTTACTGAGTTTTAGTGCAGCTGTCAAATCGATATTATATACCACTATTTCACCTCCTTCCACAAGCTTATAAATCGCTATGCTTCTATTACAAAAGCGGTTATGCCGCTATGCAACCTTATGGCTTTGCTGCTTCCTGTACAGGCGGCTGTTCAGTAAGATCCTCCAGTATCTGCGCTGCCTGGAGAGGGTCCATTAGAGCGAGTATGGCAGATGCCTTTTCCTTCTTCATATTCCTCAGTATCTGAACTGCTGTGGTTTTGTCATCCATGCTCATGATTATATTCATGGCCTTTGTATTATCCACTTTTTCAAGGTAAAGTACCTGTTCTTGTATACTAGTGAGTTTTTCGCTCAGCTTTTGAAGAGTGTCATTTATCTGAAGCTCTTTTTCAGCCAGCTCTTTTTCCTTGCTTTCAATTTCCTTTGCCCTTTTATCCAGTTCTTTCTTTTCATCGTTTAATTTCTTCAGTTCTATTGCATTATTCGATTTTTGTCTTTCTTGTTCTTCCTTTGCAATTTGCTCTGGATTCTTGTTCTCTACTATAGGCTTCAATAATTTGCCTACTACCGGGATCTTGCTTATCCAAACTGAGGTCTCAGCCTTTAACCCAGCGAAGTTGAACATGAATACTGCCCCGAATGTAACAATAGCTGTCAATATCAAAATTATTATTATCAGTAAAAAGGTATTACCCTTTCGTTCCTTATTTTTACCCCTTTTTGGATCAGCCTTGATACTGCTTTCCACAGCTGAGCCTTTAGACGCGGTTTGCTTTGCATTGGTATCCGATGGTTGAGTCATAAGTATATCCCCCTATGATTTGTTGCTTTCTTTAAAGGAAACCAGGTCATCAACCAGCTTTTCCTCTTTTTTCTGTTCGCTGTACAAGTACTTTCCGAAATCTATTTCTTTTAGCTTCTCCATCATCTTTTTTTCCTGGGTTGCTTTTATAAGCTCATCCCTGCAGGTTGAAAGATAATCTTCAGCCATTTTGATTTTTATCCTTTGCTCTTTTATGCTTCTCTTATAATAATCGATATAATTTACCAATAACTTTAGTTCATTTACTGCCATTCCTTGAGAAGTTTTTTGTTGAAAGGTACTATTCATTTCATTTTGCTGCTGCTTAAGCTCCAAAAGCTTGTTCTTTTCGTTCTCCAGCCTATTAATAGCAAGGCTCAGCTCATTCTTCTTCTCTTCTTCCATACTTATTTTATAATCCAGAAGCTTTTGCAGCTTGAACTTATATGCAGCCATATGCCTCTCCCTATGACACTATGTTTCTCATAGTGCTCAAGACCTCTTCCAGTTCCACCTTTTCTTTAACGTCCTGTCTGAGGAAGCTGTTTATAAGGTCTATCTTGTCTATTGCCCTGTCTATACCTTTGTTGCTGCCTTTTACATAGGCACCTATGTTTATCAAATCCTCAGCATCTTTATATACTGATAATATGTTCTTTATTTCATTGGCATAGCTTTTATGCTCATCATTAATTATATTCGGCATAACCCTGCTCACACTTGACAGCACCTCTATGGCGGGGTAATGATTTCTGTTGGCTAGATTCCTTGATAATACTATGTGACCGTCAAGTATCCCTCTTACTGCATCAGTGACTGGTTCATTCATATCGTCACCATCAACAAGCACAGTGTACATGCCAGTTATTGAGCCTTTATCGGAGGTGCCCGACCTTTCCAGCAGCCTTGGCATAACTGCAAATACAGATGGAGTATAGCCTCTTGTAACCGGAGGCTCTCCCAAGGCAAGTCCAACTTCTCTTTGTGCCATTGCAAAACGTGTAAGCGAATCCATAAGAAGCATAACGTCTTTTCCTTGATCCCTGAAAAACTCAGCAATTGAAGTAGCAAGCTGTGCAGCTTTCAGCCTGACTAAAGCAGGCTGGTCTGAAGTTGCTACAATCACCACAGAACGAGCAAGTCCTTCCTCCTGAAGGTCGTTTTCTATAAACTCTCTTACTTCCCTGCCTCGCTCTCCAATAAGCCCTATGACATTTACATCAGCTTTAGTATTCCTTGCAATCATTCCCATCACGGTGCTCTTTCCCACGCCGCTGCCTGAAAATATTCCTATTCTCTGGCCCTTTCCAATTGTAAGCAGCCCATCTATGGCTTTGACGCCTAATGGAAGAATTTCATTTATCTTCTTTCTTGTAAGAGGGTTAGGAGGAGCATTTTCCACGGGATATAAAGCACAGCTATTTATACAGCCCTTCCCATCAATAATATCACCCAAGCCGTCAAAAACTCTGCCGAGCATATCCTCAGACACACCTACTGACAGATTCTTTCCTGTCGCTTCAACCCTGCTCCCTGGACCTACACCACTCATGCTTCCAAGGGGCATTAAGCATACAATACTGTCCTTAAAGCCAACTACCTCAGCTTTTATAGGCATATCACCCTTAAGCGGATAGATATTGCAAAGCTCCCCTAAATTAACAGCAGGTCCATGGGACTCAATAGTGAGCCCAACAACCTGCGAAACAAGACCTGTGTACTTTATCAGATCATTGGATGATAAAGCATCTCTATATTTATTTAAATCGATATACTTCACATTGCCTCATTCCCTTCACTTCAAAAAATAAATACTCTTATCAACCTTTTCCCTATATCATTCATTTCTTAACAAGTAAGTAAATATTTTCTCAATTTCCTTAATCTGAACATCAATGCTTGAATTAATCTCGCCAGAAGGGGTTTCAATAATACAGCTGCCTTGGGTGAGAGACAAATCTGACACTATATCAATATCGGATATGCCTTCAACCATCATGCATATCCTATTTTTATTTTCCAAAATATAACCTGAGTCCTGAGGTGAAATCTTTAAGATAAGCTTTTTCTTGAAGGCGCATTTTTGAAGCGCCTGGTTTACTAAGGATAGAATTACTTCTTTACTCTGTATTAATTCATCACCTATTACTTTTTTTGCCAATTCCACGACAAGCTGTAGTACCTGCTCTTCGGATTCTTTATAGAACTCTTCCTTTCTGGTGTCCAGAAATTCCCGAAGCTCTGAAGCTTCATCAATAACCGACTGGGCTTCTCTTCTGCCTTCAAAATAACCTGATTCATAACCTTCTCTATACCCATTCTCTCGTGCATCTGATTTTATAGTATGAGCTTCAACACCGGCAGCAGCTAATATTGATTGCGCTTCGGAATTTGCTTCTTCTACTATCTTCAGATACATTTGCTTGGCATCCTCTATAATTGAGATGCCCACTTCTTCTGCAGCATCCTCACCGCTTGCTGTCCCTTCTATAATTGCTTGTGCCAGTGAATTTGACTTTGCTTCACTCTTAAAAACGTTAATTATTGGCTTTGGAGTACCCATTGAAATATGACTGGATTTGTAGACCTTAGACAATTATTTCATCCCCTCCGCCTCTGGATATTACGATTTCTCCTGAATCCTCCAGCTTCCTTATAACATTTACTATCTTCTGCTGTGCTTCTTCAACGTCTCTAAGCCTTACAGGACCCATATAGTCCATATCTTCCTTAATCATCTCAGCAAGACGTTTTGACATATTGCTGAATATCGCTTTTCTGACCTCTTCTCCGGCATTCTTGAGTGCCAGAGCCCAATCACCGTTTTCAACCTCTCTTGTAACTCTCTGTATAGACCTATTATCAAGGGTGACAATATCATCAAATACGAACATTCTTTTTCTTATCTGTTCTGCCAGGTCAGTATCCTGCACCTCTAGAGTTTCCATAATGAATTTTTCAGTACCTCTGTCTACTGAGTTAAGTATGTCGACAACTGCAGTTATACCACCTGCAATTGTAAAATCCTGTGTAACCATTGATGAAAGCTTTCTTTCCAGAACTCTTTCTATCTCCTTGATAACCTCAGGTGAAGTTCTGTCCATAATTGCAACTCTTCTCGCAACATCAGCCTGCTTGTCCTGTGGCAGCGAGGATATTATTGTAGCTGCCTGCTGAGGCTTGAGGTATGCCAGAATAAGTGCAATTGTCTGGGGATGCTCTCCTTGTATAAAGTTCAGAATCTGCGCCGGGTCCGCTTTTCTGACGAAATCAAAGGGTCTAACCTGCAGTGAAGCAGTAAGCCTATTAATAACATCTAAAGCTTTCTGTCCACCAAGAGCTCTTTCCAAGATATCCTTGGCATAGGATATACCGCCCTCGGATATATATTCCTGGGCAACGCAAATCTGATAAAATTCGTTTAAGACCTCTTCCTTTTCCTCTGGAGATACAGTTCTCATATTGGCAATCTCCAGAGTAAGCTGCTCAATGTCTTCTTCCTTTAAATGCTTGAATATAGCTGCAGACTTTTCAGGTCCCAGGGTTATCAGAAGTATTGCTGACTTTTGTCTGCCACCAATACTACCTTTATATGCTCTTGCCATTATTAACCACCTCTAATCCTCGTTTAGCCAAGTTTTTAAGAGTTGAGCGACTGTTTCCGGCTTTAATCCTACAAATCTTTCTATCTTCTTCTTTACTTCATTCTTATCCTCAAGGTCAATTTCCGCAACCGGTTCTCCTGTCATCATGTTTATCGGTATCGTTCTGCCGGTGCTGTCTTTCACATATTCAACGCCATCACCGCTTCCCTGCCTCTTTCTCAACATAAGGAACATGACAACTCCAAAAACAAGCACAGCTCCAATTCCTGTTCCAACCATTATCATAAGCTCTCTTGTCCTCAACTTTGCTTCTTCTGCCTGAGCGCTCTTAATACCATCCTCCAGAGTGGTATCAAACTTCATAAGTGCAACATTTATGCTGTTATCCGGTGTAGAGGCTTCAGCATTAAAGCCTTGTATTGAAAACTTAACCAAATCCTTTATTTTTGCCGCAAGCTCCTCTGTATCTGCCAGTGCATCCTCTTTGAGTCCACTTTCATTAATGAGTACTGATACAGACAAGGATTCGATATTCCCCATTTCTTTTACAATTTTTTCTTTTATTTCGTTTATTTCGTAATTTACCACAGTACTGGCTTCGTTATATTGAGCCTTTGAAGCATCTACCTCTGCGTACTGATTAATATCGGTATTTGCATCAGTACCAGGCACCCCGCCTTCTCCTGCATCTACCCATTCCTTTTTTATATCCTGCATGTTCCTGACTATACCTGCACTTTTTTCAGCATCGGGAGCTTCATAGGTGGTCCTGTCCTGTGTGACACTATTGAAATCAAGCTTTACTGCTGCCGTTACCTTTACATTATTCATTCCAAAGGGAGCTTCCAGAAATTTTGTGATACTTTTCTCCAGTTCTGTTTTTACTGCATTCTGCATCTCCATTTGCGTTGATATCATTGCATTGGGAGTTCCAACCTCCGGAACAAGAGATCTTCCATTCTCATCAATTATTGAAACTTTATCTGGCTGCAAGCCTTTGACACTCTTTGCCACATACTGCATAATGCCATTGACTTGATTCCTGTCAAGCGCCGGATATCCCGGCTTCATTTTTATTATCAAGGAAGCTGTGGACTCATTGCTGTTCTGGTCAATTATAAAGGTTTGCTCCTCAGGGATATATAAGTTTACATCTACGTATTCAACGCCTTTAATAGCTTTTAAGCCTTTTCTAAGCTTGTTCTGCTTCGCTGCAAGATATCTTTGGTTCTTATCCTGGCTGGTCTCATAAAAGGAAGCCTGGGCTTCTTCAGGATATGTAGAATCGTCACCTAAAATTCCCTCAACAGCCAATTGGGCTCTCAGCTCATCAACCTGCTCCTTTGGTACATATATCGTAGTGCCGTCAATTCTCGAGTTGACATTCATCTCCTTGAGTTTGGAATAAATCTGTCCCGCATCAGCCTGACTAAGGTTGGAGTATAAAATCTCCATCTGTGGACGGCTGGCATAGGCTACAAAGCCTGTAATCAATACCACAGACAACACGGCGGCAATTATTATCCTTACTCTTTGACCTTTTTCCAAGCCGCTCCAAAACTCATTGAAGCCGCTTTTGAACTTATTCAGAAATTCGCCCATTCAATCACCTCATGAAACCCTATAGTATAGTAAAATTCTGCTTTCTAATATTCCTAAACAGGCATTCTCATTATTTCCTGATATGCATCAAGTATTTTATTCCTGATTTGCAATGTAAACTGTAAAGCTATCTCTGCCTTCTCCGCAGCTATCATGACCTGATGTATGTTGTCAGTCTTGCCCATTGCAAAAGCGTCATTCAAACTTTCCGACTCCACTTGCAGCTTATTTACATCTGAAACAGCATTGTTTAAGAAATCCGCGAAGGACGCTCCTTCGCTCTTGTTAGTGCTGCTTGTGGAATTGTTATTAAGGTTTATTGTCTGACTTGGAATGATTTTCATGTTATTTCCCCCTCTTCAGAAAATGGCTGGAAGCTAGTAATACAGTTATTATCGTCTTCCTATTTCAAGGGCCTTCAGTGCCATGCTCTTTGCAGAATTTATTGCAGTAACGTTGGCTTCATATGCCCTGCTGGCAGATATCATATTTACCATTTCTGTCATCACATCAATATTAGGCATTTTAACATAGCCTTTTTCATCAGCGTCGGGATGGCCCGGGTCGTACACCGATTTGAAAGGAGTCTTGTCTTCCGTTATACCTGCAACCTTGACACCGGAGCCAATAAGGTTTTTGCTGGCGTCGTTCAAATATTCACTGAAGGGCATCTGCCTGTTACCTTCTTGAAAAACCACTACTTGTCTTCTGTAGGGTGTTCCATCTGCAGTCCTTGTTGTATTTACATTAGCTATATTCCTGGATATTACATCCATCCTGAGCTTTTCTGCCGTAAGCCCTGAAGCACTTATATTAATTGAGTTCAAAAATGCCATAATTTTTACCTCCCGCCGCTAATTGCCATTTTAATTTTGTTGAATTCCTTTGATAACTGAGCTACTAAGGCATTGTACTTAATTGAGTTTTTCGCAAGCTCAGCCATTTCAACATCAATATTAACATTGTTCCCATCTCTGCGCATCGAAGTGAAATCTTCCTGTACTATTTCAGGAGATGCCGTCGAATTTGTATCCTTACCAATGGGCAAAAATTTTCCATCCTTTTTTATTCCGGATATCTGAAACTTGTCTACAGCGTCGGTCAGGAGTTCCTCAAACTTAACATAGGATTTCTTGTAGCCTGGAGTATTAATATTTGCAATATTATTCGATATTGTCTCATTCCTCATCCACGCTGCATCCAGAGCCTTCTCAAGCATCATGGTCTTATTGCTTATCCTATCAATCATAGCTAGAACCTCCATTTACTCTCAATATAAATTCGATACAAAAACACAATAATTTCCAATAAAAACTTACACCAGAATATTATTCGACATAAATCCCCCATTTCCTTTGTCTATCCCTTAATTAATGCAGTAATGTATCAAAAACTTTTAGGCAATTTTCGCAAACTTTTGAATTTCGTTTCCAGCAGCAGGGCGCAACATCTATATTGAACGCAGATAAGTATTCACATTGGGTAAAGTGCGAATTCAATTACAATTAAGGATACAATTATTTTATCGTACAGAAAAAAGGGTTAGTTTAACTTTTCAGCTAACTAACCCTTTATTTTTTCATCTTACCTAACTTTTTTCAATTCTTCCAGGAGCTTTTCGTTTAGAATTCTTATATGAGTTCCCTTCATACCAAGGGATCTTGATTCTATGACTCCCGCACTTTCAAATTTTCTTAAGGCATTTACAATTACTGATCTGGTAATACCAACCTTGTCAGCAATCTTGCTGGCAATTAACAAGCCTTCATTCCCTTCAAGCTCTCTGAATATATGATCTACAGCTTCCAGCTCGGAATAAGACAATGTTCCGATGGCCATCTGTACAACAGCTTTCTTTCTTGCCTCATCTTCTATTTCATCATGTTTGGATCTTAAGACCTCCAGACCGACTACAGTAGCTCCATACTCTGCAAGCACCAGATCTTCTACGTTGAATTCCTCATTGTACTTGCCCAGTATTATTGTTCCAAGTCTTTCTCCGCTTCCATTTACCGGAACAATTGTTGAGTATTTGGTGCCCATGCCGCATTTTTCTCTATTGTCTATTACACATACATTTTCCTTATTTATCAGGTTTTCCTTTGTCTCTACATAAGTAAGCAGAGTCTTATTATAATCCTCCGGGAATCTCTTATCCGCCAGAAGGTCATTCTTCAAGAAATCGCACTCCTCTACGGTGCCTAATGCATAACCAAGTATTCTTCCTTTTCTGCTCAATATATAAACATTTGCATTCAGTACCTCGCTCAGTATTTTGCATAAATCATGAAAGGATACAGATTGAGTGTCCGATGTCTGAAGTACCTTATTTACTTTCCTCATCTTTTCTAATAGTGTTGAGTTCATATTCTTCCTCCTTATTATATTATATACTTGCTGACATCTTTGTTCTTAATGTCATACATCAATGCTCGTCGTACATAGTCTTTTGAAATGTTCAATTCGCTGTTCTTCATTTCCGGTGCTTCAAAGGATATATCTTCAAAAAGTGCTTCCATTACAGTAAAAAGCCGTCTAGCTCCAATGTTCTCATACTGCTCATTCATGAAGGCTGCTATCTCGGCAAGCTCTTCAATGGCGTCCTCCTCAAAGATAATGCTTATTCCTTCTGTTTTCAACAATGCTGTGTACTGCTTTATAAGTGCATTATTGGGCTTGGTCAATATCTCCTTGAAATTATCCTTGCTTAAGCTGGACAGTTCAACCCTTACAGGAAACCTTCCCTGAAGCTCGGGTATCAAGTCAGATACCTTGGCTACGTGGAAAGCGCCTGCTGCGATAAACAGCATGTAATCAGTCTTTACCGGACCGTATTTAGTAATAACAGTGCTGCCCTCAACTATCGGGAGTATATCCCGCTGCACGCCTTCCCTGGACACATCCGGACCGCCTCCATAACCTTTACCGGCAATCTTGTCAATTTCATCTATGAATATGATCCCTCGCTCTTCTGCCTTCTTAATTGCGACCTCAATAACACTATCCATGTCGATAAGCTTTTGTGCTTCCTGCTGTGTCAACAGCTTCAATGCTTCCTTCACTGTCACTCTTCTGTGTTTCATCTTTTTGGGAAGCAGCCCTCCAAACATATCCTGAAGGTTAATATTCATCTGATCTATACCAAGTCCGGACAACATTTCAATATTGTGTCCTGACGAATCTTCAATCTCTATATCAACATTCTGACTATCCAGTTCTCCGTTCTTTACCTTTTGTTTGATGTAGTAGCGGTTGGTTGCCAAATCATTTTCTTTCTGTCTTGATGCATCATCCTCTTCGTTTTCCTTGCCTCCACCGTAATTAAATATCATTTCAAAGGGGTTCTTAGGCATATTACTTTTATTGGCCGAAGGCACAAGTATTTCTGCTACTTTTTCAGCAGCCAGCTCATAAGCCTTTTCATTTACTTGGGATACCTTCTCTGCTTTAACCATTCTTACAGAGAATTCTATCAAATCCCTTATTATGGATTCCACATCTCTTCCAACATAACCAACTTCTGTGAACTTAGTCGCTTCAACCTTAACAAAGGGTGCATTGACCAGCTTGGCCATCCTTCTGGCGATTTCTGTTTTTCCGACCCCTGTAGGACCTATCATCAATATATTTTTAGGAGTAACCTCTGCTCTCATTTCATCATCCAGAAGATTTCTCCTGTATCTGTCCCTTAAAGCAACTGCTACAGACTTTTTAGCTTTCTCCTGGCCTATAATATACTTATCCAGCTCTGCAACTATCTGCTTTGGAGTTAACTCGTTCATGGCAACCTCCAAGTTTTAATTTATTAAAACATACATTATTATAACCAGTCAGTTAAGCATCGCTTAACTGCTGACAGGCTATGCCTGGAAGGGTTTCTGCTTTGCTTCTGCAAAGCTTTCCTTAATTTAACCAGTCGATGAAGTGCAACTTCGTCGCTGACAGGCTATGCCTGGAAGGGTTATAATTCCTCAACCACTATGTTGTTATTAGTAAAAACACATATGGAAGCAGCTATTTCCAAGGATTTTCTCACGACCTCATTTGGTGCCAATTCAGTGTTTTGAGTAAGCGCCTTTGCTGCAGCCAGTGCGTAATTACCTCCGGAACCAATTGCGATTACGCCATCATCCGGTTCTATAACCTCTCCGCTTCCAGAAATAATAAGCAATGCTTCGCTGTCCAGCGCAATCAGCATGGCTTCCAGGTTCCTCAGTACTTTATCGCTTCTCCATTCCTTGGCAAGCTCAACAGCAGCTCTTTTGAGATTGCCGCTGTGCTGCTCCAGCTTTTCTTCCAGCTTCTCTGATAAGGTAAAGGCGTCAGCGACCGAGCCTGCGAAACCCACTATTACCTTGCCGCCGAACATCCGTCTGACCTTTCTGGCAGTTGCTTTTATTATCGTGCTTTGACTCAGGGTCACCTGTCCGTCACCGGCAATGGCACCCTGACCGTCTCGCTTGACTGCTACTATTGTAGTACCATGAAACATATTAATCCTCCAAAGGTTCTATCTTGAATCTGTATTAATATTCACAAAAGTCAAAAAACTCATCAAATTTAATATAGCACAAGAGTTTTTATATTTCAACCTTTACAGCTCTGAAACGGTAAATTTTCCTAGATCCTTCAACGCTCTTTCAGCATAATAGCTGCTCTTATCCTTTTTGTTCCTTATTCTGTACTCAGGCTGAGGAAATATACCAAAATTCACATTCATAGGTTGAAAGTTCTTTATTGTCCGGTCAGTTATATAGTGGCACAATGCTCCATGAGCTGTAGTTTCGGGGAATACTAGCGGCTCCATATTCATGAGCATCCTCGCCATATTTATTCCGGCAACCAAACCCGAGGAAGCGGATTCTACATAACCTTCTACTCCTGTCATCTGTCCCGCAAAAAACAGCTTGTCGCTGCCACTGTACTGCAGTGTAGGTTTCATTACCTTCGGCGAATTGATAAAAGTATTCCTGTGCATAACACCATATCTTACATACTCTGCATTCTCCAATCCCGGTATCATGCTGAACACTCTTTTCTGCTCACCCCATTTAAGGTGCGTCTGGAAGCCTACAATATTATATAAAGTACCCTCTTTATTGTCCTGTCTTAGCTGTACAACAGCATGGGGCTGCTTCTCTGTCTTTGGGTCGATGAGTCCTACAGGCTTCAGCGGTCCGAACAGCAGCGTCTGGGGTCCTCTTTTAGCCATTGTCTCTACCGGCATACACCCCTCAAAGATAATTTCCTTCTCGAAGCTCTTTATAGGCACTACCTCAGCATTAACCAGCTCCTTGTAGAATTTCTGGTATTCATCCTCTGTCATGGGGCAGTTGATGTAGTCACTGTCTCCCTTGTCATACCTTGATGCTTTAAAAACTCTGTCCTGATCGATGGATTCATATGCTACAATCGGTGCTGCCGCATCATAAAAGTAAAAGTATTCGCTGTCCATAAGTTTTCTAATGCTTGCTGAAAGCTTATCCGAGGTAAGAGGACCTGTTGCTACTATCACATATTCATCCTGAGGGATTTCAATCATCTCTTCCCTTACTACTTCTATGTTGGGGTGCCCTGTTATTCTCTCTGTTATTTCCTGTGAAAAACCTTCTCTATCAACTGCTAATGCGCCGCCTGCCGGCAGTGCTTTATTATCGGCGCACTCCATAATAAGTGAGCCAAGCCTTCTCATTTCTTCTTTCAATAATCCCACAGCGTTTTCCAATTGGTTGGAACGAAGGGAATTGCTGCAAACCAGTTCTCCGAACTTATCAGTATGATGTGCCGGGGTATTGTTCACCGGTCTCATTTCATAAAGCTTAACCTTTATACCCCTGCGCGCCAGCTGCCATGCCGCTTCACTGCCTGCAAGCCCTGCACCTATTACTATTACCTGGTCCTTCAATATTACTCACCCTTCTCGTCTTCTGATCTTTTAAATCCACAGACTTCATTAGTACATTTATGCTCATAACCTTTTTTATTATACTTCTTTACCATCAAACTGCCACACTCAGGGCATCTTTCTGCTATGGGCTCATCCCAGCTGACAAAGCTGCACTCGGGATATTTGTTGCAGCCATAAAACTTCCTGCCCTTTTTGGTTTTTCGGGTAATAAGCTCACCTGAGCACTTAGGGCAGCTTATACCTGTACTCTCTACTATTGCCTTGGTATTTCTACACTGTGGAAAACCAGGACATGCAAGGAACTTGCCGAACCTACCCTGCTTGTATACCATATTTCTGCCGCACAGCTCGCATATTACATCACTGACTTCATCCTGTATCTCAATTTTCCCTACCTTTTCTTCCGCGCTGCTCAGAGTCTTTGCAAAGGGCTGATAGAACTCCCTGATAACATCAACCCATTCCTTCTCTCCCTCTTCTATTTCGTCCAGCTTGTTCTCCATATTGGCTGTGAATTCAACATTAATTATATCAGCGAAAAATTCCGTTAGAATCCCTGTAACCTTTTCACCCAAATCGGTAGGCATAAGGAATTTCTTCTCCCTTATAACATAACCTCTGGCCAATACAGTTGATATAATCGGGGCATATGTACTAGGCCTTCCTATCCCCTTCTCCTCAAGGGCTTTTACCAGCGTTGCCTCTGTGTATCTCAAAGGGGGCTCAGTAAAGTGCTGCTTGTGATCCAGCTTCTTAAGCTTTACCAGATGCCCTTCCATAAGATTTGGAAGGTTTATTTCCTCTTCTTCATCCTTGTCATCGCTGCCTTCTATGTAAATGCTCATGAAGCCTTTAAACTTCATAATACTTCCGTAAGCTCTGAAAATATAACCGTTGGCTTCAATATCCGCCGTAACAGTATCAAACAAAGCAGCCTGCATCTGACTTGCCACAAACCTTTCCCATATAAGCTTATACAGCCTGTATTGGTCTTTATCCAGGGACTCCTTCACATGCTCAGGCTCTCTGTATATCGACGAAGGTCTAATGGCTTCATGGGCATCCTGAACCTTCTTGCCTGGCTTGTTCTGTTTTGTTTCTCCACCAAGATAGTCCTTTCCATATTTGTCAGTGATATATTGGGCTGCATCCTTTTTAGCTTCGTCAGATACTCTTGTTGAGTCTGTTCTAATATATGTCACAAGACCCAGTGTACCTTCGCCTTTTACATCAACACCCTCATAAAGCTGCTGAGCTATCATCATAGTCTTTTTGGTAGTGTAACCCAGCTTCCTGTATGCTTCCTGCTGCAAGGTACTGGTTATGAAAGGGCTGGGAGCATTTCTCCTTTTCTCCCCTTTTTTTACTTTCTTGACTGTATACTTTGCACCCTTCAGCTTGTCAAGAACAATGTCCATTTCACTTTCACTTGAAATCTCCATCTTTTCATTCTCTGTTCCGTAGAACTTGGCATCAAAGTTCTTTTTTGAGTCAGGATCAGTAAGCTTTGCAATAAGTGACCAGTACTCCTTCGGTACAAACCCCCTGATTTCGTCCTCTCTATCACAAATAAGCCTTACAGCAACAGATTGAACTCTTCCGGCACTTAATCCCTTCTTGACCTTTTTCCACAGCAGAGGGCTTATCTTATATCCCACAAGCCTGTCAAGCACTCTTCTGGCTTGCTGAGCATCAATTACATTGAAATTCAGCTTTCTGGGATTTTTAATAGCATTGGTAACCGCAGTCTTGGTTATCTCATTAAACTCTATCCTTGTAACATTCTTCATATCAAGATTAAGTATATTGGCAAGATGCCAGGAAATAGCCTCACCTTCTCTGTCAGGGTCAGTTGCAAGGAAAATCCTATCACAGTTCTTTGCTTCCTTACGAAGCTTTTCTGTTATTTCTCCCTTTCCCCTTATTGTAATGTACTTCGGTTCAAAATCCTTCTCTATATCAATACCCAACTGACTTTTTGGCAAATCTCTTATATGCCCCATCGACGCCTCAACCTTATAGCTTGAGCTTAAAAACTTCTTTATGGTTTTTACTTTAGCAGGTGATTCAACAATTACCAAAGATGTTTTCAAATAATTCACCCCATTTTAAAAATTCAAATTTCATTATAACAGAATATAAAAAAAAATCAAATTAAAAGATAAATACCGCCAGTTTGCTGGACAAGTCCTTTTACTTCCAGTTTTGTTAAGGCAGCCATTGCTTTCCCTGGCTGGAGGCCTGTTGCTGCAAGTATTTCGTCCTTGTCCCCACCCTTTTCTCTCAGAAAAGCAAGTATACGACCTTCTTCAATACTTATGTCTAAATTTATATTATTATTATTATTACTTTCTTCTCTGTATACGATTTTCAGATTTAACTCTTCAATAATATCTTCAATTTTACTAACAAGCTTCGCTCCGTTTTTAATTAAAGTATTTGTACCTTTGCTGTTTGGCGAGCTTATATTGCCCGGTACTGCAAAAACCTCCCTGCCTTGTTCAAGAGCAAAATCTGCAGTTATCAATGAACCGCTCTTCTCTCCTGCCTCCACAACTATGACTCCCAGGGACATTCCGCTGATTATCCTGTTTCTTGCAGGAAACTGGGCAGGGAAAGCTTCTGTATCAAAGGGATACTCGGATATCAGAGCTCCGCTTTTTAAGATTTCATTACTTAGGTTGTAATTACTCATCGGGTAAACGTGCTTCAATCCACAACCAAATACTGCGATTGTCCTACCTTTTGACATAAGAGCGCCTCTATGGGCGGCGGAGTCGATTCCAAGCGCCATGCCGCTTACTATTGTAATCCCAAGCTCCGCAAGCCTTGAAGCAATTCTATGGGCGGCTTTCAACCCGTAGTCGCTGGCTTTTCTGGAGCCTACAATACCAACCGCAAGTGCATCCTCTCTTATAAGCTCTCCCTTAACATACAATACCGGCGGTGGATCATAAATATTCTTGAGATTCTCAGGATATTCATTATCATGTATAGTATAAACTTTTATACCGTTTTCTTTCACAATTTTTAAATATTCATCTATATTTTCTATATTTCTGTGGTCTGCGATACTCTTGACAGTCTGTTCTCTGATAAGCCCCGAAGCCATAAGTTCGGAGTACGAGCATTGATATACGTTTTCTGCAGAGCCGAAATGCCCGATAAGATTCAAGCTGCTCTTACTCCCCACTCCGGGAATAGAGGACAGCCATACCCAATATTTCTTCTCTTTCATACAATCCCCTTTTCATATCAATGATGCTTTAATATGCCTTAATAAGCAAGATGTAATTCACTAAGTTTTTTATATCAGTAAATGCATACCAGATGCATGTACGCATTTTTATCAAAAATGACACTTAGTGCCTTACGAGTTTTAACTGTAATATTTCACACTTATTTGAATTATACTTTAAAGGATTAAGTGTGAAATATCTAGCGTTGGATACAATTTTGTTACATTCTTCACTAAATTGTTACACTATGATAACAACTTTGTAACATTGATTTGATATAATAAAATCAGCAAGGATGACAAAATAAATTAATTCTTCCCCCTCCTATTTATAACCGGTAGCTTTTCACTACCGGTTTTTAATTATATAGGAAAGTTATACTTTCCCATACAATTAAAAACATTGATTTAACTGCCCGTGCCAGAATTTCCTCATTACATTGGTCAAAGGCACATGGGCTTTAAATGCGGCGTAAGCCGCATTTATTCTTTTCAATATGGTTTTTTTCTTCTTAGCTTCCTTATCCCGTACAGAGCCGAATAACCTACGAATTTTACTGTGTTTGAAACCACCTTGACAGTACCTCTTCCAATTGATTTCAGAGTATCACTTGTAAGTACTATATCCTCCCTTATTTCTTCCAGGGTTATTCCGGCTTCCTCCAAGTACTTATTCCTTACTTCATCGTTAGTAGCATTTAGCACTTTTTCAAGACAGCGCAGCATTATCAGGAGATTGTCCAACTGCCCTGCCACAGGAATTATACCCGGTATCAGCTCAATAGGAGACAAACTGTAGGCTATGCCCATGGAAAGCAGCACCTTATGCCTCTTACGGATATCGCGGCTCTTATACAGCTTGATAAGCAGCTTGCTGTAGCATGGCAGCTTGCCAATTATTGAAAAAATATCCCGCTCTTCATTACCCAATTTATTCTCACTCCCCAAGGTGAATTTTAATTATACATTACCCAATCTTGTACCGAAAATTACTGTATTATCGATGTATATCGACTCACACAGTATAAGCTTTCCTTTTAAAGTGTATACTTCCTGTCCAAGCTCCGATGCTGTATTGCCTCCGCAATATGATCCAGCATTATGTCGTCGCTGCCCTCAAGGTCAGCTATAGTTCTTGAAACCTTTAAAATCCTATTGTATGCTCTGGCACTTAAATTGAACCTTTCGAAGGCATTCTTAAGCAGCTCCTTCTCCTTTTTCCCTATTGCGCAATATATCGCCATCTGCTTGGGCTTCAACTGAGAATTAAAGTAAATACCTTCTTTTTCATATCTTTTAAGCTGAAGCTTTCTGGCTTTGTTTATTCTATTTTTGATGCTGGCTGAGCTTTCTCCCTGGGAGCTTCCTGATATGTCATTAAAATTTACGGAAGGCACTTCAATATGCAGGTCTATTCTATCCATCAGGGGTCCCGAAATTTTCCCCAAATAATTCTTTATCTGAATAGGACTGCAGGTACACCTTCCTGACTCATCTCCATAAAAGCCGCAGGGACATGGATTTATTGAGCTTACCAGTATGAATTTTGCAGGATATGTTATTGTGCCATTCACTCTGGATATTGTGACACATTCATCCTCCAAAGGCTGTCTGAGCACCTCCAGCACATTCTTGGGGAACTCAGGCATCTCATCCAGAAACAATACCCCGTAATGAGATAAAGAGACTTCCCAAGGGTGAGGAACTCTTCCGCCTCCAATCAGTGCAGCGGATGACATTGTGTGATGCGGTGACCTGAAGGGTCTTTTAGTTATAAGGCACAGCTTATCTTTAAGCAAGCCTGCTATACTATATATCTTGGTCACCTCCAGGCTCTCCTCGAAGGACATTTCCGGAAGTATTGAAGGAAGTCTTCTTGCAAGCATTGTCTTACCGGAGCCCGGTGGTCCAAGCATAATTACATTATGTGCGCCTGCCGCTGCAATTTCCAAAGCTCTTTTTGCCATGTCCTGACCTCTGACATCTGCAAAATCGTATTCCTCCACCTGGCTTCCACCAAGCAAGGCTTCCAAATCAACCTTATGCGGCAGCATATCCTTTTTCCCGTTCAGGAACTCCACCATTTCTAATATATTTTCTACCGGATATACCTCCATATCATTGACCAGTGCTGCTTCATCTGCATTATCCTTTGCCAGAACCAATCTTTTATACCCATTTCGCTTTAGAGACAGGCACATTGGCAGCACTCCCTTAATACCCTTAACCGTACCATCAAGGGACAGTTCTCCAAGGAAGGCATAGCTGTCCAAGGCATCATTTTCTATGAACATAGAAGCTTTTAGTATTCCAACGGCTATTGCCAGGTCGAATATGGAGCCTTCTTTTCTAATATCTGCCGGAGCAAGATTTATTGTTATTCTTTTCTGAGGAAATTGAAAATCAGAATTCTTTATCGCTGCTCTCACTCTTTCTCTTGATTCTTTTACCGCAGCATCCGGCAGCCCTACTATGTCAAAACCCGGAAGTCCGTTAGACAAGTCAGTTTCTACTTCAATAACGTGTCCTTCAATACCGTATAAAGCACAGGTATTAGTTTTATAAATCATCATACCACTCCATGTGTTTATTATTTTCTATAAAATATTTCTATAAATACTAATTTTTTCCTTCTTTTTCAAAAACAGTTTTTTTAAAAAAAAGAACATGCAACCTATTTTGCATGTCTCTTCCTTATTGAAAACTCGTACATTAGAATTGATGCAGCTATTCCTGCATTAAGTGACTCTGCTCTTCCCGGCATAGGTATTTTTACATTTCTGTCCAGAAGTGCTGTAAGCTCACTTCCTATTCCCTGAGATTCATTTCCTATTATAATTGCCGACCTTTTATAGTGGGGCATGTCAATACAGCTTTCAATGCTGTGTGGATCCGCGCCTATTGTCACTACATTGCTTTCTTTAAGTCTTAAGATTGCTTCTGCTGTATCCAGGTTCTGAATAACCGGTATGTGGAACAAAGAGCCCATGGTTGCTCTTATTGTCTTGCCATTGTATAAGTCCACACTCCCCTTGGATAGCAATACAGCATCAATTCCACAGGCATCTGCAGTCCTGATTATCGTACCTGCATTTCCCGGATCCCTGACTTCATCCAGCAGTACTATGCAAAGTTCATCTTTTTCAAGAATACTGTCAAGGTTGAATTCCATTTTATCAATAATAGCTATTACACCTTGAGGTGTCTCAGTTTCCCCGGCTTCCTTGAATATCCTGTCATTTGCATAATATAACGGAATATTGATGCTCTTAAGAGAAGCCACAAATTCATCATGCCTATCGCTTTCAGCAAAGCTCTCACTGAAAAGCACCATGGATACGGGTGCCTTATAATCCAAAGCCTCTCTTAGCAGCTTTTCGCCCTCAATTATAAACTTGCCATGTTCATCTCTGTACTTTTTCAATTGTAGTGATTTTATGTGCTTTATTGTTTTGTTGGTATTGCTTTGTATGATTTCTTTCATATATATCCCTACTCTGTTTTCCTCTCCAGCTTTTTCAGGTCATCATTGTCGCCTATTACTATCAATATATCTCCATCCTTAATTTCGTTGTCAGCCTTAGGAGATACATTTATCTGGTCATCATTCATATTTCTTATAGCTACTACAGTAACTCCATATTTTGCTCTTAGGTTTAGATCCCTAAGATCTTTTCCTACCCAGCTTTTCAGCACTGCAAATTCAATAATACTGTGCTCAGGCGAAAGCTCAATATATTCAAGTATATTGGTGGCAACAAGGTTATGCGCCACGCGTTCACCCATATCCCGTTCAGGGAATACGACTCTGTCTGCTCCAATCCTTAAGAGCACCTTCGCATGAAGCTCATCCTTTGCTTTTGCAACAACATATCCCACTCCAAGCTCTTTAAGCATTAAAGTGATTATTATGCTGGATTGAATGTCAGAGCTTATAGATACAACCCCTACATCGAAATTCCTTACTCCCAATGACCGTAACACACTTTCATCTGCTGCGTCAGCAGTAACTGCATGAGTTACCTTGTCTGATATTTTTTGGATTGCTTCTTCATCAGTATCTATGGCAAGTACCTCATGACCTAACTTGTACAATCTCTCTGCTACAGCCTTCCCAAATCGTCCTATACCAATTACTATAAATTGTTTCATATTAATCCCCTTTCATTTATCCCACCATAATCCTATCCTCAGGATACTTCAAATTCCCCTTATTCCTGCTTGCTCTCTGTGCAAGGGCAAGAACAAGCGTCAACGGACCTACCCGGCCTGCAAACATGGTAATACTAATAATTAGTTTTCCAATCCAGCTCAAATTTGGCGAGTAATTCAACGTCAATCCCACAGTACCAAAAGCTGAGGTTGTTTCAAACAATAGCGTCATAAAATCCGCATTTTCAGTTATGGAAAGCAGCATGGTTACAAATACCACCATACTAAGGCCTATTGCTGCCACAGCCATTGCTCTGTAAACCAAGTAGTTGGGTATACGCCTTTCAAATACTTCAGGGCCTTCTTTTCCTTTTACAACCGCTATTACCGTAAGAAAAAGAATTGCTGCTGTAGCAGTCTTGATACCACCGGCTGTTGAACCCGGCGAGCCTCCTATGAACATTAAAATGATAGTCATGAATTTAGTAGGATTAGTAAGCGCCGTCGTGTCCAATGTATTGAAGCCTGCAGTCCTCGGAGATACTGAATGAAAAAAGGATGCCAGCACCTTACCTGACACAGGCAAATTCTTTATAGTATCCGGATTATTGAGCTCCAATACAAATATGAAGATTGCTCCAAACAGTATCAGAAAAATAGTAGTAGCCAGAACCACCTTGCTGTGAAGTGTGACATTTTTTAAACTTCTGTCTCTAGATATCTGATAAATGTCCGTCCATACCGAGAAGCCCAGACCGCCGATAACAATGAGAGCCATAGTGCTTATATTGATTATAAAATTATTCACATATGGAGTGAAGCTTCTGAATTCTCCGATCAGATCAAAGCCTGCATTGCAAAAGCTGGTAATCGCATGGAATACTCCGAAGGCAAGCCCCTTTTCCAGGCCATATTCTGGTACGAAAACAAGGGAAAATAATACTGCCCCTATCAGCTCTATTGCAAAAGTCGCAATTATAATATTCTTGGTTAATCTTACAAGCCCCTCTAAATCAAACTGATTTAAGGATTCCTGTATCAATAGCCTTTCCCTTAGTGTAATTCTCCTGCCAACCAAAAGCGCAAGCAAGGTTGATATGGTCATTATTCCAAGTCCGCCGATCTGTATAAGCGAGACTATTATAACCTGTCCAAATGCTGTCCAATGTGTGCCTGTATCAACTACAACCAGTCCGGTAACACATACTGCTGAGGTAGCTGTGAAAATTGCATTTATTAAACCAACAGGCAGACCATTCTTCGATGCCATTGGAAGATTTAGAAGAAACGCCCCAAAAAATATAAGAATCGCAAATCCCGCAACAATTAGCTGTGTCGGAGTGATTTTAAGCCTTTTTTGGAGTACGCTGAATTCAATTATAATTATCACCTCATCAAGTGAATTTCATTATACCCTGTTAAATATTAACTATATTATTATATCATCGTCATGCATATATTAAAAATCGTTAAAACAATCATCTATACTAAAGCTTATTACTTTTAGACTTCAAACCGAATCTGTCAGCTATTCCTGCTCGTTTGCCCTATATATCTCACTTAATCCCCATTTTACATAAAAACGCTTCATATATTATATGGATTAACATTTAATTTTTACAAAAAAGCTTTAATTTATTATGAAAAACAAAAAAGACCATATAGGTCTTTTTAAATGCATTATATTCATATTAAGCGTTAAGTTTTCCTTTAGCTGCATCAACAAGCTTTGCAAATGCTGCTGCATCATTTATTGCAAGCTCTGAAAGCATTTTCCTGTTGATTTCAATGCCTGAAAGCTTGAGTCCGTTAATAAGCTTGCTGTAAGATATACCGTTGATTCTTGCTGCTGCGTTTATTCTGGCAATCCAAAGCTTTCTGTAGTCCCTCTTCTTAAGCTTTCTTCCTATATATGCAAATCTTAAAGCCCTGATAACTGTTTCATTTGCTATTCTATACTTTTTGCTTCTGGCTCCTACATAACCCTTAGCCAGCTTCAATATCTTTCTACGCTTTTTATGTGCGTTAACCGCTCTTTTTACTCTTGCCATCTTCTGCTGCCTCCCTGTCTATTATTTGTATGGAACTAATCTTCTTATCATTTTTGCTTCTGTAGCAGTTGCATAAGCGCCTTTTCTAAGCTTTCTAGTACGCTTTGTGCTCTTCTTTGTAAGAATATGCGACTTATATGCACATGCTCTTTTTACTTTACCGGTTTTAGTAAAGCTGAATCTTTTTGCTGATGCTCTGTGAGTCTTCTGTTTAGGCATTTAAAAATCCTCTCCTTCTGTACTATTCATATTTTAAATTATTGAAGTATTCACTTTTATAAGTCGCAGAAATCTATTACATTCTATCAGATACAATGTAATAATTTTTATGCGATTTATGAATATCAGACTTACTGCTTCGGTGCCAAAACCATAGTCATGTTCTTACCTTCCAGCTTAGCAGGCTTTTCAACTACACAGTCATCTTTTACAATATCATAAAATCTTCCTAAAGCCTTCTCACCAAAGGTAACGTGATCCACTTCCCTACCTCTGAATCTGATTGTAACCTTAACCTTGTCACCTTCCTGCAGGAACTTTTGAGCATTTTTTGCTTTGAAATTCAAGTCGTGGTCTTCAATTTTTGGCGAGAAACGGATTTCCTTGATGTTAATAACCTTCTGATTCTTCCTGGCTTCCTTCTCTTTTTTACTCTGTTCAAACTTGAATTTTCCATAATCCATAACCCTGCATACTGGCGGTTTTGCCTGTGGTGCAATTTTTACAAGGTCAAGCTGCCTTTCTGTCGCAAGCTCCAAAGCCTGTCTTGAAGACATTATTCCAAGCTGATCTCCATTGGCATCTATGACTCTTAGCTCCCTATCTCTGATTTCCTCATTAATCTGTAAGTCTCTGTTACTTATAACCTTTCACCTCCATTAAATATAAAAAAGTCTTGTATTATAACCTTCCAACAAACAATGTAGACTTTTTTGTAATGCGTTAAACGGAAAGTGGTAAATTAGTAAAATCTATACTTTCCCATGCATTATAAAAAGCAGGTAGAAATATCCACCTGCCCATAAAAAACTTGCTTTTGGACTTAACCTTACTGACTATGTCGTAAGGTGAGAAGTGGAACTTCTTCTTAAACTTTTGAAAAGCTTATAACAATATATTAAGTTGTTGTTATCTGTTGACTAATACATAATACCATTATGCATAAATGTTGTCAAGGTTATTTTTGCCTCGTGCTGCGTGCCTCGTGGCTCGTGCTTCAAGAAATGCCTTCGAAGTCCTATTTAACCAGTTCATATATCGCTTCGGCGTATATTTTAGTGCTCATTATCAAATCCTCGACCTCTATGAACTCATTTTTCTGATGCGCTGTTTCTTCCTTCCCCGGAAATAAGGGACCAAAGGCTACAGCATTCTTTATCGCTCTTGCATAAGTGCCTCCGCCGATGGACATAAGCTCTGGATTTTGTCCTGTAACGTCCTCGTATACCTTCTGCAAAATCTTTATCATAAAGTTGTCTGCAGGTACATAAAGCGGAGCCTTTTCATCGCCTTCCACGAGTCTGATGCCTGATACTGCAATTTTCTCCTTTATTATATCATATACATCGTTCCTTGTCTTGGTTACAGGGTATCTGATGTTTATTCCTATGCTTCCCTTTTCTTCTGTCATATCTATTGTCCCCAGATTGAACACCAGCTTGCCTGAAACTTCGTCACTCATTGCAACCCCGAAGGATGTGCCGTCCACTTCCATTCCTATATGCTCATCAAGAAAATTTATATATGCAGTCTGTTCCGATACACAAAGAGGCAGCTTGCAAATGCAGGAAATAAGTTGAGTAATCGCATTTATCCCTTTGCCTGGTGTGCTTCCATGAGCAGATATGCCGTAGGATTTAATAGTACACTTGCTACCGTCTATTACAAGCTCAAGCTTTGCATCCAACTTATTTTTCATATATTCTACCGTCTTTTGGATTCTTTCGGTAAAATCCTTCTTCAACTCAAGCTCGCACTCACAGTAGTCCGGAACCATGTTGACCTTGTTCCCTCCCTGTATGCGCTTTATCCTTATGCCGCAGCAGCAGGATTCTTCGTTTCTTTCAAACTCTTTTTGCAGGTTAAATATTAGTATTCCCTTTTCGCTGTTAATTATAGGGAAGTCTGCATCCGGTGAAAACCCGCACATCGGCATCTCAGCATGCTTGAAATAGTGCTTCATGCATGCCCAGCGTCCGCTTTCCTCGTCGCAGCCCACTATTATCCTGACTTTTCTATTGAATTTTTCACCTGATTCCATTACAGCTTTGAGGCCGTAAATGGCAGCAACCGCCGGTCCTTTATCATCAATTGTCCCTCTTCCGAATATCTTATCATCGAAAACCTCTCCGCCGTATGGGTCATGAGACCAGCCAGAGCCCTCAGGTACTACGTCAACATGCACCAGTATGCCGATTATCTCTTCTCCTTCTCCGAATTCCGCATGCCCTGCGAAACCGTCGAAGTTCTCTGTCTTCATCCCCAGCTTGTCACATATCTCAAGAGTCCTGTCCAAGCACTCCCTGACTTCTCTGCCGAAAGGCGCATCAGGCTCTGGCTTTGCTTCCAGGCTCCTTATTTGTACAAGCTCTTGGGTGGCTTTTATTATATCATTTTTCATTGAGTCAACTATTTTGTCAAACTTCATTATATATCACCTACCCGTTATTTTTTTCCCCATATGAAATTCTATACCTGGAAATCTGTCATGCAAAATGAGTGATGGCAGGCTTGACCTGCTATCACTCATATATTGACTAAAAAACTATTTTACTCAAGTCTTTCTCTTCGCCTTGCCATAATGTTTTTCTGCATGGCATGCAATACTAGAGACATTGCTATAACGCCGTATGCCACAAATGCTCTGAAGAATTCGCCCAACTGGGCATCACCGAACAGATTTTTACCTGCATTAGGAGATACTATAAACAATACGTGGAATAATATTGTACCCAATATTGCTTCTCCTATTGTTGCTTTTGTGACAGTTGCACCACCTACAAGTATTGCCGCCACTGCGAACATACCAACCTGCTCATGGCTGCTGTATGTTTGAAGTGTTCCAATATTCTGCAGGAACATTATCTGTCCCCAGGCGGCCATCACTGTAGAAATTGTTATTGCTATGAGCCTTGTCTTATCAACATTGATTCCTGATACTTTAGCAATATGAATATCTTGTCCAAGGGCTCTAAAATCCTGTCCAAGCTTTGTCTTTACAATGAATCTTATGAAAATGCAGAAAAGTGCAATTATAATGAATGAAAATACCGGTATCTTTATCCCCATTATGTTCATTTTCCATATATTATCAAGGGAATACTGGAGTATCTTAAGATCCACCGCATTCTTGAGTCCGATGCCTCCACTCAATATAAACTCCGGGTTCTTTACGGGAATTATTGTACCCATAAAAAGCAGGAAAACCAGTTGATACAAGCCCATCGCAAAATAGCCGAGTATAAGGCTTGTTATCATTTCCTGTCCTTTTGTCTTATTTAATATTTTACCTGTACCTAATCCGAACAGTAGTGCAAAGGGAACCGCTATCAGCATTGCAAGCACTAAACCCGGTATTCCTCCGATGCCGATAATTTTTATGGTGATTAATCCAATTTGCCCAGCCATTGCCCCTACTACGAGTGCAAAGTTTAGACCCATGCCCGCAATAACCGGAATAATCAATGAAAGTACCAGTAACAAATTTCTGTCCAATCTTAAAATAAGTTCATTAACTATGTAATTCAGGCTCAGCTTTGATGCGAATACGCCGCCAAGGCAAATTATTATGAACATAATCGGTACGGAATTATGAATCAAGATGTTCATCAAACTGAATTTGCTTTCTTTCTTGTTTTTTACTTCAATCTGAGTGCTCATTAGTCATTACCTCCTACCTTGGTTAATGCGTATAAAATTACACCGTTCTGTACAATAATCCTTATTACTTCTGAAAGATTGCCCTCTGGCACCATTTTATTGATAACCGGAAGAGAAATGGTCAAAAGCATCTGGAATAATATAACACCGGAAATAACATTGGATATTGTCGCTTTCTTAGCAGTTGCGCCACCTATAAGTATTGCAGAAATTGCAACGAAGGGCATCATCAGCGGACCCTGATAAAGCTGGAAGAAACCGTAGCTCTGTGCGTACACGAGCATCCCTATACCGCCTAATATTGTAGATATTACCATGCCTACTGTCCTCTGCTTGTCAACATTAATACCTGAAGCTTCTGCAAATTTTGGATTGTCACCAGCTGCAATCATAGCTGCGCCAGTCTTGGATTTCAGGAAAAGCCACATTAAGAAGCAGAATACCCCAAAGAACAGGAGCGTCCCTATAGGAATGTTCATATCCATGAACTTGATATCCATGAAATTATCCAATATCTTATCATATCTTCCTGCCAGTGAAATGGTCTGACGCAAACCCTTACCGCCTATTGCCCATATCATTTCAGGGCTCTTGAATGGAAGCAGCAGCCATGCGATACTCATGAGGAATACTATAGCCCACCCCATATATGTACCTATGGTCATTTCATCCCCTTTTACCCTGTTGATGAGTTTGGAATACAAATATCCTGCTAAAGCCGACATGGGAATGGATATGATTACTGCAGCCATAAAAGCAGCCATCCCTTGCATATTCATCTCAATAGATATGCACCCTGCCAGCAAACCACAGATTATTCCTATCGATAATGCGAAGTTGAGTCCGGTACCGGAAACAATACTTGGAACCATTGCAAGTACAAGTATACTATTCATCCCAACTCTGACCATAGAGTCCCTAAGAAGTCCGGGAATATCCTGGTTTTGAATAATAGCAGCTGCTATCAATAAAACAAGAAATATTACAATAAAGACCTTCGGATACCCATATTGGTTTATAAGCTTATCCCATAGTTTTTTCATCTATACAACCTCCTTCGAGCGAGCGCTGTATTCCCCTGCCATCATGAGACCAAAGTCAACGTCTGATGCCTTAGGATCCAGGATACCTTCAATCTTGCCTTCATAAATTATAGCTATCCTGTCGCAAATTGACCTCAATTCTCCCAGTTCACTCGATGTCATAACGATTGTCATACCCAGCTCCTGGTTCAGCTTGACTAATAAATCCAGAACAAGCTTCTTTGCACCTATATCAATACCTCTTGTAGGTTCAGAAACAAATAGTATTTCAGGCTCCAAGGTCAGTGCCCTTGCTATGCATACTTTTTGCTGGTTTCCACCGCTAAGCCTTCTTGTAAATTGTGTAGGCCCTACACATCTTATATCAAGGTCCTTTATCATTCTATTAGCACATCGTCTGATAGCCTTGTCATCCTGTAGTGAAAACATCTTGATTCCAAGGAGCGGCTTCAAGTATTTATCCTGTATCTGCATACTGGTCATTACAATATTAAGCTCTATAGAATTATCAAGAAGCAGTCCGACTCCTCTCCTATCCTCAGATACAAAAGCGAGCTTACTGTTTATTGCTTCCTTGGGGTTGTTAAGTTCAATTTTATTGCCATTCTTTGTTACATCCCCGGTAGCTCTGTATAAACCCATTACTCCATTGGCTATACCTATTTTGCCCTGTCCTGCCAGACCACCTATACCCAGTATCTCACCTCTTTTAATATCAAGGTCTATACCCTTTACTACCTCACCAGGCATATGCACCTGCAGATTCTTTATGGACATTACTACTTCATCCTGGAGTTCTATTTTGGTTTCTCTTTCAATACGGTTAACTTTTCTTCCAACCATCATCTCGGCTATTTTCTCTACAGTAGCGTCTTCATGCTTTAAGATTCCTACTTGCTCGCCATCTCTCATAACCGTAATATTATCGGCTACTGCCAAAACCTCATCAAGTCTGTGGGTTATGAAAAGTATGGCTATTCCTTTGGCAGCAAGCTTACGCATTGCCTCAAGAAGCTTATCTGCTTCGCTCTCTGCCAAAACTGCAGTCGGCTCGTCAAATACCAAAAGCTTCATGTTTTCCTTGTCAATCTCTCTTGCAATTTCTACAAACTGCATATATCCTACAGGAAGTCCCGCTATTGGCAGCCAATCATCAACAGTCATACCCAGCTGTGTTAATGCCTTCTGTGAGTCTTTCCTCATGGCTTCAATATCAAGAGTTTTCAGGCTTGGTCCAAGTATCTTGCTCAAAGCATTATGCTTTGTAATTTCCCTGTTCAGCTTAATATTCTCTGTAATTGTAAAACCCGGAAGCAGCATGAATTCCTGGTGCACCATACCAATCCCGAGATTCATTGCATCCTTCGGTGATTTTACTTCCACCTTCTGACCGTCAAATTCTATTTCACCCTTATACCCTCCGGTACTATGTATTACTGGCATACCGAAAATAATATTCATAAGTGTGGATTTTCCTGCACCGTTTTCTCCAACCAGAGCATGTATCTCGCCGGCTTTTACAGTAAGGTTAACACCCTTCAATACCTTATTACCGAAATATTCTTTTTCTATATTATCTAATTTAAGTACAACCTTTTCTTCCATTTACATCCTCCTTTCAGGGAATACCCTTGTACTATATATAAGGTTGCCGGAAGTCCGGCAACCCTATTTATAGTCATGATTTTCTTTTGTTAAATTAGAATGTTATATAGTCACAGAGTAAGAGATAGAAGTTTTCCTGATTGTCATAATTGGTGAACTTTATGTCATATCCGCCTGAAGCAGCTTTGTATGCAGCCTTTAATACTTCTGGATCGTTCTTGCTTGTTATTTTGCCTTCGGCATACTGCATTGCATAATCAACAGCAGCTGCTGTGGACATCATGCTGAATGGTACCGGCCAAGTTGAGAATCTTCCTGTGCCGCCCTTTTCAGCTATCTTTGTCTTTATCTCACCTATAAGGTAATCAACATCTCCGGCTTTGTCTGGAGGAATATTAAGTCCAAGAGCTCCTGGATATCCGTGATATGGGCTTGGGCAGCACTGCTGTGCATCTATTGCGCCATTTTCAAGAGCAGCCTTTATAAGGGGCTCCTGCATTGAGCAGTTTGTGCTGAAGAAGTTAGTGTCTTTGCCAAGTTCCTTTATCTTTCTGGGAACATCTTCAAGTATGAACTGCTGAGCTCCTGGTATGCCGGCATCTCCTGTTGGGTCTGGAGCAGTAGCGTCAACAAATTTCATGCCGATTTTTTCACATTCAACCTTGAATATGTCTCTTCTCTGAGCGAGAAGCGGGTATGACATATGTCTTGGGAAGGAATAGTGAACAAATGTCTTTGCACCAAGCTTCTGAGCCTGTGCTGGAATTGTAAAGCCCATTGCCAATTCGTCTGGCTGAATCAGTATATCACCTTTGGTGCCTATAACGTCAGTTTCAGCTGGAGTTACAGCTACCAACAGTACGTCAGGTCTTTCTTCTCTGATTTTTTCAAACATAGCTGCTGTACCCTGAACGCCCTGATTTACTATAAGAGCCTTTACATCCGGATCGGATACCAATGCCAAACCGTTTGATATAAAAACTTCCTGCTCTTTCATGAAGTTATCAGGCATTGTCTGAGTAACTATCCTATCAGCGCCGTATTTCTTTGTAGCGATTTCACCAGACCTGAATTCTTCTTCATTCTGTGAAACTGTGTTTGTGTAGATAGCAACCTTAAATTTCTTTGCCTCTGGCTGAGCAGCGGCTGGTTCTGCGCCTGCTACCGGAGCTGCTGGCTTTGCTGCGCATGCTGCAAGGCTCAATACCATTACAAGCGCTAAAACTAGAGCTAATACTTTTTTCATTTTTTCCCCTCCACTTAATTTGTTTATTTATTAGACTGGAAAGCAATGCTTCCCAGGTACTAATCTATACAAATATATATATTCATGATCCGTCATAAAATACTATTAACATTAACTCTGTGGGTTTGGGCAAAAAATGCATTTTACAACATAAATTGTTAGTTTCGTGAATTATCGGATTATTCCTACTTTTATAACATATTTCTCTGAAGTATTTTTTTATACAAGAGGAGAATCCCCATGCCCTACAGGGAGGACGCTTAATGCCGCCTCCTGGAAACATAGGGTTCTCTTCAAAAAAATCAAAAAGCCGGCTTTTCAGCGCAGCTTATACTTATTCTTAGGTCTGCCAATCTGTCCATATATAGGAACTATTTCTATCTTCTTTCCTTCTATCAGGTACTGTACATATCTATGCACCGTTTGATATGCGAGATTGAGACCGCTGGCTATATCGTCTATTGTAAGTCCTTCCCCCTGCTCTCTGAAATAGTCGCAAATAATACTTAGCGTAGCAGGACTAATTCCTTTATCAATATAAACCTGATGCTTTTCTTCAATATATTTCTGCTGAATTTCATTTATTCTGAGGTTCATTTTTATACGGGAAATCAGATCCGGTGATTTAATCGGTTTGATGGCAAAATCAGTTGCACCTGCTTCAATAAACTTTTCTGCAATCTCTTGTCTCTCGTCAACAGTCAATACCAATATGGATATGGCATTGTCCAGCTGACGGATTTTTTTCACCGTAGTAAGCCCATCCCAGTCAGGCATGTGATAATCTACTATTGCCAGGTTTGGTTTGTGGATTTTACACAGCTCATAGCCCTCCTTGCCATTTGATGCAGTGGCAGCCTCCCATCCTCCATGCAGGCATATTTCCTTGATTGTATAAAGAATATCCGGTTCGTCATCTATAATAACAATTTTGTGCATATTCATTTTTTTCAAATCAATCACCTCACAATGTATTAATAACCTGATGCTTCCAGCCCCTCAACAGACGGCAGAAAAATCGTTACTGTCGTTCCAATGTCCTCCTGACTTTGCACCTCAATTGTTCCTTCATTGTCCTCAAAGATTCTTTTTGCAAAAGGCAGTCCCAAGCCGGAAGTATTGTTTGTAGAATAGCCTACCTCCCATATTCGCTGGATATCCGACTCCTTTATACCGATACCATTGTCCTGTACAATTATGTTAATCCCTCTTTCAGCCAGCTTTACCTCAAATTTTATCAATTTAAAAGGATGCCCGTAGGGAACGATAATTGCATTTTCAAGTATATTTATTACCGCCCTGGCAATTCGTATTTTGTTTACATATATATCCGGAAGATTTTCTTCAATACTAATTTCAAACTTAATTTTTTCATCATCCAATGGAAGCTGTGCTCTTATATAGCTGACCAGCTCCAATGCCTTCAGCTTCTGTCGTGAGGACTCATAAAGAAAACTGGAAATCATTTCACTCATTCTCATAACAGAATTTTCTATGCGCTCGCTGTATTCATCCAATTTCCCCTGCCCGTTTGCAGAAAGCAGTAAGGAGTTCAAACCGCGAATCGTCACCAAAGGTGTCTTCAAGTCGTGCACCAGGGATTTTACCTCTTGATAAACGCGGTTTTCCAAAGCTTTTGCCCTCATGCTCCTTATTTCATTTTCTTTTTCGTAATTCTCTCTCACCATGTGAATGTTACGGGAGTAACTTACAAAGAGTGTAGCAGTGATGAAAGCCGATATAATAAAAGGAAGAAAAAAAGCAAACCCGGAAAAGTTCAGTACCGTTGCAGCATGCAGATACACCCCTGCTATTTTAACACTGTATGGAATATCGCTTTGTCCGAATCTATAGGCTGAAAAAATCGGCATGATGTTAAGCCAGTGAAAGGCAAAAAAAACCTGGATAGATACAATAAACACCTGAATGAAGCTATTGGTTTCCCCAAACAATTTTTCAAAAAGGAACAGTGTGATAAGCAGCGCAAGTATTGTTGATACTGGCTCCCAAGGAAGTTCGAATATCAGAGAGTTTGTCCAATGTAAAAGAATAATTGCAATCAGGGATACAAGAAATATATCAAAGCGTTTCAACCAGCACTTAAGCTGCGAATGAAAAATGACAAGCATTGTCCCCATAAAAAGAAATGTGCTTTGAATTGCATACAGAAAGTTAATGGAAGCCGAAGCAAGGATAAGATGCCCACTGTCCCCTGTATTTATAGCTTCTCGTATTTTTGCAATTATATCAAACCATATAAGCTGCGAAAAAATAGGAAATAGCAAACCGGCACTGATTAGCACAATGCCGACCGTCATAAATGTCTTCGGATACTTTATCTCAGTCATTTTCATATCGCTGGTTATCATAATAAGACCCTTCCATTTCCTAGTGCTTTTCAACACAACAAATTTCTACCTATTCAAGTGTTGAAAATGCACTTCCAATGCATTTCGCGAAAAACATTTTACATTCTTGATTCAAATTTCGCGTAAATGTTTCCTTTTTGTTATTGAATTCGCACTATACCCAATACGAATACTTTTGTGCGTTCAATATTGATGTTGTGCCTCTGCAGGATTAGAAATTCTTTCTGTTAAGAGGCACCTTGCTTAAATAGCATTGCTGCCAATTATCGGAAGGCTGAAGCAAAAGGCTCAGAAATATCGTTTACTCCATTTACAAGCGTCAATGGTATATCCCTATCCCTTGCCAGTTCAGCCAGAATGCTTTCGCTGCTTGACTCACGTATCCCTATAAGGTATTCAGTTCGGTTACCTATAAGCCTAAGGAGTTCTTCCGTCTTACTGTCACGAAGCTGCTCTCCCCCTATGACAACAGTAATAACTGTCAAGTTGCTGACCTTTGCCTTTTCCAGAAGTCTCTCGATGCGCATTTTCTCTTCCTCGTAGCTTATGTTCTGAAGCTTCGCACCCAAAGAACTGTAACCTACAACAAACACAATTGTCTTGATATCCTTCAAATCCGCATCTCTTGCCTGGGGCATAAAGAAGCTCCTGATCATTAATTGGTTTGAAATATCACGAATGATATAACTATCAGTGCTTTGTCCCGCAGAAGTAATAACCACCGGTGCCATCGCTATTGGGCGAGGCAGACCGGGGAGCGTAAAGGTTTTTGTCTCATTTCTTTCCTGGAAGGGTACATTTATTAGAATGAGTAAAGCAATAAGAGCTACCATGAGCGCAGTTCTAAATATCTTATGTTTCATATGCTTGTATCCCTGCCCTTTCATCATTCAATATCAATATCGACCTTCTCCAGGGACTCTACTCCGGTCATATGTGGTGTGTAGCCCTTGACCGATAAGCGTGATGCCAATACAGGCATCGTATGCACCAGCGGAACTGAAGGTGCATCATAATTCACTATATCCTGAAGACTTCTATACAAGCTTCTTCTAAAAACCATGTTGGTGGTTTGTCTTGCTTGAGACAGCAACTGATCCACCTCTTTACTCTTATAGAAGGAGTAGTTGCCTGCCAGCCCCGGTTTGGCATTCTCAGAAGCCAGCAGAGTATACAGGAAATTGTCAGGATCGGCATAGTCTCCCGTCCAGCCAATCAGTGCAATCTCATGTTCCCCATTGTGTATCTTGGCTAGATACTCATTCAAGCTGAACACCTTGATTTCTGCATCGATATTAACCTGCTGAAGGTTCTCTTTAATGAACTGTGCCGTTTCCCAAGGCTTTGGGAAGTAATCTCTTGCTGCATCCATTACCCATAACGTCGTCTTAAAGCCCTCGGGAAATCCTGCTTCTGCCAACAATTGCCTGGATTTTTCAGGATCGTATTCATAGGGTTCCAAATTTTCATTATAGCCCCAAAGAAAGGGCGGAATATAAGTTTTGGCAGGTTTAGCCATATTATCAAATATATCATTAATCAGCTTTTCTTTGTCGATAGCATGGTTGATAGCAACTCTAACCTCTCTTTTATTAAAAGGCGGTTTCTCATTATTCATAGCTATGTAGCCGATATTAAAGCTAGGTCTCAGATACAAATACAGATTGGGATCGTACTTGATAGCTGCTACATCATCGGGACTTAGATGATCAGCAATATGTATTGAACCCTGCCTTAATTCATCAAGCCTGTCCTTACTCGAAGGAATAACCCTGAATTCCACTTCGTTGACTTTGGCAGTACCGTTCCAGTACTTGTCATTGCGTATAAGCTGAATGCTCTTGCTATGATCCCAGCTTTTAAAAATGAAAGGGCCGGTTCCAACAGGATGTTCGTATACATCCCTTCCATACTTCATTATGGCTCCAGGGCTTGATATTCCGAATACCGGCATAGCCAACGCATTTAAAAACGGGGCATAGGGCTTATTGAGCTTTATTTCTACAGAGTAATCCGAAATTGCAGTCACACTTTTTACAAAGCCGGGGAAACCACCGAAAATATAGTTCCAATAGCTGAACGAACCGCTATGATATGGGTTGTCAACGTCCATCCAACGATTGAAATTAAAAATAACAGCTTCAGCGTTGAAAACATCACCGTCATGAAATCGTATGCCCTGACGCAGCTTGAATACCCAGGTCAATCCATCCTCACTGGATTTCCAGCTTTCAGCCAAACAGGGAACGATTTGGTCCCCTTCATTCTCACACTTCACTAAGGTTTCTAATATATTAACCGTCACTTTGAAGGAATCCATATCTGTCGTACAAGCCGGGTCCAAGCTGACCGAGTCATTGGCACGGCCTATAACCAGCCTTTTCCCTGTCTCCCCGGAGCTGATGGAGTTAACAGGCTGCTCATCCCGGCCGGTTGTTTCTTTTACACATCCTGACATGAAAGCAATAATAAGTATCGTTATAAAAAATATTTCGAATGATTTATTACCTTTTTTCATGTCTTCACCTCCGATAAATGAAATCCGGCACCGCCAGCATAATTTATATCAGCCCTTTTCTGCATGTCCGTTAATAAGATTGTAGCCTAAATTTATTAAAAAATCAAAAATTTGATGAAAAAAAGGCAGGTATATCATCACAATCGGATAACTTATTCCTGCCTTTCTAAAAACACCATATGTTAATAAGCACTTATTACTTGTTTATTTTGTTCTCTATTTCCTTTAAGATTTGAGCCAGGAAGTCATCAAACTGCATAGTGCCCTTGTCGCCTTCTTTTCTGTCTCTCACTGCTACAGAATCTGTCTCCATTTCCTTATCGCCTACCACCAGCATGTAAGGAATTTTCTGCAGCTGGGCTTCTCTAATCTTGTAGCCTACCTTCTCATTTCTTGTATCAGCTTCTGCACGTATCTCGAGCTTTTCCAATCTTTCTTTAAGCTTCTCAGCGTAATCCTTCTGCTTTTCTGATATTGGAAGTATTATTACCTGTACAGGAGCCAGCCATGCAGGAAATGCACCTGCAAAGTGCTCAGTCAGTATTGCAATAAACCTTTCTATACTTCCGAAAATAACCCTGTGTATCATAGCCGGCCTGTGCTTTTCTCCGTCCGGTCCGACATAGGTGAGATCAAAACGTTCAGGCATCTGCATATCCAATTGGATAGTTCCGCATTGCCAAGTACGCCCTATGCTGTCTTTCAGGTGGAAATCGATTTTAGGTCCATAGAAGGCGCCGTCCCCTTCGTTTACCTTATAAGGCTTACCCATCGAATCCAGAGCATCTCTCAGTGCATCTGTAGCCATATCCCATGATTCGATTGTACCAATAAATTTTTCTGGCCTTGTAGAAAGCTCCATATTGTATTCAAAGCCAAACAGGCTATAGAAGGAGTCAATCATTTTTGCTACGCCTATGATTTCTTCCTTTATTTGTGAAGGCATCATGAATATATGTGCGTCGTCCTGTGTAAAGCATCTTACCCTCATAAGACCATGTAAGGCGCCAGCCAGCTCATGCCTGTGAACCAGACCCAATTCTCCCATCCTTATAGGAAGTTCTTTATAGCTATGCATTTGTCTCGCGTACATCAGCATGCCTCCAGGGCAGTTCATGGGCTTTACCGCATAAGTACTTTCATCTATGTTAGTGAAATACATGTTTTCTTTATATTTGTCCCAGTGTCCCGATCTATGCCACAAATCCTCATTCAAAATTATAGGAGTCTTAACTTCCAGATATCCGTTCTTTCTGTGCTCTTTTCTCCAGAAATCCTCCAGAACATTTCTAAGAATCATTCCCTTGGGGTGAAAGAACGGGAAGCCGGGACCTTCCTCAAGTATACTGTAAAGGTCAAGCTCTCTGCCTAGTTTCCTATGGTCTCTTTTCTTTGCTTCCTCAAGCATGTTAAGGTATTCATCCAACTGGCTCTTTTTAGCAAAAGTCGTGCCATATATTCTCTGGAGCATTTTATTCTTCTCGCTGCCTCTCCAGTACGCCCCTGCAACGCTCAAAAGCTTAAGAGCCTTGGCTTTGCCTGTAGTCGGGGCATGGGGTCCTGCACATAAGTCAACAAATTCTCCCTGCTTGTAGAAGGAAATCACCTCATCCTCAGGAAGATCGTTGATCAGCTCCACCTTATAGCTTTCACCAAGCTTGCTCATCATCTCAATGGCATCTTTTCTCGGAAGCTCAAATCTCTCAAGCCTCAAGTCCTCTTTGACGATTTTCTCCATTTCTTTTTCTATTGCTGAAAGATCCTCTTCTGAGAAGGGCTTATCCGAATCAAAATCATAATAGAAACCCGCTTCGATTGCCGGACCTATTGCAAGCTTTATGCCTGGATAAAGCCTCTTAACTGCTTGGGCGAGAATGTGGGAAGAAGTATGCCTTAATGCCCGTTTCCCCTCATCGTCATCAAAGGTCAGAACCTCAAGACTGCAATCCTCATTTACCGGTGTGCTTAAATCCGCCACATTACCGTTTATCTTTGCTGCAATAGAAGCTTTTAACAGCCCGCTTCCTATGGAAGCTACGATTTCTTCAACAGAAGTACCCTCTTGATACTCCTTAATTGAACCGTCCTTTAAAGTTACTTTTATCATAAATTTACCTCCTCGTAGATAAGTTTGAAATTAGATATTCTTTTCAAACCACCTAATTTTAATAATACAAAAAATAAAAAATCCCGCCCCGAAAGGGGCGAGAGAAATTCCCGCGGTTCCACCCTGATTTGGACTCTGGATTATAACGTAATCAACGACAAGGCTTACTATAGCGCAATGCTTTTTCAACCCGCTGCTTCGAGGTGGTTTTCAAACAATTCAACCAAGGAATGCTTACAGCCGATGACATTCCCTCTCTTATGGAGTATTTTGCTTTACTCGTCCTCATCACTGCATTTATATATATTATTTCGTTAATATTATACATTATTCATAATATAAAGTCAATCATAGAATTCTTATAATAATCGCCTGTAAAAGACCTATCATTCCGCCTAAAAGCCCTCCAAGCAGCTCAATATACTTTAACTCCTTGGATGTAAGGCCTAGTATAAGCCTCTCCATATTCTCAAGCTCCAGCTCGTCAATTTTTTCTTCTACCATTTCACCAATATTGATTTTATGTACCGACTTGCTTATTATGCCATCTATAGAGCTGTCTAAAATAGCCATGGCATCTTTATTAATCTGCTCCTCGAAATAGTCAATTATCTTACTCTTAATAGAGTAGGGAATGATGGACGGAATCTTATAATCTATTACTTTAAGCAGCTTTTCTTTTATTATACATAGAGCTTCCTGTTTGTTCTCCTCTGTCACAAGCTTGTCGAAGATCTCGTGAACTGAGACAAGCTCTTTTTCTACAACTTCTCCAATACTTTTTGAGATATCATGCCTTCTTTTGGGTATAAGGCCTTGTATTGTTATATTCAGTATCGGTAATTTAAAAGGCTTTATAGGCCTGAAAAGCATCTTGATAGCAAGTACATTTGTAAGCCAGCCAATTACTGCACCTACAATTATTAGGAATATTGCCTCATACATTTAACAGTCCCCCGATTGACATTTGTATATAACATTATAGCACAAATGTCAATCAGAGACTATAATTGTTTGTTTCCTTGCTTTCTACCTGGCTGCTGCACAAATCGCATTTGCTGCATATCGTTATCTTTTCGACAAAAACATTCATGATTGTCTGAACCAGTTCTTTATTCTTAAAGCTTTCCAAATCATGTATTGTTATTTTTCTGGGTGAAATTGTTATAAGAGTGCTAATCAACAGGTCGTCATAGTTAATGCTTTCATCAAGTATTTCTGAGCGAAGCTCGTCAAAGTACTCACTGCTTATGCGGTTCCTATTTTCATCATACATTATATATCTTCCATCCTTGGATTGGCATAAGTGTATCGTATCTATCTTGCACTCCTGAATCTCCACAAAATATCTCAAAAGCTTAATGAATTCATTGTATTCCCTTTCAGCAACAAAAATCTCTAAAGCCCTTTCTATTGTCTCATTTAGTTCGTTAATATACACATTCAGCCTGAAATTAACGAAGCCCTCTATATTAATCTCGTTATCAGCATCCAGATATTCAAGTATGCTTCTCATTATCCTGCTTCTTCTGGTCGCTTTATAAAAGCCTCCCGGCTGCATCATTTTCTCCTCTTTTAGGAGCTTCTGTGCATTCTCTATAACGCTGGCCCGTTCTCTGTCACTCAGGTAAAAGAAGTTAGTCTTGGCTATTTTCCTTAAGAGTCTCATTTCATAATGCGATATTATTACTTCCGTCAAAGCCTTTGAAAGTATATATTTAAATTCCTCATAAGCCTTCCTGTCAGTCAGTATATTCAGAAGCTTATCCCTTACGCCGCATCTTACAAAAAGCGCACCGCCTACATAGTAATCATCATAGACAATGTCCATGCCATCCTTTTTTGCCTCATCCAACTGTCTATATATCTCTGTTTTGATTATTTCCGCATTATCGCATACACCGATTGCTACAAGAAACATTTTTCCAGCTCCCTCCTTTATTGAACGTTGCGAGTAGCAGCACGAGCATAGATTCGTTCAATAACATATAAAGAAATCAAATAAGAATGGTCTTTCATATTTAGTATCTGCGTAAATATTTCTTGTATTCAAAACCCAATGACAGGTGAAGCTCTTTGGAATGTGGCTGCAGCTGACTTTTTGATGATTTGGCTGTCATCTATATACTTGACCTGTAAATGTTTCAATTATGTATAAATATTTTCTATATTTTTTAATAGCTTTTTAAAGGTATAATCGATCCATAATCAACTGGTTTTTCCTCACAAAGAGCGGTTACTTCAAATCCTCTATTTTTTAGAAATTCCATTAACTTGCCGCTGTTTTCCAATGCTGCAAGGCTGCCTGTAAAAGCAATGTGTTTTCCCGAAAGAAGACCGCTGGCACCGCCTATGAAACCATAATTCAGGTTCTTCAGCTCTATTCCTCCAGGCTTAATTAATAGACTTTCGATTCCGTATTTCCCCAAGATTCTAGAAAGCTTCAAATCCGAGGTAATGACTGTCCTGCTGTCAAGTACGCAGGTTGAGCACTTGGTATAGCCTTGATTTACATGTATAAGCTTAACATTCTCCAGTTCAAGTTCTTTTACTATTTCTGCATCAGTATATTTTGTATTGTGAAAAGCAAAATCACCCATTCTCAATACATTATATGCAATATTGCCCGGATAGTTTCTAACCAGCCAAGTTGCACCCTTTGTCACTGCAAATCCTTTTTTCTTAAACATTGGCGCCATGCCGTCAAATACGTTTGGAGCCAGTACCAGCCTGTTTCCTCCGATATGCAGCATCTGCATGTCCGGATGACCGTCTACCGCTTCATATAGCTCTTGACACCTCACAGTCTTTATTAATTCAATACCCAAAGTAATGAGACTTTCTTCTAATTCTGCACTTATTCTATAATCCACAAGAGCAAGACTTACATCACTATCCGGAATAAACGACGTTTTCAAGAAATTCAAATTAATTCATCTCCTTCTCTAAAATTCAGAAAGTATAGCGAGCATAAAACCCGCCCATACCACGGAACGGTGACGCACCGTTCCCTACACCACGTGCCTCGCACCCCGAACCTCGAACCAAAAATATATGTACAAAAAACAAAAAAAACTTATTGTATACAATAAGCTGATATTATTTGGAGGCGACACCCGGATTTGAACCGGGGAATAGAGGATTTGCAGTCCTCTGCCTTACCACTTGGCTATGTCGCCCTTTATAGCAATTATGGAGCGGGTCACGAGATTCGAACTCGCGACTTTCACCTTGGCAAGGTGACACTCTACCACTGAGTTAGACCCGCATTTAAGTGGTGCCTTGGGGCGGAATCGAACCACCGACACGAGGATTTTCAGTCCTCTGCTCTACCGACTGAGCTACCAAGGCAGGATATTGAACGCGCCATATCGAGAATAACGTTACCATACGCATTCTAAGCGTGAATTCAATAAAAAGATGTTATATTTTGTGAAACTTGAAATATTGATATAAGTTGTTTCACAAAATATTAGATGGCGACCCAGAACGGGCTCGAACCGTCGACCTCCAGCGTGACAGGCTGGCATTCTAACCAACTGAACTACTGGGCCATCATTTTTGTTTGTAACAAGTATTTAGCTTACTCTCTGATGCTACGCAGCCTCCAAGATTACTCCGCTTTGCTCCGTATCACATTAAGGAATGTATGTCTTTTTTTCTCCATTACATTTCGAAAAAAAGATGGTGGGGACAATAGGGCTCGAACCTATGACCCTCTGCTTGTAAGGCAGATGCTCTCCCAGCTGAGCTATGCCCCCGCTAAAACTTGCGACATCACTTAGTATAACGCAGAGATGGTCCAAAGTCAAAACTTGAATTTTTTTATTTCTTACATTTATCATTTTAATGCACAGTATTCCTTTATAAAGCTTTGAAATACTACATTATCTGTTTATATTTCTTTTACATTTAGTTCATTATATATAAAGTTTTTACGCTTTTTCTAATTTTATGCAATCTTTTTATGATGTTGCCTTTTCAAGCAGGTCAACCAGTTCTTCCTTATCAAAGTGGTACTTGCTGTTGCAGAAATGGCATATCAGTTCTGCATTCCCCTGTTCCTCTATAAGTTCTTCCAGATCCTGTCTTCCGATGCTTATAAGTGCTCGTTCCAGCCTCTCCTTATTGCAGTTGCATCGGTAGACTACCTGTTTCTCCTCATATACCTTGTATTCTATGTCCCCCAATATATCCTTTATCATGCCTTCTGCATCCAGACCTGAATTTATCATATCCGTTACAGATTTAATACAGCCAAGTCTCTTTTCTAGCTTTGCTATTGCAGCTTCGCCAGCCTCCGGCATCAGCTGTATGATGAAACCACCGGCTGCAGCCACATGACCATCAACCTCAACCAACACTCCAACACCCACTGCAGTAGGTGTCTGTTCAGAGGTGGCAAAGTACGAGGATATATCATCACCAATCTCTCCGCTAATAATGGGTATTTGTCCTACATAGGGCTCTTTCATGCCAAGATCCTTTATGACTGTGAGCGCCCCATCCACTCCGACAGCACTTCCTACATCCAGTTTGCCATCTTCCCTATTCATCAATTTTACATTAGGATTGCTTATATAACCTCTAACATCTCCTGTATAATCAGATATTACCACAATGCTTCCCGTAGGTCCTTTTCCATTTATCTGCACAGTCAGGGTATCTTTTTCCGATTTGAGCATCGTTCCCATTATGCTTCCTGCAGTCAGCATCCTACCAAGTGCCGCTATGGAAACAGGACTGCAGTTATGGATTTTTCTGGCCTCCTCGACCATGACCGTTGTAATGCAGCTAAAGAACCTGATGCTTTCATCCTTGCTTGCGCCTCTAATAATGTAATCCTTCATGTTATCCTCCTGATGTTTGTAAGAATATTAATCTGTATCCTTTATTGCCGAAAAAAAGATTCTATCGCTATCCTCAGTGGGCTTATCGAAACTGAATTCTTCAAAACTTCTAATGTTTTCAAAGCCTGCCTTCTCTAATAGTTGTAATACCTGCTCACATTTATGTGCCTTCTGCACATGGTGCTCTTCGAATTTTCTGTACAAGCTTCCCTGTGGAACAAAGAAAATCAGTTCCATTTCCACTGTATCAGAAGACTCATCAAAATTATTATTCCAAATATAATGCTTATTATTTTTTTCCTCGTGGAAGGTGTTGTTTCCAAGAATATAGCGTATTTTATTATAGCTGCTGATATCAAAAATGAAAATACCTTTTTTGTCCAAGGCCTTATAGACTGCATCGAAATAATCCGACAAGCCTTTTTCATCATGAATATAATTCACTCCGTCACACATGCAAAGCACTGCTTCAAATTTTTCCTTTAAATTCATCTTAATCATATCCTGATTCAGGAATCTGATTTTTTGTTTTAATGCTCGCGCTTTGCTCTCGGCAATAGACAGCATGTCCTCCGAAAGATCAAGTCCCCACAGCTCATATCCCCGCTGTGCCAAAGGAATTGTAATATTACCGGTCCCGCAGGCGGTATCCAGTATTCGACCAGGCTTTATACCATAGCGGTCGAAAATTTCCACCACATATCGACTCCATGCCCTATAGTCCACATCCTCCATAAAGAGATCGTAAACCTCTGCAAATTCATTATAGCTGCTCATATTTTCCATCATATATATACTCCATTATCTGTTCTAATGCCGAAGAAATATTTTCCCTAATAATTATATCACTCTTTTTATCATAGCAGGTTTCTCCAAGATTTATTATTATAAGTTTATTGCATATGTCTGCAAGATGGTTTACAGGAGACACAGACAGGCTGGAGCCCAATACCAGCAGAAGTTCCGCTTCCTCCACCTTCTTGATGCTTTCATAAAAGCAGCCGGGAAGCATATCTCCGAAAAGTACCACATCAGGTCTTATTGTCCCCCTGCATCTGCACTTGGGAGGAATCTCACCCTCCATGACTTTTTTCTCTACAAATGCAGTATCATATTCCGTACCACAGCTATCACAGCTGCAGGTTCTTGTAGTTCCATGAACCTCATATACATTCTTGCTCCCTGCCTTATGATGAAGACCATCGATGTTTTGAGTCACTACAACATCAATGAGTCCAAGTCCCTCCAGCCTGGCTATTATATAATGCACTTTGTTGGGCAAGGCATCCTTCATGGAGGTTATTATTTTAAAGCCCAAATTGTAGAACTTCTCCGGAGAATTGTACAATACTCTGGAGGATAGAGCTTCCATTGGATCTACCTTCTCCCAGAGTCCACTGCCGGGACTCCTGAAGTCAGGAATTCCACTTTCTGTTGAAACACCTGCACCGGTTAGCACTATAGTAGCTCTGCTTTTTTTAATCATCTGTGCAGCCCTTTCGTAAACATTCATAGAAACCTCCTGTTCTCCCTTTTAACAATAATAGCCGCATAAGGCGGCTGTGGATATATATACTTATATAATTAATTTGTCACAGGGCTGCTGCTCTTCGGTAACAAGCTTCGCTTCTTCCTGGTGATAAGTCCCCCTATCCTTCCAGTCTCTTCCGCTGTCAGGCCTCCCCAGCCCACCCGGGAAAGCTTCTCGCCCAGACCCAGCTCATTGGCGATTTCATATTTCATAGCATCTTCAGGGGTCAAAATCAGTTCCTTTGTTTTTGTCTTTTTTGACTTCATAATATCACTCCTTAAGACTTGTTTTGTAGTTAGAAATTCTCTTTTGCGGGTCCCTTTGCGATCGCCGCGGGATAGAGCAAAAGTTCATAGAATTTCTTACGAAAAACATTTCTACAATATTTTAGTAATATTATGTGGTATTATGCTAAAATTATACAATAGGTGAACTTGTGGTTCTAATTTCTGAAAAGGTATGTCGACCTATTCTTCCTGCCTCTTTTAGAAAGTCTGCCAATAACAAATCCAATCAGCAGCCCTAATACAGCATATGTCCATCGGCTTTCTCTCAATACTGTAAGTAGCTTCATCGCAGCCCCAAGAACATCAAAGCCTTTCCCTGAGGTGGATTTGGAGGTCTTTTCTGCTATGGTGGCTATCTCAGCCTTCTGTTCGGTTTCTGAAAGCTTGTAGCCCTTCTGGCTCAGCCAGTAATGAAGATATGGATAGCTTTGCTGTTCCGGTATAAGCTCCTCCAGTATTTTATCCATGGCTTCATCATTGTTCATGGCGTCATATACGCTCAACTTGTCAAGCAGCACCTTATATCTTATTCTTCCCGGGTAAAGCTTCGATATGTCCAGCTGCTCGATATCATTTATATACTCTACGTTATTGTTAAGGAGTCTGCTGCATTCTGCTTTTACATATTTCACCTGTTCCAAGCTTAAGCGATTGTCTAAAGGTGTGCTTATATATTCATTGCAGAGGGTCAATGCCTCCTTATAATTCTTTAAATTGAAAGCTCTCACTATTGCTTTGGGCTTTTTGTATTCACTGGCGCTAAGCCTGTCAATTGCCATCTTATCAATCGGCTGATATTTCATTGAAATGCCACTGTCTATGCTTCCGCTGTAAGAAAGCGTTGCAGCACCTTCAGTTGATATGTCCTCAGGTTTTATGCCTTCAAGCTCAAATATAGTGTAGGGCTTGAAATCTGACAGCTTTAAAGTGAACTTTGTTTTTTCGCTTGGTATCGCATAGGAATAACTCCTGTCCTTAAAGAAGCTTAAACCGTATGTATCATTTTCAGCCTTTTTCATTTCAGCTTCAATGCTAACCTTTATTACACGGGTTTGACCTTGCTTAAATGCCATATTGAACAGATACCATCTTCCATCGGGTGTCTGAAGTCCTTCAACCTTGTAGTTGTTTTTAAGGTATACGTTGTCTCTTGTCTTGTAACTTAAGAATTTGCTCCCGTCATGTATGCTGAACTTATATATTCCGTTGTCGGGATATCCGAAATTTACTGTAATATCATTAGCAGAATTGTTTTGTATTGTATATTCATATACTGCAGCTACTTTGCCGCCATTTATTGTTACAGTATCCACTTCATTCTGAATACTGACTTCCGACTTATTCAGGTTGTACAGGCCATATCCCTTCCAGCCGGTATCAACCCTATCCGCATAGATTATTGATGTAGACATAACTACAATCAAGACAGTGAAAATCAACTTTTTGATTTTATTATACATATTTCCACCCCTGTTCCTAATTTTATCCTGCGTTCATAACAACAGCTTCTGTAAAACCGGAAGTCTTATCTTTATTGCGTATTAGTACCAATAATGTAATTATTTACATCTATTAAATAGATTATAAAACAACTGCATCCCCAAAATCAATATTTCTTCATCAAAATTAAATTTGTTGCTGTGTAGTGGATATGAATGCCCCTTCTTATCGTTTCCCGATCCCAGCATTAAAAACAAGCCCGGTATCTGCTTTTGATAGTATGAGAAGTCCTCCGAAATAGTAAGTGGATTCAAAAGTATGAAATCTTCTTTATCCAAACTCTCCAGGAGCTTATCAAAAAGCTCTTTATCATTATCTACCGCCGGATACATGTCTCTTATTTCATAGCTGCCTTCACAGCCGTATGCATCGCTTATAGCTGTTGCTATCTTTATTACTCTGCTTCTCAATATGCTATAGGTATTGTCGTTGAAAGCTCTCATAGTACCTTCCAGTACAGCTTCCCCGGCTATTACGTTGCGCCTTTCGCCGCATATCATTCTGCCGACTGTTACGACTGCAGGCTCTAAGGGGTCAACATACCTGCTGACAATAGTATTCAGTGCCAATACCACATCTGAAGCAGCGACTAAAGCATCATATCCTTTGTGGGGCATAGCCCCGTGACAGCTCTTACCTTTTACCCACAGATCGAATTCTCCTGTCTGTGCCATCATAGCTCCAGGCCTGCAGCCAATTTTGCCTTCCTCAATGTCAGGATAAATATGGAGTCCGAATATACAGCTGGCTTTGTATTTAGCAAGTATCCCAGCGTTTACTATCATCTCGGCTCCCCCTGGACCTTCCTCTGCCGGTTGGAATATCAGGAGTGCATTGCTATGAAGCTCTTTTCCCAGCTGTTTTAAAAACTTTGCAAAGCCAAGAAGTATGGCTGCATGCCCATCGTGTCCGCAAGCATGCATGAAGCCGATATTTTGCGAGCAGTATTCTACTCCTGTCTGTTCCTCTACCGACAGTGCATCTATGTCAGCCCTGAAGGCTATGGTCTTTGAGCCCGGCTTTCCCTCAATATAGGCTATGACTCCTGTACCGGCTGGACCTATTTCTGCATGAATACCTAGATTATTCAAATATTCGCTTATATATTTAGTTGTCCCATATTCTTTAAGTCCTGGTTCGGGAATAGTGTGCAGCTGCCTTCGTATGGCAATCACTTCATCCTTCAGTACTTTTATTTTTTCATCAATAGCTAACAAAATAACACCCCGCAATGCACAAATTTTCTTTATATATAATATTGTATATTATATGACGCCGCTTTTCAAACAGTTAAAAAGCCAAGGCAAAACAATACGTATGTTACGGAAGTATGAACCATAATATTTAAAGGCAAAACAAATATTGCAGTTGACACGTTTTTCTCCCTATGATAGTATTATTTTAATTTACTCGAAAGTTTCTATTCTATGATAGAGGCGCGCTTTTAAATAGTAAGGGTATTCTTTCATTAGGGTGTGGTTTCCCGAATATCCACAAAGGTAAAAGCGCCGAAGGCAGAAATACACCACAAATTTCTGTCCTGGTCCTTTCGCAAACAGCGTCTGGACTGTCACCGGAGTGTCAATGCACAACCTCCGGTGGAGAGCTATACATGAATGAGTGTGTTTATTCAGTTTTATTCTGAATAGATATATTTTTCATGTCAGCTTTTTTAAAAAGGCTGGCCTTTTCTATTTTTTAAGGAGGTATTTCAATGAATAAGTATGATGTAGCAGTAGTTGGTGCAACAGGCATGGTGGGAAGAATGTTTCTCAAGGTGCTTGAAGAGAAACAGTTTCCAATCAATAATTTTTATGCATTTTCCAGTTCAAAATCAGCAGGCAGCAAAATTACTTTCAATGGTCAGGAGTACGTCGTAGAAGAGCTTACCGAGAAATCCTTTGACAGGCATATTGACATTGCCCTTTTCTCTGCCGGAGGTGAAACCAGTAAAAAATATTCTCCTATAGCAGCTTCCAAGGGTGTTGTAGTAATAGATAACAGCAGTGCCTTCCGAATGGACAAGGATGTTCCACTCGTTGTTCCCGAGGTAAATCCTGGTGCAGTAAAAGATCACAGCGGAATAATAGCGAATCCCAATTGCTCAACTATCCAAGCGGTTGTTGCCCTTAAGCCCCTCCACGACAAGTACGGGATAAAAAGAATTGTATATTCTACTTATCAATCAGTTTCCGGTACAGGACTAAAAGGTGTTAATGATCTTGAGGAAGGAATGAAAGGCAACGGACCCAAGACCTATCCCCACCCTATAGCCTTCAACTGTTTGCCCCATATTGATGTATTCCTTGAAAACGGATACACAAAGGAAGAAATGAAAATGATTGAAGAGACAAGAAAAATTCTGGATGATCAGAACCTTAAGATAACGGCTACTACAGTCCGAGTTCCTGTATATTATAGTCACTCCGAATCAATCAACGTGGAATTTGAGAGAGATTTTGATATTAACGAGCTTAGAGAGCTGTTAAGCAACAGTCCGGGTATAGTAGTGCAAGACGATCCAGGTAACAACATTTACCCCCTCGCAGTGTATGCAGCCGGTAAAAACGAGATTTTTGTAGGAAGAATTAGAAGGGATTACTCGGTAGAATATGGAATAAATCTATGGGTAGTTGCAGATAATGTAAGAAAAGGCGCAGCCACAAATGCTGTGCAGATTGCGGAATTGCTTATCAGCAGCGTCTTATAGCCAATCGAATATGTAAGGAGGTTTTCCTATGGCAATATTTAAAGGTTCCGGGGTTGCAATTATAACCCCATTCACTGACAAGGGAATTGACTTTGAAAAACTTGGAGAACTCTTGGATTGGCATGTGGCCAATTATACAGATGCAATAATAATATGCGGAACAACAGGTGAAGCTTCTACAATGTCTGATGATGAAAAAAAGGCTGCATATAAATTCACCGTAGAAAAAATAGCTGGAAGAATACCAGTTATTGCAGGCACAGGCAGCAACGATACCCATCACTCCATTGGGCTTTCAAAATATGCTGAATCAGTAGGCTGCAATGGAGTGTTATGTGTAACACCCTACTACAACAAGACTACTCAGAAAGGGCTTATTGCTCATTATACAGCAATAGCAGATTCCATCAATATTCCTGTGATAATTTACAATGTTCCCGGCAGGACTGGGCTTAACGTTAATGCTGATACTTTAAAAATCCTTTCAAAGCACAGGAATATCGCCGGGGTTAAGGAAGCAAGCGGAAATATCAGTCAGGTTGTAGAAATAGGTATGTTCTGTGATGAAAGCTTCTGCATGTACTCAGGCAATGATGACCAGGTGGTCCCCCTCCTTTCTGTCGGTGGAATTGGAGTAATCTCAGTAGTTGCAAATATCGCACCCAAGGTAATGCACGACATGGTAGTCAGCTTCCTTGAAGGCGATGCAAAACGCGCCATGGAGCTTCAGCTTAGCATAAAACCTCTTAATGATGCATTGTTCTGCGAGGTCAATCCGATTCCTATTAAAACTGCTATGAATCTTCTAGGTCATAACGTAGGAATTCTGAGACTCCCTCTTGTAGATATGACTGAGAAGAATCTGGAGTATCTGAAAAAAGCGCTGCTAAATTACGATTTCGGGATTAGGGGGTAAAGACTTGATAAATATACTAATGAACGGCTGCAACGGTAAAATGGGCCAGGTAATCACAAGACTCAGCACGGAATATCAAGACATAAATATAGCTGCCGGGGTGACAAGAAACGTCACAAAGCTGCAGAATCCTTATCCCGTATATCAAAGCTTCAAAGAAGCTGGTGCAGCTCATGATTTTGATGTGGTATTAGACTTTTCAAATCCTGAAATGCTTCCAGATGCTATAGAATACTGTATTGAACATCTGACAGCCCTTGTAGTCGGAACTACAGGGCTGTCAGATAAAGATTATGTAATGCTGAGACAAGCATCAGCTTCAATTCCTGTATTCGCATCAGCAAACATGACCTTTGGAATCAGTGTTCTTATAGATTTGGCATTAAAAGCAGCCTCCTCCCTTGGAGAAGAATACGATATAGAAATACTGGAAAAGCATCATAACGAAAAAAAGGACGCCCCAAGCGGTACTGCGATTATGATAGCAAATGAGCTGAAAAGCCATTTGCATGCTTCTATGGACCTTATATATGACAGGTCTAAGGTAAATGAAAAACGAAAGCCTAACGAGATCGGAATATCATCCATTAGAGGCGGTACTAACCCCGGAGAGCATACAGTATTTTTCGCCGGCAAGGATGAAATAATCGAGATTAAGCATTCCGCTCTTTCCCGTGATGTCCTGGGACGCGGTGCAATAAGGGCAGCCCGTTATACCGCTTCAAAGACAAAAGGATTTTACAATATGAAAACTATGCTTGAGGAGTTGATTTAGTGAATCAGAAATTTGAAATCACAGATCCCTATAAAATAGCAGCATATATAAAAGAAGCCAAAAAAGTCACACCGGTGAAAGCTTATGTGAATGGTGACTTAAGTGGAGTCTTGATGGGCAGCATCAGATCTTACGGCGCAGAAAGCTTCTGGGTGCTGTTCGGGGAACATTCAGATATAGAAAAATTCCTTTCTGACAACAAAACTAGAATAACCAGCTTCGAATTGGAATATGATAGAAGAAATTCGGCTATACCCCTCCTGGATACAAGATATGTAGATGCCAGGATTGAGCCGGGTGCAGTGATTAGAGACAAGGTTCTGATACATAAGAATGCGGTTATAATGATGGGTGCTGTAATAAATATTGGCAGTGAAATCGGTGAGAACACAATGATTGACATGAATGCTGTACTTGGAGCCAGGGCTACCGTGGGCAGCAATTGCCATATAGGAGCAGGTGCCGTGCTTGCCGGTGTACTCGAACCTCCCAGCGCAGATCCTGTTGTTATTGAGGATAATGTACTTGTAGGAGCAAACGCTGTTATACTTGAAGGCGTACATATTGGAAAAGGTGCGGTTGTAGCTGCCGGATCTGTAGTTACAAGGGATGTGGAAGCCGATACTGTCGTAGCCGGGATTCCTGCAAGGATGATAAAGAATGTAAAGGATTTGAATGGAGACAAAAAGAAGATATTGGATGACTTAAGAGGTTAGGATGTGATGGTAAATGGCTGTTATTGTACAGAAGTACGGAGGCACCTCCGTTGAATCAATAGAGAAGATAAAAGGAATAGCTGAACGCATAGTAAAAAGAAAATCCGAAGGAAATGATATGGTCATTGTAGTGTCGGCAATGGGCAAAAGTACTGACACACTTATTGACATGGCCTATGATATAACACCCGATCCTCACAAACGTGAGCTTGATGTTTTGATGGCAACTGGAGAACAGGTCTCCATGTCCCTCCTTTCAATTGCACTGAATCATGCCGGTGCCGATGCTGTGTCTTTTACAGGACAGCAGCTGGGAATTAAAACCGAGGGCTCCCATACCAAGTCCAGAATAGCTGAAATCAATGAGGAAAAAATCCTCGAAGAGCTTCAAAAAGGTAAAATTGTAATAGCTGCGGGCTTCCAGGGAGTAAATGAAGACAACGAGATCACCACACTGGGCAGAGGCGGCTCAGATACAACTGCAGTAGCACTCGCAGCAAAGCTCCAAGCCAAGTGTGAAATATATACAGATGTTGATGGTATTTATACTATTGATCCAAGGCTTTATCCAAGCGCAAGAAAGCTTGAGTATATAAGCTATGAGGAGATGCTGGAAATGGCAAGCTCAGGAGCCAGTGTAATGCATTCCAGGTCTATAGAGCTTGCAGAGAAATACAAGGTTCCTGTACTCGTAGCCCTCAATACGGGGGATATACCAGGCACCATCATAAAGGAGATGGATAATACTATGGAGAATACCGCTATAACAGGCCTTGCGGTGAACAACGACGAGGCAATAATAACCCTGAACGGTGTACCCCACGATATAAGGGTAGTCGCAGATATATTTCAAAGCATTGCAAATAAAGAAATAAATATAGATATGATAAGTCAGACCTTTCCGGTTAACAAGCTCGTGAATATTTCCTTTACACTTCCCAAGACTGACCTATACCAAGCTTCAATGATATTGGACACCTTCAAGGACAAAATATTCACCTTTAGCTACGAAGCTTACGAGAACATCTCAAAGCTGTCAGTCGTAGGACTGGGAATGAACAGCCAATCCGGAGTCGCTGCCAAGGTTTTCAACCTCCTGGCGGAGAATAGCATACCGGTAAGCATTGTAACTACTTCGGAAATAAAGATATCATACGTAATAAATCCTGATGACCAGCAAAAGGCCATCGAAGCAATCGCAAGAGCGTTCGATCTATAAAAAATGTCCAGCCAAATTATGGCTGGACATTTTTTATAGATCGTCACTAGTCTCTGGTCACTAGTGACAATCTCATATCCCCCTGTTTGCAAAGCCGTGGCCCAGAACCTCCGAGGTGTCGCTTACTGCCATGAAGGCATTGCTGTCTGCCTCAGTGACTATCTGCTTCAGCTTAGCCAGCTGGTTCAGTGTAACTATACAGTATATTACCCTCTTTTCATTCCCTGTGTAAGCCCCTTCACCATCCAGATATGTAACCCCTCTGTCCAGTGTTCTAAGAATCGCATCTGCAACCTGCTGCTCGTTGTCTGTGATTATCATAACTGATTTGCTGCTTCCAAAGCCCTGCAGCACCTTATCCAGCACTGCTGATGCAACATACATCGATACCAGGGTGTACATAGCAAGCTTAAGTCCGTAAAACAACGATGCAATTGCAACTATTATAAAATTTATTATCAGTGACGTACTTCCGAGATTCATTGAAAAATACTTCTTGACTATAACTGCTATTATGTCAATTCCACCCTGGGAAGCCCTGTTTCTGAATACCAAGCCCATGCCTATGCCATTCAGCACTCCACCGTAAAGGCAGGACAAAAGAGTGTCATCTATATAAATAACATCCTTTAAAAAAGAGAACGCGTCAATAGATACAGAAAATGCCGTCATCCCAATAAGGCTTAGAAGAATGAACTCTTTGTCTACAAATTTGTATCCTGCTATAAATATTGGTATGTTGAAAACAAATATCAATACCCCCGGGTTAAATCCGAAAATATATTTCATTATTAGAGCTATACCACTGACGCCTCCGCTAAGAAGCTTATGTGGTATAAGGAATATATTGAAGGAAATGCCCCCTATGACCCCTCCAAGTATTATCATAAAAAGCATATAAATATATCTGTACTTGCTGTCATATATCCTTCCAAACAGTTTCATGCTTTTCCCCCTTTACCACTTACTATGACTCAATGCCTTCCCTGGCCGGCACACCATTTCTGAAGTAGTGTTTAATCTCCTTCATTTCGGTTACCAAATCCGCAGCATCAATAATTTCCTTTGGAACGTTTCTCCCTGTGATAATTATCTCCATTGTATCGGGTTTAGACTTGAGAAGCTCCACTACCTCATTTACTTCCAGCAGCTTATTTCCAAGCACCCCCAGCAGTTCATCAATTATCAGAACATCACATTCCTCTTTGGCGACCACTGTTTTTATAAACTCAAAGCCTCTTTTTATGTCTTCCTTCAATTCGCACTTTTCCTGATCAGAAAGCGTCCAGAAGAATCCTCTTTCCTTTTCAAACCTGAATATCTCAAATAGAGGATACAGCTTTTCCACACTATGAAGCTCTCCTGTATCTCCACCCTTCAGGAATTGCACCATGCATACCTTAAGTCCTCTTCCACAAGACCTGAGTCCCTGTCCTAATGCAGCTGTTGTCTTGCCCTTTCCGTCTCCCGTGTACACCTGTATAAGTCCCTTTTCGAGCTTCATATAATCATCCCTTTCCGCTTATGTTAAAATCATCAGTCTATATACAACTATTATAGCTTCATTCCTTAGTATTTCAAAGTAAAATATACAAAAAAGCGCAATGCCTCGGCACCTGCGCTTTTTTATTTATTCTTCCTGCTCTTCCTCTTCAAAATTCTCAACTTCGCCTGTTTCTGCATCACACACTTCCATTTTTGAAATGGACACCTCGTAAGCCGTTCTGGTGATGACCTCCTCCTCTGACACTTTCTTCTGGTAGTTGCGGCTTTGTATCCTGCCCCATATCCTTATCCTGTCTCCTACCTTCAGATTCTCCGAGTATCTTGCATTTCTGCCCCAAGCAATGCACGGTATGTAATCAGATTTGTTATAAGGCCTGTTAACCGCAAGAAGCATATCGGTTATTTCCCGGCCAAAAGGTGTGGTCCTGTAAATTGGCTTTTTACATATGAAGCCGTCCAGATATATCTGGTTTGGATTCTTCACTTCCTGCTCTATCGGTTTTAGATTTCTGGCAAATACAGTAAGTATAAGCTTATTATTCCCTTCATGATATTTGTTGTAAGACCTCAGCTGTCCCTCAACGAGGAGAGTTGAGCCCACATCAATATTGAGCCCCAGGACAAGTCTCTCTGATATCGTAATAGGCAGTGTATCCGAAATGTCACTCAGTCTTGGAACCTCCAGGTATACCGTATAAAAACCCTCGCCATACATTTCATGGCTAAACTCTGGTTTGGAAGTTACCGTCCCGTATACGGTAACATTGTTGCTCTCAATGACCTTGTCAGTCATAAGCCCCACTCCTTTCCTTGTTCTTGCGTATCTCAGGCTTAACCTACAGTATACATATTCAGTTAAAACGAAGAATATGAATCATTTTTGTTATGGACAAAAAAACTCCCGTCGTTATAACTTATACAAGCTATAACGACGGGATATGTAAGTTTAATGCTTTTCATTATTTATTGGTTTCAGATATCTGCATAGAAGCTTATGAGCCATATTCATTTCATCACTGCCCAGCATTACCAGCAAATCCCGTTTCTTAAGCGACCCTAGGCTCCTCTCAATAGAATGCTGCAGCAAATGATAATACCTGAAGGGTATATCGTTTTCCTTGAAAACCTTCTTATATATACGCATGCTTTTTAAAGGAAGCTCCCCAATCCGGTCATCCCCATCCATACAGCTGGTCAGAATTACTTCCTTGCACTTAAGCATCCTTGCCCACTCTGCTATCAGGCGGGCCTTCTCCCCATGGAAGCCCATGGCTGCATTATTTGATACAGCTATTATGAGCATGAGATTCTCATAGCTCAATATCTGCATTGACTCAAAAGCTGCAGTATAGTCCTGCACTGAGTTGCAGTAATTATCTATTACAGTAAAATCACCATCATATATTTTCTGAAAATGTCTGGCCGGAGCTTTATAGCTCTCTATGGAGTCCTTTATTTTTGCTATATCTGCGTCATAGTACAGTCCACAGGTGATAGCAGCCAGAGCATTATATATATTGTGGTTTCCCATAGCACTAAAGTATACGGGGATTTCGAAGGGTTCAATCCTTCTGCCGCTTTTTGTCTGAAAGCTTTTTTGTACACAATAGTTGAAGCGTGTGGTCTCACCCATATCAATACTTGACGCTGTAACAGCAGCTTTTTTATTGAGTCCATAAGTAATTTGCATTATTTCCTTGCAAGCTTCTACCTCTTTAATCATATAGGGCTCATCATTGTTTACAATAATAGTCTTCTTTTCCAATAAATTTGAAAAAAAATCTGCTGCGGACTTGCTCCCACAATTACCTTCCAAATAACCCCTGTCAGTGAGAATAGCACTGTCAAGACTCATATTGCCTATATGGAAAAGATTGCAGGAATTTGTATCAATAGTAACTGGAATTATATTCATACCTTCAGAGGCCTTTATACCGTGTAATATGTTCTGTATTAGTTCTACCAGCACACTCTTATCGCTGTCACCAAGAATCCCGACCAGCTTTGCTCGTTTCTCCTGCTTCCCGAACAGCCCATTGAACAGCATGTAAAGTGTATCCTGAGGACTATTAACCTTTATTACCGGAAGATCAGGATTAGATATATTATGGGGCGTAAGAATCAAGGATGCTCCATTTTCGTAAGCTTCATATATTTGTCTTCTATTTCTTTTGCTGGACAAATCGACATATATCATTCCTGGTCTTACCTTATGCGGATCCGCTGTTACTCCAATGTTTTCCGAACTGTCCACGTACATTTTACCAACTCCTGGTTTAAAAATATAGTGTGATAAAAAAGACCTTAAGTGAAGCACTTCAACAACAATGAAGTCTTTTATGAAACTAATTTACGGAGCGTGACAAATTAATGTAGAATATACGCTCCTATTCGTTATAAAATACAGGTTAAACCTACACATATTTTAAAGGCTATCTTTTTTATGATTGACTTATAGCCGCAATTTTATGTATGTTCAACCGAGAATCACTATATTTATAAAACATTTATAAGTTAGCATTTTTCTTAGTACTTTCCATTCTTAAAGAGCTTACTATCAAAAATCCTTTGGGACTTAACTTTCTCATCAATAGATTTCATCATATCCTCAAGCTCAGCCTCTGTCTCATCAAATACCTTCGACAATGATGACGCACCTGAAAAAAGCGATTCAAAAATAAGGGCCTTGCGAATCTGCTTGATGAATTTCCTATCCAAGATAACACCCCCTTAATATAGTATATTAAGGGGGCATGCGTTTCGCGAAAAACATTTTAAAATTTCAATTAGATTTCGCGTAAACGGTTTCATTGATGTTATTGAATTCGCACTATACCCTAAAGAAATGCTTAAATGCGTTCAATATAGGTTATCTTGGATAGCTTAAATATTTATTTCTTCCTGTGTTATATTTTCGTTAATAGTTGGTCTGGGCGGCTTCGGGCCGAAGAACTGATAAAGGTCTGTCTTCATCATGCCGTTATACAGCTTCCTCTTCTTATCCGCCCTTCTTCCGAAGAACTTCTCAAATTCCTCATGGGAGGTTATTATATAATAGGACCAGGTGTCAAGCTTTGAGAATACCTTGCCCATTTCCTTGTATAGTCCCTCGACACTCTTTTGGTCAGACATTCTTTCTCCATAGGGTGGGTTGGTAACTATAAAGCCGTAGCGGTCTTTACTGCTTAAATCCTTCACGTCTCTTTTCTGGAAATGGACCTTACCTTCAAGTCCTGCCATTCGAGCGTTATTTCTTGCTACTTTAAGAGCATTCTCATCAATATCATACCCCTGCACATTTAATTCAACATCATTCCTTACCAACGACCTGGCTTCCTCCTTTGCCTTATCCCATATATCCTTTGTAATCCAGCGCCAGTTATCGGATATAAAGCTCCTGTTGAGCCCCGGTGCCATATTGAGTCCTATCATAGCTGCTTCAATTGGTATTGTGCCTGATCCACAGAGTGGGTCAATGAAGGCTCTATCTGCTTTCCATGGAGTTAGAAGCACCATGACGGCAGCAAGTGTCTCCTTAATGGGAGCAGTAAGGGCTAACTCCCTATAACCCCTTTTGTGAAGGGATAGCCCGCTGGTATCCAAATATAAAGCTACTTTATCCTTATTAATGAATACATGTATTGGATATTTCTCTCCCGTTTCTTCGAACCACTCCACCTTATACTTGGTTTTCAAGCTTTCCACCACAGCCTTTTTGACTATTGACTGTATGTCAGAGGTGCTGAAAAGCGTTGACTTGATTGAAGAAGCTTTAGCGACAGGAAACTCTGCGTCTTTGGGTATCCACTCATGCCACTTGATACTCTTTGTTTTTTCAAACAGCTCCTCAAAGGAAACTGCTTCAAATTCCCCAACCTTGACCAGTATCCTTTCTGCAGTACGCAGCCACAGATTAGACCTGCATATTCCTTCGGCATCTGCCATAAAGCTGACTCTTCCGTCTTCTACCTTTGTTATTTCATAACCAAGACTCTTTATTTCCCTGGAAAGTGAAGCTTCCACCGCAAAATTGCATGGTGCTACAAGTTCAATATTAGACATAGTCATCCTCCGTTTTGATATGGTTTTCTATATTTTTCAGCATATACACTTAATCATACATTATTCATGAATCTTTACATTTCCTATTATAAGATATCATATGTTGCATAAAAATGGTATTTTAAATAACATTATTTGAATCTCCTCCCAATGTATTAGTTATTTAAATATGTTAAAATATATATATTGTTTAGTAATGTACATAGAGAATATTTTATGGGAGGAAACACAATGACCAAACTATTTGAGTCCTATACCCTAAAGAATCATAAAATCAAGAACCGCATAGTGCTGCCGCCAATGGTATGCTTTGGCTGGACTGACGACAGAGGCTTTGTATCTGACGGGCATGTAAAGCATTATGAAAAAATAGCTGAAAGTGGAACCGGCCTTATTATTCTTGAAGCTACCTGCATAAATAAAAACGGCAGGCTCTCCAATACTCAACTGGGAATATGGTCCGACGAGCACATCGAAGGCTTAAGCAGAATCTCAGCTGCCTGCCGCAAGCATGGTGCTGTCGTGCTTATACAGATACATCACGCAGGCTTCATGTCTCCAAAGACTGTTGCAAATCCTTCTGTAGCACCCTCAGAGATGATTACTGAAAAAGTTAACGCGCGAGCTTTGACAATCCAAGAGATAAAGGATATACAGCAGGATTTCATTAAGGCTGCAGCAAGAGCTGAAAAAGCAGGCTTTGACGGCATCGAGCTTCATGGCGCCCATAGCTATCTGATAAATCAATTCATGTCTCCTGTAGCCAATAAAAGAACTGATGAATATGGTGGAGACCTTCAAGGCAGAGCAAGGTTCGCCCTTGAGACAATAAAAGGCATCAAAGAAGTTGTAGGAAAGGATTTCATTATTGATTACAGGATGGGTGGAAATGAGCCGATGCTGGAGGACGGAATCCAAGTGGCCAAGGTATTGGAGAGTGCAGGGGTTGATATGTTGAACATCTCTTCCGGTATTAGGTCTGAGGAAATGCCTGAGGCTCCGGAGGGTTTCCCCTATCATTGGATAGTATATAATGGTACTGAAATAAAGAAGCATGTACACATACCGGTAATAGTCGTGTTCGATATAAGAACTCCTGAAAGAGCTGCATACCTGGTAGACAATGGGATGACAGACTTTGTTGCAATAGGTAAGAGCCAGCTGGCAGATCACAACTGGACAAAGCATGCAATGGAAAAAGAGGACATAGTAACCTGCCTTAAATGCCCCAGGTGTTCCTGGTATGCAGATGGTGAAAAATGCCCAAGATATAGCATATAAAATATGCCTGGTCCGGGGTTCGGGGATCGAGGTTCGGGGGGTTTCGGTTCTTCTCGCACCTCTCACCTCTCACCAATCTTATCTCAGCAGCTTCTGCATTCCGGTATGGTCTATATAGTAGTTTTCCTTGTATATCAGCTCTGATATTGGGACTACCTTGTACCCTTCCTTCTGCAGGTTCTCAAGTACTATCGGCAGAGCGTCCTTTGTATAGGTGGCATTGTTGTGAAAAAGAATTATAGAGCCGTTCTTTACCTTTGAAAGTACTCTCTTGACTATTGCATCAGCCCCATAGTCTTTATAATCAAGAGAATCCACATCCCATTGAATGACCTGTATGCCCATTTCCCTTGAGGTTTCTATGAGCCTGTTATTATAGTCCCCAAAGGGTGGGCGGAACAGAGTCACCTTTTTATTTGTAATTGCTTCTATCTTTTGGGATGTCTTTGCAAGCTCCTCTACAATCTGCTCCTTTGACAGCTGGGACATATGTGGATGCTTCGAGGAATGGTTGCCTATCTCGTGGCCTTCCTCATCAATTCTTTTTACCATTTCTGGGTATTTATCAATCCAAAAGCCGACCAGGAAAAAGGTGGTCTTTACCTCATACTTTTTGAGTATTGCAAGCAGGTCCTCTGTATAATTAGCTCCCCAGGCTGCATCGAAGGAAATGGCGACCTTCTTTTCCGATGTATCCACACAGTATACGGGAAGCTGCCTGCTGTTGTTCCTGAAGGCATCCAGCAGGTGATTGTAGCTTGCATAATTGTATATGAGTGAAATGCTGACTACCAACATCACCAGCATTATATTTATGGTTTGGTATCTGTTTTTAAATCTTAGCTTCACGCTGCACCTCCAAAATCATTCTCTAATAAATAATTTATTCAGATGATCTGGAAGTAGAATAGAATCCAAGTAAATATCTAGACCTGTGGCTTAAAATTAAATATAATAGTTAGTAGTATGCAACTTATTTAGGGGAGTGATATAAATGGCCGAAATCCATGAAAAGACCTTTGATATTAAGGTCAAGCTTACAATGCTGGATTATTTTCGTTATTATTTTTCACTTTTTAATCTCAAGCTTTCAGGATTGATTGTCAGTATATTTTGCGCAATCATTATCTTACTTTATTCAACAAGCCTTGTTTCATTAATTTATATTGCATCTTCTACAAGAGTCTTTGACTGGGCTACAGCTAAGGGGATATTATTAGACCTCGTGATAGTTGCTTTGTTTACTACCCCTTATGCCAGGACCTATCTCATTGCATATAAGGATGCGAAAACACACAAGGTTCTTGATAAGGATATCGACATAAGGATTACCGAGGACAAGTTCATCGTGTCTCCAAATGGCGCAAAGCTTGAGTACTCATGGAAAAAGATGTATAAAATATTCGATTTTTCACATGGCTTTGCTCTTTTCATTGATAAGAAGGACCTTGCCTTTGTAGTGCCCAAGAGATGCTTTAAGAACAGGGAGCAGATAAAATTCATAAAGGGATTAATACAGAAGTATAAGAAGTGAAAAAAAATAGGAGCAGCTGCTCCGATTTTTTATGCGTTTAATTGTTGGACACTCATATCATCATAACTCTATCTTGGGATAGAGGTACCGGCCTTGCCATATTTGCAGCCGTCGCAAGACAGCTGCACCGTGCTCCTCCATGAGTGTCCATGTGCCTCTTAACATAAAGAATTGTTGATCCTGTAGAGGCACAACATCAAGGAAGTGCATTTTTAACACTTGAATACTAGTAATTTGTTGTGTTAAAAAGCACTAGTCCCAAGCATCAATCATGTTATGATTGTAAGTATCAGCTCGATAACTTCCTTTGGAGTAAATTTTGCATAATTAACTAGTAAAAGCGCCGTTAATGTTAAAGCAACCAACCTGATCAATGTTGAGAACGTAAGGGTGTTTATCACTTTAAACACATTCTGCGACGCTTTCTTACAACTGCGTTTCATAGTGACTTTTTTCCCTCCTTTCACACCAGGCCGGGAGGTGCTTAAACAAGTATCTACTTGTTTAATATATTATACCTCCTAATTTTTTCCTTTAAAAGATTAGGAGGTACTATTTTTATTGTGACTTTATTACCATTTTTAAACATATTTACTGCTTACTTATAATTTTCCATATTATAGTCGCAGCCATAGATAGAAAAAGATACATAAGTATAATCCATACAATACCTCTTCTTTTCATATCATACTTCTCTGATGCACTCCTATCCTCTTCTCTGCCGATATCCTCAGGCATCTCTATAACATCTGAATCCAAGAGACCTTTCGCCAGCTCCAGAGCATCCTCAGGGACAAATAAATCAATACCACAACAGGACAATCCCATGAATATCTCCGAAAAGCCCCCATCCCTTTTATGTTTCCTTAGTATAGGTATACCCTCTATACCAAGAACCGACTCCACCAGGACAGCCTCCTGTTCATCAGCCACATTCTTCACGAAAGCCCAGCCCTTCATGCCCTTATTTACCTCTGACATAATATGCACCACCTTATTTCATGAATTCTCTATACTACTCTGTAAACTTCTCAATGCATACAGCAATTGGAGGACAATTGATTTGATTCACAAAATCACTTACAAGCACTATATGCTTTCTACAATCAATTGTCTTAACATATTCAAGCACCGCTTCCTTTTCGTCAAAGCCACTGTCTCCTCCGTAGTATATTACCATCATTATTATTCCGCCTAGCGCGAGCAGCTCCATGGATTTTTTCAAAGCCTCTATAGTAGTATCAGCTTTTGTACCTATATTATGGTCTCCCTTGGGAAGATAGCCCAAGTTGAACATTACTGCCCTGATGCCCTTTTCTACATAACTGTCAATATTCTGGTGCCCGTCCTTTATCAGCTCCACGCAGCTGCCAATTCCGGCATCGTTGAGCTTTTTCCTTGTATGAACAAGGGCAGATTCCTGTATGTCAAAGGAGTAAACCTTTCCATTTTCTCCAACAAGTCCGGCAAGGAAAAGAGTATCATTCCCGTTGCCCATGGTAGCATCTACAACAGTATCTCCCTGCTGTACCACCTTCTTGATAAACTCATGTGAAATTGCTAAAGAATTGCTCAGTATCATGTCTATATATCTTCCTTCCTTTAATAGCCGTACCTCCCGGAATACTGGAAGGCATCTTTTATCAGGTTTATTTGGTATTTATTCTCTTCATCAACTATTATTTCTATAACATCAAACCTGCACATATAATCAAGAAGCTTATTACTTTGAAGGTAATACAGCGCTGTCTTGACTATTTTCTGCTGTTTGGCAGCGCTTACCGCTTCGGAGGGCTTGCCATACTTCTCGCTACTTCTTGTCTTCACCTCAATAAAAACAATTGTGTCCTTTTGCAATGCTATTATATCGACTTCTCCCACCTTGCAGCTGAAGTTCCTTTCCAGGATTCTATAACCGCATTCCGTAAGATATTCACACGCCAAGCCTTCCCCAAAAGCCCCCAGGATTTTATTGTTACCCATTGCTGCCGCCCTTCAGCCTGTCAATGTTTGCAATGAAAACCAGAACCTCAGAGACAACGCTATACAGCTCTGGAGGAATCTGTTCTCCAATATCCAGATGCAGCAGCGTTTCAACAAGACCACTGTTCTCAAAGACAGGCACATTATTCTCCTTTGCGGTCTTTATAATTCTTTCTGCCACCTCGCCCTTACCCAAGGCTGTAACCTTAGGTGCTGTCTCTCCCTGCTGATAGGAAATTGCAGCCGCTTTCTTAAGCTTATTTTTCATATTATATCCTCATATCAAAATGGATTTTTTCCGAACCGCTCTCGTTTATCATGGCTTCAAGTGACAGCAGGCTGAAGGGCTGTTCCAGGCTAATAATCCTGATCGGATTCAGGCTGTACCCTTTTTCCCCCAAGGAGCTCTTAAGCAAAAGACTGTTCTTTTCTATCATATCTCCTATGCTTTTGTTTTCAACTCTGAAAGTAACATTTACACCCTTGCCCTTTACTCCTATCATGCTTTCCAGGTGACCAAGACTTTTCAAATCCAGTGCAACAAGAATTGTGGCATTCTCCGGGTTTATTGTCTTACTTCTATTGCCTTCCTTGAATACATACAGCTTGGCAGTAGAAGTATCCCCATTTACTATTAACGGAAGCTGCATAAAATTATTATGCTCGTTTATGCTCTTTATAAAATCAATATTGTCTCTAAGGTTGGACAATGCATCCCTTATCTCCGGGTCTTTGTTTCTGCTGCTGTCCAGATAGTTCTCCAGCTTTTCTCCCAGCCTTGCTATATCCTTCAACTGTTCAGCAACCTCTTTGCTGTTTTCCACCTGCCTGGGCTCCAGGAAAACCTTCCTAATGGATTCTTTTATCTCCTTTAACTCAGGATTATCCTCAACAGTTATCCTTTTCTGAAGCTTATCAAGGAACTGTGATATTCCGTCGCTGTTCTCTATGTTTTTTATTAACAGACCCAAGTTCTTGGGGGTTATCTCCATCTCCTTTGAAGCAAGGTAAGTTACAGCTTCCATATCGGTATTTTTTATTGAGGCCAGGATACTTTCTACTTGCCCTGCGAACCTTTTTACTTCGCTTTCCGCTTTTATTCCCAGTTTCTCTAATACTTTAAGAAGCTCAGTTCCCTTATTATCTTCTATAGGAGCATCACTGCCCTGCACCGGGTTCTGTATGACAAGCCCGGCAACAAGCTCCTTTTTTATTTCGGAGCTTACGGTTTTTAGCACAGTTATTTGCTCTTTTACATTCACAGTGCTCTCGTTTTTATTACCTTCCTCAACTATTGCCTGGTTAACCTTAATATTGACAGGCTGTTCGGTCTTCTGGCTGTTGTCTTTTGCAGCAATATTCCGTGCATGAGCTTTCGCTGATTCCACTTCATTCTCCTCTGCTGCCTCCGGTTCTACCAAATCAGGAGACCATCTGAGAACAATCTTATTCAGCACATCAACAGGGGTGTTTTTTATATCCAGCCCAGAAAGCAGCAGGCCTACTCTTCCTTCACTGCTTTTGTTCAAATTGTCTATACCCTTCTGCAATCCTGTAATATTTATAATTGTTTCTTTATCCAAGGTCAGCTTATATTTTATAAGAAGCTTCGCAGCCTCTATGTTCTTTTCATCAACAGGCAGGTTGATCTGCTTTAAGAGCTGGGACACCTTTGCATCCAAATCAGCGCCTTTACTTTCAGTCTTAAACTCTGCATATATTTTTCCGTCTGTTATGCTGCTGACAATCAATTCCACAAAAGCACCCTTGGGAATGCTTGCCCCCTCCTGAAGCGCAGCAGTAAATATCTGCCCGCTTGCAGTCCTTATAGCAATACTGCTGCCCAAGGCTTCCAGCACCCTTCCTTTCAGGGTGTCGCCCACCTCCAGGTTCTTCAGCAGCTCCATCAGCTCCGGTTTTATGGATATCATGCTGGTCGCATCAATCCTCATTTATATCACCCCTGAAAATTCTTCGTAAAAGATCTCCTATGTATAGGTAAAAGACCGTACTTTTTAATACAGTCAATATGTTCACTGGTTCCATAGCCCTTATGCTTACTAAAAGAGAAGTGGGGATAGATCTCATCATAGCCGGAAATTATCCTATCCCTTTCAACTTTTGCTATTATTGATGCGGCAGCTATGGTCAGGCTAAGACTGTCTCCCTTTATAATCCCTTTCTGAGGAATGTCTATATCCTTTAGAGTCACTGCGTCAAGCAGAATATATTCAGGCTTTTGGGACAAACCCTCCAAAGCCTTCTTCATTGCAAGGTATGTAGCATTAAGTATATTTATCTCATCTATTATTTTTTCATCAACTATTCCGATGCTGCAGCACAATGCTTTGGACATTATCTCGCTATACAAGTATTCCCTTTTCTCAGCTGAAAGCTTTTTGGAATCGTTAACCCCTGGTATGAGTACCCCTTCCCCAAGTATAACTGCAGCGGCGACAACAGGCCCGGCTAAGGGACCCCTTCCCACCTCGTCCACACCTGCTATCAATTTAAAGCCCTTCTCATAGCAAGTTCGCTCGTACGCTGTCATTTTGAAGAGCCGTTCCTTTTCTTTATCGTCATATTTTATCCTAACAGCCATTACCACACCTCATTTGTCCATATATTAATTTATCGGATAGTTCAGAAAAAAACAAAAGCACATACTATAAATGTACATGCTTATTATAACATAATTGATTGTCATTCCTTAATTTTTATGCGGAAAGCTCGGGTATTCCTTAAAGGTATAGGTACGGGTAACACGGACACACACGGATGTTACACTGAGGAACACGGTTATATATTATATTGTATCGGTACACTAGCAAGCATCGGCATTTGTTCTCAATCCCTCCGATATTTTCCCCGACCAATATACTTCTGCGTGTAGCCCCATACCCATGCGATAAAGGCTATAAGAGATGCTTTTTACGATAAATGTCTACATTATGATTATATGGATAACGGGAAATTTAAAAAACAGCCTAATCCTCAGCTAGAGTCATATCGTTACAATCCGTTTTCACTTCCGACGAACCGCACCACCGGATCTTTTCCCATTAGCGGCGACGTGCCGCCCGGTGAGACGGTGTGGCAGCAACGACCCGTGAACACGCCAGAAGCGTGAAAATTGTGTTAGGCGAAGTTGATAACGCTTTTAGTATTGCACAATATGTTTACCATCAAAAAGCACTTCTGGGATTTTCACATGTCTACCCAATGGATGATTTGCTAACAATAGCCGAATTGCTCTAACAGCAGAATATACATTGTGCATAAGCTTCTTTTGATCTATCCAAATTTTTTCATCATAAATATTTGCATATAGCTCATGCGCTGGTTTTTGTCTGATTTTTCTAAGATTTTTCAATGGTGCAATTATTTTTTTATCAATTTCTTCAGCTTTAACATTTTGTGAAAACCACTCACTTAGTAATACTAATGTTCCTTTGTTATTTCCCTCATCAGTTTTACTTTCCACTGCTTTTATAAGTAGTGAATCTGTGGTGAAAGTTTTAGGTTCAAGATTATTAATAACAAGTTTTTCCAAAGTACTTATAAAGCTATAATAGTTGTCCCTCGTGGGAAGCAAAACAATATGATAATTAATTGGTCTATCTTCCTTATTCATTGTGTTGAATTTAAATTCTTCCTTAAACATTTTTGGGATTTCAATACATTCACACATTTTATTAATTAAATGGATTTCCATTAATAAGGCATCAAATATAGATATGTTTTCTACCCACTCTCCACGTATAAGATTCTTTACAAAACCTTCATTTGGATAATAATCCTCCGAATTATCTAGAAGTAATGAATGCCAATGGCTTTGCGCTTTACCGGATAGTTTTGCTAAATCAGCAGCAAAAGCAACAATTGCGCGTTTTTCAGGATTTTTCTTATTGTAAGCAAGCCCGAAGTTTTTAACATATTCACTTTCATTGGTAACATCAAAATACTCATCTTTTATTGAAATTGAACCACGATAATCTGAATAAAATACACTATATTTGGGGTTATTAAAGTATCGTTCAAGAACATGAACATCGAAATAAACTACTTTGAAATAATTACCACCAGCGATGATTTCAAAAATATTGCTCAATTATCTTCATCTCCTTGAAGTGGGCTAACGTTTATCAATTTCGCCTAACAATTTGCACTCGCGACGTGGCTCAGCCTTACAGGGAGCCGCTCATGCCCAGCGAGACTTCGCGGGCTAATGCGGCGACTGACTCGGCTAGGCTGAGAAATGTGGGCAGAATGACTCCTGATGGGGCTTCAGAGACTTACTTCCTGCTGTGCCCCTTGCGCTGAGTGTTTTGTTATGCGACGAATGGGGCGGACAGCATAAAGGATTGCCCCGTCCAGGACAGACAGTGCGCCACTGAGGCAGCGTCGACTTGAATGAATAGCTAGAGCGCACAGTCACGGAGACTTGAACATGAAGTACTCTAATACCGACAACCGATATACCAACTGCTGCTGCGTGTCAGCGACCACCCAGACCGGTGCTGAAATAGAGTTAAAGGGCAACTAACTCGGCGAGTTTCGTAGCGACATTTGCCATCGTATCTTCCGAAGTGTTCAGGCCGCTTCGCGAGCCGAGTAGGGGGCTGACCTCGCGGAGATCTTCATAGGTCGTGTTGTGCACGATGGGAACGAGCAGGTCACGCGCCAGGAGTGCCGAAAGCTCTTTGTCGGCGATCCCCTCTCCTCGGAGGCGGCGCAGTAGCGCAGGGGTGACCAGAACGATCCCGACTCGCGATTTCGCCAGTCCCTTATCAATTTCGCGAAGCAACGACGTACCGAGAGCGACATCCTTCTCGCTAAACCAGACCGAGACACCTCGTGACTCGAGCAGATCGTGTAGCTCCTTGGCGGCGCCTCCCCGGTCGTCCCATGCATGGCAGAGAAAGACGTCCCGAGGATCAGGTAAAGACGCTCGATCCTCGACACTTCGGCGGACCGGCGTGAGTGCCCGCACCTCGGCAGGCGTGTACACCACGGACGAACCGGCTGGCGACCAGCGCGGCCTTGCGCTGCTGCCGGATCCGCCGCCGCTGCTCAATCCAACCCCACTACTCCCCGACGAGAAGTAGGACGGGGACGAGAACGACCCGTAGCTGCTGTAGCGGCCATAGCGGCCACTGCATGCAGGGCACTCCGCTGCGGCGCTCGCTGAGCGATGGCCTCTTACTGGTGCTGTGCATCTAGCCATTTCTTAATCCTCCCATTTTAATCATTTTATCAAACTGTTTTCAGTTATTCTCTTTTCTTCGCCGAGCACGGATACCCGGTGGAGCTTCCTCCACAGAGAATCACCCGAGCCCCATCTTGTTCTTACCTGTATACAATGTTCGTATAAACCCTCACATCTGTTGCTTAAACGAACATTGTGTTCGCATAAACCTTTAAATCAATTGCCTAAACGAACATTATATTCGTTTAACAATTAACTGGGTTTGCTTAAATGAGCATTATGTTCAGATAAACCACATTTACATATTATCCTTCTATAGTTAATTCGTCAAGTGGACTTCTAAAGCAGACAATTCTTCCGCAGTAACAAACTTCTCACCAACTACCCATTATTAGCCTAACGTGAAGTTTAAGTAAATTCCCGTATTATGGATTTGGAAGTAAGCATTATTTCCACAATCTATTTTAATTTCAAAATTTTATCAGGATTATATAATAAGCTTAAGCAATGAATCGTTAATATCAAATTTTTTTCAAAAGCTTGGAAGAAGTTAACAAAGCATCAAAAAATGTTGCATGTGCTAGATTATTTTTATATAATTCTTCATCACTCAAACTTCCAGTAATAATAATCTGACCAAAACATTCATTGTTAATAATTTCAAGGTATTTAGCAAACCTATAATCGTCCAAGTCCTTATCTTTGGGTGAATCCAAAAGTAATATTCCTAAATGGCTGTACTCTTGCTCATTAGACTCAATAGACTCATTAAATAGCCCCAATACATACGAAAGTCTGATAGCAACTTTCAGGCTTGCCGACGCTACCGAGCTAATTTTTGTACTGTCAATGACAGGCATATAATTATCGTCTAATTCACAAAGAGAAACATCGGAAAACATGTAGTTCAAATACCTTGAGAAATTTTTCTTAAATGTGTCAAAGTGTTGCATAGAAAGTGATGCTTGAGTATCTGCTGCAAGTAAACTTTCTTTTAATTCACTTAACTTAGTATTATTCTGTTTCTTTTGGTTAACTGATTTCTCTAGTTCAGTTTTCACCGTTCTATATGTTATAAGCACCTGCTCTCTTTTTATCAAAAATTCAAGTCTTGTTTTTATTTCAGTAATCACCTGATAAATCAAGCCTTTCTCTCCAGCATAATTACTAAACGCAAGTCTTTTTTCCTGTTTTATTTGATACTGTATATCCCTAATTTTATTTATAACAGAAGCTAGCTCATTTCTTTTATGCTGCTTAATTTCATCGGCTTCTATGATAGAATCAGAAATAGTTTTCTTTAAAGTTGCACTATTAATTATTTTTTCTTCGATTGTTTTCTTATGGCAGTTTTCACAAAGTCCTTTCCTAACAACTTCCTCTGATAACGGTGAAAGACAATTAGGACAATATAGTATTGGCAAATCTTCGAGAATATCTTTAGCAGCAGCTTTGTATTTAAGTAAGGTCATATCTTCTGATAAAGATTTTATGACTTTTTCAATATCCTCCAATTCCAAATTTAACACTTGCTCCTGTTCTATTAGACTCCTTAACTCAGATTGCTTATCTATTAATTCTTTTGTAAGTTGGGCATCGTTTATCGCCTTGACCGAACATATTTTTTCATATTCTTGTTTAGATAAATGGTTTTTTTCAGCTGTAATTTCAGAAAGTTCCTGTTCTATCTTTTTTTCATTAAAGTCGTACTTTATTTCTAGTTCGTTTTTTTGTTGGGTTAAAAATGAAATTCTTTCAGTTAACTCCGTTTGAAGTTTTGTTAAATTCTGAACTTCTATTCTAATACGCTGTAGTTCAGTATTGTCCTTTCCTAACAATTTCTCGATAATTGATTTTTTTATAATAGGTTGCCCGGTAAAATAATCGTGTCCCATATCTAAATCTGACAAAATGCTTTGTGCGGAAGTATCTTGATCAACATATATAGTTCTTAGAAGAAAATAAAACCTAAAACTTGCTATTTTATCTTTGGAATACGAGATTTTATCGACTGAATATCCTTCGTTTTCAAGTAAATAATCTGAAAACTCAACAGCCGAAAGTGCAGAGATTTCATCATTAACAAGCTCTTCATTGTCTTTAATAGGAGTTACTATAATAGCATCCGAAAATGGCAATTTCCTTAATATCCTTATTTTTTTACCGCTCTTAAACTCAAGATCGAGTGAAACGCTATTACATAAATTTTTCTTACTTATCTCTTCAATAAAAGATTTTATTGGTGCCCCCAAACAATATAATACTAATTTCATAAACGTGGATTTACCTGAATTATTATCACCTAAAATTACATTAATCTTGTCAAATTCATAATGGCAACCGTATTCACCTTTTACATCAAGTCTAATTAGTCTCATTATTCTTCTCCTTAAATCTTCTGAATGCGTCCATCCCTAGCGGTGTAATAAATAAATCCCAACGAAAATCTGTAATTTTTCTTTTCTCTATTAAGCCGCGTGAAAGCAAATACACAATAGCTTTATCCAAATTTTCAATCATCTCCTGATTGCTGCTGGGTGAAACTAGCCTTATAAGAGATAATTTATCGTATACAAGACCTCTCTTTTGGTTGGTACTGAGCTTTTCAAGCAACTTCATACAAATATAATAATGATCAAGTTCAGGGAATTCCGTATTAAACCAGTCATTAATTCTATTGATTACTAATTTCATCAGTTACCGTCTCCCCATATATCCATTTCATAGCACAATTTGATGTAGCAATATAAATCAATCCCATTAAGAACCTAATATCTACGCAAGATTTATCTTTGTTCTTCTCTAATATTTTTTGCATTTCATCATCAATACTCGGCAAATCATTCTTAATTAAAGAGCCTTCCATCTTGTTCATATAGAATTTGTTGAGTATTACTGTTTTTACCTCATCATAAGTCTTATTCAAAAACGTTCTTCCAGATTCAGTGGTTTTTAATGCTTTTATGACTTTAAGAGCATGTATCTTTGCACTTTTGGCATTAATGATAGATAGTGTATCAAACTCTCCATCCTTCATTTTACGAGTTAATACAGTAGATTCTGAATCTTTATTAATTTCTAATTCTTCTGACAAAGTACCTTCAACAGCAACTTCAAAAATGTTGAAATCAACTTTTCCTTCAGAAGATATCGCTTTTTCTGATCTTCTTTCTGCTATTTCCTTCCATGAATGTAGCAAATCAACTGTATATTTTTTTTCATCTGTATCTATGAGTTTTGAACACGATTGGCAAAGCCATATTCCATTTGAAATATCACTACGTTCTTCATGCGTCATGTTAGGGTCGTATCTTTTCCCACCAGGTGCAGCAGCTTTAATATGAGCAGCGACTCCAATACTAGTGAATTTATGCTTATCTGTATTAGGGCCTGCAGTCATTTTTTGACATTCAGGGTTAGAACAACAATATGTAACTCTTTTAGCCATAATTTCAATGGTAGTCAGGCTAAAATCATCCCTTTTGCTTTTCCCCATACTATTCCCTTCCTCTATCTTATGCTATAACATCGCTACTTGTAATTCAGATTCAACTTCGCCTAATAAACATACTTTTCAAATCATTACAAATTATAACGGTTTCATCTTGTGCTTCATTTATATTGTCATTACTCTACTCTTCATGTTTATTATTCGATATATATTTCCATATCCCTCCAAATAATTCAAAATATTAGCTGATTATAATTCGGATAAATATATTTACACGCATTATAATACGTATTATAATATATATATAAGGGGGTATGTAGATGAAATCATATTCTTCAAGAGAAGTGCTCAAAATACTAGAAGATGGTGGTTGGTATTTTGTTAGGTGTGTTGGAGATCATCATCAGTTTAAGCACCAATCAAAATCAGGTAAAGTAACAATAACACATCCGGTTAAAGACATACCCATTGAGACTCTTAAAAGTATAGAAAAGCAGGCGGGAATAAAATTTAAATAATTCCTGCTCCCCCTATTAATAATAAATATAAAAATAAGGAGATATTTCTCATGAAAAAAGATAATTATATTTATCCTGCAATATTCAACTATGCAGAAGATGGAATTTCTATAATATTTCCAGATTTGCCCGGTTGTTTGCCCTGTGCATCTAATATCGATGAAGCCATACACAATGCCAAAGAAGCCATGGCACTCCACTTGTATGGAATGGAAGAAGATAATGATTTAATACCCGAACCTACACCTATAAACAAGATTGAAGTAAAGACTAATCAAGCAATTGTTCTGGTTGAGGTACACATGCCTATATATAGAGCGGCAATAGAAAACGAATACGTTAGAAAAAATGTCACATTACCCTATTGGCTTGAGAAACTTGCTGAAAATAAGGGCATTAACTTTTCTCAGGTACTACAGAAAGCTTTGAAGGATATACTTGACATTGGAGAATACAAACACTATTAAAGAAATTAGGGTATTAACTTTACTCATTCAATCTGCAATACAAATAAACCGCCATTCTGTTATATGCATGAATGGCGGTTTATTTGTAAATCATTTTCCTCGGAACATCGAACCTAGTTAGAATTCATCCGGCGTCTCCAGCGTTATATTCCCAATCTTCCCTCCGCGGAACTCATCCAGAAGCATTACAGACACCCTCAGCACATCCACTTCTCCGCCGGCTATTATACATCCACGTTTTCTTCCAATCTTCTCTATAATGGCCTCAGGGGTTATATCTGCCGGTATATCCTCTAGCTTATATCTAGCCTTTAGCTTATCGGGAAATTTGCTTACAAGTACCTCCAGAAGCTTTTCTGCCAATTCATTGATATCCAGTATTTCATCCTTTATAGCCCCGGTATAGGCAAGGCACATGCCCACCCTTTCATCCTCAAACTTAGGCCAGAGAATTCCCGGTGTATCTAGCAGCTCCAGCTCAGGACTCACTTTTATCCACTGCTTTGATTTTGTGACTCCAGGCCTGTCGCCGGTCTGTGCAACGCTTTTCCCTGCAAGCTTGTTTATGAAAGTAGACTTACCGACATTGGGAATCCCAATAATCAGTGCCCTTATTGTCTTCACAAGCAAGCCCTTGCTTTTAAGCCTATCAAGCTTTTCCTTCATAAGCTCCTTTGATGCTGCCAATACTTCCTTTAACCCTGCACCAGTGATTGAGTTGGCCAATATAACCTTTGTGTTATCCCTGTTGAAGTATTCAATCCACTTTCGGTTTGCCGCAGGATCAGCCAGGTCGCTTTTATTCAGTACGATTATTCGTTTTTTATTGCCTACAATCTCATCAACCTCTGGATTCCTGCTGCTCATGGGTATCCTGGCATCTAGCAGCTCAATAACAACATCAACTAACTTTAGGTCTTCCGCTATCTTGCGCTTAGCCTTGACCATATGCCCCGGATACCATTGTATATTCATATGTATCACGCTCCTAATATCAGGTCCGGGGTTCGCGGTTCGGGGTTCGGGGGGTTCCTTTCAGTTCTCCTCGTACCTCGCACCTCGCACCTCGCACCAGGTTATACAAAAATAAAAAGGGCTTTTAAGCCCCCTTTTTATCTTATTTCTTTTATCTTCGCTCTCTTGCCTACTCTTTCTCTCAAGTAGTTAAGCTTTGCTCTTCTTACCTTACCTCTTCTTACAACCTCAATTTTTTCCAATCTGGGTGAGTGTAAAGGGAAGGTTCTTTCTACACCTATACCATAAGAAATTCTTCTTACTGTAAAAGTCTCTGACAGTCCACCACCCTGCCTTTTCATAACTACGCCTTCGTATACCTGAACTCTTTCTCTTGCGCCTTCTATAACCTTAACGTGTACCTTTACAGTATCTCCAACGTTAAAAACAGGTATATCAGCTCTAAGCTGTTCATTTTCAATAACTCTAACTAAATCCATCGCAATGTCCCTCCTTCCATCATAGACGTTCATGTTCAATAATAAATCACCTTTAATTGTGCCTTGGTGATTAGGTGCTCTGACAGCGGAACGCCCGTATTAACGTTAAAATTATACCATATGCCAAGCCTCTGTGCAACATTAAATATTTCGAGATATAAGAATTATTTGCATTCTTTTTTTATCTTATCCAGAAGCTTGATATCTTCCTTGGACAAAGCAGCTTTTTCCAACAGCTCCGGCCTTTTTTCAAAGGTCCTTTTCAACGATTGATACCTTTTCCACTTCTCTATGTTTTCATGATGTCCTGAAAGCAGCACCTCCGGCACCCCCATACCCATGAATTCAGGAGGCCTTGTATACTGTGGAAACTCCAGCAAACCATCACTGAAGGATTCAACCATATGTGAAGCATCCTCCTTCAGCACTCCGGGCACCAGCCTGCAAGTAGCGTCCACTACTGCCATAGCCGCTATTTCTCCTCCGGTAAGTACAAAATCGCCTATGGATAATTCCTCATCCACAAGAGCTTCGGTCACTCTCTCGTCTATTCCTTCATAATGCCCGCAAATAATCATAAGATTTTCATAAGCACTAAGCTCCATGGCTTTTGCCTGATCAAAGGTGTTGCCCTGAGGACTCATAAGGATGGTGTATGGCTTTTTGCCAAGCATGGCTTTAATACCCTCTGCAGCAGAGAATATTGGCTGGCACTGCATGAGCATTCCAAGCCCGCCTCCGTATGGATAGTCATCCACCTTCCTATGCTTGTTCTCCGTATAATCCCTGATATTATGAAATTCAAGCTCAATGAGTTCCTTTTCCACAGCCCGACCAATAATGCTTTCCTTAAGCACTGCCTCGAACATCTCAGGAAAAAGTGTCAATATATCTATCCTCATTTAAATCAAACCCTCTAGCAGTTCTACTACTATTTTTTTATTTTTTATATCTATTTCTTTTACAACTTCCTTCAAGGCAGGAATAAGTATGTCCTTCCCACTGGTCTGAACTACATAGACATCATTGCTGCCTGTCTGTATCACATCTCTTATTGTACCTAAAAGCAAGCCTTTTTCATCATATACCTCTAAATCTATTAAATCGCATATGAAATACGAGTCCTTGGGAAGCTTTACTGCAGACTTCCTGTCTACCTTTATGTAAAAATTTCTTAGCTTATTGGCCGCTTCTTCAGTATCGATTCCATTAAGCTTCATTGCAATTGTGGTGCTTAAGAACTTAAGTTCCTCTATCTTGTATTTCACCAGCTGGTTATTTTCCTCTACATAAACCTCTGTAAGCTTTTTAAATCTGCTCATGTCATTAGTAAGGGGATATACCTTCACTTCACCCTTAAAGCCATGTACATTTACAATCTGTCCTATACTCAGGTATTCCAGCATAATATCCCTCCTATTAAACAAAATGCAAAAAACTTTTGCATTTCTGTTTCCTTAATGTATTTCGCAGATAAACAGTTCAATCCTTATAATATTTTATCTGCGACTTCTATATGTTTCGCACTAAATCCTTTAAATAACAGTTCAATAGTGCGAAACGTTTTCCTTGATGTTATAAATCGCGACTATTCTAGTTGTTCTTCTTATGCGATTTATATATACCAAATGCAAAAAAGTTTTTAAAAGGTCGTTCTATCAATATATATAAAACGACCCTTTAAGTAAGTATACTCTGTACGTAATTATATGAGAAGCTTTTATTCTAAATATTACCGAAAAGAAGCTTCTCATGAAACTCGCTTACGGGGCATTACAAATTAATGTAGAACAGATGCCCCTACTCGTTATAGTATCTCTACAATTACCTTTTTATCCAGTCTTGCTGCACTGGATTTTACAACGGTTCTTATTGCTCTCGCAATTCTTCCGTTCTTTCCTATGACCTTTCCCATGTCTTCGGAAGCAACTGTAAGCTCAAGAATTACTGATCTGTCGCTTTCAGTTTCTTTTACCTTGACCATATCGGGATTGTCTACAAGGGCTTTTGCAATTACTTCTACTAGCTCTTTCAATTGCAACACTCCTAATGGATATTTGGACCAATATGTTTCGTACTAAATCCATTACATAATAGTTCAATAGTACGAAACGTTTTCATTAATGTTATAAATCGCAGCTATTCAATGTAATCTTCTTTGTGCGATTTATATAAATACTATTCCTCAATTATTCCGCTTTTCTTTAAAAGTTTTCTAACTGTATCTGATGGCTGTGCTCCGGTATCGAGCCACTTCTTCGCCTTTTCACCATCTATCTTGATTTCTGCTGGATCTGTGATAGGATTGTAATATCCTATTTCCTCGATGAACTTGCCATCTCTTGGGGATCTTGAATCAGCAACTACCACTCTATAGAAAGGTGCCTTTTTAGCTCCCATTCTTCTTAATCTGATTTTAACTGACATTGAATTCACCTCCTTACAAAATTACTTTGTATTATCTAAAGAAAGGCATTTTCATTTTACCCTTCTTCATATCTTTTTCCATGCCCGCAAACTGTTTCATCATCTTCTTTGACTGCTCAAAGTTTTTCATTACCCTGTTTACATCCTGTATGCTGGTGCCGCTGCCTGCTGCAATCCTCTTTCTCCTGCTGCCGTTTATTATATCAGGGTTCTGTCTTTCCTTTTTCGTCATTGACCTTATTACAGCTTCCACCTTTACCAGTTCTTTGTCATCAACCTCCATGCCCTTCATCTTGCTTGAATTCATTCCTGGTATCATTTCAAGTATAGAGCTTAAAGGTCCCATTTTCTTCATTTGCTGAAGCTGGTCAAGGAAATCATCAAAGGTGAACTGCTGGGTTCTTATCTTCTTCTGCAGCTCCATTGCAGACTTCTCATCAAAGGCCGACTGGGCTCTCTCAATAAGGCTCAGCACATCTCCCATTCCAAGTATCCTGGAAGCCATCCTATCAGGGTGGAAGGGCTCCAGCTCATCCATCTTTTCTCCCATGCCGGCGAATTTGATGGGTTTACCTGTAATTGCCTTTACTGATAAGGCCGCTCCGCCTCTTGTATCACCATCCAGCTTGGTAAGTACGACCCCATCAATCCCAAGCTTTTCGTTGAAGCTTTCAGCTACATTTACAGCATCCTGTCCTGTCATTGAGTCAACAACAAGGAGTATCTCTGTGGGTCTTACTTTATTTTTTATATCAGCGAGCTCATCCATAAGTTCTTCATTTATATGGAGTCTTCCGGCAGTATCTATAATCACTACATCATTGCCATTCTTCAATGCGTGGGCAGCTGCCGCCTTTGAAATGTCCACAGGGCTCACTTTATCACCCATTGTGAATACTTCAACTCCTACCTGTCCACCTACCACCTGAAGCTGCTTTATTGCTGCAGGTCTGTATACGTCACAGGCAACCAGAAGAGGGTTTTTGCCCTGCTTCTTAAGTATCAGACCCAGTTTTCCGCAGGTCGTTGTCTTACCTGCACCCTGCAAGCCGACCATCATAAGAATTGTTGGCGGTTTGGAGGAAAACATTATCTTGCTGTTGGTATTTCCCATGAGCTCTGTCATCTGTTCATTTACTATCTTTATTACCTGCTGTCCCGGCGTCAGGCTTTCCAACACATCGTGCCCTACCGCTCTTTCAGTAACCTTATTTATAAAATCCTTAACTACCTTGAAGCTGACGTCAGCCTCCAAGAGAGCCATCTTAACCTCTCTCATGGCATCCTTAACATCTTTTTCATTTAACTTTCCAGCGCCTCTGAGCTTTTTCAGAGTCTGCTGAAGCTTATCAGCTAAACCTTCAAATGCCATACTATCACTCCACTTCTAAACCCTATTCTTTAACTGATAGATTTATATATTCTATTATATTACTTATTTTTTCATTTAAATATTTCTTATCTAATTCATTTTTATCCAATAATTCATTAAGCATTTCAATTATATTCTGCATGCTTTCCTTTTGCTTTAAGAACCGATCTACCAAACCCAGTTTTTCCTCGTATTGGTATAGGGTTTTCTCAGCCCTCTTCAGAGTGTCATACACGCCTTGTCTGCTTATTCCCTGCTGCTCTGATATTTCACCCAGAGAAAGGTCATTACTGTAATACATGTCAACAATCTCAATTTGCTTCTGAGTGAGCAGCTGACCGTAAAAATCAAACAAAAGAGCTATTTGCACAATCTTGTCATACATACTTATACCTCTAAAGCAACAATGTAAAGGTCTTGACCTTTACATTGCTATTTTATATTATTGTTGTGCATTTGTCAATAATATTATTCTATTCCTCAAACAGTGCATCTACAAAGTCGGAAGCAACAAAGTCCTGGAGATCGTTTACCTTTTCACCTACACCTATAAGCTTGACAGGTATATCAAGCTCGGACTTGATTGCTATTATTATTCCGCCTTTAGCTGTACCGTCAAGCTTTGTGAGTACCAGGCCATTTATGTCCGCTGCCTCTTTAAAGAGCTTTGCCTGTGAAATGGCATTTTGTCCCGTAGTGGCATCAAGTACAAGCAATGTCTCCCTATAAGCTTCAGGATACTCTCTTTCTATAACCCTGGAAATCTTCTTCAGCTCATCCATAAGGTTTTTCTTATTGTGCAGCCTTCCAGCTGTATCGCATATCAACACATCAGCTTTCTTGGACTTTGCTGAATTTATTGCATCAAAAATTACAGCTGCCGGGTCAGAGCCTTCCTGATGCTTTATAACATCAACTCCTACCCTGCTGCCCCATATCTCAAGCTGATCTATGGCTGCTGCCCTGAAGGTATCAGCAGCAGCTATTATAACCTTCTTGCCGGATTTCTTCATCTTTGAAGCTATTTTTCCTATGGAGGTGGTCTTGCCCACTCCATTGACACCTATCACAAGTATTACAGCCGGAGTATTTACCCCAAGCTTTTCACCGCTTTCTCCCATTATATTAAGTATTTCCTGCTTCAGCAGGCCCTTTACGTCAGCGGGATCTTTTATATTCTGCTCTTTTACCCTTTTTCTCAGGTTTTCAAGAATCTTCAACGTTGTAGAAACGCCCACATCTGAGGTTATGAGTATTTCCTCCAGCTCTTCGAAGAGCTCTTCATCAACACTTTTGAAGGTGGATAATACATCATTTATCTTGTCGGTGATGTTCTTTCTGGTCTTGAACAGTCCATCCTTCAGTCTCCCAAAGAAAGAACCCTTGCCTTCCTCTGCTTCCTCTTCGATTTCCTCTTCCATTTCTTCTTCTATACCCTGTTCTGGTTCTTCTATATCCTCAGACTCAACCTCTAGAACCTCCTCTTCAGTTTCCTCCAGAAGCATTGCCTCTATCTCTTCATCTGAAAGCTGCTCTTCTGATTCTTCAATCAACTCCTCCTGCTGCTTCTCATCTTTTTCTTCTTCATTACCCTTCTTAAACAGTTTTGTAAAAAATCCCGCCATCGCTAATACGCTCCTTTAATGTACTATAATGCAATAAATTTCTCATAATACAATGTACGGGCGAACATTGTTCGCCCCTACTAACTAACCTTATCCTCAAGTTTTACTGACACCAGCTTAGATATCCCGCTGTCCTCCATGCTTACGCCATAGAGACAGTCAGCTGACTCCATGGTGCCCTTCCTGTGTGTTACTATTATGAACTGAGTAGTAACCGAGAAGTTCACCAGGAACTCTGCATACCGGTCAACATTGGCATCATCCAAGGCTGCGTCTATTTCATCCAGAACGCAGAAAGGAGCAGGCTTCATCTTCAATATCCCGAAAAGCAAAGCTATCGCTGTAAGCGCCCTCTCTCCACCTGAAAGCAGCATCAGATTCTGAAGCTTCTTTCCGGGAGGCTTGGCTATTATCTCAATTCCTGACTCCAGTATATTCTCTTCATCCGAAAGTACAAGCTCTGCGTGTCCACCACCAAAAAGCTGCTTGAAAACCTCGTTGAAGTTCTCATTAATTTTGTTAAACTCTGTGATGAACTGAAGCTTCATGCTTTCTGCTATCTCAGCAATAACAGCAATCAGGTTATCCCTTGCCCTTGTAAGGTCCTCCACCTGTGTGCTGAGGAATAAATGACGCTCATTAAGCTTATCATATTCCTCAATTGCATTTACATTTACCGTACCCATGGATCTGATATCATTCTTAAGCTCTTCACAGCGCTTTGACGCCCATGTGAGACTCAGGCTGGAATCCCTGTATTCCTGAGCTCTGTTGTAATTCAAATCATAAGTCTCCAAGAGCTTCATTTCTGTGTTTTCAAGCTCGATCTCAAGTCTGGCATACTGCATCTCAATTTTGTGCAGGTCTGTCTGTAAAGAAGCAATATCCTTGCTGTATTCTTTACTATCTATTTCTATCTTCCGAATATCTTCATATATCGCAGCTTTCTCCCTCTCTTTTTCAGAAAGGAGCTTATGCTTCTCACCTGCTTCTAATACAGCTCTATCTATTTCCGCTTTCTTACCTTCGTAATCTGCAGTTAGCGCTGCGATTTCTGTTTCTTCCCTGTCAATCTCAGTCTGATTAGTCGTTATTTCTTCTTCGATGTCTCTGACTCTTTCCTCCATATCTCTTATGGAGCCTTCTGTGGTCTTTTTATTATGCTCAACAGATGCTAATTTTATTTTGAGCTCAGTAATCTCTTCATTATAGGCATCCCTTACTTCCTTGAACTGCTTCATCTGCTCCTGAAGTTCGGCTATTTGAGCCTCCAATGCTGCCTTATCCTTTTCCACTGCTTCTGCTTTTTCTGTATTCTCAGCTATTATCCTATGAGTATCATTGTATTCTTTGTCTAAATCCCCCAGATCCTTGAGGTTTATTGAAATCCTGTCCCCTATGACCTGCATGTCATTCTTGAAGTTTTCACATCTGTTCTTGTAATTGTTGATATCTATCTGCAGAGAGTGGAATATCTCAGTTTTGAAATCAATATCACTGCTCATATCCCCTGACTGTTTTTTCAGTTCTTCCAGTTTGCAATCCAATTCCTCTAACTCTTTCTGCCTGGCAGCATGCTGCACTTTAAGAGCTTCGATTTCATTTTTCCTGGATAAAACCGAGCTGGAAGATGACTGAAGGCTGCCTCCTGTCATTGATCCCCCTGCATTTACTATTTCCCCCGCCAGGGTTACTATTTTATATTCATAACCTGCTTTTCTGGCAAGTATTATAGCAGCGTCAATATCCTTTACAACAGCAGTTCTGCCCAGCAGGCTCTGCATTACATTTTTCATTTTGGAATCATATCCGATAAGGTCTGATGCAACTCCTACAAAACCCTCCATATTGAATAGCTGCTTTTCTCTGTCATTGAAAAATTTTGGCTTTATTGAGCTTATGGGAAGGAAGGTCGCCCTGCCCACCTTGTGCTCCTTAAGATATTCTATCAAAAGCTTCGCATCATTCTCTGCATCTGTTACTATACTCTGTACCGAGCCACCGAGGGCAATTTCTACAGCTGTAACATACTGCGAGGGTACTTTTATCATTTCCCCCACAACACCACAAAAGCCCTTTGTAATTCTTTGATGCTCAGTCATCAGCACCTTTACTGCCCTGCTGTAACCTCCATGATCCCTTTCCATATCCTCCAGGACCTTGAGTCTGGAAAACAGTGCTTCTCTCTCAGTCTTTACCTTGCCGGTCTTTTCCTCTAATAGCTGGAGGCCGCTTTCACATTCCTGCCTTTTGCCCTTGAGTTCCTCTATCTGCGCCTTGCAGTCCTCTGTCTTTTTACCGAAATCCGCAAGCTCTTCTACAGACCTGTTATACTGCTTCTCTTTGTCCTTCTGCTGCAGTTCAAGCAGACTTACATCCCCTTCTACCTGGCTTTTTCTTTTATTTATATTATCAACAAATACTTTGGTACTGTTAATTTTGCTCTTAAGCTCCGAAAGGTTGTTTATAAGGCTGATGAACTTCTGCTGCTTATCACCCAAATCTGATTCCATATAGTTTATGGATTGATAATTGGATTCAAAATCAGCCGTCTTTTCATTTATTTTCTCACTTACCTCAGAAAATGCGGCATTAAGCTGAATAAGCTTCTGGCTGTTCTGCTCTATATTCTGTCTGGACTTTTCAACTTCATCCTTAAGGTCAATATCCCTCTTATTAAGTCTTGTGGTGTTCAGGTTAAGGTTTTTTATCCTTTCCTGAAGCACATTGCATTCTCCCTCCAGCTTCTCCTTATGATTCTCAAGGCGGTGAATCTCATCGCTTAGTTCATTAATGCTGATTTCCAGATCACTAAGCAGTGCCTTAAGCTCACTGTGCTTCAGCTCAAGCTGTGCTGCAAGAGAGGTCTTCTCATTTATCAGGCTCTGTATATCTTCCGCCTCCTGCTTCGTAGTCAGAAGCTTACTGCGGTATTTATCTATATTATTGAGCATAAGGTTTATTTCTATTGCCTTAAGCTCCTCAACTATCCCTCTATAGCGTTTTGCCACTTCCGCCTGTTCTTTAAGGGGTTCTAACTGTGTCTGTATCTCCTCGATAATATCTGTTATCCTTATGATATTCTGTTTAGTCTGCTCCAGCTTCTTCTCTGCTTCCTGCTTTCTGCTCTTGTATTTTACTATACCGGCAGCTTCTTCGAATACACTTCTTCTGTCCTCTGACTTGTTGCTCAATATCTCATCGATTCTACCCTGTCCTATAATTGAATAGCCATCTCTTCCAATCCCTGTATCCATGAAAAGCTCATAAATATCCTTGAGTCTGCAAGAGGTCTTGTTTATAAAGTATTCACTCTCACCTGAACGATACATTCTTCTCATGATATTTATTTCTGTATAATCTACAGGAATTTTCTTGTCGCTATTGTCAATGCTTAGGGATACCTCTGCAAAGCCAAGGGCCTTTCTACTGTCACTTCCGGCAAAAATGACATCCTCCATCTTGTTTCCCCTTAAGGCTCTAACACTTTGCTCGCCTAACACCCATCTGATTGCATCGGATATATTGCTCTTACCGCTGCCATTTGGGCCGACTATGGCATTTATGGTATTGCCGAAGTTAAGCTCGATTTTTTCCGCAAAAGACTTAAAGCCATGTATCTCAATTTGTCTTAAATACAAATTCAGTCACTCCTAAATAACAGATTTTAAACAGATTTTAACTAGTATATTTTAACACAACTTGTCCTTATATGCTATAGGCTACTGGTACGAGGTCCGGGGTTCTAGGTTCGGGAAATATTATCTGGGTATTCCTATAAGGTATTGTTGCGCGTTGCGCGTTTCGCGTTTCGCGACTAGGGTAATGTCTTCGAAGAATCGACCCAATTCCACCCGTAACGCGTAACCCGTAACCCGTAACTCCTAACGATAAAACATAAAGCCTATTACCATAACCGGTAATAGGCTTTCATAAAATAAATCTATGTATAATGTCAGACATTTTATCTTGGTTCCACGATGAACTTTATTGCAGTTCTGTCCTCCCCGTCAATCTGTATCTCTGCAAAGGCCGGGACCACTACCAGGTCTATGCCGTTAGGTGCTACAAAACCTCTTGTGATTGCTATTGCCTTAACTGCTTGATTTACAGCACCTGCACCAACTGCCTGTAATTCTGCTGTTGCTCTTTCTCTTAATACAGCAGCAAGCGCTCCGGCAACTGATTTTGGTTGTGATGTAGCTGATACTTTTAGTACTTCCATTTTAGAATACCTCCTATATTTATCCGAATAGTTTATTATAGTATTCTATACAAGTTTTCCAAATCCTTCATTTGGACAATATGGAATAATAGTGTTTTTCTGACATTTTAATACTATTTTCCCCGTAAATAAGCACTATTGTACCTGCTTCAACACAATTATCTTGAATAATCTCCAGTTTGTCGATAGAAAAATTCGTCCTAATAAAATTAATATTGCTTTTTTTGTGTCCTACCAGTTCCGAAATATTCCTCGGATTGACTTTAATAGTGACATTATGATGATTATCCGACTTATTTCCTAACAGGTGCGTGATCATATCTCTATAGACAAGGGATTCGACCAAATGCCTCATAGAAGGATGGAAGGGACCCGCAACCACATCCTTACCCAAGAGTATGTTTTCTGTAGGCTGTAGTCCTATTCTGATTACATTGACTCCATTTCCTTCAAAAAGTATTAACAGCTTCTTCGACTCCTGAACTGCCGCTTCCAATGAAAGTGGCTGATAATCACCTCTTAGGTACATTTCCTCCATATAGGTATTTTTTATTACTAAAGCAGGATATATTCTCGCAATATCCGGCTTTAACCCAATAAGCTCCTTAGCTGTCCTTAAAGCTTTCTCCTCAGTGTCTCCCGGCAGTCCGACCATCATCTGCACACCGACAGTGAAGCCGTATTCCTTTAAAATGCGAACAGCGACCACCACATCCCCTGAGGTATGACCCCTATTGCATAGTTTGAGCACAGCTTCATCCATTGATTGAACTCCTAACTCCACTATACCTACACTATATTTTTTCAGATTCTCCGAAATCTCAGCATCAATGCAGTCTGGTCTCGTTGATACCCTTATATTCGTTACTCTGCCATTTTCAACATAACTGAAGGCTGCTTCCAAGAGCTTCTTCTGATAGTCCAAAGGAATAGCAGTAAAACTCCCTCCATAAAATGCAACCTCTATAAGGCTGCCTTCCTCAGGTATAGTTGCCAGGTATTCCTCTATCTTGTACCTTACCTCTTCTGCCGTAACTTCACCAAGCTGTCCTGTTATCTTTTTCTGATTGCAGAATATGCAGTCATGGGGACAGCCCTTATGCGGTACAAAGATGGGAATTATATAATGCTTCTTATTCATTCTTCACACCCAGACTTATTATTGAGTCTTTTGCGGCAGCCTGCTGTGCATCCTTCTTGCTGTGCCCTGTCCCCTTGCCTATCATTGTATTATTCAGATATAAGGCTACTTCAAAGGTCTTATCATGGTCCGGCCCTTCCTCTTTGAGTATCTTGTAGCTTAGCTTGCCTGAGTTGTTTTTTTGTATGTGTTCCTGCAGGAAGGATTTATAATCGGTGAAAATCCTGTTTTCTACAGCGTCATTTATTATATCCTCCAGATTGGTCAGTATGAAGGTCTTTGCCTTCTTTATACCCCCGTCAAGGTAAATTGCAGCAATAATTGCCTCAAAGGCATCCGCAAGGATGGAAACCCTGTTTCTACCTCCAGTATTCTCTTCACCTTTGCTTAAAAGCAGATACTGTCCAAGCTTCAATCTGTCTGCGGCATTGTAAAGTGACTGCTCACACACTATCCCTGCCCTATACCTGGTAAGGCTTCCTTCGGGAGAATTCTTGCAGTTGCTGTACAAGTGCAGGCTTATTACCATATTGAGAATGGAATCTCCAATGAACTCAAGCCTCTCATTGTGCTCCAGAAAATCTGCCTTAGAGGCTACAAAGGAGCTATGGGTAAGCGCATTACTCAATATATTGATATTCTTAAATGCATACCCGATTATACCCTCAAAGTCATTTAGATATTTCAGCCTTTTAGGATCAATACCTGACAATTCAATCACTCCCTATAAAAGTCATCTATATGTTTCGCACTAAATCCATTAATAATAGTTCGATAGTGCGAAACATTTTCATTGATGTTATAAATCGCAGCTATTCATTGTAATCTTCTTGTGCGATTTATCTTGCGAAAAAAATCAGAGACTGGGATATATCCCTAATAGAATATTATTCCCAATCTCTACTATACCATTTATTCGTATTTTTTCAACATGATAGTGGCGTTATGTCCTCCAAAACCTAATGAGTTTGACATGGCATATTTTACTTCCCTTTTTCTCGCTTTGTTTGGAACATAGTCCAAGTCGCACTCTTCATCGGGAGTCGTATAGTTTATTGTCGGAGGTATTATTCCCTCATTTATAGCCATTAGGCAGGCAATAGCTTCAATTGCTCCGGCTGCTCCCAAAAGATGTCCTGTCATGGATTTGGTTGAGCTTATTGCGACCTTCTTGGCGTCATCCCCTAGCAGTTTCTTTATAGCAAGAGTCTCCAGCCTGTCATTCATGCCTGTAGAGGTTCCATGAGCGTTAATGTAGTCTATTTCTGTTGCTTCTATACCCGCATCCTTTACCGCCATTAGCATTGCTCTGTACGCACCCTGCGCATCGGGCGATGGTGCTGTTATATGATAGGCATCTCCGGTAGCACCATATCCCACGACCTCGCCGTATATTCTAGCACCTCTCTTTACTGCATGCTCAAGTTCTTCAATAATCAGCATTCCTGCACCTTCACCCATTACAAAACCATCTCTGTCCTTATCGAAGGGTCTGGATGCCGTCTTTGGATCATCATTTCTGGTTGACAAGGCTTTCATTGAACAGAATCCGGCAAAAGACAAGGGTGTGATGGAGGCTTCCGTTCCGCCTGTAGCCATTATATCTGCATCGCCTCTCAGAATTATCTTGAAGGCTTCCCCTATTGCGTTTGTGGCTGATGCGCAAGCTGTCACTACTGTTGTATTGGGGCCTTTTGCATTCAATGCTATAGATACGTTGCCTGAAGCTATATTGGATATCATCATCGGTACCATAAACGGGCTTACTCTGCCTGGTCCTTTTTCTCTTAAAATGTCGTGCTGTGCTTCAAGGGTTTCCATCCCGCCAATGCCGGAACCTATACACACTCCGAACATGTCGTTGTCTATCGAATTTGTATCCAGTGCCGCATCGGAAAAAGCCATTTTGGATGCAACCACAGCATACTGTGTAAACCTGTCCATTCTCCTGCATTCTTTTTTGTCAATATACTCTGCTGGGTCAAAATCCTTTATTTCAGCTGCAATCTTTGTATCATAATCCGTTGTATCAAACCTTGTTATATAGTCAACTCCACATATGCCTTCCTTTAAGCTCTGGAAGAATTTATCCTTACCAATACCAATCGGGGATATTACTCCTATTCCGGTTACAACTACTCTTCTCTTGTTCAAATGCTTCCTCTCCTTATAAATATTATTATCTATTTTCATCAACAAGTAATCAAAGAAAATGACTGCTTATATCCTAACAACCAGCATTCGCGTTTCGAACCCCAAGTTAAGGCTTCGAAGCTCTACTTAATAAACTCGTGCAACTCGCGACCCGCAACCAATAAGAAAAAATGCCCCGCTTTACGGGACATCTTTTATTTATTGTTTTTTATGTAATCTACCACATCGCCAACTGAAGCCAATTTTTCTGCTTCCTCATCAGGTATTTCTATATCAAACTCCTCTTCGAGTGCCATTAAAAGCTCCACTATATCAAGTGAATCGGCACCCAAATCATCAATGAAGGAAGACTCCAATGTAACCTCATCCGCGTCTACCCCAAGCTGCTCAGCTACTTTCTCCTGAACCTTCTCAAAAATCATTAAGTTCACCTCCCTTCAGGATTTTTTAACGCATAGGAAAGTATAATTCACATTAAACAAACTTTCCGTTAAATGCGTTTCTAAAAGGCTTCCTTTGTCGTTAATGCTTCATTAGAAGCCTTTTAATAATATGATAATATTACATAACCATACCACCGTCAACATTAATTATCTGACCCGTAATATAGTCAGAATATTCCGACGCTAAAAACAATACTGCTTTAGCTACATCTTCCGGTTTTCCGGTTCTCATTAATGGAATGTTATTAGCAAATTCCTCTTTTACCTTTTCAGGCAGCTTAGAGGTCATATCAGTCTCTATAAAGCCGGGGGCAACTGCATTTACATTTATGCCCCTCTTAGCTAATTCCTTAGCTATTGATTTAGTAAAACCAATGAGTCCTGCTTTAGCTGCTGCATAGTTGGATTGACCCGCGTTTCCAATTATGCCAACCACCGAGGAAACATTTATTATTTTACCCGACTTTTGCTTAATCATTACTCTAGATACAGATTTCGTACAGATAAATGCACCTTTAAGATTTGTGTTTATTACATCATCGAATTCTTGTTCTGTCATGCGGATTAACAGGTTATCTCTGGTAATCCCGGCGTTATTTACTAATATATCTATGCTGCTGAATGCTTTTAATACTTCATTTACTAAATTTTCTACCTCATCACCTTTGGAAACATCAGCCTTTACGGCCATTGCCGATACACCCATTGTCTCGATTTCCCTGACAACTGCTTCAGCTGATTCCCGGTTGGAGGTGAAATTGACCACTACATTTGCTCCCTTTGAAGCAAGCGCAAGAGCAATTGATTTGCCTATACCTCTTGATCCTCCTGTCACTACTGCAGTTTTTCCCTTTAATTGCATTCCAATCTCTCCTTTATGCTGACTATAGTATTTTCCAAGGACTCCATGTCCTCTACATTATATACATAAAGGCTCTTATCAATTTTCTTTACGAAAGCTGAAAGTGTCTTCCCCGGTCCTACTTCAATAAAGGTATCCACTCCCATGTCCGCCATGTGCTTTATACTGTCCTCCCAAAGAACTGAATTACTTACCTGTTCAACGAGACATTTTTTTATTTCATATTTGTTCATTATTACCTGTGCCTTTACATTTGAAACTACAGGCAGTTTAGTATCAGATATCGCCACTTTTTCAAGCTCCAAGGCCAATCTATCTCCAGCAGGCTTCAAGAGACTTGAATGGAAGGGTGCGCTTACCGGAAGCATTATCGCTCTTCTGGCGCCTTTTTCCTTTAATATTGTGCAGGCATGTTCTACAGCTTTTGTATGTCCGGCTATGACAATCTGTCCAGGGCAGTTGAAATTTGCTGCTTCCACAATACCATAACCGCTTGCCATCTTCAAGCATTCCATTACAGATTCCCTCTCCATGCCCATAATAGCCGCCATTGTGCCTTCTCCGGCAGGAACTGCCTCCTGCATATACTTGCCCCTCTTCTTTACCAGTGCAACTGCATCAACAAAGCTTATTGCCTTAGATGCTACCAGGGCTGAGTATTCGCCAAGGCTCAGACCAGCTGCTACCTGAGGCTCAATGCCCTTCAATTTCAGCACCTCCAGCAAGGCTATGCTGGTAGTAAGTATGGAAGGCTGTGTGTTTTCTGTCTTTTTTAGCTCCTCTTCATCTCCCTCGAAGCAGAGTTTTTTCATGTCTATACCCAACCTATCGCTGGCAAGTTCAAATATCCTCATTGCTACACTATAATTTTCAGCAATTTCTTTTCCCATACCTGCATACTGAGCTCCCTGACCGGGAAAAATACAAGCTATTTTTGACATTCTACTCCTCCTTTGCCAGTATTCCAATTGTATTTAAAACTTCGTTCGCTTCTTTCACTATATCTTCTATAATATCCTTTGCAGGCTTGATTTGCTTTACAAGACCGCCTATCTGGCCAGCCATTACAGAGCCATAGTCAGCATCCCCGTCTACAACTGCAGCCTTTAGACGCCCTACTCCAAGCTTTTCATATTCCTCTGCACTCCCATTTGCTTTCTCAAGCTTTTCAAATTCTCTTGCCAGTTTATTTTTCAAAATTCTTACCGGATGACCTGTTACGCGTCCTGTCACTACAGTTCCCCTGTCACCCGCTTTAATTATTGCCAGCTTGTAGTTCTCATGGGCGGTACACTCTGATGCACATACAAAGACAGTACCCATCTGAACACCCTGAGCGCCAAGAGCCAGTGCAGAAATAAATCCTCTTCCGTCAGCTATTCCTCCTGCTGCAATAACAGGTATATTTACTGCATCCACCACCTGTGGCACCAATGCCATTGTGGTAAGCTCGCCTACGTGACCTCCCGACTCTGTTCCCTCAGCAATTACCGCATCAACGCCCAACTGCTCCATTTTTATAGCAAGAGATACTGCCGGAATTACCGGTATTATCTTTGTACCAATTTCCTTGAACCGAGCTATATATTTCCCCGGGTTTCCTGCACCTGTAGTTATGACCGCTACTCTTTCCTCGTAAACTGCATCTATGACTTCCTCTACAAAGGGTGACAAGAGCATTATATTCACACCAAAGGGCTTATCCGTCAGTTTCTTTGCTTTTCTTATCTCATTTCTCACATATTCCCCAGGTGCATTCCCAGCGCCTATTATTCCCAACCCTCCTGCATTAGATACTGCCGCAGCAAGCTCTGCTGTGGCAACCCAGGCCATTCCGCCCTGCAGTATGGGATACTTTATTCCCAGTACATCACATATAGAAGTCTTGAACATTTGACTACCTCCCGATATTTTTCCATTTTAATACGGCAGCTCCCCAGGTCAAGCCTCCACCGAATCCTACAAGAACAGTAACATCACCATCCTTCAGGCATCCGCTCCTGCTTGCTTCATCCAGGGCTATTACCACAGAAGCCGCGGACATGTTGCCATATTTGTCTACGTTAATATATACCTTTTCATTTGATATTTTCAATCTCCTGACTGCTGCATCGATAATTCTGATATTTGCTTGATGAGGAATAAGATAATCAATATCTTCCTTTTTCAAACCGCATTTTTCCAAAGCCTTCTCTGCGGCTTCACCCATTATCTTCACAGCGAACTTGAATACTTCGCTGCCGTCCATCTTTATATAATGAAGTCTGTTTTGGATACTTTCTAATGTAGCTGGAATTCTTGACCCTCCTGCCGGTTGAGAAAGAAGGTGTCCTCCCCTTCCGTCTGCTCCAATGTAAGTGGATAGAATGCCATATTCCTCCGGTACCTCTGATACCACTGCTGCGCCTGCGCCGTCTCCAAAGATTACACAGGTATTCCTATCGGTAAAATCAGCAATTTTCGTAAGCGTCTCCGCTCCTATAACCAATACATGCTTGTAATAACCTGTTTTAATAAAATTCTCTGCAATTGCAAGTCCGTATATGAAGCCTGTGCAAGCAGCCTCCAGATCAAAAGCAGCCGCATTGAAAGCTCCTATGTTCTTCTGTACTATGCAGGCAGTTGAAGGGAATGCCATATCCGGCGTAACAGTGGCTACTATGATAAGGTCAATGTCTTCCGGTTTGAGATTTGCACTCTCTAAAGCCCTCAGAGCCGCTACGGTAGCAAGATCAGAGGTAGCTGTATTCTCGTCTGACACTCTTCTCTCACATATTCCTGTACGGGATCTTATCCACTCGTCATTGGTATCAACGATTTTCTCCATTTCCTGGTTTGTCATTACCCTATCCGGCAGACAACTTCCTGTTCCAATTATTCCTGCCATTTTAAACTTGCTCATCTGTATACTCAACTCCCAATTTGCTAATTTCGTTCATAATTGTATCCACGCATTTATTATCATATAGCATCTTTGCCTGTCTTATTGCGTTTTTTACCGCGTTTGCATCTGAACTTCCATGTGCCTTGATCATTATTCCGTTAATACCTAAAAATGGAGCCCCACCTACTTCGGTATAATCAAACCGCTTCTTTAAATTTCTTAGGCTGCTCTTTAACAGCATAGCTCCAAGCTGTGTCTTGAAGCTCTTCATGATTTCATCCTTCAATAGCTTGAACATTGTCATTGCAACACCTTCAGTGGTCTTTAAAAGTACATTCCCTACAAAGCCGTCACAAACGCATACATCACAAACTCCGTTTATTATATCTCGGGCTTCAACATTCCCTACGAAGTTGACTGAGGTGCTCTTTATGAGATCAAAGCTTGCCTTTGTAAGTTCATTCCCCTTGGAGGACTCGGTTCCAATATTCAGAAGTCCTACTCTTGGATTTTTTATTCCCATTACCTTTTCCATATATATTGAGCCCATTATGGCGAATTGCTGTAAGTTTCTGGGCTTGCAATCCACATTTCCACCCACATCTATAATCATGCAGCAGCCTTTCGCGGTAGGTATGAGCGGCGAAAGTGCAGGCCTGTCTATACCTTTTATCCTTCCCACCTTAAGTAGAGCGCCTGCTAAAAATGCCCCGGTACTTCCTGCAGACATAAAGGCATCGCATTGGCCATCCTTTACAAGCTTTAGCCCCACTACCAGGGAGGAATCCTTCTTATGCTTAATGGCATTTACCGGAGCTTCATCGAAATTGATTATTTCTGAAGCTTCAACAATGTTAACCTTAGGATTACCCTTGTCTTCTTCACTAATATATTTCAGTATCTCATCCTTCAAACCTACAAGATACAGCTCTGCACCATATTCCTTCAGAGCTAGAATAGAGCCTTCTATTATCGCTCTTGGAGCATTATCTCCACCCATAACATCAATAGCAATCCTCATATTCAACCCTCCACGCTTTGCGTAGCAAAGCATAAATTAATTTGTCCATTCGATGAAGCGGCAGCTTCATCGCTGTCAGGCAACCATGCCTTGAAGGGACCTACTTGCTGAAGGATACCAGGATAAACTTACCTCTGAATACTTCAGCCTGTTTTACTTTTATGAACACCCATACGAAAAATTTATTGCCCCTGGTTCTTACGACCTCAGCCTTTGCAATTAGCTTATCACCGGCAAAAACAGGGCTCTTGTATTTAATATTTGCTACCCCTATAAGAGCGACATTGGCATCAATAACAGCAATAGCCAGTGACTCAGCCTGGGCAAAAATGTACTGTCCCTTAACGACATTTGTTTTTTCAAAAGCAAAGGCATTGTCGGTTTCCAAAATAGAAATTCCGCTGACACCAAGGCTCAAATCCACCAATTCTCCCATTATCTCTTTTCCTTGAAGAGACTTGACCTTGCTATAGTTATCCTCTGCCACGTTTTTTATTCTTTCCCTGAGTTCCGGTATTCCCAGCTCAAGCCTGTCGAGCCTTACGGTCTGTATGCTTACGTTGAAGCTTTCTGCAAGCTCTTCATCAGTTAGAAAAGGGTCTATCTTTATTCTGTCCAATAGACTCGCCAGTCTTTCTTTTTTGCTTACACTTTTCTGCTTCATTTTCAAGCCCCCAAAACCAAAGTTAATTACTTAGTATCTGGTACTAATATTAATATATAATACTTAGCACCAATTATGCAAGGGTTTTACAAAAAAAATAAATAGTTCCCCCATTACAAAATTTTGTATTGAGGAAACCATCATTTAAATTTCTTGATTATTCTTTAACTTTTATAACTGTTCTATTCTTGTAGTAGCCGCAGGATTTGCACACCCTGTGAGGAAGCTTCGGCTCATGACACTGTGGACATGCAACCAGTCCAGGCAAAGCCAACTTCCAGTTAGCTCTTCTCTTATCTCTTCTTGCTTGTGAGTGTCTTCTCTTCGGTAAACCCAATATAAACACCTCCTTACTTTCTGTCGAGCAGCTTGCTTAAAGCTTGCATCCTTGGATCAATTTCTTCGCTTTTGCATTGGCAGTCGATACCGTTTTTATTTTTTCCGCATATTGGACACAGTCCTTTGCAGTCTTCATTACAAAGTGGTTTCATGGCAAGCTTGGCTGCTATATCGCCCAGAACAAGATCTGTGATGTCCACCTTGTCACTCTTGAAGGTATAATAGTCTTCCTCATCGTCCTTGGCATCCTTGACAAAAACATAATTGGAATCAACTTGCACATCTTCCTTGAAGCTTTCAAGGCATCTAGAACATGTCCTCTCCACTTGTGCTGTAATTCTGAGATCCACATTTATCTTGCCTTCGTAGTTGACTGCACTGCCTTGTAATGTAATCGGCGAAACAATATTCAATCTCTCACCACAGAATTCTATAGTGCTATTATCAAGATGGTCAGTCATGTCAAATTTCTCTTTGATGCCTTCGGATTTAGAAATTCTAGTAAAATTAAGTTCCATATAACCACCAGTATGTTTCGTGAAAAGCATTTTACTTTATAGTTCAAATTTCACGCAAACATTTTCCTTAATGTATTTCACAGAAAATTAATCAAATCCTTGTTAACGCAATTCCGCGGCGTACATATGTAATTAACAAATTTTATTATACAAATCAATGTATGTTTTGTCAAGTAAAAACACTTCATACATACGTATATTTAGTATTCGCACCGAACTGCTTATTTAAACAAAAAAGGTGCAGTCCCAGCTAGGACGGCACCTTTTCCTAATACCGTTATTCTTTTATGTCTACAAATGTGAGGTCTGGGTCTGCGCCAACCAATGAACGAACAAAGTTGACAAGTCTGTCGGACTGTACGGCGGCATTTGCTCCCCAGTGAGTCGGAACTACTATCATGTCTTCAAGAGCAATTTTTTCTACTTCGAACATCTTCTGCTGTCTTACTTTTTCATCAGTAGCTGCTTTTGCTTCCTTGATCAAAGTATCATATTTGGGGTTCGTATAGTCTGAACGGTTGAACCCGCCTTTAGTAATCCATATATCAAGATAAGTCATCGGATCGTCAAAATCCGGGAACCAATTAGCATAAACTATTTCATAATCTCTGTCCTTAACAGCCTGCAGCCTCTGCTTTGAAGGTACATTAACAAGCTCAACCTTTATACCAAGGTTCTTAAGAAGCATATCCTGTAAAGCTTCACAGTACTTTCTTGTTTCTGAAGTATCAGCTCCAAGAAGCTTTATTGTCGGGAACTTATCTGCTGTCATGTTAAGCTCTTTAAGTGCTATGTCAAAATACTCCTTGGCTTTTGCTGGATCAGCTTTTATTGGAAGAGCTGCCAAAGGATTCTCTGCTGCATACTTATCGTCCACTCCCATTATGTTATCAGGTACATATCTTGTTGCAGGAGCGCCTCTTTTAACTACTGCCTTAACAAGAGCGTCCCTGTCTATTGCATAAGCAACGGCTTTCCTGAAGTTAACATTTCCCAGTACTTTGCCATTGTTTTTGCTGCTGTAGTTGAACTGCAGCCAGAAAAGTCCTCCGTTCGGCATCATCTTTGCCTTGCCGCTCTGGATATAAGAATCAAGTAATTCAGCAGGTATGGAACTGAAATCCAGGTCTCCTGCTTCAAACATATTAAGTGCGGTCTTGCTGTCTGTGATAATAGGACACTCGATTATATCCATTTTTATCTTGTCTTTATCCCAGAAATCAGGATTCTTTGCAAGTACAACAGTTTCTTCATGCTTCCATTCCTTAACAACATATGGTCCGTTATAAGCAATCTTATCCGGTTCTGCTGCATAAGATTCACCAAACTTTGTCACTAGGTCTTCTCTTGACGGCAGGAAGCATACAAAGCCCAGAAGCCTTAAGAAATAACCTGTAGGATTTTCAAGTGTAATCACTAAAGTTTTGTCATCAGTAGCCTTAACCCCAACTTGGGATTTGTCTGTAACTTCGCCATTGTAGAATTTTTCTGCATTTTTTATGTAGAAGCCCATAACTTCAGCATAACCTGCAGCTGTCTTCGGGTCTAAAAGCCTCAATACTGAGTATTCAAAATCCTGAGCTTTAACAGGTACTCCATCGCTCCATTTTGAATCCCTCAAATGGAAGGTGTATGTAAGTCCATCCGGTGATATTTCCCACTTTTCAGCTGCACCAGGTATTACTTTTCCGTCATAAACCCTTACCAGTCCTTCAAGTACATGCCCTGCTATGAAGAAGGAATATAAGTCTGTACCAATCTGCGGGTCAATGTTCGGTGGTTCTGACTCCATAAGAATGCTGATAGACTTTTCCGCTGGTGCCGGAGCCGGTGCTGGTGCATCTCCCTGTGTTGTGACTTTAGGAGCACATGCGGACAGCAGTGTGCTTAATGCAAGCAGCAACGCCAGGCAAATCATTAATGACTTCTTTTTCATGAATCTGCTTCCCCCTTATTTTTTATATATTAGGCTTTTCATAAGCCTTCAGGAACACTTTAAGGTCTTTTATATCATTATCGTAGCTCTATTCTAATGAAAATAAAATCCAATAGAAAATAGAACCTATTTTCTACTGGATTTCGAATACGTAGTTAAGTAAACAAAGCAGTAGCCATTATAGCTTATGTACTTTTATATTAATAGTATTCGTTATAAAAGCATATATCCCTGCCGATATTGCCAAAATTTTCAATTTTTTTGCAGCAGTATGCTTTTGTCCAGTAGATATATTAAATTAGGGTAATATGCATGCACTGTTTCGCGTTTCGGGTTTCGCGTTACGCGTTATACGCCAAGCCTTCGAAGCCTTGCCCTAGTACTCGCAACTCGTAACTCGTAACTCGTAACCACACCTTATAGGAATACCATAATAATATAATTATAGATACGACCTATCGGATACCGAGCTTGCAAGTCTTCTGAATACAGTGAACAGCTTAAAGGCTTGAATGTAATCATCGCATTCATATGCTGTTGTCCTTTCATCCACCCTGACAACTCCGGGCACATAAGTACACATTTCTGCCATCACAGCTGTATTCCACACGAATTCCATGCGTATAGGAGGTTTTGATTTGTATAGATACCCGTATTTTTCAATGTTTTCAGTAACCCTTTTTGCGGCTTCCGAAAGCTTCCCCCTTACCTTGTCAATCGGTTCGCAAAGAGCTGAATACCTGCCAATGCTCTTCTTTACAGCTACTGTTTCAATAGTCGGAAAGGACTTCCTTACCTGGGCCATTGTAACATCATCACCGCTTACCATTAATACAGGCACATTAAAGTAGCCTGCTACCTCAGCATTTATCTCTGACTCTCCAACAGGAACACCATTGATTCTTAATTCCCTCAGAGTTGTAGGACTGTAGGTATGGTCCATAATTGCCATAGGCGTACCGAAACGTGAGTGATAACCAAGCAATATGACTCCACTGTATGTATCATCCATGCCACCCATCATTGAAAGCATCTTGTCCTGACCGCAGCATAGCAGAAAATCACCCTTTAACAGTTCAATTGGTATATTCAGCTCATTGCCGTGAGAGTCTCCTATAACGGCTAATCCACCTGCTTGGTTGATGCCTTCTATTACAGCATTGGCCTCCCCGGCCATTAGTCTTCTTGCTTCGCTGTAGAATGCATTATCAGCAGTTCCTACTTGAATAGTACTAACAATACCGCCTATGCCTTCCAAGTCGACAGAAACATAAATCTTCTTCATCCCTATGCCTCCCAGCTTAATTTATTAAGCATCCCAAATATTGTACCCGTTCCGGTCTGCCCTTTATCAAGGTCCTCCCTGTATACTTCGCTCTCTTTATCAAAGCTGTTGATTACTGTATACCCCTCTCTGCCAGTTGAATGCACATATCTCCCTTCTCCAATATAAACCGCTACATGACCAGGGAAGAAAACCAGGTCTCCCGGCTTTGCTTCCTCTCGCTTTATAGCTTTCATATATTCCATCTGAGGGCCTCCGTCTCTTGGAATCAGGTAACCATTCATCATATAGGCCATGGACGCCAGCCCCGAGCAGTCAATGCCAAAATGACTTTTCCCGCCCCACCTGTATTGGGTATCAAGGTAATCCAAAGCAACGCTTACAATTCTGCTGCGCAGCTGCTCTTCATCCTTTATTACAGACAACTTCTCTATATAACGGGCAAAACCGGCTCGAATCCAACCCCAGCTTCCGTCAGCAAGGCCTATCTTTTCCCATTTATCCTCAAAAACTCCGGTATGCTTTATCAGACAACCTCTTACCAGAGTGGCTGCAATTCTGCTTCCGTATTTCGGTTCTGCCATAACATCTACTGTCAGTTTCCAAATGGTATAATTCTCGTCCTGCCATTTGGTAGCTGCAGCATCATCAATAACCAAATCATTTTTATTTACATATCCATAATAATCATATTGAGTCTTTACCTTGTACCATGGGCCATGCTTCTTTTCCACTATCTCCAGCACCATACCGTGAAGCACTTCATCCGCCAATTCACTGTTGAAATCCGGCAATAGGTTTAATGATGCAACATTTTTCAATACTACAGCTCTTTCCATCCATTATCCTCCTAGCTTTTATTTTAATCCTTTGATACCCAGTCCGTAGCTTTCAGATATTACATGCCTGCTCCCAGTTACCTGGACTCCACCTTCAACAGGATCCTCAGCCATCAAATCGACTGCATCAAGGTCTACCCTTGTTATATTAAGCTTTCCGCAGGCCAGATGTGCTGCTGCTGTAATTCCTATCTTACTCTCGATCATGCTTCCGAGCATACACTCCACACCGCAGCTTTCAGCCATAGCATTTATCTTAAGTGCGTTATGCAGTCCTCCGCATTTCATGAGCTTTATATTTAAAATATCAGCTGCTCTAAGCTTAAGAATTCTAAACCCGTCCTCGGGTAAGAACAATGACTCATCCGCCATTATAGGAGTATCTACATTATCTGTCACATACTTCAAGCCTTCTAAATCGTAAGCTTTAACAGGCTGCTCTACAAGCTCAATATTCATTCCCATATCTTCAAGCTTCCTGATTGTCCTTACAGCTTCCTTTGCAAACCAGCCCTGATTTGCATCAAGACGCAGTTTGACTTCATTTCCTATGGCTTCTCTTATTCTTTTTACTCTGATAATATCAAGCTCACAGTCTAAGCCTACCTTCGTTTTAAGAGTTGTATATCCTCTTTTTATGTAGCCTAAGGCATCTTCAGCCATTTCTTCAGGTGAATTTACACTGACAGTGATATCAGATTCAATTTCTTTCCTCGCCCCCCCGAAGAGCTTATACAGCGGTATCTTAAAATGCTTTCCGTATAAATCATACAATGCCATATCAATGGCGGCTTTTGCGCTGGTATTTCTGAAGATGGAGCTATGAAGCTTTTTCATCAATGTATCAAACTCTTCTATATCCATTCCTATTATTGCCGGACTAATAAAACTCTCAATCGCACCTCTTATTGAATCCATGGTGTCTCCCGTTATAACTGCCGTTGGAGGAGCACCTCCAAAGCCTATCTGTCCGTCATCACTGTGTATTTTGACAATTATATTTTCAGATACGTTTGTTTGTCGCAGCGCAGTCTTAAAGGTCTTTTTTAGTGGAGTTGCAAGTACCGTTGTCTCGATATGCGTTATCTTCATTCTATTCCTCCTAGTCTATATATATGGTCGAATATTTCTTTTGATATCTGTGCTATATATTTTCTCCCGACAATATTGTCCTTAAGGCCTGTTGCAAATATTCCCAAGGCGTAATCGCAGGTCGGGGTATAAACAATTCCTACATCGTGGTTGAGTCCATCCAGCTCGCCGGGTTTATGTGCAACCCTTATATCAACAGGCAGGTCTCGTATCATATAATCCCTGCAAATCACAATACTCATAATCTTCAACATCTCTATGCAAGCTGACCGTGTCAGAATCTCATTTTTATAGAGCTTCTCAACAAGCTTCACCAAATCCCTTGGTATAGTCAGGTTTTGCCTGCCTTTCTTTGCAGCTTCAAAATCCATCATCTTTCTTTGAAGTATTGTGCCATCCAGTCCTAATTCCCGTCCTGTGATATTGATGTTCTCCATCCCCAGTATGTCAATAAGTATATTGGTTGCAGTATTGTCACTGATAGTCATCATCAGGACTATCATATCCTTTAATGTAAATCGAACCGTAGTCATTTCGGTGATTAAGCTGAACTGTACCTTTTCATCATCACTGACATTGATTTTCCTGTCCAAATCCAGCTCACCAAGTGAAATTCTTTTGAAAGCTTCAATCATTATCAGTATTTTTATTGTGCTTGCTGATGGAATTTGCCTATCTGCAGCCTTTTCAAAAATAACCTTGCCGCTTCTCAGGTCTTTTAGAATTACGGAAAATTCTCCTTCCATGGAGTTCAACGCGTCCGTTATAACCTTTCCAATCATTCAGAACCTCCCTCTCCTGTTCCATTATCAAAAATAAAAAGGCAGAAAGGAATATCCTTTCTGCCGAATTTCATTTACGTATCAGGGAGAATTAATAGATAACCACTATCTCCTCTAATAAATGACGCAGCATACAAAAGCTTTTGAACTACGGCAGAACATAATCTCTACCATGAGTGTCAGTTTTTGTTATAACGAGTAGGAGCGTTTATTCCACCTTGATCTACTACGCTCCGTAAGCGAGTTTCATAAAAGGCTTCCTTAATTATAATTTATTCCAATAAAAGCCTTTTATATTATTAGGTAATGATATATATATACGCTTTGTTTTATAAAAATCCTCCATGGTTGTAAAATATTTTTGTTTGTACATGCAGTCGTTTTATGTTATTTTAATGTTGATATAACAAATTTGTTTATCGAGGAGGATTAGTATGTTTTACTCCGAAAATTCATTATATATAGTAGGCAATTCCAAATCCCAGATGAACAATCCAATTACCCAGATGTACGGTCAGTTTTTCATTGGGTTCATTGTAGAAAACGAAAGCGGCAAGATAATCGATGTAGAATGCAACGCCATAATCTCCCTTACAAACAATATATTGAAAGATATTTTGATTGGTGAAAACATAGCCTCGGATTATGACACAATCAAGAATCAGATTACCAGGCGCTATCTTGGCTCCTCACAAAAAGCCATCTTGGTCGCGTTTAAGGATGCGCAGAAGAAATACCTCGACTTTAAAAGCGGCAAGCCTATTGAGCTATAACCTTGTTTTTAGGGTCGATCATCAAGCAGTTATTTATAACCGGCTCCATATTGGCAACCTCCATCAGCTAAAGAGTTTCATGCTTTATCAAATCCTCATAGGTTTCCCTTTTTACTATAACTCTTGACTCTCCATCGTTCACCATGACCAATGCAGGCCTTCTCAGTCTGTTATAATTGCTGGCCATGGAATAGTTATAGGCACCAGTTCCGTATACAGCCAGAATATCACCTGATTCCATCATCGGAGTCTTAAGATTCTTAATAAGAATATCCCCTGACTCGCAGCATTTTCCGGCTATGGTTACTGTGTCTGTGCATGCTGCATTGACCTTGTTGGCCACCACAGCCTTATATACGGCTTTATATAGAGCATGTCTTGGATTATCTGCCATTCCGCCGTCTACACTTACGTATTTCCGCACACCCTTAATATCTTTAATTGCACCTATAGTGTACAGGGTTATCCCTGATTCGCCTACGACCCATCGTCCAGGCTCTATGAGAATCCTTGGTCTTCTGATATTCTTGAGATTGCATTGCTCTTCTATTGTAGTCATGATTACTTCTATAAAATCTACTATATCAACATGTTTGTCACGGTCGTGATCAAAAACTCCAAAGCCGCCGCCCATATTCAACTCTTCAATCTCCACACCCAACTCCAGCTTGATCTGCAGCGCCAGATCTGTCATAATCTTTACCGCTTCCCTGTAATCCTCAACATGGTATATATTAGAGCCTATATGGCAGTGAATACCTGCAAAATGTATATTAGAGCATCCCAGAACGGCTCTTACTGCATTTAAGGCCACGTTATCCTTTATGGAAAAACCAAATTTGGAATCTATTTGACCTGTAGATATAGCTTCATGGGTATGACCTGATACGCCCGGTGTAATGCGGAGCAGCGCCTTTACCTTCTTGCCGCTCTCCAAAGCCAGCTTCTCTATAATGCCTGTCTCATAATAATTATCTATTACAAAGCAGCCAATATTATTGTCTATCGCAAGCCTAATCTCATCAGGAGTTTTATTGTTTCCGTGAAAATAAATCTTATCTGCTGGAAAACCGGCTTTTATCGCAGTATACAGCTCTCCGCCGGACACTACGTCAATCCCCATTCCTTCTTCCCCAAGGATTTTGTAAATCGCCAGATTGCTCATAGCTTTACTTGCATACAAAGCTTGTGTATCTGGATATTTATCCGTAAAATGCTCTTTTATCCTTTTGCACCTTCTTCGTATTTCGCTCTCACTAATAATATAAAGTGGGGTACCGTATTCCTTTGCCAGCTCGACTGCGTCACAGCCGTCAAAAACCAGGTGTCCCCTTTCGTTTATTTCAGTACATCCTTTTAAATCCATAACAATCCCTCATCTCGTAGTATTGTCCCCGCTTCAATATGCAGGGGAGCGTATTTATTACAATTATATTAGTATCTCCCTATACCCTCAGGTCTCGCGACTTTGGGTGAATCGGGATGCTGCAGCCAGCATGCCGCATTATGCCCTTTTTGTATTTCAATTGTTTCAGGCTGCATCATATAGCATACCTTCATTGCATACTTACACCTGGCTGCAAATCCACACCCCTTTGGCGGTGAAAACAAATCGGGAGGTGTTCCGGTAATAGGTATAAGATTCTCCTTGTTGCCCGAATCAAGCCTCGGTACTGATTTTAAAAGTCCCCAGGTATACGGGTGCTTTGGATTATAGAATATTTCATCTATGTATCCTGATTCCACAACCTTTCCTGCATACATGACTATTACCCTCTCTGCTATGTCAGCAACAACGCCTAAGTCATGTGTTATCAAGATAATGGAGGTATCAATCTTTTTCTTAAGCTCCTTCATCAGGTCAAGTATCTGCGCCTGTATGGTAACATCAAGTGCAGTAGTAGGCTCGTCAGCTATCAATAGCTTAGGGTTGCATGCAAGAGCTATGGCGATCATCGCCCGCTGTCTCATACCTCCGCTGAACTCATGGGGGTATTGGCTGATTCTGCTCTCCGGGTTTGGTATACCTACCAGCTTCAGCATTTCAACGGATTTTTGCAGTGCCTGTTTCTTTGATATCCTCTGATGCTGCATCACACCCTCTGCAATTTGCATTCCAACGAGCATAGTCGGTGAAAGCGAAGTCATAGGGTCCTGGAATATCATTCCTATTTCCGAACCTCTTATTGCTTCCATCTGCCTTCTTGTATAATTAGTTATATCTTTCCCATTAAATATAATGTTACCCTTTTTGAACCTTCCCGGCGGCATGGGTATAAGCTTCATTATCGATTTTGCGGTTACGCTTTTGCCGCAGCCGGATTCTCCGACTATAGCAATTACCGACCCTTTGTTCAAATCAAATGTAACCCCACGTAACGCTTGAACTTCTCCTGCATACGTATCAAAGGATACGTGCAAATCCTTGACTTCCAAAATTTTATTTTTATCCATCCTCTGCGCCCTCCCTACTTTCTAAGCCTTGGATCCAAAGCATCTCTCAAACCGTCACCAAGGAGATTCAGAGATAACATGGTCAAACTTATAAAAACTGCAGGTATAAGGAGTTCAAAGGGGTATATCTCAAATACTTGAGCACCTGAATTTGCCAGCTGCCCCCAGCTTGCAAGCGGCGGTCTGATACCTATACCAATAAAGCTTAAGAATGCTTCATAGAATATCGCCCCCGGTACTGCCATGGTTAAAGTAACTATTATAACACCAAGGGTGTTTGGAATAAGATGTCTGGATACTAGTCTTTGGGGATCTGCACCCAAGGTCTTCGCAGCCAGTACGAACTCCTGTTCTTTAAGCTGCAATACCTGCCCCCTCACCAACCGTGCCATTCTGAGCCAGCCGGTAATTGCAAAAGCTATTATAATAGGCAAAAGTCCTGAACCAACAACTACCATGATAAGTATTATAAATATCAATTCTGGAATTGCAATCATAATATCTATAAATCTCATGATATACATATCAGCTTTACCACCCATATAACCGGACACTCCACCTATGATTACACCGACTAATGATTCTATGCCCGCTGCTGCAAGACCTATGAACAGTGAAACTCTTGCGCCCATCCATACTCTTGCCCATAAGTCTCTTCCCAATGCATCGGTACCAAACCAGTGCACTTTGTCAGGGGGCTGGTGCAAAAGATCCAGGTTGGTTGAATTATATGTGAACTTCACCATATATGGTCCGATTATTGCCATTAAAGTGAAAGCTGTCAGTAACACAATCCCTGCCATTGCAACTTTATTTTTCTTAAGCCTTCTCCATGCATCCTGCCAGTATGTCATACTTGGTCTGTTAATTGCCTCACCGTATTCCTCGTTGATACCCATGTGGGTGAATAGTTCCTTGTTTATCTCAATCACTGCCGTCCCCCCTATTTTGCGACCCTGATTCTAGGGTCAACAAATCCATATATTATATCAACAATAAAGTTCAACATAATGACAAATGCTCCATAAAAAATCGTTAAGCCCAATACAAGCGTATAGTCCAGATTCTGAATACCATTTACATAATGTTTCCCCAAACCTGGTACTGCAAAGATTTGCTCAATAACAAAGGTCCCCGTGATCAGAGCTGCAACAATAGGCCCCAATACAGTTACCACGGGCAGTATTGCATTTCTTATCTGGTGCTTCCAAACAATCTTATATATTGGGAGTCCTTTCGCTTCGGCAGTCAATATATAATCCTGCCCTGTAACCTCCAGCATGCTTGCCCTCATAAGTCTGGCCAGCAGCGCTAAAGTACCGAGGGCCAATGCAAAGGATGGAAGTATAGTATATTCAAATCCCTTCCATTGAGCAACCGGAAGCCATCTGAGCCTTATTGCAAAAACATACTGCAGCAATCCACCGATAATAAAGCTAGGCACCGATACGCCAATAACGGCAATGATCATACTCCCATAATCCCAGGCTTTGTTGTGATTAAGCGCAGAAATTATTCCGAGCAGAACACCCATCGGAATGGCAAACATCAATGCTCTGATACCCAGTTCTGCGGAATTAGGGAAAGCATTTGTTATAACCTGATTAACAGTTCTGTTCTTGTACTTCAGCGAGTAACCCATATCCCCTTGCAGCAGGTTCTTTATGTACTTGGCATACTGTACATATATCGGTTTGTCAAATCCATAGTATTTCATCATACTTTCCCTGATCTGCGGGGTAGTCTTTTCTGATGTGAAGGGATCGCCAGGCAAAACTCTGATTAGAAAAAATACAATAGTTGTCAAAATCCAGATGGTAAGCAGAGAAATAAAGAATCTTTTTAAAATATACCTCAGCAAAAACAACACCTCCCTAATAACAAAAAGGCAAAAAGGACAAGCCTTTCTGCCGAATTTCATTTACGAAAGATAAATGACGCAGCATACTGACAACTTCAAATCATCATAACAGAAATATCCCTGTCATGTGTGTTTCAAATTTCAGTACATCAATTGTTAATAATGGTTTTGATAAACTTATATATAAATATACGCCAACTTTTTTAGAATTCCTTCAAGAATTGCAAAATATTTTCTAATAAATATGAAAAATATAGGCTTATATTATGTATATACAACATTGCTTAGTTTTAGAAAAGAAAAAAGCAGGGGGCCCCTGCTTTTTACCAATTATTCTATTTGCTTATAATCTTCTTTGTATCTCTTGCTATCGTAAGCTCCTCATTTGTCGGTACAAGAAGTATCTTTACCCTTGAACCGGCTTTTGACAAGTCTACTTCCTTGCCTCTTACCTTGTTCTTCGCTTCATCCAACTCTATCCCAAGGAAGCTCATATCCTTACAAATTTCTCTTCTGATATAATCTGAATTTTCGCCCAGACCGGCAGTAAATATAATCGCATCTGCACCATTCATAATAGCAGCATATGCGCCTATATACTTCTTCACCTTATGAACGAATACATCAAGAGCAAGCTTTGCCCTTTTGTTGCCATTATCTGCAGCTTCTTCGATATCTCTGAAATCGCTGCTTACACCTGATATACCCAGTACACCGGATTTCTTGTTGAGCATATCATCAACCTTTTGAACACTAAGGTTTTCTTTTTCTGCAAGATATTTTATTATTGCAGGGTCAATATCCCCTGACCTGGTTCCCATTGCAAGTCCTTCAAGAGGTGTGAAGCCCATGCTGGTCTCTACGGATTTGCCGTGCTTTACTGCTGCAATACTGGCGCCATTGCCCAGATGACAAGTTATAAGCTTCAGCTCTTCGAGAGGTTTGCCAAGCATTGCTGCTGCTCTTTCCGAGACATATTTATGGGATGTTCCGTGGAAGCCATATCTTCTTATCTTATACTTTTCATAGAACTCATAGGGTATAGCATATATGTATGCTTCCTTTGGCATAGTCTGATGGAAAGCTGTATCAAATACTCCCACCATAGGTATGTTAGGCATTATATCCCTGCATGCTTCGATACCCATGATATTCGGAGGATTGTGCAATGGAGCTATTTCTATGCACTCCTTAAGTGCATTCATTACATCCTCATTCAACATTACTGAATAAGCGAACTTCTCTCCTGCATGTACTACCCTATGTCCTACTGCAGCTATCTCTCCCATATCCTTAATTACGCCGTAGTTCTTGTCCGTCAATGCATCAACAAGTGTCTGCAGCGCCTCTTTGTGTGTTGGCATAGGTCTTTCTATTGTTATTTTGTCAGAGTCCTTAGGCTGGTGCTTAAGAACCGAACCCTCAATCCCAATTCTTTCTGCCAGACCCTTTGCAATAACTTCTTCGTCTTGCATATCAATCAGCTGATACTTCAATGACGAGCTACCGCAATTAATAACCAGAATTTTCATTTAATATGTACCTCCCCGAAATAAAATGTGTCCAGTATACTTTTCTATATAAATAACATTTTTCCTGCTTTTTTTCGTAAAATAAATAACAAAGTATATTATTCCCTACAATGAAATCTTAATAATACATATGACTGCGCAAAATATGGTAAAATAGGATGTATTAAGGTACGAGGTTCGGGGTGCAAGGTTCGAGGATTTCAGCAGAGCACCGAAGACTTTTACAATACGTCAACTATGAACAAAAAATGCATACTTCTGAAAAATTTGAGGTGCCACATGAAAACTGTAGGAATAATTTCTGAATACAACCCATTTCATAATGGTCACAAATATCATATCGAAGCTGCAAAGGAAGCTTGCGGCGCAGACTTTGCTGTTTGCATAATGAGCGGCAGCTTTGTTCAAAGGGGAGAACCGGCAATTCTTGACAAATGGTCAAGGGCACGAATGGCTGTTATGAATGGAGCAGACCTTGTAATCGAGCTGCCCGTTGTATATGCCTGCCAGCCTGCGGAAATATTTGCTTTGGGTGCAATAAAGATATTGAATTCCATGGGAGTTATTGACTATATCTGCTTTGGCAGTGAGCTGGGGGATACTAATGCGCTCCATGATTTGGCAAAGCTGCTCCACAATGAGCCGGTTGCCTTCAAGCAGCTTCTCAAAATACAGCTGGAGCAAGGCCTCTCATATCCCAAAGCAGTATCAAACGCTCTGTCCTCCTATATGGGAGGCGAAGAGCAAACCGACACCGATGGTATATTGAGAAATCCAAACAACGTATTGGGAATAGAGTATATCAAAGCTCTGATGGCTCTCAGAAGCCCCATTGAGCCAGTCGCTGTGAAGCGTATTGCAAGTGGCCATAATGATGTAGGTATTACAAGTGCTATCGCCAGTGCAACTGCAGTCAGAAATGAAATAAGAAAAAATGGAATATCTGAAAAAGTCAGACTTTCAGTGCCCGAGAACTCCTTTGATATAATCGAAGCCAACATGGAATCAAACAGACACCCCCTGTACCTGAATGACTTTTCCGATATATTGCTTTACAGGCTCAGGATGATTGAAGAAGCTGAGCTTAGGAAGTATCTTAATGTCAGAGAGGGCATAGAGAACAGGCTGAAGAAGTATGCCCAGACCTGTTCAAGCTGTGAGGATTTAATTGAAGCCGTCAAGACAAAGCGCTATACAAGGACATATATCCAGCGTCTGCTTTGTCATCTGCTGCTTGATATCCATAAGAGCGACATAGCACTATTCAAGGATCTGAATTGTCCTTCTTATATAAGAGTTCTTGCGTTTAATGAAAATGGAACAGGTCTTATAAAACAGATAAAAAATCTCTCGACTTATCCGGTAATCTCAAAGGTAGCAGATTTTAAATGCCAGGATGAGCGGATATTACGGATGTTCGCTTACGATATACTGTCTACTAACATTTACAACCTTGCATATAGAACACCTGAATTTAAAAAGGGCTCTGAGGATTACTTCACCTCTCCATATTATCATAGGGGTTAAGACCTCCATAGTCCATTCATAATCACATACTTCTCTAAATATAAATATATAGGCCATAATATTTATATTCAGAGGTATATCATGAACAGGAATAATACTTCCACCTTTATATATTCAATAAGCTTTTGCCTTCTCGTTGTTTGTATAATCATATACCCTCAAGTAGCATTCACTGCTTCACTGAATGGCTTGGAGCTATGGTTCAATGTAGTCTGCCCCGCACTTCTCCCCTTCTTTATCTGCGTAGAAATACTTATAGGCTTAGGCATTGTAAGCTTTTTCGGCTCTACCTTCAAGCCTCTCATGCGTCCTGTATTCAATGTCCCCGGTGAAGGCTCCTTCAGCTTCTTCATGAGCATGTCCTCCGGATATCCTGTTGGTGCCAAAATCACCGCCAAGCTTCGTCAGGAAATGCTCTGCACACCTATTGAAGGGCAAAGGCTTTTGAGCCTGTGCAGCACCTCAGGACCGCTTTTCATAATCGGTGCTGTTGCCACCGGTATTATGAACAACCCCACCCTTGGTTTCTTTCTTGCAGTTTCTCACTACTTGTCAGCTGTCACAATAGGATTTCTAATGAGATACTACGGAAGAGACAAGACAATCAATAGGAATGACCGAATAACTAATCCAATAGACGATATGCTGAATTATAGAAGGAAGGACGGACGAAGTATCGGAGTACTTATGGGAGACGCTGTAAAGAACGGAATCAATCTTATTCTTATGATTGGCGGATTTATTATATTCTTTTCTGTAATAACAAGTATGCTGAAAATATCCGGTTTATTAAGTTTCATTTCAATTATTCTGGCAAAGGCAATTCCTTTCGACGCTGTCACCCCTGAAATAATATCCAGCTTCCTCATAGGCTTCATGGAAGTCACAAATGGAGCAAAGGAATGCGCTGCACTTCAAGTACCTATAATATATAAGACAGTTATGGTAAGCTTCATGATAGGCTTTGGAGGACTCTCTGTCAATGCACAGGTGATGAGTATAATAGCCGAAACAGATTTAAAATTCAGTATCTATCTGATTTTCAAGCTGGTGCAGGGTATAATAGCAGCTCTCTATTCATCTATTCTCATTACATGGTTTTCTGATCTGCAGGTGTTCAATCTGTATCGGATGGTTGAGGCAGGTATGTGGAATACTGCCTCTGATTATAACTGGATTAATATTTTTGTGCACTCCTTCATCAATATGTTGTTTGTGTTTTCCTTCATGCTGCTCGTATCCATTATCAGCAATAAAAAAAGGCTTATATATCAAAGCCTTTCTAAATAAACTATTCCATATATATACGATAGTGCCGCGTATAGTATATCACTTCTAGAGCTGGCGAGGCACAAACAGATGAAGTGCATTTTAAACACTGAATTACAAGAAATCAGTTGTGTTAAAAAGCATTAACTTTTAAAGTTCTTAAGCTCATCTCTATTGTTTTTTATAGTCTCTATAACACTTGCCGCATGCTTTTCAAGCTCTGCCAGCAGCTCATCAGCATAAGCCTTGGAGCCGAGTCTGATTTTTTTGGCGTCAATCTGAGCAGCAATAATTAGTTCCTTTGCCTGATCATTTGCCCTTTTCATTATATCGCTTTCATCAATAAGCTCCTGAATTTTCTTATCTGCCTCTTTCTTAAGGATTTCCGCCTCCTTCTCAGCTTCAGCAAGAACTCTATGGCGTTCCTCCTTAATCCTTACCGCCTTTTCTTCGCAGTCCCTTCTAATGGCTTCTGCTTCTTTTTTTGCTTCTATAAGGATTTTCTGTCTTTCTTCCTTAATCCACTGTGCCTGCTTTATCTCATCAGGCAGCTTAATTCTTATATCCTTGATAATTTCATGCAGTTCTTCCTTATTTATCATAGACTTACTTGACAAAGGCAGGTTCGGCGCCTTTTCCAATATATCCTCAAGTGCGTCAAGTAGCAACATAACCTCCATAATACCAACCTCCTAACTAAATCTTCTTGTATATTTCGCCTTCTATAATCTCTGGTACCAAGCCTCTTATACAGCCCCCAAGCCGTGCTACTTCCTTTACCAGGCTGGAGCTTAAATACGAGTATTTGCTGCTAGTCATTATAAATACTGTCTCTATCTCTGAATTCAGTTTTTTATTCATAAGAGCCATCTGAAGTTCGTATTCAAAATCAGAAACAGCTCTCAAGCCCTTTACTATTGCATCGGCATTCTTGCTCTTGGCATATTCTATCAAAAGTCCTGAAAAACTATCAATCTCCACATTTTCAATGGAGCCACAGGTCTTTTTAAGTATCTCCACTCGCTCTTCTATTGAAAAAAGCGGCTGTTTGCTTGGATTGTTCGATACCGCTACTATAACCTTGTCAAAAAGCTTTGCTGACCTTTCAATTATATCAATATGCCCATTGGTAGCAGGATCAAAGCTTCCGGGACAAACTGCAATTTTCAAGCTTACTCCTCCTTTTGCTGCGTTTGATAGTGCCTCGTAAAGTATATCAATTTTAGGGCAGGCGAGGCACTAAACAGTTGATGTGCCTTTTTAACACCTGAAAAGCAAGATATCTGTTGTGTTAAAAAGCACTAGCTAATAGCATAGAATGATAGGGTTGTGTTTCCGTACTGCTTGCTGCGGTACATATATAGCTTGCCCTGAATTGATGGCATATCATCCTTTGAATCGTGCTCCACAATAATTAAACCGGATTGTGCCAGTATAGGATACTTGTCTATCTCCTTCAAAGCATTCTGAGCCAATCCGATGCTGTATGGAGGATCAATGAATATGATGTCAAATTCCTCTTTGTTCCTGTAAAGCCTGCTTATTGCCGTGGAATATTCAGTGTTGAACACTTCCACGTTATCCTTTATATTGAGGTGATCCAGGTTTCCCTTCAACACCTTTATACTTTTTATGTCGGTATCTATAAAAACCACATGCTTTGCTCCGCGACTTAAAGCTTCTATGCCTACGCCTCCCGTGCCGCCGAACAGATCCAGAAAAACGCTGTCAATTACAGCCTCCCCAAGTATATTAAACAAGGATTCCTTGACTTTGTCCGAGGTAGGTCTTATATCCATTCCCTCTATGCGATCAAGTCGTCTTCCTCTAAACTCTCCTGCAACAACTCGCAAAGAATAACCTCCTAGTTTTGATTTATTAAAACACTCATTAATTTGTCCTTCTAGTGAATCTCTGATTCACATTGCCTTTTGTCCATTCACTGAAGCAAAGCTTCTGTGCCGACAGGCTATGCCTGAAGGGGACTAAGTTTTACGTCAGTAAAACTTTCCTTAATTTTGTCCATTCACTGAAGCGAAGCTTCTGTGCCGACAGGCTATGCCTGAAGGGGACATTTTTTCCAATTACATTTTAACATAAATACTATTATTATACAAAAACTTATTTATATTATATCGTATTTTGGAATTTAAATAATGTTTATGTATTAAAAAGTAAAATAAATATTTGAATAAAAAAAGTTCATATTGAACACCATATATATTAGGGATGTTAGTTAATTGTGGGTTTGAGACTTTGTCTCACATTCACCCTGCAGGATAATCCGGTGATTCCGGTATATTCTGAAAACTATATTTCCCCATAGAGCTCTTCCTTCAATTTCTCCTCTCCCGATACTGGTGTCAATCACTTTAGCGTTATACGCATATGTGTTTTGTCACCAGTATTTTTTCGTAACTTTTTAAAAAATGCGTTGGCCTTTCTGACCAACGCATTTTACTGTATTATCTTCTTCCTGACATGCTTCTTTCTGCTGTTTCAATCATTCTTCTTACCATTTCTCCGCCAACTTTGCCGCACTCCCAGGATGTTTTATCTCCGTTATAACCTGTAAGGTCTGTTCCTAGTTCAGTTGCAATCTGATCCCTGAAAGTCCTTAAAGCAGCTTTTGCTTCTGGTACTAGCGTCCTGTTTGATGAACCTGATGTAGTGTTTCTTTGCATATGTAGCACCTCCTGTTTGTTTTTGCAGTGTATAAATCCCATTAATCCTATTGCATTGCATCTCTTCAATAATCCTTATAGCAATTAATTGTGCAGTATTGTATGTTTGATGCAATGAAAGAATTTTATGTGATTTATGTATTATTAATTTACTCCGTTTATATTTTTTTAAACTCTGTAATTTATGTTAACGAAGGAAAAAATATAGCACAAATACTAACTTAAGCAAAGTGAATTTTCAAACAAAAAATAATTAAGGGCGTCCACTGTCGCCCCTACCCCCGTAACCTCCTAACCTCGTACCTCATACCAATTAATCTAGTTTAACGTAATCTCATCCAATATTTTCTGGAACCTGCTGTCCAGTATGGCTTTCATCCTCTTGTATTCATCATTGGAAAGCTTATCATTTTCATATATGTACTCTACCGCATTTTTAGAAAGCTTAAGAAGTTCAACATCTCGGAATATATCAGCCAGCTTGAAGCCAGGCAGCCCGTGCTGCCTTTGCCCTAATATCTCACCGCTTCCCCTGAACTCCAGGTCTTTTTCAGCAACCTCAAATCCGTTCTCTGTTTTTGTCATGTACTTAAGTCGTTCCTGTGCTGCTTCACTTTTAGTATCTGATATAAGTATGCAGTAAGACTGGTGGCCGCCTCTTCCTACCCTGCCCCTCAATTGATGCAGCTGAGCCATACCGAATCGGTCCGCGTCCTCTATCACCATTATGGTTGCATTAGGGATATTCACTCCTACTTCTATTACAGTAGTGGACACAAGTATCTGTATTTCCTTTTCCCTAAAGCTCTCCATTACCTCATTCTTTTCATTAGCCTTCATTTTCCCGTGAAGCAGACCCACTTTGTATTTTTGAAAATACTCAGCTTTTATCTCCTCGCTGTATTCCACAGCTGAGTTAAGCTCAAGCTTCTCAGACTCCTCCACAAGGGGACATACAAAATATGCCTGTCGTCCTGCATCAAGCTCCTTTTTGACAAAATTCATAAGCCTTTCCTTCTTTGTAGAATCTATGAAATATGTCTCCACCTTTTTTTTTTTTTGAGGCATTTCATCAATTATTGATACATCAAGGTCTCCATATACAATAAGCGAAAGTGTTCTTGGTATCGGTGTCGCCGTCATTACCAGCATGTCAGGATTGTCTCCCTTTGTTGATAGCAGCGCCCTTTGCCTTACTCCGAACCTGTGCTGCTCATCGGTTATGACAAGCCCCAGCTTATTGAAGCTAACGCTGTTTTGTATAAGTGCATGAGTTCCTACAACTACGTCTATTTCTCCCAACTGCACTGCCGTCAACACTCTTTCTTTTTCCTTTGCAGTCATGCTTCCCTTAAGAAGCCCTATAGTTATACCTGTATCCTTAAATTGCTGGGCAAGAGTCAGCATGTGCTGCTCAGCAAGGATTTCCGTAGGTGCCATCATTATACCCTGGTATCCGCTTCTTACACATTTGAAAAGCGCAAGAGCGGCAATAGCTGTCTTTCCCGAGCCTACATCCCCCTGTACCAGCCTATTCATGACATTTGTACTTTCCATGTCCTTGCTGACTTCTTCAAATACTCTCACCTGCGCCGAAGTTAGCTTGAAAGGCAGCTTTGCAACAAACTCCTGTATCTCATTTACCTTATCAAAGCTTATGCCTATTTTACCCTCGTTGTTAATCCTTTTTATATGTATCAATCCTGACTGAAGCATGAAGAACTCTTCGAATATGAGTCTTCTTCGTGCAAGCTCCAGCTTATCAAGAGTTTCTGGAAAATGGATGTTATTAATACAAAAGTTTATTTCAGCCATACCATATTTCTTCCGCAGCTCCTCAGGAAATACATCCGTAAGCTTTTCATTTATATGCTGCAGTGCTGAATACAAAGCTTTCCTGATGTCCTTCTGAGACAAGCCTTCTGTAAGAGAATAGTATGGAGCTATCCTCATCAGATTTACACTATCCCCGGAAGTACATCTCTCATATTCAGGTGTTTCCATGACCAAGTCCTTACCGATACGCTTGACTTTACCGTGAAGCAGGACTTCATCACCCTCTTTAAAGGTATTTTTGACATACCTGTTGTTGAACCATACCACATTTAGCTTTCCTGTATCATCAAATACAGTGAGCTTGGTAATTATAAGACTGCTTTTTGTCCTTCCTTCCTGAGCTTTTCCAGAGGTTCTCACTCTGACTGTATAGCTTGCCTCCGGTTGCAAATCACTGATTTTGGTTGTCACACTCTTGTCCTTATAGCCCCTGGGATAATACTCAAGCAAATCCTCAATAGTGTTTAGGCCAAGCTTACTGAAAAGCTTGGCCTTTACTGGTCCTATTCCCTTAATATTTTTTATAGGAATGTCCAAATAACTCATTTGTACACCTCAAAATTTTATTCCACTGAGAGTATATAGTAGTACAGCGGCTGTCCGCCGAAGTGCAGTTCTATTTCGCAGTCCTTATAATACTCACCGATTTCTTCTGCCAGCTTCTGTGCTTCCTCTTCAACCACATCATTGCCATAATATATCGATATCAAAGATGAGTCTTCATCAATCATCTCTTCTAATATTTTTTTGCTTACTTCCAGGGTATCTTTGCCTACACCCTTTATTTTTTTTTTAACCATGCCAAGTATATTTCCCTCTTCAATGTTTATGCCATCATAATTGGAATTCCTTACCGCATAGGTTACCAATCCCGACTTTACACTTGCTATGGCTTTTTCAATCTTCTTGGTGTTTTCCTCTATGCTCTTATCGTAATCGAGTGCCATAAGCGCTGAAATTCCCTGTGGGATTGTCTTTGTCGGTGCAACCACCACATTTTTTTCCGCCATGGACTTGGCTTGGTTGGCAGCAAGTATGATATTGCTGTTGTTCGGGAATATGTATACCGTCTCTGCATTGACCTTATTCACACTGTTCAATATATCTTCAGTACTTGGGTTCATGGTTTGTCCACCCTCGATTATTTCACTTGCGCCCAAGTCCTTGAATATGTCCGAAATCCCATCTCCCATTGCAACGGTTATGGCTCCATATTTCTCCATTGGTTCTGGAGCTTCCTTGACTGCTTTTTCGGAAACTTTATAGTCCTCTTCTTTAACCAGCAGCTCTCTATGCTGCTCCCTCATATTATCAATCTTTATTTTTGAAAGCTCACCGTAAATGAGCGCCAGCTCCAATACCTTCCCCGGGTTATTGGTATGTATGTGCACCTTTAAGAGATTTTCATCACCTGCAACAACTATTGAATCTCCTAAAGTCGAAATCTCGTCTCTGTACTTTTCCAGATTGACCTGTTTGCCTTTTATAAAGAACTCTGTACAATAACCGAAAATGATTTCCTCTGCTTTAAACACCGATCTTACTTCTTCATTATCATTCTGCTCTATCTCAGTAATCTTCTTCAGTTCTAACAGCTCGCCTGTTTTCAATGCATAATGCATGCCTTCAAAAATACATATAAGTCCTTTTCCTCCTGCATCAACCACCCCTGCATTTTTAAGCACTAGCAGCATCTCAGGAGTTTTAGCCAATACTTTGTTTGCTTTGTTTATGATTTCTTCCATAAATAGTACGGTGTCCTTGAAGTCATCGGAAACCTTCATTGCATGCTCTGCAGTTTCTCGTATAACTGTGAGGATAGTACCTTCAGTAGGTTTCATTATTGCTTTGTAGGCAGTGTTGGAGCCTTCTATAAGGGCATTTGCCAGAGCTTTTGAATCTACACTGCTTTGATTTTTCAAAGCCTTTGCAAAGCCTCTCCATATCTGTGAAAGTATAACTCCGGAATTCCCCCTTGCTCCCATCAGAGACCCGTTGGAAACAGCATCAGCTATTGTGTGGACTTCATTGTCTCTGGCTGTTTTGACTTCCCTGACAGCTGATTGCATTGTAAGGGACATATTCGTTCCTGTGTCACCATCTGGCACAGGAAATACATTTAACGCGTTTACAGGTCCTTTATTGTTTTCCAGGTTGTTTGCACCGGATATTATCATATTCTTAAGTTGCATACCATCAATATTTTGTGTTGACAAGATCTGAACCTCCCTATTCAAATTCGAGCCGACGAATTTGCGCGCCGATTTTGGTCACGCCTGCGTGACAATTACCTTTACAAAATCGTGTGCATCCGCCGGAGGCTTTATCATATTAAGCAGAGTATTCTGCGCAATATGATAACCTATACTCTGACGCCCTGTACATTGATATTGACTTTTTTAACCTTAAGACCAGTCAGGTTTTCCACAGTATATTTTACCTTACTGATTATGTTATCAGCAACAGTTGATATTTTTGTACCAAATTCCACAACTATATATAAATCTATGCTTATCTCTTCACCTTCTGCAGTAACCTTCACGCCTTTAGCAAGGTTTTCTCTTTTTAGAAGCTCAACCAGGCCGTCTTTTGCATTCTTGCTGGCCATTCCAACCAAGCCATAGCATTCAGTAGTTGCAAGTCCTGAAATGGTAGCCAAAACATCTTCTGATATATTAACCTCACCATACTGAGTTCTGTATCTGGCAGACATGCGATCTCCTCCCGCTTTTTATTTATATTTTATAACATCGGAAGTAATTGCGCAAGCAATTACAACACACCGTTTCAACGAGGGTGGGACATCTCCAACACCTGAAAAGCTAAATTAATACCTACTATATATAAATGTAGGGGACATCTTTTGGCCTCGTTATATTATATGTATATATAGTTCAACAAATAATATAATAATTAAGGCTTCTATTGACACTTTAACACTAAGGAAGCCTTTATACTATGCGTTCAATAAAGAAATAATACTATAAATTGGGTACTAAAGTAAAGGGTTAAAGAGCTCGTCCCAATACAATGCAGAGTCAAGTCGTAATGTTATATATATATTTATTTAATGGACAAAACATCTATATTGAACGCACTTAGGGCATTACATAGGGTATAGTGCGAATTCAATGAAAATCAAGGTTGCATTTTGCAAGATCTTGATTGAAATGGATTTGGATATCTTGCATAATGCTTAATTGAACGCACTTAGGGCATTACATAGGGTATAGTGCGAATTCAATGAAAATCAAGGAAAGTATTTACGCGAAATATGAATAAAAAATATAAAATGATTTTCGCAAAATGCATGGTTGCCATTTATATTACATTATGTTAAAATATTATTGTTTTTATGATGTTCAAAATACTATAAAAATGCTTAAAATAAATGACAGAGCGAATTATACTAGACATTAAATTTATCATGTGTAATTTGAGGCTCATTTCCGAAGGAGGTGTATTTCATGGCAAGAAATTGCGAAGTTTGCGGAAAAGGTATGATTTCTGGAAACAAGGTAAGCCACTCTAACAGACATACTCGCAGGATCTGGCTGCCCAACATCAGAACTGTGAGAGCTATTGTAAATGGTACTCCACAGAGATTGCATGTATGCACTAGATGCTTAAGATCAGGTAAAGTACAGAGAGCAGTGTAATTAAAGGCGCGGAAACGCGCTTTTTATCTTTTTTGTACTTTCACCTGCCTTACCACCTTATGAGAAAAGCTCCAATACATATGAGGCATATTGCCGAAAACATCACCCATCCTATTGTTGGGACCATAACAGCAAAAAGTATTCCCAAGCCTATACAAAATGCGAGAAATCCAATCAATCTTTTTTTTCTTAAAAAACTCATAATGCTATCCCCCTAGCTTTTATTTATTAAAGCATACATTAATCAATCCAATCGATGAAGTGCAGCTTCATCGCTGACAGGCAATGCCTTGCCTGGAAGGGACATTTTATATAAAGAAACAGTTGTACAATAGGTATCCAATCATTGCAACAGCTGCTACGACTACAAAATACCATAGGAATATGGGTATGAACCTGGAAATCAGGAAAACAGATAGAATGATGCATAAGCAACCGGCGTATCTCTTATACGTATACCGCATCTTAATCCCCCCCACTTTGCTTTAGCACAGCATGCATTAATTGCTCCAAAAACGAATAAAACTCTACACTATATAATACTAATGTAGAGTCGTAATTGACACAGGAATATAAAATATTCTAGTTCGGGGTACGAGGTTCGGGGGTCTCGGAACGGTTTGGAACCGTCCCCTACATGTGTCTAATCTTGCGACTTTATGACTAAGAGATACCCCTTTTTAATGCTTACCTCCACTACATTGTCTTTGAAGCAGTTGCTCACTCCATAAGGATTTCCAAGCTCCATCTCTGCATCCTTAAGCTCATAGTGGGCTCCTCTGGTGCATATACCCTCTACTTTTTCAGTAAAGGGTATGAGGGAGAAAAAATCACCTTCGCTGCCTTCCAAACTAATTGAATCCCTTATCATTCTTATATGGTTTTTATTGTCCATCATGCTGATAGGTATATTCTTTTCTATACCAAGCTTCAGTAGAGAAATATTCGCTAACATATGGTCAATCCTGCTCCCGGTCGCTCCCAAAAGAATTATTGACCTTGAGAAACTGAGGGCAAATTCTACACATATGTGTGTATCTGTCTTGTCCTTATCCTGCGGGTACTGTATAACCTCTACGCCTTTTTTTCTGAAATATTCTATGTACATGGCCACAGAGGAATCCATATCCCCTATTATTACATTGGGAGTGATGTTCATATTTATGGCATGCCTTGTACCGCCATCCGCGCAGATAATCCGGTCTGCGGATTTTACAATATCATGGCAGAAGCTGTAATCGTATATTTCACCGCTGCTTATGATAACAGTCTTCATATTCATCTACTGCCTGCTTCCTTCAGCATTTTTATTGTTGCAGGTATATCCTTGGAATTGAAAACTGCCGACCCCGCGACTATTACATTAGCTCCGCTCTTAACTACTTTGCCGATATTGTCCAGTCCTACTCCTCCATCAACCTGCAAATCAACCTTAAGCCCTTTGCTGTCTATGAGACTCCTTACTCTTGAAATCTTCTCATAAGTAGACTCTATGAATTTTTGCCCTCCAAAACCGGGATTCACACTCATAATCAGCACCATATCCAAATCCTCAAGCACATGCTCCAAAACATTGATAGGAGTAGCCGGATTAAATGATACTCCTGCCTTTTTACCCTCGCCCTTTATCATTTGTATCAGCCTATGCAGATGATTGGTTGCTTCTGCATGCACCGTAATGATATCAGCGCCGCTGACCGCGAAATCCTTGATATAAAGCTCTGGGTTCTCTATCATCAAATGTACATCAAATACAAGACTGCTCTTAGCTCTCAGGCTTTTAACCACTGCCGGACCTATAGTGATATTCGGGACAAAATGCCCGTCCATAACATCCACATGAAGCCAATCAGCTCCGGCTTCCTCAACAACCCTAACATCCCTCTCCAGATTCGCAAAGTCTGCTGCTAGAATGGATGGTGCTAGCTTAATCATTTAATACCTCCTAGTGGCGAATTTTAAATTAGATATTCTTTTCTGCGGGCTGTTCGTGGGTATCCACGTACAGTGTAGCAGAATTTATAGAATATCTTTTTTAAAAACGCCGTATACTCTTCAATTCACTTAATAGTGATATATAAAAATCATATCTTATTTTATTTATTTTGCCTTCTTCTACTGCTTCCTTTACTCCGCACTTAGGCTCTTTATCATGGGCACAGCCAGAGTAATAGCAATGCTTGTAGGGATTAAATTCCGGGAAGCAGTCAACCAGCTTAGAAAGCTCCAACTCACCTATTTCAAAAGAGGTGAAGCCCGGAGTATCGACTACCATTCCGCCCTTTTCAAGTTTGATAAGCTCGGCATGCCTGGTGGTATGTGCGCCCCTGTCAATCTTCTTGCTCAAATCACCGGTCTTAAGCTCCAGCCCAGGTTGTATGCAGTTTAAGAGCGAGGATTTACCAGCCCCGGAGGGGCCCGCAAAAGCCGAAATCTTATCCTTAAGTATTTCTTCCAGCTGCTCAATTCCTATATTTGCTTTTACACTTGTTGTTATTACCTTATATGGAACACTTTCAAGCATTTTTACAACTTCCAGATAGTCTTTCTCTTCATCCACGTCAATTTTATTAATGCAAACTACAACATTCAGCCTCTTAAATTCTGAGTAGATGAGAAACTTCTGCATAAGCACCATGTTGATATCCGGTTTTTTCGCTGCAAATACAATGATTATCTGGTCAATATTGGCAACAGTTGGCCTTACTAACTGGTTTTTCCTCTCAGAAATACCAAGTATATACCCTTGAAGGCTTTTCGGATCGCCTTCAATCTCAACATGATCTCCTATTAAAGGTGTTATGTTCTTGATTCTGAATTTACCTCTGGCACGACACTCATATATACCATCGACTGTGTCTACGTAGTAGAAGCCTCCGATGCCCTTTACGATAACACCCTTTAGCATGTTTTCTCCTCCTGGTGTATTAGTTAGAAGCTGTGAGCAACACTCTTATACAAGCTGTCATTTATATAAACCTCAAAAGTGACTTTGCCATCTCCGCTTACCGGAATCTCCAGCTGTTTCTCAGAGGATTTGTGAATACTCTCATATATCCTGCTGCTAACTTCATTCTGAACCTTATAAACGGTAACCTTCATGCTTTCAAGATTCTGCGGCAATGGGAATGTAAGCTTTGAGCTGGATCCGCTCGGTTCTTTCTCTTGACTGTTCACTATAAAATCCACAACGCTTTTCCTGCTGACCTCCGTGCCTGGCTTTATACTCTGGTCCAATACCGTGTCTGCAGGATATTCACTGCTGCTCTCATAAGTAATATTTCCTAAAATAAGATCTTTAACTAAAAGATCGGTCTTAACATCTTCAATTCCTGCTCCAATGTAAGTTGGCATTACAAATTTCTCCGGTCCTATGCTTATGACATAGTCTATTGTTGTACCTTCATCCACACTTATGCCCGCAGTTATGCTCTGCCTTATAACAAACCCGTTGGGGTATTCGCTGTATTCCTGCTCGAACTTTCCTTCTGTGAGACTTTCTCTTTCCAATATCAGCTTTACCTTATCATAGCTCTCACCAACAAGATTAGGTATGACAACCTTTCTGGGCCCTTTGCTCACAACCACCTTTACAGGATTGGTTATCTTGTTTTTCTCTTTGGGCTTGGGAATCTGGCTGATTATGCTGCCTTCAGGAATATCTTTGTTGTGCACCCTTTCAGTTACTTCAAGTATAAGACTTGAAGCCCCAAGCTTCTCCCTCGCTTCATTCTCACTCATGCTTATAAGGTCAGGCACATCTACTTCCTTTATGGTAAAAAGACTATTAACAAACAGTACCCCTCCGCCTACCAGCAAGGCTAGAAGCAGTCCCCCGACAATAGCAGCTATAAGGAATCCTACATTTTTCTTTTTCTTTTGGGTAGTCTGTTCAGTGCCTCCCTGGATTGTAGGTATTGAATCTATTGAATAATCATCAATAACCAGCTTTCCATCTTTTGCTTCTGCCCTGATGTTTGGCTCTTCCCTTGTCTCAGATGCCACATCCTGGTCTATAATCTTTATCGGTTCAAGCACCCTGGTATTCTCATCAGTAAACTTGTTTTTCTTTACAAAATCTCCATTGGGCATAACCAGCGACTGCCTCAGATCATTAATGATTTCTGAAGCACTGTTGTACCTCTTGGATACTTCCTTTTCCATACACTTTAATATTATCGCCTCAATGGCTTTTGGTATTCTTGAGTTGACTTTTGAAGGAGGCAAAGGCTCCTCTTGAATGTGCTTCAATGCAACAGCAATAGGAGATTCACCTTCGAAGGGCAGTCTCCCTGTAAGCATTTCATACATTACAACTCCAAGAGAGTATATATCCGATTTTTCATCGGTATAGCCGCCCCTTGCCTGTTCAGGTGCGAAATAGTGCACAGAGCCGATTACATTTCCGGTATTTGTTATTGTACTGGAAGATACAGCCCTGGCAATACCAAAATCCGTCACCTTCACTGAGTTATCTTCTCTGATTAATATATTGTGGGATTTTATATCCCTGTGTACTATATGGTTTTTATGAGCGTGATCCAATGCATAGCATATCTGAATTGCAATATTGGTAGCATTTTCAACGCCCAGAGTTCCCTTGCCCTTGATAAATTCTTTGAGAGTCTGACCCTTGATGTATTCCATGACTATATAGTAGTTGTTGTTCTCAGTCCCAACATCATATATTCCCACTATATTAGGGTGTGAAAGACTGGCTGCTGATTGAGCCTCTCGTCTGAATTTCTTAACGAATTCTTCATCCTCAGTAAACTCAGACCTTAGAACCTTAATCGCCACAAATCTATTCAACAGCCTGCATTTGGCCTTATAAACCAAGGCCATTCCACCGCCACCGATTTTCTCCATTACCTCATATCTGTCACCCAATACCCTACCTACCATTATAGTCACCACCTTTACACATCTGGATAACTACTGCTGTAATATTGTCAAAGCCGCCGCTTTCCTTAGCTTTATTGACCAGGAGCTCGCAGGCCTCGTTCAAATCAGAGGTATTTGCTACTGCATAAATCATATCCTCTTCATATACCGAATTTGACAATCCATCAGTACAAATCAAAATAAAATCCCCATCCTGCATGTCGCACTGGCTTATATCCGGCTCCAGGGTATATTCCGTACCCAGTGCCCGTGTAATGACATTCTTCTGTGGATGATTGTTCGCTTCCTCCGGCTTTATAGAGCCTGACTTAATAAGCTCAGCAACCAGTGAATGATCCTCCGTAAGTCTCGTTATGTAGTTCCCTCTTATCAGATACACCCTGCTGTCTCCTACATGACCGATATAGAGCCTGCGGTCTTTCACAAGCACCATTGACAATGTAGTGCCCATGCCCAGACAGTTGCTTTTTACTATTGAAGTCTTGTACACCTTATCATTGGCATGCAATATGGCATTTCTTATCAAATCCTGTATTTCCTTATCACCAAGCTTAAGCGTTTCAATATTCTCTTTTATGTAAGCGTCTATCTCCTGCACCGCCATGGAACTGGCAACCTCACCGGCATTATGCCCGCCCATGCCATCCGCAACAATATGCAAATACAAATTCTCGATACCTTCAAGCTTCTCACATAAAAAGCTGTCCTCATTTATCTTTCTGACCAGACCAATGTCTGTCTTTCCGACTGACCTCATCAAATCACCTCTAAACATATACTCCAAAAGCATATCATCCTGCAAATTTATTCGACATAATATGAAAAAACCCTCTAAGAAATGTAATAAATTTGGTTCGGGGTTCGAGGTTCGGGGTTCGGGGGTATCAGAAAGCCTTCGAAGACCTACTTAATCCTCGCACCTCGTACCTCGCACCTGCTTTGCCCTACAGGAATACCCTATTGACGATCCCTCACATATTTCTGTCTGAGCTGGCCGCAGGCAGCATCTATTTCACTGCCAAGCTCACGCCTTATGGTGGTCTCCACTCCGAAACCCTCCAGAGCTGTCTTAAAGGCATTTATCTTTTCTTTAGTCGCTTTTACATACTCTTTTCCCTCCACCTTATTCACCGGAATAAGATTGACATGACACAGCATTCCCTTTAGCAGTGTTCCCAAATTATGGGCATCTTTAGCACTGTCATTGACATCTTTTATTAAGGCGTATTCGAAGGTCACCCTCTTATTAGTTACCTTGATATAATACCTGCAGGCCTCCATGAGCTTTTCAATATTATATTTCTTGTTCACAGGCATAATTTTGCTTCTTGCTTCATCATCCGCCGCATGCAGTGATATTGCCAGAGTGCATTGTAGATTTTGGTCTGCAAAATCAATTATTTTCGGCACTATACCCGAGGTTGACAGTGTGATATGCCTCTGTCCGACGTTCAACCCTTTGCTGTGGTTAATCATCTTAATAAACTTCAAAACCTGCTCATAGTTATCAAAAGGCTCCCCTGTGCCCATTAGCACGATATTTCCTATCCTCTCGCCTATATCCCTGGAAACAGCCATTACCTCCTCCAGCATTTCACCGCTGCTCATGGACCTTACCAGTCCCCCTACAGTTGAAGCGCAGAACTCACAGGACATCCTGCAGCCAATCTGAGTGGAAATGCATATGGTTTTGCCGTAGCTATAGTCCATAAGCACACACTCCACTGCATTTCTATCTTCAAAGCAAAGCAGATACTTCCTTGTATTGTCTAACTTTGAGTGCTGCATTGCTTCTATTCGTGCCCTTCCAATATAAAAATCCCTTTCAAGCTGCTCAATAATACCCTTAGGCAGATTGGTCATATCCCCAAAGGAGGCAGCATCCTTGTAAATCCATTCAAAAATCTGTCCTGCCCTGAACTTCGGCAGTTGATTGTCCGCAACATAGTCCTCAAGCTCATCATAACTCAAGTCCTTGATATTTCTTCTGTTCTCCATATAATCATTACCTCTTTCTCATCTTTGCAATAAAGAATCCGTCAGTGCCGTGGGTGTTTGGAAAAAGCTCCAAATACCCCTTATGGGCACTTTCACATATTAAGTTTTCCGGTATTTGTCCTATTATACTCTCTAGCTGGAATTGCTGGTTGCCAGATAAAAAATCCTTCACAACCTCCATGTTTTCTGTCTTATTTATGGTACAGGTACTGTAAATCAGTGTTCCTCCGGGTTTTACATATTTGGAAGCCATTTCTAACATCGCTCTCTGCAGTTTAGCTAACTCCCTGAAATTATCCTGTTCCTTTTTCCACCTAAGGTCTGGCTTCCTTCTCATTACTCCCAGACCACTGCAGGGTGCATCTAAAAGCACCTTGTCGAACTTATCCAGAGATTTCTCATCTAAAAGCAATGCATTGTATAGCTCCGTCCTTACAATGCCAATCCCAAGCCTGCTGCAGTTTTCCTCCACAAGCTTGAGCTTATGCTGGTGAACATCTCTTGCCACTATTTCTCCCTGATTTCCCATTAGCTCAGCAATATGTGTCGTCTTGCCGCCGGGGGCGCTGCACATGTCAAGTATCCGGTCCCCTGCCTTAGGGTCCATAATGTGCGCTACAAGCATTGAGCTTTCATCCTGCACCTGGTAATAGCCTTCCTTAAAGGACGCCTTACCTTCTATAGCAGAGGTTCCTCTTATGTATATTGCTTCTGAATTATATCTGCCCTCAGAACAGTCAATATTCTCTTCAGAAAGCATCGTCAAAAGCTCCTGCTTGTTTATCTTAAGCCTGTTGCAGCGTATGGTGAAGGGTGGTGTTTCATTATTGGACTTTAAGAGCTCTTCAGCGAAATCCCTTCCGTAATCCTTCACCCATTTTTTAACCATCCACTCAGGATGTGAGTAGAACACCGACAGGTATTTTACGCTTTCCCTTTCCTTATCGGGATACTCCAGCTTTTCCTTATTCCTGCTTATATTCCTCAGAACTCCATTCACAAACTTCACAGTACCCTCATGTCCGTGCTTTCTCGCAAGCTCGGCACTTTCGTTGCATACTGCGGAGTCTGGCACTCTATCCAGGAATAACAGCTGGTATATGCCGCATCTTAGAATGTCCTCAATCCATGGTTCAATTTTATCCTTCTTCACAAACTGCGATTTTATCCAGTCTATTCGTGTAAGATTTCTCAAGGTCCCATTTACTATCTCAGTTATTAAAGCTTTGTCAAGCTTCAAAAGGCCGCTCTTATCCAATTCCTGCTTTATGGCAATATTCGAATAAGCCCCTTCCCTGAGAACTTTATATATTATTGTAACAGCTGCATCTCTCGCCAAATCTATACTTTTCATATGTATCTCTCCAATAGTTGAATTTGAGTTTTAGAATTATGCAATCTTATATCAATAGCTTTTGCATTAACCTTGTATATCAGCGAACACTTATAAGTCTTTGGGTAACAGAATAGAGTGAAGATACACAGGAAAACCCGTAAGGTTTACGTGATGTAAACCTAGCACATACCAACAGGACGTTGGGTTTATGTGCGTTAGGGTTTTACAAGTATCAAGCTCTAATTCTGTCCAAAGCTTATACTGTGTGAGTCTATATATAAGGTTAATGCTTATATGTAATGTAAAAGCTACAGATAGCATATACCTACCTGTAGCTTCTTCAGCAATACTAATCCCTTCTGCCTCTTAAAACGAAAAGCCTTACAAGCTGCATTATAGCTACAAAGGTTGCTGCTACATAAGTAAGAGCTGCAGCTCTTAAAACCTCTCTTGCCGGCCCGATTTCATTGGCTGGAACCAGCCCATTGCTTTCCAGAAGAACGATTGCCCTGCTGCTTGCATTGAACTCAACCGGAAGTGTTATGACCTGAAAAGCCACAGCAGCTGCAAAAAGTATTATTCCTATGTTTATTAGGTTCATCCAGCTGAAAATGAATCCTCCGATTATGAAAAACCAAGCAGCCTGTGAACCAAAGGAAGCTACCGGTGCAATAGCATTTCTGACAATCAGTGGTGCATATCCCTCCAGATGCTGTATAGCATGGCCGCACTCATGGGCAGCTACGCCGACAGATGCAAGGGAATTGCTGTTATACACATCCTGTGACAATCTTAATACTCTTTTTCTGGGATCATAGTGATCCGACAGTCTTCCGCCCACAAGCTCTACAGGTACATCCTGAAGTCCATTTGCATCCAAAAGCCTTCTAGCTACATCAAATCCGGTATGTCCGTAGCTATTTCTTACCTTGAGGTATTTGTTGAAGGTGGATTTTACCTTTGACTGCGCATATGCAGCCAGTATCATTGCCGGTAATATCAATATAAAAGTAGAATCAAAACCATAACCATAAAACATGTTTTTCACTCCTTCAGCCAATTATTGACTTTTCATATTTTATTAATCTTTTTCACATTGTGTTATTTATCTGGTTTCGCGTTGCGCGTTTCGTGTTACGCGATTCAAGCAAGACTTCGAAGCTTTTCCCAAATACTCGCAACTCGTAACCCGTAACTCGTAACCAGCTCTAATTACTACCCATAATCGTTCCTATCTCTATTTCATGCCCTCTGAGATATGCTTCAACACTCATGCGCTTTTCATTCTCAAACTGCAATTCTTTTATCTTAAGACTTCCTGTACCGCAGCTCACAACTATATTGTCTCTTTCCACCTTTGCTATGCTGCCCCATTTTTCATGCTTCACACCGGAACCACAAGCCTCTGCACTCATAATCTTAAATACTTTACCGGCGTATGTGGAAAAAGCACCCGGCCAGGGATAAGTTCCTCTTATCAGGTTTCTAATCTCTTCCGCATCCTTGGACCAATCAATCCTTCCAAGAGCTTTAGTCATTATCGGGGCATAAGTGGCCTCTGCATCATCCTGCGGAATTCTCGGAACTTTTCCTTCTGTCAGAATTACCATTGTCTCTGATAAAACCGAGGCTCCAAGCTCCATAAGTCTGTCATGCAGCTCCCCTGCTGTCTCATTTTCACCTATTGCAGTCTCATTCTTTATAATCATATCCCCAGTGTCCAATCCCTTGTCCATGTACATAGTAGTAACTCCTGTAACTGCCTCCCCATTTATAATGCACCAGTTGATGGGCGCTGCTCCTCTGTACTTTGGCAGCAGTGAGGCATGTACATTGATGCAGCCAAGGGGAGGTATAGCAAGAATCTCCTGGGATAATATCTGCCCAAAAGCTACTACTATCATGACGTCAGGTTTTAAGCCCCTGAGTATTTCTGTGAATTCCCTGGTCTTTATCTTCTCAGGCTGATACACAGGTATCCCGGCTTCCTCTGCCAGCATCTTCACAGGAGGCGGCGCAAGCTTGTTGCCCCTTCCTTTTGCGCGGTCTGGCTGAGTTACAACAGCCGCAATATCATGCTTCTGCGCAAGCAATACTCTAAGGCACGGAACTGCAAAATCAGGAGTCCCCATAAAAACAATTCTCATCTGCTGTCCTTCCTTCTTTTCCTTTAGTCTTCCTTTTTGGTGATTGTGCTAATCGCTTTATCAGTGAAAAGAACACCATTCAGGTGATCAATTTCATGACAGAAGGCGATAGCCAAAAGCTCTGTACCTGTCATCTCAAAGGTTCCACCTTTCCTGTCCAATGCCCTGACAATTACCTTAGCAGGTCTTTTCACCTGTCCCCTGATTCCGGGAATACTAAGGCAGCCTTCTTCTTCCAGCTGTTCTCCGCTCTCATATACTATTATCGGATTTATAAGCTCGATAAGCCCTTCTCCGACATCTATTACAACAACTCTTCTCAATACGCCGACCTGAGGAGCGGCAAGTCCAACTCCCTCAGCTTTATGCATTGTATCCTTCATATCATCAAGAAGTGTCAATATCCTGTCATCAATTTCCTCTACCTTCCTTGACACCTTCCTTAAAACTTCATCCCCATCTTTTCTTATCATCCTAACAGCCATAATTTCCTCCTAAACAATTCTGGTTCGGGGTTCGGGGTTCGGGGAGTTATCTGCGGCAATTCTTCGAAGCCTTGCCCAAATCCTCGCACCTCGTACCTCGCACCTCGTGCCTATAATTACTATATCATACTTTGAGGATTCAAATCCATACTTATGCTCGCATTGGACTGTCCTTCACCGCAGTTTTCGGATAGATCCCGAAGTATTGCTCTGATTGTGTCTTCACTCTTGCTCTTTATTACTATTTGCCACCTATACCTGTTTTTTATACGTGATATTGCTGCTGCTGTCGGTCCCAGTTTTTCCACATTATCCTGCTGCCCTATCTTCTCATCTAAGAACTGACTGATTTCATTAGCATATTTAATTACCTCATTCTCTATCGTTCCGCTTATTATGATGCTGGCTATGCATGAAAAGGGTGGATATCCAAGCTCCTTCCTAAGCATTATCTCTTGCTCATAAAAGCCTTTGTAGTCATGGTATCGGGCATATTCAATGCTGTAATGCTCAGGACTGTAAGTCTGAACAATTACGCGGCCTTTCTTGCTTGCCCTTCCTGAGCGTCCCGCCACCTGCGCAATCATCTGGAAGGTACGCTCTCCAGACCTGAAGTCAGGAAGGTTGAGGCTGGTATCGGCAGTTATCACACCTACCAGGGTAACATCAGGAAAATCAAGTCCTTTCGATATCATCTGCGTCCCAAGAAGCACATTCGCTTCCCTTCTCCTGTATTTATCCAGTATCTCCTGGTGGGAGTTCTTCCTTGAGGTAGTGTCGGCATCCATTCTCAGTACATTTTTGACAGAGAACTTCTTCTGGAATTCCTTTTCCAGCTTTTGAGTGCCAACACCGAAGTATTTTATTTTATCGCTCTTGCATTTGGGACATATAGTTGGGTTATCCCTTTCATATCCACAGTAATGACACACCAGCTTTTCACTTTTCATATGGTAGGTAAGTGAAATACTGCAGCTCGGACACTTCATCACTATACCACACTGCCTGCAAGACACAAAGGTGGAGTGACCCCTTCTGTTGAGGAACAAAATCATCTGATCCCCGATTTTCAGGTTATCCAGAATCGCTTCAGTCAAACTGCTGCTGAATATTGTCTTGTTGCCGGACTTAAGCTCTTCCCTCATATCCACTACCTCAACCTCAGGCATGGGACTTCCGTTAACCCTATCCGGCAGCTCCGTCAAACCAAGCTCTCCCATCCTAGCCCTGTAATAAGTCTCAATGGAGGGAGTCGCAGAACCCATAAGCAGTCGTGCGCCTTCCAGCTGGCATCTTTTTTCTGCTACCTCCCGGGTCAGGTACTTGGGCTTTATTTCTGATTTATATGTATTTTCATGCTCTTCATCAATGATTATAATTCCCAGAGCTTTAAAGGGCGCAAACACAGCTGAACGGGCTCCTATTGCTACCTTTACAATACCGGCTTTTATTTTTCTCCACTCGTCGTACTTTTCACCCTCCGAAAGGCCGCTGTGCAATACAGCTATATTATCCCCAAAACGATTCTTAAACCTTGAGACCATCTGAGGCGTCAAGGATATTTCAGGCACCAGCATTATGGAGTCCTTACCCTGTTCGATGCATTCTTCGATAAGCTCCAGATAGACCTCAGTCTTTCCGCTGCCTGTCACGCCGTTAAGCACCACATCCTTACCCTGGGCAAAGAAGCTTCTGATGCTTGCTATTGCATTCAGCTGAGCCTCTGAAAGCTCATGCCTTTTCTCGCTGTAAACCGTAGAATTAACCTTTCTGTAATCTTCCCTTTCCTCTATCCTGATACATCCCTTTTTCTCCATGGCTTTAACTGCTGAATCACAGTCTCCGCAAGCCTCCTTAAGCTTCGACATGGATATGCCGGGATTATTCACAAGCAGCTCATATATCTCCTTCTGCTTAATTGCATTCTTCTTTATCTCAAAACCTACATCCTCTGTAAGGTACAGAAGCTTCTCAGTTTTCTTTCCTATTTTGTTGCCTATAAGCTGCAGCTTCCGTACCACCCCTGCATCCAGGAGCTTTTTTATATAATAGTCTATTTTGAGTTCACTGAAGTATTCCTTTATATCCTCAAGCTTGGCACTACCACCATTTAACTCAAGAAACTCAACTATATCCATTATACTGTTGGAATTCAGTCTGTCAATCTTGTCATAGATTTCCTCGCCATCAGAAAGCTCTATTGTATAGCTGCTTTTTGTCCTTACCGGGGAAGGCACAATCGCCTGAATAGCGTCTATGTAATAGCTCAGGTACTTATTCTTCATCCACTTCGCCAGTTCTACAAGCTTGTCAGACATTACAGGCTCATCATCCAAAGCCCTGATTAAGGGCTTTATCCTGGAAGCATTGAAATCTATGCTGTCCTTAATGGCAAGTACATATCCCTCCAGCTGCTTATTACCCATGCCAAAGGGCACAATGACCCTGCAGCCAACCTTAATTGATTGCTCCATATCTTTGGGAATCAGGTAGCTGTAGGTCCTGTCCGTCTCTTTACACTTGTTCGCTACAATGACCTCTGCAAATAACTTTTTATCCAATGCTTTTTCCCCCAAGGCATAGTATAAAAGCGTACTGCTATGTACGCTTTATATTTCTTATTCTATCAAGAATAATATCCGCAACCTCATGCTTCTGCTTAAGCGGAATACTCTCTATATTTCCTTCCCTGTCAATAAGCTTTACTACATTGGTATCGGTGGCAAAACCTGCACCCGTTTCATTCAAATCGTTGGCTACAATAAAGTCCAGGTTTTTCTTGCTGACCTTGACCGCTGCATTTTCAATGAGCTTCTCTGTCTCCATGGCAAAACCTACGATTATCTTGTCGCCCTTGATTTTCCCCAATTCATAAAGTATGTCAGGGTTCTTTGTTAGCTTTAATTCAAGCTCCTCAGAAGACTTCTTCAGCTTCTGGCTGTACGCAGCCTCCGGAGCATAGTCAGCAACAGCGGCAGCCTTGATTACAATATCGCACTCCGGAAAAAGCTTCATTACCTCGTTGTACATTTCCTTGGCGGATACAACCTCAAGCCTTGTTACTCCAAAGGGTGTTTCAAGATTGGTCGGTCCAGAGACCAGATAAACCTTGGCACCTCTCTGTGCAGCTTTCTCAGCTATCGCATAACCCATTTTCCCTGTAGAATGATTGGATATGAACCTTACAGGGTCAATAGCCTCTCGTGTCGGTCCGGCTGTTACTAATATGGTTTTTCCTGCCAAATCCTGTTTATAACTCAATGCATCTATAATAGCCATTTCAATAACGGCAGGATCAGCCATTTTGCCTTTTCCAACATCACCGCAGGCCAGACGCCCTTCTTCAGGTTCAATAAAACAGTATCCCAGTTCTTTTAGAAGCTTGATATTCCTTTGAACCACAGGGTTGTCATACATATGAGTGTTCATTGCAGGAGCAATTATCACCTGTGCTTTAGTAGCCATAGCGGTTGTCGAAAGCATATCATCTGCAATCCCACATGCAAGCTTGCCAATGATGTTGGCAGTTGCAGGGGCAATCACAAATACATCAGCCAGCTGTGCCAGAGATATATGCTCTATCTCCCAATATTTCGGCGCTTTAAACATGTCAACAGCCACCTGATTCAAGGTCAGGGACTGGAAGGTAAGCGGGGTGACAAATCTGGCAGCCGAGTCCGTCATTATAACATGTACATCGGCATCCAGCTTCTTGAGTCTGCTGACAAGCTCACAAGCCTTATATGCAGCTATGCCTCCCGATACCCCCAAAACTATTTTCTTTCCTTTAAGCATTTTACTCACCTATGCTTTTCGCGAAATACATTTTCAATGAAATATTCGGATTTCGCTTAAAAGTTACTTAAGAGTTATTGAATTCGCACCATACCCAAGTTATATACTCTAATGCGTTCATTCTTGGTTTTCCGGCTTGTTTCTCTCATAGACAATCTTATTATCATTAATTTCATTTATTGCTATTGTAACCGGCTTATTTGAATCAATCTTTGTAAGCCTGGGCTGTCCGTCAACCAGCTGTCTTGCTCTTTTAGCGACAGCAACTACAAGTGTATACTTGCTGTCCACCTTTTCCAATAGTGATGATAAAGTAGGATATATCATTTTATCCCTCCCTGAAATTCTCAAAGTCAATATTACATCTTTTGATTCTGCATTTTTCTGCAGTAAGTATGCAGTCAATTTTTGCTGCTGCATCCCTTAAATCATCATTCACTACCACATAATCATAGTTATGGGCATGTTTTACTTCCCCGTATGCATTCCTCATCCTTTTGCAAATATCCTGTTCAGTTTCGGTGCCACGACCTTCAATCCTATTCTTCAGTTCTTCAATGGAAGGTGGCATAATGAAAACAAATACAGCTTCTTCAAAAACATGCTTTACTTTCATCCCACCCTGAACATCTATCTCCAGTATTACACTTTTTCCTTCTTCGAGTTTATCCATGACATATTTCTTGGGAGTTCCATAATAATTGTCATGAACCTTGGCGTATTCTATGAACTCCCCATTTTCAACCATTTTGATAAACTCATCCTTATCCTTGAAAAAGTAATTGACTCCTTCAATTTCACCTTCCCTGGGCTTTCTGGTTGTAGCTGAAACAGAAAGCTCAAGGCTTCCATTGCTGCTGCGAAGAAGTTCCCTGCAGATAGTGCCCTTGCCTGCACCTGAAGGTCCTGATATAACAATAAGCAGACCTTTGCTCTTCATATTCCCCTCCGCTATGATTATTCCTCTGCAACGACCTCTTCCTCTTCTACTTCACGGTCTATCAACCTGTGTGCTACTGTTTCCGGCTGCACTGCAGAAAGAATTATATGATCGCTGTCTGTTATTATTACAGCTCTTGTCCTTCTGCCATATGTTGCATCAATCAGCATACCTCTGTCTCTTGCTTCCTGTATTATTCTCTTTATTGGTGCTGATTCCGGGCTGACTATTGCAACCAGTCTGTTGGCTGATACGATATTACCGAATCCTATGTTTATTAGCTTGATTCCCATATTAAACCTCCATTTATTCTATATTTTGCACTTGTTCTCTTATCTTTTCAATTTCTGTTTTGATGCTTATAACGTTGTTCAATATTCCTAAATCAGTGATTTTGGAGCCTATCGTATTTACTTCCCTGTTCATTTCCTGAATAATAAAGTCCAGCTTTTTACCAACGGATCCTTTGAAGTTCAGTGCTTTTCGCAGCTCTTCCATATGACTCTCAAGTCTTACTATTTCTTCGTCAATGCCTGATTTATCGGCAAAAACTGCTACTTCTGTAAGAAGCCTGTTTTCATCAATAGGTATATCCTTTGTAAGCTCTTTTATTCTATCATATAGCTTGTTCTTGTATTCATCAACTATACTGTATGATTTTTCCTTGATGTTTCCTACAAAGTCCTTTACATTTACAAGCTTTTCAAGAAGATCGTTCTTAAGTCTTTCTCCCTCGCGCTGCCTCATTTCAACCAATGCATCCAAGGCCATTTTCAAAGCTTCCTTGAGTATAAGCCACAGCTCATCCATATTCATCTCAACAGTCTCCAGAGCCATTATATCAGGAAACCTTGTAAGCAGAGACAAGCTTATGTCATCCCTGATTCCGAACATCTCCTTAAGAGTGTTAAGCGAATCAACATAGGCCTTTGCGAGGTTCGTGTCCAGCTTTACCTGTGAATTCTGTCCGAAGGTGTTGTAGTTTATGTACACATCTACCTTTCCTCTGCTTATCTTTTCATTTACAAATTCCCTTACCTTCTCTTCAAGTATCGACATAGCCCTTGGCATTCTGACTGATATGTCGCTATACCTGTGATTGACAGACCTTACATCAACGGAAAATGTACTCGTACCCTGACTGAATTCTCCTCTTCCAAAGCCCGTCATGCTCTTTATCAAATCCATCATCCTTCCGTCTTTTGTTAGTATTTTTTACAGTTTATATACTCCCTCAAAAACCTCCACAGCCGGTCCCTCCATAAAAACGTCACCCTTATCCGGCCAGCTGATATTCAAGTCTCCACCCCGCAGGTGCACAAGCACATTGCTGTGAAGCAGTCCGTTCATCACTCCGGCTACTACGCTTGCACATGCCCCGGTTCCGCAGGCATTGGTGTAACCTGCTCCTCTTTCCCAGGTCCTGAGAGTGATTTCCTTATCGTTCATTACTTTAACAAAGTTCACATTGGTTTTCCTAGGAAAAATTTCGCTGTTTTCTATTATTTTCCCATACATTATTACAGCTTCATCATCTATTTCATCAGTAAATATCACTGTGTGGGGCACTCCCATAAGAAGGCTCGTTATTTTGTATACTCTTCCTCCTATACTCACTTCATGGCCTATTATAGGATTCCTTTCTATGGTGCAGGGTATTTTCCCATTCTCAAAATCAGGTCTTCCCATATTTACCTTAATGGCATCAACGGTCCCGCCTTTTTTTATTATACCTGCTGCAAGTATTCCAGAGTCTGTTTCCACAACTATCTGACCCTTTTTGATACCCAGCCTCTCGTAGGCAAATCTGGCGAAGCACCTTAAACCGTTGCCGCACATTCCTGCCCTGCTGCCGTCTGAATTGTAAATAATCATTTTTATATCTGCACAGCTGCTGTTTTCTGCCAGCATCAAACCATCAGCACCTATTCCAAAGAATCTGCGGCACATTTTCTCCGATATTTCAGGAGTCACTTTGATGGAATTATCTCGGTTATCTACTAATATAAAGTCATTACCCAACCCGTGGTATTTGTAAAAGGTGACCATAATACCTCCTGCATCTGCCATTGACATCGAGCCTTTAGCCTGCCGATTATCGACCATTGACCAAGGCCCATTCTGTATTATTGTATTATATCATATAATTTCATAATTAAACATATATTAGTCGCATTTTTTTAATTTCCTTGATATATCTCCCATTTGCTGTACTATGCATGGATTATCGGCTCCTTCTTGTTACTGCGGTCATGATATTTATGTCAATATAGTAAAAATGCTTATTGAATGCTATAATTGAATAGAATTTCGCAACAATATGTATATGGGTTTTCACACATAGGAGGTGCATGAAATGCCTTTTGATGGTTCAGTAGTTAATTCAATTGTCCATGAATTGAATGAGACGTTGGTAAATGGAAAGATTGACAAAGTGTATCAGCCGGAAAAAGACGAGCTATTGATATATATCAGGAGCTATAAAGACACTCGCAAGCTGTTGTTGAGCGCAAGCTCCACCTTCCCCAAGGTACACCTTACGGAGAAAAACAAATCCAATCCAACCGTAGCCCCTTCCTTCTGCATGCTTCTTAGAAAGCATCTGTTGGGAGGCCGCATAATTGCTGTCAGACAGCCTGAGTTTGAAAGAATAATAGAAATAGATATCGATTCTTTCGATGAGTTGGGGTACAGTACGCATAAAACACTAATCGCAGAAATAATGGGCAGGCACAGCAACATCATTTTCATCGACAAGCCCACAAGGAAAATTATAGACAGCATTAAAAGAGTCAGCTTTGAGATAAGCAGTGTTAGAGAGGTTCTTCCAGGAAGAGAATATGAATATCCCCCCTCGGGTGAAAAGACTAGTCCTCTTGATGTCCCAAAGTCAAGCTTCCTCGAGGGCATTGCAAAGATTCCCGGCAGCATAAAAGCAGAAAAATATCTTCTGAGTGCATACAATGGTATAAGCCCTGCAGCTGCAAGAGATATATGCTTGAAAGCAGGAATCGATGCAGATATTGACTTAACGCAGTGCAATGATGAGCTTTTAAACAGGCTCTATGCTGCCTTTTCAAGTTTCCAGCAATCTATACTTAGCGCTTCCTTCAGCCCCAATATAGTTTACAAAGAGGGCAAGGCTGCTGATTTTTCATGCTTTGAGCTCGATATCTACAAAGGTTATGACAGGCAGGGGTTTGCAAGCATAAGTGAGACAGTTGAGAGGTTCTATCACGAAAAGGATCAAAAAGACAGGATGAAGCAAAAGTCCGGTGATATTCACAAAATAATAACCAACAGGCTGGACCGCTGCCATAAGAAGCTTGAGATACTGAGCGGCGAGCTTCAGGAGGCTGCAGATTCAGAAAAGTACAAGATATATGGGGACCTTATAATGTCCAATATATATGATCTGCAAAAGGGACAGGAAAAAACACGGCTCCAGAATTACTATTCCCCGGATGGTGAATATATCGAGATTAAAATGGATACCCAGCTTACCCCCTCGGCTAACGCTCAGAGGTATTACAAGCACTATAACAAATCAAAAAATGCCATAAACAAGATAAATGTTCAGATTGAAGAAAACAAGCAGGAGATAATGTACCTGGAGACCCAGCTTGATAACCTGGACAAATGCACAGAGGAGCTGGAGCTTGAAGAAATCAGAAATGAGCTGGCTGAGCAAGGCTATATAAAAGCAAAGAAAGCAGCAAAGAATAAGAAGGTCAAAGCATCTAACCCTATGCGCTTCATATCCTCAACAGGCTTCGAGATATATGTAGGCAAAAATAATGTCCAGAACGACTACCTTACCCTTAAATTCGCAGTCAACCAGGATATATGGCTTCATACAAAGGATATACCAGGCTCCCATGTTATAATAAAGACTGAGGGTAAAGATGTAGATGATTCCACACTTCAAGAGGCTGCTAATCTTGCTGCGTTTTACAGCAAGGGCAAGATGTCCTCTAAAGTGCCGGTGGATTATACTCGAAGAAAGAATGTGAAAAAGCCAAACGGTGCAAAGCCCGGAATGGTTATCTATGAGAATTACTTTACCATATACATTACTCCTGATGAAGAAAAGATAAACAAGATGAAAAAGTAAAAGCTGTTGGCGTAGCCAACAGCTTCTTTATTCCAGCACCGTGATGTCATTCTGAGCGCAGCGAAGAATCTTATTCTAAATTATCATATGAACATCTTTCTGTGCTTTATAGCATTATAGAGCAGTGTTATGGAGCTTGCAAGCATTACTACGCTTAGTAGTATGCATGCTATTGCCAGGTTTTTTGTGAATTCATATGAGAAACCATAAGACTGTGCTAACTGGGTTACAAATGGCTCAAAATTACCTATAGTTAAAATTGCATTTCTAATCCAGACAATAGAAACAAGTATTGCCATCGGAACTACTGCTACTCCCATCAAAAGACCGTTCAATACTCTTTTCCTCATGCCCCTTAATCCCAAAAATATTGGCAACACAAAAATTAATGGGAGTATGAATGAAAAGTACTGAGGTGCCAGTACAAAGAACAGCGCACAGGTCAGCAGAAACGACTTCATTATAGTATTAAGAGGCTGTAGATTACCCTTAAAATCGTAAGTTGCTGCTCCACAATATCTCAGGTAGTAATCTACCTTTTTTTCTTCCCTTATGTTTGACTCCTTCATAAGCTCCTTACCCTTGTTCTTAAGGCTTTCATAGGTATCAACAAGAGCTTCTGGAATATCTAAAGCTTTATATTCATTTATAAGTTCATTAGTTATTTTCTCAAACTTTTCTTTCTGTTTTCCGCCATAGGTTTTGCTAACTTTTTTACTTATTTCTTCCAAAACTGCTACTAAGCCCTTTTCCATGAGTTACCTCCAAAAAAACCCCCACCTTGAAGTGGGGGTTTATTTTTTACTGCTTGCTGTGCTTAAGTAATGACGTGAGGGAAATTGCGACTGTAGCCAATATAATGCCCCAAGCCAATACTAAGAAAACTAATGCTCCACTTGACATTACTATTCCCTCCTTATTTTCTTATTGATACTTCGTTGGTTTCTAACTCAACGCCGTACTTGTCTTTGAGTGTCTTATATGCCTGAATGAATCCTAATACCAATACAGTTATTACAACAAGTCTTCCTGCCTGAACCCACGGAACAAGCTGCGGAGTCTTTTCTACAAATGTCGGAACCCACTTGAAATAACCTGCCTTTAAGTAGTCTCTTGTTGACATTATAAGAAGAATTATAATCGATACTGGTGTCAAGAACTGTATGAATAGTTTATAGAACCAGCCTGGAACTTTCCAATAGCTTCCTTTGTTGATTTCTGTTAAGCCTTTGCTTCCCATCAACCAACCTACAACTATTGCTTCAAGTCCACCGAGTGCAACAAGTAGATATGTTCCTACCCAGTTATCAACCTCTGTGAAGTACATAAGGTCAGCTGTCTTTGTAAGAATTGGCTCCAAAGCTACTGGAAGACCAACAAGGATATAGAGGAAGAATACTGATAATGAAGCTTTCTTCTTAGTCATTCCAAAGCTTTCTTCCAGCAGTGATACTATGTAGTTATACATAGCAACGGCAGAAGTAATGCCTGCAAAAGCAAGGAGTAAGAACCATAATGCTCCGAATATCTGACCGCCTGCCATTTCTCTGAATATGTTAGGCAATGATATGAAGGATAATCCTATACTTGCCTGCATTCCAGCTTCTCCAAGGTATGTATAAGCTATTGGAATAGCTATTGTACCACCAAGTATAACTTCAGCCAGCTCATTGAGCCCTACTGTAGCGATACCGGAAAGTACTATATCATCGTCCGGCTTCAGGTACGAAGCGTAATTACAGATGATACCCATTCCAAGTGACAGAGTGAAGAATATCTGTCCTGCTGCAGCCAGAGCTGCTCCCCAGTTAAGAGCATCCCATCTTGGTGACCATATGAAGTTCAAACCAGCTATAGGTGACCAATCAGGGTTTACAGGTGAGCCAAGTGTCAAGGTTCTTACGATAAGTATTGCACCAACTACATAAATAGTAGGCATCATGAACTTAGCAAGAGTCTCGATACCTCTCTGGATACCACCGGATACTGCAAGATAGAGTATCCCAAGAGCTACTATCCAGAATGTGAATACCAAACCAGGTGACTGTACGTAGTTAACGAAGAATTCACCTGTGCTTTTAGCTTTGTCCATGTAGCCCCCTGTCAGTGACAGGTATGCATAACCCAGTGTCCAACCAATTATATGGTTGTAGTAACTGTTAACAAGAACTGTAACGCCAAGTGCTATTGCGCCTGCCAAGCCGCCGAGTATAGCAGCGGTTCTAGGCTTTACGCCTTCTCTTGCCTGCAGGTATACCATCGGGCCTAAGCTTCCATGGCCATACTTGCCGCCGTACCTTCCAAGACTCCACTCAACAAACATTAAAGGAATACCCATAAGAATAAGTGCACCGAAATATGGAATCATGAATGCACCGCCGCCGTTTTTAGCTGCCTGGTAAGGATATCTCCAGAAATTTCCCAGACCAACTGCGTTACCGGCCATCGCCAGAATAAGACCTAGTTTACTACCCCAGGTTTCTCTTTTTTCCGTCATTAATTATACCTCCTTTTTGTTGTATTTATTCTATAATACATAGATTTTTCATAAAATTCAATAATCGATTCAGAATATTTAATAATATATTAGTAAAATAATGAAATTTTCTTACTGATTATTCCCATATTCCATTGATATTGTAGACGTACATGGTATTATTGTTAAATTAATATCTTTCAGCCTTTTATGAACTTTTATTCACAAAATGATAAATTTCTCTTTATTTTATATTTCTGCTTCCGGGTTTTACTGCTGCAGATCCGGATTTACACATTGGGCATTCCTCCGGTTCGAAAGTATCTATATCTATTTTTACTGCACTCTTAAAGGGTACATCGAACAAAGCTTTGCCTCCGCTTCTGTCAACTACGCTGGCTACCCCTACCACTTCCCCGCCTACAGAACGGATCACATCAATTACTTCCTTTACTGAACCTCCGGTTGTGATTACATCCTCTACCACCAGTACTCTTGAACCGGGTTTTATCTCAAAACCTCTTCTCAAGGTCATTGCTCCATTCTCCCTCTCTGCAAAAAGAGCTCTTACCTCAAGCTGTCTTGCCACTTCGTATGCAAGTATTATGCCTCCAACAGCAGGCCCAATTACTATATCTATATCATAACCATCATATTTTTCTGCCAAATCCTTGGATATTTCTGCGCTGATATCAGGATGCTGGAAGATCTTCGCGCACTGCATGTATCTGTTGCTGTGCTTGCCCGAAGTGAGCAGGAAATGTCCCGACTGTAACACTCCTGTCTTTTCCAGTATTTCGTTCATCATCTTTTTGTTAAGCATTTATTATCTCCTCCAATAATTTATTGCCTCGTGCTACGTGCCTCGTGCCACGTGCAGAGCTTTGGTATTCCTAATAGGTTTGATTATGTGTTTCTCTCTATTTTATATTCCCCTTTAGCTCACTTATGCTGTTAAATTTATTTTTGACTAGATACTCCTTCAGTCTCTCGAGTATTTCCAGTGGTGCATAAGGATTTACAAAGCTTGCTGTTCCTATCGATACAGCATCAGCACCTGCCAAGATAAATTCTACTGCATCCTGCCAGCTGCTTATGCCGCCCATACCGATTATAGGTATATTGACAGCTTGGAATACCTGCCATACCATTCTTACAGCTACCGGCTTCACAGCAGGCCCTGAAAGTCCTCCCACCGTATTTGCAAGTACAGGCTTCCTTGTATTTATATCTATTGCCATGCCCAGCAATGTATTAATCAGGGAAATAGCATCAGCTCCGCCTTCCTGGGCTGCCACTGCAATTTCCTTTATGTCGGTGACATTGGGGGACAGCTTTACTATAAGAGGAACCTTGCTATATTCCTTTACACTCCTGGTTATATTATATACCGAATCACACTTGGTTCCAAAAGCAACTCCGCCTTCCTTCACATTGGGGCAGGAAATATTCAGCTCTATTCCATCCACATGACTTCCCAGTCTCTCGGTCATTCTGCAGTACTCTTCCACTGTATTTCCAGCTATATTCGCAATAACTGCCACATCATACTGACGCAGAAAGGGAAGCTCCTTATCAAGGAAGTACTCCACCCCCGGGTTCTGAAGACCTACACTGTTAAGCATACCAGCGGTCGTCTCTGCTATTCTTGGGGGTTTATTCCCCTCTCTGGGCTCCAGGGTAAGCCCCTTTACTACGATCCCTCCAAGCTTGCTGAGATCATAAAACTTTGCATATTCCCTACCGAAGCCGAAAGTTCCTGAAGCTGTAACCACCGGATTCTTCAGCTTGATGCCTGCTAAATCCACACGCATATCAATCATTAAAATCCACCTCCCCTGCCTCAAATACAGGTCCGTCGGTACATGCCTTCTTATAGTGCCATAAGTCCCCCTCTTTTATTTTGCATGCACAGACAAGGCACGCTCCGATTCCACAGCCCATCCTTTCCTCTATGGATACAAAGCACTGTACCGACTTGCTCTCACAAAGCTCCTTGACTTTTTTCATCATAAGCTTTGGCCCACAGGTGTATACTATTTCATATTTATCTATATCCTTAATAATCTCTGTTACATAACCCTTGCTTCCGGTGCTCCCATCCTCTGTGGCTATATACAGCTCCTTACATGCAGCTTTATACTCAGCCAGCTTGAAGGTACTGCACCTGAAGCCTAAGTAAGCATCACAGTCATTAAGGTTGTAAGCTAGCTCCAATAAAGGAGCTACACCCATCCCACCGCCTACTACGGCGCATTTCTTACCTGGGAAGACAGGGAAGCCGTTCCCGATAGGTCCCATTATATCAATTTCCTCACCCGGCTTAAGAGCCGCCATTTCTTTTGTACCTCTTCCAAGGACCTGATATACCAAATATATATATCCCTTATCCTTGATAATCCTGCTTATACTGACAGGTCTTCTTAGAAGCGGGTCCAATCCCTTATTTGTCTTTATATGCAGGAACTGTCCCGGCTTGGCCTCCTGCGCTATTTCCGAACACTCAACCACTATTTCGAAAATATTCTGGCACAGCTCTCTGTTCTCTACTACTTCACATATATGACGCACAGCCTTTTCAACTCCTACCATGCTATTTTTCCGGCTTTCATAAGCTCTTTGTTTATATCATCCCTCATGACAACTGCAGCTTCCCTGGCCGCCAATCCGAATTCCCTTTCACTGAACCTTCCCTTGTACCCTTCATTCTTATAAGCTGCTATAATGCCTCTTGAAGAATTGACAAGGGCTCCAAGTCCATCCTCATTGAAGCATACTGCTACGTCCTCGGCTGTCCCTCCCTGTGCTCCATAACCGGGTACCAGGAAGTAAACCTTCTTCATTATTTCTCTAAGCTTCAGGCCATCACTTTTAAAGGTTGCTCCAACAACCGCTCCAATTGAACTATAGCCGTATTTGCCTGTAAGTCCGACCCCAAGCTTTACTACCAGCTCTGCCACATGCTCATATATTTTCTTCCCCCCTGCTTCCAAGTCCTGTATATCTGCTGAGGACTTGTTGGAGGTTTTCACAAGTACATAGAGCCCTTTGCCGTTTTTCTCGCAGTCCTTTACAAAAGGCATTATTGAGTCTGTCCCCAGATATGGATTTATAGTAATGCAATCGGTTTCCACCGACCACTCATTATTACCAAGGTAAAAATCCGAATAGGCTTCAGCAGTGGAGCCTATATCTCCCCTTTTCACATCACCCACTACTAACAGGCCTTTTGCTTTTGCATATTCACAGGTTTTCATATAGCATGCAAACCCTGCTGTGCCATACTGCTCATAAAAGGCTATCTGCGGTTTTACTGCCGGTACAATGTCGTAAATACTATCTATTATCTCTTTGTTGAACCTGAAAAATGCTTCAGCAGCCACCAGGTTAATGCTGCCGGCTGATATGCCATCACTAACCTCATCTAAAATATGCCTCGGAACATAATCAAGCCTTGGGTCAAGACCAACAACCGTATGATTCCGGCACTTTAAAACCTTTTCAATAAGCTTATCAGTAAACAAACGAATCCCTCCTATAGGTGAATTTTAGAAATGCTCCTGTTGCTATAGAATATCTTGGCTATAAGCCCTGTTATAATACATTTTCGTAGGCTATATTGCCTCCAACTATTGTGTACACTACATCTCCTGAATATTTCCTTCCGTGGAAGGGCGTGTTTTTACCCTTTGATAAAAAGCTTTCCTTATCAATTGTGATTTTTCTGGCTGTATCAACTATAACTAAGTCTGCAGCCATACCTGGTCTTAATGTTCCTGTCTCAAGCTTTAAAATATTCGCAGGCTTGCTGCTCATCTTGTCAGCCAGCTCCTTTAGCGTAAGGATTCCGGCTTCCACAAGCTCGGTATAACAAACCGGAAATGCAGTCTCTATTCCTGATATTCCAAAGGCTGAGCTGTAGAAATCCTCTCCCTTTTCATCCTTATGATGGGGCGCATGATCAGTTGCAATTGCATCTATAGTGCCGTCCTTCAGAGCCTCTTTCAGCGCTGCAACATCCCTGCCCGTCCTAAGTGGAGGATTCACCTTGCAGTCAGTAAAACCCGGCATAATAATATCCTCGGTAAGTCCTATGTGGTGCGGTGTCACTTCGCAGGTAACCTTGATCCCTCTACTCTTGGCTTCCCTTATTATCTTCACAGCTCCGGCAGTACTGACATGGGCTATATGTATCCGGGAATCCGTCTCGCCCGCAAGCATTATGTCCCGCATAACATTCAGCTCCTCCGACAAAGGATGTATGCCTTTGATTCCGAGCTGTTCCGACTTGCTGCCGTAGTTTATGGCTCCACCCTCTGCAAGACTCAGCTCTTCGCAGTGATCTATTATAAGCCATCCGTTGGCTTTGGCTGCCATAAGCACTTTCCTCATAAAAGCTGCTGTCATTACCGGCTTGCCGTCATCAGAAAAAGCTACTGCACCCATTTCCTTGAGTCTTTTCATATCAGTAAGCTCCAAGCTTTTCTGCCCCCTTGATATTGCTGCAATCGGATGCACTTTCACCACTGCATCCTTCTTTATAATATCCAACAGCTTGGATAAGCCCTTTTCATCATCTATTACAGGTTTGGTATTCGGCATGCAGCAGACGGTAGTGTACCCCCCTCTTGCAGCAGCCCTGGCGCCTGAGTATACCGTCTCCTTATACTCAAAACCCGGCTCCCTCAAATGTGTATGCATGTCTATGAAACCCGGCAGCACTGAAAGCCCTCTTGCCTCTATTACCTTATCGGCTTCAACTTCAATCGCCGGCTCTATCCTCTTGATAACTCCGGCTTCAATATAAATGTCATTGATTCCTTGATAGTCATAGTCCGGATCTACTATATTGCAGTGCTTTATAAGCAATCTCATATGATACCTCCATATTTTAGTTGTGCCACTTATAACCAGTTCATGGACTGCAAGAAAAAAGAGTAGCAATAGAAAACTACTCATATTCTCCTAATAATACTCCATCCTTGTCATCGAACTCCATTACATTGACAATAACCATTTCACTTCTTGACGTGGGAACATTTTTTCCTACATAGTCGGCTCTTATGGGCAGCTCTCTATGCCCCCTGTCCACAAGCACTGCCAGCTGTATGCTCAACGGTCTTCCGACATCAACAATGGCATCCATTGCAGCCCTCACTGTCCTGCCTGTATACAGCACATCATCGACAAGTATCACCTTTTTACCGGTAATATCAAAGCTTATATCCGTGGTGCTCTCCTTAGACATCTCCTGCAAATCCTTTATATCATCCCTATATCTGGTAATGTCAAGGGAACCGACAGTCAGCTCATTGCCTTCGATGCTTGTTATCTTCTCACTGAGCCTTTTGGCAAGGGTAACTCCCCTTGTCTTGATTCCAAGCAGAACCAAGTTCTCAACGCCCTTGTTTCTTTCTATTATTTCATGAGCTATTCTGGTAAGCGCTCTGTCCAATGCTTTTTCATCCATTATTTCGGTTTTAACCTTCATTTTATGTCCTCCACGCTTTATTAAAAAATGAAAAAAATCTGCCGTGAGGCAGATTAAAGGCGTATCGCTATGAATCCTTCCATGCCTCACCGGACAAGTTTAAAGGCTCGTTTTAATAGATTTTACCATAGCACTTATAATTTGTCTATAGGCTTTTGCACCTTAAAACACTCAGGATTTTTTCAAAGTAGTCAGGAAGAGGAGCTTCAAATTCCACATACACTTTACTTGTAGGATGTATAAATCCAAGTACCCTGGCATGCAGCAGCTGCCCTTTTGTGTCAAACCGCTGTTTCTTGAAACCATATACAGTGTCCCCCACAACGGGATGTCCCAAATATGCCATGTGCACTCTGATCTGATGCGTTCTGCCTGTCTCAAGCATCGCTTCTATCAGAGTGTGGTTTTCATATTGCTCCAGTACCCTATAGTGGGTAATCGCCTTCTTGCCGTTAAAGCTGACAACTGCCATCTGCTTTCTATCCTTCGGGTTCCTTCCAATAAGCGTTTCAACTCTTCCACTTTCACTCTTCAACCTTCCTTCAAGGAGGGCAATATATTTTCTGGTGATACTATGCTCCTTAAGCTGCTCAGATAAAGAGAGATGCGCCGCGTTGGTCTTTGCTATCACAATTATACCCGAAGTATCCTTATCTATTCTATGTACTATACCCGGTCTCATAACGCCGTTTATTCCGGTAAGACTGTTATAGTCGGACAGACTTCCACAGTGCTCCAGAAGTGCGTTCACCACCGTACCGGAATAATTCCCATGGGCGGGATGCACCACCATGCCCTGAGGCTTGTTTATAATTACTATATCCTTATCCTCATGAACTATGTCCAGCGCTATATTCTCAGGCTCCAGCTCCAAGGTCACAGGGTCAGGAATGACAGCCTCCACCCGGTCTCCCTGGCGGAGCTTAAGGTTCGACTTTGCATTCTTCCCGTTGACCTTGCAGTACTCTTCATCAATCAGCTTCTGCATATATGTCCTGGAGTAGCCTTCTATTTTTTCTGAAAGGAAGGAATCAAGCCTTTTCCCGGCTTCCTCCGGACTTGTTTCAAATTCTCTGACCTCCATAAATAACCACCTCTCGTACGGGCGATTCATGAATCGCCCCTACATCGGACGCCCAATGGGCGCCCCTACTCCCCGCACCTCGAACCCCGCACCTCGAACCTCGAACCTCGAACCCCACATCCCGAACCCCGAACCTCGTGCCCCATACCTATATATTTATACTCTTATCAAAAACAAGAATCAGACTGAGAAGTATAGCCCCTACCACTATTGCCGAATCCGCAAAGTTAAAAACCGGAGGGAATATGCTGAAGTGCAGGTAATCTATGACATACCCGAGTCTTATTCTGTCAATGAGATTGCCTATTGCCCCTCCTAATATGAGTGACAAGCATATAGTCACCGGCGTGCTTACCTTATAGAACTTATAGATCATGAATGCAACCATTATTGATATTATGATAATGGCGACTATGAAAAACAAGGTTTTGTTCCTGAACATCCCAAAGGCTATACCGTAGTTCTCAACATAGGACAGGTAAAAGAAATTTTTTATAACTGTAATCTGTCCTTCTGCCAGAGTTTTCACCAATACATTCTTTATTATCTGGTCGAGAGCTATCACCGCTGCTGCAATTAGAATAGGATACAATGCCATTCCCCCTTAAATACAATTAAATACTGCATTTAAGATTATAACATACAAGATAAAAAAAATCTTCCATTTTCCTGCTGCGGACGACCACTGCTCGCTCATATCCCTCGCAACCTCGCAACCCTGTAGCCCCGTACCTCTATCCAAAGGCCTGCTTAAATCGCGCAACTCGAAACGCGTAACGCGTAACCATACCCTATAGGAATACCTATGCTTATCATTCTAACTGCTTCTTGTATTGTGTATTGCTTATCTGTTCGACATCCTCAACATATCCCTCTTCCTCATCATCCTCCCCAAATTGATTATCCGACATTCTCACATTGTATTCGTTTACTGAATCCCAAGTATCTTCACCATCATATTCCACTTTATCCTCAACAGAGTTGTCAGTAAAAGACCTTCCAAAGGGCGGAAACAATACTTGCTCCTCTATAGGCCTGCCATGCTCCTTATCGTCTATCTTCTGCTCAAAGTCATTTTCACAATGAATACATAATCGGGAGTATGGCCTTACCTCCAGCCTATCCTTGCCGATTTCCCTGTGACACACCTCACATACGCCATATGTACCTTGTTCTATTTTGTTCAAAGCAGCTTGAACCTCGCTTAAAAGGAACTTCTCCCTTGTCCTGAAGGATAAATTCTTTTCAGCTTCATAGGTTTCAGTACCCAAGTCGCCAGGGTGGTTATCATAGGAAGAAAGCTCCGCGGTTAAGTCCCTGACAGATATTCCATAACCCATCCCATCATCCTTTAGAGAATCCTCCCTTTCTTCCTTCTGTTTATTCAAGAGCTCTTCATAATGCTTAAGCTCATTCTTATCCATAATTATGGCCTCCTCAATAATTACTTTACAAATGATCCTGTACTATCTTAACAATCTCTGCTATAAATCCCCCTATGAAAGGAAGGTTTAAGAGCACTGCCTGCCTCATGAGGTAGAGCACCATTGCTCCAAGCACTGTAAAGCCAATAGCTGTGCCGAAGCCCCTGGCTAAGCCTCCGATGAAATTATTCAGGAGAAGTGTTTTGGGCTTAGTCATAATATTGACATACTCTCCTATTTTGGCCTTTTCCAGTAGAAGTGCGATTTTCTCTACCCTACTTTCCAGTTCCTTAACTTCAGTATTATCAATATCCATACATATTCCTCCTGAAGCAATAAAAAGTTAAGTCATGAAATACTTCCTGATCGAAATACTTCATGACTTTATATTATCAATATTCAATTATAAATATTCATTTCTTACGGATGTCACAGAAGCACTCCTTGGTCGCTTTAAGTCTCTCGGCTATTTCCTTGAACTCAAATAGCCCCAAAGACTGTTCCCCATCCGAAAATGCGTTTTCCGGGCATGGATGTACCTCAATCATCACTCCGTCTGCACCGGCAGCCATAGATGCCAAGGACATCGGGAGTATCAAATCCCTTCTTCCTGTGCCATGACTTGGATCTACAATAACCGGAAGCCTGCATAAACTCTTCAGAATAGGTACTGCGGTTATATCCAGGGTGTTCCTTGTATAATTCTCAAAGGTTCTTATGCCTCTTTCACAAAGCACGATATTATCATTACCCTCTGCAGCAATATATTCCGCTGCCATAAGGAAATCTTCTATAGTTGCTGCCATTCCCCTTTTCAGAAGCACAGGCTTGTCGGATTTCCCCACTTCCCTTAGAAGTGAGAAGTTCTGCATATTTCTTGAGCCTATCTGGAACATGTCTACATACCTGTATATAAGTTCAATATCCCTTGGATCCATAATCTCAGATACTACAGGCAGACCTGTTTTTGCCGAAGCCTGTCTCAGATATTCAAGGCCTTCCTCTTTTAGTCCTTGAAAGGCATAGGGTGAGGTTCGCGGCTTAAAAGCACCGCCCCGCAAAATCACCGCCCCATTCTCCTTAATCCATCCCGAGGTCGTAAGCAGCATCTCCAAGTCTTCAACAGAACAAGGGCCTGCAATAATAACAAAATCCCCGTCTCCAATGGAAACATCCTTTACTTCTACCACTTTTCTAATGTTGTTCTCTCTGCCAATATACCTGAGCTCCATCTAGTTGTCCTCCTGCTAATAATGAAAACTCTTTCATAGCCTTGCGAAAGAGTCTCTCATATACTCATATAACTTTATATATCCTTCAAGGTTGCATTAAGCGCTTCCAGCTCAGACTGCAAAAGTGTCTTGAACCTTGTCTTAAAGACCTGAACTTCCTTCTTTAATTCTTCATAATCCCTATTGATCTTTATAACGCTGCTGTTAGCGTCTTCTATAATCCTTCGGGCTTGCTCCTCTGACTCTTTAATATTCATCTCTGCTTTTTTCCTGGAATTTGCCACTATATCTTCAGCGGTTGTCTGTGCAATCATAAGAATATTCTGCAGAGATTTTTCCATACTATTATAGCTTTCAATACGCTCATTATCAATGGATATCCTATCCTTAAGCTCTCCATTCTCCCTGTATATCCTCTCATAATCCGCTATAACCTTATCCAGAAATTCATCAACTTCGTCTTCCTTATATCCTTTGAAGGCTTTTTTGAATTCCTTGTTGCGTATATCCATTGGAGTTATCATAGTTCCTCAACCTCCATCACAGGTATTTCTTAATCGCGATTCTTATCCTATCCTTCTTAGTGGTGCCCGATACTTCTTCAAGAACAATCCGGCCTTTTCCCCTCAGAGATATTACATCCCCCTGCTTCATTTCCTTGGAAGAACTGACAGCCTCCTCCCAGTTGACCTTAACCTTGCCACCTTTTACTATTTCCACAGCCTTTGCCCTGGAAACCCCGTAGCCGGTTGTTATAAGGCTATCCAGCCTAAGAGATGCAACAGTTGATGTTATAATTTTTATCTTTTCCTCTTTTTTTTGCGCCTCGTTTGTTTCCGACACACTTACAGCTGTGCTGCCGACCTTGCCAAGGTTATACAGCAGGTATTTGGAAATATCAGACATACAAGCTACATATGCCCTGTCTTCATCTAAAATAATATCTCCAACCTTTTCCCTTTTTATTCCGCACCCTAAAATGCTTCCCAAAAAGTCCCTGTGCGCAAGGACTCTACCGCTTCTGCTCCAGGTTATGGAGAGTATAATGACAGGAATGTCCTCCTCTGTGAACTCGTAGTTCTCATCGTAAATTACACAAACAGCTCTTTCACTGTCTTCAATGCCACCGAAAAAACCGAAGCTTATACCCTTCTGCATTCCCAGTATGTCTTCAGCTATTTTCTGCTGTCTTGGGTCCAGAAAATCCGTATGCCTGGAGGCATACCCTGCTGTGCAGGCCTTTGAATATTCCAGCAGCTCGTTTACCAGCACCCTGTCCTCATATTCCTTATACCTGTCCAATATCAGTCTATTATCCTTCACAAAGCTACCTCTTACAAGAATGTGTATATGAGTGTAAGCAACAAAGGCTTCACTATATAATAAAGAAATAATAACGATATAATAGGCGAGAAATCAATCATACCCGTATTGAGTCCCAGCTTATTGGAAAGCTTTTTGAATGGCTCAAGCACCGGGTCGGTCAATTGGAATACCAGTAATATAAGTTTGTTGTTCGGATTATACTTGAACCATGATAAAAATACTCTTATTAGTATCATCAAGTTGAGAAACTCAAAAAAGTATGATACTGTTGTTGCCAAAACAAGTTTCATATAACCACTCGCATTCTTTTAATTATTTAAGCCAGCTAAAAATACCTTCCAGATCAAAGTCCTCATCACCCATGGAATTCTTAATATTCCCCAGCACATCTACATTTGAGGGTGCAACCAGCACTATGCCGTTTGAAACCTTCTGAATAGTACCGTCCAGTGCATATACAGCACCGCTTATAAAGTCTACCATCCTTTTAGCAACTTCCTTATCCATGTCCTCAAAATTGATAATTATCGGCTTCTTGCTTTTTAGGTCATCACAAATGGATTGAACCTCATCATAAGAGGTAGGTTCCACCAGTACTACCTTCATTGGTGAAGTCGAAGAATGTATATTCACTACATTATTCTTCTTATGTATACTTGTAGTTACCGCTTCTATCTGAGGCTTTGTAACTGCTTCTGACTCTTCATGCTCTTCTTCAGCAGCTTCTCCTATTCCCATGAAATAAAGCACCTTGTTTAAAATATTTGACGACATCAATATACCCCCTTATTATATAGTATAATTCCTTGCTCCGAAAATACCTGTCCCAATCCTTACCATATTGGAACCCTCATCAATTGCCACCTTATAGTCGTGTGTCATTCCCATTGATAAATATTTCATCTCTACATTTGGAATTTCGACTTTTGCAAGCATGTCAAACTTCTCTCTAAGCTGCCTGAATATCGGTCTGACAAGCTCTGTATCTTCAAAGTACGGGGCAATGGTCATAAGCCCCTTAACCCTGATGCCGGGTCGTTGCGACAGCTGCTTGATAAAGCTGTCAATTTCATTATACTCAATACCGAACTTGGTTTCTTCTTCTGCTACATTAACCTGTATAAGTACATCCTTTACAAGTCCGGCCTTTTCTGCTCTTCTGCCAATCTCTTCCGCTAGGCTGATGCTGTCAACAGAATGAATAAGTCCTATCTTATCTATTATATATTTTACCTTGTTGGTTTGTAAATGCCCTATAAGGTGCCAATTTACATTTCTCTCAATATTATCAAATTTAGCCATTACCTCTTGTACTTTATTCTCGCCTATGTTCTGTATTCCACACTCTATGGCATAATTAATCCGGTCGGTGTCTACAGTCTTGGTAACAGCTATTATTGTAACACTGTCAGGGTCTTTGCCTGCTTTTATGCAGATATCCCTAATATCCTGGGATATATGCCTTATATTGTCTCGAATTTCCTGCAAAGTAAAACCCCTCCTATATTTTATCGGTTAAAACCTGATTTTCCTTAACCCTTTTGGTAGTAGTAATAACTTCATCAAATATCTTCAAGACCTCATAGCCCGGTTTAAAGCTTGAGTCCTCCTTGATGAGGTTTCTCACAAGGCATCGGTCCTCTCCTTCATTCATAACTGCAACGGGTACATATTTGACCATCCCACTTCTCAGAACATATACACCCTTTATATTGTCCTTTACCACAATTGCTTTAGTTGGAACTGTGAAGCCCTCATTATAATCCTTTATGATATCCATGGCAACAATTCTTTTCTTGTAAAAATCATTGACATGCTCACTTATCTTTATTACTACCAGGCAGGTGTCCCCCTCTGGCTGCGATACCTCATATACCTCGCCATTTACCTCAACATTCCCGAACTCAACAAACCTGAGCTTGATCCTTTTGCCTGCCTTAAAGCCCTTTGCTACATCTGTACCTATCATGCTGCAGGTATACCATTCAAAATTGTCAACTACCTTGACTCCTACAGTGATACCTTTATCTGAATCATTTTTCTTACTGCCTACAGAATTCATTATTTCCTTGATATTGCTGAGTTTAAAGTCCTTGATATTAGCAGGGCTCAATATCTGCTCATAACCATCCAGGCTATAGCTTACAACGCCGGGTGCCTGAGCATAGATAACATCGATATTGTTCTTGTATATACCCTCCAGGGTAGTCTTTTCCTTTTGCAGCTGCTCCAGGTTCTTGCCGAAGAAGCTTCCATTTCCAAAAATCAGAGATTTTTTGTACAAGTTTGCAGTCAGATCGGTTTTCAAGGTTTCTAGCTTTTCAAAATCTCCTGATTTTGCTAAATTTTTAAGTTCGGCAACTTTTTCATTTATCTGGCCTTCAATCTTCTCCTTGTCTTGGGAGAAAAAGTTGTTATTGATATCCGATTGCTTTATCTCATTTATCCGGTCATCCAGCTGTTTTATCTTAATTGCAATATTCTCATCTGCCTGATTGTTCTTAATTATCTCAAGTATTCTCTTACCTAAGGAAACCTTTTCGCCTTCATTGACCTTATAGTTTATGTCCACACCCGCAGGAAGTGATGTGGTAGACTCATTCCTAACAATTAATGCCTTAGTCTGTATGGAATTTTCTATAGAGTCATATTTTACTATTTCAGTCTCAATATTGAAAAACATGAATCTAATTAAATATGATAAACAAATAATAAAAAACAATACAGGAAATATATAAACGGACGACATTTTATTCTTTTTCGCTCTCATGGTATTCGTGGCTCCTTGTCTATACAAATCGCACTTATAATATAAGAAACATATAGTACAATAAACCAATTTAAGCACTATATATTAACATAACTAGATGTATATTTCTCCATTAGTCCATAGTAATCCTGCAAAAAATCAGCAATTAATTAAAATAGTGCCAGCTTCCTATTGAAATAGTCCTTAAGGATGTATAGATATTGAAAATTCTGGCATACTCCAAATGTCATAAAAAATATGGTCTTGAAATCGGGGTGCTTTTATGATATATTTTATAGGTATCAGAAATGATATCATATATCTGGGTGTGGCGCAGCTTGGTAGCGCGCTTGAATGGGGTTCAAGAGGTCGCAGGTTCAATTCCTGTCACCCAGACCATTATTGAAAATTAAAAGCCAGTAATCCGAATGGATTGCTGGCTTGTTTGTTTTTTGTTAAGACAGTGACTTTTTCATTTTACTAACAAAAGGAATAATGTTTTAGCTTCTTTTCAAAATAATGTGCCCAAGGATGTCTGCAGTTATATCTATCTTGTCCGCCAGATTACTCAGATGCCTGTATACTTCTCTCATCTTTAAAATATAACGGATATCATCATTTTCAACCAATCTGACCAGCGCATGCCTGTAAAGCTTCTCAATTTCGTTTTCGTATTTTTTAGCCTTTATGATATCCTGCTGACATTTATGATTGACGTTATCCATTACTTTAACGATATTGTATATGCAGTAGACAGCGTCACGTATGATGCTTACCATATCCTTCAGGTCATGGTTTGATTCCAGTTCGAAGATCTCAATCTCCTCTACAGTTGACTTTGAGTAGTCCAACAGATCGTCAATAGCTTTTGACAATGAAAATATATCTTCTCTTTCAAAAGGTGTAATAAAAGCGACTTCCAGCTTTTTTATCAGTTCTCTTCTAATGTGGTCAGCTTCTCTTTCAAGATGTGTAATTCTTATCTGTGAGCTTTTATTTTGATCATTCATATACTTGCAAAGTTCAACAATTGCCTCTACTGTTTTTTCACATTGTGCAGTAAGCATTTTATAAAATCCTTCCTGTGACCTGTTGCCCGTGAAGATATCAAGAATATTCATAATCGTCCTCCTTTCTGCACCATCTCAAATTATTCTAAAGCTGAACCGGTATTCTTTCAAACTTTGTATATAGCGGCAAGCCATCTTGCGTTTTTATTTTCACTTCTCCTTGTATTAAGGGCATAACAAAGTCTGCAAATTCTTCTTTTACAAAGTTGCCTTGTTCGTTTATAAAGTATTCCGGCACCTTCCTCTCTTCATTTGCAATCTTATTCAGCTCCACCAGTCCTGTCACACAGCTATAGCTTTCACCCTTCCCTTCTGCTTCATAGGTTACCATGTAACCGGATTTTCCTTGAGAGATTGCCATGATGGCAGCCCTTCCCGCCATCTCAGCTTCAGCTAGGTCGGTAAGCGAAGCGCAGTGCATCGCCGCCTGCTGTGCTATATCAAGCTTGATAACCCTGGCCCGGATTTTTAACTTGTTTTCTATTAGTGCTTTGAGGTAATCTCCAATCCCTCCAAGTTCCGGATGTCCGAATGCATCAGTAGCAACATTATTTTTATTTACATTAACATAGTTACCGTTTTTATCCACTAACCCTTCACCGGTAACAATAAACGCCCCGCCAATTTTTTCTACGGTATTTTTTACATCCAATAAAAACTTTTCAGAGTCAAAGGGCACCTCGGGCAGATAAATCAAATGCGGTGCATCTTCCGGACCCCTTTTGGCAATAATGCTTGCAGCCGGGAGCCATCCAGTATTTCTTCCCACTGTAGTCAGTATAGATACCGTTTCAGAAGTATACATGCTTTTAGTGTGCAGTCCTGCTTCCATTACGGTTGTGGCTACATACTTAGCGCAGCTCCCATAGCCAGGACAATGATGTGTCTCTACAAGGTCATTGTCTATGGTTTTAGGAACACCTATAACCTGCATTTCATATTGGCTCTTTTTTGCCAAACGGTTTATTTTGTCTGCGGTATCCATCGAATCATTTCCGCCCAGATAAACAAAGTACCGGATATTATACTTTCTGAATATCTCCATAAGCTTCTTGTTTGTTTCGTCCTCCGGATCGGTGTTTTTTATTATAAATCTACAGCCACCCAGTGCAGCTCCGGGGGTTATCCTAATCCCTTCAAGTATTTCTCTTTTTTGTCCGGATAGATTTATAAAGTCTTCCTTTAATGCACCCTCTACACCATGAAGCATTCCGATTACCATATCGATTTCTTTCAGCTCCAACGCCTTATCGATGATGCCGTATAAGCTCGCATTTATGACGGAAGTGGGTCCGCCGGATTGTCCGACCAGTAAGTTGCCTTTTAACATTCTTTTGCCTCCTGTCATCACATTTTTTCATTTTTTCGATTTATATTACAGTTTTTAATAGAAAAGCCATTAGCGCAGATATAGCTGCAGCAGACGGTATTGTCGTAAACCAAGCAACCGCAATGCCTTTTACTGTATTCCAGTTTACCCTCTTGAACGCATCACCGGCGCCTACACCCATTACAGATGAAATAACAATCTGAGTGGTACTGACCGGTGTACCGAGTATTGAGGCTGTAGCAATGACGCTGGTTGCGGTTACCTGGGAATTAAATGAATGAATCGGTTTAAGCTTATATATTTTAGTACCTACTGTCTTAATTATTTTCCAGCCCCCTACTGACAGCCCTGCTGTAATTGCGAATGCACATCCAAGCTTAACCCACACGGGTATATGAAATTCATTACCCTTGTTCATAATAAGCAATACTATAGCAATCAGTCCCATGGATTTTTGAGAGTCACTGCTTCCGTGGCTGATCCCCAGAAAAAACATGCTGTACTGTTGCATTGTTTTCAGATTTTTATTAATATCTATTTCTCTGTTTTTAAAAAGCACAAGCGACAGCCTCATAAAGCAATACCCTATTGAGAATCCAATAATTGGAGAAGTAAACATTACCATAACAACTTTAACCAATATATTGTTCCAATTAACGGAACGCCAACCGAACAGGTAAACTCCTGCCCCTAATATTCCGCCAATCAGCGCATGGGATGAACTTGATGGTATTCCGAACTTCCATGTAATTAAATTCCATATTATTCCACCCAGTAGCGTCGAAAGCACGAAAATAATGCCGATGATCGGCACTGCCTGCAAGACATAGTCTTGATATACAACGCCCTTGCCTATTGTTTCTGCCACAGCAGTTCCCAGAGCAAGTGACCCCACATATTCTGCAGCACAGGCAATATATAGCGCTTTCTGAGGTAAGATGGATCGTGATGCTATACTGGTGGCTAGTACGTTGCATCCGTCATGAAACCCATTTATGAATGCAAATATGAACCCTATAATGATTGTAACTATTGCTACAGCAGCTTCCATATACCAGCCCTCCAATCAACTGCAATTTGAACTTACTCTAAACAGACTGTAATTCGGCTTCACTGATGGAGCCAAAAATACAAGTCGTATCATCCCTCATTTTAAATCTTAAATAGCGCATGCAATTAGGGTCATCCTCTTCTATATTATAAATTTCCTTGCCAATTTTTGATAATCCCTGCCCACGTACATTTTCTATGAATTCGGAGTTATCTGCTACAATATTGAAAAGATCTTTATATCTAGAAAAACCATCTGTCATCATTAAAAAATGCAACGGCTTATCAATCTCCAATTTCCCTTGCAATCCATGATCAATGGCGTTTTGCTCAAAGCTCAGAATATAGTAACCGCCTTCTTCATTCCTATGCATTCTCTTTGAAAGAATTTCTGAGGAATGTACTTTTTTCGCTTCTTCAAAGCTTATGTTCTGCGATTTAAACGTTTGATTTATTTTCCTCAGAATATTCTTTTCAAACTCACCCAATGTATCCTGTTTAAGACTTAAGACTACTTGCCCTTGTTTTATTATTAATGTTGAATCCCCCAGCAAGTAATATTCAAGGCAGTTACCCTTCTGTCGTAAAATAATTATACTGCCGGAAGGGTATTGATTCTTCTCAATCGCTTGATAGTTTGTCGCTGCTTTATATGCTTCATAGGTTCTACCAATTGCCTCTCTAAGAATCTCACTTAACTCTTTTGAATCATCCAAGTTTTGAACTAATATCTCACTGAATTTATCTACAAACCATTTGGAATCTGAAGATTCCCCTGTCAATGAGTCTGTCAGGCATGTAACGCCATCCATCAACCAGACATAGTTCTTATAACTACCTATCTTATCTTCATTGACAATACCATTTCCTTTAATTGAATATGTCTCATTAATAAATATTTTCATACTACTTACCACCATTTAAATCAATCGTCATTATGGAATTTACTGATCTGACAACACATGCACATGAGCTATATGAATAGGCGATATCATTTAATTCAAACAGCTCCTTCTTTGTTGTATAAGCCAGGAAAGATGATGCACCACCATCTATGTTCATAAGATATTCAACATCTCCAAACAATTTCTTTGATATATCAATTAAATCAAAGTAATCCGCGCCCGCACTTCTCATATTCCGTCCAGAACAGACCAATATGAAAAACTTTTGATCTTTAGTTAATCCTATTGCAGTCCTTGGATGCTTTTCTATTTTATGAATTTCAGATTCTTGAGTTTGCATCGATAGCTTTGTCAACCAGCCTTCATATGCTAATTCATCTCTAAGCTTTTTCTCCGTATCAAATTCCATGCCATCATAGATTAGGAACATCCCCCCGCCATAGCACCATTCATATTCATCAGAGTTCTGCAAGTATAGATCAAATTGTATCTGACTGGTATCATAATAGCCCTCCGAATCATATTTCATATATGGAAATAATTCATTCCATCTTTTCAAGCTGAGTGAGATAACAACGCCCATACTGGGCAAAATGACATCCCCTTTTCGAATACATGTGATTGAATCATAAATGCATATTATATTTACTCTATCTTTTCCAACCAGTTTGTAATAATTACTGTACTCCCTGGAATCATTCTCTACATCAAAGGGCGTGTATAAAATGACATCCCTTTCTGTATTACTATTAATGTCACAATCATGCCATTTTATCTCAACACCGTTTATGCGCACAATACCTGAACTTAAGGATTTTCTGAAAAATTTTATCCCACCATTTTTCTTTTTACCAATTGCTGCCTTGTTGTATAACGGAAATGTTTCGCACCTTGTACTAACATTGTTTTCAAGCTTGTAATCAATATGCCAACCATACCGGTTGATTTTTTCCCTTTCCCTTAGCTCTCTAAAGTGATTGTACAGTTCTATGGTTTTTGGTGTCACAAAAAACATAAAATTTGATACCAGATAATCTCTAGCTTCATGATTTTTAAAATAAGCTCTTGGATTTACAGCGCTGTTCCATGTCTTGATTGACACATTCAAATCTTTTGAATTATCAAGTATAACGTAGTTCACCCTGATATCTTTCTCAATTCTATCTTTATAAATATGATCATCTATATCCAAATACCTATACTTTCTCTTGATGTGCTTTTTTATCAATTGGTTTGGTATATCACGGAAGTCTGATTTGTTGATGCCTTTCCATTCAAATTTTAAATCCAGCACTTTATTGGAATTAGAACTTACAAAAATGGATGGAAATTCCTGCAATAGCGAATCAAGATCTCTTTGATATGCCTCCATGCCTACTTTGTTGTATAACCAACTCGACATCCTATAGTTAAAAGTAGTTTTTTCTACCAGGCTGATATACTTCAGCATATCATATCCCTTAGGGATATATATGAAATGTATCTCTTCTTCATCGATTGAATTGGTTAAGGCTCTGGTCATCAACTCACTGGATCGGCAATATACAAATGCTTCTACATTTAACTTCTTAAAGGATGACAAGCACCATTCCCCAAAACCGATTAATATATCATTTTTACTCATTAATTTGATCTGGTTCAAATCAAATCCATAGCAATAATAATCGTCAACTATAAGATTTAGCTCATGTATTGAAATATCTTCTGCAGTAACCTTCAAATAATACTCCAGGTCTGTCTTTGTAACCATGGAATGAACACTGTTTTCCTCTTTTACGATGATATATACATTATCTGAATAATCCTTTATTTTTTTATATAGTTCAATCATTGCTCCAATATAAGTATAATCATCAATTATAAAGTATATATTTTTAGTCTTATCATAGAGACTGCTTAAAATGTCACTTTGATCAATCCCAGTAATATTGAGATGGTTAGTCTCTCTTGTATAATAATCCACTTTTATAGCATCAATGTATTTGCGGCAACCTTTATCTAAAAAGTTTTTTCTATAATTTATAACATCGGAGTATATTTCTTCATCAGTTTTATCAACCATATCCGGCAGTCGATTAAAAAACCTTGTTAGCTCCCCAATGTATTCATCATAGCTATTTTGTTCAATCAAACCGCTGCTCTTTAGCATATCTAAAAAACCGTCTTTTACAAAACGGTTTTCCGACGTCATATCTGCAGTTATTTCTCTATATTTATATTGCTTTATCTTGGCATAACCTTCGAATTTTCGTCTGTGAAAGCTTCCATTGATAAAATCATTACTTGCTATATAACACATGTTTTACCCCTCAATACAATCTATTTAATTAGATATAAACTCTTTAAATCTAGTTTCTATACTCTCAAGCTCATATTCATCCGTTGATTCAACAAATATTCTAATCATTGGCTCAGTCCCCGAGAATCTACAAGTTAACCAACTGTTCTTAAAATATATTTTTAAACCATCGCTATAATCTGTTTTCTCTATCTCATAATCAAAATCAGGTAAAGCTTTTTTGTTGAATATCAGGTCTTCAAGTCTAACTTTTATGGTTTTATCCAAGCTGATATTATTTTCTCTAAAGAGATGTTTACCATACTTGTTTTCAATATCCTTGATCAATTCCGAAACAGGTTTATTAATTGTGGATATCATTTCCAAGAATAGTGCCGTTGCAAATATAGCATCTTTACCCTTTATGTGTCCTGCAATTGTCAAACCTCCGCTGCTCTCTCCACCAATAACGCAATTATGCTGCTCCATACCATTGCTTATATGCTTAAAACCCACCGGCACTTCATAAGCAGTCTGACCGTATGATGCTGCGATTTTATCCAGCAAGTGAGTGGTGGACATGTTTCTTACGACAGGACCCACCATCCCTTTATACTCTAATAAGTAATAGTAAAGTAATGATAGAATCATATTAGGATGTATGAATTCACCGTTTTCATCAAATACAGCAAGTCGGTCTCCATCACCGTCAGAGCCGATACCCAAGTCATAGTATCCACTTAAAACGTGGTATTTCAATCTCCCTAAACTCTCTAATGTCGGAGATGGTACTCTTTTACCAAAAAGTGTGTCATGCCAATCATGAATGAGCTTACACTCACATCTAACTATGTTCAAAATTAACTGAAGATATTTTGCAGATACACCATGCATTGGGTCTACAACAACCTTCAAATTTTTACGCTTTATTGCGTCCACATCAATACAATTCAAGATGCTATCAATATATTGATTTTCAGGGTTGATATATTCAAAGAGACCTTTGTCCTTAGCTACTTCACAGCTGACAGATTTAATGGCACCGATATTTATCATTCTAGCCTCTAATTTATCTGTAAATTCTATGGAGGCATCTCTTCCACCCTTTAGTATAATTTTAACTCCGTTATATAAAGCAGCATTGTGGCTTGCCGTTACGGCAAGACCAAAATCCACACCCATTTCTCTAACCGTGAACATTGTCATAGGCGTCGGACAAACACTGTTTATAAAATAAACCTTTATCCCATTTGCCGTTAATACTTGACTAATCCATGTAGCAGCTTCTCTGGACAAAAATCTTCTATCATAACTGATAACAATTTCTTTTCCATGACCTTCGCCGTTTATTTCGTCTGCTAATGATTGAGCCAGGAGCTCAATATTGGACTTGATAAATTCATCTCCAATAATAGCTCTCCAACCCCCGGTGCCGAATTTAATCATAAGTCTCATCCTTCCATTTCAAGAAGAAATTATTTACAACATAGTGAGCGCATCTAGCGGTAATGTCATAGTCATTCAACACATCTATTCCCTTAAATGAACTCCACTTGTTGAGATTTTGATTGATATCTTCCTCAAGCATGCAAGTTAACTCATCACCAAAAAGATCAACAAGCTTACCGGTAAATATCACTTTGTCCAAATCCAATATAGCTATGATATTTGTCAATGGCTCTGAAATATACCCTGCAATTTCTTTGATAACTTTCCTGGCCTTTGAATCACCGGATTGATAAAGCCTTGCCAGCTCTTCAACAGGCATACCTGTTTTTTCTTCAATAGCTGTTATTGACGCTTCGGTAGTCAGGCAGCCGTACTGGCCACATTTACATGCCTTTAGATTGCTAACTGAATACAATCTGACATGTCCGAATTCCCCTGCAGCATTATTGGAGCTCCGTAGTAAGTTCCCGTTTAAGACCAGTGCTGCACCGATACCTCCACCGAGTTTTATCAGCATGTAATTATTTGTTTGTTCTCTTCCATAGTCAGTTTCAGCTAGTATATTAACGTCATTTTTTATCTGAACTGGAATATCCAAATACTCCAGTTCAGATAAAATATTGATTCCATCCAAGTCTAAATTCTTTGATTTTATTACTACTCCATTTCTGTCATCAACTATCCCCTCTACACTGATTGCTATACCCAGGATTCTCAAGCCTTCAGCACTCTTAATCATCTTACCAATTACTTCTTTCAAAACATCTATTACATTTCTGTTTATATCTCTAATAATATTCAATTTATTTATTTCATTGCCAGCAGCATCATATAAGCCTGCGTTAATTGATTCTACAGAAATTTCAACTCCTATGGAGCATAGCTGCTTATACCTGATAGACAAAGCCATGGGGTTCCGCCCCAGTGCTTTGTTTTCTAAAGTAATCTCCTCAACCATGCCTTCATTTATCAGCTCTTTGACAAGATTTGTAATGGTTTGATTTGACATGTTTGTCATGTCAGCAATCTGAGCTCTGTAAATGTTTTTTTCAGTATAGATAATTTCCAGTATTCTTCTTCGGTTGTTGATTTTCATAAGATCCGGACTAGTAATTTTTCTCATGTCTACTCCTTATTTAAATATCTCGTTTGCTTTTTCGGCGATTTTTTCCATGCCTTCTTTAGCTGTCATCTTCTTATAAGCAATTTCTTGAATTGTTTCTGAGATCACTGTAGATAATTTGGGATATTCTTCAATCGGTGGTCTTGCTACACCATATGTCAAGGCTTTAGCAGCTTCAATCATATGTGGGTTTGCTTTCCCGAATTCTACATATTTTGCACTTTCTCTGGCAGAACCAGACACCGGTAAATAACCGGTTTTGATTGCCCATTCTGCATGGTTCTCACCGGTTGTCATCCACTTTACGAATTTCAGTGTTTCTTCTTGTACTTTTGGATCACTCTTAAACATGAAGTAGTGGTTAGACCCTAATCCGGTAGCCAATTTATCTTTACCAGGCAGCATAGCAACGCCTACATTTATATCAGTTTTAGTTATGTACCCATTTGCTGTTCCTTGTGTAGAAATCACCATAGCAACCTGCTTATCAATAAATGGATCTTGTCCAACTGTCAGCGGAGCATATCCGTCTTTTATAAGCTTAGTATAGAATTCTAAAGCTTCCAATCCCTTTTCGTTATTAAAGCCTATATTATTGCCTTCTTCATTTAATATGTTCTGACCATTTTGCCATAAAAAGCATTCCCATGTCCAAGATGTTCTCTCATTTGGTGCAACGGGCAGCCAAACACCGGTTCTTTCTCCTTTAGTTAATTTCTTTGATATTTCGTATAATTCATCCCAAGTAGTCGGAGGGTTCTCTATCCCTGCTTCTTTGAACATATCTTTATTATAGATCAGATAAAGTGTCCCTGCTTCTATCGGAACAGAATATATTTTATTCTTGTACATACCCGCTTCCATGAGTCCCTTGGGAATATCGTTTTTTAGTTCGTCGTCTATAATTGCTCCCATCTCAACCAACTTTCCTGAGCTTTCCAATACGCCTGTCCAAGTTGGGTAACCCCATAACAGGTTGGGCTCCTGATTGGAAACCAATGCTGATTGAACCTTTTGCAACATTTCGTCGCCATTTGCAACAAATTTAGGATTGATTGTTACATTAGGATTTTCCACTTGATATTTCGCAACCATTTCTTTTAGCGCTTCATTCTTTTCATTGACATAACCGTGCCAGAACTCAACAACTACTGGCTCTGCTGCCTCTACAGCCGCCTTCTCCTGAGTAGCATTAGTCACTGGAGCCTCTTTTGCACATCCAGTTAATGATAGTGATAGTATTAGCATTAATACTAACATTAAGGCAATTGTTTTCTTCCCTTTCACGATAAATCCCCCTTAAATTTATTATTCTTTACCTCCAGAAAAAGCTATACTCTCTATAACTTTTTTCTGAAATACTAAAAACACAGCTATTACCGGAACCATGGTCAGTGTCGTTCCTGCCATTAACGCGCCCCAGTCCGTTTCAATTGCATTTATTTCTCTAAAATAAGCTAGTCCTAATTGCAAGGTATACAGATCTTCCCTGTTTACAATCAATAAGGGCCAAAAATATTGGTTCCAGGCATACACAAAGATTAATATAAAAGCGGTTGAAAGTATTGGCTTTGAGATCGGCAGGATGATTTTAGTAATGATTTGAAAAGTTGTACACCCGTCGATTATGGCAGATTCTTCTATTTCTTTCGGTATCTGCATAAAGAATTGTCTTAATAAGAATACAATTAACGCACTCCAAGTAAACGGTATGATGAGACCGGCCAACGTATTCAAAAGCTTAATCTTTTCAAGCGTTAATATCATGGGTATCATAATCGTCTGCGCCGGTAACATCAATCCGGATAGAAGTATAATAAAGAGTATGTTTTTACCTTTGAACTCCATTCTGGCAAAAGCGTATGCCGCCATTACAGATGTTAGCAATTGCCCTAATATTATAAATGCTGTTACAATAACACTATTTATGAAGAATCGTATAAACGGAAAACTAGTTACTGCTTTTTTATAGTTTTCGAAATTAACCTGACTCGGTATCCATTTTATCGGAATCGTAAAAATTTCTTTCATAGACTTAAATGATGTCGATATCATCCATAGAAATGGCAATATCATTATGATTGCCAATCCATATAAAATAATATAATTAATTATCTTATTACCCCTCATGTTATTTCTCCTCAACAAATTTCTTCTGAATGATTGTAATCAGCACAGTAATTATAAACAGAACAAAGGCAACCGCAGATGCATATCCCATTTCATATTCAATAAACCCCACTCTATATAAGTAGGTTACCAACATCTCCGTTCTGCCTATTGGTCCACCGTTCGTTGTGACTTTTATGATATCAAATACATGAAATAATGAGTATATAGTATTTGATACCATAATGAAGAATATCGTAGGCTTCAGCAAAGGTAGTGTTACTTTAAAAAACCTTTGCACACTATTTGCACCGTCAATCTCAGCAGCTTCATAAAGCGATCTTGGAATAGCTAATAGTCCTGCAATTATTATCATCATATTATAACCCATATTTTTCCATATACCTATGACAATGAGTGATCCCATTGCCAAATCAGGATCTGCAAGCCATTTTTTCGCTTCCACGCCAAATATTGACAATATCGAATTTAACAAGCCGTATTTATCAGGAAGGAATATCCATGCCCAAACCACTCCTATTGCTACTAATGAAACGATGTAGGGTAGGAAATAGATGCCTTTCAATAATTGAAACCCCTTCAGTTTTTCGTCCATTATGTAACTAAGTACCAGTGATATGGAACCACATAATGGAACCATAATAATTACATAGATAACAGTGTTCTTTAATGCGTTTATAAAACTTACATCATTGAATAATCTTATATAATTGTTGAATCCGACGAATGTTTTAACTAATGAAAAACCATTCCATTCGAACATTGTTAGTACGAATGAATAAAGTAATGGTATTAAGAAAAAAACTGCAAAAAGAATAAATGTTGGTGCTATAAGTAAATATGGCGTATAAGATTGTTTATTCAAGACCACCCTCCTCTCTCTAATTAATCCAATCATTTTATTAACTAAATTGTAAACGTTTTCTTTTTCTATGTCAATATATTTTTCAAATCATTTTATTAATTACTTTATTAATCTATGAAAGCCAAATTTATTAACAAATTCTATCCGGCTTTTATGGTATTCAGTAAGCAAAGTCAAACATCAAAAATATGCAGAGAAGAAACGAGCCTCGATGCATGTGACAAGAAAGCCTGTAACAAAGCAGTGGGGACAGTTCTTACTGCTTTTCAGATTCCTGTCACACAGACCAATATCTAAGGCTTAAAGCTAGTAATCCGAATGGATTTCTGGCTTGTTTGTTTTTTGCTATCAAATATAATATTACGTTGCAACCCCTTTCACTCCAGCACATTAAGTAAAGGAAAGCCTCGAAGTACGATACTTCAAGGCCTTCCTTTAAAATTTACTTATCGCATTAATAATCTTCTTTGCTGCTACCCTTAGCTCATGCTTTCTATTCAGAGCATCGCTTAATGTTTTGTTCAGACTTCTGCCTAACTTCAAGCTTGACCTTTTTATTGATGCCTTGGTTTTACCTTCTGACTGAGCTTTTATCTCCTGGATAAACTCCTCCAGTGAATAAATCTTATATTTATTCAATCTAATGTCTTCCGCAAGCACTTCCAGCAAGCCAATCAGTATATCCTGGTATTCCGAAGAGGCTTTTTGCCTCATAATATTGGCGAGCTGCGGAATGATACTTTCAAACAGCATTCTTTTCACTGGCATTTCCCTTACTTTAAAGAGCTTTCCCAGTTCCTTCACAAGCATGTCCGGAAGCTGGAAGAATATGTCGAATGCTTTATCCTCTTTTTCCGGTATTATGTAGTACCTTCTGCCTTTCAAACCCTTAAGGATTCGCATTGTGTCATAATAACCCATTTGCAGATTTTTACTTATCAGCTCTCTGCTGAAATCCAGGGGGTTCCCAAGGTCTTCCGAAGGGATTATATTAGTGATTTTTACATTTCGGTATCGTACATGCTGAACTATGCCCATACCTAAGGTCCTTACAGCAATAATCTCTTTGAAACCCTTCCTGGCAAGGAGATTGATGGGGCAATTATCATAGAAGGCACCATCAATATAGTATTTATCTCCTATGGGATTCAATTTAAAACCGGGGAAGCTGGCACTTGCCATTATATAGTCTATCATCTTGCCTTCAGGTATATCTTCCTTATACAGCTCTAAAGGCTTCAAATCAGTAATAGAAACTGTTACCAGACCATAATCCGTAGCCGATCCACGGAGTTTTTCCTCATCCACAATACTTTCCACTACCTGACGCATTTTTTCGGTATCAATACCTCTATTTTCAATAATCTCGCCCATTCTTGCAGCCAGCTTGAACAACAAATCCCTGTCTATTCTTCTATCAATAAGCTTTTTGTACTGTTCCTCTTCAATATCGAATAGCAGGGGAGTATCCATGCTTTCCCAGAGTCTGTAACCGGCTTCAAAATCCCCTTGTGCGATTATCGCCCCATTCAAAGCTCCTATGGAAGTGCCTGTCACTCCTCCAAATTCATACCCTTCTTCGAGCAAAGCCTTTACTGCGCCCATATGGAAAGCTCCCTTTACACCTCCGCCCTCAAGTGCAAGACCATACATAAGCATGCCCCCTTTCAAAAGCTGTTTTGTCTTACCTAATCTCACCAATTCTCACGTTGGGATTGGTATATCGTCCTTTTTTTTCTGTACTCTTCCCATATTGAATAGCCCTAACCGGACAATAGTGAATGCATGCCAGGCATTGTGCACACTGATCTCCCCATTGCGGCTTTCCTTGAACCTTGATATTCTTGCAGTTGCACACTTCTTCACAGATACCGCAGCCTGTGCACTTATCATCTGCATAAAACTTCATGCAATTAGAATTTCCATATTATATCAATTATATCAGAAATATAGTATTAAGAAAGACTAGACTTGTTTCATAATAATTAAATTTAGTATTAACAAAAAAGCTCATCCTACATATTAATGATAGGGGAATAACCTTTCTTTGATTTATACCAAGTAAATAATAAGGGGGTGAGATTTTGGAACATGTATATGACTCTCGTAAAAGGCTCCGTGGCTATGTTGATAATAATACCATTTATGACACAGACTATAATATCCTGGGTTACACTGACGGTTCTATACTTTATGATGAATACATGACCCCTTTGGCCTATGTAGGAAATGGATACGTCCGTACAATGGGTGGCACACCTATCGGATATTACAGGGGCAGCAGGTTATACGACATGTCCGGTAACTATTTGGGATATGGAAATTTCGGGTTCTTTGGCTTGCTTGGTGCCTCCTTCCTGTTCTTGCTTTTAGGAGGCTTGTTCTGGCCATTATGGTGGTGGTAGCTCGGAGTATTTCTTCAGTAAAAAACCTGACGAAAAAATCGTCAGGTTCATTTTTTAAATATTTTTCCCCGTTAGCTTCTTGAATAACTCTTTCGTCGCAGGATATATTTCTCTGAACTTCTCATATTTCCGTTTATATAATTCAACATTTGCTTGATTCGGCTCAATACTTTCCGTTACTTTAATAAATGAATCGCAGGCAGCTTCAACAGAATCACTTAATTTGCCTTATGACTCTGCTTTTCATTCCTCGTAGGTAGTCATCATCACTCTGCATTTTCCTGCAACTATTGATTCTTCCCATTTATCCGAATGGGCAACTAATATATTCAAAGCCTCATTACCGTCATTGGTACTATGCAGTACTTCAATCTCGCGCTCTAGAGCCATTGTTTCCAATATTACTAGATAGACTCGCACCTTAACCCCCCCCTTATATACCAAGTAGTTCTTCAACTCTCATATCCCGTTTAAATCCTCTTATCATCAGCAGCCTGTCATATATCAAAACTGCCTTTTCCTTCTGTCCTGCCTCTATATAAGCGTTTATAACCTGCACCAGTGTTGTCTTGTCTATATGGGCTTTAGACATGGCAAATATAATATCAAAGGTCTTGTTAAAATGCTCTACCGCTTTTTGATACTCGCCTGACTCATAATATATAATTCCCATAGCGCCTAATATCTCCACCTTCAAGTCATTATCTTCATCGTGTCCCTCAAGTGCTTTATTCAGATAATGAATTGCCCCCTCATCATCGCCTCTTTTATGGTGAGCAACTCCAAGGATTCTTAGAGCCGTCTTTCTTTCATTTTCGGTTAGCATTTTTGAATCAAGGTAATCTTCTAAGTAATGAGCCGCTTTGTCATTGTCCTTATCTAAGTATTTCAGTGCTTTATCCAGCTTCTTCTGTATCATTGATGATGGCATGAACCAGGTCAGTATCACTACTAAAGACAAGCCCAATGCAAGTATCAATGCTTCCAAATAGTCAGGGAGAAGCTCTAGTACATCCATTTGCTTCAATATGAATATTACAATCACTAGAACCCACAATATAATTTTTATAAAAAGCTCGATAAGTCTATATCTATTCACAATTTCAACCTTCATAAAAAATTACTCCTTAATTTATATTCCTTATTTATCGTTACTCATTATATCGTGTATTATTATGTACAAAAATAAATAAATATGTTATATTATGGTAAAGGGGGTATGTTTATGAATGTATCCATGGATATGTCAAACCTTCATAGCGTAAGACAAGCTCTGGGTATAGCAAACATACGGACAGCGATGAAACAGGATGCTCAGAGTGTGGCTGAAATTATGAAAAGCTTGCAGGAAACAAGCGCAAAAACTTTAGAGCTGTCTGTCACTCCACATATAGGTGGAAATATTGATCTTAAAATATAAATCCAAAAAATAAAAAACTACCGGACAACCGGTAGTTTTGTTTTTATTTCAAACCCTTGAAAGTTCTTATCATTTCCTTGCCCTTAGCTTCCTGCTCCGGCGAGAATCCGACCTTTCTATAAAAAATGAAGGATACTGCCTTATCTTTATGCTTCAGCCTATAGTACATCATGGCCATTCCTGTAGCTTCATCTGTTACCATGGCACCGTATGCTTTTCCAGCACCTTTTAAATCTAAAGTTTCGTATTTCAATATTTTAAGATAATGGTCTTCAGCTAGTTCTTCCTTTAGCTTTTCTTCGCTAATCTCAAGCTTTTCATCTAATATCTCATTGATTGCTAAAAATGATTCACTTTCTGTCTTAAAGGATATTGTGTAGGACTTCAGCTCATCATTTGCATCTTCCTTATCCTTGATAAACTCCTTAGGCATCTTGATGCTCCAGTCCCCATCCTTGCTGGTATATAAATATGTATCGGACTCAGCTGCACAACCTGCCATCATGAATACTAGCATAACTGCCAAAATCGCTGCGATAATTCTTTTCATATGAAAATTCTCCCCCTTAAGCAATATAAATTCATTATAGCATAATGCATATAAAATATGAAATTAATGTTACTTTGGCAAGACAATCGCTGATTAAATACCAATAAGCCTGTAATTTCATTTCATTTGATCCGCAAAAAACAAAAAAGCTGTAGAAAATAAATTCTACAACCATTGAAATCTATATGGCACCCGGTTAAGGATTTGAACCTCAACAAACTGATCCAGAGACAGTTGTGCTACCATTACACAAACCGGGTGTATATGTTCGGCTCATCACCGACAGAATATATATTATCATGTATCACTAGTTTTAGCAATACTGTTTTTTTTTATTAATGTTGATTACATGAGAAAAACTGATTATTGCTCAGTTTTTCTCATGTAAGCTACAAATATGTATTGATTTTAAATCATTTTCAGGAATTTTCGGCAAGTTAACCTGCCGCTTCCAAATCTCCATTAGGCCTTCTCGAACATATCCTTACCTACTCCGCATAATGGACATACCCAATCCTCTGGTATTTCTTCGAAAGAAGTGCCGGGAGCCACTCCGCTGTCTGGATCTCCCACCTCAGGGTCGTAAACATAACCACATGCTGTACAAATCCATTTTTCCATAATTTTGCCTCCTTATCAGGTGAATTTGAAACTAGTTGTTTTCTCCAAAACACCTATCTGTTTTTTTGGGTTTAAGTATATTATACTATCATACTCAGCTCTTTTCCATATAATATATATATTTTTGCCAAATTAGCTGCATCTTAAACCCAAAATAAAAATCTCCGATTTCTCGGAGATTTTTTGGATTTAAAACGCTTTCAATACTTTTGCAAGTCTTTTCATTCCTTCTACTATCTTATCATCCGGCATATTTGAGTAATTTAATCTGCAATGGTTTGTATTGCCGCCATTTGGGTAGAAGGGCTCCCCGGGTACAAATGCGACCCTCTGCTCCAGAGCTTTCTTGAGCAGCAATGAAGCATCAATTTCCTTCGGGAAGGTAGCCCATGCAAAAAGTCCTCCACTTGGGGTAGTGTATGTTACACCCGCAGGGAATTCCGTTCTCATGACCTCAAGCATTAAATCTCTTCTGACTTTGTATACTTTTTTAATTTTTTCTATGTGTACTTCGATATCATACATTTCAAGGAACTTGTCAATTTCCCTCTGAGCCATGGTGCTGCACTGCAAGTCGGCACCCTGCTTTACAAGGTTGTATTTATGCAATATTTCCGGCTCGGCTATTACCCATCCAAGTCTCAAGCCCGGCGCGAAAATTTTCGAGAAAGTTCCCAGGTGAATAACAAGATTCTTTGGATCGAAGCACTTAAGCGATGGCAATATCTCGCCTTCAAAACGGAGCTCTCCATATGGATTATCCTCTATAACCGGTATCTCATACTCAGTTGCAAGCTCCATAAGACGTTTTCTTCTTTCAAGGCTTAAAGTCCTGCCTGTAGGGTTCTGAAAGTCAGGTATAGTGTATATGAACTTTACATTGGGGTTTGCTGCCAAAGCTTTCTCCAAATCTTCCATTATCATCCCATCTTCGTCCATTGCTATCTCTATAAATTTAGGCTGATAAGCTTTGAAAGCACTCAATGCACCCAAATAACTCGGGCTTTCACATATTACTACATCACCATCATTGATAAATATTTTGCCAGTAAACTCAAGACCCTGCTGTGAACCGCTTGTCATGAGAATATCTTTCGCTTCTACATTTATTCCGAGCTTTTCAGCCCTCTTGGCTATCTTTGCCCTGAGCGGCAGATAACCATCTGTTGAGCTATATTGCATCGCTGCTCTTCCATCTTCCCTTAATACTCTGCTGCAAACCTGTTCCATTTCCTCGATAGGGAAAAGTTCAGGGGCCGGAAGTCCTCCTGCAAATGATATTATGTCTGGCTCTTCAGTAAGCTTCAACAGTTCACGAATAGCGGATCCTTTAATGTTGTCCATTCTACCAGCAAATTTAATTCCCATTTAGATTAAACACCCCCATAAATTTTAAGCCCGCCATCTTTTGTTTTCATCCTCCAATTTAATTTTACATTAATTCAGAACATATTTCTATATTATTTGTTAAAAATCTTTAAAGCCTCCAAATTTTAATGGATGCAGTATTTCCAATGCTCCTCGTCGTTTATACCGGTACAAAAGGAATAATATGTCAATATCGGATTTTAGTTGCCATATTATTCCTTGTTATATAACCACACATTACATTTTCACATAATCTTTTCCCCACTATTTAACATAATTTGAACTGTATTAATAATCTTATTTTGCAAAAAATATAAGCGTCAGCAATTAATTTGCTGACATTGGCTGCGACTTACGCGTTGCGCGTTACGCGCATTAGGGTATTTCTTCGAAGACTTTCTTCAATTCTCGAAACACGAAGCTCGAAACGCGCAACCATGCTTTTAAAGAATACCCTAAAACATTTAAGGAGGTGTACTTATGCCTGACGATTTTTCCGGCAACAATTTTTACAATAATAAAATGCATGCCCACAACCACAGTATAAAATGTAATGTAGATACCTGCTACTATAATGATAGCCATTACTGCAGCGCCAATGTTATAGAAGTAAATCCCCAGGGTGATGGTATTGCACACTCAACAGACGGAACAGCATGCACAACCTTCGTTGAGACTGACTAACAGCTAAAAAAATCCGCAGTTTCCTGCGGATTTTTTTATATATTAGCTTTTTGACTCTCTATCATGCTCTTGACCTTCATGAGCCTTACTCTAGTTCCTCTCTCATTCTCATCAAGCTTCATTGTAATATATTTTACTGTTTCAACGAGTTGTGGAATCATTACATACTCCAGGGCATTAACCCTTCGTCGTGTCTTTTCTATCTCATTGGCCATAAGCTGGCAGGTTTTCTCCACCTGCGCCAATTCAATGAGCTTATCAAAGACTTGCTGCAAGGAGTATATTGCGCCATCCAACTCTCCGGAAGTTGTCACAAGGCCATAGGGATATATGCTAGAAGCTTCCTTGTTCTCCTCCCTCACAAGATTGAACACGGGAGAATTTACACTCATTATGTTCTTGGTGCTCATCTCAAGGTTAATCTTCTGAGTGGGATACATTATTGCCTCTTCCAGTACTTCAGATGACATTACCGCCCTAGCTATAAGGAAGTTCTTAAATGCGACGGTAAGCTCCTTTTCTACATCCTCTCTTAATTCCTTGTTTTTCTTCACATAATCTATGAACTTTTTCATCAGCTCATCCTGCTTATCTTTCAGGAGCTTGTGACCTCTCTTGGCAGTTTTTAATCTGCCCTTAAGACCTGTCAGCTCCATACGAGTAGGATTCACATTTAGTTTAGCCATAAGCTATGCATCCCCTTTAGGAAGGTATTTATCAATATATTCATCTCTTATTCTCTTAAGCTCAGCTCTTGGCAATATGGAAAGAAGCTCCCAGCCGAGTGTAAGTGTCTGCTCTATGCTTCTGTCCTCATTTTCGCCCTGTGTTACATATCTCTTTTCAAACTCATCTGCAAACTTCGCAAAAAGTTTGTCTGTATCACTAAGTGCACCTTCACCAAGTATTACTGCAAGTTCTTTCGCTTCCTTACCTCTTGCATAAGACGCGAAAAGCTGGTTCATTGTATCAGCATGGTCTTCTCTTGTCTTGCCCTTACCTATACCCTTATCCTTAAGACGGGACAGGGATGGTAAAACATCTATCGGCGGCATTATGCCTTTTCTGAATAATTCCCTGCTTAAGATTATCTGACCCTCTGTTATATATCCTGTAAGGTCAGGGATAGGATGTGTCTTGTCATCTTCAGGCATTGAAAGTATAGGAATCTGAGTTATTGAACCCTTTCTGTCCCTTATCCTTCCTGCTCTCTCATATAGAGTGGCAAGGTCAGTATACAGGTACCCCGGGTAACCTCTTCTTCCAGGTACTTCTTTTCTCGCTGCAGATACTTCACGGAGCGCGTCGCAGTAGTTTGTTATATCTGTCATTATTACAAGCACCTGCATGTCTTTTTCATACGCCAGATACTCAGCAGCAGTAAGTGCCATACGAGGTGTCGCAATACGTTCTATTGCAGGGTCATTTGCAAGGTTCATGAAGAGCACTGCTCTATCTATAGCACCAGTCTTCTTGAAGTCGGATATGAAGTAATCTGCGTCTTCAAAGGTTATACCTATAGCAGCAAATACAACAGCGAAATTACTCTCAGAACCAAGAACCTTAGCTTGCCTTGCTATCTGAGCTGCAAGTCTTGCATGAGGCAGACCGGAGCCTGAGAAAACAGGCAGCTTCTGGCCTCTAACCAGTGTGTTAAGTCCGTCTATTGCAGATATACCTGTCTGTATAAACTCAGAAGGATAATCTCTGGCAGCCGGATTTATTGGGTTACCGTTTATATCATGCCTTGACTCAGGTATGATTTTGGGTCCCCCGTCCTTCGGCCTTCCCAAACCGTCAAATACTCTTCCCAGCATATCTGTGGAAACCGGCAGCTCAAGACTGTGTCCAGTGAAGCGAACCTTAGTCTCATGTATATTCAATCCCTGTGAGCCTTCAAAGAGCTGTACCAAGGCTTTGTCTCCTGAAATCTCTAGTACTCTTCCTCGACGCTGCTCTCCGTTTTTAAGCTCTATCTCAACCAATTCATTGAACTTTACACCTTCCACCTGGTCAACAAACATAAGTGGTCCTGCAACTTCTTTAATGGTTTTGTATTCCTTCAGCATATCTTATATTCCTCCATTCGAAAGGGTGGAAGCCACCTGTTTCTTTATCTCAGCTTCCAGAGCATCAAATTCACTAAGGTTATTCTCAAGTATCAGCTTCGACTTTGCTATTTTCTCCCTAACAGGCAGATTAGCAAGTTCTTTGAAGAGTGCGCCTTCACCTAATGCTCTTTGACCTTCATTATAGAACAGCAGGATTGCTTTGAGCATTCTATACTGCTTCTGGATTGATGTGTAAGTATCTATTTCATGGAAAGCATTTTGATGCAGATAGTCCTCTCTTATTGTTTTTGCTACTTCCAATGTGAATCTGTCTTTTATTGAAAGGGCATCAAAACCAACCAATCTAACGATTTCATTTAATTCCGCTTCTTCCTGGAGTAATCTCATAGCTTCAGTCCTCAGCTCATGCCAGCCCGGTGCTACTTCCTGTGTAAACCAATCACCCAGTCTGTCAAGATATAATGAGTAGCTTAAAAGCCAGTTTATTGCCGGGAAGTGTCTTCTATAAGCAAGAGCAGAATCCAAGCCCCAGAAAACTTTTACTATTCTCAAGGTAGCCTGTGTTACAGGCTCTGAAAGGTCTCCACCTGGAGGTGATACCGCACCAACCGCAGTAAGGGCACCTTCTCTGTTTTCAGTTCCTGAGCATATTACTCTGCCGGCTCTTTCATAAAACTCAGCAGCCTTTGAACCCAGATATGCAGGATAACCTTCTTCACCAGGCATTTCCTCAAGACGTCCGGACATTTCACGGAGCGCCTCCGCCCAACGGGAAGTTGAGTCTGCCATAAGAGCTACGGAATAACCCATGTCCCTGAAATATTCTCCTATGGTTATACCTGTATATATACTTGCTTCACGGGCTGCAACCGGCATGTCTGATGTATTGGCTATCAGCACTGTACGCTTCATCAATGGCTCTCCGGTCTTTGGATCCTTAAGCTCAGGGAACTCCATAAGAACGTCAGTCATTTCGTTTCCACGCTCACCGCAGCCTATATATACAACTATCTCAGCATCTGCCCACTTTGCAAGCTGATGCTGTACAACTGTCTTACCGCTTCCAAAAGGTCCGGGGATACAAGCTGTACCGCCCTTTGCAACCGGGAAGAATGTATCAATGATTCTCTGGCCTGTTATCATTGGGTTTGTTGGGGAAAGCTTCTCTTTATATGGTCTGCCCCTTCTTACCGGCCATTTTTGAAGCATTATGATATCCTTCACGGCCTCCTTTGTCTTTACCTTTGCTACAGTTTCCAATATAGTGAACTCGCCGGAATTAATCTCCTCTATAGTACCTTCTACGCCAAAAGGAACCATTATCCTATGTTCTACAATAGAGGTCTCCTTTACTGTTCCAATTATATCCCCTGCCTTGACTGCATCGCCTTTTTTAGCAGTAGGAACAAAATTCCACTTTCTTGTCTTGTTAAGCTTTTCTACCTCTACGCCTCTGGCTATATGGTCACCGGATGCGCTTCTTACAACGTCAAGAGGTCTCTGAATACCGTCGAAAATCGATTCTATAAGCCCTGGCCCCAATTCAACACTTAGTGGTTCGCCGGTAGTAACAACCGGTTCCCCTGGTCCTAAGCCGGAGGTCTCTTCATAAACCTGTATTGAGGCTTTGTCGCCTCTGATTTCTATAATCTCACCAATAAGCCTTTTATCACTAACACGAACAACGTCATACATTTTTGCATCATGCATGCCTTCTGCTATGACAAGAGGTCCTGATACTTTAATAATTCTACCCTCGTTCAAGTTATCAACCTTCTTTCCCGAATAATATATCTGCACCAATAGCTTTCTCTACTGACTTCTTGACGCCTTTCATTCCCAAGCCCAAGGTTCCCCTATTGTTAGGAATCATGATTATTGCAGGAGTCAAGGAATCCTTGTATTCATTGATTGCTTCATCCAAATCCTTTGCAAGCTGCTCAGTCACAAAAAGCACTGCGTAGTTTTCCTTTGCCAGCTTGTGAATCAATCTGTTGGCTTCCCTTATATCGGTAGTCGGAAATACTGATATTCCTAAAGCCTTGAATCCAAGTATGGAGTCCCTATCTCCAATAACTCCAATCTTATACATATACATCACGTAGCCTTTCTCTTATCAATTCATTTGGAATCTCATTGATTTTCCCGACCATTATCATCCTGATTATCTTAGCCTCGTTCTCCTTAGCCATCAGATAGCCAACCAGAGGCTCGATTCCAAATGCCACGTATTTACCCTTTTTAGCAAGTTCAAATATAAAATCATCAGAAAGCTTCTCGTATTTTGTCAGGGATTTTGTCTTCATATAGCTGGATATGCCGTCCTCCACAACCTTGTTGTAATCCTTGAAGGCCAATCTGTCAATCAGTGTTTCCAAGGACTCGTCAAATATATCATTGAAGAATGCATAGTCAAGCTTGCCATTTGCAAGTATGACCTTTTTAAGGAAGTCTCTCCCATAACCCATTGATTTTACTCGCACCAGGGATTTAATATTTATCAAATCTATCTGCATTGAGATATAATCCATCAAAAAACTGCTCTTATTATCTGCAGCAGTCTTATACATGAGATTGTAAAGGCACTTATCCAGAGTCACATCGATAAGCTGAGGATCAGGATTCACTGTGAATTCTCCCACTACTTCATCTGCACATTCTCTAAGTAAAGGGTTCAGGTCTCTGAAATCCTTGTCCTTGACCATTTCCTTAAGTCTCTGGATGGGTATAGTACCTATACTGCTCAAAAGCCCGTCATTCTCTTCGCCCAAATAGCTGCTCTTCAACAGAGTCTTCAGATTGTGTATATCGTATCTCAGCAAGAACAGGTTAGTAAGTTCAGGAGCCGGAGATATTTCCCTAAGAAGCTCATAAGTCTTTGAAAGCTCCTTGGAAAGAACAGTTTCATAGTCTTCTGCACTCTTCATTTCAGAAATTGAAATCCCATACTCTGTCTCATAGAGGATCTTTATGATTTCGTCTTCATTCTTGGCTTCAATCATTCTTTCGATTTTTGCCTTATCCAAAAGCTTTGTTTCCAATGCTCGTATTCTGGTTACAGAATATAGGTATTTGTTTTCACTCATTGAGCTTATCCTCCTTTCTTCCAGTAAACGTGCTTATTAACATACCAGCTTTCCAGTCAATCAAAATGTTAATAACGCACTTCTTTGATGTTGTGCCCTGACTGCCGGATACTAATCCTATTACAGGGCATATATTTCTTAGTTCTGCATTACACGCGGAAGAAAATCTCAGCTACCTTCGGTTCAATTTCATCTCTGTAGAGCCTTATCACTGCTTCGAAAGAATTGTTTATTTCTACTCCCTGGCCCTTTAAAATGAAGCCTCCGGAAATATTCCTGGTTTCATCCGATATTTTGATCATGCCCTTCTTGCCTGCAGCTTCAAGGGCTTTATTTGCTTTATTTATAAAGTCAGCAGAAAGCTTTTTCCTTCTGACTTCCGACATAACAACCTCTTCTTCTCCGCTTTCAACGGTCGCCATGAGCATGTCAAATACAACCTGCTCATATTTGCTGTCATCAAAGTTGTTCATCCTCTCAAGAACCTTATCAAATACCGTTTCAATCGACTGTTGCTTTGCGGCCAGAATATCCTTGCGCATTTCAAGCTCAACGATTGAATTGATTATTCTTTTCTTTTCACTAATATCATGAGTGGACTTTTGCGAAATCTCCTTCACTCTAAGAGCGGCTTTCTGGTTTGCCTTTTCTAACACTTCTTTGGCTTGGAGTCTCGCTTTTTCCAATATCTCATTCGATTTCAATTCTGCATCCTGTAGGATTTTTTCTTTTATTTTATCTACTCCTGCCATCTAAGCCACTCCCTTATAGTACTATGCCGTTAAGCATGAGGAATGAAGCAAGTAATGAAAGAACTGCATAAGTCTCAACCATTGCTGCAAATACCATACCTTTTGCAAGCTCTTCAGGTCTCTTTGCGATTATTCCGCAGCCTGCTGCTGCTGCTTTGCCCTGGTATATAGCTGATACAAGTCCAACTAATCCAACAGGTACTCCAGCAAGCATCAGCATGAGTCCTTGCTCTATTGTTACTGGTGCTATTGTTCCGAACACACCTATCTTAGTCCAGATAAGGAACCCGATAAGCAGGCCATATATACCCTGTGTTCCAGGAAGTGCCTGTAAAAGAAGTGTTCTACCAAACTTGCCCGGATCTTCAGTAACTACACCGGATGCTGCCTGACCAACAATACCTACACCGATAGCAGAGCCGCAGCCTGCAAGACCTACTGCTATTGCTGAACCTAAAAACGCCAGATATAAACCTGTGTTACCCATTAATTCTACCAAATTCATAATTGTTGCCTCCCTTTTGCTATTAAAATAATATTTTTAAAATCTATTCGTTTTGAATGTATTTCGTTTTAATCCTTAGGGGATCAAAAGGCTTTCCTTCGCCTTCAAAGAACTTTCCAAAGAATTCAACATACTGGAGACGGCTTGAGTGCACATATGCCCCAAGAATACCGAGCACCAGGTTGAAGGTATGACCTATTATTAAAAATATAACCATTAATAATTTGCCGATTAAACTGCCGGACATCATAAGACCCATAGAATTGAAAACCGCTCCTATAACGCCGGTTGCCAAACCTAATGCAAACAATCTTGAGTACGAAAGCACATCGCCCAAAAATCCGGTAACGTTATACAAACTCAGTACCCCAGATATCAGCCTCTTAAATATATTCTTCTCAGACCTGGCGCTCATAAGCACAGTACCTGCTGCTCCTATGATAGCCATATACTTACCTGCCACAGCAAGGGGTGGCAATGCCAAGAACATGAGTCCTGTCAAAAGCATGAGCCAGAGTCCTTGATCATAGAACGCATCCAAGTAGTTTCCTGACCTGATGCTCTTGTAAGCCTGGATTCCGATACCTGTGTACAGTTGGAGGACACCCAGAATCAAACAGAATATGAGCATCTTGAGTGGTTCATCCAGAGGATTGAACCATAAGGGTCTAATTTTTATCAGGTCCCCAAACCAGCCTCCGAATACTGCTCCCCATATAAATGTGGATATGCCTCCAAGAAACATCAGTCCCATCATCTTTTTCATGCCGCCCTGAAGCTTGAATTTATAAAGAATAACTGCAGTGACGATTGCCATTATTATTCCATAGCCTGCATCAGTCACCATCATCCCGAAGAACACGACGAAGAATGGGGTCATTATTAAGTTAGGGTCTATGCCCCTTGGGTTAGGCAAGCTGTACTGCTCGGTTATCATTTCAAAGGGCTGTACAACAGCAGGATTATCCAGAAGCACCGGGATATCATCCTCATCGCTTGGATCCTCAAACTGCAGTGTATACTTGTCTGTTAGGCCATCCAAGAGCTTTACCAGCTCATCCGAAAACCTTTCAGGCAACCAGCCTTTGAGCATGAAGATTTTGTCTGTTCTCCCCAAGTCCTTTACAACACTGCTCTTATCCTTCTCTATAGAAAGCAAATCAAACAGTATTTCAAGGAAGCCAATTTCTGTTACCATACCTTCTGCACGCTTTTTCAGCTCTTCCTTCTTGTTCTCAAACCCAATTATCTCTTCTGTCAGCCTTTTTATATTAACCTTGGGAGTTCCGGAGAACTCGCTGAAGGTTATCTTTGTCCAGCCTGATTGCTTGAGAAGCTGGAGCATTCTCTCTTCACAAATATGATGATAAATAACCATCATATATGTGTTTTCCTTCTCTTCACTTACCATTTCCAGGTATGCTTCAAGGTTTTCGTTTTGTATTGCTCCCCTGAACTCTTCTACATATTTTGTAGGTATGAAGCCTATGCTTGTATTTGTATTCTGTGTACTGCCGATGTTCTCCAGGTTCATTTCCAGCGACATCCACGGATTAAGCTGGGATATTGTATTGTGCAGCTTTGTTTCAGTGCTCTTAATCTCAGTGAACTTGCTGTCGATAGACCTGCAGTTCTCATATATTTCACGAAGCTTTTCTTCATTGTCGAGGTACCCTTTACGCTGAGACTCATTCACTTGAACCCTGGGTGCAAACATGGATTTTTTCGTCTTATTGAATCTCCCTAAAAAATCCAGAACATATTTTACTTGTGAAAGCTTTGCCTCCAGCCTGCCCACTGCTTCATTGTCGTTGTCGGGCTGCAGCTCCTCAAAGCCTTGTAGGTTAATTTGCTCTTCAAGATTCACTACCTGCAGGTTGCCGAATTTCTGCAGCTTCTTAATTATGACATTCCTTTCAGACTGGAGAGCTATCATGGTGACTTTTTTCATTTTAACTATTGCCATTAATTCTCACAATCCTCTCCATCACCAGATTCACTGCGTCTTCCATTTTTTCAGCAGCTTTTTCCTTCAATTCCTGACATTTTTCGCTATTCTGCTTTTTCTTACTGTCCGCTTCCTGATAAGCCTCCTTCTCTGCTGCCTCAAGCTGCTGCTTGCTCTTAAGAAACTCCTGATCCTCAGCTGCTTTAATGACTCTGGAAGCCTCCTCCTCTGCACGTAGTAAAAGGTCCTTTGCTTCCTGGTGTGCTGCCTTTAGCTTCTCCTCTGCAGTACGCTCTGTTTCCTTAATTTCTTTGATAATTTCTGTTGTCAAATGCCTCACCACCTCTTTCAAAACTTATATTAATACTACAGAATTAGCCTCATAAGTGCATAAAACCCCTCTAAAGTCTAATTCGTTAAAAAACATCAAATTCCTTCATTAAAATTTTAATACATATTAGATTATTTATAAAATTGAAAATGCGCCGAATATTATAAAATTCTTAGTTTAACGCCTTCTTATTCGCGCTATCTTCAATTATTGTTAAAAAAGTCACAATGATGAGCTACCGGACATTGTCCACATTTCGGTTTTCTGGCATCACAGATGGCTCGACCGTGATATACCAGACAGTTGCTGAAGGTAGTCCAGTCCTTTTCAGGTAGTACCTCCATAATATCATACTCAATTTTTTCAGGGTCTTCCTTATCAGTGAAGCCCATCCTATTCGACAATCTTTTACAGTGAGTATCGACAATTACTCCGGGAATACCATAAATATTCCCTAATACGACATTTGCGGTCTTCCTCCCCACTCCCGGAAGACTCAGCAAATCCTTCATATTATCAGGCACTTTCCCTCCGAAGTCCAAAATGAGCTTCTTGCAGCAGCCAATTATATTCTTTGCCTTATTCCTGTAAAAGCCTGTGGATCTTATATCCTGCTCCAGCTCCTCAGGATTGGCATTGGCAAAGTCATACACAGAGGTATATTTTTTAAAAAGCTCTTTTGTCACAATATTTACTCTCTCATCTGTACATTGAGCTGCAAGTATCGTAGCAATCAACAGATGAAGAGGCTCCTTATAATCCAAAGAGCAGGTTGCTTCAGGATAGGTCTTATACAATATCGCCGAAACTTCCTTTGCCCTGCTTTTCAGTTCATTTATATTTTTCATGAGTTAGCACCCCCTTTAAAAATCTCTCCATTTCCGCAATATCCATGGTATTTATAACATCCTGCTTTTCCAGCCAACCCTTTCTTGCGATGCCCACACCGTAAAACATATTCCTTAAACCTTGAATACTGTGTGCATCTGGGTTAATAGAAATCTTTACACCTTTTTCCCTGGCGTATTTCAAATTCCGCCAGTCCAGGTCCAGCCTGTGAGGGTCTGCGTTAATCTCAATCACCTTGCCATATTCCGCTGCAGCATCTATCACTGCATTGATATCCAATTCATATTCGTCTCTGGCTAAAAGTATCCTTCCTGTAGGGTGGGCTAGCATTTTAGTATATCTGTTTTTGAGAGAATTTACAAGTCTTTCTGTCATTCTATCTTTTTCCATTTTAAAACTCGAATGCACCGCTGCTATTACAAAGTCAAAAAGCTTCAAAACCTCATCATCATAATCAAGAGAACCATCAGGCAGTATGTCTGACTCAATCCCCTTAAAAACTCTGAAATTCTTATATCTCTGATTTATAGCATCAATTTCTTCTACTTGCCGCTTAATCTCATCTATATTTAAACCTCTTGCGTAATAAGCAGTTCTGCTGTGGTCTGTTATGCCAATATAATGAAACCCCAGCCTTATAGCCTCCTCAACCATTTCCTCAATGCTGTTGGAGCCGTCGCTGTAAGCTGTATGCATATGAAAAGTGCCCTTAATATCCTCTGGAGTAATAAGCGCAGGCAAATCGCCTTTTTCTGCTGCTTCAATCTCTCCTGTGTTCTCTCTTAATTCCGGTGGAATGTATTCTAATCCCAATTCTCTGTATATTTCTTCTTCACTGGTGCAGGGTATAAGCTCATCACCTCTGAAAAGTCCGTACTCATTCACCTTTATTCCCATCGCCTTTGCCCTATGCCTAATGGCTGTATTGTGCTCCTTGCTTCCTGTGAAATGGTTAAGCGCATATGGAAACTCTTTGATGTCCACTACCCTCAAATCCATGTTGATGCCGCTTCTAAGTCTGACTGTAGACTTTGTCTCGCCCCTGGATACGACTTCCGATACCTGTGGCAGGGAGGTGTAATAATCCATCAGCTTTGCAGACTCAGCAGTACTGGCAACTATGTCTATGTCCTTGACTACTTCTTTCCTCCTTCGCAGGCTGCCTCCAAGGTCACATTCCTGTATTATAGGAGAGGCCAGCAGCATATCCTTTACCGCCATTGCTTCCTGATAAACATCTCCAAAAAGATGCTGCCCTTTATACATCTTAATATTAGTAATACCCTTTAATATGTTTTCCTGAGTCTTTTTACCGAAGCCTGCAAGGGATAGCAGCCTATTTTCCAAGCATGCATATTCCAGCTCACCGATAGATTTCACACCCAGCTTTTCATAGAGCACCTTTACCTTTTTGGGTCCTACTCCAGGTATCATAAGCATTTCCAATAGCCCTTCAGGAATAGACTGCTTGAGCTCCTCGTAATATTCCAGCCGTCCTGTGGTCAATAGCTCGGTAAGCTTTTCGGCTAAGGCCTTGCCTATACCCTTCACGCCGCTCAGCATTCCTTCATTTATATAATCCTTCAGGTCTCCATCCAAAAGCTCGATTGACCTGGCTGCATTGACATATGCCTTAATCTTGAAAGGATTTTCCCCTTTTATATCCAATAACAGAGCTATTTCCTCCAAAATCAGGACTACATCTCTTTTATCCATATATATCTCCTGGCATCAGCCTTTTTGCATATTTAATCATATAGCTTTATTCTACCAAATATATTGTAACTAATACCACGTCAAGATTGAACGCACAAAGAATCCACTTTGGGTATAGTGCGAATTCAATAACGCTAAGGAAACTTTTTGCGAAATCTGAATGAGCAATACAAAGGATATTTCGCAAAACGTATAATTGAACGCACAAAGAATCCACAAGAAATCTGTAATATTAATAAGCATAATTATATCAATATTGCTATAATAATCCTAGCAGATATCGCGGAAAAATTTATAAAGGAATTATTTCAGTTTCCGCGATGTACACTAAGAAAACACTTACGCGAAATTTGAATAAAGAATATAAGATGTTTTTCGCGAAATGATGAGGAGGCTTCTCATGCAAAAGAAAGTATTGCTAAGTGCAGTTAACGCCAAATACATACACTCCAGTCTTGCAATAAGATATCTGAAGAAATACTGCGAAACCCATATAGAAGGGATTGATATTGCTGAGTTCAGCATAAACGACAACATAAACAGCATCCTAAAGAGGCTGTACAACTCCGGCGCTGACATATACGGCTTCTCCTGCTATATATGGAACATCAGTATAATACGCAGTCTTTGCAGCAGCCTGAAGAAAGCCAAACCGGAAGCGGTAATCATATTGGGAGGTCCTGAGGTCTCCTACGACTCTGCAAGCCTTCTTAAGGATAATCCCTTTATTGACTATGTAGTCATAGGGGAAGGTGAGCAAACGCTGCTTGACCTGCTTGGCTGCATCACAGGCGGTGAGCTCAATTTGTCCGGTATACCCGGAATAGCTTACAGAGAAGGTGCAAAGGTTGTCATCACTCATCAAAGACCTCTTATTTCTTCTTTAGATGCAATCCCATTCCCATATGACAGCTTTGATGGATTTGAGAATAAAATAGTCTACTACGAGACCAGCAGGGGCTGCCCCTTCAACTGCCAGTACTGCCTTTCCTCCACCATACACGGGGTAAGGTATCTTTCGATGGATAGACTTCAGCAAGATATAAAAAGCTTTATAAACGCAGGAATAAGGCAGGTTAAGCTGGTTGACAGGACCTTCAACTGTGATATTGACCGATCAATTGATATAATGCAGCACATAATGGAGCTAAATTCACCAACCAACTTTCATTTCGAAATAGCTGCCGACCTGATAAATGAGCGTTTTCTAAAAACCGTTGAAAAAGCACCGGAAGGCATGTTCCAGTTTGAAATAGGTGTTCAATCTACTAACCCAAAGACACTATTCGAGATAGAAAGAACAATGAACTTTGATAAGGTGGGACTTAATGTAAGCAAGCTCATAGCTTTCAATAATACTCATATTCACCTTGACCTTATTGCCGGACTTCCATATGAGGATATGAAAAGCTTCGAGAAATCCTTCAATGATGTATATGCTCTTAAGCCTGATATGCTCCAGCTTGGTTTTTTAAAGCTCTTGAAGGGTTCCGGCATTAGAGAGGGTCGCGTCGAGTACGGTATGGAACATCACGACTTTCCTCCCTATGAGGTAATAATGACTAAATGGCTATCCTATAAGGAGCTGCTCGTGCTTAAGGATATCGAGCATGTCCTTGAACAGTACTGCAACAGCGGAAGATTCAAGCACACACTCGATTTCTTGCTTATGACCCTTGCAGCTGCTCCCTTCGACTTTTATCACAGGCTGTCAGACTATTGGAACTCAAAGGGACACTTCAATTCATCAAAGAGTATAAATGAGCTGTATAATATATTAAAGCATTTTGTTTCTGACCTATACGCAAATAAGCTCGATTCAGAGCAATGCAGTTTGCTGAATGAGTACCTTAAGCTGGATTGGCTGCTCTACAGCAGAAGTGGCAGCATGCCTGAGTCAATAGGAAGATTTGACCATTCATTGCTTAAAGATAGGCTGCAGGAATATTTGAAAGACAGCCTTATTAATATGGAAGGCTTTGGGGAATTCAAAAAAATGCCTATGCGAGAAATATTGAAGCATGTAGGGTATGAGGTATTTGCCAGGGATATTTTTGGCATTACCCCTTCCGGAGATGAGACCGTCATGTTTTACCCACTAAAACAGAAATCAAGCAGAAAGAATCCTTTTTTCATCGTCATACCCCTTAAGGAAATTGCTCATAAGGGATAAGTGCTTCCGAGAGTCAACTTTGCAGAGTAACCTTCATATAATGTAATAGTCGATATATTCAAAGGGGGCAGGTATATTGTTTACCAATATCCATGGCAATAATGGCTATTACGGTGATTATGACAGAAAACTTCTGGATCACCTTAAGGAAGCAATGACAGACGAGAGGACGGATCACAAAAAATACAGAAAGATGATGGAAATGACTGATAACAAGGAAATTATTGAGCAAATACATCATGCATATGAGGATGAAGCCAAGCACTATGATATGTTTCAGGAAATTTACGAAGAGCTTACCGGAAACGATATTCAGATACTATCTCCCGAGCAGGAGCAGCAGAATAGATTGATTGATGCTGTGAAGTCAAGCATCAATGGAGAGCTTGGGGCAGTTGAGTTTTATAGAGAAATAAGGGCAATGCTCCGTGGAAAGAAATTCAGGAATATGCTTTTCGAGATAATTACCGACGAGCAAGAGCATGCTATAAGATTCGTATATCTGTATTCAATGCTTAAATAAAGAGTCCGGAAAATGCCGGACCCTTTTTTAATGCCTCACGCACCGGTAATGTTCCCGTCAGCTTTTTCACCGCCATAATACGCATCACCGGTAATATTCACATAGCCTACCATTTTATTTTCATATATGAGTCTGCTTTTGTCCTCATCAAAGCTGTCCCTGTTATTTTTGTAATCTGATGCATATTGAGGCAGCACCAAGGTGTAGTCTATTGCACTTGCGCTTGGATGAGCCTTTTTATCCACCACTACATATTCATTAGTATCATTGAACAGCTTATCAACCTTTACCTTCTGTCCTACCTCCAGCTGCTTAATATTTTTTTCGGCTTTATTGCTGATATTCACATCTGACATCCAATCATCTCCCATCTTTCCCTTACTGTCATTATATTAAACAGAATACCAATATTTATTCAAAAATACCTCGCACCTGGTACCTCGCAGCCTGAATTTATTCATTGATTTTGTTGTAAAAGTTCATCAAACAACCCGCTGTTGTTTGCTGCGCCAAGGGAAAGGTCCTATTGGCAATCTTGAAGAATTTTTCAGCAGGCTTTTTTATAAGCGAGTATTTCTTATGTGCTGCAATTGCCTCCCTTGAATTTGCTTCAATATAGGCATTGGGATTGTCATAGTAGATTCCTCCCTTTGAAACAGAATAATGAAGAAAATCATCATGAACCTTGTGAACCCACTGTTCAAACTTCCTGTGGCTTTTTAACAGCTTTACACTCCCATGCTGCGGAATTGTTGAATCTTGAACCAGATGAACAGCTGCACCCAGATAGAACATTGCTTTATCCTTATCTCCACAGTCCCAATGTACAAGAGCGCATCCATAATACTTCTGAAACCTTTGCTTTGAAGACTTGCAGCCATATAATCCCCTATGAGTGTATGGATTATAGAAATGCTCCCTACTCTTAAAATCCTGATCTGCCCATACAGCCCCATCGTTCAGACAGCCCTTGTTCAAGGTATAGAACTCATAGGCTTCATGGAAGCCATCGTTCTTCAGTATTTCAACAGCTTGCTCATTGATAAATACATGAACCTCGCACAAAGTCTTTTTGAATACCTTTTTCAAAGGATTTACAACCCATAGTATCGTCTTGAACGTTTTTCCATAAGCTCTTTCAATAACGCCCATTCTTTCATCTCCTGACTTTAATTTGCTGTAGTAATGTCCGCACACACATATATATGAAACTCATTTTAACATATCTTTTGCATATTTGGCATCCTTTATTATGCTGTTTGTATTGTTAGTATTTACAAATATTTGTAAAAAAGCTATAATTATATAGAATGTTATTTTATAGATGTCTAATTTCATATTTATATTATATAAACAGGAGGTATACTATGAAAGACCCTAGAGTACCAATGCTTGCTAAAAACCTTATAAGCTACTCTCTTGAGCTTAAAGCTGGAGAAAACTTACTGATCGAGCTTTTTGATGACGGTGAGGACCTGGTGGCGGATTTGGTTAAAGAAGCAGGCATCGTAGGAGCCAAGCCCTTTGTCTCTATCAAGAACAGGAAGCTCCTTCGCGAGCTCTTAACAGGAACAAATACTGAACATATGGCGCAGGTTGGGAAGTATGAAGCTATGCGCATGAAGGAAATGGATGCCTATATAGCTATCAGAGGTTTTAAGAATGCCCTTGAGTTTTCAGATATCCCAAGTGAAAAAATGAGTATTTATCGAGCACAGTGGGTGAAGCCGGTGCACTTTGACATAAGAATCCCAAAAACAAAATGGTGCTTGATGAACTACCCGACAGAAGCTATGTCACAAGCAGCGAATATGAGCACAGAACAGTTTGAAGACTTTTACTTTAATGTATGCACTCTTGATTATTCAAAGATGTCCAAGGCTATGGACCCGCTGGTTGAGTTGATGAGCAAAACGGATAAGGTAAGAATAAATGGAGTTGGCACTGAGCTGACCTTCTCCATAAAAGGCCTTTCTCCAATAAAGTGCGACGGCAGACTGAACATCCCTGACGGCGAAGTGTTCTCAGCACCCGTGAAAGACTCAGTTAACGGATACATAACCTACAATGCCCCCTCCGAATATGAGGGTAAGCTTTATGAAAATGTACGACTTGAATTCAAGGATGGAAAAATCATAAAAGCAACCTCCAGTGATACAGAAGCAATCAATCTGGTATTCGATACGGATGAAGGGTCAAGATATATCGGAGAGTTCGCTTTAGGTGTGAATCCTTACATAGTAAAACCTATGCGGGACATACTATTTGATGAAAAAATCATGGGCAGCTTCCACTTTACACCCGGGTCTTCTTATGAGAATTGCTTCAATGGCAATAAGTCCTCCATACACTGGGATCTCGTATGCATACAAACACCGGAGTATGGCGGAGGTGAAATCTGGTTTGACGATATACTAATCAGAAAAGACGGCAGATTCGTTCTGAAAGAATTGGAAGTATTGAATCCGGAAAATCTAAAATAGCTCAATAATACTTTATGCGGAATATCCTATATATTCATAATTCAAATTCCGCAAAAAGTTACCTTGATGTTATTGAATTCGCACTCTACCCAATATAATTTCTTTTGTGCGTTCAATAATACATTTTTTTTACATTTTCATTATGTTATAATTTCACTGATAAATAATGTATATTATAAAATCACCTAAGGAGGATGCTACATAAATGAAAGATCCAAGAATCACACAAATGGCTAAGAACCTTTTAGGGTATTCCGTAGAGCTTAAGCCCGGAGAAAATGTTCTTATCGAAGTTTATGACTCTGGTGAAGAACTTGTTGCAGAGCTTATCAAAGAGACTTACAGAATAGGCGGAAGACCATTCCTGTCAGTTAAGCGCAGAGGGTTGTTAAGAGAATTGATGCTGGGTACTGATGCTGAACACATGTCTCAGACAGCTCGCTATGAAGCAGAAAGAATGAAGGATATGCAGGCGTACATAGGCATAAGGGGAGCCCTTAACTCCTCTGACTGGTCTGATGTTCCAAGTGAAAAAATGGGCTTCTATCAGTCCAAATGGTACAAGACAGTACACTCAGAAATCAGAGTACCAAAGACAAAATGGTGTGTAATGAGATATCCCAACAGTTCAATGGCACAGATGGCAAACATGAGCACAGAGCAGTTCGAGGATTTCTATTTCAATGTATGCAATCTGGATTATGCAAAGATGTCTAAAGCTATGGATCCGCTAGCATCGCTTATGAGCGAGACCGACAAGGTCAGAATCAAAGGTGTAAGTACCGATTTAAGCTTTTCCATCAAAGGTCTGCCGGCAATAAAATGTGACGGTGAAGCCAATATTCCTGACGGAGAAGTTTATTCTGCTCCTGTAAAAGATTCAGTTAACGGATATATAACATATAATACACCTGCAGAATACCAAGGCTACACTTACGAAAACATAAGATTGGAATTCAAGGATGGCAAAATCATAAACGCCACTGCAAATGATACCAAGAGAATAAACCAGGTATTTGATACTGATGCTGGCGCCAGATATGTAGGTGAATTCGCCATCGGAGTAAATCCATACATAATAAAGCCAATGAAGGATACTCTTTTTGACGAGAAAATAATGGGAAGCTTCCACTTCACTCCCGGAAGCTCCTACGACCAGTGCTTCAACGGCAACAAGTCCGCAATCCATTGGGATCTCGTATGCATACAGACACCTGCATACGGCGGGGGCGAAATCTGGTTTGATGATGTGCTCATCAGAAAAGACGGAAGATTCGTCCTCAAAGAGCTGGATGTATTGAACCCCGAAAAACTTAAATAGATATACAAGATTGCAATAAAATTATAATTTTAATGGAAGCCTGAAAATGGCTTCCATTAATTCGTACTTTATTAATGATGCGACATAGTTTGTTAAAGGCTCCGACTGTAGGGGAAGTATGTCCTCCTCACCTTCCAAAGCCAGCAAAATCACTGG
>FWPV01000155.1_pt1 | contig 241526 bp, 250 predicted proteins | sample 2228371 | NCBI WGS metagenome assembly FWPV01 (sample SAMEA103939776, study PRJEB20133) | metagenome
AAGTTATCGACTTCCACAAGAATTCCGAATGATCCTCGTTGTCATTTCCTGCTGCGGCGATGGCCCTGGCTGCGGCAGTCAGCATCAGGGAACGACCATGAGGCAGTTTGTAGCAAGAAGACGAAACCAGTATTCGGGTTTGTCACTTGATGAGCCCCTGAAGAACCTCCCGTCTTTGGCCTGATCTGATAGGCTGCGGGAAAGCCCTCAAGGAGTTCCGCCAATGCCGAAGCAGCCAGCCATTCCCGGTCTTCGCGACGCGATGAAGAAGAAGGTGACACGGCGGGAGCAGTTCTTGGCGGAGATGGAAGCCGTGGTGCCGTGGGCCCGCTCATGGCGGCCGGAGTAAACAACTTCCCACGCCCAGAGGCTGATGAAGCGACTTTGGGAAAATTGGTCACGGCCGCTCTCCGAACTTGATGAAAGGGTGATGTCATCGATTTCGAGAGGAGCATACAAGGCGCTCGTGAAACCGCGGTAACAAGCAGTAGGCCGCGTGCTTGCACGCACGATCCTCGCGGCCACCCAAAGACCCTCACCGAACGGCGCGCGAAACCCCTCACCCTGCCACCCGAACCGCCCCTCCCGCCGGTCGCGGTGGATCGACGCGAGTGGCCAGTCTTCCGGCGTCTCGACCAACCCGTGCTTCGCCGCGTTGTGCCTGGTCCCGAATATGATGCTCCCAGAGCCGCCGCTGCCAGACGGCGGCTTCGCGTATCCCTACCCGTAGGGCTGCCTCGCCCCGCCGCCTCCCGCTCCTGGAACACCGGCACGAACCGCGCTTCGATCGCCTCCCGACTCACCCCATACTCGCGGTCCCCTGCCGGCAGGTCGCCCGGGTTTCCTTCCGTCTCGAAGAGTCGGACATGCCGCATACCCTGCCGCCACCGGGGTTAACGCCGCCTTACCCGCCCCGGCGACATTTCGGTGCACTTCCGGTGCACGCCCGGTGCAGCCCGATTTCCCTTGCCTTTTGGACCACGAAGGCGCATACGAGTCGTCGCGACGACGTTCTCTTTCGACACTGTCTCCCTCTGCGGCTTCAGTTTCTCGATCCCGAACTGACGAGCCGGGCTGCCGCACTTCCGCGGGCAGCGCATCAAGAGGAGACATCACCATGACCAACGGCACGGTGAAATGGTTCAACGCCACCAAGGGTTTCGGCTTCATCGAGCCCGAAGGCGGACGCAAGGACGTGTTCGTCCACATCTCGGCCGTCGAACGGGCCGGCCTGCGCGGTCTGAATGACGGCCAGAAGGTCACCTTCGACATCGAGAAGGGCCGCGACGGCCGCGAAAGCGCGACGAACCTCGCGATCGCCTGAGCCTCGGCGGGGACGCGGGCGACCCATCGTCGCCCGCAACTCAGGCTGGAAATTCTGAAACGCCCCCAAGGACTTGCGGGGCGTTTTGCTATTCGACGGTGACCGATTTCGCCAGGTTGCGCGGCTGGTCCACATCCGTGCCCTTCGCCACCGCCGTGTGATAGGCGATCAGCTGGGCCGGCACGGCATAGACGATCGGCGCAAGGAATTCGGGCGTCTCGGGCAGGACCACGGTCTTCCATGTCCCATGCCCGGCCTCGGCCACGCCCTTGGCATCCGACACCAGCACCACCCGCCCGTGGCGGGCCATGACTTCCTGCATGTTCGAGACGGTCTTCTCGAACAGCCGGTCCCGAGGGGCCAGCACGATCACCGGCACCTGCTGGTCGATCAGCGCGATCGGCCCGTGCTTCAGCTCGCCGCTCGCATAGCCCTCGGCATGGATGTAGCTGAGTTCCTTGAGCTTCAGCGCCCCCTCCAGCGCCAGCGGATAAAGCGTCCCCCGCCCCAGGAACAATATGTCCCGCGCCGACGCCAGATCCTCGGCCAGCGCGGCGATATCCCCCGCCGCCGCCAGCGCCTGGTTCACGAGACCCGGCAGGCGGGTCAGCTCGGCCATCCGCGCTGCCAGGCCCGCGTCGTCCAGATGCCCCCGCTGCCGCGCGGCCTTGAGCGCCATCAGGGCCATCACCACCAGCTGGTTGGTGAAGGCCTTGGTCGAGGCGACCGAAACCTCGACGCCCGCGTGGATCGAGAGCGAAAGAGCCGCCTCACGCGCGATGGTCGAGGTCGTGACGTTCACCAGCGACCAGACACGGTCAATCTGCGTGCCGGCATAGCGCAGCGCGGCAAGCGTGTCGGCGGTTTCGCCCGACTGGCTGACGAACAGCGCCGCGCTTCCCGCCGGGAAGGGCGGCTCGCGGTAGCGGAACTCGGAGGCGATATCGACTTCGCAGGGCAGGCGGGCGATCTGTTCGAACCAGTATTTCGCAACGAGGCAGGCGTAGTGGCCCGTGCCGCAGGCGACCATCGTCAGCCGCTCGACCCCGGTGAAGTCCAGTGCCTCTGGCAACGCCAGCCCGCCGTCGCGCATGTAGGCCGACAAGGCCTCCGAAAGGGCCTTGGGCTGCTCGGCGATCTCCTTGGCCATGAAATGCTTGTGACCGTCCTTGTCGACGCGGGTGGCGTCGATCTCGACCTGCGTGACCTCGCGGTTGGCGGGCCGGCCTTCGGAGTCGTAGATCGCGGCGCCCGACCGGCTCAGCACGACATAGTCGCCATCCTCCAGATAGGCGATGCGGTCAGTCATCGGTGCAAGTGCGATCGCGTCCGAGCCGAGAAACATTTCGCCCGAGCCATAGCCCACCGCCAGAGGCGCGCCCTTGCGCGCGCCGATCATCAGGTCGCCCTCGCCGTCGAACAGGAAGGCCAGCGCGAAGGCGCCGTGCAGGCGCCGGATTGCGTCGGCTGCCGCCTCGACGGGCGACATTCCGCGGTTGAGGTTGTGGTGCACCAACATGGCCGCGACCTCGGTGTCGGTCTCGGTCCGGGCTTCCATGCCGGCGGCGGCAAGCTCCTCGCGCAGTTCGCGGAAGTTTTCGATGATCCCGTTATGGACCACCGTCACCGGACCGGACCGGTGAGGGTGGGCGTTCGACTCGTTCGCGGCACCGTGGGTCGCCCAACGGGTGTGCCCGATCCCGGTCTTTCCGGGCAGCGGGTCGTGAACGAGCAGGTCCGACAGGTTGACCAGCTTCCCCGTCGCCCGCCGCCTGTCCAGCCGCCCGTCGTTGATCGTCGCGATGCCCGCCGAGTCATAGCCGCGGTATTCCAGCCGCTTCAGCGCCTCGACCAGGATCGGTGCGACCTCGTGACTGCCCAGGATTCCTACGATACCGCACATGGCCTTACCTCTTCCGCGCCTTCGCCGCGCGCAGCTTTTCCATGAAGCGCCGCGCGAAGCCATCCTTGTTGACCTGGGTTGCACGGCCCACCCCCATCGCGCCGTCGGGCACGTCCGCCGTGATGACCGAGCCCGAGGCCGTCATCGCGTCGTTACCGATCCGCACCGGGGCGACCAGCATCGTGTCCGACCCGATGAAGGCGCGCGCGCCGATCTCGGTGCGGTGCTTGAAGACGCCGTCGTAGTTGCAGGTGATGGTGCCCGCGCCGATGTTGGTGCGTTCGCCCACCGTCGCGTCGCCTATGTAGGACAGATGATTGGCCTTTGCGCCTTCGGCAAGCGTGGCATTCTTGATCTCGACGAAGTTGCCGACATGCACGTCCTCGGCCAGTTCGGCGCCGGGGCGCAGCCGGGCATAGGGGCCGACGATGGCGCCGCGGCTGACGTGGCAGCCTTCCAGATGGCTGAACGCGCGGATCCGCGCGCCGGACTCCACCGTGACGCCGGGGCCGAAGACGACGTGGGGTTCGATCACCGCGTCGCGTCCCACAACAGTGTCGATGGCGAAGATCACCGTCTCGGGGGCGGGCATGGCGACGCCGTCGTCCAGCGCCTCGGCACGCTTGCGCGCCTGGAAGGCTGCTTCGGCGGCGGCCAGTTCGGCGCGGGTGTTGATGCCCAGCGTCTCGGTCTCGTCGCAGACGACGACACCGGCCGAAAGCCCGCGCGCGCGTGCCAGTGCAACGATGTCGGTCAGATAGAACTCGCCCGCCGCGTTGTCGTTGCCGACGGCGTGGCACAGATCGAACAGGACCGCCGCGCTTGCCATGACGACCCCGGAATTGCACAGGCCGATGGCGCGTTCGTTCTCGGTTGCGTCCTTCCATTCGACGATGCGCAGAAGTTCGTCGCCCTTCATGACCAGCCGGCCGTAGCGGCCGGGGTCGGCGGCCTCGAAGCCCAGCACGACGACGTCGTGGCGCGCACGCGCCTCGGCCATCTCTTCCAGCGTCTCGCCGCGGATGAACGGAGTATCGCCATACAGAACAACCGCATCGCCTGGAAAGCCTTCGAGGATGGGTGCCGCCTGAAGGACGGCGTGCGCCGTGCCGCGCTGCTCGGACTGGATGACGACCTCGGCCATCTCGTCCCAGGTCGCGACGGCCCTGGTCACCGCCTCGGCCCCGTGGCCTGCAACGACTACGGTCCGCTCGGGCGCCAGCGTCCAGCCCGACCGGATCGCATGCGCCACCAGCGGGGCCGACCCGACCTCGTGCAACACCTTGGGAAGGTCCGAGTTCATCCGCGTGCCTTGGCCCGCCGCGAGGACAATCAGGGCTGTCGTCATCGAAACTGCTCTTTTCTTGCCAACCGCGCCGTTTTATCCGAGGACACCTTTCCCGCAAGGGGTCGGGCGTTCACTTGGCGTTACCGATGTTTACACGGGTGGCGGCCTTCCGCCAAAGGGACCGGCGGTGCAGACAGTCATTTTCGATCTGGACGGGACGCTCGCGGACACCTCGGCCGATCTGATCGCAGCGGCGAACCACTGCTTTCGCGGTCTCGGCCTGGGTGACCTGCTGGACCCGGAGGCCGACAAGCTGACCGCCTTTCATGGCGGGCGGGCGATGCTCCGGCTGGGGTTCAGCCGCGTCACGGGCTTCGCGGAGGACGAGGTCGATCGCCAGTACACCCGCCTTCTGGCCGCCTACCGGGACCGGATCGACGTGGAGACGCGCCTCTATCCCGGCGCGGTCGAGGCGGTCGAGGCACTTCGGGCACAGGGCTATGCGGTGGGCATCTGCACCAACAAGCCCGAAGGCCTGGCCGAGCTTCTGATGCAGCGGCTGCGGGTGCGGGACCTTTTCGGGTCGCTCGTCGGTGCCGACACGCTGCCAGTCCGCAAGCCGGATCCTGCCCCCTATCGCGCCTCGGTCGAACGGGCCGGCGGCGTGGTCGGGCGGTCCTTTCTGGTGGGCGATACCGAAACCGATGTGAAGACTGCCCGTGCGGCGGGCGTGCCTTGCGCCCTGGTCACCTTCGGCCCGGAAGGGCGGGGGATCGCGCGCCTTCAACCGCAGGCGCTGCTCGACCGATATGCCGACCTGCCGGACCTCGCCCATGTCCTGACCGGGAGCCTTTCCGGGGCTTGACCGACTCGGGCCTTCCCGCGATAACTGAACAAGCGTTCAATAATGCGCAGGGGAGGACCGCGATGTTCATGGCGACGATGAAGTTCGACCTCGGGGAGGAGGTGAACGCGCTGCGCGAGATGGTCCACCGCTGGGCACAGGACCGCGTCAAGCCGATGGCGGCCGAGATCGACCGCACCAACGCCTTCCCGCATGCGCTCTGGCGCGAGATGGGGGACCTCGGCCTTCTCGGCATCACGGTCGAGGAGGAGTATGGCGGCGCGGGCATGGGCTACCTCGCCCACGTCATCGCGGTCGAGGAAATCGCGCGCGCCAGCGCGAGCGTCAGCCTGTCCTACGGCGCGCATTCGAACCTCTGCGTCAACCAGATACGCCTGAACGGCACCGAGGAACAGAAGCGTCGCTACCTTCCCAGGCTGGTCTCGGGAGAACATGTCGGCGCGCTGGCCATGTCCGAGGCGGGCGCGGGGTCGGACGTGGTCGGCATGAAGCTGCGCGCCGAGAAGCGGAACGACCGCTATCTCCTGAACGGCACGAAATACTGGATCACCAATGGCCCCGACGCCGACACGCTGGTCGTCTACGCCAAGACCGACCCGGAGGCGGGATCGAAGGGCATCACCGCCTTCCTGATCGAGAAGACGATGAAGGGCTTCTCGACCAGCCCGCATTTCGACAAGCTGGGCATGCGCGGGTCGAACACAGCGGAGCTTGTCTTCGAAGATGTAGAGGTCCCGTTCGAGAACGTGCTGGGCGAGGAAGGGAAGGGCGTGCGCGTCCTCATGTCGGGCCTCGATTACGAACGCGTCGTTCTGGCGGGTATCGGCACCGGCATCATGGCCGCCTGCCTAGACGAGATCATGCCCTACCTCGCCACCCGCAAGCAGTTCGGCCAGCCCATCGGGAACTTCCAGCTGATGCAAGGCAAGATCGCCGACATCTACACCAAGATGAACTCGGCCCGCGCCTATGTGTACGAGGCTGCGAAGGCCTGCGACCGCGGCGAGATCACGCGCCAGGACGCCGCGGCCTGCTGTCTTTACGCCAGCGAAGAGGCGATGGTCGTCGCCCATCAGGCGGTGCAGGCGATGGGCGGCGCGGGCTTCCTTTCCGACTCGCCGGTCAGCCGCATCTTCCGCGATGCCAAGCTGATGGAGATCGGCGCGGGAACCTCCGAGATCCGGCGGATGCTGATCGGGCGCGAGATGATGGGGGCGATGGGGTGAAGCGGTCGCACTCTGCCCTGGCCCTTAGGGAGGATGTCCCGTGCGCCTGAATTCCAGCGCCCTTCCAACGTCCGACGCTTTCCGCGCCAACCGTGCGGCCCACGAGGCCATGCTGGCCCGCGTCGCCGAAGCCGCGGCTCATGCCGCCGCGGGCGGCGGGGAAAGGTCGCTGGCCCGCCACGTCGCGCGCGGCAAGATGGCCCCGCGCGAGCGGGTGGCGAACCTTCTGGACCCCGGGGCGCCGTTTCTCGAGATCGGCGCGACGGCGGCCCATGGCCTGTACGGCGGCGATGCCCCCTGCGCGGGCGTGATCGCAGGTATCGGCCGGGTGCACGGGCAGGAGGTCATGGTCGTCGCAAACGACGCCACCGTGAAGGGCGGCACGTACTACCCGATGACGGTGAAGAAACACCTGCGCGCGCAGGAGATCGCCGAGGAATGCCGGCTGCCCTGCATCTATCTGGTCGATTCAGGCGGTGCGAACCTGCCCAACCAGGACGAGGTATTCCCCGACCGCGACCATTTCGGCCGGATCTTCTACAATCAGGCGCGGATGAGCGCGAAAGGGATTCCCCAGATCGCCGCCGTCATGGGCTCGTGCACCGCCGGCGGGGCCTATGTGCCAGCGATGGCGGATGTCTCGATCATCGTGAGGAACCAGGGCACGATCTTCCTGGCCGGCCCGCCGCTCGTGAAGGCCGCCACGGGCGAGGTCGTCAGCGCCGAAGATCTGGGCGGCGGCGACGTGCACACGCGGCTTTCGGGCGTTGCGGACTATCTGGCCGAGGACGACGCCCATGCGCTGGCGCTGGCGCGTCGGGCCGTGGCCTCGCTCAACCACCGCAAGCCCGACACGGTCGCGATGCAGGCGCCCGAGGACCCAGCCTACGATCCGGACGAGATCCTCGGCGTCGTCCCCGCCGACTTGCGCACCCCCTACGACATCCGCGAGGTGATCGCCCGTGTGGTCGACGGCAGCCGCCTCGACGAGTTCAAGCCGCGCTTCGGCGAGACGCTGGTGACCGGATTCGCCCATGTCATGGGCTGCCCCGTGGGGATCGTGGCGAACAACGGCGTGCTGTTCAGCGAAAGCGCGATTAAGGGCGCGCATTTCGTCGAACTCTGCTCGCAGCGGCGCATCCCGCTGGTGTTCCTCCAGAACATCACCGGCTTCATGGTCGGACGGAAGTACGAGAACGAAGGCATTGCGCGCCACGGCGCAAAGATGGTGACGGCCGTCGCCACGACATCGGTCCCGAAGATCACGATGATCGTGGGCGGGTCCTTCGGTGCGGGCAACTACGGCATGGCGGGCCGCGCCTATCAGCCCCGGTTCCTCTGGACCTGGCCCAACAGCCGGATCAGCGTCATGGGCGGGGAACAGGCAGCGGGCGTGCTGGCCACCGTCAAGCGCGAGGGGATCGAGCGGGCAGGGGGCACGTGGAGCCCCGAGGACGAGGCCGAGTTCAAGCGCCCCACCATCGAGATGTTCGATCGCCAGTCCGACCCGCTCTATGCCTCGGCCCGGCTCTGGGACGACGGGATCGTGGATCCGCGGAAGACGCGCCAGGTGCTGGCGCTCAGCCTTTCGGCCGCGCTGAACGCCCCGATCGAAGAGACGCGCTTCGGCGTGTTCCGGATGTGAGCGCATCTATGCCAGAGAACGCGCGATGACCCGCCGGGGCCGCAACGTCGTTCCCTTCAGCCGTGACCATCGCAGGGCGCGGAAGTTCGACATGGGCTTGCCGCCAGGGCGGCGGCCCCGTCGTCCGGCCAACCCGGCGACCTATCTCAAGGCGGTGATCGTGGCGGCGGGCATGGGGATTGTCTTTCTGCCCGCGGTCGTCGATGCGGTCAATGCCTTCGCCCGGCGCGTCCCGGCCGGGCAGGCCTGCCGGGTGGTTCGGGTGATCGACGGCGATACCGTCACGCTTTGGTGCCCGGCGCGCGGGGCGGAACGCGCGCGGCTCGACGGGTTCGACGCGCCTGAACTCTTCAGCCCGTCCTGCGTCTCGGAACTCGCCGCCGCCTGGCGCGCCAAGTGGCAACTGCGCTGGCTGATCTGGACGGCGGACGAGGTCGGAACTGTCCGCACCGGCACCGACCGCTACGGCCGCGCGCTGGTCGACCTGTTCGTTGGCGGCCAGAACGTCGCCCGCCCGATGATCGCGGGCGGATATGCGCGTCCCTATGGCGGCGGACGGCGCGAGGGGTGGTGCGCATGAGGAGGGCAAGATGTTCCGCAGGATCCTGATCGCCAACCGGGGCGAGATCGCGTGCCGCATCGTCGAGAGCTGCCGCCGCATGGGGGTCGGGACGGTCGCCGTCTTCTCGGACGCCGACGCGGGCGCCCGGCATGTCGCGATGGCGGACCAGGCGGTTCACATCGGCGGGGCCGCGCCGGCCGACAGCTACCTGCGCGGAGATCGGATCGTCGCGGCGGCGCTTGCCACCGGGGCGCAGGCCATTCACCCTGGCTACGGCTTCCTGTCCGAGAACCCCGCCTTCGTCGAGGCGATCGAGGCGGCGGGGCTGGTCTTCATCGGCCCCTCGGCTGCGGCGATCCGGGCGATGGGCCTCAAGGACGCGGCCAAGGCGCTGATGGAGAAGGCCGGTGTGCCTGTCGTGCCAGGCTATCACGGCGAAAGCCAGGACCCCGAGCACCTCGCCGGCGCGGCCGACGCAATTGGTTATCCGGTCCTGATCAAGGCCGTCGCGGGTGGCGGCGGCAAGGGGATGCGCAAGGTCCACCGCGCGCAGGACTTCGCGGCCGCGCTCGAAAGCGCCCGCGCCGAGGCGAAGGGTGCCTTCGGCGACGACCGCGTCCTGGTCGAGAAGTTCGTGGAGAAGCCTCGCCACATCGAGGTGCAGGTCTTCGGCGACGGCAGGCGCGCGGTGCATCTGTTCGAACGCGACTGTTCGCTCCAGCGCCGCCACCAGAAGGTGATCGAGGAAGCACCCGCTCCCGGCATGACGGCCGAGATGCGCGCCGCGATGGGCCAGGCGGCCGTCCGCGCGGCCGAGGTCATCGGCTATTCCGGCGCCGGCACGGTGGAGTTCATAGTCGACGCCTCCGAGGGCCTGCGGCCCGACCGCTTCTGGTTCATGGAGATGAACACCCGCCTTCAGGTCGAACACCCGGTGACCGAGGCGATCACCGGCATCGACCTTGTCGAATGGCAGCTGCGTGAGGCTTCCGGAGAGGGCCTGCCGATGGTGCAGGAGGACATTCCGCTGAACGGCCACGCGTTCGAGGCGCGGCTCTACGCCGAGGATGCCGAGAAGGGCTTTCTGCCCGCCACAGGTCGGCTGCGGCACCTGTCCTTCCCGGATTGGGCACGCGCGGATACCGGCGTGCGGACCGGCGATACGATCAGCCCGTGGTACGACCCGATGATCGCGAAGATAATCGTGCACGGGTCAAGCCGTGCCGAGGCGTTGGGCAGGCTCTCCCGTGCGCTGGCGGAAACCGAGGTCGCGGGCACTGTGACGAACCTCGCGTTCCTGGGCCGTCTGGCGCGGCACGCCGGCTTCGCGGCAGGCGATGTGGACACCGGCCTGATCGAGCGAGACCATGCCGCACTGACCGCCCGGGAAGATGCCCCTGCCGCGGTGCGCGTGGTCGCGGCGCTGACGGCGGCGGGGCTTGACACGGGGCAGTGGGACGAAGGCTTCACGCTGTGGGCGCCGCTCCGCCGCGGCGTGGGATATGGCGACGAGCATGCGGTGATCGAGGCGCTGGGTTCGGGGCGCTTCCGCGTCACGTTGCCCGACGCCACGCACAACGCGGAGCGGCGGCCCGACGGCTGGTGGATCGACGGAGCCAAGGCCGGTGCACGGGCGGTTTCGCTGGGTGACATCGTGGCGGTCTTCGCCGGACGCGCCTGGGAATTCGCGCTGCCCGATCCTCTGGCCCGTGGCGGGGCAGCGGGCGCGGGCGGGAACGTGGTCGAGGCACCTATGCCGGGGCTGGTTAAGGCGGTCGACGTCCGTGCGGGTGACGCTGTGGAGGCCGGCCAGCGGCTGGCTGTTCTCGAAGCGATGAAGATGGAACACAGCCTGACCGCCCCGCGCGACGGCGTGGTGGCCGAGGTGCTGGTGGCCGGCGGCAGCCAGGTCGAGGCAGGCGCCGCTCTGGTGCGTCTGGAGGACGAGGCATGAGCGGCGACTCCGTGGAGATCTTCGAAGTCGGCCCGCGCGACGGGCTTCAGAACGAGGCGCGCATCATCCCGACCGCCGAAAAGGTTGCGCTGGTCGATACCCTGTCGCAGGCGGGGTTCCGCAGGATCGAGGTCGCGAGCTTTGTCAGCCCCAAATGGGTGCCGCAAATGGCCGACAGCGCAGAGGTGCTGGCCGGTATCGCCCGCGCGCCTGGTGTCAGCTATGCGGCGCTCGTGCCGAATATCAAGGGATTCGAGCGTGCGGTGGCGGCCCACGCAGATGAAATCGCAGTCTTTGCCTCGGCCTCCGAAGGGTTCAGCCGCGCGAACCTGAACTGTTCCATCGCGGAAAGCCTGGAGCGTTTCCATCCGGTGACGGACGCGGCGCGAAAGGCTGGGATCAGGGTCCGCGGCTACATCTCCTGCGTTACGGACTGCCCGTTCGACGGACCCACCCCGCCCGCGAGCGTCGCGCGTGTCGCCGCCGCGCTGCGCGACATGGGCTGCTACGAGATCAGCCTCGGCGACACGATCGGGCGCGGGACGCCCGAAACCGTTGGCCGGGCGATCGAAGCCGTCCTGGCGGAACTGCCGCCCGGAAGGCTCGCCGGGCACTTCCATGACACCGGCGGCCGCGCGCTGGACAATATCGCGATGTCGCTCGACCTGGGGCTCAGGGTCTTCGACGCCTCGGTCGGGGGGCTGGGCGGCTGCCCTTATGCGCCCGGTGCGGCGGGTAACGTCGCGACGGAAGCGGTGCAAGACTGGCTTGAGCGGCGCGGCTGGCGGACCGGGCTCGACGGCGCCGTGGTTGCCCTGGCGGCCGGGATGGCCAGGAAGATGCGGGGAGGCTGAGGATGGTCCTGAAACTCGACACCGATGCGCGCGGCGTCGCCAGGCTGACGCTGGACCGGCCCGACAAGCACAACGCCCTCGATGCGGCCTTGATCGAGGCGCTGACAGAGACTGCGTTGCGCCTCGGGCGCGATCCTGCCGTGCGGGTCGTGGTTCTGACGGGGGCGGGCGAGAGCTTTTGCGCGGGCGGCGACCTGGGCTGGATGAAGGCGCAGATGACGGCTGACGGGCCGACTCGGGCGCGCGAGGCGAAGAAGCTCGCCCTGATGCTCAATACGCTGAACACTTTGCCGAAACCCCTGATCGCGCGCGTGAACGGTCAGGCTTTCGGCGGCGGTGTCGGCATGATGTCCGTGGCGGACGTGGCCGTGGGCGTCGAGACGGCGACCTTCGGCTTGACGGAAACACGCCTGGGTCTGATTCCCGCCACGATCGGCCCATACGTCGTCGCGCGGATGGGCGAGGCAATGGCACGGCGGGTCTTCTTCTCGGCCCGCAGGTTCGACGCGGCCGAGGCTGTCCGGCTGGGCCTTCTGGCCCGGTCCGTGCCGTCGAGCGATCTGGACGCGGCCGTTGAAGCCGAGGTCACCCCTTACCTGTCCTGCGCCCCCGGCGCGGTGGCCGAGGCGAAGGCGCTCGTCCGTCGCCTCGGGCCGAAGATCGACGAAGCCGCCGTCGCCGATACGATCGACGCGCTGGTCCGGCGCTGGGAGAGCCCGGAGGCGATGGAGGGCATCACCGCCTTCTTCGATCGGCGCAAGCCCACCTGGTCGAGGGGCTGACAGCCGTCTTCGCCTCGGTCCTGTGCGGGATCCTTCAAGCAGAGAAGCCACCTGCGATTCGCATCTTATGGGCGAAAGTGTGGCGGAAACTTGGCCAAGCTGATCGAGGGCGTTCCAGTGTTTCGCCAAGCTCCACAATTTTGAAATAATTCGCAAAAAAGTGGTGCGGAGCCGTTCGTCCGGCTACTCTATGAGGCAGAAAGATGGCCGACCGTTCCGGCCATGGTCGTTGTGCGAGGGTTAATTATGACTGTTGTTGCAGACGCCGTTTCCATCCTGTCCGAGCTCGCCCGTTCTGTTGTCGATGCGACGCACACGGTGGCCGACACAACCGGTTCCCTGCCCCTTGCGGCCGCCCTGCTCGGCACGGTTTCCACCGTGGCCCTGGCCCGCGGTGTCTCCAAGCGCCGGGAGCGTGTCAGGCGGGACCGTGAAGAGGGTCGCCGGCTGCAAGCCGTTCTCGCCGCCGCGGTCGAGCCCGAACGTGTCAAGGAAAAGCCCCGCTCCGTGATGCATCCGTCGGACTTCGTTGACGCGCTGGCCCGCGCTGGCGAGGCGGGAAGCGACGCGACGCCGGTCGAGGTGGCGCGTTCCTGGCTGGACGAGCTCGGGCCGGCTCTGGAAAAGGCCTATGTCGCGCTTGCGACCGAGCGGCTGGTCCACGCGGACAGTGCCGAGGACGTGGCCGAGGCTCGCCGTCTGGCCGCGGGTGCGCAGGCCGCCAGTCCGAACAGCCCCGCGGCGCGGCGGCTGATCGAGGTGGCGGACGAAGCGCTCGACCGTCGGATCTTCGACACGCTGTCCGAGGCGGGACGGATCGCCTGGCGCATCGGCCGCTTGACACTGCGCCGACGCCCGCAGGCCAATGGGCTTTCCGACATTATCGGCCAGGGCCTATACCGTATCGGCGGCGCCCTCCGCCTGTCGGGATGGGAACCCGAGGAGATGCGCGCCGAGGCTCTGTCGCTTATCGGGTTCAGCGATGTCCAGGAAGAGCGGGAAGAGCAGGTCGCCGAAACCGGCCCGCGCCGGGTCACAGCCGCCCGCCCGTCGCTTCCGGCGTCGCGCCACGAGCGTCCGCAACTCGTCCTGATGCCGTCGCCGTCCCGGAAGACGCAGCAGCGCGAGTCTGCCGGGCAGCGGCCGGAGGTCGAAGAGCAAGGCTCGCGCCGCTTCCGGGTGGTCGACCGCGAACCCGCCAGGGCCGAGACGAGCCTTCGCGCCTTCCGCCTGCGCGCGAATACGGCCTACGAACTGGGTCGCCAGGGGCGACACGCCGAGGCCGAATCCGCCTTCCGCCAGCTCTGGCAGGAAATGCGCCGTGTCGAGAGCATCGGCGAATCCCATCCTGACACGCTGACCGTACGCCACAACCGGGCCCAGATGCTGATGCGGATGGGCCGCTACATGGCGGCCGAGGACGAGTTCCAGGCGATCTACGTGATGCACCGCCGCGGCTTGCGCAGCCTGCCCGACGACCTGCTTCGCGCCGTCCGTTTCGGGCTTGCGGCCGCGGCCGAGGCACAGGGACGCTTCCGTGAGGCCGAGGCCATCTATCGCGAGCTTCTGTCGGACTGCGCCAAGGGTGGCGCTGAGGCAGCGGAAAGCCCGATCGCGCTCTGGACCCGGATGCGCATGCTGCTTGCCCAGGAGACGGTGGCCGCGCGCGCCTGACGGCGCTGCCAGTCCCGTGAGCCTGCCCCGCCGCAGGGCGCCCGTGGGGGCGCGCCCTGCGGCTTCGGCGTCGGTTGACCGTGTCGGAGCACGGGTTTAAACCACCGGCAACCCAATACGCGCTGCGCGTCAGACGCAGGAAGGAGCCGTTGTCGTGGATGACCTGTTGAGGGAATACCTCCCCATCGTTGTGTTCCTCGGAATCGCGGTCGGGCTCGGGCTGGTGCTGCTTGTGTCCGCAGCAGTCTTGGCCGTTCGCAACCCCGACCCCGAAAAGGTCAGCGCCTACGAATGCGGCTTCAACGCCTTTGACGATGCGCGGATGAAGTTCGATGTGCGTTTCTATCTCGTCTCGATCCTCTTCATCATCTTCGACCTCGAAATCGCGTTCCTGTTTCCCTGGGCGGTGGCCTTCGGAGACATGAGCATGGCGGCCTTCTGGTCCATGATGGTCTTCCTGGGCATGCTGACCGTTGGTTTCGCCTATGAATGGAAGAAGGGGGCGCTGGAATGGGAATGACGGCGACCAATGTAGGCGCCGACCGAGAGGTCGCGACGCAGGAGCTGAATCGCGAGCTGCAGGACAAGGGCTTCCTGCTGACTTCTACCGAAGACATCATCAACTGGGCCCGGATCGGTTCGCTTCACTGGATGACCTTCGGTCTGGCCTGCTGTGCGGTCGAGATGATGCATACCTCGATGCCGCGCTACGACCTCGAACGCTTCGGGACGGCGCCGCGCGCCTCGCCCCGGCAGTCGGACCTGATGATCGTGGCCGGCACGCTCACCAACAAGATGGCGCCGGCGCTGCGCAAGGTCTACGACCAGATGCCCGAGCCGCGCTACGTGATCTCGATGGGGTCCTGCGCGAACGGGGGCGGGTACTACCACTACAGCTACTCCGTCGTGCGCGGCTGCGACCGTATCGTGCCGGTTGACGTCTATGTGCCGGGCTGCCCGCCCACGGCCGAGGCGCTGCTCTACGGCATCCTGCAACTTCAGCGGAAGATCCGCCGCACGGGGACGATCGTAAGATGAGCGAGGCGCTGCAAGAGCTTGGCACGCATATCGAGCTGAAGCGGCCCGACTGCGTCGTATCCTGGGCCATCGCTCATGGCGAGCTCACGGTGACTGTCGCGCTGTCGTCGCTGGTGTCCTTCGTCGAATTCCTGCGGTCGGACAATGTCTGCCGCTTCTCGACCCTGGTCGACATAACGGCGGTCGACTACCCCGACAGGCCGCAGCGGTTCGACATCGTCTACCACTTCCTTTCGATGTACCAGAACCAGCGCATCCGCGTTAAGGCGGCCGTGCGCGAGGACGAGATGGTCCCGTCGATCACCTCGGTCCATCCTGGCGCCAACTGGTTCGAGCGCGAGGTGTTCGACATGTTCGGCATCCTGTTCTCGGGCCACCCGGACCTGCGCCGCATCCTGACCGACTACGGTTTCCGCGGGCACCCGCTGCGCAAGGACTTTCCGACCACCGGCTATGTCGAGGTGCGCTACGACGAGGCCGAGAAGCGTGTGGTCTACGAGCCGGTCAAGCTGGTGCAGGAATACCGGCAGTTCGATTTCATGAGCCCCTGGGAGGGCGCGAAATACGTCCTGCCGGGAGACGAGAAGAAGGAAGCGGCGAAGTGATGGACGGCGATATCCGGCGCAACGTCTATGATGACGGCTCGGCCGACCTCGAGACCGGCGAACAGCGCATCCGCAACTTCAACCTGAACTTCGGCCCGCAGCACCCGGCGGCGCACGGCGTGCTGCGCCTCGTGCTCGAGCTTGACGGCGAGATCGTCGAGCGTTGCGACCCGCATATCGGCCTGCTGCATCGCGGCACCGAGAAGCTGATGGAAAGCCGCACGTATCTTCAGAACCTGCCGTATTTCGACCGGCTGGACTACGTGGCGCCGATGAATCAGGAACACGCCTGGTGCCTGGCGATCGAACGGCTGACGGGGACCAGTGTGCCGCGCCGAGCCAGCCTGATCCGGGTCCTGTTCTCGGAAATCGGGCGGGTCCTGAACCACCTTCTGAACGTCACCACGCAGGCGATGGACGTGGGCGCGCTGACCCCGCCGCTCTGGGGGTTCGAGGAGCGCGAGAAGCTCATGGTCTTCTACGAGCGTGCCTGCGGGGCGCGCCTGCACGCCGCATATTTCCGCCCCGGCGGCGTGCACCAGGACCTGCCGCCCGAGCTGATCGACGATATCGACGCTTGGGCCGAGGCCTTCCCGGCGGTTCTCGACGACATCGACGGGCTGCTGACGGAAAACCGCATCTTCAAGCAGCGCAACGCCGACATCGGCGTCGTGACCGAAGAAGACATCCTGAACTGGGGCTTCTCGGGTGTCATGGTGCGCGGCTCGGGCCTGGCCTGGGACCTGCGGCGCGCGCAGCCATACGAATGCTACGACGAATTCGAATTCCGCATCCCGGTGGGCAAGAACGGCGACTGCTACGACCGCTACCTCTGCCGCATGGCCGAGATGCGCGAGTCGACCAAGATCATCCGTCAGGCCTGCGAGAAGCTGCGCCACGAGAAGGGCGACGTTCTGGCCCGCGGCAAGATCACCCCGCCGTCGCGCAAGGACATGAAGACCTCGATGGAAGCGCTTATCCATCACTTCAAGCTCTACACCGAGGGGTTCCACGTGCCCGAGGGCGAGGTCTACGCCGCGGTGGAGGCCCCCAAGGGCGAGTTCGGTGTCTATCTGGTGGCGGACGGCACCAACAAGCCCTACCGCGCCAAGATCCGGGCGCCGGGCTTCCTGCACCTTCAGGCGATGGACCACATCGCCAAGGGGCACCAGCTGGCCGACGTCAGCGCCATCATCGGAACGATGGACGTCGTGTTCGGCGAGATCGACCGGTAGCGGGCCGCGTCGAGGTTCCGGGGCTCGTCACGAGGTGCTTCGGATGGCTGGAACGGCGTTTGATATCGGATGACAGACCTGGTTTCGGGTAAGCGTAGGACGCATACACCATGTTAGGCGTGGCGCCCGCGATGCGCCGCAGAAGGAGAGACGACATGATCCGTGCCCTAGCCGTCGGCCTGGCCGCGACTGCTGGCCTTTCCGCGCCGGTGCTGGCGCAGGCGACCGACGAACAGAAGGCCGCATTGCAGGAGGCTATCGCCGCGCACGACTGCCGCGTGACGGCCGAAAACAATTCCGCCGTTCTGGAAGCGGCGGGCCTGGCCGAGGCCGATGCGGCCACGGTCGTGCAGGCGCTGCTCGAATCCGGGCTGGCCGTGATCGAAGGCGGCGCGCTGGTTCTGATTTCCGATACCTGCCCCTGAGCGGGTCCGTCCAGGTCCGAAAGGTAACCGACAGACCTGATGCCCGGCCGAATGCGAGGAATGGACATTATGAGAAACCTGGTTCTGATCGCCGCCCTGCTGGGTGCAGTCGCCCAGCCGGCTCTTGCGCAGAGCGCTGCCGAAAAGCAGGCGCTCGTCGCCGCCATCGCCTCGGCAGGTTGCCGGGTGAACGCCGGCAATAACGCCCAGATCCTGAACGCGGCCGGCGTCAGCGAAGATGTCGCCGCCGCGATCGTTCAGGCGCTGCTCGATTCGGGCGAGGCGGTCCGCGAAGGCGGCGACCTCGTTCTCCGGACCGGCGGCTGCTGATCCAGGGACGATGCAGGTCACGTTCGACCTCTGGCTGCTGCTGACCGGCGCGGCGTCCGGAGCGGCTGCTGTGCTGGCGTCGCGCGGCAAGGGCCGTCTTTTCGCAGGTGCGGCGATCGGCGCGGCGGTCGCAGTCGCGATGGGCTTCCTGCGGACGTTTCTGTGAGTTAAGAGGGCGCTGCCCGCCGGTGCTTCGCCTGCGTCGAGACGGGCCGGGGGCCGCGCGTCCGGCGTGGCCGCAACGAAAGACAAGGGAACCCGATGCTACGCCGTCTTCACCCCGAGCAGCCTGAAAGCTTTGCCTTCACGCCGGCCAACCTCGAGTGGGCGAAGGCTCAGATCACCAAATACCCCGAAGGCCGTCAGGCCAGCGCGATCATCCCGCTTCTGTGGCGCGCGCAGGAACAGGAAGGCTGGCTGAGTCGCCCGGCCATCGAATACGTCGCCGAGATGCTTGGCATGCCCTACATCCGCGCGCTCGAGGTCGCGACCTTCTATTTCATGTTCCAGCTGGCCCCGGTCGGATCGGTCGCACATATCCAGGTCTGCGGCACGACCAGCTGCATGATCTGCGGGGCGGAAGACCTGATCGCCGTCTGCAAGGAAAAGATCGCCCCGAAGGCCCACCAGCTGTCGAGCGATGGCAAGTTCAGCTGGGAAGAGGTCGAATGCCTCGGCGCCTGCGCGAACGCGCCGATGGCCCAGATCGGCAAGGACTATTACGAGGATCTGACGGCCGAACGCCTGGGTCAAATCATCGACGAGCTGGCCGCAGGCAGGGTGCCGGTGCCGGGCCCGCAGAACGGGCGCTATGCGTCGGAGCCCAGGAAGGGGCTGACCAGCCTCAAGGGTTACGCCGAGGGCCGCCCGAAGCATAACGCCTCGGTCCAGCTGGCGGTGGACATCGGCGACACGGTGAAGCGCATCGACGGCACCGAAGTGCCGCTGGTCACGGCCTGGCAGGGCAAGCCGGCGAAGGCGAAGGGCGCACCCAAGGCCGAGGCGAAGCCCTCTGCCGGACGGCCTGCCGACGACACCGGCGTGACGGTGCAGGAGGCTCCCGCGAGGTCAAAGGCCCGTCCGAAGGCGAGCGAAACCGTCGCCCCTAGGAAACCAAAGGCGCTGAAGGCGCCGCGCAGGGGCAAGGCGGACGATCTCAAGCTGATCAAGGGTGTCGGGCCGAAGCTGGAGGCGCTGCTCAACAGCCTGGGCTTCTTCCATTTCGACCAGGTCGCGGCATGGACTGAGGCGGAGGCAGCCTGGGTGGATGACAATCTGGAAGGCTTCAAGGGCCGCGCGACGCGGGACGGCTGGATCGAACAGGCAAAGATTCTCGCCGCGGGAGGCGAGACGGAATTCTCGCGCAAGTCGAAGGGCTGACGCGATAAACGGGTGGGTCACGACGTGCCGTCGGGATGCTATAAGGTGCTCACGAAACCTGAACGGGGAGTGGGACTATGAACAACGATGGGCTGACCTGCGCGGCCGTGACTTGGGCCGTGTCACTACTGGGTGGGGTTATCGCCGCGGCGCTCCTGATGGTGCTGGGCGGGTGGAGCTTCATGCAGGGGCTGTTCGTCGGGCTGCTGGTCTTCGTGATCGGGGGCGCCTTCCTGAGCTGGACGATGTGCCGGCCGCTGCCGAAGCCCGGGAGCGTGCATCTCGGTCATTCTGTTGCGGCGCCCGCCAAGCCTGCGGCCGTCCCCGCGCCGGCTCCGACACCTGCGCCTGCCCCCGTTGCCACGGCCCCCGCGCCAGCTTCGGCCGCGGAAGTGCCGGCCGGCGGCACGAAGCCCGCGACCCTGTCCGCTGCGCGTGAGGGTGGACCAGACGACCTCAAACGGATCAAGGGTGTCGGCCCCAAGATGGAGGCGATGCTGCACAGCATGGGCTTCTTCCACTTCGACCAGATTGCCTCGTGGACCGCTGCCGAGGTGGCCTGGGTCCACGAGAACCTCGAAGGGTTCAAGGGGCGCGTGAGCCGGGACAACTGGGTCGAACAGGCCAGGCTTCTGGCGTCGGGCGGCGAGACCGAGTTCTCGAAGCGCGTCGACAAGGGCGGGGTCTATTGAGGAGAGGCATGGACCCCGATCAGGATCGCCGTCTGGCCTTTCAGGCCCGTCTGGTCGCTGTCGTCCTGGCAGCGACCATGATCCTGTGGATGGGGGCCCAGTGGCTGGGGGGCGAGGTCGGACTCGCCGCCCGCTGGGTCTTCCTCTTCGATTTCGCAGCGCTGGCGTCCTTTTTCTGGTCGCTGGTGGTGACGTATCAGATCTGGCGCAAGCGCCGGGGCGAGTAGGAAGGCAAGGCATGCTCAAGGACCAGGACCGCATCTTCACCAACCTCTACGGGATGCACGAGCGCACGCTGGCCGGTGCCCGCAAGCGCGGACACTGGGACGGCACGGCCGGCATCATCCAGAAGGGCCGCGACTGGATCATCGACGAGATGAAGGCCTCGGGCCTGCGTGGCCGGGGCGGCGCGGGCTTTCCGACCGGCCTCAAGTGGTCGTTCATGCCTAAGGGGTCGGACGGGAGGCCGCACTATCTGGTCGTCAATGCCGACGAATCCGAACCCGGCACCTGCAAGGACCGCGAGATCATGCGCCACGACCCGCACACGCTGGTCGAAGGCTGCCTGATCGCGGGTTTCGCGATGGGTGCACATGCGGGCTACATCTACATCCGCGGCGAATACATCCGCGAGCGTGAGGCGCTTCAGGTCGCGATCGACGAGGCTTATGACGCGGGGCTGCTGGGCAAGAATGCCGCCGGGTCGGGCTGGGACTTCGACCTTTACCTGCATCACGGCGCAGGCGCCTATATCTGCGGCGAGGAAACTGCCCTGCTGGAGAGCCTCGAAGGCAAGAAGGGCATGCCGCGGATGAAGCCGCCGTTCCCGGCAGGCGCGGGTCTCTATGGCTGCCCGACCACGGTGAACAACGTCGAATCCATCGCCGTCGTCCCGACCATCCTGCGGCGCGGTGCGTCCTGGTTCGCGGGCTTCGGCCGGCCGAACAACGCGGGCACCAAGCTTTTTGCCATCTCAGGTCACGTAGAGAACCCCTGCGTGGTCGAGGAGGCCATGTCGATCCCGCTGCGCGAGTTGCTGGACAAGCACTGCGGCGGCGTGCGGGGCGGCTGGAAGAACCTCAAGGCGGTGATTCCGGGCGGGTCGTCCGTGCCGCTTCTTCCGGCGCAGCTTTGCGACGACGCGATCATGGATTTCGACTGGCTGCGCGAACAGCGCTCGGGACTCGGCACCGCGGCCGTGATCGTGATGGACCAGTCGACCGACGTCATCAAGGCGATCTGGCGGCTCAGCAAGTTCTACAAGCACGAAAGCTGCGGCCAGTGCACCCCTTGCCGCGAGGGCACCGGCTGGATGATGCGGGTCATGGACCGGCTGGTCCGCGGCGAGGCCGAGGTCGAGGAGATCGACATGCTGCTCGACGTGACGAAGCAGGTCGAGGGCCACACGATCTGCGCCCTCGGCGACGCCGCCGCCTGGCCGATCCAGGGCCTGATCCGCCACTTCCGCGACGAGATCGAGGACCGGATCAGGCACAAGCGCCGTGCGCCGGTGGCGGCGGAGTGATGCGAGGTTCGCTATGAACATCGGGCAGTTCGCTTTCCGCGGCAGCGATGTCGCGGCCGATATCGCCGAAAAGTACGGCTTCACCGGCGACCTGGTCGACATATTCGCGGGCAATGAAGGTACCGCGGTTCACAAGTGGCACCACTATATCCCGCTCTACGACCGGTACTTTGCCGCGTTTCGCGGAAAGCCGGTCCGCTTTCTCGAAATCGGGGTCTTCAAGGGCGGCTCGCTTCAGATGTGGCGGCGGTATCTCGGCGAGGAGGCTGTCATCTTCGGCATCGACATCGACCCGGCCTGCGCTGCGTTCGACGGGCAAGCCGGACAGGTCAGGATCGGTTCGCAAGACGACCCCAAGTTCCTGGCGGCAGTCGTTGAGGAGATGGGGGGGGTCGACGCAGTGCTGGACGATGGGAGCCACGTCATGACCCACGTCCGTACATCCCTGCGCGAGTTGTTCCCAAGCCTGGCCGCGGGTGGCGTTTACATGATCGAGGACCTGCACACCGCATACTGGAAGGCCTACGGCGGAGCGTTTGGTCGTCGTCGCAATTTCTTTTTTGACTTGTTGCCGCTCATTGATGACATGCACCGTCCGTACCATGGCCAGCCTGAACAAATGCGCGGCATAGGGGGCGCGGTTTCAGGCGTGCATGTTCACGACTCGATCGTCGTCCTCGAAAAGGGTCCCGTTCATCCGCCGGTACACTCAGTGGTGGGCGGATGAGCGGAGACGTGCCCATTCGATCCACGGGCCGCCACCTCGCCCAGCTCAACGTCGGACGCCTTGTCGCGCCGACCGAAGACCCGCAGGTGGCCGAGTTCATGGCGGCGCTCAACCGGGTCAACGGGGTTGGCAAGCGCAGCCCGGGGTTTATCTGGATGATGGAGGGCTCGGGCGAACCGGGCACCGGAAACACCGAGACGAAGATCGGGGGCGATCCCCGATTCGTCGCGAACCTGACGGTCTGGGCCAGCATCGAGGCGCTGGAGCAGTTCGTCTGGAACACCGTGCACCGGCAGTTCCATGAACGCCGGGCCAACTGGTTCGAAGGGCTGGGCGACCGGCACTTCGTCATGTGGTGCGTGCCGGCGGGGCACCGCCCGACACTGGACGAGGCGCTTGAACGCCTCGCGCATCTGCAATCTGCGGGGGACAGCGACCATGCCTTCGGCTGGTCGTGGCTCAAGGAGGCGCGTCTGTGGAGGACGCGCCAATGCAACGCCATCGCCGCGGAGTAATGACATGAAAACGAGCAGCATCCTGAGATCCGTCCTGGTCGCCGGCATCTTGCCCGCGACCGTCGCGGCGGCCGACCTGCCGCCCCTGGCGGAGAACGAGCGTGTCCAGAGCGAGTTCCTGGCGGTCGCCGTGGGCGACGAGATCCGGAGGAACTGCCCGACGATCTCGGCCCGCCTGTTCTACGTGCTGGGCAAGGCGCGCGAGCTTGAACGCTACGCGCTGTCGCTTGGCTATACCGAAGACGACATCCGCGCGATGCGCAAGGATCCCGCCAACAAGGCGCGGCTCGAAGCGCTGCGCGACGACTATCTCGCAGCGAACGGCGTTGTGCCGGGCGATGCCGAAAGCTATTGCCGTCTCGGGCGGCAGGAAATCGCGAACAGGACGCTGATCGGATCCCTGATCCGGTTGCGCAGTTGAAGAACGGGGCGCAAGGCTATGGCTGAATTGAGGAAAATCATCATCGATGGGCGCGAGATAGAGGTCGATCCCGCGATGACGCTGATCCAGGCCTGCGAGGTCGCGGGGGTCGAGATCCCGCGCTTCTGCTACCACGAACGGCTCAGCATCGCGGGCAACTGCCGGATGTGCCTTGTCGAGATCGTGGGCGGCCCGCCGAAGCCTGCCGCGTCCTGCGCGATGCAGGTCCGCGACCTGCGCCCTGGTCCGGAAGGCCAGCCCCCGGTGGTCAAGACCAACAGCCCGATGGTGAAGAAGGCCCGTGAAGGGGTGATGGAGTTCCTGCTGATCAATCATCCGCTGGACTGCCCGATCTGCGACCAGGGGGGGGAGTGCGACCTTCAGGACCAGGCGATGGCTTACGGCGTGGACTTCAGCCGCTACCGAGAGCCCAAGCGCGCGGCGGAGGAGCTCAACCTCGGCCCGCTGGTCGAAACGCACATGACGCGCTGCATCTCCTGCACCCGCTGCGTGCGGTTCACGACCGAGGTCGCCGGCATCACCCAGATGGGCCAGACGGGACGCGGCGAGGACAGCGAGATCACGAGCTACCTGAACCAGACGCTGTCCTCGAACCTTCAGGGCAACATCATCGACCTTTGCCCGGTGGGTGCGCTGGTGTCCAAGCCCTATGCCTTCACCGCGCGGCCGTGGGAGCTGACCAAGACCGAGACGATCGACGTCATGGACGCGCTGGGCTCGAACATCCGAGTCGACACAAAGGGGCGCGAAGTCATGCGCATCCTGCCCCGCAACCACGACGGCGTGAACGAGGAGTGGATCAGCGACAAGAGCCGCTTCGTCTGGGACGGCCTGCGCCGCCAGCGGCTTGACACGCCCTACATCCGCGAGAACGGAAAGCTGCGAAAGGCCAGCTGGCCCGAGGCGCTGGCCGCGGCGGCCAAGGCGATGAAGGGCAAGAAGATCGCGGGCCTGGTGGGCGACCTCGCCCCGGTCGAGGCGGCCTACAGCCTCAAGGCGCTGGTCGAAGGGCTGGGCGGGCATGTCGAATGCCGCACCGACGGCGCCAAACTCCCCGCAGGCAATCGGTCGGCCTATGTCGGCACGGCCGCGATCGAGGATATCGACACCGCCCGCACCATCCTGCTGATCGGCACCAATCCGCGTGACGAGGCGCCTGTCCTGAACGCGCGCATCCGCAAGGCCTGGACCGCAGGAGCTCAGGTTGGTCTGATCGGCCAGCCGGTCGACCTGACCTATGACTACCATCATTTCGGAAGTGACCGGCAGGCGCTGGTCGACCTGGTGGCCAGGGTCGAGGAAAAGCCCGATACCCTGGTGATCGTCGGTCAGGGCGCGCTGACCGAAGCAGATGGCGAGGCGGTGCTGAGCCAGGCGATGGCCTATGCACAGGGCTGCGGCGCAAAGTTGATGGTCCTGCACACCGCGGCAGCGCGCGTCGGTGCGCTAGACGTGGGTGCGGTGACCGAGGGCGGGCTTTCGGCCGCGATCGACGGGGCCGAGGTTATCCTGAACCTGGGCGCGGACGAGTTGGACATCGCCGCCGGGCCGGTCGTGATCTACCAGGGCAGCCATGGCGACCGTGGCGCACACCGCGCGGACATCATCCTGCCCGCCGCCGCCTACACCGAGGAAAACGGTCTCTTCGTGAACACCGAGGGACGCCCGCAGCTGGCTCTCCGCGCGGGCTTCCCGCCGGGCGAGGCGAAGGAGAACTGGGCCATCCTGCGCGCGCTGTCGTCCGAGGTCGGCGCGACGCTGCCGTGGGACAGCCTGGCGCAGCTTCGTCAGGCGCTGGTCAAGGCGCATCCGCACCTGGGCCGGATCGACGAGGTGGCCGAGAACGACTGGCAGCCGCTGCCCGTCAAGGCCCCGGCCAAGGCCGAGTTCCGCCTTGCGGTCACGGATTTCTACCTGACGAACCCGATCGCGCGGGCCTCGGCCCTGATGGCCGAGCTGTCGGCGATGGCCAAGGCGCGGGGCACTTCCGCGCTGGCGGCAGAGTGACCCGGTGGTGCAGCCCGGACCCACGCGACATGACGGCACAAACCATGCTGTCGGGGGTGGCGTTCGGCGTCGGGATGCGCTTTACACCGTGTCGCGCGGGCAGGGTGCTTCGCCCCGCCGCCCGAGCAACGTGAAGGACGACGGACGATGGACGGATTTCTGAGCACGCCCCTTGGCACTCTGGTGCTGATTGCGGCCCAGTGCCTTCTGGTCACGGGCTTCGTGATGATCTCGCTCCTGTTCCTCGTCTACGGGGACAGGAAGATCTGGGCAGCCGTGCAGATGCGCCGCGGGCCGAATGTTGTGGGGGCCTGGGGGCTTCTGCAGACGGTTGCCGACGCGCTGAAATACGTGGTCAAGGAAATCGTCGTCCCTGCCGGCGCTGACCGGCCGGTGTTCTTCCTGGCGCCGATGCTGTCCTTCGTTCTGGCGATGATCGCCTGGGCGGTCATCCCCTTCAACGAAGGCTGGGTGCTGGCCGACATCAACGTCGCCATCCTCTACGTCTTCGCGATCTCCTCGCTCGAGGTCTATGGCGTCATCATGGGCGGGTGGGCGTCGAACTCGAAATACCCGTTCCTGGGCTCGCTCCGGTCGGCCGCGCAGATGATCTCCTACGAGGTCTCGATCGGCCTGATCATCGTTGGTGTCATCATCTCGACCGGGTCCATGAACTTCTCGTCCATCGTGGCCGCGCAGGACACGTCGTATGGACTGTTCGGCTGGTACTGGCTGCCGCACCTGCCGATGGTCGCGCTGTTCTTCATCAGCGCGCTGGCCGAGACGAACCGCCCGCCCTTCGACCTGCCCGAGGCGGAATCCGAGCTCGTGGCTGGGTATCAGGTCGAATACTCCTCGACCCCCTTCCTGCTGTTCATGGCGGGCGAATACATCGCCATCTTCCTGATGTGCGCGCTGACCACGCTGCTGTTCTTCGGCGGCTGGCTGTCGCCCATCCCCGGCCTGCCCGACGGGCCGATCTGGATGGTCGCCAAGATGGCGTTCTTCTTCTTCCTGTTTGCCATGGTGAAGGCCATCGTGCCGCGCTATCGCTACGACCAGCTCATGCGGATCGGATGGAAGGTGTTCCTGCCGTTGTCTCTGGCCTGGGTCGTCGTGGTGGCTTTCCTGGCCAAGTTCGAAGTGCTCGGCGGCTTCTGGGCCCGCTGGGCGATTGGAGGCTGACGTGACCGCGATCGACTGGACCCGCGCGGGCAAGTACTTCCTGCTCGTGGACTTCCTGAAGGGCTTCAAGCTGGGGATGAAATACTTCTTCGCCCCCAAGGCCACCGTGAACTACCCTCACGAGAAGGGGCCGCTGTCGCCCCGCTTCCGCGGCGAACACGCGCTGCGCCGCTATCCGAACGGCGAGGAACGCTGTATCGCCTGCAAGCTGTGCGAGGCAATCTGCCCCGCGCAGGCGATCACCATCGACGCCGAACCGCGCGAGGACGGCAGCCGCCGGACCACGCGCTACGACATCGACATGACGAAGTGCATCTACTGCGGCTTCTGCCAGGAGGCCTGCCCGGTCGATGCCATCGTCGAGGGGCCGAACTTCGAATTCTCGACCGAGACCCGGGAAGAGCTTTACTACAACAAGGAAAAGCTCCTTGCGAACGGCGAACGTTGGGAGGCGGAGATCGCCCGAAACCTGGAAATTGACGCGCCCTACCGCTGAGGGGCGAAACGAGGCAGGGCCCGACAACAAGGGCCCGCGGACTGAGGGAACTGGACCGATGGGTGTGGCGGATATCGCGTTCTATGCCTTTGCCGTCGTTGCCGTGGCGGCTGGCTTCATGGTGACCGTCGCCCGGAACCCGGTGCACTCGGTCCTCTGGCTCATCCTGACCTTCCTGTCCGCGGCGGGGCTGTTCGTCCTGCTGGGGGCGGAATTCGTCGCGATGCTGCTGATCATAGTCTACGTGGGGGCGGTCGCGGTGCTGTTCCTGTTCGTGGTCATGATGCTCGACGTCGATTTTGCCGAGCTCAAGGCCGAGATGGCAAAATACATGCCTCTGGCCGCGCTGATCGGTGTCATCCTGTTGATGCAGCTGATGCTGGTCTTCGGCGTCTGGGCCACGGCCGAGGGGGTCGAGCCCTTCGCATCGCTGGGCGAGATCCCGGCGCCCGAGGTGCAGAACTCCAAGGCGCTGGGGCTGATCCTCTATGACAAGTATTTCCTTCTGTTCCAGCTGGCCGGCCTGATCCTGCTGGTGGCGATGATCGGGGCGATCGTCCTGACGCTGCGCCACCGTGTCGGAATCAAGCGTCAGGATGTTCTGGCGCAGATGTACCGCGACCCCGCGAAAGCGATGGAACTGAAGGATGTAAAGCCGGGGCAGGGCCTTTAGGGGCCGGCCTTCGGACGAGGGACGACAGAATGATCGGATTGACCCACTACCTGACCGTCGCAGCCGCACTTTTCGTGATCGGCATCTTCGGCATCTTCCTGAACCGCAAGAACGTCATCGTCATACTGATGTCGATCGAGCTGATGCTTCTGGCGGTGAACATCAACCTCGTGGCCTTCTCGGCCTTCCTGGGCGACCTGACGGGTCAGGTCTTCACGATGTTCGTGCTGACCGTCGCCGCGGCCGAGGCCGCAATCGGCCTTGCGATCCTGGTGACGTTCTTCCGCAACCGCGGGACGATCGACGTCGAGGATGTCAACGTGATGAAGGGCTGAGAAAGTGGAAACCATCATCATCTTCGCCCCTCTCGTCGGCGCCATCCTCTGCGGTTTCGGCTGGAAACTCATCGGACAGACCGCGGCTGTCTGGACGGCGATCAGTCTTCTTTTCCTGTCCTGCGTCCTGTCGTGGATCGTGTTCCTGGGTCATGACGGCGTCACCGAACAGGTGACGCTCTTCCGCTGGATCGAGAGTGGCACGCTCTCCACCGACTGGGCGATCCGGCTGGACAGGCTGACGGCGATCATGCTGATCGTCATCACCTCGGTCTCGGCGCTCGTCCACCTCTATTCGGTGGGATACATGGCCCACGACGACAACTGGCGCGAGGGCGAGGTCTACAAGCCGCGCTTCTTCGCCTACCTGTCGTTCTTCACCTTTGCCATGCTCATGCTGGTGACGGCCGACAACCTCGTGCAGATGTTCTTCGGCTGGGAAGGCGTGGGCGTCGCGTCATATCTGCTGATCGGCTTCTACTACCGCAAACCGTCGGCCAACGCCGCGGCGATCAAGGCCTTCGTGGTGAACCGCGTCGGCGACTTCGGCTTCGCGCTCGGCATCTTCGCGATCTTCTTCCTGGTGGACTCGATCAACTTCGACGACGTCTTCGCGGCCGCGCCCACCCTGGCCGAGACGAACCTGACCTTCCTCTGGACCGAATGGAACGCGGCAAACCTGATTGCGGTCCTGCTGTTCATCGGCGCTATGGGCAAGTCGGCGCAGTTGTTCCTGCACACCTGGCTGCCCGACGCGATGGAAGGCCCGACCCCGGTCTCCGCGCTGATCCACGCCGCGACGATGGTGACGGCGGGCGTGTTCCTGGTCTGCCGGATGTCGCCCATCTTCGAATATGCGCCCGAGGCCAAGATGTTCGTCGTTGTCCTGGGCGCCACGACGGCCTTCTTCGCGGCGACCGTGGGTCTGGTGCAGAACGACATCAAGCGGGTGATCGCCTATTCGACCTGTTCGCAGCTGGGCTACATGTTCGTTGCTGCCGGGGTGGGCGTCTATTCGGTCGCGATGTTCCACCTGTTCACTCACGCCTTCTTCAAGGCGATGCTGTTCCTCGGCGCGGGATCGGTCATCCACGCGATGCACCACGAACAGGACCTGAGGAACTACGGCGGGCTGCGGAAGCACATCCCCTATACCTTCTGGGCGATGCTGATCGGCACGTTGGCCATCACCGGAGTCGGTATCCCGCTGACGCATTATGGCTTCGCCGGGTTCCTGTCGAAGGACGCAGTGATCGAAAGCGCCTATGCTGGCGGGTCGCAATACGCCTTCTGGCTGCTGGTCGTGGCCGCGGCATTCACCAGCTTCTATTCGTGGCGGCTGATGTTCATGACCTTCTGGGGCAAGCCCCGGTGGTCCGCGAACGGGCACGGTCATGGCAACGTGAGCGGCCACGGACACGATGCGCACGGCCACCACGAGCCGCATGAGAGCCCGATGGTCATGCTGATCCCGCTGGGTGTACTTGCCATCGGGGCGGTATTCTCGGGCATGGTCTGGTACAAGGTCTTCTTCGGGGACGAAACCGCTGTGCGGGGCTGGTTTGGCCTGCCCGTGGCCGAAGCGACGGCCGAAGGCCATGGGGCCGAGGGCGGCCACGCCGCCGCGCCGGCCGAAGGCGAGGCCCATGCCGAGGCTGCCACGGCCGAGGGCCACGGCGAGGCTGCTTCCGAAGGCGAGGCGCACGCCGCCGCGCCGGCCGTGCCTGGGCAGGGTGCGATCTTCATCCACCCCGACAACCACGTGCTGCATGACGCGCATTACGTGCCGAAATGGGTCAAGGTCGCGCCCTTCGTCGCGATGCTTCTGGGCCTTGGGCTGGCGTGGCTGTTCTACATCCGCCGCCCAGATCTGCCCGGGCGCCTCGCGGCAAGCCAGCGGCCGTTGTACCTGTTCCTGCTGAACAAGTGGTATTTCGACGAGATCTACGACTTCCTCTTCGTGCGGCCGGCCAAGGCAATGGGCGGCTACCTGTGGAAGAAGGGCGATGGCGCAGTCATCGACGGATCGATCAACGGGGTCGCCATGGGGATCGTTCCGTTCTTCACGCGCCTCGCGGGGCGGGCACAGTCTGGCTACATCTTCACCTATGCCTTTGCCATGGTGCTGGGGATCACGTTCCTCGTCACCTGGGTGGTCCTGAGCGGAGGGGCCGAGTGATGGACAACCTTCTTTCCATCGTCACCTTCCTGCCGCTTCTGGCCGCGGCGATCCTGGCGCTGTTCCTGCGCGGCGACGATGCCGGCGCCCGTCGGAACGCCAAGTGGACCGCGCTGGTAGGCACCACGATCACCTTCCTATTCTCGCTGTTCCTTCTGGCGGGCTTCGACCCGAACGACACGGGCTTCCAGTTCGTGGAAGAGGCGGAATGGATGTTCGGGCTCAACTACAAGGTGGGTGTCGACGGCATTTCGATCCTGTTCGTCATGCTCACGACATTCCTGATGCCATTGACCATCGCCGCCTGCTGGGAGGTCGAGCACCGGGTTAAGGAGTACATGATCGCCTTCCTCGTGCTGGAAAGCCTGATGATTGGCGTCTTCGTCGCGCTGGACCTCGTGCTGTTCTATCTGTTCTTCGAGGCGGGCCTGATCCCGATGTTCCTGATCATCGGTATCTGGGGCGGGAAGGATCGGATCTACGCGGCCTTCAAATTCTTCCTCTATACCTTCCTCGGGTCGGTGCTGATGCTGGTCGCGATGATCGCGATGTACGTGGATGCCGGCACGACGGACATCCCCAGCCTTCTGAGCCACCGCTTCGGGTCCGAGACCTTCAGCCTTCTCGGCTTCCAGATCGTCGGCGGGATGCAGACGCTGCTCTGGTTGGCCTTCTTCGCCTCGTTCGCGGTCAAGATGCCGATGTGGCCGGTCCACACCTGGCTTCCCGACGCGCACGTGCAGGCGCCGACCGCCGGGTCGGTCGTGCTGGCGGCGATCCTCCTGAAGATGGGCGGCTACGGCTTCCTGCGCTTCAGCCTGCCGATGTTCCCTGTGGCCTCGGACCTTCTTTCGCCGATGGTGCTGTGGCTGTCGGCCATTGCGATCGTCTACACCAGCCTCGTTGCGCTGGCGCAGCAGGACATGAAGAAGCTGATCGCCTATTCCTCGGTTGCGCACATGGGCTACGTGACCATGGGGATCTTCGCTGCGAACCAGCAGGGCATCGACGGCGCGATCTTCCAGATGCTGAGCCACGGCTTCATCTCGGGCGCGCTGTTCCTCTGCGTCGGCGTGATCTACGACCGCATGCACACGCGCGAAATCGACGCCTACGGCGGTCTCGTGAACCGGATGCCGGCCTACGCTCTGATCTTCATGCTGTTCACAATGGCCAACGTCGGCCTGCCGGGCACATCGGGCTTCATCGGGGAATTCCTGACGCTGATGGGCGTGTTCCAGGTCAACACCTGGGTCGCCGTCGTCGCGGCCACCGGTGTGATCCTGTCTGCGGCCTATGCGCTGTGGCTATATCGCCGCGTGGTGTTCGGCGATCTCATCAAGGAAAGCCTGCGGTCGATCACCGACCTGACTGGTCGAGAACGCGCGATCTTCGCGCCGCTTGTCGTGATGACGATCCTGCTTGGCGTCTATCCGAGCCTCGTGACCGACATCATCGGCCCGTCCGTGTCGAACCTTGTCGAAGGCTACCAGACCGCACTTGTCGAAGCGGATGCGACCATCCGCCTGGCGCAGAACTGAGGGGGCGACGATGTCGGCCGATCTGAACGTCATCCTTCCCGAGATCTTCCTGTCGGTCTTCGCGATGGGCGCGCTCCTCTGGGGGGTCTATACGGGCAAGGATCGCAACGCGCCCATGATCCTCTGGACCACGGCGGCGGTGTTCCTGGCGCTGGCGCTGTTCATCGGCACTTCGGGTCCGGGCACAGACCGGGCCTTCGGGGGCATGTTCGTCGACGACGCCTTCGCACGCTTCGCGAAAGTCGCGATCCTGCTATCTGCGGCGGCGGTCCTCGTCATGGGCGAGGGCTACATGGCACGCCGCGGCCTTCTGCGGTTCGAGTACCCGATCCTGATCGCGCTGTCCGTGGTCGGGATGATGGTGATGGTTTCCGCGGGCGACCTGATCGCGCTCTACATGGGGCTCGAGCTCCAGTCGCTGGCGCTCTACGTCATCGCGGCGATCCGGCGCGACAGCGTGAAGTCGACCGAGGCAGGGCTGAAGTATTTCGTGCTCGGCGCCCTTGCCTCGGGCCTTCTGCTCTATGGCGCGTCGCTGACCTACGGCTATGCCGGCACGACCGACTTCGCCGGGATCATCGCGGCCGCCGCCGGCGAGGAGCATCTGCCGGTCGGCCTGCTGCTGGGCCTGGCGTTCCTGTTCATGGGGCTTGCCTTCAAGGTCTCGGCCGTGCCGTTCCACATGTGGACGCCCGACGTCTACGAAGGCGCGCCGACGCCCGTCACCGCCTTCTTCGCCACGGCCCCGAAGGTCGCCGCCATGGCACTGTTCGCGCGACTGGCACACGATGCCTTCGGTGGCGCTGTCGGCGACTGGGGGCAGATTGTGGCGATGCTGTCGGTCGCCTCGATGTTCCTCGGCGCGGTCGCGGCGATTGGCCAGCGCAACATCAAGCGCCTGATGGCCTATTCTTCAATTGCGCACATGGGCTTCGCGCTGATGGGCCTTGCCGCCGGCACTGCGATGGGTGTCGAGGCGATGCTGATCTACATGGCGATCTACGTTGCGATGAACATCGGCACCTTCGCCTTCATCCTGTCGATGGAAAAGGATGGCCGTCCGGTCACGGACATCGGTAGCCTGAACATGTATGCCAGCCGCGAGCCTGCAAAGGCGTTGGCCATGCTGATCCTTCTGTTCAGTCTCGCGGGGGTGCCTCCGCTTCTGGGCTTCTTCGGCAAATTCGCCGTGCTTCAGGCCGCAGTCGACGCGGGCATGGCCTGGCTGGCCGTCGCGGGCGTGATCGCCAGCGTCATCGGTGCGTTCTACTACCTGCGCATCGTCTACTTCATGTATTTCGGGACCGAACGCGACCCGCTGGACCCCGTGCGCAGCCCGGTGCTGTCGGTGTTCCTCATGGCCTCGGCCGCGGCGATGCTGCTGGGCGTCGTGAACCTGTTCGGGATCGAGGGGCTGGCGCAGGCGGCGGCGGAAACCCTTGTCCGCTGACGGCTGGCCCTCGGGCTACGGCCTGATCGTCCTGGACGAGGTCGACAGCACCAACACCCATGCGGCGCGCATCGCAGACAGCCTGGGGGGCCCGACCTGGATTCTCGCACGCCGGCAGACGGCGGCACACGGCCGACGCGGCCGGCCTTGGGCGATGCCCGATGGCAATTTCGCCGCCACGCTGGCACTGCGTCCCGACGGCCCGTCGGATCAGGCGGCTCTCAGGTCCTTCGTGGCGGCCCTGGCGCTCCATGACGCCTTGGCAGCGGCAGCGGGGCGGATCGAACCTTTCGCGCTGAAATGGCCGAACGACGTCCTGCTGAACGGCGGCAAGGTGGCGGGGATCCTGCTGGAAAGCTCGGGTTCAGGCCGGGGCGTCGCACGGCTTGCCATCGGACTCGGCGTCAATCTCGTGGCAGCGCCGGGCGCGACGGAAGTCGAGCCTGGCGCGGTGCGCCCCGTCTCTCTCAAGGGTGAAACGGGTCTATCGCTGACGCCCGAGGAATTTCTATCGCTGCTCGCTCCCGCCTATGCACGCTGGGAGACGCAGTTCACTGCCTTTGGCTTCGCGCCGATCCGAGCGGCCTGGCTGACACGTGCTGCCCGGCTTGGGCAGCCCATCACCGCGCGTACCGGGACAACCACGGTCGAAGGCACGTTCGAAACGCTCGACGAAACGGGGTCGCTCGTGCTCCAAACGCCGCATGGGCGCCGTGCGATCCCGGCGGCGGACGTCTATTTCTAGGGGGGGGCCCATGCTGCTTTGCATCGACTGCGGCAACACCAACACCGTCTTTTCCGTCTGGGACGGCGAACGGTTCCTCTGCACGCTGAGAACCTCGACCGAACACCAGCGCACTGCGGACCAGTATTTCGTGTGGCTGTCGACGTTGATGGAGCACCACGGCCTGGCGCTGGACATCGACGAGGTCATCATCTCGTCCACCGTGCCGCGGGTGGTGTTCAACCTGCGCGTCCTGTCCGACCGCTACTTCAACACGCGTCCGCTTGTCGTGGGCAGGCCGGATTGCCTTCTGCCGCACATGCCGCGGGTCGATCAGGGCACGCAGGTCGGGCCCGACCGGCTGGTCAACACCACGGGCGCGTTCGACCGGCATGGCGGCAACCTGATCGTCGTGGACTTCGGCACCGCCACGACCTTCGACGTCGCGGCCGAGGATGGGGCCTATGTCGGCGGCGTGATCGCTCCGGGCGTGAACCTCAGCCTCGAGGCGCTGCATATGGCCGCCGCCGCTCTGCCGCATGTCGATGTCACGCGGCCCGAGAAGGTGATCGGGACAAACACGGTTGCCTGCATGCAGGCGGGTGTCTACTGGGGATACATCGGCGTGGTGCGCGAGGTGTGCCAGCGCATCAAGGCCGAATACGGACAGCCCATGAAGGTCATCGGCACGGGCGGCCTTGCGCCGTTGTTCGCTCAGGGCGACGGGCTATTTGACACGGTCGAGGATGACCTGACGATGCACGGTCTGACCGTCATCCACCGATACAACAAGGAACACGGGACAGCATGAGCAAGAAGAACCGCCTGATCTACCTGCCTCTGGGCGGGGCAGGGGAAGTGGGCATGAACGCCTATGTCTTCGGCTATGGCCCCGCCGGGGCCGAGCGGCTGATCCTGGTGGACCTGGGCGTGACCTTCCCCGACATGGACACCACTCCCGGGGTGGACCTTATCCTGCCCGACGTGTCGTGGCTGGCCGAACGTTCCGACCGGCTCGAGGGCATCTTCATCACCCATGCGCACGAAGACCATGTGGGCGCAGTGGGGCACCTCTGGCCGCGGCTGAAGGCGCCGGTCTATGCGCGGCGCTTCACCTCGGCCATCGCGCGGCTGAAGATGGAGGAGCAGGGCCAGGACCCTGCCGTGGTCCAGACTGTCGGCGCCTGGCCCGAGATGGTCGAGGTCGGGCCCTTCAAGGTGTCGTTCCTGCCGGTGTCGCATTCGATCCCCGAAAGCGCGGGGCTGGTGATCGACACGCCTGCGGGTCGGATCGTCCATACGGGCGACTTCAAGCTGGACGGCAACCCGATCGTCGGCGAAGCCTTCGACCCGAACCTCTGGCACGAGGTTGCCAAGGGCGGCGTCAAGGCAATGACCTGCGACTCCACCAACGTCTTCGTCCCGCACCCGGGACGGTCCGAGGCGACATTGGGTCCTGCGCTCGAGGAACTGATCGGCAATGCCAGGGGCTTGGTCGCCTCCACCACCTTCGCGTCGAACATCGCACGCGTGCGGACGCTGGCGGTCGCCGCGCGCAAGGCGGGCCGGTCGGTCGTGCTGCTGGGGAGAGCGATGAGGCGGATGATCACCGTTGCCACGGAAACCGGCATCCTGACCGACTTTCCCCCCACCGTCAGTCCCGAGGACGCCGAGTCGATCCCGCGCGAGAACCTGATGCTGATCGTCACCGGCAGCCAGGGCGAACGCCGCGCGGCAACAGCGCAACTGAGCCGGGGCAAGTATCTGGGATTCCAGATGAACGAGGGCGACACCTTCCTGTTCTCGTCCAAGACGATCCCGGGCAACGAGCGGTCCGTCTTGAAGATCGTCAACGCATTCTCAGAGATCGGCGTCGATGTCGTCGACGACCAGGGCGGGCGCTACCATGTCTCGGGCCACGCCAACCGCCCCGACCTCGAGGCCGTTCACGACCTGATGAAGCCGCAGATCCTGATCCCGATGCACGGCGAACACCGGATGCTGCGGGAACATGCGCGGATCGCGGCAGCCAAGGGCATCGCGTCGGAGATCGTGCCGAACGGGACGATGGTGGATCTGAGTGGCGCCAAGCCCGAGATCGTCGAATACATCGAGACGGGTCGCACCTATCTGGACGGCAACGCGCTGTTCGGGGCGATGGATGGGATCGTGCGGGACCGTATCCGCATGGCGTTGAACGGCCATGTGATGGTCACCCTGATCGTCGAGGACGACGCCCTTCTGGGCGAGGCCTGGGCCGAGGTTATGGGGCTGGCCGAAACGGGCCGCTCGAAGCGTCCTCTGGCCGAAGTGATCGAACAGGACGTGACCGAGCTTCTGGACGGCGCCAACCGGAAGACGCTGAAGGACGACGACAAGATCGACGAGGCTGTCCGCCGGATCGTCCGCCAGATCTGCCTTGAGGAAGTTGGCAAGAAGCCCGAGGTCACGGTGGTCGTCAGCCGCCTGATGGACGGCTGAGCCTCGGCGTCTCGCGGCCGCGTCTCACTCGGACGAGGTCGGCACCTTGAACGTCCGCATCAGGAACTCGGGCACATGGTCGCCCAGGCCCACGACGGGCTCTTCGTCGCGCGGGCCACGGTCGCGGCGGTCACGGGTCCTCTCGTGCCGGTCTTCCCGTGGCTTCTGCTCCTCGCGCCGCTGAGCGGGTTCCTCGGCCGGGGCTGAGACTTCAGCCGGACGCTCCTCGTTCGTGCGGCTGTCGCGTGTACGGTCGTCGCGCGGACGCTCGCCACGCTTGCGGCCACGCGGTGCGCGCTCACGCCGCTCACGCGGGGCTTCGCCCTCGTCCTCGGGCGTCGCCTCGATGGAGATCGGCGCCTCGATTCGCGGGATCTCCGTCTTGATGAGGGCTTCGATTGCGGCAAGGTACTTGTCGTCCGCCGGCGTCGCGATCGTGAACGCTGTCCCGGTACGGCCCGCGCGCCCGGTCCGGCCGATCCGATGGACATAGTCCTCGGCATGGCTGGGGGCATCGAAGTTGAACACGTGGCTCACATTCGGAATGTCGAGGCCCCGCGCCGCGACGTCCGAGGCGATGAGAAACCGCAGCGTGCCGTCGCGGAACCCGTCGAGCGTCCGCATCCGCTGGCTCTGGTCGAGGTCGCCGTGGATCGGTGCTGCGTCGAAGCCATGAGCCTTCAACGACTTGGCAACCACGTCGACCTCGGTCTTGCGGTTGCAGAAGATGATCGCGTTCTTCAGCTTCTCGCCCTCGGACCGGATCAGCGCACGCAGCATCTCGCGCTTTTCCTTGGCCGCGCGATCCTTGCGCGAGGGGCGGAAGTAAATCAGCCCCTGGGTGATCGTTTCGGACGCAGTGGCCTGGCGCGCGACCTCGATCCTTGCGGGGTTCGACAGGAAGGTGTTGGTGATCCGCTCGATCTCGGGCGCCATGGTGGCGCTGAAGAACAGGGTCTGCCGGGTGAACGGCGTGAGCTGGAAAATGCGTTCGATATCGGGGATGAACCCCATGTCGAGCATTCGGTCGGCTTCGTCCACCACCATGATCTGAACGCCGGTGAGGAGCAGCTTGCCCCGCTCGAAATGGTCGAGCAGCCGGCCCGGCGTCGCGATCAGGACGTCGACCCCGCGGTCGATCAGCGCGTCCTGGTCCTTGAAGCTGACCCCGCCGATCAGCAGCGCCTTCGTCAGCTTGGTGTGCTTGGCATAGATGTCGAAGTTCTCGGCCACCTGCGCGGCCAGTTCCCGCGTGGGGGCCAGCACCAGGCTGCGCGGCATCCGCGCCCGGGCGCGGCCCTTCGACAGAAGCGTGATCATCGGCAGCGTGAAGCTGGCTGTCTTGCCGGTACCGGTCTGGGCTATGCCCAGGACGTCCTTGCCTTCAAGGGCAGGCGGGATGGCTCCGGCCTGGATCGGCGTGGGCGTGGTATACCCGGCTTCTTCGATGGCTGTCAGAACCCGAGGATCAAGGTTCAGATCCGAAAACTTGGTCATGTGCGTCCTTGCAAGGCGGCGTCGTGCCGGCCCGTTGTAGGGAACGCTGATGCCCGTGCGTCCCGGCGTGCTTGCCGACCGGATGCCGGCCAGCGTCCCTTATCGGGCTTGACGTTTTTCGTCAAGGAACGCGTCTGCCGGCGCAGCACCGTTGCGCAAGGGCGTTCAGGAGCGTTCGCCGACGTTCAGCATTCGTTCACGTCTTTGTGCGACGCCTGATGGCGCGAGGGACGAAGGAGGATCGCCATGCTGACCGTTACCACGACCGTTCTGTTTTTCCTTGCCCTCGCGCTGGCTGCCCTGCGGCACCTGCGAGGTGTTCAGCGTCGCGAGCGGCGGCTGCAATCGCGGCTGATCCGGGCGCTGCATGTGGAATTCGGTGCGGGCTCGGGCCACCTCTTCCGTCCCCGCACCATGCTGACCGGTCCTCGCGGTCTGTTCATGCCCCGCCGCGCGGGCTGAGGCTCGGGACGATCTGGCGGCCACGGGTCCGAGTGGCCCGTGTCGAAACGTGCTCAGGTCATCATTTCCTTGGTCGCGGTCAGGCGTATGTCGGGATAGTCGCGCGACACGCGGTCGATGTCCCACTGGAGCCGGGTCAGGTACACGAGGTCACCGTCGTTGTCGGTCGCCATGTGCCCCTTGTTGGCGGCGGCGAACTTCTCCACCGCCTCTTTCGGGCCCGACACCCAGCGCGCAGAGGTGAACTGCGATGGCTCGAAACGGACTGGCAGGCCGTATTCCAGTTCGATGCGGCTCGCCAGGACCTCGAACTGCAGCGCGCCCACCACGCCGACGATGAAGCCTGAGCCGATCTGCGGCTTGAAGACCTTCGCTGCACCCTCCTCGGCGAACTGCATCAGGGCCTTGTCGAGGTGCTTGGCCTTCAACGGGTCGCCGGCGCGGACGGTTTGCAGGAGCTCGGGCGCGAAGGACGGGATGCCGGTGACCTTCAGCGCCTCGCCCTCGGTCAGAGTGTCGCCGATCCTCAGTTGCCCATGGTTCGGGATGCCGATGATGTCGCCGGCCCAGGCTTCCTCCGCCAGCTCGCGGTCGGCTGCAAGGAAAAGAACGGGGTTCGAGATCGCCATCGGTTTTCCGGCGCGCACATGGTGCAGCTTCATCCCCCGCTCGAAATGCCCCGAGGCAAGGCGCACGAAGGCCACGCGGTCGCGGTGCTTGGGGTCCATGTTGGCCTGCACCTTGAACACGAAGCCCGCTACCTTGCCTTCCTCGGGCGAGATCTGCCGAGGTTCGGCGCGCTGCGGTTGCGGGGGAGGGCCGAATTCGCCGATCCCGTCCATCAGTTCCTTGACGCCGAAGGAATTGATGGCCGACCCGAACCAGATCGGCGTCATTGAGCCGTCGAGGAACGCCTGCCGGTCGAATGCCGGCAGCAGCTCGCGCGCCATTTCGAGCTCCTCCTTCAGCTTGGCGAGCAGGTCCGGGGGGACGTGCTGGGCAAGCTTGGGGTCGTCGAGGCCAGAGATCCGGATCGATTCCGCAACACGGTTGCGGTCCGCGCGGTCCATGATCTCCAGGCGGTCGTGAAGCAGGTCGTAGGCGCCGATGAAGTCGCGCCCTGTGCCGATGGGCCAGGATGCCGGCGTCACGTCGATGGCGAGGTTTTCCTGGATCTCGTCGATGATCTCGAACGTGTCGCGGCTTTCGCGGTCCATCTTGTTGCAGAAGGTCAGGATCGGCAGGTCGCGCAGGCGGCATACCTCGAACAGCTTGCGCGTCTGGCTTTCCACCCCCTTCGCCCCGTCGATCACCATGATCGCGGCGTCGACGGCCGTCAGCGTGCGATAGGTGTCTTCGGAGAAGTCGGAGTGGCCTGGCGTGTCGACCAGGTTGAACCTGTAGCGGCCGTAGTCGAACGACATGGCCGAGGCCGAAACCGAAATCCCCCGGTCCTTTTCCATCTGCATGAAGTCTGACCGCGTACGGCGCGCCTCGCCCTTGGCGCGGACCTGGCCAGCCATCTGGATGGCGCCGCCGAACAGCAGGAACTTTTCCGTCAGCGTTGTCTTGCCCGCGTCGGGGTGCGAAATGATCGCGAAGGTCCGGCGTCGGGCGATTTCAGGCGGCAGCGTGGGGCGGTTCTGGGCAGCGGCGTCCAGCATGGGTCGACCCTCCGGAGGTTGCGAAAGGGCACATGCCCTCTCGCACCGTGCGCGTCAACCGCCGCCGGTCAAACTGCCCGGAGGAGGCGCGGCCGAAGCGCCGCGGCGCGGGCGCCCACCGGCTGTTCGGCCCGGACGGGCTCGTGCGACAGGCCGGGCACCCCGTCTTCCAGAAGGGCGCGGGCCCACGGAAGGAGCCGCCCCACCGTGTCCTCGTTGACCAGGATGCTCTCCGTCGGCACACATTCGGCATAGATCACCTCGTGCCGGTCGAAGACGAGCCCGACGTAATCGAAGAAGCCGCCCGCACGCTGTGCGATGCGTTCGCCATCGGCAAGATCGCCCACCGACACCAGAAGCGCGGTTCGAGCGCCCCGCCCGCCAGAGGCGCCACCGCCGTAGACATAGACGCGCTGCTGCTGTCCAAGGATCAGGGGTCGCGCATTTCCGAGCGCGCCCGGTGCCACGACGATCGGTGCGAACTGCCCCAGTGCCCGGACCGTCCCGGTCAGGACCTGCCGAACCGGTTGCGGGCCATTGTCCCGCGTGAGGACCAGGTCGCCTGCCACCAGGCTTTCGATGGGACGTTGCGTGCCGTCGGCCATCGCGATGGCCGTGCCACGGCCAAGCGCCGGGGCAAGCGGGTCAACAAGACGCGCGGCTGGCGGGGCGGCGTCGCGCCGGATCAGCGTGTAGCCGACTCTCGGACCGATCGGCGACAACGGCAGGAGTTTCGGTGCCCGTCCGTCGCCGACCGCCAGAAGGAGCGCCTCGGCCGTGCTGCCGTCCGCCCCCATGAAGGTCAAGCACGCCTCGATCGTGACGATGTCGCCGGGCGACCCTGTCTCGCTGTCGGGGGAGACGACGTGGCACAGGCTGCTCGTCCCGGCCGCGGAGTCCCTCGCGTCGAGCCGCGTCGAAAGCACCGTTGTCGTGGCCTTGGCAGAGACCTCGTAGATGTCGCCCAGGCACAGGTCGCCGGCTGAGCCCAACCGGTCGCCCCGGTTCACACCCTGAATGCAGACGATGTGACCGGCGTCGATCACATGGCATACGGACTCCGTCCATTCGCGTCTTGGCGTAGTTTGAAACATGAACTGCTCGTACCGACGTTGTCTTGGTTTAGGTCATAGCCCTAAATCATTCCTTGAAATCCAGGAGAATTTTTCGACGACTCTCCGGTGGCACTGTGGCAACAACGACGCTAATTCGGGCGACGATGCGGCGGCCTCAACCCTCGATTGGTCTCGGCCGTCACCGACTGCAATCTTAGGGAGAAACGGCGCATGGATCTTGGAATCGCGGGCAAGCGCGCGTTGGTGACCGCGTCCTCGAAGGGGTTGGGGCGCGGCTGCGCCGAAGCCCTGGCGGCGGCAGGCGTAAACCTCATCCTCAACGCCCGTGGGGCCGAGGCGCTGGAGGCGACGGCCGCGGCGATCCGCGCCAAACACGGGGTCGAGGTCATCGCCGTCCCTGCCGACATCACGACGGAGGCAGGCCGGGCAGAGGTGCTGGAGGCCGCGGGCGCGGTCGACATCCTGGTGACCAATGCGGGTGGCCCGCCGCCCGGTCTCTGGAGCGACTGGAGCCGCGACGACTTCATCCGCGCGCTCGACGCCAACATGCTGACTCCCATCGCGCTGATGCAGGCTTCCTTGCCCGGGATGATGGAGCGCGGCTGGGGTCGGGTGGTCAACATCACCTCACAGTCGGTCAAGGCGCCGATTCCGGCCCTGGGCCTGTCGAACGCCGCGCGCTCGGGCCTGACAGGCTTCGTGGCCGGCACGGCGCGGCAGGTAGCGTCGAAGGGCGTAACGATCAACAACCTGTTGCCCGGCATCCACGCCACCGACCGCGCCGCAAGCCTGGACAGCGGCGTGGCCAAGGCCGAGGGCATCAGCATCGAGGAGGCCAGGCGCCGCCGGGAGCAGACGATCCCCGTTCGCCGCTACGGCACGGCCGAGGAATTCGGCGCCACCTGCGCGTTCCTCTGTTCGGTCCACGCGGGGTTCATCGTCGGGCAGAACATCCTGCTTGACGGTGGCGCGATCAACACGACGCTCTGACCCCGCCCTTGCGGGGCAAGCCGTGCGCTGCTAAGCCCCCGTCAAGTCTTACGCTTTCACTAGGGATTGGGAGACGGACGGGTGGTCGAGCGCAGCCCGAGACTCGAGGCCCGCGGCCTGACGCGCCGTTTCGGCGGCCGTACCGTCGTGGATGACGTGTCGGTCACTCTGCACCCGGGCCAGGTCGCCTGTCTCCTGGGCCATTCGGGTTGCGGCAAGTCCACCACGCTGCGCATCCTCGCCGGGGTCGAGCGGCTCGACCGCGGCGAGGTCCGGGTGGAGGGGAGGCTGGTGGCGGGGCAGGGGGTTCACCTTCCGCCCGAGGAGCGGTCGGTGGGGCTGATGTTTCAAGACTTCGCGCTGTTTCCGCATCTTACGGTCGAGGGCAACATCGCGTTCGGCTTGTCGGGCCCACGCGAGGACAAGCGCCGCCGTGCGGGCGCATTGCTGGAGCGGGTCAGTCTTGCGGGCTTCGGGCCCAAGTATCCGCACGAGCTTTCGGGTGGCGAACAGCAGCGCGTGGCGCTGGCTCGCGCCCTTGCGCCGCGGCCGCGAATCCTGCTGATGGACGAGCCGTTCTCTGGCCTGGACGAACGGCTGCGCGACGATATCCGCGATGCGACGCTGGACCTTCTGAAGGAGGAGGAGACGGCAGTCCTTCTGGTTACCCATGAGCCGGGCGAGGCGATGCGAATGGCGGACGAGATCCTGCTGATGCGGGCGGGCCGGATCGTGCAACGCGGAGCGCCCTACAACATCTATACGCGGCCCGTGGACCGGAAGGCGGCGGCGTTCTTCTCCGACATCAACGTGATACGCGGGCGGGTGACCGGTGCGCTGACCGAAACACCCTTCGGACAGTTTCTCGCCCCCGGTGTGCCGGATGGCGCGGAGGTGGAGATCATCATCCGCCCGCAGCACCTGCGGATCGACTTCGACCGGGGCGGGCGGGGACCGAACCCTACCGCCGAGGAGGGCACGCCAGCGCGCGGAATCGTCGAGCGCGCCCGCTTCATGGGCAAGGAAAGCCTGGTCGAGTTCCGCATGGATTTCGACGGCTCGATCCTGAAAGCGACGGTCCCGGCGGTCTTCCTGCCCAAGGCGGGTACGCCGATGTGGCTGATGATCCGCCGGGACCGCTGCTTCGTCTTTCCCGTCGCGCAGGACTCATCCTAGGCGGCCCAGCCGCTTTCCAGCACACTCACCCAGGTCGCCTGACCGGCCGCGCGAGCCATTCCGGTCATTTCGCTTGCATCGTATGGCACTGCGTGAAGCGTGCCATGCCAGCTTCCCCCAACACGTTCCATCACGCCATAGCGCGCGTCGGGCGAACCGGCGTTCAGCGTGCAGGGCTCGGGCGGGCGCGGGTCGGCATAGCCGGGGCATCCCACGGAGCCGGGGTTCATGACCAGCCGGCCGTCGCGCAGGCGGAGAAGGCGCGGCACGTGGGTGTGAGCGCAGACGAAAGCCTCGGCAGCGATGCCCGTGGCATGGGCCTCGATCTGCGTCCTCGGGGCCAGGGACATGCCGCCGTTGGCCCGGATGTCCAGCCAGTTCTCGGTATCCGACGTTGGCGTTCCGTGGCAGAGGAACACCCCCTCCACCTCGGCCGTCGCAGGTATCGCGCGGATCCAGTCCAGATGGACGTCGTCCAGCGTCGGAAAAACCGGAACCTCCCAGCTTCCCATCTCGGCAAAGGGTCGGTCCACCAGCCAGCGATCGTGGTTTCCCATGACGGTCGGCAGGTTCGCGTCCAGAAGCCGGTCGGCCGTGCCGCGCCCGTCGAGCGGTCCGGACAGGCTGTCGCCCAGGTTCACGGTCAGGTCGACTCCGATCCGCGCGATGTCCGCCAGGACTGCGTCCAGGGCGGCGGAGTTGCCGTGGATGTCGGCGATAACGGCGATGCGCATGCGTCGTCCCTGTTAGAGCGAGGCCTTGCGCAACCCTGACGGGTAAGACGCGTCGCGTAAAGAGGGAGGGCACAAGATGGCGGGCCAGCAAGGTCTGTCCTGCTCTTGGCCGACTGCACTCGTGGGCGAAGTCGTGCTGGCGCGCCTGGTCCGAATTCGCTAAGATTCATTCAGATCCGGGACTAACCCGGACGGGCAGAGGCAGACGAGGCGGTATCCCATGACTGAGATGGTTCATGGCGGCGTGCGCGTTCACACCGGCGACGCAGTCATACCCCGTTGGTGGCGCACGATTGACAAATGGACGATGGCGGCGGTCTTCGCCCTGTTCGGGGTGGGCCTTCTGCTTGGGCTTGCCGCGTCGGTTCCGCTGGCCGAACGCAATGGGCTCGATCCGTTCCACTATGTCGAACGTCAGATCCAGTTCGGTGGGCTTGCGCTCGTCGCGATGGTCCTGACGTCCATGATGTCGCCCGAGCTTGTCCGCCGCCTGGCCGTGCTCGGCTTCGCCTGCGTCTTCGTCTCGCTGATCGCGCTTCCGTTCCTCGGGACAGACTTCGGCAAGGGGGCGACGCGGTGGTATTCGCTGGGCTTCGCGAGCGTCCAGCCGTCGGAGTTCCTCAAGCCGGTCTTCGTGGTGCTGTGCGCCTGGCTGATGGCTGCTGCGCAGGAGATCAACGGCCCGCCGGGCCGCGCGATTTCGCTCGCCATTGCGGTCGTCGTCGCTTCGCTTCTGGCCATGCAGCCCGACTTCGGGCAGGCCGCTCTGATCCTCTTCGCATGGGGAGTGATGTATTTCGTGGCCGGTGCCCCGATGATGCTGCTGCTGACGCTGGCAGGTGGGGCGGTGGGCGCCGGTTGGCTGGCCTATCACTCGTCCGAGCACTTCGCCCGCCGGATCGACGGCTTCCTGTCCCCTGAAGTGGACCCCCGGACGCAGCTGGGTTTCGCGACCAACGCGATCCAGGAAGGCGGGTTCTTTGGTGTGGGCCTGGGCGAGGGGCAGGTGAAGTGGTCGCTGCCCGATGCCCACACGGACTTCATCATTGCCGTCGCGGCCGAGGAATACGGGCTCGTGCTGGTGCTGTTCATCATCCTCCTGTTCGCCACCGTCGTTATCCGCTCGCTGAGCCGGCTGATGCGCGAGCGCGACCCGTTCATCCGCCTTGCGGGCACGGGCCTTGCCTGCGTCTTCGGCGTGCAGGCGATCATCAACATGGGCGTGGCGGTGCGGCTCTTGCCCGCCAAGGGCATGACGCTGCCCTTCGTCAGCTATGGCGGCTCGTCGTTGATCGCCGGCGGAATTCTGGTCGGCATGTTGCTGGCCTTTACCCGCAACCGCCCGCAGGGGCGCATTGCGGATGTCTTCGGGGGGCGGCGCTGATGGCGGCGCCACATCTGGTCATCGCGGCGGGCGGTACCGGCGGGCACATGTTCCCGGCCCAGGCGCTGGCCGAGGCGATGGTGCGCAAGGGCTGGCGCGTCACGCTTTCGACCGACGCGCGCGGCGCGCGATACGCCGGCGGGTTTCCCCATGTCGTGGCGGTCGAGAAGGTGGGATCCGCCACCTTCGCGCGGGGCGGCGTCGCGGAAAAGGCGCTGGTGCCGTTCCGCATCGCGGGCGGAGTCACGGCAGCCGCGATGAAGATGCTGCGCGACAAGCCGGCCGTGGTCGTGGGGTTCGGCGGCTATCCGTCGATCCCGGCCCTGTCGGCGGCGACGCTGCTGCGCATCCCGCGCATGATCCATGAACAGAACGGCGTGCTGGGTCGTGTGAACCGCCTCTTCGCGGGCCGGGTCGACGCTTTCGCCTGCGGCACCTGGCCGGCCGATCTGCCGCAGGGCGTTCAGGGCGTGCCTACCGGCAACCCGGTGCGTGGTGCGGTGCGCGAGCGTGCGGCCTCGCCCTACATCCCCCCCGGCGATTACCCGATGAGCATGGTCGTCATCGGCGGCAGCCAGGGCGCGCGCATCCTGTCCGATGTCGTCCCCGCGGCGGTCGCCGCGCTGCCCGAACCGCTGCGCGCCAATCTGCGCATCGCCCACCAGGCGCGGGAGGAGGACGTCGCGCGTGTCGGGGCCGCCTATGCCGAAGCGGGCGTAAAGGCCGAGGTGCAGACCTTCTTCACCGACGTCCCCCGACGGTTTTCCGAAGCGCAGCTTGTCATCGCGCGGGCCGGTGCCTCGACCATCGCGGACCTGTCCGTGATCGGGCGCCCCTCCATCCTGATCCCTTATGCGGCGGCAACGGCGGATCACCAGACCGCAAACGCACGCGGGCTGGTTGACGCCGGGGCAGCGATCCTGATCCCGGAATCCAAGCTTGATCCCGCGGCGCTGGCGTCGCAGATAGCGCTGGTACTCGAGAACCCAGACGGGGCGGTTCAGATGGCGCATGCGGCGCTGTCGCTGGGGCGCCCGGATGCTACCGAGCGCCTGGTCGAGATGGTCGAAGCCCTTGCGGCGAAAGGAACGCCATGAACGCGGCGACGAAACTTCCCCACGAGATGGGTCCCGTCCACTTCGTCGGCATCGGCGGCATCGGCATGTCGGGCATCGCCGAGGTGCTTCTGAACCTCGGCTACCGGGTACAGGGGTCGGACGCGAAGCGCTCGAAGATCACCGACCGACTGGAGAAGCTGGGCGCCGAGGTGTTCGAAGGCCAGGCGGCGGAGAACCTCAAGGACGCCGAGGTCGTGGTGATCTCGTCCGCCATCAAGAAGGGCAACCCCGAGCTCGAGGAGGCGCGCCGGCGCAAGCTCCCGGTCGTGCGCCGGGCCGAGATGCTGGCGGAGCTCATGCGGCTCCGCTCGAACGTTGCCGTCGCGGGCACCCATGGCAAGACCACAACGACGACGATGGTTGCGACGCTGCTGGACAAGGGCGGGTTCGACCCGACGGTCGTGAATGGCGGCGTGATCCACGCTTACGGCTCGAACGCGCGCGTGGGGCAGGGAGAGTGGATGGTGGTCGAGGCCGACGAGAGCGACGGCACCTTCAACCGCCTCCCCGCGACCATCGCCATCGTGACGAATATCGACCCCGAGCATATGGAGCATTGGGGCACGATCGAGGCACTCAGGAAGGGCTTCGACGACTTCGTGTCGAACATCCCGTTTTATGGGCTTGCGGTCCTGTGCACCGACCACCCCGAGGTTCAGGCACTGGTCGGCCGCGTCACGGATCGCCGGGTCACGACTTTCGGTTTCAACGCGCAGGCAGACGTCCGCGCGGTGAACCTGCGCTACGAACGCGGTGTCGCGCATTTCGACATCCAGCTTCAGGCAGAGGACAAGGTGATCGAGGGATGCACGCTGCCGATGCCGGGCGACCATAACGTTTCCAACGCTCTGGCCGCCGTGGCGGTGGCACGCCACCTCGGCATGAAGCTGTCCGAAATCCGCGAGGCGTTGGCCGGGTTCGGCGGTGTGAACCGTCGGTTCACGCGCGTGGGCGAGGTGAACGGCGTCACCATCATCGACGACTACGGACACCACCCGGTCGAGATCGCAGCGGTGCTGAAGGCCGCCCGTCAGGCGGTTGCCGACACCGCCGGCGCACGGGTCATCGCGGTCCACCAGCCCCACCGCTACACGCGGCTGTCGAACCTGTTCGAGCAGTTCTGCACCTGTTTCCACGAGGCCGATGTCGTCGCCATCGCCGAGGTCTATGCCGCGGGCGAGGATCCGATCCCGGGAGCCTCCCGCGACGACCTGGTGCAGGGCCTGATCGCGCACGGCCACCGCCATGCCCGCGCGATCCTGTCCGAGGAGGACCTGGAGCGTCTGGTGCGCGAACAGGCACGGCCAGGGGACATCGTCGTCTGCCTGGGCGCCGGAACGATCAGCGCCTGGGCCAACGCGCTGCCTGCTCGCCTGCGGGGGGCGGCCGCATGACGGTGGCGAAGACATCCACCTACTTGATTGGCCTCGAATTCCTCTCGCTTTTCTCGCCTTCAGGTTGTATGGAGAACCCCGTTGGTGCTGGGGAAGTCTGCGCATGAGCCTATCGCTCGTCCTTGCCAGCTTGTGGGTGGTGGCAGCGACGGTCGTGGCGTTCCTGCCCTACAGGGCGCAGTTCCCTCCGGGAATCGTGCTTCTGTCCGCAGCCCCCGCCCTGATCGCCTTCATAGCCATCCAGAATGGGGTCCTCTGGGCCATTCCGGCCGTGCTGGGGGTCGTGTCGATGTTCCGCAACCCGCTGCGCTACTTCTGGCGAAAGGCAACGGGACGATCTGGGGGAGAGGCGCCGGAATGAGCCTCTCGCTGACCCTCGTCTGTCTCTGGGCGCTCGCGGCCAACGTGATCGCAATGCTGCCGTCGCGACGCAATCACTGGCCTCAGGCTTATGCGCTGATCGCCATCGGCGTCCCGATCCTCGGCTGGGTAACCTATCAAAACGGGCCGCTTGTCGGATTGATCGTGCTAGCCGCAGGCGTATCTGTGCTGCGCTGGCCCGCGATCTTCCTGTGGCGCTGGATCCGTCGTCAGGTCGGATAGCAGCATGGACGCCGCCTTGCCCGTCATTCTCGCCGCTCTGCTCGTGACCGTCGGAGGATCGACGCTCTTCGTCGCGCGGCGGTTCGGGGTCTGGCCCGGGGTCGTGATCCCGGTTCTGGTGCTCGGTCTTGCCGCGTTGCGGTCGCGCATGCCCCTTGGACATCCGGATGAGGCGATGGGGCGCGGGATCGAGGTCATGTTCATCTGGGCCCCGCTGGTCTTGCTGACCGCGCTGGGCTCTGTCCTTGGCCTCATGCTGCGTCGCCGGGACGAACGGAAACGCGCAGGCTGAAGCCTTGTGCCGGCTTTTCCTTGCAGAGCGCCGCGATGCGCCTCAGAACGAGGTCATGACCCACGACCTTCCCAAGCCGCGCGGCGCGCTGACGCCGAACCGCCCTTTGTCGGACCTGACCTGGCTGCGCGTCGGAGGCCCCGCCGACTGGCTGTTCCAGCCCGCGGACGAAGAGGATCTGCGCGATTTCCTGTCCGCGCTCGACCCGTCCGTGCCGGTCTTTCCGATGGGCGTGGGGTCGAACCTGATCGTCAGGGACGGCGGGTTGCGCGCGATGGTGATCCGGCTCGGGCGTGGCTTCAACGGCATCACGGTTGAGGGTGACCACGTCATCGCGGGTGCGGCGGCGCTGGATGCGCATGTCGCGCGAAAGGCGGCCGAGGCGGGGGTGGACCTGACGTTCCTGCGCACGATTCCGGGGTCTGTAGGCGGCGCGGTCCGCATGAACGCGGGCTGTTATGGCAGCTACACCGCCGACCACCTGGTGTCGGCGCGGGCGGTGACGCGCGCAGGGCAGTCGGTCACGCTTTCGCCGGCGGACATCGGCTTCGGCTATCGCCACTCCAGCCTGCCGTCCGACCTCGTGCTGGTCGAGGCGACCTTCCGGGGCGACCGGGCCGACCCAGCAGCGCTGGAGGCGAAGATGGACGAGCAGCTGGCAAAGCGCGACGCGACGCAGCCCGTGAGGGAACGCTCGGCCGGCTCGACCTTTCGCAATCCGGCGGGCTATTCCTCGACCGGGCGGGCGGACGACGTGCATGACCTCAAGGCGTGGAAGCTGATCGACGACGCAGGCATGCGCGGTGCCCGCCGCGGCGGCGCCATGATGAGCGAGAAGCATTCGAACTTCCTCGTCAACGTGGGCGGCGCGACGGCGGCGGAGCTTGAAGGATTGGGCGAGGAGGTCCGGAAAAACGTTTTGCAACACTCCGGCATCTTGTTAGAGTGGGAGATCATGAGGGTCGGCGAACCGGCCCCTGAATAATGAAAAATCCGGGGAAATCCCGGGGACGAGGCAGAAGTGGCGGGCGGGTCGAGCAGGACAAGCCCTCACGTGGCGGTACTGATGGGCGGCCCCTCCGCGGAGCGCGAGGTGTCGCTCTCGACCGGGCGCGGTTGCGCCCAGGCACTGCGTGAGGCGGGATATCGCGTGACCGAAGTCGATGCCGGGGTGGACCTGGCGGATCGTCTTCGTGCGCTTGCGCCCGACGTCTGTTTCAACGCCTTGCATGGCCGCTGGGGCGAGGATGGCTGCGTTCAGGGCCTGCTGGAATGGATCCGGATGGCCTATACGCATTCGGGCGTGCTGGCCTCGGCACTGGCGATGGACAAGACCCGCGCGAAGGCGGCTTTCCGGGCCGCAGGGCTTCCGGTCGTCGAAAGCGTCCTGGCCGCCAAGGAAGTTGTGCGCGCCCACCATGTGATGGACCCGCCCTATGTCGTGAAACCGAACAACGAAGGGTCTTCCGTCGGGGTTTACATCGTCGCCGACCGCGCGAATGCGCCGCCGCAACTGTCCGACGACATGCCGGATGTCGTGATGGTCGAAACCTACGCCCCGGGGCGCGAACTCACGACGACCGTGATGGGAGATCGGGCCCTGACGGTGACCGACATCCTGACCGACGGGTGGTACGACTACGCCGCGAAATACTCGGCAGGCGGATCGCGCCATGTCGTTCCAGCCGAGGTGCCGCAGGAGATCTTCGACGCCTGCATGGACTATGCGCTGCGTGCACACCGTGCCTTGGGCTGCCGGGGCGTCAGCCGGACGGATTTCCGCTGGGACGAGACGCGGGGCCTCGACGGGCTGATCCTGCTGGAGACGAACACGCAGCCGGGGATGACGCCCACCTCTCTCGCGCCGGAACAGGCGGCGCACCTGGGAATGTCCTTTCCGGACCTGTGCCGCTGGATGGTCGAGGACGCGTCATGCGACCGATGACCCCAGGACCCCGCAAAGAACCCCCGCTTACGGGGCACAGGCCGAAGCCGCAGGGTGGGGTCGAGCCGCCGCTGACCGCTAGCCGGATGCAGGGCCAGAAGACCGGGGGTCCGCGTGCGGCCGCTGTTCCGCCCGCCGTCACCCGGACCGCGGCGCCGCACTCCGATCCGGGGCTGCAGCGACCGGCCACGGCGCAGCCTCGGCCCGCCGAGGCGCGATCCGCGGCTGACGCCGACTTCTGGCTGTCCGCCTGGCAGGATCAGGCCACCGTGCCCGTCGCAGAAGCAAGAGGTGACGCCCCAGTAGTGTCCGTAACGCCCCGACGCGTTGTGGCGGAGGGAGCCGCTCGCCCCCGTCCGGCACCCGTGGCGCGGGCGGAGGCAATGGATGATGGTGCCATGCATCCTTCATCCGGCTGGGCAAAGGCCGCCGCCGCGACTCTCTTCCGCCCGGCGTTCCGTCCGCGCCGCCACGTCCAGCCACCACGCGACCCGGCGCCGTCGCGGCTGAGCTACCGCATGCATCGGCTGTGGCTGACGCCGATCTATCGCTCGCTCTTCCGTGTGGGTATGCCGGGTTTTGCGGCGGCTTTTGCGGTCGGGCTGTATCTGTCGGACGACGGCCGCCGCGCCGCTCTGGCGGAGACCGGAGCCGGCATGGTGCGGTCCATCCAGGAGCGGCCCGAGTTCATGGTGAACCTGATGGCAATCGAAGGCGCCTCGCCCGAGTTGGCCGAGGCGATCCGGCTGGTCCTGCCCGTCGATTTCCCGGTGTCGTCCTTCGACCTGGACCTCGAGACGATGCGCGCGACGGTGGCCGAGCTTGACGCCGTCGCAGCGGCCGACCTGCGGATTCGGCCGGGGGGCATCCTCGAGGTCGCGATAGACGAACGCGTGCCGGCGATCATCTGGCGCGCGCCCGACGGGCTGATGCTGCTCGATGCGACAGGCCGCCGGGTCGGCCCGATCGACAGCCGGCTCGACCGGCCCGACCTGCCGGTGATCGCAGGCGACGGGGCCGACCAGGCTGTGCCCGAGGCTCTGAAGCTGATCGATGCTGCGGCGCCCGTTGCGCCGCGCCTGCGCGGGCTGGTTCGCATGGGCGAGAGACGGTGGGACGTCGTGCTGGACCGTGGCCAGCGCATCCTTCTGCCGGAGTCGGGCGCGCTGACTGCGCTGGAACGGGTGATGGCGCTTGCCGAGGCGGACGAGATGCTCGACCGCGATGTGACCGTCATCGACATGAGATACGGCGCGCGCCCCACGCTGCGCCTTTCGCCGCAGGCGCTGGAGGCGCTGCGCGGCCAGGCTGTTGAAACCGGAGCGACCAACGGATGACCGACCTCTACCAGTCCCAGCGGGCGATGCGGCGGATGCGCAAGGCCGCGCTCGACCGACGTGTAATCGCAATTCTCGACGTGGGTTCGTCGAAGATCGCCTGCCTCGTCCTGCGGTTCGACGGGCCGGACCTTCTGCGCGGCGAAGACGGCATGGGCTCGCTGGCCGGTCAGACGTCCTTCCGTGTGATCGGCGCGGCCACCACCCGGTCGCGCGGAGTCCGCTTCGGCGAGGTCGATGCCATGCAGGAGACCGAGCGCGCGATCCGCACCGCCGTGCAGGCGGCGCAGAAGATGGCGAATGTCCGGGTCGATCATGTCATTGCCTGTTTCGCGGGCGCCCGGCCCCGGTCCTACGGCCTGGCCGGCATGGTCGAGGTCACGGACGGCACCGTGACCGAAACCGATATCGCGCGCGCCCTGGCGGCCTGTGACGTGCCTGACCTCGGGCAGGGTCGCGAGGTGCTGCACGCGCAGCCCGTGAACTTTGCGCTGGACCACCGCACCGGCATGGGAGACCCGCGCGGCCAGATCGGCAACAAGCTGTCGGTCGACATGCATCTTCTTTCGGTCGAGGCCTCGGCGATCCAGAACCTGTTGTTCTGCATCCAGCGCTGCGACCTCGAGCTGGCCGGCCTTGCCTCCTCCGCCTATGTCTCGGGCATATCGAGCCTGGTCGAGGACGAACAGGAACTGGGCGCGGCCTGCATCGACATGGGCGGCGGCACCACGGGCCTGTCGCTGTTCATCAAGAAACACATGATCTTCGCCGACACCGTGCGTCTGGGCGGCGATCACATCACCTCGGACATCTCCAAGGGTCTTCAGGTTCCGTTCGCGCAGGCCGAGCGGATCAAGACCTTCCACGGCGGGGTCGTTGCCACGGGGATGGATGACCGCGAGATGATCGAGATGGAAAGCGAGACCGGCGATTGGGACCGTGACCGTCGCCGCGTAAGCCGGTCGGAGCTGATCGGGATCATGCGTCCGCGGGTCGAGGAGATCCTGGAGGAAGTCCGCGCGCGTCTGGATGCGGCGGGCTTCGACCACCTCCCGTCCCGGTCGATCGTCCTGACCGGCGGGGCGAGCCAGATCCCCGGGCTTGACGGATTGGCCAGCCGGGTTCTCGGCCATCCGGTGCGGCTGGGCCGACCACTTCGTGTCCAGGGCTTGCCACAGGCTGCAACGGGCCCGGGATTCGCAGCCGCCGTGGGCCTGTGCCTGTTCGCGGCGAATCCCCAGGACGAATGGTGGGATTTCGAGATTCCCGCCGAAAGCTACCCTGCGCGCAGCCTCAAGAGAGCGGTCAAATGGTTCAAGGACAACTGGTGACCCCCACAGGTTGCGTGCGATGGCGAAATCCCGCTGAGAGGCTGCGAGACCATGCCATATTTTGTAGCGTTTCGAAGGATTCTTCGTGACCTCACGGCGGTCTGTGGATAAGATCGAAAGAATTTCAAAGCCGGCGGCGTAATGAACGCCGGGTGACCATACAGGCGGACAGACACATGGCACTCAACCTCACCCTGCCCAGTTCGGGACACGAAGAGCTCAAGCCCCGCATCACGGTTTTCGGTGTGGGCGGCGCCGGCGGCAATGCCGTCAACAACATGATCGAGAAAGAGCTTCAGGGGGTCGAGTTCGTGGTGGCGAACACCGATGCCCAGGCGCTTCAGCAAAGCCGGGCCGGCACGCGCATCCAGATGGGCGTGAAAGTCACCGAGGGTCTGGGCGCAGGCGCACGACCCGCCGTGGGCGCAGCCGCCGCCGAAGAGACGATCGAAGAGATCGTGGACAAGCTCGCCGGCGCGCACATGTGCTTCATCACCGCTGGCATGGGGGGCGGCACCGGCACCGGCGCTGCCCCGATCATCGCCCAGGCCGCGCGGGAACTGGGTGTCCTGACCGTGGGTGTCGTGACCAAGCCCTTCCAGTTCGAAGGCGCCAAGCGCATGCGGCAGGCCGAGGAAGGGGTCGAGGCGCTGCAACGCGTGGTCGACACGCTGATCGTCATTCCGAACCAGAACCTGTTCCGCCTGGCGAACGAGAAGACGACCTTCACCGAGGCTTTCGCCATGGCCGACGACGTCCTCTACCAGGGCGTGAAGGGCGTCACGGACCTGATGGTGAGGCCGGGTCTGATCAACCTCGACTTCGCCGACGTCCGCGCGGTGATGGACGAGATGGGCAAGGCCATGATGGGCACCGGCGAGGCCTCGGGCGAAGATCGCGCGATCCAGGCCGCCGAAAAGGCGATCGCCAACCCGCTGCTCGACGAGATCAGCCTTCGCGGCGCCCGCGGTGTCCTGATCAACATCACCGGCGGCTATGACCTCACGCTGTTCGAACTCGACGAGGCGGCAAACCGTATCCGCGAGGAAGTGGACCCCGACGCCAACATCATCGTCGGCTCGACGCTGGACGACGGCATGGAGGGTGTCATGCGCGTCTCGGTCGTCGCGACCGGGATCGACGCGGCCCCCGCGACCGCCGAGGTGCCGAAGCCGCGCCGCGCCGGCTCACAATCGGCCACGGTGACTGCGCGCCCCGCGCCCGAGCCCGCCCCGGCGCCCCAGCCGGCCCACGTGCCCGAAGCTGCCGAAGAAGAGCCGTCGCTCTTCACGCGCCCGGCTGAGCCGGTCGAGGAACCGGCGATCGAGGAAACGGACGACCTGCCTGCCCCGGCCTACCGTCACGCGGCCGAGGCGCGGCCGGAAGAAACGCCGACCCATGCGCCCGAAACCTACGCGGCGCCGCAGACGGCTCCGCGTCCGGGGATGCCTTCGCCCGAGACGCTCCAGCGCCTTCAGGCGGCCGTCAACAAGGTGCCCACGCGTGCGCCGATGCAGTCCGCCGCCCGGCCCCAGCCTGCGCCCCAGCCGCAGCCTGAGCGGTCGCGCTTCGGGATCAATACGCTGATCAACCGGATGACCGGCGGACACGGAACCGAGGCCGATCGTGCGGCGCCGCGCCCGCAGCCGGCGATCCAGGCCGGATACAATCGGCCCCCCGTTGCCGAGCCGGAAGCCGATCCCGATCACGAGCGGATCGAGATTCCGGCCTTCCTGCGGCGCCAGGCGAACTGACGCTGCGTCACGTTTTGTCATCGAGGGCCGGGGCAACCCGGCCCTTATGCTTTTGAAAACATGTGTCTTTCGGCGTTCTGGCCGAGTGTTGGCGGAAACCTGCGCAACGTCTCGAGCCATTGTTTCACAAAGTTGCAAAGTTTGAGTTGTTGATCGACTCCCCCGTCGTTAACTCCCAATCAGCCAAAAGGGCCGCCGATCCGAGCGCCCAAGCATTGAGGGTTCCCGTGCAGACGACCGTCAAATCAGCGATCACGTTTTCCGGTGTCGGGTTGCACTCCGGCGCCCGGGTCAACGTGACCGTCCATCCGGCTGCCGCGAACTTCGGCATCTGGTTTCGCCGGTCCGATGTGACCGGGCGGGACAACATGGTGCCCGCGCGCTACGACGCGGTTCAGGAAAAACCGCTCTGCACCCGCATCGTGAACCGGGCGGGGGTGGAGGTGCTGACCATCGAACACATCATGGCGGCGCTTTACGGCTGCGGGATCTACAACGCGATCGTCGAGGTCGATGGACCTGAGATGCCGGTACTCGACGGGTCATCCGCCCCCTTCGTTGCGGCCTTCCTGGCTCGGGGAGTGCGCCGGCAATCGGCGCCGCTGCACGCAATCAAGATGGTCCAGCCGATCAGCGTCGAGGCGAATGGCGCCGTGGCGACCCTCTCGCCGGCCGAAACTCTGGAGATCGATTTCTCGATCGACTTCGAAGACCGCGCCATCGGGGCGCAATCGAAGCGGCTTGAAATGTCGAACGGCACCTTCGTGCGCGAGCTGTCGGACTGCCGCACCTTCTGCCGCAAGGCCGACATCGACATGATGCATGCGCAGGGCCTTGCCCTGGGCGGTAGCTATGATAACGCCGTTGTCGTCGATGGCGACCGCGTGCTCAGCCCGGGCGGCCTGCGGCGCCGGGACGAGGCGGTTCGGCACAAGATGCTCGATGCGCTGGGTGACCTCGCGCTGGCGGGAATGCCAATTCTCGGCCGCTACACCGGCGTACGGGCGGGTCATGCGCTGACCAACCGGTTGCTCCACAAGCTGTTCGCAACGCCGTCGGCCTACCGTATCGTCACGCTGGCCCCCGATCAGGTCGAACGTCTTCCCGGCGCTGGACTGGACCGCGCCGACCACCGGGCGCTTGCCTGAACCTCCTGGCTGCGATAGGCGTTTTGCGCCCGGCAGCCGGCTGTGCTACGAACCGGGCAAACGACTTCGGGAAAGCGGGACGGGCAGCAGGCATGATAGGCGGTCGGACAGCGGGACGCGTGATCGGTGCCGGCGCGCTTGCGCTGCTTCTTGCAGCATGTGGCGGCAACCGCGAAGTGCCGCTGGAGAATTTCTCGGCTCAGGAAATCTATGCACGGGGCGAGGCTGAACTGGCCGCCTCGGATCCGGAGGAGGCGGCGCGATTCTTCGGCGAGGTCGAGCGCCTTTACCCCTATTCCGAATGGGCCAAGCGCGCGCTCATCATGCAGGCCGCGTCCTTCCACGCCGCGCGCGACTACGAGAACAGCCGCGCCACCGCACAGCGCTACATCGACTTCTACCCGGCCGACGACGATGCCGCCTATGCTCAGTATCTTCTGGCGCTCAGCTACTACGATCAGATCGACGATGTGGGCCGCGACCAGGGGGTGACGTTCCAGGCGCTCCAGGCGCTGCGCGCCGTGATCGAACGCTATCCGGACAGCGAATATGCGCGGTCCTCGATTCTCAAGTTCGACCTGGCCTTCGACCACCTGGCCGCGAAGGAAATGGAGATCGGGCGGTATTACATCAAGCGGGGCCACTATGCGGCGGCCATCAACCGCTTCCGCGTCGTGGTCGAACAGTTCCAGACCACGACCCACACGCCCGAGGCTCTGCACCGCCTTGTCGAGGCCTATCTGGCCCTTGGCCTGACGGACGATGCGCAGACCGCGGCTGCGATCCTGGGCTACAACTTCCAGTCGAGCCCGTTCTACCAGGACAGCTACGCACTTCTGGCGGGCCGGGGCTTGGAACCCGAGCCACGCGGCGAAGGCTGGTTGAGACAGGTCTATCGCCAGGTCATCCGGGGCGAATGGCTCTGACGCAGGTCGGGCCATGCTGAAGCACCTCGACATCCGCGACATGCTGCTGATCGAGCGGTTGACGCTCGACTTCCAGCCCGGCCTGAACGTCCTGACGGGCGAGACCGGGGCGGGCAAGTCCATTCTGCTCGACTGCCTGGGCTTCGTCCTTGGCTGGCGCGGGCGCGCCGAGTTGGTCCGCCAGGGCGCCGATCTGGGCGAGGTAGCGGCTGTCTTCGACCTGCCTGCCGGCCACGCCGCGCGCGGCGTGCTGGCCGAAGCCGGCCTGCCCGAGGGCAACGAACTGATCCTGCGCCGCACGAACACGCCGGACGGGCGCAAGACAGCCTGGGTGAACGATCGACGCGCTTCGGGCGAAGTGCTCAGGGCGCTTGCCGACACGCTGGTCGAACTGCACGGGCAGCACGATGACCGTGGCCTTCTGGACCCACGCGGGCACCGCCGGCTGCTGGATGCCTTCGCCGGCGCGGAAGCGGCCCTTGAGACCACGCGGGGTGCCTGGGCAGCTCGGCGCGAGGCCGCCCGCCGCCTGTCCGAGGCTGAGGCCGACCTTGCCGCCGCCCGCGCGGAGGAGGATTTCCTTCGCCACGCTGTCGGCGAGCTGGATGCACTGAACCCTTTACCGGGCGAGGATGCCGAGTTGGACGCCCGCCGTCGCGTCATGCAGGGGGCCGAGCGTATCCGCGAGGATATTGCACGCGCGCACGCCGCCCTGGGCGCCGAGGGGGCGGAGGGTCTGCTGATCGACGCGGTCCGCAGGCTCGAGCTTGCCGCCGACCGCGCTGAAGGGCGGCTCGATGCCCCGCTGGCCGCGCTTGGGCGCGCGATCACCGAGTTGGGCGAGGCGGAACGCGGCGTCGGCGATTGCCTCGATGCGCTCGACTTCGACCCACGCGAACTGGAACGGGTGGAGGAGCGGTTGTTCGCGATCCGGGGCATCGCCCGCAAGCATGGCGTCATGCCCGACGACCTGGGCGCCTTCGCCGAGGATCTGCGCCAGCGCCTCGCCTCGCTGGACCGAAGCGCGCAGAACATGGGCGCGCTCAAGGCGGCGCTTGACGCTGCCGAAGCGGCCTACGACCGCGCTGCGACCGCGCTGACGGCGCTCCGGCGCGAGGCGGCTGGCCGGCTCGACAGCGCCATGGCAGCCGAGCTTGCACCGCTCAAGATGGAGCGGGCTGTGTTCTCGACCGGCATCGAGGCGGACAGCCCGGGTCCCGAAGGGCGCGACGCCGTGTCCTTCACGGTCGCCACCAACCCCGGTGCACCGCCCGGGCCGCTGGCACGGATCGCCTCGTGCGGTGAGCTGTCGCGCTTCCTTCTGGCGCTCAAGGTCTGCCTGAGCCGCGGGTCGGAGGCGTTGACGCTGATCTTCGACGAAATCGACCGCGGGGTGGGCGGTGCGACTGCGGACGCCGTGGGCCGCCGTCTGGCTCGTCTGGCGGAAGGTGCGCAGGTTCTGGTCGTCACCCATTCGCCGCAGGTCGCGGCCCGAGGGGCGCACCACTGGCGGGTCGAGAAGCGGGTAGAGAGCGGGGCGACGACCTCTACCGTCGTCGCACTGGGCGAGGGCGAGAGGGAGGATGAGATCGCCCGCATGATCTCGGGCGACCGCGTCACGGACGAGGCCCGCGCCGCCGCGCGTGCCCTTCTCGACGGCTGAGTGCCCAACAGCGCGCCGGGGTGGATGCCGCGCCGAGCTTGACGTATCAAGGACTTGCGGAGCCCTTCTGCGCTCCGATCCGGACGAGGCGGACAGACAGTTGGCCGGCCCTATCGTGAGAACGCTTGCTGCCGCCCGGGCCGAGGTTCGGCGCGGTTGGCGGATCATTCTGGCGCGGGGCCCGAGCCAGGTGCAGTTCTGGTTTATGGCACTTGGGATCGGAGTCGCCGCAGGTAGCGCCGCACTGGCCTTCCGCAAGGGGATCGAGTGGCTGCAACTGGCGCTATACGGCGCGGACGAACGCACACTCGCAACCCATGCCGCGGCGCTGCCCTGGTGGTGGGTGGTCGCCTTGCCGGCGGTCGGAGGGCTGATCGTCGGGCTGATCCTGCATCGCTTCACGCCCGATGGACGCGTGCGCGCGGTCGCGGATGTGATCGAAGGCGCCGCCCTGCGCGACGGACGGGTGGAGATGCGCGCGGGCCTCGCCTCGGCCGCGGCGTCGCTGCTCACGCTGGGGTCTGGCGGGTCCTCGGGGCGCGAAGGGCCGGTGGTCCATCTGGCAGGCGTGATCTCGACCTGGGTGTCCGAGCGCATCCGGGCCGATGGTGTGACGGGACGCGACCTGTTGGGCTGCGCCGTGGCGGCGGCCGTCTCGGCCTCGTTCAACGCGCCCATCGCCGGGGCGATCTTCGCGCTGGAGGTCGTGCTACGCCATTTTGCGGTCCATTCCTTCGCACCCATCGCCATCGCCTCGGTCGCGGGGACAGTGATCAACCGTCTCGAATACGGCGGCATGACCGAATTCATGCTGCGAGAACCGGGCACTCTGGCCTTCTACCGCGAGCTTCCGGCTTTTCTGCTTCTGGGCCTCGTCTCGGGGCTGGTGGCGGTGGCGTTGATGAAGGCGATCTTCTGGGCGGACGATTTCGGAAACTTCGTGCAGCGCCGGACCGGCATCCCGCGGTGGCTGCGCCCTGCGATGGCGGGCCTTCTTGTTGGCGCGATTGCAGTTCCGTTCCCGCACGTGATCGGCGTGGGCTACGAGACAACCTCGCGCGCGCTGACCGGCGGGATGCTGTTTCGCGAGGCCGTCGTGCTGGCGGTGATGAAGACGACTGCTGTCGCGATCACGCTGGGCGGGCGGATGGGGGGAGGGGTCTTTTCGCCCTCCCTCGTCATCGGGGCGCTGTCGGGACTGGCGTTCGGTCTGGTCGCGACGCAGGTCTTCCCCGACTTCTCCGGCTCGGTCGAGCTTTACGCGCTGGCAGGCATGGGAGCGGTGTCGGCCGCTGTTCTGGGTGCCCCGATCTCCACTACACTGATCGTCTTCGAACTGACCGGCGACTGGCAGACGGGCCTTGCCGTGATGACTGCGGTGTCGCTGTCCACGGCGCTGGCATCGCGGCTGGTGCACCGGTCGTTCTTCCTGACCCAGCTCGAACGGCGCAAGCTTCGCGTCGCGGCAGGTCCGCAGCGTTGGTTGCTGGGGACAATCCCCGTCGCGCGCCTGATGCGGGAGCCGCCCGAAGACATTCTGCCCGAGGCCGAGGCCCTGCGCGCGCGCGGCCTCTGGCTGACGCGGCAGGCCACTCTGGAACTTGCGATGCCGGTCTTCGAACGTTCGGGGCAGCCCATGCTTCCCGTCGTCGACCCGACCCTTGGTGAGGGAGGCAAGATCGTCGGACTTCTGCACGAAGTCGACGCGCTCAGGGCCTACAACCGCGCGCTGTCGGCGACGGCCGCCGAGGAACATTCCTGAGGGCTGGAACGGCCAGCGCGCCGGACGGGATCACTCGGCGAACTGGTCGTAGGCCTCAAGCGCGCGGGCGCCGTACATGTAGGCCGGTCCGCCCCCCATGTACATCGTGACCGAGATCGTCTCGGCGACCTCCGCACGCGTTGCCCCGGCGCGGACAGCCGCCTTGACGTGGAACCCGATGCAGTCATTGCACTGACGAATGATGCCGATCGCCAGGCACATCAGCTCCTTTTCCTTCACCGAAAGGGCACCTTCGCCCATCGCGGCACGCGCCATGCCGGCAAAGCCTGCGGTGGTTTCGGGCGCGAGGTCGCGGTATGCAGAAAGGTTGCGGTTGGCCTCGGCAAGGTAGGCTTTCCAGTCCATGAAGAAGGGCTCCTGGCAGTGTGTCAGGAGCCCTTGTACGTGCTTTGTGGCCTCGTGCCTTGAGGCGGATCAAGCCAGCATGGCGATCGGGTTCTCCAGGTGATCCACGATCTTCTGGAGAAGCTCCGCACCCAGCGCCCCGTCGATCACGCGGTGGTCGACCGACAGCGTCACGGACATCACGGTCGCCACCTCGATCTCGCCAGCGGCGTTCACCACTGGCTTTTTCACACCCGCGCCGACGGCCAGGATACCGCCATGGGGCGGGTTTATCACCGCGTCGAAGTTGTCGATGCCGAACATCCCGAGGTTCGAGATGGCGAAGCTCCCGCCCTGGTATTCGTGGGGGGCGAGCTTGCGGTCACGTGCGCGTCTGGCAAGGTCCTTCATCTCGGCCGAGAGAGCCGAGATCGACTTCATGTCGGCGTCACGAAGCACAGGCGTGAACAGGCCGCCCTCGACGGCGACGGCCACCGCAACGTCCGACGGCTTGAGCTTCAGGATGCGGTCGCCTGCCCATACGGCATTTGCGGCCGGGACCTCCTGCAACGCAAGGGCGCAGGCCTTGATGATGAAGTCGTTGACGCTGAGCTTCACGCCGCGCGACTCGAGCTTCGCGTTCAACTCGCCCCGGAAGGCCAGAAGCGCGTCCAGCCTGATGTCGCGGCGGAGGTAGAAGTGCGGGATCGTCTGCTTGGCCTCGGTCAGGCGCGCGGCAATCGTCTTGCGCATGCCGTCGAGCTTCACTTCCTCGTAATTGCGGTCGGCATACATCTTCAGCACCGTCTCGGTCGACGGTCCGGCAGCCACTGCGGCCGGCGCAGCGGCGCCCGGGGCGGCGGGTGCCGGAGAAGCTGCGGTTGCTGGGGCTGCGGCGGCCTTGGTGCCGGGCTTGGCGCTTTCCACATCGGCCTTCACGATCCGTCCATGCGGGCCCGAGCCCGACAGCGCAGCCAGATCGATACCCCTTTCCTTGGCGATCCGCCGTGCGAGCGGCGTTGCGAAGATGCGCCCCCCCTCGGCCGGCTTGGGTGCGGCGGGTGCAGGGGTGGCGGGCGCCGTGGCCGCTGCGGCGGGTGCCGGAGCTGCGGGGGCCTCCTCCTTCGGTGCTGCCTTGGGGGCAGGGACGTCGCCCAACTCCTCACCTTCCTCGACCAGGACGGCGATGGGGGTGTTGACCTTCACGCCCTCGGTGCCTTCGGCGACGAGGATCTTGCCTACCGTGCCTACCGTGCCCGCCTCGAATTCCATCGTGGCCTTGTCGGTCTCGATCTCGGCGATGATCTGGCCGGAGGTGACCGTGTCGCCCTCCTTGACCAGCCACTTCGCGAGTGTGCCTTCCTCCATCGTGGGCGATAGCGCGGGCATCAGGATTTCGGTTGCCATGACGCGTTTCCCCTCAGCGGTAGGTGACTTGATGCACGGCGTCGATGACCTCTTTCGTGGTCACCAGTGCCAGCTTCTCGAGGTTTGCCGCATAGGGCATCGGCACGTCCTTGCCCGTGCAGTTCAGGACCGGCGCGTCGAGGTAATCGAAGGCGTGGGTCATGATGTAGGCCGACAGATGGTTGCCGATCGAGCAGACGGGGAACCCTTCCTCAACGGTAACGCAGCGGTTGGTCTTCTTCACGGACTCGATGATCGTGTCGTAGTCCATCGGGCGCAAAGTCCTGAGGTCGATGACCTCGGCGCTGATCCCGTCCTTGGCCAGTGCGTCCGCGGCTTCCAGCGCATAGGTCATGCCGATTCCGAAGCTGATGATGGTGACATCCGTCCCCTCGCGCCAGATCCGGGCCTTGCCGAAGGGGATCGTCAGATCCTCGACCTGCGGCACCTCGAACGACCGGCCATAAAGGATCTCGTTCTCGAGGAAGATCACCGGGTTCGGATCGCGGATGGCGGACTTCAGCAGGCCCTTGGCGTCGGCGGCCGAATAGGGCTGGACGACCTTGAGGCCGGGAATGTGGGAATACCATGCCGCGTAGTCCTGGCTATGCTGGGCCGCCACGCGGGCGGCGGCGCCGTTCGGGCCGCGGAAGACGATCGGGCTGCCCATCTGGCCCCCGGACATGTAGAGCGTCTTGGCCGCCGAGTTGATGATTTGGTCGATCGCCTGCATGGCGAAGTTGAAAGTCATGAACTCGACGATTGGCCGAAGGCCGCCCCACGACGCGCCGACCCCGATGCCGGCGAAGCCGTGCTCGGTGATCGGCGTATCGATCACCCGCTTGGCGCCGAACTCGTCGAGAAGCCCCTGGCTGATCTTGTAGGCGCCCTGATATTCGCCGACTTCCTCGCCCATCAGGAAGACGTTCGGGTCGCGTCGCATCTCCTCGGCCATCGCCTCGCGCAGCGCCTCGCGCACCGTCATGGTCTTCATCTCGGCGTCGGCCGGCCAGTCGGGTGCAAGCTCGCGTGCCGCCTTCGGCTCGGCCGGGGCGGGGTGCGACATGCCGGCCGAGGGCTGGTCCTCGGAACTCTGCGCCTTGTCGGCCGGGGCAGGCTGCTGGGACTGCGACGCGTCGATCTGGGCGTCGTCCGCGCTTTCGCCTTCCTCGACCAGCACGGCGATGGGGGTGTTGACCTTCACGCCCTCGGTGCCTTCGGCGACGAGGATCTTGCCTATCGTGCCTTCATCGACCGCCTCGAATTCCATCGTGGCCTTGTCGGTCTCGATCTCGGCGATGATCTGGCCGGACTTTACGGTGTCACCTTCCTTGACCAGCCACTTGGCCAGCGTGCCTTCTTCCATCGTGGGCGACAGCGCGGGCATCAGAACTTGGGTTGCCATCTCTTTCGTCCCCCCTCAGGCGTAGATATCGGTCCAGAGCTCGTCCAACGCGGGCTCGGGACTTTCCTTTGCAAACTCGGCCGCCTCGTTCACGATTTCCTTGATCTTCTTGTCGATCGCCTTCAGGTCTTCCTCGGTCGCATGCTTGCCCGTCAGCAGCATCTGGCGGATGCCCTCGATCGGGTCGCGTTCGCTGCGCATCTTGTCGACCTCGTCGCGGGTCCGGTACTTGGCCGGGTCGGACATCGAATGCCCGCGGTAGCGGTAGGTCATGACTTCGAGAATGTAGGGGCCCTTTCCGGCGCGGCAGTGTGCCACCGCCTTGTCACCCGCGGCCTTCACGGCCAGCACATCCATCCCGTCGACCTGTTCGCCCGGAATGCCGTAGGCGACGCCGCGCTCGTAAAGCGTCTTCGATTTCGTCGAACGCTTTACACTGGTGCCCATGGCGTACTGGTTGTTCTCGATCACGAAGATGACCGGCAGGTCCCAAAGCTCGGCCATGTTGTAGGTTTCGTAGACCTGGCCCTGGTTCGCGGCGCCGTCGCCGAAATAGGTGAAAGTCACGCGGCCGTTTCCGAGATACTTGTCGGCGAAGGCCAGACCCGCGCCCAGCGGCACCTGCGCGCCGACGATCCCGTGGCCGCCGTAGAAGTGGCGGTCCTTCGAGAACATGTGCATCGAGCCGCCCTTGCCCTTGGAATAGCCGCCCTCGCGCCCGGTCAGTTCCGCCATCACGCCCTTTGGGTCCATCCCGCAAGCCAGCATGTGCCCGTGATCGCGGTAGGAGGTGATGCGCTTGTCGCCCTCTTCCGCCGCTGCCTCAAGGCCCACGACCACCGCTTCCTGGCCGATGTAGAGGTGGCAGAACCCGCCGATCAGCCCCATGCCGTAGAGTTGACCGGCCTTCTCCTCGAATCGCCGGATCAACAGCATCTCGCGGTAGTAGGTCAGCAACTCTTCCTTCGAAACGTTTGGTTTCTCAGGAGTTTTCTTCTCGGCCATCGCGGATGCCCTCCCGGCTCGGCTGGAATAGTTTAGTATTAAACGATCAATAGCAAAGCGGGCCACACGATGCGAGGGGGAATTTCCCCAAGGTCAGCGGATGGCAGGCATGCGTTTTCGGAAGGCCGGGTCGGACGGAGTCTAGCGGATCACGATCTCGTCCGGGCGGATCATGCCCAGCACCTCGCGCGCGCGCTGGTCCAGTAGGTCGAGGTCGAGGTACTGGTCCGACAGCCTTCGGGTCAGATTCTCCATCCGCGCGACGTCCGCCTTGAGCGTATCCAGTTCGCGCTCAAGCTGCGCGCGCTCGGCCTCGATCTGCACGCGGCGGAACAGACCATAGTCGCCCTGTACGGCGGCGAAGGTAAAATAGGTCCCGGCCAGAAGAGCCAAAGTGAAGTATGCGGCCATGCCCAGGTCGGGCCGGGTGCGGGGGACGTTCATGCTCTGCCTCATTCTGCCGCCTCTGACGGGCGTGCTGGCGCGCAGTCTTGCACAGGTGATTCGCGAAGTGAATCCCCAATGTCGATCGCCTTGGGCTACAATCGGGGCGGGAGGAGACCCCATGCTCCATGACGACCATATCGACAATCAGCCCGGCGCCCCGCCGCTTCGCAACCTGTGGCGCGCCGACCGTCCCCTGCGCGAGGCGGCCGCGGTGGCCAGGGCCGACGCTGACTGTCTCGATGCCTACGGGGCCGCGCTGGCCTCGCCTGAGACGGCCGGCGCCGCTCGCGGTGCCGAACGCCACCGTCCCGAACTGGTGCGTTTCGACCGGACCGGCGCCCGCGTGGACCGGGTGGAGTTCCATCCCGGCTACCACGCGCTCCTCGCCCTGGGGCTTGGGGCAGGCTACGCCTCGGGGCCGTGGACGGGCGGGCGGCACGCGACGCACGCTGCGATGGTCTATCTGCATTCGCAGGTCGAGCCCGGGACCTGCTGCCCCATGACGATGACCTACGCCGCCTGGCCCGCGCTGGGCGTCGACCCCGCTCTGGCGGAACGCTGGAGACCGCTGATCGCAGCGGGCCGCTACGACCCGTCCGATGCCCCCGCCGCGGCCAAGTCCGCGGCAACGATCGGCATGGCGATGACGGAACGGCAGGGCGGATCGGACCTGCGCGCGAACGTCACACGGGCCGAGTCCGCGGACGGGGCCTGGTGCCTTCATGGACACAAGTGGTTCTGTTCCGCACCGATGTCCGACGCCTTCCTGACGCTGGCCCAGGCACCTGGTGGGCTGACCTGCTTCCTCGTGCCGCGACGTCTGCCGGATGGCCGGATGAACGCGATCCACCTGATCTTCGAACAGGACAAGCTGGGGAACCGCGCCAACGCCTCGGCCGAGATCGAATACCACGGCGCCTTCGCCGAGCGTCTGGGCGAGGAGGGCAGGGGAATCGCCACGATCCTCGACATGGTCCACCACACGAGGCTCGACACCGCGCTCGCCCCCGCCGGACTGATGCGCGCCGCGCTCGCCGAGGCCTGGCACTGGTGCGCCCACCGCAGCGTCTTCCAGCGCCGCTTGATCGACCAGTCGCTAATGGCGCGCGTGCTGGCGGACCTCGCGTTGGACCTCGAAGGCGTGGTGGCGCTGGGATTCCGCACGGCACGGGCCTTCGACGGCACGGGCGACGACGACGCGCTGCGTGCCCGGCTTCTGGTCGCGATCGCGAAATACCACGCCAACAAGCTTGCCCCCCGTGTCATCGCCGAGGCGATGGAGGCACTTGGCGGGATGGGCTATGTCGAGGACACGCCTCTGCCCATGCTCTATCGCGAGGCGCCGCTGAACGGGATCTGGGAAGGGTCCGGCAACGTGATCTGCCTTGACGTTCTAAGGACGATCTCGCGGTTTCCACGCGCTTCCGAACTGCTACGGGACGATCTTGCGGCGACGCGGGGCCTTTCGGCCGCCTATGATGCTGCGGTGACGGATTTCGACGCGCGCTGGTCGTCCGCCGTCGATCCGGCAGAGGCGCGCGCCTTCGTCGAACGCGCTGCGCTTCTGCTGTCGGTGGCCGCGCTGGCCACGACCGCGCCCGACATTGCGGCGATCTACGCCGAGACCCGTCTGGGACAGCGTGGCGCCATGCCGGGCGCGTTGGGGCGGTTCGACGAGACGGCGGTGCTCGACCGTCTCGCCCCGGCTGAATAGGGGGTCAGAGCCCGGCGTCCGCCAGAAGCCGTGCGGCCTCGTCCCGTGGCGCGGCGAGGGGCGCACGGTCCTCGCCGGGGAAGAAGCGGGCGCGCGTCGCCGTCGGCATCGGCCGCGGCGCGGCGATCACGACGCGTGGACCGGTCCGCACCGTCTCGGCCTGCCAGCTGCGGGCCAGGGCCATCTGGGCGGCCTTCGTCGCCCCGTAGGCGCCGAAGAACTTTTCGCCTGCGCGCGGATCGTCGAAGAACATGGCCGTCCCCGCCGGCGCCGCGCGCAGGAGCGGTTCGACGAAGGGGATCAGGACGCCAGTAGCGCGGGCGTTGATCGTCAGCGACTTGTCCCAATCCTTGATGTCCACGTGTCCGGCGGGCGCAAGCGGCGCAGCATGGACAGCGGCATGAGCCCAAAGGTCGACGCGCCCCCAGCGATCGAAGACCCCGCGGCAGAGCGTGCGCATCGCGTCGTCGTTGGCGATATCCATCGGCGCCAGGGTGGCCGAGCCGCCGGCGGCGCGGATCAGGTCGTCGAGCTCCTCCAGCCCACCAACCGTGCGCGCGACGGCGACCACATGCCACCCCCGCGCGCCAAGGGCCTGCGCCAGCGCAAACCCCAGCCCCCGCGAGGCGCCCGTCACTAGGGCGATGTTCCGGTCCGTCTGTGTCATGCCGCCCGTTTCGCACCCCGCCGCCGCCCGCGCAAGGGCGGGCGCGCTTGACTTTCGCTCCCACGGCGCGAAAAAGGCTGCATCGCATGTCAAAGGGAGACCCCACCATGAGCCCGACGCTCTCCGCCGTCATCTTCGGCCAGGAAACGATGCTCAAGCGCGTCGCGATGGTCCTGGGCGGTTCGCTTCTGATCGCGCTCGCCGCGCAGATCAGTGTGCCCATGTTCCCGGTGCCGATGACGCTCCAGACGCTGGCTATCCTGGTTGTCGGGCTGACCTTCGTCGCGCGGATGGGCGCTGCGACGCTGGTCGCCTACCTTGGCGAGGGCGCGATGGGTCTTCCGGTCTTCGCAAACGGCGGCGCGGGGCTCGCCTACATGGCAGGGCCCACGGCGGGCTTCCTGCTGGGCTTCGTCGCCATGGCATGGATTGCGGGCTATGCCTCGGATCGCGGCTGGACGAGGGGCCTGACAGGCGCTGCCGCCACGACGCTTGCAGCGTCAGCGCTCCTTTACGTGCCGGGCCTCGCGTGGCCGGCGGTCATGATGGGCAAGTCGGTCCCCGATCTGCTGTCGGGCTGGATGCTGCCCTTCCTCGCAGGCGATGCCGTCAAGGCCATGATCGCCGCATTGATCGTGACCGGCGCGTGGGTCGCCCTGAAGAACCGTCGCGCCTGACGAGCCGACATGGGCCCAGACGAACGGCCGCCCCTCGGGGCGGCTTTTTCGTTTCTTCCTCCTGTTTCGAAGATCCGAGGCTCCGAGCAACCGCAGGCGAAGCCGAGGAGGCGAAAGCAAAGGCTTGCGGCCGCAGGGCCGCGCCCGATCACTCCGCGGCCTTCAGGCGGAACCCCCGTTCGATCATGTCGCTTGGCGCTACCGGGTATTCGCCCGAGAAACAGGCGTCGCAATATTTCGGCGCAGACGGGTCGCGGCCGTTGGCCTCGCCCACCGCGCGGTAGAGCCCGTCTAGACTGATGAACTTCAGGCTGTCGACGCCCAGATGCGCGCGCATCTCGTCCTCGCTCATTGTAGCGGCAAGGAGCTTCTCGCGCTGAGGTGTGTCGACACCGTAGAAGCAGGGCCAGGCCGTGGGGGGCGAGGCGATGCGGAAATGGACCTCGGCTGCACCCGCATCGATCAACATCTCCTTGATCTTGCGAGAGGTCGTGCCGCGAACCACGCTGTCGTCCACCAGCACGATGCGCTTTCCCCGTACCAGCGCACGGTTGATGTTCAGCTTGAGGCGGACGCCCATGTTGCGGATCTGCTCGGTCGGCTCGATGAAAGTGCGGCCGACGTACTGGTTGCGAATGATCCCCATGGCGTAGGGAATGCCCGACTGCTGGCTGAAGCCGATCGCAGCCGGTGTGCCGGAATCCGGCACCGGGCATACGAGGTCGGCGTCCGCCGGAGCTTCCTTGGCCAGCTCGACCCCGATCTGGCGGCGCGTCTCGTAGACCGAACGCCCACCCAGGATGGAGTCGGGGCGTGAGAAATAGACATGCTCGAAGATGCAGAAGCGCGGGCTTTCCTGCCGGAACGGGCGGTCCGAGGTCAGCTTGCCGTTCTCGATCACCACCATTTCGCCCGGATCGACCTCGCGCACGAAGTCGGCCCCGACGATGTCGAGGGCGCAGGTCTCGGACGACAGGACCCACCCCTCGCCCAGCCGGCCCAGCACCAGCGGGCGCACGCCCAGCGGGTCGCGCACGCCGATGAGCTTCGTCCGGGTCATCGCCACGACGGAAAACGCGCCCTCGACCCGGCGCAGAGCGTCCTTCATTCGTTCGGGCACGCTGCGCTGGAGCGAGCGGGCCATAAGGTGGATGATGCATTCGGTGTCCGAAGACGACTGGAAGATCGACCCGCGGTCGATCAGCTCGCGCCTCAGCGCGGCGGCATTCGTGATGTTGCCGTTGTGCGCGATCGCCGCGCCACCGGCCGAGAACTCGCCGAAGAACGGCTGCACGTCACGGATCGCCGTGTGGCCCTTCGATCCGGCCGTGGAATAGCGAACGTGGCCGATGGCAAGGCTGCCGGGAAGCGTCCTCATGACGTCCGCGGAAGTGAAGTTGTCGCGCACGTAGCCAAGCCGGCGGGCCGAGTTGAAACCCGACTCGGGGTCGTGCGAGACGATGCCGCCGGCCTCCTGCCCCCGGTGCTGGAGCGCGTGAAGCCCAAGCGCCACAAACTGCGCGGCATCGACGACGCCGATCACGCCGTAGACGCCACACTCCTCTCGCAGCTTGTCGTCGTCGAATGGGTGGGCAGGGGGCAGGTGACGCATCGGGCGGCTCCGAATCCCGGGGTGGGGGACGCGCCTTACTTAGTGCGTCGCATGCCCCGTGTCACGCCTTCGTCACACATGCGTTGCCGCGCCATGACGGCGCGGCACCCGGCCCGGTCAGTTGCCTGCTGCGGGCGCCTCGGTCTGGGGCGCGATTTGCGGCAACGTCGTCGTCGTATTGTCGGTGGCTCGCGGCTCGCAATGGCCCAGCAGGTCCTCGTAGCGCGCGGTAATCCAGCCCGGAGCCTCTTCCGGGATCTCGGCGCTGAGCGACTCCTGGAGTGTTGCGAAGATGCGCGCGGACTGGCTGTTGTCCACCATCTCGACCCCGGAGCCCACGATCACGCGGCTGTAGACAATGAACGCGACCGCGACCAGAAGGATGCCCCGCACAACGCCGAAGAAGAAGCCGAGCGCCTGGTCGACGCCCCCCACGGCCGAACGCTGGACGGCCGAAGCGAACAGCGGCGTGAAGATCGACATCACGACGAGGCCAAGCGCAAAGACAGCGGCAAACGCAGTGATCATCGAGATCTCGCAGGAACCTGCGATGATGTCCGAAAGAACCGGCACCTCCTTCATCAGAGGTTCCGCTTGCGGCGCAAAGATGTAGGCGACGACCGCAGCCGCGACCCAGCCGCCGATGGCGAGCACCTCGCGCACGAGGCCCCGCGAGAATGCAAGGATCGCCGAAAGGACAATGACGACCGCCACGATGGCGTCGACAAGTGTGAAATCCATCAGTCTCGCTCCACCACGGGCGCTACCCTGCCCCGAATATGTCCCCAACGAAGGTTGTCAGGTCCGGCATCTCGCGCGCCGTCAACCCTGAACCCGCCCCGATCTTGCTGCGCGACGGCACGATCGCTTGCGCGAACCCGAGCTTTTGCGCTTCCCGCAACCTGTTCTCTGTTTGGCCCACGGGACGCAAGGCCCCGGACAGGCTGACTTCACCGAAAACCACCAAATCTTGCGGAAGTGCAACATCTTCGCGTGACGAAAGTAAGGCAGCCGCGACAGCCAGGTCGGCGGCCGGTTCGGTCACGCGCAGACCGCCCGCGACGTTCAGGTAGACGTCGAGCCCCGCAAAGGGGATGCCGCAACGTGCCTCGAGCACGGCAAGGATCATCGCAAGCCGCCCGCCGTCCAACCCCACCACCGTGCGGCGCGGCTGACTCAGCGACGAAGGCGCGACCAGCGCCTGAAGCTCGGCCAGGACGGGGCGCGTGCCCTCGATCCCGGCGAAGACGACCGAGCCCGGGGCAGGGGCGTCGCGTTCGGACAGGAACAGCGCCGAGGGGTTCGTGACCTCGGCCAGCCCGTCGCCCGTCATCTCGAAGACGCCGATCTCGTCCGCCGGGCCGAAGCGGTTCTTGACAGCGCGCAGAATGCGGAATTGGTGCCCGCGTTCGCCCTCGAAGTATAGCACCGTATCCACCATGTGCTCGACAACGCGGGGACCGGCGATCTGGCCTTCCTTGGTCACGTGCCCCACAAGCACAACCGCCACCCCCCGCCGCTTGGCGAAAGTGACCAGTTCGTGCGCCGCAGAACGGACCTGCGCGACCGACCCGGGCGCAGAGTCGACCGTGTCGAGCCACATCGTCTGGATCGAGTCGATGATGGCCAGGTCCGGCCTTTCGGTGTCAAGCGTCGTGAGGATGTCGCGCAGGTTGGTCTCGGCTGCCAGCCCCACAGGCGCGTCCGATAGCCCGAGCCTTGCGGCGCGCATGCGGACCTGCGCGGATGCTTCCTCGCCTGACACATAGACCGCGCGCAGACCCGCGCGGGCAAAGCTTGCGGCGGCCTGCAGCAGCAGGGTCGACTTGCCTATGCCGGGGTCGCCGCCCACCAGGATCGCCGAGCCGGGCACGAGGCCGCCGCCCAGGACGCGGTCGAACTCTTCCATCCCGGCGCGGGTGCGGGGCGGCGGCGCCTCGGCCGCGCCAAGATCGCTCAGCACGATGCCCTTGCCTTTGGCGGCCCCAAGCGCCCGGCCGGGACCCGCGGACAATGGCGCCTCCTCGACGATCGTGTTCCAGGCGCCGCAGGCATCGCAGCGTCCGGCCCATTTCGAATGGACCGCGCCACAGGCGGTGCAGGTGAAGGACGGGATCTTGGCCATCCGCTGTCCCTAGCGCCCGCGCGCGGTTGCGGTCAATTGCCCGATCGCCAGGGAAGCCAGGATGCACCCCGTGAAAAGGTACAGTCCCCAGGCAGTCTCGACCGTGGCAAGCCCCACGCCCTTCACCACAACGATGTAGATCGCGATCAGGAAGACATCCGCCATGGCGAGCTTGCCCAGCACATGAAGCGCAGACAGCAGCCGGGGCGAGGCGAGCCGGAACTGCACCAGCGCAAGCCCGATGGTCTTGAGATAGGGTGCGAAAAGCGCGAAGACCGTGACAAGCAGTGCCAGGGCGACATCGGTCTCCCACAACGCCTGCAATCCCGAGATGACCGAAATCTCGGAGAGCCCGAAAAGCGGCAGGAGCCCAGCCCGCATCAGCGGCGCGAACCAGGCGACAGGGAAGAGGACCAGAAGCGCGAGGTTGGCGGCCTTTAGTGCGATCATGCCCGCCTTACCGCACGTGCGGCCGTGGCCTGCAATGCGACCTGTGGGCGGGTAAGCCTCACGCGTAAACCAGGACCGCCGAGAGCATGACCGAGAAAACGTAGGCCGCGCTTATCGTCAGGACTCCTGCGAGGATCATCGGGAAGGGCTTGATTCCGCGGCGGATGAGGTGGAGCAGCGCATAGGCCATGGCGGCAAAGGCGATGACGAAGGGCGCGACATAGGCCCAGATCGCCTGAATCCCGACAGGCTGAAGCAACATGTAGCCCACGACTGCCCAGGCGACGGTCGCACCAGGTGCCGCCATAAGGGTTACCGCGGCGGCAGTTTCCTCTGGGTGGTCCTTCTGCACGAAGGCACCAAGCGTTGTCGCATACATTGCGGCGGCAACTGGCAGGGCGAGAAGGATGTACATCATGGACACAATTCTCGGTCAGCGATACGAAGGTATGCCGTCGTATCCTAACACAAGAGCGCTCTTGACCCGAGTCGGTCAAGCGCGAAGGCATCGTCTCCCCCTGCTTTCAGGTGCCGCCTGTCGGGACCCTCGCATCGCTCCTCTGCAGGCAGAGCGGCGAGGATGGCCCGGCAGGTCCGGGGCCTATTGTCAACGTGCCTGCAAGGGTTGGTGTGAGGTCGGGTTTTCCGCAGGTTGACACATTGCGGAGGCGCGCGGAGGGTCGGCGCCCGAGCGAGGAGGCAGTCCGATGAGAGCACACGTCGTGGCATCATCCCTAGCCGCGCTTGTGGCGACTGACGTGCGGGCAGACCAGCGGCTTACGCTCGAGATCGTGTCTTCCGCCCGGACCTTCGCCAGTTCATGCAGCGTCACCCCTTTCGACAGCGGACGGATGAACGTGGCGAGGGCGGTCGACCGCTACGGAAGCATCGCGAAAAACATGGGCAGCGCCAATGAGACGGACGAACGGCTAGGCCAGTTCAGCACCGCATGGGACGCGATTTCGAACGGAGAGATCGCATCGCCCAAGGGTGCCCCCCAGGACATCGCACCGCCATTCGTTCGGATGACCTCGGCCGTGGGCGAAAAGGGTCATTTCAGCCCAGAACGGCAGATCGTGCTGCCTGGAACCGAGATCCCGCCCCAGTTGCTCGCGCTGTTTGAACTGCTGTCGGCGGGCATGTGTCTGGGACCGCACGAGTCCTGGGCCGATCCGCGGCCGGAGAACCACTGACCGACCGCCTATTCGGGAGCGAACGTCAAGCGGATGGACGTCTTTGCCACGGTGACCGGCACCGACCCGGCAAATGACCTGCTGTGTGCCGTCCGGGTCAAACGGAACGGGCGCGCATACGCCGGCCTGCTTCCGCAGGGCGACCATCGGCGACGCTCGGTCGCGCGGTTCGAGGCGACCGCCGAACCGCGCGTTGTGTTCGATCAAATCGCTCGACGGTTTCGCCGAAGAGGCTGCCTGCCACCCGAGTCGCGCGAGGAGGATTGCCCCTTGTCGGTCAGCCTGCCCCAGTTCGCAGAGATCGGATTTGCCGAACGGCGGGGATCGGAGATCAGGGTATCCTGGGTGGCCGTGCTTCCCGGCACCGACCTGCCCGAATAAGTCGTAGCCCTGTTCAGGCCCCATTTCGACGGGGCGTGCCTGCCGTCGCGCTGATCAGCGCACCGCCGCGATCGGGCCCTCGGCCCGGCCGTGGATGAACTGGTCGACGTAGGGGTCGCCGCTGTCGTCCAGTTTCGCGACCGGCCCCGTCCACTTTATGACCCCGTCGTGCAGCATCGCCACCTTGTCGGCTATGGCGCGGACGCTGGTCATGTCGTGGGTGATCGTCATGGCGGTCGCGCCCATTTCGACCACGATTTCGCGGATCAGGTCGTTGATGACGCCGGCCATGATCGGGTCGAGGCCCGTCGTCGGTTCGTCGAAGAAGATGACCTGCGGTTCGGCGGCGATGGCGCGGGCAAGGCCCACGCGTTTCTGCATCCCGCCCGACAGCTCGGCCGGGTAGAGGTCGGCGACCTCGGGCTTGAGGCCCACGCGGCGCAGTTTCTCGATGGCAATCTCGCGCGCTTCGGCGCGCGGCCGCTTGAGCGAGCCCCGCAGCAGGCGAAACGCCACGTTTTCCCAGACGCGGAAGGAGTCGAACAGCGCCCCGCCCTGAAACAGCATCCCGAACTTCGCCAGGAAGGGGTCGCGCTCGGCCGTGCGCACATCCTCACCGTCGAGAAGGATCGTGCCGGAATCGTGCTGAACGAGGCCGAGGATGCACTTGAGCAGCACCGACTTGCCGGTGCCCGAGCCGCCGATGATGACCATGCTTTCGCCCGTGCCGACCGACAGCGTCGCGCCTCGCAGCACCCGGTTGGCCCCGAAGGCCTTGTGAACGTCATGGAGCTCGATCATGCGGCGAAGAACAGTTCGGTCAGGATGTAGTTCGAAGCCAGGATCGAGACCGAAGCCGCCACCACCGCCGACTTGGTGGCCCGCCCCACGCCCTGCGCGCCGCGGCCCGACGTCATTCCGTGATAGCAGCCCATCAGCGCGATCAGGAACCCGAAGACCGCGCCCTTGATCAGGCCCGAGGTGATATCCCACGCCTCGAGGAAATCGTATGTGTTCTGCAGGTAGACGGCCGAGTTGAAGCCCAGCCGGTTGACGCCCACGAGCCAGCCCCCCGCGATGCCGATCGCGTCACCCACCGCGACGAGAACCGGCACCGCCAGCGTCGCCGCGACCAGGCGCGGGACCGTCAGATACTTCAGAGGGTGGGTCGACAGCGTCACCAGAGCGTCGATCTGTTCGGTGACCTTCATCGTCCCGATCTCGGCCGCGATGGACGAAGCAACACGCGCCGCGACCATCAGGCCGCCCAGCACCGGCCCAAGCTCGCGCACGATGCCGATTGCGACGATGGAGGGCACGACCGTCTCGGCGTTGAACCGGCTGCCGCCCGCGTAGATCTGAAGTGCCAGCGCGCCGCCCGTGAAAACCGCCGTCATGCCCACCACCGGCAGGGACAGCCATCCGATCTGGACAAGCTGCTGCACCATCTCGCGCGGATACCACGGCGGACGGAAGACATGGCTGACCGCCCGCGCGGCATAGACTGCAATGGCCCCGACCGCAGCCAGAACGGACAGCGTGACCCGGCCAATGGCGGCGAGCGGCGACAATACTATCATGCCACGACGTCGGAATAGCGTCGCGCGTAGCGCGCGCCGAGCGACGTGAGGATCTCGTATCCGATGGTCCCGGCCGAAGTGGCCAGATCGTCCACCCCTTGCTGCGGCCCGAGGATGTCGAGTGCGGGCGGCACCTCGCTCAGGTGCGTGACGTCGACCGTGATCAGGTCCATCGACACGCGTCCGGCGACAGGGCACGGCTCACTCCCGGCCCAGAGCATCGCGCGATTGCTCATGTAGCGGATCAGGCCGTCCGCATAACCCCCTGAAACAACGGCAATTCGCGCAGGTCTCTCCGCCTCCCAGGTGCAGCCGTAGCCGACCGTCTCGCCCGCTGCGAGGTCGCGGACCTGAACGACCGGGAGCGACAGGCGCACGACCTGGCGCGCCTCCTCGTACGGGAGGCCGCCGTAGAGGCCGATGCCCGGCCGGGTCAAGTCGAAGTGGTAATCCGGTCCCAGCAGGATGCCGCCGGTGGCGGAAAGGGACCGCGGAACGCCCGTGCCGTCGGTCATGTCGCGAAACGCCCGCAGCTGCGCGGCATTGGCGTCGTGGCCGGGTTGGTCGGCGCAGGCAAGGTGGCTCATGAGCAGCGTGGGGCCAGCCGAAAGCACGATATCGCGCACCGCCGCCCATTCGGCAGGTTCCATGCCCAGCCGGTTCATTCCGGTGTCGAGCTGTATACCGAAGGGATGTCCGGGCAGGGCTTCCAGATGCCGCGTCAGTTGTTCGATCGAGTTCAGCATGGGGGTCAGGCCGAGATCGTCGATCATCTCGGTATCGCCGGCCATGTGGCCCGAGAACACGCAGATCTCCGGCCCCGGCCCAAGCGCCTGCCGCAGGGCGGCGCCTTCCTCTGCGACGGCCACGAAGAACCGCCGCGCTCCCGCCCGCGCCAGCGCCCGCGCCACCCGGCCCGCTCCCAAGCCATAGCCGTCGGCCTTTACCACAGCGCCCGTCTGGCAGGCTGCATCGGTCATGGCGTCCAGCGCGCGCCAGTTGGCGGCCAGCGCATCAAGATCGACAGTCAGAGTTCCCGTGCCCATGCCCCGCCTTGTGACAGGCGCGCGCCCGAGGTCAAGCCCCTAGCCGTTGGGGCCGCGCGTTAAGGTAGGTCCAGCCCCCGCGTCCGGCGCCACATCCGCTCGCCGATCAGGCAGTCGTAGTCGTCGCTTTCGGCTGCCTGGGCCTGGACCAGCCCCTGCGCGGCAAGCCCCGAGATCTCGAGCACCAGCTTGCGCCGCACCGCCTGCGCGAACTGTGCCCAGTCGTAGACCGGCACGACGAAAGCGCCCGGTCCACCGATCACACATGCGGCATAGTAGAGGTCCAGGTTCTCGATGTTCCAGCCCGGACCGACCCCGTCCTGGGTCATCAGGGGCAGGCCGTTGATCGTGATGCCGCGTTCCAGCACCTGGTCGCGTGCCGAGGTCACTATGACACCCTGGTTGTTCGGCCCGTCTCCCGAGACGTCGATCACCTGACGGAACGACGTGAAGGGGCTCTGCTCGAACATCTCGGCGGAAAACAGCAGCGCTTCGGAAATCGACGTGCGCCGCATGCTCTGAACGCCCGAGAAGGCCACAGCGTCTGACACGGCCCGCGCATCCTCTGCCGTTTCGATCAGGGTCCAGTCCACCACTATGCGCTGGTTGCCCGCGCCGGCCCATTCCACGTAGGCGATCGCGATGCGGCCGAGGAAACCCGACTGGATCGCGCGCAGGACCTCGTCGCTGCCCAGGGCCTCGGCATAGCCGCGCCGCTGGATCTCCAGTTCCATCGGCGACATCGACCGCGAGACGTCTACGGCCAGGACAAGCTCAAGATCGACCTCCACCGGCTCCTGGGCGAGGGACATGCCTGCGGACAGAACGAAGGCGGCAAGGGCGGCGCGCATGTTCGCAAAGGTGGGCCGCAACCCGGCCCATGTCCAATCACGATTCCGGCGTGGCGCTCAGAACCCCTCGACCGCCCCGGCCGACTGCCACGGCTTGACCAGGTTGCCGAAGCGCGTGAAACGGCCCTCGAAGCTCAGGTCGACCGTGCCGATGGGCCCGTGGCGCTGCTTGCCGATGATGACTTCGGCCTTGCCGTGCAGGCGCTCCATCTCTTCCTGCCACTTGGCCATCTTTTCCAGTTCGTGGTCGCCGGGCTTCTCGCGTTCCTTGTAGTATTCCTCGCGGAAGACGAACATCACCACGTCGGCGTCCTGCTCGATCGACCCCGATTCCCGGAGGTCCGAAAGCTGCGGGCGCTTGTCCTCGCGGTTCTCGACCTGACGCGACAGCTGCGAAAGCGCCACCACCGGCACGTCCAGTTCCTTGGCGATGGCCTTCAGGCCTTGCGTGATCTCGCTGACCTCGTTCACGCGGCTGTCCTTGGCCGAGGCGGGGCGCACGAGCTGAAGGTAGTCGACGAAGAGCGCATCGAGCCCATGCGTCCGCTTCAGTCGCCGCGCGCGAGCTGCCAGCTGGCTGATCGGCAGCGCCGGCGTGTCGTCGATATAGAGCGGGCAGGCTTCCAGCGCCTTCGCCGCCTCGACGAAACGGCGGAATTCGGCCTCGGTCATGTCGCCACGGCGAATCTGTTCGGACGGCACTTCCGCCGCTTCGGACAGGATACGCGCGGCCAGCTGCTCGGCGCTCATCTCGAGGCTGAAGAAGCCCACGACGCCGCCCTCGACAGAACCCTCCGTGCCATCGGGACGACGACCGCGGCGATAGGCCTTGGCAATGTTGAAGGCGATGTTCGTCGCCAGCGATGTCTTGCCCATCGAAGGGCGCCCGGCCAGGATCAGGAGGTCGGACTTGTGCAGCCCGCCCAGCTTGCGGTCGAGGTCTACAAGGCCCGTCGACAGCCCCGCCAGCCCGCCGTCGCGCTGGTATGCCGCGTTGGCAATGTTGACAGCGTCCGTCACTGCCTTGAGAAAGCTCTGAAATCCGCTTTCGCTCCGACCCTGCTCGGCCAGCTTGTACAGCCGCTGCTCCGCCTCCACGATCTGCTCGGCCGGCTCGCTGTGCACATCGACCGCGCCGGCCTGCGCCGAGATGTCCCGCCCCAGCGCGATCAGCTCACGCCGGATCGCAAGGTCGTAGATCATCTGGGCGTAGTCGCGCGCGGCGAAGGACGAGATCGCCGCCCCGGCGAGCCGCGCCAGGTAGGCCGGCCCGCCAAGTGCCTTCAGCCCCTCGTCATCCTCCATGAAGGCCTTGAGAGTCACCGGCGAGGCGAGCGCGTTCTTCTGGATGCGCGCGGCCGCCACCTCCCAGATTCGGCGATGGACGGGGTCGAAGAAATGCTCCGACCGCAGGATGGACGCGACGCGGTCATAGAGCTCGTTGTTCGTCAGAAGCGCGCCAAGAAGCTGCTGTTCGGCCTCGATATTGTGCGGTAGTGCGTCCTGGTCGGGCACATCCGAAGCTGCCGGAATCCGTCTCACCGACGCAACGTCGCTCATCGCCTGTCCCCTGCTTTCTTGTTCCCCGATTACTCCATACAGCCCGTCCGCAGAGCGGGGGAAGTGGAACTGATCTGGGGAAAACTTCGCCCCAATCTTGTGGATGACCGGTGGATCGAATCCGGTTTTTCAGACACACTACCACATTTCGTGGCGTTCGGCCTCCGTTCCCGTCTTCTCTGGTATGGCTTCGTCCGACTCGCGCCGTGTGAGAGGACGGGTTTCCCCAATGCGTCCCCACGGGCAGTCCACAGGTTTCTTTCCATGAGCATCCGACCTGCGCGGGCGACTGCGGTCACAGACCGCGGCGCGTCCGCCACTCGGCGGGGTTGCGAAGGAAGCTTTCCACGTCCTCCAGCGTCGCGGCGTCGAACGTCCCCTGTGACTTCGCTTCGGCCAGCACGTCCCACCAGGTGCAAAGGTGGTGCAGCCGAACGCCGTGATCGCCCAGCGTTTTTTCCGTCTCCGGGAAGATGCCGTAGTAGAAGATGACCGCGGTATGTCCGCAGGTCGCCCCAGTCTCGCGGATTGCGTCGACGAATGACAGCTTCGATCCGCCGTCCGTCGTCAGATCCTCGACCAGCAGCACGCGCTGACCCTCGGTCATCAGTCCCTCGATCCGCGCGTTGCGGCCGTATCCCTTGGGCTTCTTGCGGACATAGGTCATCGGCAGGGCCAGCCGCTCGGCCACCAATGCGGCGAATGGAATGCCCGCCGTCTCGCCGCCCGCCACGTTGTCGAACGCCTCGAACCCCGCCTCTCGCAGGACGGTGCAGGCCAGGAAATCCATCAGCGTCGAACGGATGCGCGGAAAGCTGATCAGCTTCCGGCAGTCGATGTAGGTCGGCCCCTTCAGGCCCGAGGCATAGGTGAAAGGCGTCTCGGCATTGAAGAGCACGCAGCGCGTCTCCAGAAGCATCCGCGCCGTGAGGCGCGCAATCTCCTCCTTCGGGGGGTAGGCGGTGGGGATCATCTGCCCGTCTCCTGCTTCCTGTTGCCTGAAATACCCGCGCCAGGTCCGGGAGGCAGACAGCCCCCCGGCTTCGCTGTCACGTCACCGCCCAGTGCAGCGGCATCATCGGGTCGAACACGGTGACCGGCCCCGCGCCTGTCAGGATCTTGGCCGGGTAGGCAACCGGCTCGCCCTTGCGCAGGGTGATCCGAGTCTCGTTCGGCGGCAGGCGATAGAAGGCCGCACCGTTGAGCGAGGCGAAGCCCTCCAGCCGGTCCAGCGCGCCCGCCTGTTCGAAGACCTCCGCCAGGATCGACATCGTGTTCGTGGCCGTGAAGCAGCCGGCGCAACCGCAGGCATGTTCCTTCAGCGCGTCCACATGCGGTGCACTGTCGGTCCCCAGGAAGAAGCGCGCATCGCCCGAGGTCGCCGCGGCACGCAGCGCCAGCCGATGCTCCTCGCGCTTCGCGACAGGCAGGCAGTAGTAATGCGGCCGGATCCCGCCCGCGAGGATATGGTTGCGGTTGATGACCAGGTGGTGCGTGGTGATCGTTGCGCCCAGGTCGGCGTCGGACGACCGCACATAGTCCACGCCGTCTTTCGTCGTGATGTGCTCCATCACGACGCGCAGACCCGGGGTGGCGCGGCGGATCGGGTCCAGCACGCGGTCGATGAACACCGCCTCGCGGTCGAAGATGTCGATCGCGGGGTCGGTGACCTCGCCGTGCACGCAAAGAGGAAGGCCGATCTCGGCCATCCTTTCCAGCACCGCCCGCACCTTGTCGAAATCCCGCACGCCCGAGGCCGAATTCGTCGTCGCCCCCGCCGGATAGAGCTTCACCGCCGTCACGATGCCGTCCGCCTTGGCGCGGGCAACGTCGTCGGGGTCGGTCTCCTCGGTCAGGTAGAGCGTCATCAGCGGCGTGAAGTCGGCCCCCTCGGGAAGCGCGGCGAGGATGCGATCCCGATAGGCGGCCGCCTGCGCGCCGGTCACCACCGGCGGAACGAGGTTCGGCATCACGATGGCGCGGGCAAAATGGCGCGCGCTTTCCGGCAGCACACCCTTCAACATTTCGCCGTCGCGCAGGTGCAGGTGCCAGTCGTCCGGGCGGCGGATTGTCAATTCGGTGATCATGGGACCCCGCTACAGGATCGGCGGACGTGTTTCCAGTACTCCGATCGCCCCCCTTCATCCCCAGCCCTCATGCGTCGCACAATAAAGAGGCAGAGGCCGCAAATTTCGTCGCCCTGAAGCCGAAATGCGGACACCGGGCGTTGCCGCGCGGCGTGGCGGTTTCTAGCGTCGCCATGACAGAGACCGGAGCCCAGATGTTCGACGTCGCCCCGCCGAAACCCATCCTTCAGCGCACGCGCGGCGAGGCCTGCGTGCGCCTCGGAGCGAACGGGCTCAAGGGGCTTCGCCAGCAGGGCTCGGCCAAGGCTTTCCTGCCACGCATCCACGGACCCGAGCCTGAGGTCGTGTTCCTGAACACTGCGGGCGGCCTGACGGGCGGGGACCGGATGCGCTTTGCCCTTGCGGTCGCGGCAGGCGCGCGTGCCGCGGGAACGACGCAGGCGGCTGAGCGCGCCTACCGGTCCGCGGGCGGCGCGGCAGAGGTCGAGGTTGCGCTCGAGGTCGCCGAAGGCGCGCGGTTGTCGTGGTTGCCGCAGGAGACGATCCTGTTCGACGGTGCGGCGCTGCATCGCCGCACTGTGGCCGCGCTTCGGGGCTCCGCCTGGTTCCTGTACTGCGAAATGATTGTTCTGGGTCGCGCCGCGATGGGCGAGACGGTTGCGCAGCTCGACCTTTTCGACCACCGGGAGGTGCGCCGCGACGGCAAGCCCGTCCTTGTCGAGCCGCTGCGGCTGGCCGACGCCGACCTTGCCCGCGCGGGTGGGGCAGCCGTCCTGTCGGGCGCGCGGGCCTTCGCCACGGTCGCCTTGATCGCGCCGGGGGCAGAGGATGCCGTCGGTCCGGTCCGCGCCGCTCTGGGCGAGGGGGGCGCGGCATCGGGCTGGGATGGCAAGTGCATCGTGCGCTGCCTGGCGCCGGGCGCGCGCGAACTGCGTCGCGCGGTGGCTCGCGCACTGGCGGTTCTGAAAGGCGGCCCGCTGCCGCGGGTCTGGACGATGGGAGGGGTCTGAATGCAGCTCACGCCACGGGAAAAGGACAAGCTTCTGGTCAGCCTGGCCGCGATGGTCGCGCGCGGGCGGCTGGAACGCGGCGTCAAGCTGAACCACCCCGAGGCCATCGCGCTGATCACGGATTTCGTCGTCGAAGGTGCCCGCGACGGCCGCTCGGTTGCCGACCTGATGGAGGCCGGCGCCCAGGTCGTCACGCGTGACCAGTGCATGGAGGGCGTCCCCGAGATGATTCACGACGTCCAGGTCGAGGCGACCTTCCCCGACGGGACCAAGCTTGTCACCGTCCACCATCCCATCCGCTAGGAGGACCCCATGTTCCGCATCACCTTTCCTGCCGCGCTGATCCTGCCCCTGGCCGCCCTGGCGGACGAGGGCCTGCATCATCACCCGCACGGCATCGAATACGGCTGGATCGCCGCCGCCCTGGTCGGCTTCGTGGGGGGCGGCTTGGCGGTCGCGTTCCTGAAAGGCCGCGGGAAATGATCCCAGGCGAAGTCATCGCCGCCGCTGGCGACATCGAACTCAATGCGGGGCGCGAGGTCACGGTGCTGGACGTGTCGAACACCGGTGACCGACCGGTCCAGGTCGGCTCGCACTATCATTTCGCCGAAACGAACCCCGCGCTGGCGTTCGACCGCGAGGCCGCGCTGGGCAAACGGCTCGACATCGCGGCTGGCACCGCCGTCCGGTTCGAGCCCGGCCAGACGCGCGAGGTGCGGCTGGTCCCTATGTCGGGTGCTCGGGTCGTGTACGGGTTCAACCAGGTCGTCATGGGACCGCTGGACTGAAGGAGCACCTGTCATGCGCTACATCACGCCCCTCGACCTCTGGCGCACTGGCTTCGCGATGTGGGCCGCGGTGCTGCAAACGCAGATCGCCTGGGGCGCGCGGATGATGGGCGAGGCGCAGCCCGGCCTTTGCGTGCCTCGGCCCAGGAGGGCCGGGGGATCCGCCTCCGTCGCGAAAAAGCGCGCTGGCCGGACTCGGGCCGATGCGGCATCGTGAGCACGCCGGGCGAACGGACCCGGCACAAGTGGGGAGTGAAACAATATGTGCAATGCCTGCGTAATCGAAGCGGTGAAGGGGCGGATGATGTCCCGCCGCGACGTGTTCAGGGTTTCGGCCGGAGCGGCGGCGGTCGCCGCGGCCTCGACAGCTGCGCGCCCGGTTCTGGCGCAGTCCTCCGGCCGTGTCGTGGACCTGACGCACGCCCTGTCGCCAGATTTCCCGACCTTCGGCGGGACCCCGGGGATCTCGATGGATAAGACCGTCAAGTTCGAGGAGTCTGGCTACCAGCTGTTCCGGGTGACGATCGACGAACACTCGGGCACCCACATCGACGCCCCGCTGCACTTTTCGGCCGACGGGATTTCGGTCGATGCGCTCGACCCCGCGACGCTGGTCTGCCCGCTTTGTGTCGTGGACATCTCGGCTAAGGCGGCCGAGGAAGCAAACGCCATGGTCATGCCCGAGGACATCGAGGCCTGGATTACCGCCAACGGCGACATTCCCGCCGGCGCCTGCGTGGCCATGCATTCGGGCTGGGCGGCCAGGGTCGGCACGCCTGAGTATCGCAACACGCCCGACGGAGCCTTCGCCTTCCCAGGCTTTTCCAGGTCAGCGACCGACATGCTGGCCGAGATGGGGGTGGCGGCGATCGGCGTGGACACGCTGTCGCTCGACCCCGGCAACTCGGCCGATTTCGCGGTTCACTATTCCTGGCTGCCGTCCGGGCGTTACGGGATCGAGAACCTCGCCGGTCTCGACCAGCTTCCGCCGACCGGCGCCACCGTCTTTGTCGGCGCGCCGAAGCACGCAGGCGGCACCGGCGGTCCGGCGCGCGTGGTGGCCGTGGTCTGATGGCGGTCGTTCCGCTTGTGTCGGATGGAGAGGCGGGCGCCGAGGCGCTCGCCGTCTTCGACGAGATCCGCGAGGCGCGCGGCACCGACTATGTCAACAACTTCTGGCGCGCGCTCGCGCACGACCCGGCCTTGCTGCGCGCCACGTGGGACCGGGTGCGCGCGGTGATGGGGCCGGGGGCGCTCGACCCGCTCGTGAAGGAGATGGTCTACGTCGCCGTTTCGGCCGCGAACGGGTGCAGCTACTGCGTCCACTCCCATTCCGCCGCGGCGAAGGCGAAGGGGATGACGCCAGAGATGCATGGCGAACTGCTGGCCGTCATCGGGCTGGCAATGCAGACCAACGGGCTTGCCACCGCGCTGCAGGTCGAGGTCGATGATGCGTTTCGCGCCTGAACCGCGCGGGGCACGGCCGGGCGCGGCCTGTCCGTGGCGCCCGGCCGCCTCTCGACCGCCTGGGACGTCGGTCGCCCATGCGCAGCGGCACCAACGTGCACAGACGGGCGATGATCGCGGCCAGGTCGCCATCCGTGATCCGAACGAGGAACGGGTAGGGCATTGGCGGCATCATGGCGCTGCCCTCGGTGTTCTTGCCCTCGCGGATCATCGCGGCCAGCGCAGCTTCATCAGGGCCCGCGATTCCGTCTTAACCGTGGGCAAAGTTCGCTGCTTGGGCGGTCATCACGTCGGCTTGTTCCAACAGGCGTCCGGCGAGTTTCTGATCCGTAACGAAGCCCTGCAGCCCAAGCGGAGCACTGCAGTTGCCGCATCCCGCCAGGCCAATCATCAGGTATTCGACCCGTTCGGTGCTTGGGTCCGCCACAACGGCCGTGACCCATCCGGCGGCTATCGCCGCCAGGAATGCGCATCTTCTCGTTGGGTGGCCCTTCCTTGTGCGCGTCCACGTGCGCGGTTCATCGGGGTCCGGCGTCGCGCCGCCGCGCCGGCCGGTCCCTGCGACAGGACGCGCCCGAACGCGCTGCGCGTTCGGGCGCATTGGCGATCCCGTCGCTTGCGCGGTCTCGCGGGCGGACACCGCGCCGCGAACGGCGCCGGGCGGAGGCCCGGCCCTCTCCGCGTCCTGAGGGCTGGCGGAAGCCTGTCGCATTCGCATTCCAGATCAAGAGGTTAGCATGCCCGCCCGCATCTCCCGCGCGACCTATGCCGACATGTACGGACCAACGACGGGCGACAAGGTGCGACTGGCCGACACCGAGCTGTTCATCGAGGTGGAACGCGACCTGACCACCTATGGCGAGGAGGTGAAGTTTGGCGGCGGCAAGGTCATTCGCGACGGCATGGGGCAGTCGCAGCGGACGCGCGCGGAAGGCGCGGTCGATACCGTCATCACCAACGCACTGATCGTCGATCACACGGGCATCTACAAGGCGGATGTCGGCCTGCGAGACGGACTGATCCACAAGATCGGCAAGGCGGGCAACCCCGACACCCAGCCAGGCGTCGACATCATCATCGGACCGGGGACCGAGGCCATTGCGGGCGAGGGGAAGATCCTCACCGCCGGGGGCTTCGACAGCCACATCCACTTCATCTGCCCACAGCAGATCGACGACGCGCTGCATTCGGGCCTCACGACCATGCTGGGCGGCGGCACCGGGCCGGCGCACGGCACACTTGCCACAACCTGCACGCCGGGTCCCTGGCACATCGGCCGGATGCTCCAGTCCGCCGACGCCTTCCCGATGAACCTGGCCTTCGCGGGCAAGGGCAACGCCTCGCTTCCCGCGGCGCTGGAGGAACAGATCCTCGCCGGCGCTTGCGCGATGAAGCTGCACGAGGACTGGGGCACGACCCCGGCAGCCATCGACTGCTGCCTGTCGGTGGCCGACGCCATGGACGTGCAGGTGATGATCCACACCGATACGTTGAACGAAAGCGGGTTCGTGGAGAATACGGTCGGCGCGATCAAGGGCCGGACGATCCACGCCTTCCATACCGAAGGCGCAGGCGGGGGGCATGCGCCCGACATCATCAAGGTCTGCGGGCTGGCCAACATATTGCCGTCTTCGACAAACCCGACTCGGCCCTACACGGTCAACACGCTGGAAGAGCACCTCGACATGCTGATGGTGTGCCACCACCTCGACCGGTCGATTCCCGAGGATGTGGCCTTCGCCGAAAGCCGCATCCGCAAGGAGACCATTGCGGCCGAGGACATCCTGCACGACATGGGCGCGTTCTCGATCATCGCATCGGACAGCCAGGCGATGGGCCGCGTGGGCGAGGTCATCATCCGCACCTGGCAGACCGCCCACAAGATGAAGGTCCAGCGCGGACGTTTGCCGGAGGAAACCGGCGACAACGACAATTTCCGCGTCCGCCGCTACATCGCCAAATACACTATCAACCCCGCCATCGCGCACGGCATCAGCCGCCATATCGGCAGCATCGAGGAAGGCAAGCGCGCCGATCTCGTCCTGTGGAATCCCGCCTTCTTCGGGGTGAAGCCCGAGATGGTGATGCTGGGCGGCACGATCGCGGTGGCGCAGATGGGCGACCCCAACGCCTCGATCCCCACGCCGCAGCCGGTCTACACGCGGCCGATGTGGGGCGCCTATGGCGGCTCGTTGCACCGCGGGTCGGTCACCTTCGCGTCCAAGGCGGCTGTCGATCACGGCGTGGGGGGCAGGCTGGGCCTGATGAAGGAGGTCGTCGCCGTCGAACACACGCGTGGCATAGGCAAGGCCGACATGGTCATGAACAGCCTGACACCCGAGATCGACGTGAACCCCGAAACATACGAGGTCCGTGCGAACGGCGAGCTTCTGACCTGCGAACCCGCGAAGGTCCTTCCGATGGCGCAGCGATACTTCATGTTCTGACACCGGCGGGTCGCTGCCCAGGGCTGCGCCCGTATCTTGCCATCGGGTCCCGCGGCGCGCACCTTGTGGAGCAAGGGGTGCAGCAAGCCGCCCCGCAGAGGAGAGCAGACCATGAAACCCGCCTTGACCGGCATCCTTGTCCTTGTGGCCGTTGCCGCATGCAGCGGCAGTCCCGGCCTGATGCGCACCGTAGCCGGCGTCGCCACCATCGGCCCCGCCGAAGCCGCCGCCTGCACCTATGTTGCGGACCTCCGTACGCGCCCCGGCATGTTCGGACCGCTGGCGCAGCAGGGGCTGGAGGACGCGCGCTACCAGACGCTTCTGTCAGCGCAGGAGGCCGGTGCGAATGCCGTCATGTTCGAGCCCGTCTCGCCCGGCGCGCCGGTCTACGAGATCATGGCCAAGGCCTACCGCTGCTGACCGCGTTGCGCCCGGCGCAAGGCGGCCTTGCGGCCCCGGCGGGTTGAGCCTGCACCGATCCGCAGCCAAGTTGCCGCGCAGGGAGGAACCCGTGCGAACAGGGGTTCCGCAAATGCAAACCACGTCTTCTTCCCGCTCGGGAAGCGGCCTTTGGGGCCGGGACATGCGCGCGCTTCGGGGGCTGGTCCTGCCGGTCCGCCGCGCAAGATCGCGCCAGCGATCTGCGCTGGAGTTCATGATACTGGCCAGCCTCAGCGAGGCCGACCTCCGGCAACTGGGCGTGACCCGCGCCGAAGTCGAGGCCGACCTTGCGCGGCGCACCCTTGGGTGGCCTTCGCGCCAGCGCATGGCGGACATGCGGCCGCGCACCTAGCTGGGTCAGTCAGGCTGTCCTATCTGCCAATGCAAGGGCGAAACCCGAACACCAGTTCCAAGAGGCACATGATGGCTTTCCTTCACTTCGACAACTCCGCCGCCACGACGGGCCACGGTTTCCGCGACCGCATTTCGGGACTCCTTGCCGGGATCAAGGCCGGCTTCGAGGCCTATGCCGAACGCCGCGGCCGGTTCGACGAGATCGCGCGCCTTCAGGCGATGAGCGACGAAGAGCTTGCCGCCCGCGGCATCCAGCGCGACATGATCGTGCACCACGTCTTCCGCGACAAGTTTCACTTCTGATCCTGCGGGCGCCGCGCTTCGACACGCGTGGCGCCGTCAGCCCCTTCGCAAGCGCAGCATGGCGCGCTAAGGTCGGTCCGCGAACCGCTGGGGAGTAGCGCGATGACCGATTTGCCGAGGGCAGGGCGGGTTCTCATGGCCGGAGAATGGGCCGGGGCCGCCGACCGCGTCGTGCTGGACTACGACGCGCGTTTCCTGCGCCGCAAGCGGCTGCAAGGGCAGGGGGGTCTTGCTTTCCTGGTCGATCTGCCTGAGACGCTGAGCGTGGACGAAGGCATGGCTTTTGCGCTGGACGACGGCCGCGTGGTCGAAATCGTGGCCGCGCCGGAGCCTCTCCATTCCGTGCGGGGTGACCTGCCGCGCCTGGCCTGGCACATCGGCAATCGCCACACCCCGTGCGAGATCGGTGCAGACCGTCTGCTGATCCGGCGGGACCACGTGTTGCGCGGTATGCTGGAGGGTCTTGGGGCAGAGGTCGAGGACGTCACGGGCCCGTTCCGCCCCGAAGGCGGTGCCTACGGCCATGGCCGGACGATGGGCCACAGCCACGGACCCGACGAGGGCCATGGACATGACCACAGGCATGGCCATGTCCATCACCACGGCTCGCACCGTCACTTTCCCGACGACGATGACGAAGGGCCCGCCGACGCATGAGCGAGGCCGGGCTTCTGACGCTGACCCAGTGGCTGTCTCCCGCCTTTCCGCTGGGCAGCTTCGCCTATTCCCACGGGCTCGAAGCTGCCATCGTGGCGGGTGAGGTGCGCAACGCCGATGCCTTGAGGACCTGGCTGACGGACGTGCTGGAGCGCGGGTCGGGCCGCGTCGATGCGATCCTTCTGGCCGAGGCACTGAAGCCCGAGGCCGACCACGCGGCTCTGGCGGCGACTGCGAGGGCGCTCGCGGCCTCCTCCGAACGGTGGACCGAGACTGAGGAGCAGGGACGTGCCCTGACCGACACCGTCAACGCCCTGACCGGCGCCGACCGTGAGCCTTACCCGCTGCCCGTGGCGCTGGGCGCCGCGGCAGCCGGTCTGGACCTTCCTGCGGTCCGGGTCGCGACGCTCTACCTGCATGCCTTTGCGTCGAACCTTGTGCTGGCGGCGGTGCGTTTCGTGCCTTTGGGGCAGACCGAGGGGCAGAGGGTTCTGTCCGACCTGCGCCCGGTGATCGAAGCGGTGGCAACCCGCGCCGTGGCCGAAGGACTCGCGGGATTGGGGTCGGCGGCGGTGGGCGCCGACATGGCCGCGATGCGGCACGAAACAATGGATGTAAGGATCTTCCGGACATGAGCGGCAGGAACGGACCTCTGCGCGTGGGCATCGGCGGCCCGGTGGGCGCGGGAAAGACGACGCTGACCGAGCAGCTTTGCCGCGCGCTTTCGCCCCGGCACTCGGTCGCGGTCATCACCAACGACATCTACACGCGCGAGGATGCCGAATACCTGATGCGCGTACAGGCCCTCCCGCTGGAGCGGATCGTGGGCGTCGAAACGGGCGGCTGCCCTCACACCGCGATCCGAGAGGATGCGTCGATCAACCTTGCCGCCGTGGCAGAGCTCAGTTCGCGGATCGCAGACCTTGACGTCATTCTGATCGAGTCGGGCGGCGACAACCTGGCTGCCACCTTCAGCCCCGAGCTTGCGGACCTTACGATCTACGTCATCGACACTGCCGCAGGGCAGGACATTCCCCGCAAGAGGGGTCCCGGGCTGGCGCGGTCGGATCTGCTTGTGATCAACAAGGTCGATCTTGCACCATACGTCGGCGTGGACCCCGTGCTGCTTGAGTCCGACGCACGCAAGGCACGCGGCCCGCGCCCCTTCGTGATGGCCTCGCTCAAGGCCGGACGCGGGGTGGACGAGGTCGCCCGCTTCATCGAGCGCGAAGGCGGGCTCTAGACCGCGCGCCGCCGGTCACGCCCTCGGCGCGTGCCAGGTCCGGTCCAGCAGCCCAAACCAGTTCTCATGTGCGATCTTGCGCAGCAGCGGTTCGTCGTAGCCATGTTCGGCGAGCCGGCCCAGAAGCCGGGGCAAGCCGGTAACGTCGCCGATGTCCTGCGGCACGGTCGCCCCGTCGAAATCGGACCCGAAGCCCACGTGATCCTCGCCCAGCCGCCCGATCAGGTGATCGAGGTGGCGCAGGATCGGGTCCCAGCCCGTGTCCGCGGCCTGCCGGCCGTCCTCGCGCAGGAAGACGGTCGCGAAATTCAGCCCGACCATGCCGCCGCTGTCGCGGATCGCGTCGAGCTGCCGGTCGGTCAGGTTGCGGGCGGACGGTGTGACCGCATGCGCGTTGGAATGGGTGGCGACCAACGGCGCATCCGACAGGCGCGCCACGTCGTCGAACCCGGCCTCATTCAGGTGGCTGAGGTCGATCATGATGCCAAGTGCGTTGCACTCCCTCACAAGGCGCTTCCCCGCCTCGGTCAGCCCCGCGCCGGTGTCAGGCGACGAAGGGAAGCGGAACGGCACGCCGTGGCCGAAGACGGTAGGGCGCGACCAGACTGGGCCGAGCGACCTCAGCCCCGCTTCGTGCCAGACATGCAGCGCATCGAGATCCTCGCCGATCGCCTCGGCCCCCTCCATGTGCAGGATCCCCGAGACGATCCCGCGAGAGAGGCAGTCGCGCAGTTCGGCCACCGTCCGGCAGATCCGGAACGCGCCGCCCGAGGACCGCTCCATCCACATCAGGTGGCCGATCATGGCAGCTGCGACCGGCTGGGCCGCGAGCAGAGGCACGGGGTCCGGCAGCGGCAGGTCGTAGGGCGGGCGGTCCATCATCGCCTCGAAATCCGGCGCGTCATGCGGCATCGGCGATGGGATGTAGACCGCGAAGAACCCGCCCGCGAAGCCACCCGCCTTCATCCGCGGCAGGTCGAGGTGGCCTTTGCCTTCGCCTGTCAGCCAGATTTCCTCGCGCCGGTCGGGCTCGCGCAGGAGGCGCAGCAGGATGTCGTTGTGGCCGTCGAACACCGGGATCATGAGCTTGTGTCCTCCGCCGCGCGGGTGAAGCCTTCGGCCGCCTTCAGGAGTTTCCGTGTGTAGGGCTGCGTCGCCTGACGCAAGTGCAGGTCCTCGCGCGTCAGCCGTTCGACCGCGCGGCCATGCTCCATCACCGTCAGCCGTTCACACATGTGCGCCACGACACCCAGGTCGTGACTGACCAGCAGGTAGGTCAGGCCGCGTTCGGCCCGCAGGCGGTCGAGCAGGTTCAAGACCTCTGCCTGGATCGAGGCGTCGAGCGCCGAGGTCGGCTCGTCCAGCAGCAGGATGCGCGGTTCGAGGATCAGCGCGCGGGCGATGGCGACGCGCTGGCGCTGACCGCCCGACAGCTGGTGGGGATAGCGAAAGCGGAAACCCTGGCCAAGACCGACCTCGTCCAGCGCGCGGGCGATCCGCGCCTCCCGGTCGGTCATGCCGTGAATGGCCAGCGGCTCGGCCAGGACGCGGTCGACGGTGTGGCGGGGATGAAGGCTGGCGTAGGGATCCTGGAAGACCATCTGGACCTGGCGGAAGAAGGCAGGCCGCCGTGTGGCGTCCAGCCGCTCGCCCCCCAGCCGGATCATTCCGCCCGAGACCGGCGCAAGCCCGCAGATCGCCCTCAGCACGGTCGACTTGCCCGACCCGCTTTCGCCGACGAGGCCGTAGCTCTCGCCTTCCTCGACCGAGAGCGTCAGGTTCTCGACTGCGGTCACGGGGCCGAAGCGGACGGAGAGGTCGGAAATCTCGATCAGCGGCATCACCGGGCCCAGGCCTCGTCACGTTCCAGCGTCGGCAGGGGCCTCAGCGACCCGTCAATCCGCGGCAGGCAGTTCATCAGCCCGCGGGTGTAGGGGTGCTGTGCCAGCGACAGATCGGCCGAGGCAAGTTCTTCCACCACGCGGCCGGCATACATGACCAGCACCCTGTCGCAGAAGGACGACACCAGCCTCAGATCATGGCTGATGAGAATCAGGCCCATCCCGCGGTCCGATACCAGCCGGTCGAGGATGCGCAGCACCTCGACCTGCACGGTCACGTCCAGAGCCGAGGTCGGTTCGTCCGCAATCAGGAGGTCGGGGTCAGCCATCAGCATCATCGCGATCATCGCGCGCTGGCCCATGCCGCCCGAAAGTTCGTGCGGATAGGCCGCCATGACGCGGGCCGGGTCGCGGATCTGCACGGCTTCGAGCATGGCCAACGCGCGGTCACGCGCCTCGGCCCGCCCGGCGGAGCGGCGGCCGGCCTCGACCAACTGGCGGCCGATGGTCATCACCGGGTTGAGGCTGAACTTGGGGTCCTGCATGACCATCGACATTCGGATGCCGCGCAGGCGGCGCCAGTTGGCGCTGGTGGCATGGGTCAGATCCTGTCCGTCGAACTCCAGCCGTTTCGCCGTCGCCCGCCCCGGCGGCGGTGTCAGGCCCAGAAGCGCACGGCCCGTCTGCGACTTGCCCGAACCCGACTCGCCCACGATCCCCAACCGCTCGCGGCCCAGGGTGAAGCTGACGCCGCGCACGACCTCGACCTCGCCTTGGCGGGTGGGGAAGCGGACACGCAGGTCTTCGACGGTCAGAAGGGTCATCGCTGGGCCTTTGGGTCAAGAACGTCGCGCAGGCCGTCGCCCAGAAGGTTGAAGCCCAGCGAGACGACAAAGATGGCAAGCCCAGGCATGGTGGCAACCCACCAGTGGTCCAGGATGAAGCGCCGCCCGCCGGCGATCATCGCGCCCCATTCGGGCTGCGGAGGCTGCGCGCCGAGGCCGAGGAAACCCAGCCCTGCCGCCGTCAGGATGATGCCGGCCATGTCGAGCGTCACCCGGATGATGACCGATGACAGGCAAAGCGGTGTGATGTGCCCCCACAGGATCCGCGCCGACCCCGCCCCCTGAAGCCGGATCGCGGCGATGTGGTCAGCGCCGCGGATCGTCAGCGTTTCGGCCCGGGCGAGTCGGGCATAGGGCGGCCAGGAGGTGATCGCGATCGCGATGATCGCGTTCTCGATCCCCGGGCCGAGGGCCGCGACGAAGGCCAGCGCCAGGATCAGGCGGGGGAAGGCCAGGAAGATGTCGGTGATGCGCATCAGAACGCTATCGACCCAGCCACCGAAATAGCCGGCCGTGGTGCCGACCAGCAGGCCGATAGGCGTGGCGATGACGGCGACCAGCGCGACGACCAGAAGCGTTATCCGCGCGCCGTGGACGATGCGGCTGAAGATGTCGCGCGCCTGGTCGTCGGTGCCCATCAGGTGGTCCCAGCTGGGCGGCAGAAGGCGCTCGGTTCTCAGGTCGCCGCCTACGACGGGGTCGTGCGTGGCGATCAGCGGGGCAAAGAGCGCGATCACCACCAGCGCGACGACGACGCCGAGGCCCGCCATCGCCAGCGGGTTCCGCCGGAAGGCGAGCCAGGTGCGATAGGCCTGCCCCAGCCGCGCTTGCCGGCGCGAGGCCGGGGTTTCCGTCAGAAGCCAGTCGCGCGTGCTCATGTCCGGCGCACTCTGGGGTCAAGGAGAGCGTAGAGGAGGTCCGACAGAAGGTTCAGCCCGATGAAGATCGCCCCGATCACCAGTGTGCAGCCCAGGACGGCGTTCATGTCTGCGTTCTGCAGGCTGTTCGTCAGATATTGTCCCAGCCCCGGCCATGCGAACACGGTCTCGGTCAGGACGGACCCTTCGAGAAGCGAGGCATAGGACAACGCGACCACCGTGACCAACGGCACGGCCGCGTTGCGCAGCGCGTGGACCCAGATGATCCGCCACTCCGGCACGCCCTTCACCCGCGCGGTCGTCACGTATTCCTGCTGAAGCTCGTTCAGCATGAAGCTGCGGGTCATGCGGCTTATGTAGGCCATCGAGAAATATCCCAGCAGCGAGGCCGGCAGGATGATGTGCGAGAACGCGTTGCCGAACGCGTCCCACTGGCCCTGCATCGCGGCGTCGAACAGAAGCAGCCCGGTGGCGGGCGAGATCGAGTATTCGTAGGCAATGTCGATCCGCCCCGGCCCGGCGACCCAGCCGAGCCGGGCATAGAACACGAGAAGGCCGAGGAGGCCCAACCAGAAGATCGGGGCGGAATAACCGATCAGGCCCACGACGCGCACGATCTGGTCCGCCAGCCGACCCTGCCGGACGGCCGCGAGCACACCCAACGGGATGCCGGCGACAGTGCCGATGAAGATGGCGACGGTGGCCAGCTCCAGCGTCGCGGGAAAGACGCGGGCGATGTCGTCGACGATGGGCCGCTTGGTCAGAAAGCTTTCGCCAAGATCGCCCGAAAAGACCTTTTGAAGGTAGAGCCAGAACTGCTCCCACAGCGGCCGGTCGAGGCCCAGTTCCACGTAGACGCGGTCATAGACCGATTGTGGCGCGCGGTCGCCGATGACGGCCAGCACCGGATCGACCGGCACGACGCGCCCGATCAGGAAAGTCACCAGAAGCAGGCCGAAGAAGGTCAGCGCGATGGTTGCAGCCAGTCGCGCCGCCTTCCACGCCAGGGGGGCGAGGGCGCCGAAGCGCCCGTCGCCGGAACCGGTATCGGTCATTCCTTCGTCACGGCCTTGAACGAGTTGTCGTTGAAGGACGGCCCGATCACGAAGCCGTTCACGTTGGCGCGGCGCGCCAGGACCTCGATCTCCTGGAACATGATGACGAAGGGCGAGGTCCGCTGATGCTCGCGCTGAAGTTCCAGGTACATCTCGGCACGCTTGGCTGCATCGGCCTCAAGCATTGCGGCATCGGCCTTCGCGGTCATCTCGGGGATGTCCCAGGCGTTCCGCCAGGCCAGCGGCTTCGATGCTGCCTCGTCCGAGTTGTCGGGGTTGCGCGCGAAGGTGTCGGCGTTGGTGTGCGGGTCCTGGTAGTCCGGGCCCCAGCGGCCGATGTAGATGTCGTGGTTCCGCGCGCGATACTTGGTCAGCGTCTGCTGGCCATCGCCCGGGATCAGCTCTAACTCGATCCCCGCCAGTGCCATCGTTTGCTGGATCGCCTGAGCAATGCCCGTGATCTCGTCGGTGTTACGGGTGTCCATCGTCACCTTGAAGCCGTCAGGCAGGCCGGCCGCGGCCAGAAGCTCCTTGGCCTTCTCGACATTCAGGCTGTAGGGCGTCTCTTCCAGCGCGCCCAGGAAGCCGCGCGGCAGGAAGGCCTGGTGAACCTGCACCCGCCCCTTCATGATCGTGTCGGCAATGGCCTGGTAGTCGACCAGCCACTTCATCGCCTCGCGCACTTCGGGCTTGGAGAGGAATTCGTTCTTCTGGTTGAGGCCGAGGTAATAGATCGACCCCTTAACGCCGCTTTCCACCACGATGTCGGGGTTGGCCGACAGCGCGTCGATATCCTCGGCGCTGACGTTGCGGGCGATGTCGATGTCGCCCTGTTCCAGCAACAGGCGCTGGGTCGCGGCCTCGGGGATGTGGCGGTAGATCGCACGCGCCATCGCGGGCGCTGGGCCGCCGTAATTCGGGTTGCGTTCAAGCACCACCGCCTCGTTTGCACGCCATTCGCGGATCGTGAAGGCGCCCGAACCGGCGTAGGCGGTCTTGAGCCAGTTATAGCCCATGTCGCCGTCCACTTCGTTCTCCATGACCAGCTTCTCGTCGACGATGAAGCCGACAGTGGCCGTCAGGCAGTAAAGGACCAGCGTCGGCGCATAGGCCTTGTCCATCTCGAACTCGAAGGTCATGTCGCCCGTCTGGCGGATCATCGCGTCCACGTTCTCAGCGTTGAAGCCGAACTGGGTCAGGATGAAGGCCGGCGACTTGTCCAGCTTGATCGCCCTGCGCAGCGAGAACACCGCGTCGGATGCCGTGATGGGGTTGCCGCTGGCAAAGACCTGGCCGGGGCGCATGGTGAAGGTAAAGGTCTTGCCGTCGTCCGATACTGTCCAGCTCTCAGCCAGCACGCCGAAGATGTTGGATACGTCGTTGACGTCATAGCCGACGAGGCCCTGGTAGCTGTTGCCCAGGATTTCGGACGCGGTGAATTCGAACACCTCGGCCGGATCCAGGCTGATGATGTCGTCGATCGCCCAGGCCTGGATCAGCGTGTCGGGCGGCGTTTCGGCGCGGGCGGCGGGCGTCGCGAAGACGCCGAGTGCCGCAAGCGCTGCCGCCGCGAAGAGCTTCGGTAGGTGACGCATGAAGTATCTCCCGTGTTGGAGCAGGCCGCTTGATTGCCTCTTTGGCGCTCGAATGGGTCAACCGGGCGTCGGGCCTGTGCCTGCCTCACCATTTGGTGACCCGGGCGCGACCAATGTCAACCTCGGCCTTCATTGCACATCGTGGCAATGTGGCGCGCTCGGAGTGGATCGCGCCGGGAGGCGGTGCTCGCCTACATCGCGCGGTAGTTGGGGCTTTCGCGCGTGATCTGCACGTCGTGAACGTGGCTTTCCTTAAGCCCCGCGCCGGTGATCTTCACGAAGCGGCAATTGCGGCGCATTTCGTCGATGGTGGCGCAGCCGGTATAGCCCATCGCGGCGCGCAGGCCGCCGACCAGCTGGTGGATGACCGCCGCGGCCGAGCCCTTGTAGGGCACCTGGCCCTCGATCCCCTCGGGCACGAGTTTGTCGGACGCCGCGTCCTTCTGGAAATAGCGGTCGGCCGAGCCGCGCGCCATTGCGCCGATGGACCCCATGCCACGGTAGGCCTTGAACGACCGGCCCTGGTAGAGGATGACCTCGCCCGGCGACTCATCTGTGCCCGCGATCATGCTGCCGACCATCGCGCATGAGGCCCCTGCGGCGATGGCCTTGGCGAAATCGCCCGAGAACTTGATGCCGCCGTCGGCGATGACCGGCACATCGCCCGCGGCCGACGCGGCGTCCATGATCGCCGTCAACTGCGGCACGCCTACGCCTGCCACGATCCGCGTGGTGCAGATCGACCCGGGCCCGATACCCACCTTGACCGCGTCGGCGCCCGCGCCGATCAGGGCCCGCGTCGCCTCGGCCGTCGCGACGTTGCCGGCGATCACCTGCACCTCGTTCGAGGCGCGCTTGATGCGCTCGACGACCTTGGCAACGCCTTCCGAATGACCGTGCGCGGTGTCGACCACGACGATGTCCACCCCGGCATCGACCAGCGCCTCGGCCCGCGCGAAGCCGGTGTCGCCCACCGTCGTCGCGGCGGCCACGCGCAACCTGCCCAGCGGGTCCTTGCAGGCGACCGGGTTAAGCACCGCCTGTTCGGTATCCTTCAGCGTCAGAAGCCCGGTCAGCTTGCCCACGCCGTCTGTAACCAGCAGCTTCTCGATACGGCGCGCCTTCATCAGGCTCTTGGCCTCGTCGAGATCAGCCGGTTCGGTCAGCATGGCCAGGTTGTCGGCCGTCATCACGATGCGGACGGGGGTCTTGTCGTCGGTCGCAAAGCGCATGTCGCGGTTGGTGAGGATGCCGACGACGTGTCCCTTGTCATCCACGACCGGAAAGCCGGTGACGTTGAAACGCTCCTGTAGGGCACGAGCGTCGCCCACGGTCTGGTCCGGCGTCAGCGTGATCGGGTTGTAGACGATGCCCGAGACGAAGCGCTTCACGCGGCGGACCTCGGCGGCCTGCTGCTCGATGTCGAGGTTGCGGTGGATCACCCCGATCCCGCCGGCCTGCGCCATGGCGATGGCCATCCGCGCCTCGGTCACCGTGTCCATCGCCGAGGACAGAAGCGGGATGTTCATCCGGATCGTCCGGGTGGCCCAAGTCGCCGTGTCGGCCGTCGAGGGCAGGACCGAGCTTGCCGCCGGCACCAGAAGCACGTCGTCGAAGGTGAGCGCCTCGCGAATCTCCATGGGGTGTCTCCTCGGGAGCCTTCGTTTGGCGCTTCCCTGTTTCACGGGCCGCCCGTGAAGGCAAGCCCCCTTGTCCGCCTCTCCGTCCCGTGATGAGGATCGCTGCCAGAGGGCTGGAGGGCCGGGTCATGCGCGTCGCCATCGTCGAGAACACATCCGTCACGCATCACGGCCAGGTTGGTGTCGCCTTGGCCGAGGCTGGCCTGTTGACGGATGTCTTCCGCCCCTTTGCGGGCGATGGCCTTCCCGACCCGGATGCCTACGTCGGGCTCGTCGTGTTTGGGGGCGAGCAGTCGGCACTGGATGATCATCTGCACCCGTATCTGCCTGCCCTCGCCGCCCGGATGCGCGCCTTCGACGATGCGGGCGCGCGGTTCTGGGGATCTGCCTCGGCGCACAGATCCTGGCGCGGGGGTATGGTGCGACCAACATTCTAGGTGCAGCGCCCGAGTTCGGTTGGTGCGAAGTAACCCTGACCGACGCAGGCCGCGCCGACCCCGTGCTCTCAGCGGTGCCCGAGTCCTTCCGCATCTTCCAGTGGCATGCTGACACCTTCACGCTGCCCCCTGGCGCGGCGCATCTCGCACAGGGCGCCGTCGCCGCATACCAGGCGTTTCGCACCGCCCCGCGAGTCTACGGGACCCAGTTCCATTTCGAGGCAAACCGCGCCGTCGTCGCCCGGTGGTCCGAACAGTTCTCGGAGGCGGCCGAGGCAATGTCGCCGGGTTGGGCCGCCGCGCATTCCGATCATGCCGCGAAACATGGGCCGGGCGCGGATGCGGCCGGCCTCGCGCTCGCCCGTGCCTGGGTTCGATTGATCTGACGGATCAGGCGATTGCGGCGTTCGTCCGTGGACCCAGCTTGCCCTCGGCCCACAATTTCATGACCCGCCAGGCGATCGTCGGAATGCCCAGCGTCGCAGCGATCAGCAGGCCCGCCGCCAGCGTCCGGAACGGCTCGCCCCCCTGTGCGAACAGCGCCGAGACGGCGGCCGCCAGCGGGAAGGTGAACGCCCCCCAGAGCGGAGAGAACCCCCCAGCTGTCAGCCAGCGTGCCATCCCGGCGAGGATCGCGATCAAGGCCAGGACGAGCGCCGCAAACCACCCCGCCAGGGTCGTCATCCCAAGCGAGGCCCCCACCGTCGCGAACAGGGCAGCGGGGGCCACATGGATGGCCAGCAGCGGGCGCAGGGGCGGTGGCACCGTCTCGCGCAGGGCTTGCGCCGCCGAGAGCGCCCAGATGCCCACGGCTACGGGTATCGTCGCTCCCATGATTGCCGTTGCGAGCCCGTTGTGCCCCAGGGGCACTGCCGACAGCGGCGCGATGATGAACCCCACGAAGGCCAGATGCCAGACGGGGGTCACACGGCGCCCTTCGGCTGGTGCGAGGACGAGAGCACGGATGTAGCCGAGGGCCAGAGCGGTGTGTGTCGCGAGTCCAAGATACAAAGCCCCCCGCGCAAGCGTCTCAGAATAGGGCACCGCGACGGCGGCCAGAAGAAGGATCGAAAGCGACGCCGCCGTGAGGCCCGCGCGCCCCGGCAGCACCCGCAGGTCCTCAGCCACCACGCCGGGTCGGCGGACCACCTTTGCAAGGTAGGCGACTGCCACGAAGATATAGAGCAGCGTCACTGCCCCCAGCAGCGCCTCGCCCGGTCCGTCGGGAAGGCCGAAGGCGTCCGCCGCGCGCCGCCATGCGAGGCCCAGCCCCAGCAGTCCGAAGACCGGCGTGAAGGCAGCGGGCGGCGTCTGCCGGAACAGGCCCTGGCGCGGAGAGATCGGCGAAAGCGGGGGAAGGGGTGGGCGGCTCATCGTTGAATACTGCCGCCGGGAATGGTTCGCGCGCCATCGCCCGGGATGTCGCAGGCCAATCTGGCACTCATTGTCTTTCCCGTTTCCCAAATACTCCCGCCGGAGGCAGCGGAGCGCCGGCGCCGATCGGCGCCGGCGCGACAGATCGCCTGACGCCGAAGGCGTCGCCGCAAACTCCTCATGCTCAGAACGGGATTTCGTCGTCCAGGTCCGACGGACCGCGGCCACCGTCGCCCGAGCCGCCGCCGAAGCCGCCACCCGACCCGCCGCCGTATCCGCCGCCATAGTCTCCGGCGCGGTCATCCGGATAGCCGCCGCCCGACCCGCCACCGTCGCGGCCGTCGAGCAGCGTGAGTTCGCCCTTGTAGGGACGCAGCACGATCTCGGTCGAATAGCGGTCCTGGCCGGACTGGTCCTGCCACTTCCGGGTCTCGAGCTGGCCCTCGATATAGACCTTGGAGCCCTTCTTCAGGTATTGTTCGGCGATCTTGGCCAGAGGCTCGGAAAAGATCGCCACCGAATGCCATTCGGTCTTTTCCTTGCGCTCTCCGGTCGTGCGGTCGCGCCAGGTTTCGGAAGTGGCGATCCGCAGGTTGCAGACCTTGCCGCCGTTCTGGAACGTCCGCACCTCGGGGTCGCGGCCCAGATTGCCTACCAGGATCACCTTGTTCACCGAACCCGCCATCGCGACACCTCCCGTCTCTTGTTGCGGATGCCAGCGTCCGTTCCGGACGCCCCGCCGTCTTCACCCGATTAACCCTAACGAAGCGTGAAGGCGAGACCTGCCGCGCATCTAAACCGAAGTTGCAGTCCGGCGGAGGTCCGCCGTCTCCACCCTCCGTTCGATTCCGTTCGGGCTGCGGCCGGGACAGATCGGGGTCAGCTGGCACCGGCATCCCGCCGGCGCAATGACATCAGGAGAAGACAGATGTTCCGTTCGACCGCCCTTGCCCTTGCGCTTGCCCTGTCGCTTCCCGCCGGCGTGGCGCTGGCCTCGTCCGACGCGACCCTCAGCCCCGAGACCATCGCGGCCGTCACCCGGAAGCTGACCGATGAAGGCTACGAAGTCCGTTCGGTCCAGATGGAGGACGGCTTGATCGAGGTCTACGCCATGAAGGACGGCAAGAAGTACGAGATGTACCTCGACGACCAGATGAACGTCGTGAAGTCCGAGATGGACGACTGACGCGGCATCATGGGGCGCCGTCGGACGAACGGCGGCGCCCGATCCTTCGGCCAAACCAGGACACTTCGCCATGACCCGCATCCGCGTATGGGACCCCGTCGTCCGCCTGTTCCACTGGTCGCTTGTCGCCGGCTTCACCGCGAACGCGCTGCTGACCGACCCTGAAAGCCCCCTCCACGAAAGGATCGGATACGCCGTCGCCATTCTTCTGGCCGTCCGTCTCGTCTGGGGGCTGGTCGGCACCCGGCATGCGCGCTTCTCGGACTTCCCCCCGTCGATCCCGGCGGCGATGGGCCAGCTTGCCGAAATGGCCGCAGGGCGCGTCAGGCGCCATCTCGGCCACACGCCGCTGGGCGCTTTGATGATCTACAACCTGCTTGCCACCGTCGCGCTGATCGCGCTGACCGGTTGGCTGATGACTACCGACGCCTTTTGGGGCATCGAATGGGTCGAGGAGGCGCACGAGGTCCTTGTGACTTGGGCGGAGATCTCGGTCGCGACCCATATCGCTGCGGTCCTGATCGAAAGCCGCAGGACGCGTGTCAACCTTCCGAAGGCGATGGTGACCGGATACAAGGAGATCGAGGAAACCACAGTCCGACCCGCAAAATGACCGCAACGACCCTCGATCGCGCCGCGCTTGCGCTGACCGCGCTGATCGTCTTCCAGACGATCTGCGCGGGCTTCTTCATCCTGGACACGGCGGGTGACCTTTCGGGTACCGGACTGGCGGGTCTCCTCGACTGGCACCTGGGAATCGAGGTGCTGGCGACCGCGGGCCTTGTCGCCGGGATCGCCGTCGAGGTCGTGATGCTGCGCCGCATGCTGGCCCGTGCCGCGCGGGCGGAACGGGCGGCAGGCATTGCGCGCGGCGCGCTTGCCGAACTGATCGAACGCTACTTCCGCGACTGGGGCCTGACACCGGCCGAGGAGGACGTGGCCGCCTTCACGCTGAAGGGCTATTCCATCGCCGAAATCGCGGCGTTTCGTGGTTCGGCCGAGGGAACGGTCAAGACCCACCTGAATGCGATTTACCGCAAGGCTGGCGTGACCGGGCGCGGACAGTTCGTCAGCCTGTTGATCGAAGATCTGATGCGCGAACCACTCGTCCCGCGCTGATCGGCGTGGCGTCGGACTGGCGCGGGGGCTGGAAATGGCTATAGTGCTACCCTCGAAGGGACGGAAAACGAGGGAAAAACCCGCATGGCGAGGGCAATCCTGCTGCCTGCCCTGGTGGTGGCATGCGTGTTACAAGCACCGGCGCTGGCCAATGAAACGGCCTCGTCCAAGAATCGCATGGCCCTGTTTTCCTCGCAGACGGCCGTGCTCGACCGACGGGCATCGGTTCAGTATTCCAACTCGGTCCGGCTCCAGCCCTCCTCTGTGCGCACGCCGGGCCGCGAGGGCGTGCCCGGATACGCGGGCCGCTATCGTGGGGAATGGCTGGACGTAGCCCGTTCGGCTGCCCGTCGCCACAACGTGCCGGAGGATCTGTTTCTTCGCCTCGTCCAGCAGGAATCAGGCTGGAATCCGCGCGCAGTGTCACACAAGGGCGCGACCGGCCTTGCGCAGCTGATGCCGGACACCGCGCGGCTGCTGCGCGTCGATATCGACGATCCGCGTCAGAACCTTGAGGGCGGCGCGCGATACCTTCGCATGATGTATGACCGCTTCGGCAGCTGGCGGCTCGCGCTGGCGGCCTACAACGCCGGACCCCTCGCGGTCGAGCGGCATGACGGCGTGCCTCCGTTCCGCGAGACGCGCAACTATGTCCGGGCCATCCTGGGAAGCTGACGCGGTGGACTTGCCCCCGAACCGGCTGAAGGCGGCGCTGGCGGACGGCCGCGTGCAGATCGGCCTTTGGCTGGCGATGGCGCACGAAGGTGCGGCCGAGGTCGCGGCAGGCGCGGGCTACGACTGGGTTCTGATCGACGGAGAACATGGGCCGAACGACATTCCCAGGATCGAATCGCAGTTGCGCGCTGTCGAGGGGCGCGGCGCCGAGGCCGTGGTGCGCGTGCCCGTGAACGACCCCGTTTGGCTGAAGCGCGTCCTGGATATCGGCGCACGCAGCGTCCTGATTCCCATGGTCGAGACGGCCGAAGAAGCACATTCCGCGGTGGCAGCGTGCCGCTTCCCGCCCGCCGGGCGGCGCGGCATCGGCGGCTCGATCATACGCGCTTCGGGCTACGGTGCCGTGCCGGACTACGTCGCCCGGGCCAACGACGGCATCTGCGTCGTGGTGCAGGCTGAAACGGCGCGCGCGGTGGACGAGATCGACGCCATCGCGGCGGTCGAGGGCGTGGACGCAGTTTTCGTCGGCCCGGCCGATCTTGCCGCCAGCCTCGGTCATCCGGGCCGGCCCGATGCGCCCGAGGTCGCGGCTGCCATCGCACACCTGATCTCGCGCACGCGGGCCGCAGGCAAGGCGGCGGGTCTGATCGGGTTCGAGCCTGCGTCTTTCGCGGCAATGGCGGCCTTGGGCGCCACGCTGATCGCCGTGGGGGCCGACGTGGTCCTCATGGCCGAGGCGATCCGCACCCGTGCAGCAGACGCAAGACGGATCCTGTCAGGCCAGTAAGCGGACGCCCGGCATTCCCGCGATGCGGACGAGGTCCCTGTCATAGGCGGCCGTGACCTCTTCGAGCAATTCGTCCGTCAGACCGGGCAGGTCCACCTCGACCTCCAGCGCGCCGGGCCGCGGGAATCGGCCGAGAAAGGCCGCGACCGTGCGCCGACGTGCCGCCGGGCTGGCCGGGGGGCGTTCGGCCAGGAAAGCGGTCAGCCGCTCGAACCCCTCGTCGGTCAGAAGGGGCATGAGGATCTCGTCGAGATGCGTCAGCTCTGTGCCCTCGGCATGGCCAGAAATCTCGCGCAGGATCTCGGGCCAGAGGACGGGGGCATCCTCGTGACACCAAATCGTCACCGGGCTGTCGGGAACCGCATCGCGAACTTCGGCGACAAGGTCGGACCAGCACAGCTCACGTACGTCGGGCACGGCCACGTCGCTTCCCGCCGCCGCCCGCCACGCCGCAAGGAAGGTCGCCGGATTGCGCGTGGCGAGACAGAAGGACACGGGGATCTCGGGGAAGATGTGCCGGAGAGCCGCCAGCCGCGCTGCCCCTCCGGGATAGAGCCGTCCATCGGCCACCGCATCGGGAAGGTAGGACAGGAACTCGTCATGCAGCAGGACCACACGCTCGGGCTCGTCCTCGGCCATCAATGCGTCCAGCAGCATGTCTTGCATCTCCGGCGAGGCACGCTGTCCACCCAGGCGCGAAAGCAGGTCGCGGAACAGGAACCGATACTGGCGCGCCCAGGGCACGATGATCCCCCGTTCGGCGAGCCTGGCGCGGTTCTTGAGCAGGACCCGGGCGATCTGGTCCTCGTCCGTGAAATGCGCGCCGACGTGAAAGACGATCTCCACACGCGTTCCCCTTAGCTGCCGGTCGCGGCCCGGCGCAGCCCAGACCTATCGCCCGGACCTGTGCGCGTCAAACAGCCCGGACTTGCCCCGTCCCGACTTGCAGGCTAAGCACATCCACGTGCCCCTATAGCTCAGCTGGTAGAGCATCTGATTTGTAATCAGGGGGTCGGGGGTTCGAGTCCCTCTGGGGGCACCAAAAAAGCAATAACGTCAGATAATTGTGCGCAGCCGCTTTGTTGCACAAATCATCTGAGGGATCATTTAGTGGATCCAGCGTGATCGCTGATTGGCATGAACAGACCGATACCCCCGACCTGCGAGACCGGGAAATGGCCGGCCTGCACCAGGACGTTCAAGCGCCGGGGCTCGCTGACGATCTGGTTCGATCCCGCCATGACCTGGGAAGCCGCGCCCACCGTTAACCGGGGTCGCCAGCCCGACTACAGCGATGCCCCCATCCTGACCTGCCTGACGATGAAGGTGCCTTTCGGGTCGGCGCTCCGACAGAGCGCGGGGTTCGTCGAGAGCCTGCTGCGCCTGCTCGGCCCGGACCGGGCCGTGCCGGACTTCGGCCGCTGTCTCGGCGTCGGAAGACCTGGAAGGTCAACATACCCAGCCGCGGCTCGGACGGTCCGCTTCACCTGCCGGTCGACAGCACCGGCATGAAGGTCCGAGGCGAAGGCGAAGGGAGGTCTCGATTGGATGGTGGGAGGAAGCTCCGTGACTGGCGCGAGAGTCATGTCGGGGCCGACGAGGAATCCCGGACATCCGAACTGCCGCGGTCACTTGCCTCGCCCAACAAGCGCAGAGCGCGCCCGGTTGTCGTAGCGTCGGCGGCCCGGAAACCCCCAACTTCGGGCGCGCTGCGTACGAACGGCCTTAACGTCCCATTTCGGCGCGCATGATCGCGGCGCCGTCGGCCATGGCCTTCATCTTGCCGAACGCCACGTCGCGCGGCAGGTATTTCAGTCCGCAGTCGGGCGCGACGACGACCTTGTCGGCATCCACATGCGGCAGCGCGCGACGGATACGGTGGGCGATCAACTCGGGCGTCTCGACCGTCATGTCGGCGAGGTTCAGGACGCCGAGGATGATCGTCTTGCCGCGCACCGTTTCCAGGACCGAGGTGTCGAGGTCCGCCTGCGCCGTCTCGATGCTGATCTGGTCGCAGAGGCAGTCCTTCATCTGCGGCAGGAACGAATAGCCTGCGGGGCGCTCCTTGGTCAGGGCGGCGTAGCCGAAGCAGATGTGTACCGCAGTCGTCCCCGCCGCCCCGTCAAGCGCCGCGTTAAGGGCGGCAAGTCCATATTCCTCGGCTAGCTCGGGCTTGGCCTGCATCCACGGCTCGTCCAGCTGGACCACATCCGCACCGGCGGCGAAAAGGTCCGCCATCTCCTTCCGCACCGCGTGGGCATAATCCATCGCGGCATCCGCCACGCTGGGATAATATTCATTCAGTGCCTGCTGGCTCATGGTGAAGGGGCCAGGCAGGGTGATCTTGATCTTCCGGTCAGTGTTGGCGCGCAGGAACTTGAGGTCTTCCACCTCGATCGGGCTGACCCGGCGGATGGGGCCGACGATCCGCGGCACCGGAACGGGCTTGCCCGACCGGGTCATCACCTCGCCGTAGTTGTCGATGTCAAGGCCTTCGAGTGCGGTCGCGAAGCGGTTGGAATAGCTTTCTCGGCGGATCTCGCCATCGGTGAGGATATCGAGACCGGCGCGTTCCTGGTCGCGGATGGCGATCAGGGTGGCGTCGTCCTGGGCCTGCTTCAGCAGCGGCTCGGGAATGCGCCAGAGCTCCTTCGCGCGGGTTCGGGGCGGGAACTGAGCCTTCAGCTTTTCGCGGTCGATCAGCCAGTCGGGTTGGCAGTAGCTGCCGACGAGAGAGGTGGGAAACAGCATGGGTGCCTCGTGGCTAGGGGGCGGGCGCGGGGCCCACCCCGGGTCAGGTCGGTCGAGAAGACTGCGCGGGGCTCAGGCGAAGAGATCGTGCTTTACCCCGGCCTTCTCGAAGATGTAGTCGCGGCTTGCCTCCAGCTCGCGGCGCAGCTTGTCCAGGTCATGGCTCAGCAGCTTGCCCTGCCACTTCCGGATTCGGCCGGCGACCATGACCGTATCGACGTTCGTGCGGTCCATCAGGGTGACGACGGCGCCAGGCGCATGGTTCAGGGGCGCGACGTTGATCGCTTCGGCATCGAGAAGGATGATGTCGGCCTCCTTGCCCGGGGTAAGGCTGCCGGTCTTGTGATCCAGCCGCAGGCCCCTGGCGCCTTCCAGCGTCGCGTGGCGGATCGCCTGCGCGCAGGTCATGAGGGGCGGGAAATCCTCTTCGCCCGACAACGCGCGTTCGTTGGCGCGCATGCGCTGAAGCGTCACGAGGCCACGCATCTGGGTGAAGAAATCGGCCGACATCGTGCATTCCACGTCCGAGGACAGCGATACCGACATGCCGAGGTCCAACGCCTTCTGGATCGGCGGCTCGCCGTGGCGCATGTGCATCTCAATCGGCACGGCCAGGCTGACATGCGCGCCGGCATCCGCGGCCGCCTTCCAGGCGTCGTCCGTCATGCCGGTCATGTGGATGAAGATGTTGTCCGGACCGAACATGCCCTTTTTCGCCAGCGCGTCGAAGGTCGGTGTCATGCCGAAAGTCGTCACCACGTGCAGCGCGATCTGAAGGTCCAGTTCGCGGCCGATCTTCCAGGCTTCCTCGTAGCCCTCGATGTAGATTTCTCCGCCCATGACCATGGTCAGCAACTGGTCGTCGGAGGAGAAATACCGCTCGCGGATACGACGGGCGCCCTGGGGATATTCCTTGCCTTCCCACCAGCCTTCGAAATAGCCGAAGACGCCGCGCCGCCCGGCATCGCGAAGCCCGTCGATCGCGGCGTCGGAATGTTCGGCCGAGTGGTGGATCTGGCTCACATCCATCACGGTCGTGACGCCAGCGTCCAGTTGCGCAAGACCGCCATAAAGTTCGTTGATGTAGACGTCCTGCGGGCGGTAGTGCTGCGAGAAGTTCAGCAGCATCGTTTCATAGTAGTTGCGCGCGGTCTCGGGGCGACCGTCGTTCACCACGATCGCGTCTGACAGGGTGGAACGCAGGCCTGTTTCGAACTGGTGGTGGTGCGTGTCGATGAACCCCGGCATCACGATCTTGCCCGAGGCGTCGATCACATGGGCGCCGGTCGCGTTGATGTCTGCGCCCACTGCGACGATCTTCGACCCCTCGACCAGTACGTCACCCTTCGCGAAGTTGCCGACCTCTGGATCGACGGACATTACCACCCCGCCCTTGATCAGGACGCGCGCGCCCGGCTTGCCCGCGACCTGCTGGACGCTTTCGGCGGTGACGTTGGTGATTGCGGCGTCGGCGGCGCGGGCACCGCTTGCCGTCTCTCCCGGCGGCGCCCAGAGCGGCAACCCGGCCTGAGGACAGGCCGCAATCGGCGTGTTAGGGGTGCAGAGCTTGCACATCGGTCGGTTCCTCCCTCGTGTTCGTTCGTGTTCAGCCGCCCAGCAAGGATTGCAGCACCGGGAAGCGTTGGATTTCATGGGCAATGTGCGACGCGACCTCGCGCAGGGTCGGGAGTCGGTCGCGGACCAGGTCATCGGGTGTGACGAGGCCTGTGTAGCCTGAGGTGTTCAGCGCCGCGAAGGTGCGCCCGCGCGCGTCGCGGATCGGCACGGCGAGGGCCGTGATGCCGTAGTCCAGCTGATCGACTGTCACGGCGTAGCCATTTGCGGCGACCTCGTCGAGGATCGCGCCCATCGTGGCCTTGTCGATGACGGTCTTCTGCGTCAGCGGGCGCAGCTCGGCCCCCTCCAGCCAGGCTCGCCGGCGGTCCGGGGGCATGGCAGCCAGCAGCACCCTGCCGATCGCGGTGCAATGCGCCGGATATCGTGCGCCCGCAACTGCCGTCGCCCGGCGCGCCCGCTGGACGGACACATGCGCGACATAGATCACGTCGTCTCCATCAAGCGTCCCGACCGAGGATGCGTCGCCGAAGCGGTCCACCAGGGCCCGGAGGTCCGGTTGCAACACCTCGTCGAAGCGCCCCGAGAAATGGAAGGCCGAGCCGAGGGTCATGATGCGCGGCCGGAGGAAGAACTGCTTGTCGGCCTTGCCGACGTAGCCCATCGCTTCGAGTGTGATCAGCGACCGGCGCGCGGCAGCCGGCGACAGGCCGACGCGGCGCGCCACCTCGGATAGCGTCATTGCGGGGTGGTCGGCGTCGAAAGCCTCCAGGATGCCGATGCCCTTGGCCAGGGCCTCGACGAACTCCGGCGGGCGCTGGTCACGGTCGCGCAAGGCAGTTCAGCCCTGGGGCGCCAGCACGAAGTCGAAATCGACCACCGCCTCGGGTGTCTTGTCGGTGACGACCCCCAGATCTTCGCCCTTCTTCACAGGGCGCAGCTTCGCAATCAGCGACTTGCGCACGCCGAAGACGGCGTCGTTGTCGAGGTATTCCATGTTTTCGAAGAACACCTCGGTCGTAATCGACGCCATGCGGGGGGCGCGCACGATGTAGTGCAGATGCGCGGGGCGCCAGGCGTGCCGGTTACCGGCACGCAGAAGCTCGCCCACTGGGCCGTCGTAGGGGACGGTATAGGGCTTGGGCAGGACGGTCGTGTACCAGTAGCGCCCGTTTTCATCGGCCTCGAACACCCCGCGCAGGTCCATCTTGTCCTGGCCCTGCTCCTGTTCCTGAATTGGATAGGTCCCCGTCGCGTCGGCCTGCCAGGTGTCGACGATGGCTCCGGGCAGGGGATTATGGAGGTTGTCGGTCACCTTGCCGCGCACAAGGATCGTCACGCCATCCCGCCCGTCGGACAGGTCGGACCCCAGCGGCTTTCGCGGCGCGTCGTCCAGGTAGAACGGGCCGAGGTTGGATCCCTCGGTCGCGCCGCCTTTGGAGTTGATCATGTCGACCAGCGCCGAGAACCCCAGCACGTCCGAGAGCAGGATGAACTCGTGCCGTTCGGGCGTGGAGACCTTTCCGCAATCGTAGAGGAACATCAGCACGCGCATCCATTCCGCATGGGTCAGCTGATGCTCGCGCGTGAAGTCGTGCAGATGTTCGATCAGCCCGTGCAGAAGCTGCTCGAACCGGCTGCCCTCCTCGGTCTTGAACGAGTCCTTCACCGCCTGGGTGATCGTGAACTGGTTGATATCCCGCACCTTCGCCTCCCTCGTCGCGTTGCCCGAAATTTCGGGCTTGACGCAACGGTAGTCGCTGTCATTATCTTCGGCAAGTGAAATATTTTTCGCATTGCGAAAATTGTGGAGTCTCCATGCGGATCGGAAAACAAGACGAGGCCTTCACCGCGATCGCGACCTCTGATGCCACAAGCATCACGGTGCGCGGCCACGACCTGTGCGACGAACTGATCGGGCGGATCGGCTTCAGCGACTATTTCTGGTTGCTCGTGATCGGCGAGAAGCCCTCCGAGGCGCAGCGCCGGATGCTCGACGCATGCCTCGTCGCCATCGCCGAACACGGGCTGGTCCCATCGGTGCAGGCCGCGCGCATGACGCTCGCCGCAGGTCCCGATGCGTGGCAGGGCGCGATCGCAGCTGGCCTTCTGGGCATGGGCAGTGTGGTCGCGGGCAGCTCCGAGGCTGCGGGCCGCTACCTTGCCGAAATCGTCGCCCGCGCCGGCGATGGCGACATCGAGGCCGCCGCCATCGCGAGCCTGAAGGAGCACAAGGTCGCCCGGCGCAAGGTTGCAGGCCTTGGCCATCCCCAGCATTCCGAAGGTGATCCGCGCGCGGACCGGCTTCTCGAACTGGCCGACGAACTCGGGGTCAGCGGCATCCATATCCGAACCCTTCGGATCCTTGGCAAGCATGCCAGCGCGATCATCGAGCGCCCGTTGCCGATCAACGTCTCGGGCGCGATCCCGGCCTGCATGCTCGATGCCGGCTGGCCGCTGGAAGCCCTGAAGGCGGTGCCGCTGCTCGCCCGCACGGCGGGACTGTCGGCGCATCTCTACGAGGAATCGCTGCGGTCGATCGGGTTCATCATGTCCCACAAGGCCGACCAGGCGATCACCTATGACGGCAAGCCGGCCAAACGGCACGCGGCGGAGTAGGGATATGGTCAGAATCCTAAAGGACATCCGCGTCATCGAGTTGGGGACCTACATCACGGGGCCGGCGGCGGGCATGCATCTGGCCGACCTGGGGGCCGACGTCATCAAGGTCGAACGCCCCGGCACGGGCGATCCGTTCCGTGCCTTCAAGGGTGGCCTATATTCGCCGCACTACCAGACCTACAACCGCAACAAGCGGTCCATCGCGCTCGACACGTCAAAGCCCGAGGACTGCTCGGTGTTTCATGACCTGGTCTCGACGGCCGATGTGTTCATCCAGAACTTCCGTCCCGGCGTGGCCGAGAAGCTGGGCGCGGGCGAAGCTGACCTGCGCCGCGTGCGCCCGGACCTCATCTACTGCGCGATCTCGGGCTTCGGCACGTCCGGCCCGTCGCGCGATCGGCCGACCTATGACACCGTGGCGCAGGCGGCCAGCGGCTACCTGCGGTTGCTGACGCCGCCCACCAACCCGCGCGTCATCGGCCCGGCCATCGCCGACGCCGTTACCGGGCAGTATGCCGCGATGGGCATCCTCGCCGCGCTTATCGAGCGGTCGAAGACCGGCAAGGGCCGACGGCTCGACATCTCGATGCTCGAGGCGATGTGCCATTTCAACCTTGACAGCTTTACCCACTACTACAGCGTGGGTGAGGTGATGGGCCCGCTGTCGCGGCCGGTCGTGTCGCAGTCCTACACCTTCGAATGCGCTGACGGGAAATGGGTGGCGATCCACATGTCGAGCCCACCGAAATTCTGGGAAGGGTTCCTGGCCGCCACCGGGCAGGAGCATCTGGCAAAGGACCCGCGCTTTGCGGAGCGGCTGGAGCGGATCAAGCACCAGGACGAGATGATTGCTCACTTCACGCCCGTTTTCGCGACGAAGACGCGCGACGATTGGTGCGCCCTGCTCGAACAACATGAAGTGCCCTACAGCCCGGCCTACGACAGCGACGAGGCGTTGGAGGATCCGCAGGCACGGCACCTGAACATAAAGGTTTCGGCGCCCTCGTCCGAACTGGGCACGTTCACGACGGTAAGACCGCCCTACAACTTCGACGGGGTGCCGGAACTTGATGTGTTGCCGCCGCCCGTGCTGGACGAACACGGCGCAGAAATTCGCGCGGAACTGGCAAGGCGCAAAGCCGGCTGACCGCGGGAACCCGGCCGGGCATGTCGCCCGGTCGCATGAGGGGAGGAGAGACAATGAAGACCATTCGTGGCGCACTGCTGGCCGGCCTTCTGGCCCTGCCGGTGCAGGCGCAGGAGATCATCGATCTGACGGTGGCGTCGAGCCATCCCACGGTCGTGCCATGGGTCGGCATGATCCAGACGCATTTCATGGCCCGGACGGACGAGATCCTGGCCGAGACCGGCAACTACAAGATAAACTGGAACGAAGCCTTCGGCGGCCAGCTCTACAAGGCCAACGCCACTCTGACCTCGGTCGAGGAGGGCATCACCGACATCGGCTGGGTGTTCTCGTTCCTGGAACAGGCGAAGCTGCCACTGAGCCAGGCCTCCTCGAACGCGCCGTTCTCCAGCGACAGCCCGCCTGCCATCCTGGCGGTGATGGAAGAGCTTTACGAGACGAACGAGGCGTTCCGCAACGAGTGGGAACAGTACAACCTCAAGGTCCTCGGCTTCACTGCGACCGACCTTTACGACATCTACACCAAGGAACCGCTGACCGGCATCGACGACATCGCTGGCATGAAGATTTCGGCCCCCGGCGTTCTCGGCAACTGGCTGCGCGGGACCGACGCCAATGCCGTCGATGGCGCGCTGACCACCTACTACACCGACGTGCAGACCGGCGTGTCGGACGGGGTGCTGACGCTGGCGCTGGGCGCGCTGCCAATCAAGCTCTACGAAGTCGCACCCATCATAAACCGCTTTGACGCGGGCGGGTCGTTCTCGGGTGCCATCGCGATCAACCGCGATAGCTGGGACGCGCTGCCCGAGGAGGTGCAGAACGCCATGATCGAGGCGGGCAAGTACTATACCGTCAGCCATGGCGAGGATCTCGTGACCAAGCACGAGGGAGCGCTGAACAAGATGGTCGAGCTGGGAGCTGGCCAGTCGGTGCCGGTGCAGATCGTCGACATGCCCGAGGGCGAGCTGGCGAAATGGGCGAACAAGCTGCCCAACATCGCCAAGGAATGGGCCGAGCCGCTGGACGCCCGTGGCATCCCGGCCTCGGAATTCCTGGCAGCCTATCTCGAAGGCCTGCGCGCCCGCGGTGAATTGCCCGTGCGCGACTGGGACAAGTAAGCACGGATCATGGCCGCCGAAGAACAGGACATGGCCGGGGGCGCGATCCTGCGCCTCTGGGGGGCGGTTGTCGACGGCTTCGCGGCGGTCGGAACGCTTATGATCGGCGTGCTGATGGTCATCGTCTGCGCCGACATCGTCGCGCGCAACGCGATGGGCGCCTCGCTGCCGCTGGTCTCCGAGGCCGGGGCCCTCTTGGTCGTGACGCTGGTCGCGCTGCAGCTCGGCGCGACCATCCGGGCGCGCCGACTCGCGCGGGCGGAGTTCCTGCTGACCGCACTGCACGCCCGCACGCCGCGGCTGGGGTTCCTGCTGCATGCAGGGTTCAATGCGACGGGTGCCGTGATCCTGGGCATCATCGCCCTTGCGACCTACGGCGTCTTCCATAAGGACTGGCAGGCGGCGGAGTTCATCGGCGTGACCGGGATTGCCACCTTGCCCACATGGCCCTTTCGGCTTCTGGTCCTGGCGGGCTTCGCCATCGCGGCGATCGAATTCGCCGCCGCCACGCTTTCCGACCTGCGTCGCGCCCTCGGGGGACGGGCATGACCCCTCTCGACATCGGAATCTACGCCATCCTCGCCCTGCTGGCGCTGATCGCCGTGGGCTTGCCCATCGGCATCGGCATGCTGGCCGTCAGCTTTGCCGGCGTGGCCCTGATCCGCAACGAAACGGTCGCGACGCGGATGATGGCGCAGGTCGCCAACGATAGTCTCGAAGAATACCTTTTCGCCGTGGTGCCGCTCTTCGTCCTCATGGGACTGCTTGTCACGGTGTCGGGCGTCGGAAGGGACACGTTCGACGTCTTCCAGCGATTGCTCAGGCGCGTCGCGGCGGGGCTGGGCATGGCGACGGTCTTCGCCAATGCGGTCTTCGCCTCGATCACCGGCATCTCCATCGCCTCGGCCACCGTCTTCAGCCGCATCGCGGTACCCGAGATGCGCAGGCACGGCTACACCAGCCGCTTCGCGACTGGTGTGGTCGCGGGGTCGTCGGTCCTGGGCATGCTGATCCCGCCGTCCCTTCTCATGATCGTCTATGCCGTGCTCGCCGAGCAGTCCGTGGGACGGATGTTCCTGGCGGGGATCGGGCCGGGGCTGCTGCTGTCTGCGCTGTTCTGCCTCACCATCCTGCTGCTTGCCTTCCTGCGTCCCGGCTTCGTTTTCGAGGCAGAGGACAGGGCGGCCGAGGACGCTGCTATCGGTCTGGCCGAGGTGCTGCGCAAGGCGGTGCCCATCCTGTCGCTGATGGTGCTCGTCCTGGGCGGGCTTTACGGCGGGTTCCTCAACCCGACGGAGGCCGGCGCTGCGGGCGCCTTCGGTGCACTGGTCATAGCGCTGATGCGCAGGTCGCTCGACCGCAAGACCTTCTGGGCGCTGCTGGTTGAGACCGGGCAGATCACGGTGTCGGTTCTGTTCCTGATCCTGGCCGCGACGTTCTTCAGCCGGATGCTCGCTTTATCCGGTGTTCCCCGCGAACTGTCCGAGGTCTTCCTGTCGGGCGGTATCGGACCCTACGGCTTCCTCGTCCTCTACCTGATCCTCATCCTCGCGCTGGGCTGCCTGATCGATTCCATCTCGATCATGCTGATCGTTCTCCCTGTCGCGCTGCCCATTGCGCAGGCGGCAGGGTTCGACATGATCTGGTTCGGGGTGCTGACCGTGATCGCGGTCGAGGTGGGCCTGCTCACGCCGCCTTTCGGACTGTCCGTCTACACGATCAAGTCCGCGATGAAAGACCCCGGCCTCGGCGTGGGAGAGATCTTCCGGGGCGCGGTTCCCTTCGTCGTCGCCATGCTGTTCAGCATCGCACTCATCATCCTGTTCCCGCCGATCGCGACCTGGCTCGCACGGCTCTGACAACCCGAAAGACAAGGAAATCAATGCCCAAGATCCTGTTCGTTCCCGGCTCGCTGCGTGCCGCGTCGTCCTCTCGCGCAATGGTGCGCGCGCTGATCGCCCGGATCGGAGACACTGCAATGTGCGAGACAGCCGACATCGGCGCGCTGCCGCACTACAACGCCGACGTGACCGGCGATCCGGCGGTCACCGCCTTCCTCGGCAAGATCAAAGACGCGGACGGGCTGATCTTCGTCACGCCGGAGTACAACTACTCGGTTCCCGGCGTGTTGAAGAACGCGATCGACTGGGCGTCGCGGCCCGGCTACGCCTCGGTCTTCGTCGGCAAGCCCTGCGCGGTCGTCACGGTTTCGGGCGGCGTCCTGGGCGGCGTTCGGGCTCAGGGGCACCTGAAGTACATCCTTCACGGGATGCTCGCCGACGTGCACGCCAGCAAGGAGATCGTCGTCCCCATGGCCAACGACAAGGTCGTCGACGGCCTGATTGCGGACGACGCGATTCTGGGGTTTGCGATGGAACAGTTGTCGGGCTTCTTCGCCCGTCTCTCCTGACCCGCTGCGAAAGGCGCAATGATGCGACTAGTCTCCTTTCTTCGTCCTGACGGTTCCGCCAGCTACGGCACGAGCGATGGCCACACGGTGAGGGACGCCGGCGCGGTGCTCGGCACCGAATACCCCGACCTGAAGTCGGTTCTGACCGCGGGCGAAGTTTCGCGGCTTGCCGACATGGGCGAGGCCATGGCGCTGGACGCGGTCACGCTGCTGCCGCCGATACCTAACCCCGACAAGATACTGTGCATCGGGCTGAACTACCTTCCACACATCCTCGAGTCCGGCCGTCCGCATCCCGAATACCCGTCGATCTTTACCCGCTACCCGGAGTCGCTAGTGGGGCACGGTGTGCCGCTGGAACGTCCGAAGGCCAGCCGAGAGTTCGACTATGAAGGGGAACTGGCCGTCGTGATCGGCAAGGTTGGCCGCCACATACCTGCCGAGCGGGCCGAGGATCACATTCTCGGCTACTCGATCGTCAACGAAGGGTCTATCCGCGACTTTCAGAACCACACGACGCAATTCTGGCCGGGCAAGAGCTTCGAGCGGTCGGGGTCGATGGGCCCCTGGATCGTGACGGCGGATGAGATTGGCGACGTAACCGCGCAGACGCTGACGACCCGTGTCAACGGCAACGTGGAACAGCACACCCCGATCAGCGATCTGGCCATCGGCATCCCCGAGATCATCGCCTATGCCTCGACGGTCATCACCATGCGTCCCGGCGACGTGATCATCACGGGCACCCCGGGTGGAGTGGGCCGCTACCGCAAGCCGCAGCTGTTCCTTGAACCGGGGATGACCGTCGAGGTCGAAATCACCGGCATCGGCACGCTGGTCAACGGTATCGTGGACGAGGCCGACTGAAGCGGGCTGCTATCGCCGGTTGAACAGGCGGCGAAAGGCGGAATGCAGGTGCTCGATGAACGCCCGCGCGGCCTGGCCAAGCTCGGCCGGCGGGCGGGACAGCACGCCCAGCGGACGGTTTGGCGTGCGCGTCTTGATCGGCACCTGGCGAAGCTCGTAGAGCTGTCCCATCGTGAGCGCGACCGCCTCGGGCAGGACGGTCAGCGTGTCGGACCCCGCGACATAGCCCAGCACGCCCGCCAGCGATCCGCCGGTCATCACGATTTCCGCCTCGTGCATCTGAAGTTCCGACAGGATTGCCGACATGTCGGCGGAAAGCGGGCTGCCCTCCGGTGGCATCACCCAGCCGTAGTCCAGCAGGGCCAGCGGGCGCGGGTAGGCCAGCCGCAGGATAGGGTGCCCCTCGCGGCAAACGATGACGTTGCGCCCTTCGATCAGCCGCGTGAAGGTCAGGTCCTCGAGCGTCTCGCCTACACCAAGCGGATAGACCGCGAGGTCCGCCCGACCGGAGCGGACCGCCTCGCTGAGGTCCGCAGCATAGCCGTAGGTCAGTTCGAACGCGACGTCGGGGAAACGCTCGTGAAAGCCCGGCAGGATGTGCGCGACCGCGCCGTCGGTAAAGAAAGGTGGTCCGGCGATCCGCAAGCGCCCCCGGGCGCCACTTTGGAAGGCGTCCAGGTCCTGCGCCGCGCGGGTCTGGGCGCGCAGGACCGTCGCTCCCTGCCGTGCCAGAACCTCGCCTAGCCTAGTCAGCGCCCATGGGCGGCTCGCGCGGTCGAAGAGAGGCGCGCCGAGCCTGATCTCCAGGTCCGAAAGGGTGCGCGACAGCGCGGGTTGAGAGGTTCCCAGGACCTCGGCCGCACGGGTCAGGCTGGATTCGGTGCGTATGACCTCGATCAAGGCCAGGTGCTTGGGGTCGATCCTCATGGGCCACCCATATCGTTTCGATATGATCTTTGATCAAACGGATATGACAAAATCAACTGTCACACCCTATCCTCCCGCGTTGGGAGGATTCGGCTTGCTGGATGGCGTGTCATTCGACGTGACCGGCAGCCCGGCGCGCATTGTCTTCGGACGAGGCGCGCGGGCGTCGACCACCGGAATATTGCGTGACCTGGGAATTGCCCGGGCGCTGGTCCTGTCTACCGAGGCGCAGAAGCAGGCGGCCGATGCCTTTGCCTGCACGCTCGGAAAGTCCTGCCTGGGCGTCTTCGCCGGCGCGGTCATGCACACTCCCGTGACTGCCACCGAGGCGGCGCTGGAGATCGTGCGCGACCAGCGGGTGGACGGGCTGGTTGCCTTCGGCGGCGGGTCGACCATCGGCCTTTCCAAGGCAATCGCCTGGCGCACCGACCTGCCGCAGGTGGCTCTGCCCACGACATATGCCGGGTCCGAGGTGACGAACATCCTCGGCCAGACGGCCGACGGCAGGAAGACCACTCTGAAAAGCCCCAAGGTGATCCCGGAGGCCGTCATCTACGACCCCGAACTGACCCTGTCGCTGCCAGTGGGGATGAGCGTCACCAGCGGCATCAACGCCATGGCTCATGCGGTCGAAGGGCTCTATGCCCGAGACCGAAACCCGGTGTCGGCCCTGATGGCCGCCGAGGGCTGCCGCGCGATGATCGACGCGCTTCCCCGTATCCTTCAGTCGCCGTCCGACGTCGCCGCGCGCGAGCGAGCGTTCGTCGGCTCCTGGCTCTGCGGCACGGTGCTGGGGCAGGTGGGCATGGCGCTCCACCACAAGCTCTGTCACTTGCTGGGCGGTCTTTTCGACCTGCCCCATGCCGATACTCACACCGTCGTCCTGCCCCATGCCACGGCCTTCAACGCGCGGGCGGTTCCCGATCTCCTGAAGCCTATCGCCGAAGCACTCGGGGCGGATTTGCCCGGTGCCGCGCTGTGGGACTTCGCGCGCACACTCGGCGCGCCCATCGCGCTGCGCGATCTAGGCATGCCCGAGGATGGGATCGACCGCGCCGCCGACGAGGCAACGGCAGACCCCTACTGGAACCCGGCGCCGCTCGACCGCGATGCAATAGCAACCCTGATCCGCGCCGCCTGGGCCGGGGAACGACCGACCGCCTGACCTGCAATGACATGCCCTGTTCCGGGGCAAGGGAGGAAAGAATATGACGCTCTACAGACCGACCCGTCGCCGGTTCCTCGGCACCTCGGCCGCGACACTCGCGGCCAGCGGGATCTTCGCCCCGGCAGTGCACGCGCAATCCCGCGCGATCCGCGTGGGCTACGTCACCCCGCAGACCGGCCCGCTGGCGGCCTTCGCCGAGGTCGACGACTTCATTATCGAGGGCGTGTTGCAGGCGGTCGCAGGCGGCGTCCAGTCGGGCTCGGCCACCTACACGATGGAAGTGATCAAGAAGGACAGCCAATCCAACCCCAACCGGGCCGCCGAGGCCGCGCGCGAGCTGATCATCGACGACGAAATCGACGTCATGCTGGTGGGCAACACGCCCGAGACGACCAACCCCGTCTCGACGATCTGCGAGATCGAGGAGATCCCCTGCATCTCATCGCTGGCGCCGTGGCAGCCGTGGTTCATCGGGCGGCAGGGAAATCCGGGCGATCCGGCCAGCTGGCAGCCCTTCGACTATACCTACCATGCGTTCTGGGGGCTCGAGGACGTCATCGCCGTCTTCACCAACATGTGGAACCAGCTGGAAACAAACCGCACCGTCGGCGGGCTTTTCCCGAACGACGCGGATGGCAACGCGTGGGGTGACCCGAACGTCGGTTTCCCGCCGCCGCTCGCCGCCGGCAACTTCAAGCTGGTCGACCCGGGCCGCTACGAGAATCTCCAGGACGACTTCAGCGCGCAGATTTCGGCCTTCAAGGATGCCGGCTGTGACATCATCACCGGTGTCGTCCTGCCGCCCGACTTCGCGACCTTCTGGACGCAGGCCGCGCAGCAGGGCTATCGCCCCAAGGTCGCCTCGATCGGCAAGGCGATCCTGTTCCCCTCGGCCGTCAGCGCCATCGGCGATGCCGCGCAGAACCTTTCCTCCGAGGTCTGGTGGTCGAACGTGCACCCGTTCACCTCGTCCATCACCGGTCAGTCGGCAGGGGAGGTCTGCGACGGGTTCGAGGCGGCGACCGGCAAGCAGTGGACGCAGCCGCTGGGCTTTGTCCACGCCCTGTTCGAGATGCTGATCGACGTGCTCAAGCGCACCGACGACATCCGCGACGCCGGCGCCGTGGCCGAGACGATCGCCGCGACCGACCTTCAGACCATCGTCGGCCCGATCAAGTGGGACGGCGCGAACCTTCCGCCCTTCGCCCAGAAGAACGTCACCAAGACGCCGCTGGTCGGCGGCCAGTGGCGCAAGGGGGACGACGGGCTGTTCCGGCTGGCCATCGTGGACAACCAGACCTATCCGGACATCCCGCTGACCGGGGATGTGGAAGCCATCGCGTAACGCGCAAGGCGACGGGCCGGTGATCGCGCCGGCCCGTCCCGAGGGGGGACACGGGCAGTGCTGCTGGAAATCCGCAATCTCAGGCGCGCCTTCGGGGCGGTTGTCGTCGCCGACGACATCACGCTCGACGTCGCCGAGGGCGAGGCATTGGGCATCATCGGCCCGAACGGCGCGGGGAAGTCGTCGCTGTTCAACCTGATCACCGGGCGGCTCGCGCCTGACTCAGGGACGATCCGTCTGGTCGGAACCGACATCACGCGGATGCCCGCGCGCAAGCGGGTTCACGCGGGGATCGGGCGGAGCTTCCAGATCCCGCAGCCCTTCGAGCACATGACGACGTATGAAAACGTGTCGGTCGCGGCCTGCTTCGGAGCGGGCGGATCGGAACAGGCCGAGCAGGACCACGTTGTCGACGTGCTGCATCGCACCGGCCTTCTGCCCAAGGCGAACCTGCCCGCGGGCGCGCTGTCGCTGCTGGAGCGCAAGAGGCTCGAGATGGCGCGCGCGCTGGCGACCCGGCCCAGGCTCCTTTTGCTGGACGAGATCGCGGGCGGGCTGACGGATGCGGAATGCACTGCGCTGATCGCCACGATCCGCGAGGTGAACGCCGCCGGAACCACCATCGTTTGGATCGAGCACGTGACACATGCGCTGCTGGCCGTCGTATCGCGTCTCGTCGCCATCGATTTCGGCAAGGTCATCGGAGAGGGCGCGCCGCAGGCCGTCATGGAGTCGGACGCCGTGCGGCGGGTCTACCTGGGGACCCTCGCGTGAAGCTCCTTGAAACCCACGGCCTGACCGCCTTCTACGGCGATTTCCAGGCGCTCTACGGCATCGACCTGCACGTGGACGAAGGCGAGACGATCGCGATCGTCGGCGCCAACGGGGCGGGGAAGTCGACGCTGATGGGGGCCATCACCGGCCGCCGGGACGCCCCGCGCGAGGCGATCGTGTTTGACGGCAAGCCCATCGGCGGTTTGCGGCCGGCCGAGATCATGGCGCGCGGCATCGCCCTCGTGCCCGAGGGACGGCAGCTTTTCCCCTCGCTCGACGTCGAGGAAAACCTGCTGATCGGGAACTACGGACGCAAGGTGCGCGGGCCCTGGACGCTCGATGCTGTCTACGCCCTCTTCCCGATCCTGAAGGAGCGGCGCCGGCAAGCGGCGACTTCGCTGTCCGGCGGCCAGCAGCAGATGGTCGCCTTGGGACGCGCGCTGATGTCGAACCCGCGGTTGCTTCTGTGCGATGAGATCAGCCTGGGCCTCGCCCCCGCGATCATCAAGGACATTTACGCCGCGCTCGACGCGATCCGTGCCGAGGGCGCCAGCGTCATGGTCGTCGAACAGAATATCGGTCAGGCGCTGGCCGTTTCTGACCGAGTCTACTGCCTGCTGGAGGGCCGCGTGACACTGACGGGCCGCCCCGCTGCGCTGAGCCGCGACCAGATATCGGCGGCCTATTTTGGAGGCGCGCGATGATCGTTCTGGATACCGTCCTCCAAGGCGTCCTGCTGGGCGGGCTCTACGCGCTGTTCGCCACGGGCCTTAGTCTGATCTTCGGGGTGATGCGTCTGGTGAACCTCGCGCACGGCGACCTGATGGTGGTCGGTGCCTTCGCGGTGCTGCTCGGCGTCGATGCGCTTGGCCTTCCGATTCTCCTGTCCGCCGTGCTGGCGGGCGTGGTGATGTTCGTGCTGGGCTATGCGCTGCAGAGCCTTCTTCTGAACCGGACATTGGGCAAGGACATCCTGCCGCCGCTTCTTGTCACCTTCGGGCTGTCGATCATCCTTCAGAACGGCATGCTGGAAGCGTTTTCGGCCGATACCCGCAGGCTGGATTTCGGCGCGCTGGGCGAGGCGTCGGTGCCACTGTTCGGCGGGCTGACGGTCGGGGTCATCCCGCTGATGACTTTCGCTTCGGCGGTCGTGGTGATCCTGTTCCTGAACTGGCTGTTCTACCGGACCGAGCTCGGCCGGGCATTTCGCGCGACCTCGGACAACCCTGAGATCGCCCAGCTGATGGGGATCGACAACAACCGCATCTTCGCGCTGGCGATGGCGCTTGCGCTGGTCGTCGTGGCCATCGCGGGGCTCTACCTCGGGGCGCGCGCGACGTTCGATCCTCTGATCGGGCCGTCGCGGCTGATCTTCGCCTTCGAGGCGGTGATCATCGGCGGGCTGGGCAGCTTCTGGGGGACACTGGCGGGAGGCGTGATCCTCGGTCTGGCCCAGACCGCTGGTGCGCAGATCTCGCCCGAATGGCAGACGCTGGCGGGTCACGTGGTCTTCCTGATCGTGCTGGTCCTGCGCCCGCGCGGCCTGTTCCCGAGGCATGCCGACTGATGGTGGATGCATCGAGATACAGCGTGGCGAAGTCCACACGTGCCTCGACCGCTGCGCTGTGGGTCATGGCCGCGGTGGTGATCGCGCTTGTCCTTGCTCCGGCCTTCGTCTCGCGGTCGGTCCTTCAGGACCTGTTCTTCCTCCTGACCATGGTCGCACTGGCGCAGTGCTGGAACTTGCTGGCGGGCTACGGCGGCCTGGTCAGTATCGGGCAGCAGGCCTATGTCGGGCTGGGAGCCTACGCCGGATACGCAATGGCGATCCTTGGGGGTCTCGACCCGATGCTTGCGATCGTCCTCGCAGGCGTCGTCGGCGCGGTGCTGAGCATTCCGACCGCCTTTGTCGTCTTCCGCCTGCAGGGCGCCTATTTCGCCATCGGCACCTGGGTCGCGGCCGAAGTCTACCGGCTGCTCTTCGCCCAGTGGAAGGCCCTTGGGGGCGGGACGGGCACGTCGCTGCCTTCGGACGTCGCACGGTCCATCGCCGGGCTCGATTGGGTGGCCGAGGTGTTCGACGTCCGCACCAGCGCGGCGCGCGACATCGTCGCCTACTGGATGGCGCTGGCGCTGGCCGTCGTCGTGATCGGCGCGATGTATCTGTTCCTGCGCACCCGCAACGGGCTTGCGCTGTCGGCGATCCGCGACAACCCCGACGCCGCCGAAAGCGTTGGCGTCGACACAAACCGCGCCAAGTTCGTGGTCTATGTCTTTGCCGCCACGGGCGCGGCGCTCGCGGGAGGGGTGATCTTCTTCCAGTCGGCGTCGATCACGCCGCAATCGGCGTTCTCCGTCATCGACTGGACGGCCTTTGTGCTGTTCATCGTCGTCATCGGGGGCATCGGCACGATCGAGGGGCCGATCCTTGGCGCGCTTATCCTGCTCGCCCTGCAAGGCTGGCTTTCGCAATACGGCACTTGGTACCTGATGGTATTGGGGGCGCTGGCGATCCTTGTCATGCTGGTCGCGCCGAAGGGCCTCTGGGGCTGGGTCGTGGCGCGCTACGATTTTTCGCTTTTCCCGACCCGGCGCCGGCTGATTGGCCCGGACACGCCGGTGCCCGACTACACGCGAACTGTGCACGAGATGAAGACCCCGGCCGCGCCGGGCATCAGCGGGGCGGACCTGCCCGATGAGGTGACGACGATGTTCGATATCGAAACCGACGTTCTGATCGTGGGCTCCGGCCCGGCAGGCGTGACGTCCGCTGCGCTGCTGTCGACCTATGGCATCCCGAACGTGATGATCGAGAAGTACAGCTGGCTTGCCAACATGCCGCGTGCACACATCACCAACCAGCGCACGATGGAGGTGCTGCGCGAGTTGGGCGTGGAGAATGAGGTCTACCAGGACGCGGTCCCGCAGGAGCTGATGGGCAACAACGTCTTCTGCACCTCGCTCGCGGGCGAGGAGGTCGGACGGCTTCTGACCTGGGGCAACCATCCGTCACGTCGGGCGGATTACGAACTTGCCAGCCCGTCGAAGATTGTAGACATCCCGCAGACGATGCTGGAGCCGATCATCTTCGGCAAGGCCATGCGCGAAGGATGCCTCGCCCGGTTCAAGACCGAATACCTCAGTCACACGCAGGACGAGAACGGCGTCGTCGCAACGGTGCGGGACCGCGTGGCCGACCAGACCTATCGCATCCGCGCGAAATACATGATCGGTGCGGACGGGGGGCGCAGCCAGATCGTCAAGGACCTGGGCCTGCCGCTGGACGGCAAGGAGGGTCTGGCCGGATCGATGAACATCGAGTTCGACGCCGACCTCACGCATCTGGTCGCGCACCGCCCCTCGGTCCTCTACTGGGTGTTTCAGCCCGGCGCGGCGGGGGGCATCGGGGCGGGCGTGCTCAGGATGATCAGGCCTTGGCACAAATGGCTGGGCATGTGGAACTACGACGTGTCGCAGGGACGACCGGACTACTCTGACGAAGAAATCCGCCAGATCCTCTTCCGCCTGATCGGCGAGGAGGTGCCCCTGAAAGTCACCCGCGTCAGCTACTGGACGGTCAACAACATCGTTGCCCGGCAGTATTCCAAGGGGCGCGTCTTCTGCATGGGCGACGCGGTGCACCGCCATCCGCCGACCAACGGGCTGGGGTCGAACACCTCGATCCAGGACGCATACAACCTTGCGTGGAAGCTGGCCTATGTGCTGAAGGGCAAGGCGGGGCCCGCGCTGCTGGACAGCTACAACGACGAACGCCAGCCGGTTGGCAAGCAGATCGTCACCCGCGCGAACAAGTCGATCGAGGACACGCTGCCGATCTTCGAGACGCTCGGGATCAGTGGCGTGTCGACTGATGAGGAACTCAAGCGCCGACTGGACAAGCGCAAGATGTCGACCGTCGAGGCCGAGGCTCAGCGCAAGGCTCTGAACAAGCAGATCCGCAACAAGTCTTACGAGTTCAACTGCCACGGGGTCGAAATGGGCCAGCGCTATCGCAGCAGTGCAGTGGTCAGCGACGGCACGCCCGAGCCCGAATACACGCGCGACCGCGAGCTCTACTACCACCCCACGACGTGGCCCGGCGCGCGGCTGCCGCATGTCTGGGTGGAGCATGATGGGCGCAAGGTCTCGACGCTCGACCTCGTGGGGCGGGGGCGCTTCGTTCTCCTGACGGGCGTCGCTGGCGCAAGCTGGGTCGAGGCCGCAGCGCGCGCAAGCGCCGAACTGGGTCTGGACCTGCGCGCGCTTCAGATCGGACCGGGGTGCGAGGTCGCCGATACTTTCGGTGACTGGGCGATGGCCTCTGAGGTGTCGGACTCGGGCTGCGTGCTCGTGCGGCCGGACGGCTATGTCGGGTGGCGGGCGCAGATGCTGTCTGCCGCGCCTGCGGTCGAACTGACCGGCGTCCTGCGCCGCATCCTGGGGAGGGAGTGATGGCCGACCGGACGATCCGGGACTATGTCGACGCCGCGGACGCGGCCATCGCCGACCCGGCGCGCCGTCGCGCGGTGGGTGGCGGGACACCGCGTTTCGTGCTCTATGGCAGCGCCTTTTCCATCGCGACCCAGATGCTGCGCATGGTCCTTCTGGAAAAGGGAGCGGCTTTCGCCGTGCGCGACATGGAAATCCTGCCGCCGCGGATGGAAAACACCCACCCGGACTACGTGCGGTTGCGGCTGCAGGGCGTGCAGGGCAGGGAGCTTGTCCATGGCTTTACCGGCCGCTCCTCGGTCGGGACCGAGGGGATCGACCCGGTCGCCGTGCCGACGCTTGTCGATCTGGGAGAGGGCCGCGTTCATGTCGATGCGGTTGCGATCGCGGCCTATCTCGACCGCGCCTGTGCGGGGCCCGACCTCGTTCCTGCGCAACTCAAGCGCGAGGTGGATCGCGCCTGCGCGATGGCAGATGCGCTGCCGCAGATCGCCGTCATGTATGGCGCGCATCCGGACGGCGATTTCCGCCCCAGGGCGCTGTGCGAGGCGCTGGCGGGCGCGCATGACTACAAGATCATGAAGCTGATGGAGGGCCGGTCCCTGTCGGTCGGCGACCAGAAACTGACCGCCGCCTACGACGCCAAGATCCGCAAGGAGGCTGCCGCCCGCCACTACGTCCGCGACGGCGCATTGATGCGGGGCGCCGTGGCCGAGATGGTTGCAGCAATCGCCACGCTGGAAGGCCAGTTGAAGGACGGCCGGGACTGGCTGTTCGATACCTTCACGCTGGCCGACATCTGGTGGGCCGCGACGCTCTTCCGCATGCAGTGGCTCGGCATGTCCTTCGCCTGGTACGGCGGGCACGCGCTGAACGATACGCCACGTCCGCGGGTCGCGGCCTACCTGTCACGGCTCGCGGCGAGGCAGTCGTTCCGCGAGGGCGTCACCGGCTGGCCTGGGTTCCCCGCGTCGGAGTACGTGGCCGTTCGACAGCAAGTCAGGCGTGAGGCTCCCCAACGCGCGACCAAGCGCTCCGTCGCCCCCGTCGAGGGGCATGGCCGCGACATCCGCGAGGAAAGCCTGACCGGCGCGGTGCTGGCGACTATGAAGGGCACGCAGAACCCACGCGCCCGCGCCGTGTTGAACGCCCTTACGCGCCACCTTCACGCGTTCCTCGAAGAGGTGCAGCCAACCGAGGCGGAATGGGAATGGGGGATCGAGTTCCTGACGAAGACCGGCCACCTGTCGAAGGAAGGCCGACAGGAATTCATCCTGCTGTCGGACGTGCTGGGCGCGACTGCGCGCGTTGACCTGATTAACAACCGCTTCCCCTCGGGCGCGACGAAAAATTCGGTGCTCGGCCCGTTCTATGTAGACCCTCGTCCGGCCTTCGAGAACGGCGCCGACATCTCGGCCGGGATCAAGGGCGAGCCGATGTTCTTCAATGGCCGCGTTCTGGACACGGAGGGCCGGCCCGTCGCGGGGGCGAGGGTCGATGTATGGCACGCGGACGGCGACGGCGGCTATGACATCCTGATGGATGGCGTCGAAGCGGCGATGCGCGGCCTCTTCAGGTCGGACACGCAGGGCCGGTTCTGGTTCAACTCGATCATGACCGAAAGCTATCCGATCCCAGACGACGGCACCGTGGGCCAGCTTCTGCACACCGCTCGTCGTAACATCATGCGACCCGCGCATGTCCATGTGCGGATCGAGGCGCCGGGTTTCCGCCGTCTGACGACGATGCTTTTCGTCGACGGCGATCCATATCTCGACGCCGATCCGGTGTTCGGCGTCAAGCAGTCGCTGGTCGTGCCGTTCGAGAAACGGCAGGATCAGCGTGCCCCAGACGGCAAGCCCGTGCCGCCCGGCGCGTGGTGTGTCGACTACGATTTCGTCCTGGCGCGGTCCACGTGATGCCCGCGCCCGTCATTCCTGGAGAGAGGAGGCTGCCATGTCCGGCCTGTTGACCACCCTCATCGTTCTCGTCGTCGTCGCCGTCATCGTCGTGGTGATCCTGGCGCGGCTCTACCGCAAGGCCACGCGCGAGGTCAGCCTGATCCGCACCGGCTTGGGCGGGCAGCGTGTCATCATGGCGGGCGGTGCCATCGCGCTTCCCTATTTCCACGAGGTGACGGAGGTGAACATGCGCACCCTGCGGCTCGAGGTGAAGCGCTCGGGCGAGGACAGCCTCATCACCAAGGACCGCCTACGCGTGGAGATCGCGGCAAGCTTCTCGGTCGCTGTCGAGGCGGCGGAGGGAGCGATCGCAAAGGCTGCGCAGACACTGGGCGATCGCACCTTCAACGCCGACCGCCTGCGTGACGTGGTCGAAGGCAAGCTGGTCGACGCCCTCCGCGCGGTCGCGGCCAAGATGACGCTCGACGAGTTGCACGAGGGCCGCGCCGAGTTCGTCCGCGAGGTCCGCGGCCTGATCGCCGACGACCTGGGCGAGAACGGGCTGCGCCTGCAGTCGGTGTCGCTGACCGCGCTGGACCAGACGCCTTTCGCTGCGCTGGACGAGAACAACGTCTTCAACGCCGTCGGCATGCGCAAGCTGGCCGAGGTGATCGCCAAGTCGAAGAAGGAACGCGCGCAGATCGACGCCGAAACGAGCGTCGCCGTGAGCCTGGCCGCGATGGAGGCGACACGCCGCACGCTTGAGATCGAGCGAGACGAACAGCAGGCGCGGATCGCCCAACACCAGGAGATCGAGGTACTGAAGGCAGCACAATCCGCGGAAATCGCCCGCCGCCGCGCCGATGCCGAACGCGAGGCGGAGGCCGCGCGAATTGGAAAGGAAAGGGCCGTGAAGGAGGCCGAGGTCGCCCGCGACCGCGCGGTGCGCGCAGCCGAGATCGCGCGAGACCTTGAGGTGCAGGCCAGCCAGATCGCAAAGGAAATGGACCTTCAGCTCAAGGAGCAGGATCGCCAGATCAAGATCGCGGAAAAGGCTCGCGCCGAAAGCGCCGCGCGCGCTGCTGCGGATATCGCCCGCGCCGAAGCCGCCAAGGCCGAGGCTTCGATCGCCACGGCTCACCGCCTGGCCGAGGCCGAGCGCGCAAAGATGCTGGCGTTGCTCGCCGCGCAGGAGAAGGCCGAGGCCGAAAGTGCGCGCCTCCTGACGCTTGCCAAGGCCGAGCGGAACGCCGCAGTCGACCACGCTGCGGCCCGCCTGGAGCAGGCCAAGGCCGAGGCCGACGCGGAACGCCAGCGCGCCGCCGCCCGCAAGGAGGCGCTTCTGGGCGAGGCCGAGGCGACACGCGCGCTGCACGAGGCGGAAAACGTGTTGGGCGACCGGCTGATCCAGATGAAGGAGGAATTGGCCCGCATCGAGACGCTGCCCAAGGCTCTGTCCGAGATGGTCAAGCCCGCCGAAAAGATCGAGTCGATCCGCATCCACAACGTTCATGGCCTGGGTGGCGCCGTTGGCGGCTCGGGCATCGGGGAGGGGAAGACCCCGATCAACCAGGCGCTCGACTCGATCCTCGGGATGGCGGTGCAGCTGCCCGCGCTCAAGACTTTGGGAGACGAGCTTGGCCTGTCGATGGGCGGTGCGATCAAGGAAGTGAAGAAGGATCAGGGCGGCGAAAGCTGACGCCTCCGCGGGAATGGACCTCTGCGGGATCGTAGTCTGCGCCGGCGCTACACCGGAACGATGGCGACGCTTGGGCGGCTGCTCTGCCCGCCGAAGTGCGGAGCACACCCTTGACCGGCGCGACATCGGCATGATCGCCGCCGCAGTCAACGGTGACGTGATCCGTTCCCACGAGGCAGGCGTTGGTCGGATCGACCTCGATCCACCCGGCCTCTGACCCGCAGCGCGCGGTCATCGACCCATGAGGGGGTTGTGGACAGCATCACCGCCTCCTCCCCGACGAGTTCGGCCGCGTTCGCGTCGATCCAGTCGGACAGGGACCCGGCGGCAAGGGTGCGGGCTTCGCCTGTAACCCGCCCGCGTTGCCGATGTCGAAGGGCAGGGTGCGGCTCAGCGCCTCGCCCGGGAACGTCCTGCTTGCACTCTCCTTCAGAAGGCACTCTCGGCGGGCTGGCCGCACCACGAGGTCGCGATGTTGGGAAGCTGCGGGGGTTCCGCCCGGCAGAACCTCGGCGAACTTCGGCTGGAAGGCGAGAGAGGCGCGTGTTTCAACGTTGCCCGACCCAAGCGCATTGACCATGTTGACCTTCGACTGGCGCATCGCGTCCACCAGCCCGTGTGTGCCTATCCGCGAAGTTTCATCGAGCTCCAGTGGGTCGGCGTAGGCGTCCAGCCGTCGCCGCAGAACTTCCAGGGGCTGCGGGCCTGAAACGGTCCGCACCTGTACCGCTCTGTTCTCGACCATCAGGTTCTCGCCTTCCAGAGGAGGCAGACCGGGATAGCGCGCGACTTAACTGTGTTCAAGGCAGGTATCGTTGCCCGGGCCCGTTGACAGGGCTGCTGCGAGGCGACCCTCGGCCCCTGTCAGGACGTCGAGGGCGTTGCGGAACGCGCGGAAGAACCCGGCCAGGCAGCGGACATTCGCGCGCGGAAACGGGTTCGGGAAGATGTGCGCGGTCGCCCAGGACCAGTCACGACCCGTCCGGGCTGCGCCCGATCTCGAAGGCGATGAGACTGAGGATCTGCCGTGGCGGGGGCATGATGCCGACAAGCGGCCGGTGCTATTCGGGGTTGTCGGCGACCAAGTGTTCCAGAAGTTCGGCCCGCTGTGCCAGGCCAGTGCAGATGTCATCTCATTCACGCTCGTGGAGGATCACGGGGATGTGGCTCAGGGGCCATTCCCTCTCCTGGAACGGGTCGGAGCTGTATTGACTGTAGAAGACCGTGGTTTCGCACAGACAAAGTTCGCCTCGGGCGAAGCGTGCCGCGATCGGTAGGCGCGGCCATTGTCGGTCATCACCTGTTCCGCGCGGATGCCCTGGTCGCGGACCCAGCGCAGGGCGCGCAGCAGGAAGGCCGTGGTGGTGTCCCGGCGCTCGTCGCCCGGCACCTCGACATCGGCCAGCCGCCCCATCCCCGCCTGCGCCAGCCAGCGCGCCACGGTCGAGCGGGCAAGGCCCAGCTTGCGCGCGATCTCTGCCCGGTCAGGCGCAGGCTCCGCCTCAGGTGCAGGGCCGGCGCGACCAGGCGATCCCGCAGGCGCCCCGCCACGCGGACGGGCGCGCTTGCGCGATAGGAGAGCGCCGCTTGCCCGCCCGCACGGAACCGCGCCAGCCACTTGCGCACCGTGCGGAGGGAAACACCGAAGGCGGCGGCCACCTCGGCGGCCCTCGCCCCCGATTGAACGCGGGCGACGATCTGCTCTCGACTATAGATAGACAGTAAGGCGGGCACCTTGGCGCGGGTTGTTCATCCTGCGGAGTCCTCGGCTGGAGTTTGGCGATTGCAGCCTGAACCCGAACCGGGTGAGCACCCTCCCGAGAACTCACACCTTGGCCAGAGGTGTGGCGAAGGACCGGCTTGGGCGGCCCTCAGCGACCCGGCGGGCTTCCTCCGCTGCGATTGCGGCGTCCAGCGCTGTCCGGTCGGTCCGACCGTGGGGGTTAGACCGGGTCGGGATCGCTTCGACGAAGTGCAGGAACCGCTCGTGCGCGACGTCATAGAGCCTGCGCAGTTCGCCAAGCGGGTCAGGGTGGTCGTCCGCGCGCAGGTCGAGCCACGGGTAGGGCTCGTCCCTGTGGATGCGAAGGGCGGCGGACTGTTTGCCGCGCTTGTCGCCGCCTGCCGCTTCGCCGGCTTCCATTGCCGTCATCAGCCGTTCCGCGAAGGGCAGGTTCATGTGCGCCTGATATGCGGCGAACGTGTCGGCAACAACCGCCTCGCCCGCCAGCATGTTTCCCGCGACCGAGACGCCGTCACCGACGAGATGGCCGCACCAGTCCGTGCAGCCCTGTCCGGTGTGCGCCGCCGCCGCGCCGTTCGCATCGACGGCGTGGATCTGCCTGAGCGACTGGCCGTCGTCGCGTGCGACGAGGTCGGCGATTACTTCCTTGGCCGAACCGCCCGCCGCGATGCGGTCGGCGGCGTCGATGCCCCATAGAGGGTTGACGAAGGCCTGCGTCGCCACCGCGGCGCGGCCGGGCCGTATGTTCGGGACCAGCGCGCCCACGGCAAAGAAGCGGCTTGCGACGGCGACCCCGTAGAACCCGGTCTGGGGATCCCTCGCGACGATGGAATAGGTCACGTCATGCCTCCCGTCATCGCCCGACCGCGTAGGCCTGCATCAGCCGCGGCGTTGCGGCGGCCTTCAGGAGCCCCTCCGGTGTGCGGGCAGCCGCGGTCAGTCGGCCTATCGTCCAGGGCTCGGCTACCTCGATCTCGTGGCCGCGGGCCTTCAGCGCGCCGATCACGCCTTCCCCGAAGGCGGGTTCGATCATCAGGTGCGCCGGCCGCGTCCCGCGCGGATAGAACGAGGCCTGGAAATGGCCGGTATGGAACAGCGGCGCGTCGATCGCTTCCTGCAGGTTCAGGCCGCTGTGGACCATCCGCAGGAACATGATCAGCTGCCATTGGTCCTGCTGGTCGCCGCCGGGTGTGCCGAAGGCGTGCTGCGTTCCATCGGGCGCCTGCGCCATCGACGGCGACAGCGTCGTTCGGGGCCGCCGCCCGGGGGCGAGCGAGTTGGGCAGTCCAGGGTCGAGCCAGAACATCTGTGCGCGGGAATTGAGCGGCATGCCCAGCCCCGGCACGACGGGCGAGGATTGCAGCCAGCCGCCCGAAGGCGTGGCCGAGACGGAATTGCCCCAACGGTCGATCACGTCGATATGGACGGTGTCGCCCCGCCGTTCGGTCAGATGCGCCATCGTCGGCTCGCCCGCGCCGACGCCCGGACCGGTGTCGACCCTGGCACGCGTTCGCGCAACGGCGGCATCTGCCCAGGCTTCGAACCCCTTGATGCGGCCAGGGCGCTGATCGCGCGAGGCGATCGCCCCGATCAGGTCGCGGCGCCCTTTGGCATAGTCGCGCGACAGCAGCGTCTCGACCGGAATCTCGCTATCGGCAGGGTCGCCGTAGTAGGCCTCGCGGTCGGCGAAGGCGAGTTTCATGGTTTCGGTTACCCTGTGTACGAAGTCGGCGCCGTTGCTGTCCATTTCCGCGATACCGCTGCCTTCCAGCATCCGCAGCGATTGCAACAGCGTCGGCCCTTGACTCCAGACCCCGCATTTCCATACGGTCCAGCCTTCGTAATCGACGGACAGGGGCTTTTCGTAGCTGGACTGCCAGTTTGCCATGTCCTCCCCGGTGAGTACGCCCTTTCGCCGACCGCCGGCCGCGTCCATGACGCAGGCGTCGCGCAGGTAGGTGTCGATCGCCTCGGCGATGAAGCCCTTGTAGAAGGCCGTTCGTGCGGCTTCGATCTGCGCCTCACGCCCTGAAACGGCTTCGGCCTCGGCCAGCAGCCTTTCCCACGTGTCAGCAAGATCCGAATTCATGAAAAGGGCATGCGCTTCGGGTGCCGAGCCTCCGGGCAACCAGGTCTGGAACGAGGTCGGCCATTCGTCGCGGAAGAAATCCGCAAGTCCCGCGATGGTCGCGGCGACGCGCGGCAAGACGGGGTGCCCGTGGCGGGCGTAGTGGATCGCCGGTTCGAGGATGTCTCGCAACGGCAACCGCCCGTGGTCTCTCAACATCAGCATCCAGGCGTCGAAGGCGCCCGGCACGACGGTGGCCAGGAGCCCGGACCCCGGAACGAGGTCCAGCCCCTCGGACCGATAATGCTCGATCGTGGCCTTCGCGGGCGCCACGCCCTGCCCGCAGACGACCGTGGGGCTCTCCTCGCCCGCCATGCGGACGAGCGCGGGCATGTCGCCGAGAGGGCCGTTCAGGTGCGGCTCGACGACATGGAGGACGAAGCCCATGCCGGCCGCGGCATCCACCGCCGTGCCACCCGCTTCCAGCAGTTTCATGCCCACGGCCGAGGCGATCCAGTGGGTCGATGCGGCGACACCGAAGGTGCCCTTGATCTCGGGGCGTGTCGTGAATGTCATGATGCGGTCCCGTTGGTCATGTGTCGCGCGGGTCAAGCGCATCGCGCAGCCCGTCGCCCAGGAGGTTGAAGCCCAGCACCACGAAGAAGATCGCGACGCCCGGATAGAGCGCCATCCACGGCGCCTGTTCGAGGAAGTTCTTTGCGGTGTTCAGCATCGACCCCCAGGAAGGCGCCGGAGGCTGCTGGCCAAGGCCCAGGAAGGACAGGGACGCCTCGGCGATGATCGCGGTGGCGATGGTCAGCGTCGCTTGCACGAGGATCGGCGGGAAGATGTTGGGCAGGATGTAGCGCCAGACCAGCGCAAGGTGCCCGACGCCGATGGCGCGGGCGCTTTCAACGTAATCCTCGGTCATGACCGACATCGTCTGTCCCCGTGCAAGTCGGACGAAGATCGGCATGGCCGAAAGCCCGATGGCGATCATCGCATTCGTGAGCGAAGGCCCGAGAAAGGCCGCGAGGGCAATGGCGAGGATCAGGAAGGGCGCGGCCAGAAGCGCCTCGGTGAAGCGCGAGATGACCGCGTCGGTCCAGCCGCGCGCGTAGCCTGCCAGAACGCCCAGAGGCACGCCGAGCGCCACGGCGAGGAGGACCGACACCACACCGGCCAGAAGCGATGCCTGTGCGCCCCAGATCATGCGGCTTAGCAAGTCGCGCCCGATTTCGTCAGTGCCGAAGGGGTGCGCTGCCGAAGGCGCCTTGCGGACGGCGCCCCAATCCGTCTCGGTCGGTCCAGGCACCGGCAGGGCAGGCGCAAGCAGGGCGACTGCGACAAAGAAGACCACGATGATGCCGCCAGTCAGCCCGGCAGGGTTCCTGCGGAATTTCTCCCATGCGCGGTTGCGCTTGCGGGGAAGGACGGGGTCGGCCATGGCGGTCATGTGTCCCGCATCCTCGGGTTCAGGACGCGGTAGGCCGCGTCGGCGAAGATGTTCATGAAGATGAACGCGATGCCGGTGCATAGCACGATGCCCTGCACCACGGCATAGTCACGGTTGAACACGGCATCGACCACCAGCTTGCCGAAGCCCGGAATGGTGAAGATCTGTTCGGTCAGGACCGCTCCTGCCAGCAATTCGCCGAAGAGAAGCGACGTGACGGTGACAACGGGGACCAGCGCATTGCGAAGCGCATGCTTGATCAGCACTGTCTTCTCGCGCAGGCCCTTTGCGCGGGCGGTCCGGACATAGTCGGACCGGAGCACGCCCAGCATCGCCGACCGCGTGTGCCGCATGAGCGTTGCCGCCAGCGCGGTGCCGAGAACGAAGGCCGGCATCACCATCACCTTGACCGACTGCACCGGGTCCTCGGTCAGCGGCCTGTAGCCCGAAGCCGGCAGCCACCCCAGTTTCACCGACACCAGCAGGATCAGCATGATGCCCAACCAGAAGTTCGGCACGGAAAGTCCGGAAAGGGCTACGATATTCGCGATCCAGTCGATCCATGTGCCCTTCTTGTAGGCCGAGATGACGCCCGCCGGAATGCCGATCGCCATCGCGATCACCAGCGCCATCACCGCAAGCTGGATCGTAACGGGAAGCTTCTCGCCGATCAGTTCCAGCACCGGCTGCTGAGTGCGGAGCGAAACGCCCAGGTCGCCCCGAAGTGCGTTGCCCGCCCAGGCGATGTACTGCACAGGCACCGGATCGTTCATCCGGTACTTTTCGCGCAGGAATTCGATGACCTCGGGGTCGCGCTCCTCGCCCGCCATGACGAGGATCGGATCCCCCGGCAGCAACTTCTGCATGCCGAAGACGAAGACCGAGATCAGGAAGATCGTCGGGATCGCGATCAGCAAGCGTCTGGCGAGAAAGGCGAGCATGGGGGCCTCGTGCGGGAAGGGACGCCCGGCGACGAAGGCCGCCGGGCGTCAGTTGCCTATTCGGCGAAGCTAACGCCCTGGAGGCGGATCATCCCGTCCGGGTAGGGGACGAAGCCTTGGACCTTGTCGTCCAGCGCCCAGATCCAGACCTGGTGGTAGAGGTAGATGATCGGCATGTCTTCTTGCAGGATCGCCAGCGCCGCGTCGTAGGATTGCTTGCGGGTCGCAGTGTCGTTCGACACGCGCGCTTCGTCGAGCAGCCGGTCGACCTCGGGGTTCGAGTATTTCGAGTCGTTGATCCCGCCGTTCGTCGTCACGAACTGGTGGATGTTCCCGTCCGGATCGACCCGGCCCGACCAGCCGACCTGGCTTGCGGTGTAGTTTCCTGCGGTCTGTTCGTCGAGAAGTGTAGCGAATTCCTTCGCTGCGAGTTCAAGCGTGATGCCCGCCTCGGCCGCCATCGCCTGAATGACCTGCATCACCTGGGTTTGGACGGGATTGTTGGCGACCTGCACTTCGAAAGTAACGCCATCGGCAAGTCCCGCTTCAGCCAGAAGCGCCTTGGCGGCCTCCACGTCGCGCGCGGGCACCGGGAAGGCCGCGTTGTACCAGGGCGAATCCGGCGGATAGGGCTGGTTGCCGGCGGCGAAGGCACCTTCGAACACCACCTGGTTCAGCGCCTCACGGTCGATGGCAAGCGATAGTGCCCGGCGGACGCGGCTGTCCTGCCCGATGGGCGTGTTCGCCCGCTCGCCGTTTCCGACGTTGATCGTGATTCCCTGGTAGCCGAGCGATGTCGCCTGTTCCAGCGTCAGCCCGGGATCCTCCCGCACCGAGGCCACATCGGTCGCGGCAAGGCGTTCGATCATGTCGAGGTCGCCCGCCCGCAGGTTGGCGAGGCGCACGGTCGTGTCCGGTATCGGCAGGAACGTGACGGTATCGAAGTTGATCGCCTCGGCGTTCCAGTATTCGGGGAACCTTTCCAGCACGATGCGGTCCTGCTGGATCCGCTCCTTGAACCTGAAGGGGCCGGCGCAGACCGGGTTGAGGCCGAATTCGACCCCCGCCTCGGCCGCAGCCTTGGGCGAGACCATCATCCCGGCGCGGTCCGCGAGCTGAGCAAGAAGCGTGGCGTCGGGCGCCGAGAGCGTGATCCGGATCGTGTAGTCGTCGACGACCTCCCAGCTTTCGATGGACGAAACCTCGGACTTGCGCCGGCTTTCCTCGAAGTTCTTCGACCGGTCGATGTTGGCCGCCACGGCCTCGGCATTGAAGGGTTCGCCGTCATGGAAGGTGACGCCCTCGCGTAGCGTCATCGTCAGGACGGTGCCGTCCTCGTTCCACTCCCACCCGGTCGCAAGCTGCGGCACGATCTCGAGTTGCGGGGTGATATCGACCAGCTTGTCGCAGAGCGAGGCATAGACGATCCGTCCCACGAAAGTCCGGGACTGGTCGGGGTCGAGGACGTCCGGGTCTTCCTGAAGGCCGATCCTGAGGTCCTGGGCATGCGCAATGCCCGTCGTGAGGGCGAGCATTGCCGCCGTCGTGAGTGTCCTGCCGAAGCGCATGGGTCCTACTCCTCTCTGCTGGGTTTGTTGGTGTCGATCTTGACGGCCATCGCCGCGCGGGCGGTTGCATATCGTTCGAAGCGGCGCTGCGCGGCCTCGGATCTGGCCGTGACGTCGGCGCCCACGCCGGTGAGGTTCAGGTCACCTGCGAAATGGCAGGCGGCCATGTGGCCCCCGCCCACGTCGCGCAGGGACGGCTCCTCGCTCGCGCATCGCGGCTGTGCATAGGGGCAGCGCGTGTGGAACCGGCAGCCGGACGGCGGTGCGATCGGGTTCGGCGGGTCGCCTTCCAGCGCCACCTTCACCGGCTTTCGACCCGTCACGGGCACAGGGATCGCGGCCAGAAGCGCCTCGGAATACGGGTGCGCAGGCTTGGCGAACAGACGGTCGGCACGACCCACCTCGACGATCTTGCCCAGGTACATCACGGCCACTCGGTCGGCCATGTGCCGGATCACGGCGAGGTCATGGGCGATAATCACTAGCGTCAGGCCGAATTCGTCCTTGAGATCCTCGAGGATGTTGACGACCTGGGCCTGGATCGAGACGTCGAGCGCGCTGACAGGCTCGTCGCCGATCAGCACGCGCGGGCCGGAGGCGAGGGCGCGAGCGATCCCCACCCGCTGGCGCTGCCCCCCGGAGAATTCGTGCGGGTAGCGGTCTGCATGCTCGGGGCGAAGCCCCACCTTGTCGAGAAGCCGCGCCACCGCACCGCGCCGTTCCCGGGCAGACCCGATCCCGTGCGTGCGCAGCGGTTCCTCGATCAGCGCGCCGACCGTCATGCGAGGGTTCAGCGACGAGAACGGGTCCTGGAAGATGAACTGGATGTCCCGCCGGATTTCGCGCAGCGCGCGCGGGTCGAGCGCGGCGATGCTTCTGCCCTCGAACCGCACGTCGCCGCCGGTGGGCGGGATCAGCCCGACCAGAAGCCGCGCCAGTGTCGATTTTCCGCAGCCGGATTCGCCGACGATGGCAAAGGTCTCGCCTGCCCGGACGGCAAGATCGACGCCGTCCACCGCGCGTACGATGGTCGGGGCACCGAAGAAGGCCCGTTTCGTGACGAACCGTCGCTCCAGCGACCGGGCTTCGAGGATCGGTTGGGCGTCCGTCATGCGATGGCCGCCTTGTTCGGGATGTCGGCGGCCTCGATCGGCGCGCGCCAGCAGGCGACCGCATGGTTCGGGGCAAGTTCGGCCAGTGGCGGGCGCTCGTCGCAATCGGACCCAGCGAACGGACAGCGCGAGGCAAAGCGGCAGCCCGACGGCATCTCGGCCGCTGTGGGAACCGCACCTGGTATAGTCACGAGCCGCTCTTGCCTGTCGCCCAACGAGGGAAGCGAACTCATGAGCCCCAGCGTATAGGGGTGCTGCGGATCTTCGAAGATGTCGCGCGCGCTGCCGCTTTCGACGATGCGGCCCGCGTACATGACCGCGACTCTGTCTGCCATCTCGGCAACCACACCCAGGTCGTGGGTGATCAGGATCAGTGCTGCACCCGTCTCGGCCTGAAGCGTCCGCATGAGGTCGAGGATCTGTGCCTGGATCGTCACGTCGAGCGCCGTCGTCGGCTCGTCCGCAATCAGAATCGCTGGGTCGTTGGAAAGCGCCATGGCGATCATCGCGCGCTGGCGCATTCCGCCCGACAGCTGGTGCGGAAACTCGTCGAGCCGCTTCTCCGGTGCGGGAATGCGGACCCGGCGAAGCATCTCCAGTGCCCGCTCGCGCGCTGCGGCCGCGCTCACGTCACGGTGTTCGCGAACGGCCTCAGCGATCTGTTCGCCGATCCTCAGCGCGGGGTTTAGCGAGGTCATCGGCTCCTGGAAGATCATCGCCATCCGGTCGCCACGCAGCGCACGCAGATCTGCCGCGGACACCGAGAACAGATCCTGACCCTGGAACACTGCCCGTCCCGCAGCGCGGCGCAGCGGGGGCGTTGCAAGAAGGCCCATGAGCGCCAGTGCAGTGAGGCTCTTGCCGCAGCCGGATTCACCGACGATGCACAGCGTCTCGCCCGCGTTCAGTGAAAAGGCTACACCATCGACCAGCGGCTCCGCCGTCCCGTCCATCCGAATCGTGAGATCCGAGACGTGGAGAAGCGGCGCCCCGGTCAAGGCCCCGACTCTTCCAGCGAGCGCCTCAGGTTCTCGGACAGCGACGTCAGGTGCGCCTTCATTGCCGCCGCTGCACCCGGGCCGTCGCGCGCCTCGATCGCATCGATGATCTTCCGGTGCTGGCTGTCATAGAGCGCCATCGTCTCGGGCGTCCGCGCCCGGTGGCGCTTGGACTGCCATTCCGCCCCGACACGGACCTCGTCGATCAGCGTGAAGGCCGTCAGCATGATCCGGTTGCCGGCGATCCGCGCGATGAGCCGGTGCAGCGCGCCGTCCCAGAGCTCGGCCGCAACGGCGTCCTCGGGCGAGGCTACGCGCCGGGCAAGCTGACGAAGCCGCGCAACATCGTCGGCCGTCGCGCGACGGGCGCAGAGCTCGGCGAGCGCGGGCTCGATACAGAGCCGCGCCTCCATCGCAACCAGCGGGTCGACCTCGGCCACGATTTCCGCCGCCAGCGCCTCGGTCGGGTCGGGCGGCTGGCCGGCGAAGGTGCCTTTGCCTTGCCGCCGCCAGATCAGCCCCTCGCTTTCCAGCGTGTCCAGGGCGCGGCGCACGTTCCTGCGTGCCGTCCCGAGTTCCGCCGCAAGCTCACGTTCGGTGGGGAGGCGACCATCGGCGGGCAGCTGGCCCTTCTCGACTATGTGCCGGATCGCCGCCAGCACCTTGGCAGTCTCTCTGATCTCGCCTTGGTCGTGCAGCACGCGGACCGCCTTGTTGGTAGATCATTTGCAGATTGGTTCGAACCATTCACGGATTGGTTCACCGAGTCAACGAAAAGAATCCCGGAACGGCGCAGATCCATCGTATGCGTCAGCCGCCCACGTCGTCGGGCGCGACGGCAACGGATTTCAGGATGGCGTGGACCTGTATTCCCGGCTGAAGGTCGAGCGCGGCAACCGATCGGCGCGTGATCCGGGCGAGAAGACGTCCCGCGTCGGTATCGAGCGACACGATCGCCCCTGGGCCTTCGCCCGACCTTATCTCGTGAACGGTGCCCGCCAGGATGTTCAGCGCCGAAAGCCCTTCGGGTCGACTGCGCGAAAGCAAGACGTCGTGGGCGGCGATCCGCACTCGGACGGGCTGGCCAGGTTCGTGGGGCAGGGCGGGCAGAAAAAGCCTTTCCGATCCCGCCGCAAGTTCGGTCAGGCCGTCGGGATGGTGCGTGAGAACCCGCGTCGCCAGGATCGCGCCAGCCTCGCGCGCGCCCACGGGGGTGACGCCGGGGTCGCCCAGAACCTCGGCGGCGGGACCCTGGCGGACGACGCGTCCCGCCTCGATCACGACGATGGTCGTGGCCAGCCGGGCTACCTCGGACGCCGAGTGGCTGACGAAGAGGATCGGGATCCCAACCTCGTCCCTCAGCCGCTCGAAGTAGGGCAGGATCTCGGCCTTGCGCCCCTCGTCGAGCGCCGCGAGCGGCTCGTCCGCCAGGATCAGGCGAGGCGACGACAACAGCGCGCGGCCGATTGCGACGCGCTGCTTTTCGCCGCCCGACAGGCCTGCGGGCCGGCGGTCCATGAGGTGCCCGATGCCCAGAAGATCGACGATCTTGCCCATGTCTTCGCGCCTGGCGCCGCGGGGGGCGAACCAGGCGCCGTAACGCAGGTTCTGCCGCACCGTCAGATGGGGAAACAGACGGCCCTCCTGGAAGATGTATCCCAGCCTGCGCCGGTGCGGGGGAAGGACCGCGCCGCGGTCGGTATCCAGCAGCACCACGTCCCCGACAGAGATCCGCCCACGGTCGGGCCTGAGCAAACCGGCGACCGCATTGACGATGGTCGTCTTTCCCGATCCTGATCGGCCGAAAAGAGCCGTCAGACCCGGCGGTGCCGCGAAAGCGACCTCGAGCGCGAAGCTGTCGATCCGATGCGAGAGGGACACCGAAAGGGTCATGCGCCCGCGATCCTGCGCGCCACGGCGCGTCCTACCCATTCGGACAGCAGCAGGGCCGTCATGGCGATTGCAACGGCCACGAGGACAAGGCGCAGCGCGTCGTCCTCTCCCCCCGGAACCTGTAGGAAGGCGTAGATGGCCGAGGGCAGCGTCTGCGTCTGGCCGGGGATGTTCGAGACGAAGGTGATTGTCGCGCCGAATTCGCCCATCGCCTTTGCGAAAGCCAGGATGGCGCCCGCAATGATGCCGGGAAGGATCAGCGGCAGCGTGACGGTCAGGAAGACCCATGGCTTCGATGCGCCCAGCGTACCCGCCGCTTGCTCCAGCCTCGGATCCACCGCCTCGATCGCAAGGCGGATCGCGCGCACCATCAATGGAAAGGCCATCACGCCCGCCGCCAGCGCCGCGCCGGTCCAGCGGAAGGCAAAGACGATGCCAAACCAGTCTTCCAGCGCCTGCCCGATGACCCCACGCCGCCCAAAGGTCACAAGAAGCAGATAGCCCGTCACCACTGGCGGCAGGATGAGGGGCAGGTGGACGATGCCGTTGAGGAGCTGTTTGCCGGGAAAAGACCAGCGCGCCAGCGCATAGGCCGCCAGAATTCCCAGCGGCAGGCTGACCACCGTCGCCCATAGCGACACCCGCAGCGACAGCGTGACTGCCTGCCATTCGGCGGGGGAAAGCCAGTCTGTCATAATGTCATTCAAGCACGGTGAAGCCCTGGGCCACGAAAGCCTCTGCCGCCGCCGCGGCCCCCAGGGCTTCGAAGAAGGCTCGATCGGCATCGTCCTTGGCTTCCGACAGAAGCGCCGCCGGATAGACGATCGGAGGGTGGCTGTTCTCGGGGAAGGTGCCGACGACGGTGACGTTGTCCTCGGCCGTCGCGTCGGTCGCGTAGAGATCGCCGTAGGGCGCCTCTCCAGCCGCGACAAGCGCGAGCGCCGCGCGCACGTTATCGGCTTGCGCGACCGAGGGCGCGACCGCGTCCCAGACGCCGAGAGACGTAAGCGCGGCCTTGCCGTACTGCCCGGCCGGCACCGCATCGACCAGCGCCATGGCAAGCCTTCCGTTGCCCAGCAGGCCCGCCAGATCGAAGCCCGGCACGATGTCGACGGGCGTTGCGTTCCCGCCGTGGGCGACGAGGACCAGAACGTTGCCCAGAAGGTCGGTGCGAGTGCCGGACGCGGTCAGGCCGGCCTCCTCCACCTTGTCCATCCATTCCTCGGCGGCCGAGATGAAGATGTCCGCAGGCGCCCCCTGGAGGATCTGTTGCGCCAGTGCGCCCGATCCCGCGTAGGAGATCATGACGCGATGCCCGGTCGCCGCCATCCAGTCGGCCGCCACCTCATCCAGCGCGGTCTTGAGCGAGGCCGCCGCGAATACCACGACGTCGTCTGCCCTCGCTCCCGCCGGAAAGGCCAGAGCACCAGCGGCCGCAATTGCGGCGATGCAGAAGCGGAATGGTCCGGCCATGTGTGTCGATCCTCGGCGGTGATATGTTTCACGATACATATCGCAGCCAAGCCCGCATTGTCGCAAGCGTTATTTTTCGTCGGACATATCCGCAAGCATTGCAGTGATCGATGCGATCGGCTCCGCCCCGGCTTCCGCGACGACCCTTTCCAGCCCGCGGTACTGAGACAGCACGCGTTCGCCTGCGTCGGTCAGGCGCGCGCCGCCACCTTTCTGGCCGCCCCGCGTGCTGTCGACCAAGGGCTCGCGGAAGACGTGGTTCATCTCTTCGACCAGCGACCAGGCGCGTTTGTAGCTCATCGACATCGCACGCCCCGCCGCGGCGATGGAGCCGGTCCTACGAATGTGTTCCAGCAGATCGGCCTTGCCCGGCCCAAGCATCGCGTCCTCCCCGAAGATGATCCGGATACGCAGGGTCGGTGTGGTGGCGGGTGGCGCTGTCATGCTGCGACTATGAGGGAGGCCGCGCACGCCCTGCAAGGGCGAAGCGGACGGCGCCCGGCCTGGGCGCCGCCCGCGTCGATCACTCGGCTGCGTGGCGTGGTCCGGCTTTGGGCGCGGCGTCGCGTTCCATGGCGTCGAGTCGCCCGCTCAGGCGATCCAGTTCGCCGGATACCCCGGCCAGTCCTTTCGCCAGCGCCTCGGGCGAAGGGATTTCGGGCTCCTTCTCCTTTCGGCCGACGAAGCGGCCGAAAAGCCCGGACATCAGCCGCGAGACGTCGTCCATGATCAGGAAGAAGGACGGCACGACCACAAGGCTGAGCACGGTGGAAACGATGATGCCGCCGATCACCGCCGTCGCCATGGGCGCGCGGAACGTCCCGCCTTCGCCGACGCCGAGCGCGGAGGGCAGCATACCCGCCGACATGGCGATCGAGGTCATGACGATGGGACGCGCGCGCTTCTTGCCGGCCTCGACCATTGCTTCGAACCGGGGCATGCCGCGGTGCATCATCTCGATGGCGAAGTCCACGAGAAGGATCGCGTTCTTGGTGACGATCCCCATCAGCATCAGGATGCCGATCAGCACAGGCATCGAAACCGCGCTGTTGGTCAGGATCAGGGCCGCGGCCACCCCGCCGATGGCCAAGGGCAGTGAGAACAGGATGGTGAAGGGCTGGATCACGCTGTTGAATAGAAGGATCAGCACCGTCAGCACAAGCATCAGACCCATGACCATGGCATTGCCGAAGCTTCTGGTGAGCTCTGCCTGGATCTCCGCATCGCCGGCCTCGGCCACGCGGACCGACTGCGGCAGTTCCACCGAGGCGACGATTTCCTTGAAGCGCGCCGTGGCCGTTCCGAGCGCCACGCCGGGCGGCAGGTTCGCCCCGATGGTGGCACGCCTTTCCCGATCGAGCCGGTCGATTGCGTTCGGGCCCTCGCCGACAAAGATGTCGGCCACGGCCTTCAGCGGCACGGCCTGGCCCGAGGCAGTGATGACCTTCAACGCCCCGAGCCGCGCAATGTCTTGCGTAACCTCGTCGGACAATTGGACCCGGACCGGCACGAGGCGGTTGTCGATGGAGACCTTGGCCAGCGCGGCGTCGAAGTCGCCGATCGAGGCAACGCGCACGGTCTCGGCGATCTGTCGCGTCGTGACGCCCAGGCGAGCCGCTTCGTCGGCCTTCGGTACAATCTGCACCTCGGGGCGGGGCAGGGCGCCTTCGGTCGCGACGTTGGCCAGCAGCGGATCGCCTCTCAGCGCACCTTCCAGTCGGGCGACGGCCTCGTTCAGGTCGGCTTCGTTCATCGACAGGATCGAGAAGGAGATATCGCGTTCACCCCGGTCGTTGAGCTTGTAGGCGCGCACGTCCGGGATTGAGGCGAGCTTGTCGAAGATCTCGGCCTCGATGTCCCACTGAGGACGCTCCCGCCCTTCACTCGGTACGGCCGGGACAATGGCGCCGATGACTGGCAGACCCCGCCCGATGTCCGACAGCTTCTTGACCAGCGAATGGTCGAGCTTGTGCAGCAGCACCGTGAAGGATGCGCGCCGGATGTCGCGGTCGCCGGTGGGCGAAGATCCACCCAGCACGAACACGTCCTTGACGCCCTCGACTTCGGAAATGGCCTGACGCATCGCCTCGGTCGTGCGGTCCGTGTCGGCGAGGGTCGATCCGGGGGGCAGTTCCACACTGATCGGGATGCGGCTGACGTCCTCGGGCGGGATGAAGCTGCCGGGAATGCGGACCATGAAGAAGACCGACACAATCAGCACGCCGATGGCCGCCAGCAGGGTCAGGTAGCGCACCTTCATCGTGCGGCTGACCAGCGCGGTATAGCCGCGCATGATCCAGCCTTCGCCTTCGTGTTCTTCGACCGCGTCCTTGTCGCGCATCAGGTAGGCGGCCATCATCGGGGTGATAAGCCGCGCGACGATCAGCGAGAAGATGACCGCGATGGCAACTGTCAGGCCGAACTGCCTGAAATACTGCCCCGGGATTCCGGGCATGAAGCTGACCGGCACGAAAACCGCGACGATGGTGGCTGAGGTCGCGATGACTGCCAGCCCGATCTCGTCCGCCGCGTCGATGGCCGCGCGGAAGGGCGATTTGCCCATGCGCATGTGCCTGGATATGTTCTCCACCTCGACGATGGCATCGTCGACGAGGATACCCGTCGCCAGGGTCATCGCCAGGAAGCTGACCAGGTTCAGCGAAAAACCGATCAGATCCATGATGTAGAAGGTCGGAATGGCCGACAGCGGCAGAGCCACTGCGGCGATGAAGGTCGCGCGCCAGTTCTTGAGGAAGGCCAGCACCACAAGCACTGCAAGGATCGCGCCCTCGATCAGGGTGTGCAGCGCGGCCTCATAGTTGCCGTAGGTGTAGTAGACGGTGTCGTCGACCGGCGTGATTTGGACCTCGGGATGCGCCGCGCGGATTTTGTCCAGCGTCGCATTAACTGTCTCGGCCACGCTGACCTCGCTCGCGCCTTTCGCGCGGAAGACGGCGAAGGTGACCACCCGCTCTCCGTTGAAGCGCGAGAACGACCTGAGTTCCTCGTAGGTGTCCACGACCTGGCCCAGGTCGCCCAGTCTGACAAAGCGGCCCGAGGGAAGTGCGATGGTCGTGTCGGCGAGGTTCTCCGCGGTGGAGGCGTCGCCCAGCGTGCGGATCGCCTGCTCGCCCGCGCCGAGCTCGGCCCGGCCTGCGCCGAGGTCGGCATTGGTGGCGCGCACCTGCTGGCTGACAGTGGCGGCTGTGATGCCGAAGCTGTCCAGTTTCGCTGGGTCAAGTTCGACCCGGATCTCGCGGTCTGCGCCGCCGTAGCGATCGATACGCCCAATACCCTGCTGACCCTGAAGCGCGCGTTTCACGGTGTCGTCGACGAACCACGACAGCTCCTCGATCGACATCTCTGGCGAAGCGACGGCGAAGGTCATGATCGCCTGGCCTTCGACGTCGATCCGCGTGACGATCGGGGTCTCGACGTCCGCCGGCAGATCGCCGATGATCTGGTCGATGGCGTCCTTGACATCCTGGACGGCCTTGTCCGTCGGCACCTCCATGCGGAATTCGACCGCCGTGGTCGAGGAGCCGTCCGTCACCGTGGAGATGATCTGCTTGACCCCGGTGATGCCGGCTACGGCGTCCTCGATTTCCTTCGTGACCTGGGTTTCAAGCTCGGCCGGTGCCGCGCCCGCCTGGGTCACGGTTACCGCGACCAGCGGCACGTCGATGTTGGGGAAGCGGGTGATCGGCAGTGCGTTGAAGGACTGCCAGCCCAGAAAGACCAGCATGACAAACGCCAGGATCGGCGCGATCGGGTTCCGTATGGACCAGGCCGAGAAGTTCATGACGCGTCCTCAGTTCGAGGGTTGGTCCGCGGCCTGCGCCGGGACGGGGTTGATGCGGTCACCCGGGCGCACGAAGGCGCCCGCGCGCAGCACGACGCGTTCGCCCGGGGTAAGGCCCGACAGGATTTCGACCATTCCGCCTTCGCGGATGCCGGTCTCGACTGGGCGGCGTTCAACGCGCCCCTCGGCATCGACGACCAGCACGGCTTCGCCGTCGGATCCGGTCGCGATGGCCGAATTGGGGACGGCCGGCCCCGACCGTTCGGCGACGAGGATCTCGGCATCCGCAAACAGCCCCGCCCGGACCACGGACGGGTCGTCCAGGGCGATACGGACGCGGCCCAGCCGGGTCGCGGGGTCGACGGTCGGTTCGACCAGCCGGACCTTGCCGCTCAGCGGCTGTGGCAAGCCCACGACACGGACCACGGCCGTCTGTCCGGCGGCGATGCGGAGCACGTCCTGTTCGGCGATGTCGGCGCGCAGCTCGAGCAGGCCGTCGCGGATCAGGACGAACATCGGCTGCCCCACGGCACTGGCGATCGAGCCCACCGTCGCGTTGCGTTCCGTGATCTCGCCCGCGACCGGGGCGGTCACTTCTGTCCGGCGCAGCTTCAGTTCGACATCCGCGATCTGGGCCGCGACGACCTCGAGCTGCGCCTGTGCCGCGACGAGCCCCTGCTCGGCGACCGTCACGCGCGCCGCCGCCGCGGTCGCGTTGGCGTCGGCCTGGTCACGGGCGGCGTCCGATGCCGTTCCCTGTTCGCTGAGACGCGCCGTCCGGTCGCGCACACGCGCCGCCTCATCGGCAGCGGCGCGAGCCTCTACCAGTTGCGCCTCTGCCTGGGCAAGCTGCGCCTGGGCGGACGCGCGCGATGCAATTAGCTGGCTCTTCTGCAACGTGAGCGCGGTATCCGAAAGCCGCGCAAGCACAGCGCCTGCTTCGACCCGGTCGCCGACATCGGCTATCAGAGCCTCGATCGCCTGGCCTTCGATCTGCGGCTGGACCTGGACCCGTTCGACGGGCTCGATCAGGCCGGACGCCACGATCTTGTCTCTCAGGACGGCGTTTTCGACCGACAAGACAGTGATCGCCGGAAGCACGGCGCTGGGCGCCTCGGCGTTGTCCTGCGCGACCGCGACGGAGGCTACACCAACAGCGGCGGGCAGGGCGGCAAGAAGAAGGGCGAAGATGCGGGTCATTTTGCGGGCCATGGAGTTTCAGGTCCTGGACAGGGCGATGACATCATCGAGGATGTGGTCGACGGTGCGCAGAACGAGCGCGTGAAAGTCTTCTCCGCGCCGTGAGGGGCCGGCCTCGCCTGCGCCTTGCGGCACGCAACTGTCGATCGCCGCACCCTTCACGAGGACGACCAGCAACTGGGCATGTGCACGGAACCGCTCCGATGCTTCGGCCTCCGACAGGCCGGTCAGGCGCGCGAATACTCGGGCGATGTTCGAAAGCAGGACCTCTTCCATCTGGGAGGCAAGGTCGGCGACCTCGCGCCGGCGGATCGAGGCCGCCTCGATCTCGGCCCAGAGGGGCGCGTCATGCTGCGCCTTCTGCCGGATATGGCGGTCGGCGGTTTCAAGAAGTGCAGTGCGCGGATTGTCGGCGTTGAGGATTGCGGAGAAATCTGCCTCCACCTCAGCCAGATCTCGGGCGATCATCGCCTCGATGATCGCGTCCTTCGACGGAAAGTAGCGGTAGAAGTTGCCGGCGCTCATCTCAGCGGCGCGGGCGAGATCCTGCATGGAGGCACCGTCGAATCCCTTGGAGGCAAATACCCCGCGGATTCGCTCGAGGATCTCCAAGGCACGGGTATCGAAGGATGGGTCTTGTGTGTGCAGCATCACGGTCGTGCAACGTCGCGTGTCAGTCTCTGAATGAACATTCATTCAGCTAGTGCGACAGGGATGCCTGGGCAAGGTTGACGTAGCGTAAAGCGGCCTGGGTTTCGCCTTTTGACCGACAGGACGCCCACCATTCGGGCGCCGGGTCACTCGTCCGGGTCAATCCGGATCGCACGCCCCATCTTGTCGAAGAAACCCGCATTGTTCAGCACCATGCGGTCCGCAGTAACCGCGTCGATCTTCTCCTGGAGCTTGGGAGCGGCCAGCATGTCGGGCAGGGGTCCACCCGCCGGGTCGGCCTCCGCGAACATCGCCACCGCGTCCCAGGGCTGGCGGCTCTGGTCGATCAGCGCCTTCATCTCGGGCCAGCCGATCTCGTCCCCGATCACGTGCAGATAGGAGCACGACAGCATGTCGACCTGGCCCCGCATGGCGACGAGGAGGATCAGTGCCGTGAACCCTTCGGTGGCGGCGTAGCTGGTGGTCAGCCAGCGTTCGAAATCGGTTTCAGAATTCGACAAGCGGGGCCTCGAACGGTTCCTGGTCGAAAACGGCGAGGAAGGGCGAGCCGATCTCGGCCTCGTACCAGGCTTCGAAATCGGCCATGGCGCGCACCGGGTCCGCCTCGCCCTCGGGCTCAGGGCGCAGCGCCTGCCAGACGGCCTTTGCGACAGCGGTCCAGGCGGTGAGGATGCGCGTACGCGTTTCGCCTTCGCCGTGCCAACCGAGCTCAGACCGGAAGGCCGCCGCCTGCGCCGAAACGGCGGCTTCCTCCGTCTCGGCCGCGCGAGCGGCGGCAGCCATACGGCCAAGGAAGCTCGCGCGGCGGAAGGCGAACGCACGGGCGCGTTCACGCTTCGCGACCTCCTCGGCGAAGGACTTGCGGAAGCGGATTTCCTCGGTCTGTGCCTCCGTGGCGAGGCGGTCGAGTTCGGCCAGGAAATCGGGTTTCTGCATCATCGCGGCACCTCGTTGGCTTGGCGGAGGAGGCGGGAGTCGAACCCACCAAGGACCGTCTCGCGGCCCTCCCCGGATTTGAAGTCCGGACGCCCCACCGGGGACGATTCTCCTCCGAAACTGGGTCCGGGCACGGGGGCCCGGGAAAACAGGTCCTTCTTGTGGGGGTTGATGCGGCGGATATCGCCGCGCCGCATCGTCAGCCCCTGACGGTCGAAAAACTCCAAGATCTGGATAGCGACCTTGCGGCCGTTGTCGAGCCGGTCACGGAAGGTTTTGACCGCAAAGCCTTCGGGCCCGGCCTCAGCGGCGAGCTCGCGTGCAAGGTCCGCCATCTCGGTCACCACGGACGACAGGAAGAAGTGGTCCTTGGCCAGTTCCTCCACGTCGCCCCGGCGGGCCGCCAGCTTGAAGATGCGGCGAAGCACGGCCTCGTCGACCCCGGTCTCGCGTGCGATGTCGCGAACGCGCGGTGGGCGGAAACGTTCCTCGCCCGTCAGGCGCGGGGCGAGCGCTGCCCAGATCGCCTCCTCCTCCGGCGACATCTTCACCTCGAACCACGGGCGGCGCAGCCACGACCGGTCCGGGACAGCGACGCCCTCGGCTGCGAGGCGTTGGATCACGGCCTGGAACACCGGCGCGGGCAGGCGCGGGGTCAGCGACAGGCGGAGCCGTTCCTGACCCAGCCCGGGCAGGTCGGGGTGTTCTTCATGCGTGCTGTCGAGGCGCGCCCCGATGTCGGTCGAAAGGCGCGCCCATCCCTGTGCCGAAAAGGCGGCCGTTGTGTCCCCGACCTTCAGGCAGACCAGACCCATGTCGGCCACTGCTCGGTCGGCGGCCTCGGCCCGCTCGGCGCGATCGCGGAACCAGCGGTACGGATCGGCCCAGCCCCTCGGCCCGTCCAGCGCCGCGGCCAGCGCCTCGCGAGAGTCCGACGTGGCGATCGCCTCCAGCTCGGCCAGCCGCTCGGGCGACCGCCGCCGTCGTTCCGGTGCGGCAAGGTCCAGGATCGTGCCGCCCGCAATCGTCCGTGTGGCCGAGATGTCGCGCAAGACGAAGCGGTCGCCCACGGCGGCAGCCAACGGCGTGTCGGTCACGACCTGCACGAACCCCTCGCGTCCCGGCGCGATGGCATCGGCGCTGAGCGGGATGAGCCGTGCTGTCACCTCCTCGGCCGCGTGGTGGACGCGCACGGCTGCCCATTGTGACAGCGACCTTCCCTCGCCCGGAAGGACCCGGACCAGCGCGTCGAAGCGGCGCGTGGGGGCGTGGAGGTCGGGGTCGAGTAGCACCGCGCCTTTCGGCACCTGCTGCACCGACACACCGGCAAGCGCCACTGCGCAGCGCTGTCCGGCATGGGCGGTCTCGGTCGCCGCACCCTGCGCGTGCAACGACCGCACGCGCGCCTCGATCCCCGCGGGCGAGACGGTCAGCCGGTCGCCTACCGCGACCTCGCCCGAAAGGATCGTGCCCGTCACGACCGTGCCTGTGCCCGAAAGGGTGAAGACCCTGTCGATTCCAAGCCGGAAAGCACCATCGGTGCGACGGCGGCCCGCATCTTCGGCCATCCTCTCCAGCGCGGCGGCAAGAGTGGGGATGCCATCGCCCGAATGGGCCGAAACGGGGATCACCTGCGCGCCAGCCAGCCCCGTGCCCCGAAGGACTTGGCGCACCTCGGCCTCTGCGGCGGACAGGCGAGGGGGATCAACGAGGTCGGCCTTCGTCAGCGCGACGATTCCCCGTCGCAGGCCCAGAAGGTCGGCGATGGCCAGATGCTCGCGCGTCTGCGGCATGGGCCCGTCGTCCGCCGCGACAACCAGCAGGAGGACGTCGATCCCGGTTGCGCCCGCCAGCATCGTGTGGACCAGTCTTTCGTGGCCCGGCACATCGACGAAGCCGATGATGCCCGAGGGTCGCGGCCAATATGCGAAGCCCAATTCAATGGTGATGCCGCGGGCTTTCTCTTCCTTCAGCCGGTCGGTCTCGACCCCGGTCAGCGCCCGGACGAGGCTTGTCTTGCCGTGGTCGATATGGCCTGCGGTCCCGACGATCATGCGAGGATCTCGGCCACCGGCCGTGTGGACAGAGCCTCTGCCGCGTCGCGGTCGGCGTCGGATAGGGCAAGCCGCAGGCCGCGCAGATAGGTGGCCGCCCGCGCGCTGCCGCCGTCGCGGCCCTTGCAGACCAGCGCATAGCCCTTGAGCGGTGCTTTCTCTGCCCCGCGCCCAACGGCGATCGCGACGCCCAGCATCACCATCCCGTCGGCATCCCCGCCTTCGGCCGCACGGGTCCACCACCAGACGGCGCCTGCCGGGTCGGCTTCGCCGCCCTTGCCGTCGTAGAGCAGGCGACCGAGATGCACCGCCGCAGCCAGACGTCCTGCCTCGGCGGCTTTCTTGGCCCAGATCCGTGCAGCGGGCAGGTCGGCGTGGGGGCTTTCGTCGTTGCCAAGGATCTCGCCCAGTTGCTCGGCCGCCAGCGCGTCGCCCTTGGCCGCGGCCTTCAGAAGAAGGTCGCGCGCGGTGACCGTATCGACGGGCACGCCGCGACCGTCCAGATAGGCGAAGCCCAGCATGCGTTCGCCCACCGCGTCGCCCTGCATGGCCGAGGCGATCAGCCATTTCACTGCCGCCTGATCGTCGGGCCGGACCGTGGGGTCGGTCAGGAGGACAGTTCCCACCTCGGCCTGTGCGCGGGCGTTGCCAGCCTTGGCCAGCGGCAGCAGGATCGCGAGGGCGGCGTCAGTCTCTCCCTGCTCGAGATGTGCCGTGGCGCGGGCGATGTCCGCCGCGGGGTCGGGCTTCGCCTTGCCGAACAGCCGCTTCAGCATTCCGCGTCCTCTGGCAGCTTCAGCGCATCGAGCTGCTCCACGAAGGCCTCGACGTCGTCCAGGCAACGCAAGTCGAACAGGACGCCGCCACCCTCAACCCGGCCGATGACGGGGATCGGCAGGCGCCGGAACGCAGCCGCCAGACGGTCGGCGGCCCCGCCGGGCGCGGGAAGCCTTATGGCCAGCGAGGGGATTGTCTCCAAGGGCAGCGCACCCGAGCCGATCTGGCTGCGGGTCGGCACGACGTCGATTTCGCAGGCTCCGCCCAGCGTCAAACGCAGCGCCGGTAGGACCGTCTCAGCCAGCGCGTGCAAGTCGTTCACCGTCCGGGTGAACGCCGCCAGCGTTGGCAATCGTTCGGCCAGGCGGTCGGGGTCTCGGTAGAGTTTCAGTGTTGCCTCGAGCGCGGCCAGCCGGACCTTGTCCAGACGCACGGCGCGCTTGATCGGGTGGCTTGCACAGGCGCGCACCAGGTCGCGCCGGCCCACGATGAACCCGGCCTGCGGGCCGCCGAGAAGCTTGTCGCCCGAGAAGGTGACGATATCCGCCCCGTCGTTCAGCGCGTCCTGAACGGTGCGTTCCCGCACCAGACCCCACCGGGACAGATCGACAAGCGTGCCGGAACCAAGGTCGTCCACCAGCGGCACGCCTGTCTTTCGGGCGAGCGGCGCAAGCTCGGCCGTCGTCACCTCCTTGGTGAATCCCTGCACGACGTAGTTCGAGGTGTGAACCTTCATCAGAAGCGCGGTGTCCGCGCCAACGGCGCTGGCATAGTCCTTCAGATGGGTGCGATTCGTGGTGCCGACCTCGCGCAGCCTGGTGCCGGCGGCCTCCATGATCGCGGGCATGCGGAAGGACCCGCCAATCTCGATCAGCTCACCGCGCGACACGACGGTTTCGCGCCCTTGTCCTAGCGCGGCCAGCACCAGCAAGACGGCCGAGGCGTTGTTGTTGACCAGGCACGCGTCCTCGGCTCCCGTCAGTTCGACGACCAGCGCCTGGACTGCATCGTCGCGCTGGCCGCGCTTGCCGGTTTCGAGGTCGTATTCAAGCGCGAGCGGATGACGCATCGCGGTCGTCGCGGCCTCGACCGCGGCTTCGGCATAGATCGCCCGGCCGAGGTTCGTATGCAGAACCGTGCCGGTCAGGTTGAAGACGCGCCGCATCTGCGTGGCGTCCGCGCGTTCAAGGTCCGACAGCGCCTTCTCGGCCAGCAAGGCCGCGGCCGTCGTCCGATCCGTCTCTGCATCGCAGCCTGCGCGCAGCCGGTCACGCATCGCCTCGACAGCGGCGCGCACGGCGGCGAGTGTCGCAGCATGACCGAACCGAGCGACGCAAGCCCGTCCGGCCTCGCCGCGCATCACCTCGTCAACCGAGGGCAGGTTCGCGAAGGGGCTGGGCATCGGCCTAGTAGCCGATGAGGAACGGGTTCAGCGAGAACCGCGCATGGCCTTCCTTCGCCAGCATCATGTCGAGCGCCAGAGAGGCCACGTCATCGGCCAGTGGGTCGAGCGACGAGTCCCGGTTCTGGTAGACGATCTTGGCGTAGCTGTTGCACTCGGGGCAGGTCTCGGCCTTGACGTTCTCGTCGCCGCCCTCGACGCCATGGAATTTCACGCCGCGTTCGTTGCCGCAGCTCAGGCACAGGACCCGTGTCACGTGCCACTGGGTCGCGCAAAGCGCGCAGGTGCAGAAGCGGGTGTTGACCATCCCCTCGCGCCCCATGACGGCGCTGGCCACAGGCGCGGCTCCGCAGGCGGGGCAGGCGCCGTTCGTGACCTTCTTGAGGTCGTCGGCGTCAAGCGCGCCGGCCATCCGGGTTAGATGGACCTGAAGTGCGGCTGCTGCCAGAACGGTTTCGGCGATGCGGGCGGGGTCGGCCTCTTCGGCCAGAGCGTCGTCCAGAAGCGCGCCGCGTTCGTCATCCTTGGCGCGGAGAAGGGCGCTGACGGTCGCCTGGGTCTGCGCAGGCATCTCCGTGCCGTCAAGCGCGGCCAGCAGTGCGGCGAAGGTCTTCAGCGCGACCGGATCGCCGCCCATGCGGTCGCGTCCGATCTGCGGCATCCCATGGCGCCGCGAGAGTTCGCGCTCCGCCTCCGGGGGAAGGGTCACGGGCGGAAGCCCGTCGAGTATCTCGGCCTGCGCGCGCGTCAGCGTGGCGAGGAAGGCCAGGTAGGGTGCAAGCTCGCCACCCTTTTCCGCCAGTTCGGCGAACCGCTTCGCCCGTGTGGCGAAGACCTGGGCCGGGTCTGGCGTGATGGCGAAGGGGGGATTTGCGACCTCGCCGATGCTCATGGGCTCGGGAGGTACGGCGGTGGAGCCGGCACGCGGCATCTTGCTCTCCTGTTGGCATGCCCCGTTCAGGGGGCCTTCTTGTGGTTGGCCCGGCCCGGGGACATGCCGCGGACCGGGTGGTATCAGGTCACTCGGCCGGAGTTGACTTGCTGTCCTTGCCGATTTCCTCGCGCAGCCAGCGGCGGTGGTGGCGCCATCCCCATCCGCCCGTGACCACGCCGCGCGTCATGGCCGAGATCGTGCCCTTTACCCAGATCGCAGCATAGACGTGCACGATCCAGACAACGATGGCAACGACCGCCGCGATCGCGTGGACCAGAACCGCCAGGCGGCTCTGCTCGATCGAGAACGTCAGCCCGAGGTTGGCGGCGAGCCAGGGATGCGCGGCATCCCAGAGCACGACCCCGCTGAGGAACAGCACGAAGATCAGGATCGACATCGACCAGAAGACCATCTTCTGACCGGCGTTGTACTTGCCCATCTCGGGCAGGTCCTCCTCCCGGCCCGCGAGGACCGAGCGGAGCTTCGCCAGCCAGACGTTGTCCGTCGGCTCCCAGAGGTTCAGCCGGAAGAACCGGATGAAGAGCCCCATGAAGCTGATGAACAGCACCACGCCGATGATCGGGTGCAGCCACCGCACCACGGCGCCGCCCCCGAACAGCCCCGTCAGGAAGTAGAGGCTGGGGTGGAACAGCGCCATGCCCGAGAGCGCCAGCAGGATCAGGCTGATCGCCGTCACCCAGTGGTTCAGGCGGGCGCCCGCCGAGTAGCGCTTGACGTAGGTCTTGTCAGACATTGCGGCGTTCCTTCAGCTTGCGGGCTTCGTCCTCGTCGTGGTCGGTCACCTCGTTCGGGCCGGCCAGGAAGTAGTGGCCGAGGCCGAACAGCGCCGCCGCGCCGATCGCGAGCATGCCCGCATACTTTGTCACGCCCTTCCAGGTCTCGACCAGCGGGCTGATCCGCGGGTCGTCCGGAAGGCCGGCGTAGAGCGACGGCTTGTCGGCGTGGTGCAGGACATACATGACATGCGTCCCGTTCACACCGGGCGGATCATAGAGACCCGCATTGACGTAGCCGCGCTCCTTGAGGTCCTCGACCCGCTCATTGGCAAGCGCGATCATGTCCCCCTTCGAGCCGAAGGTGATGGCCTTCGTCGGGCAGGCCTTGGCGCAGGCCGGCCCCATGCCTTCCGCGACACGATCCGAGCAGAGCGTGCACTTGTAGGCCTTGTTGTCGGCCTGGCTGATGCGCGGGATGTTGAACGGGCATCCCTTCACGCAGTAGCCGCAGCCGATGCAGTTGTCCGAGACGAAATCCACGATGCCGTTCGAATACTGCACGATCGCACCGGGGGCAGGGCAGGCCTTGAGGCATCCGGGGTCGGTGCAGTGCATGCAGCCGTCCTTGCGGATGAGCCATTCGAGCCGATCCTGCTCGGTATTCTCGTATTCGGTGAACCGCATCAGGGTCCAGGTCGCCGGGCTGAGGTCGGCGGGGTTGTCGTAGACCCCCACCACCTCCTGCGGCTCCTGGCGAAGCTCGTTCCACTCCATGCACGCCACTTGGCAGGCCTTGCAGCCGATGCACTTGGAGATGTCGATGAGCTTCGCCACCTGGTTCTCGGGGGCGAGCGTCGGAACGGCATCCGACGACGCCGACCGCCGCACGAGGTCGAGTTTGGGCTGGATGTAGGACATCTTGCTTCTCTCCCCCCTCAGGCCACGGCCGGCGCTTCTGAGCGCTCGATATCCACGAGGAACGCCTTGTATTCAGGCGTATTCGTGTTCGCGTCGCCCACGTAAGGCGTGAGCGCGTTCACCCCGATCGCCGTCTTCGTCTCGCCGACGAAGCCGTAGTGGATGGGCATGCCGACGGTATGCACCGTCTTGCCGTCCACCGTCAGGACCGGGATGCGCTTGGTGACCACGGCCTTGCCGTGGACCGAGCCGCGGTTCGAGAAGACCCGCACCCAATCGCCGTTCGAGATTCCCTTTTCCTCGGCGAGGGCAGGGTTGATCTCTACGAAGAACTCGGGCTGCACGATGGCGTTCAGCTTCGAGGTCTTCGTCCACCAGTGGAAGTGTTCCACAAGGCGGTAGGTCGTGGCGACATACGGGAACTCGTCGGACTTGCCGAACACCTCGAGGTCCCCCTTGAACACCCGCGCGGCGGGGTTCGAGGAGTTGTTCGGGTGCAGCGGGTTCGCGATCGGACTCTCGAACGGCTCATAGTGCTCGGGGAACGGCCCCTCGGCCATGAGCTTGCGCGCGAACAGACGCGAGACACCTTCGGGGTTCATGATGAAGGGGCCCACGTTCTTGGCCGGATCCACGGTGGCGCCGTAGTCGGGCACGTCCGCGCCTTCCCACTTCTCGCCGTTCCACTGGATGTAGGCCTTCCTCTCGCTCCACGGGCGGCCCTGCGGGTCGGCCGAGGCGCGGTTGTAGAGGATCCTCCGGTTCGCCGGCCAGGCAAAGCCCCACTTCGGGTGGACGCCGAGGCCCGTCGGATCCTCGTTGTCGCGCGATGCGGTGATGTTGCCCTTCTCGGTGTAGCAGCCGGTGTAGATCCAGCAGGCCGACATGGTCGAACCATCGTCCCTCAGGTGGCCGAAGCTCGCCAGTTGCTGACCCGCCGTGTACTGCATCTTGGTCGGGTCGGCTGCGTCCGGGATGTCGACCAGAGCCTTGCCGTTGAGCTCGCGGATGAGCTCGTCGGGGTGTGGATACATCGGGTCGGCATAGGCCCAGTCCAGGTTCAGGATCGGTTCGGGAGCCGTGCCGCCTTCATCCTGGTAGAGCTTCTTGATCCGCTGGAACAGCTCGGCCATGACCTGTGCATCATGACGCGCGTTGCCCGGCGGGTTCGCCGCCTTCCAGCGCCAGTTGAGCGTGCGGCTGGAGTTGGTGAACGAGCCTTCATCCTCGGCGAAGCAGTTCGTCGGAAGGACGAACACTTCGGTCTGGATGTCGGCCGGGTTGACCGGGTTGGCGTCGCCATGGTTTTCCCAGAACTTCGCCGTGTCGGTCATCAGCGGATCCATCGAGACCAGGAATTTCAGCTTCGAAAGACCGGCCGACATCTTCGCCTTGTTCGGCACCGACATCAGCGGGTTGAAGCCCTGGCAGATGAAGCCGTTGACCTGCCCCTGGTGAACCAGTTCGAAGATCTGGAGCGTGTCGTACACCTTGTCGATCTTCGGCAGCCAGTCGAAGCCAAAGTCGTTTTCAGGTGTCGCGTTCGCGCCGTACATGGCCTTCAGAAGGCTCACATAGAACTTCTTGTAGTTCTGCCAGTAGCTGGTCTGGCCCGGCAGCAGCGGGCGGAAGTCGCGCGCCGCGATGTGGCCGTCGAAATTGGCCTCGCTGTCGCGCGGCATGCCCAGGTAGCCCGGCGTCAGGTGCGCAAGCACGCCGATGTCGGTCAGACCCTGCACGTTCGAGTGACCGCGCAGCGCGTTGACGCCACCGCCCGGAACGCCCTGGTTGCCCAGCAGAAGCTGGATCATCGCGGCCGTGCGGATGTTCTGCGAGCCATGGCTGTGCTGGGTCCAGCCCAGAGCATACATGATCGTCATCGACCGTTCGCCGTTGCCGGTCGAGCCGATGTATTCGCAGACCTTCAGGAACTTGTCGGCGGGCGAGCCGCAGATGCGTTCCACCGTCTCGGGCGTGTAGCGCGAGACGTGCTTCTTCAGAAGCTGGAAGACCGAACGCGGGTGAGTCAGGCTGAGGTCGCGCTTGGCGAAACCGTCCTCGCCCAGCTCATATTCCCAGCTGGCGCGGTCGTAGCTGCGCTTTTCGGGGTTGTAGCCCGAAAACAGCCCTTCGCCCTCGTCGAACGAGAAGTCCCCTTTCACGATGAAAGAGGCGTTGGTGTAGTTCGCCACGTATTCCTTGTGGTACTGCCCGGTCTCCAGCAGGTAGTTGATCACGCCCAGAAGATAGGCAGTGTCGGTGCCTGCGCGGATGGGGCAGTAGAAGTCGGAAACGGCGGCCGAGCGCGTGAAGCGAGGATCGACCACCACAAGGCGTGCCTTGTTGTGATGCTTGGCCTCGGTCACCCACTTGAAACCGCAGGGATGCGCTTCGGCGGCATTACCGCCCATGATCAGGACGACATCGGCATTCTTGATGTCGGTCCAGTTGTTGGTCATCGCACCACGCCCGAACGTCGGAGCCAGACTGGCCACCGTGGGGGCGTGTCAGATGCGCGCCTGGTTGTCGACCTGCACCAGACCCAGCGAGCGGACCGTCTTCCAGGTCAGCCAGCCGGTTTCGTTGGATGTCGCGCAGCCTGCGAGGAAGCCCGTGGACAGCCACCGGTTCACCGTCACGCCGTCGGCGTTCCTTTCGATGAAGTTGGCGTCGCGGTCATCCTTCATGAGGCGCGCGATACGCTCCATCGCGAAGTCCCACGTGACCGTCTCGAACTTGTCCGAGCCGGGGGCGCGGTACATCGGTTCGGTGACGCGCTGCTTGGAATGGATGAAATCGAGCACGCCCGACCCCTTGGGGCAGAGCGTTCCGCGGTTCACCGGGTTATCGGCGTCGCCTTCCACGTGGAAGATTTCGGCCTGTTCGCCCTTGGACACGTCGCCGCGGCTGTAAATCAGCATGCCGCAGCTGACCGAGCAGTAGGGACAGGTATTCCGCGTCTCCGTCGCCGCGGTCAGCTTGAACTGACCGGCCACGGCGGCGAGTGCATCTTCGGCTCCACCGAAGCCCAAGGCACCCAGTGCGGTCCCTGCCACAGCGCCGCCGGTTCCCTTCAGGAACCCGCGTCTTGTGACCTGAACGTTCATCGATCTCCCTCTCTGGCTAAGACGTCTTGGCTGTCTTTTCTTGGTTCGCGCTTTCGCAACGTCAGGTTAGCCCCATTCCCGCCGACATTTCCACAAAAATTCGCACCGGAATTCAATCTTTAGGCGAGTGAGGCGGGTCGCGGAATGCGTTGGTCGCGGCGTCCTTCAACCGCGTTCGATCAGAAACTCGAACCACTTGCCTTCCTGCCGGCATGACAACAGGACATGGCCGCGGCTACGGCAGAAATGGGTGATGTCGATCTCGGCCACCGGGTCGTCGGCGAGCAGCGTGAGCCTTTCTCCCAAGGCCATCTGACGCAACTCGCGATGCGCTCCGAGGACCGGTTCAGGGCAAAGGGTGCCACGCATGTCCAGACGGCGTTCCATCACCGCGCCCCCAGGATTGCATCGCGCGGCGCAGCGCGCAGGTCCGCGGCGCCAAGTCTGCTTCGCAGGCCGCGCGACAGCATGTCGACCACCGCCGTCAGGAGTGCCGCGACAGCCAGAAGGACCAGCGCCCGGTCGAGCCTGAGTTCCCCAACCGCGCTGTCGACGAAAAAGCCAAGTGTTGCGATGCCCAGCAGGCCTACGACCGCTGTCTCGCGCAGGATTATCTCCCACCGGTAGAGGCACAGCGCCAGAAACTGGCCGAACAGCCGCGGCGCGAGTTCATAGCCCCAGAGCGTAAGGCCATGGGGCGCGTCGCGCCTGAGGCCCGCGACGACCGTTTCACCTTGGCGGCCCAGAAGATGCGCGATGATCGCGCCATTATGCAGCGACAGGGCCAGAACCGCGGGAAGCATCGAGGGACCGAAGACCTGAAGAAACAGATAGGCCAGCATGTATTCCGGGAATGACCGGAGGACCACAAGGAAAAGGTGCCCCGCAAGTCGCCCGGCGCGGCCGGTAACGCGCGGCACGATCAGACCGAACGTCGCGAAGGCAACCACGCCGGTGGCGACCAGCGCAATCTGCGCGCAGACCAGCGTCGCCACGATGCCGGGCAGTATCTCGGAGGTCACGAGGGGTTCGAGCCAGCGCCAGCCCTCGCCCGCGTTCCAGCCATCGCGCAACGGCTGGGGCACGATGTCCTGGCTCAGGAACCGCCACAGCGCCCCTTCGCCCATCGGCGGGCTTTTCACCGAGGCCAGCACCGCGACCGCCCCCGCCACCCAAAGCGGCACAAGCCGCCACCGCATCCACAGCCGGATCGACGCGATCAGCGCGACGTATAGCACCATGATCGCGCTGGCTGCGCCGTAGTGGCCCTGGCGGAAGAAGGTGTCGAGCTGAAACCCCAGTGTCGGAAGACCGATGAAGCCCAGCACGGCGCTGGACCTGAGTCCGCATTCCAGCCGGTAGAGGGCGTAGGTCTTCATCTGCGGCAACGCGAGCGGCGCCCGGGCGTAAAGGTAGAGCGAAAGCGCATCGACACCGCGTCCCAGCACCTTGGACGGTCGCTGGTCGGCCTCCTCGAGATACTCGGCGAAGACCTTGGCGAAGATCCCCGTGTAGGGCAGCGCTATGGCCAGTACTCCGGTCAAGGCGCCGATCCCCAGGGCCTGCATCAGCATCAGCGCCCAGAAGAGCTCGTGAACCGACCTCAGCGAGATGCAGAAGCCGCGCACCAACCGGTTGCTGTAGAACGGCGAAAGGATCAGACCGGCCACGCCCCCCGCCGCGACGCCGGCGACCGCGAACATGACCGTCAGCAAGAGGGCGCGGCCCATGTTCTCCACCGCCGCGAAGTCCGGCGCCAGGAAGCCCCGTGCCATCCGCGCCAGCGCGTCCCAAGGGTCATGTCCCGCCAGGTCGAAGTCGGCAAACGGCAATGCAAGCGCCGCAACCGCGACGAAGAAGGTCGCAGCCTGCGTGCGGCTGATCCGCTCAGGTACGATAGAGCGCATCGAGCGTCCCGCGGTCGATGCCCGAGGGCGGGGCGTCCAGAACCACCGTTCCGGCCCTCAGCCCGACGATTCGCGTGGCAAAGCCAAGCGCCAGGTCCACGTCGTGAAGCGCGAGCACCGAAGTCGGGAACCGTTCGCCGATCCGGCGCAGCAGTCGTGCGCCCTGTGTCTCGTCCACGGCCGAAATCGGCTCGTCCCCGATCAGGACGTCGCCGCCCCGGTAGAACGCGCGGGCCAGCGCCGTGCGCTGCTTCTGCCCGCCCGAAAGCCCCTCGACCGGGCGGTCGGCCTCGGGCGCGAGCCCCACGTCCTCCAGCACGGCGTCGACCGCGGTTCGGTCGGCACGCCGCATCCGGACGAGGTTGGCAAGGTTGTAGAGCGGCCCGTGATCGTCGAGTCGCCCCATCAGTGTGTTCTTCGCCGCCGAAAGCTGGGGAACCAGCGCGTGGTCCTGTGGCACCAGGGCCACGCGACTCCCGGTTTCGACCAACCGGTCGTGAATTGCGTTCAGAAGCGTCGTCTTGCCCGATCCGCTGCGGCCCAGAAGGACCACGCGCTCGCCGGGGGCCAGCGCGAAGGTGATCCCTTGCAGGACCACCGCCGCGCCGTAGCCTAGCGTCTCGCGGTCGAGCAGCGGGCGCGTCATTCCAGCAGGTCCAGAGCCCGCGCCGTTGCCTCGATCGGGGCAAAGTCCTCGTTGGTAGCGGGAATGAACGCCTCACGCGGGAAGCTGCCCAGAAGCTCCGGGTCGGTCATTCCGATCAGTGCCGCCTGCACCCGGTCGGCGAAGCCTTCACCGAAACGCTCGTCCACGTCGCCCCTGATGGTCCAGTTGTAGTCCGGGTAGGGCGGGGTCTTCCAGATGACCTTCGCCGTCTCGACCTCGGGCGCGCCTTCCGCCGCGGCCTTGTCATAGACCGTATAGTTCAGCGCACCCACCTGCCAGGCGCCCGATGCGACAAGACGAAGGGTCTGGCTGTGGTCGCCCGAGAACCCGACGCGGGAGAAGAACTCCTCCGGTGCCTGGCCGGTCGCTTCCCGGATGTAGAACTCGGGCATCAGGCGGCCCGAGGTCGAGGTCTTTGCGCCAAAGGTGAAGGTCATCCCGGCAGCTTCCATCGGGAAGGTCTCGCTTTCCGTCAGACCGGTCGAGGTGTGGGCGATGAAATAGCTGATGAAGGTCGGATCTTCCGCGCCCTGCGCGATGGCCCGTGCGCCCGGCACCAGAAGCCGCGCCTGCACGCCTGAGAGCCCTCCGAACCAGGCCAGCTGCACCTGGTCGTTGCGGAAGGCGGTGACGGCGGCCGGGTAGCTTTTGACCGGCACGAACTCCACATCGACGCCAAGCTCGGCCTCAAGATAGTCCGCAACCTTGGAGAACCGCTCGATGAGGGCTGTCTCATCCTCGTCAGGGATGGCCGAGAAGTAGAAGGTCTGCGACGTGCCCGCTCCGGCCGAAGCCAGAAGCGCGCAGGCCGCGATGACTGCGCGAAGCATGGTCATGCGTATCCTGTCCTGTTCAATGGTATGCTGCGCGACGAGAGGCTTCCGGGGCGTTTCACGCCCCCAGACCGCGAACCAACCCGCGTCTTGCGGGAACGGCTCCCTGCCGTGACAGGGGTCGGAGCGCGCACGGCGCATCGGCTCGTCGTTTCGTTGAAGATACCAGCCTCCTTGCCCGTGTCGAGGGGCGATTGCCGGGGGCGGGGGGCTTTGCTAGCGTCCGCCGGTGATGACCTGGGCCGACCACCTGACCGCGATCGAGGCTTACGACGGGCTGTCCTTCGACGGCGCCCTGGTCGCGGCGATGGAGGCGGCCGGAACTGCCCGCACGCTGGCGGGTGCGGCTCCGTCGTTTCTGGCCTACGACAACGACGCGCTGCCGGGTTGCGGGCGTTCGGCCTTCCCCACGTTCTCGGTCACCGGCCCAGCCTGCGCGTTGCGCTGTGCCCATTGCCGGGCCGAGGTGCTGCGCCCGATGATCCCGGCGACCACGCCCGAGGCGCTCGATCGCGAGGTCCGCCGGATCGCTGCGGAACGGCATCTCAGGGGGTTCCTGCTGTCGGGCGGGTCGAATCGAAGAAACGAAATTTCCTATTCCAGATTTTGGTCTTGCGTATCGAAGTTGAAGCGCGATCTGAAGATCGAGGTCGCCGTCCACACCGGCCTTCTCGACCGGCCACGCGCGGAAGCGATGGCTGCGGCCGGGGTGGACCTCGCCATGATCGACGTGATCGGCGCCGAAGAAACGGTGCGCGAGGTCTACAACCTCGACCGGGCGGTCGCGGATTTCGAGGCCTCTCTCGCCGCGCTTTGCGAGGCCGGCCTGAGGGTCGCGCCGCATATCGTCGTGGGTCTGCACTTCGGCCGGCTTGCGGGTGAACGGTGCGCGCTCGAGATCTGCCTGCGCCACCCGATCGCGGCGCTGGTCCTGGTCGTAGCCATGCAGCAACACGCCATCCCCGGCACCTTCGCGGTCCCTGATGCCGATGTGGTCGGCCACTTCCTGTGGGAGGCGCGTCAGGCAGCCCCGGATATCCCCGTCACGCTGGGCTGCGCGCGGCCGCACGGGATTCATCGACGCAAGGTCGACGCCTATGCGGTGATGGCGGGTCTGGACGCGGTCGCCTTCCCGACGGACGGGGCAGTGGAACTCGCCCGCGCCATCGGGCGCCCGGTCACTGCCGACCCGACCTGCTGCGCGCTGGGCGCGCTCAGGCAGCGGGTGGCCTGATGGTCTGCGGGATCGAACCGCGCGCCGCCACGGCCGAGGGCGACTGGAACCGCCCCGAAGCGATGAGGCCCCGCCCGGCGCCCAAGGTTCCCCCGGACCGGCGCATGGGCGCGCCCGTCGTGGCCGCAGCGCAGGTGCCCGGGGCGTTGCATGTTCCCGGCTCCAGCCCCGTCGCGCCGCTCATGCGGTCGCCCGATCATGTGCAGGTCTCGACCGCTGCCGCAATCACGCTGGGCCTCGCTCCCGGCGCGCTCCACCGCTGCTCCTGCACGCGCTGCCTGAACCTCCTGCTCACCTACCCGGAGGGCTGCCGGGCGAACTGCGCCTATTGCGGCTTGGCCCGTCACCGCGAGGCCACGCGGGACTATGCCGACCGCAACTTCATCCGCGTGGACTGGCCGTCGCTGCCGGTCGCGGACCTGATCGCCCGGGTGGCCAGCGATCCCGACACGCCGTTCCACCGCATGTGCATCTCGATGATCACACATCCGCGGTCGGAAGAGGACACATTCGCGATCCTCAAGGCATGGACTGACCGGGTGCCGCAAAGTCACGTCCCGGTATCGATCCTGTCGAACCCGACGACGATGACGCGAGAGGACGTTGCGCGACTGGATGCGCTGGGGGCCGAGGTCTTCACGGTCGCGCTTGATGCCGCCACACCCGCGATCTTCGACGCGACGCGGGGACGGGGGGTTGCCTCGCCCCATACCTGGGAGGGATACTGGGCGCGTCTGATGGACGCCGCTGACATCTTCGGGCCGGGACGTTTCGGCGCGCACATCATCGTCGGCATGGGCGAGACCGAATTCGAAGCGCTGGCCCTTGTCGAACGGCTGGTCGAGCTTGGCGGATCGAGTCACATGTTCTGCTTCTACCCCGAGCAGGGGTCGTTGATGGACCATCTGCCGGCGACGCCGCGTGCCCAATGGCGTCGGGTGCAGATCGCGCGGTATCTCATTGAGTTCAGAGGGCTCCGGCTTCGCCACATGCGCTTCGATGGGCAAGGCCGCGTGTCCGACTTCGGCCTGCCGCAGGCCGAGCTGGACGCGCTGATCGACGAGGGCACGGCCTTCCGGACCTCGGGCTGCCCGGGCAAGGTCCGCCGCGACATTTCGGCCTGCGACCGGCCCTATGGCGACAGTCCGCCCCGCGACATCGCCTCGTATCCCTTTGCGCCGGGGCCCGCCGACATCGCCCGCATCCGCGCACAGCTTGGGGGCGGCGATGCCCCCGCCTTCGCGTGGGAGGACCCATGATACCCTTCCGCCTGATCGACAGTGCCGTGCAGGGCGGACGCCGCCAGATCGCCTATGACGCCGCCTTGACCGAGTTGCACGAGGCGGGCCGCGTTCCCGATACCCTGCGCTTCCTGCGCTTTCCGCCCACCGTCCTCGTCGGACTGCACCAGTCGATCCGCCGCGAGGTCAAGGTGGAGCGTTGCCTCGAACAGGGGGTGGGACTTGTCCGGCGCGTATCGGGCGGCGGGGCGATCTACCTGGACGAGGGGCAGGTCGGCTGGGAACTCGTGTTCCGCCGCGGGGTCATCCCCGGCGACCTGGGAGAGATCGCGCGAACGATCTGCGAGGCGGTGGCGGGCGGGCTGTCCGACGCCTTCGGCATCGACGCGCGCTTCCGTCCCCGCAACGACATCGAAGTGGACGGGCGCAAGCTGTCGGGCACCGGGGGGTTCTGGCAGGGCGACACAATGGTCTATCAGGGCACCGTCCTCGTGGACATGGACCCCGCCCGCGTGCGCGCCCTGCTGAACGTGCCGGCCGCCAAGCTTGCGCGCCACGGCGCGGCAGATCCAGGCGACAGGCTGGTGACGCTCAAGGCGCTTCTGGGCGAGGCGCCGCCCGTAGAGGCGGTGAACGATGCGGTGCGCAGGGGCCTCGAGACGCGCCTTGGCATCTGTGCCGAACAGGCGGAACCAACGGCTGAAGAGGTCGCCCTGACCGACCGCAAACTGGCCGACGAAATCGGGACCGATGCCTTCGTGATGGGCGATCCCGATCCGGCGGGCGAGGACGTGGCGACCGCGGTCGAAGTGCACCCCGGCGGCACCCTGCGCGCGGACCTCCGGCTGGAGGGCCCGACCGGCGCAAGGCGCATCCGCGAGGCCCTCGTTACGGGCGATTTCTTCGTTGCGCCGCCGCGGATCGTCCTGGACCTCGAGGCCTTTCTGCGGGGCGTTCCGGCAGACGCGGCCGCCGCCGCGACTGCGGCGTTCTTCGATGCGAACCCCGCGGGTACACTTTCGCTTCCAGTCTCGGCCTTCGCCGGGGTCGTTGCCGCCGCCGTTGCGCAGGACCGATCATGAGTCGCCGCCGCCTGATCGTCTTGCTGGTCAACACCGACCCGCGCCACCCCGCGGAACTGGGCGCACCGCTGCACCATGCTGCCGTCGCCGCTGCGATGGACTACGACGTGGACGTGATCTGCACTGCTGCCGCTGGGGCGTTGATGAAAAAAGGGGTGGCCGAGGGGCTGAGGGTGAAGGAAGGCAGCTCGCGCACAGTCCTCGATTTCATCCGCAACGCGCACGAAGCCGGGGTGCGCTTCCTGTGCTGCTCGGCCAACCTCGACCTGCACGGCATGACCCAGGCCGACCTGATCCCGGAATGCGCGGGGCTGGTGGGCACCGCGACCTTCATGGCCGAGATCATGGAGACCGACGCCCGAGTGATGACCTACTGACAGCCAGGGAAGTCGTTGGCGGCCATCCATGCCTCATAGGCGGGTGCAAGCGCCTCGCCCGTGATCAGCCCTGCCATCGGGTCCGGGTCGGGTGTCGATACGACCATTACCCAACCTGCGCCGTAAGGGTCGGAAACCAGCAGATCGGCGCGGGTCAGGAGGGCTTCGTTCACCTCGGCAACAGTGCCGTCGAAGGCCAGCCGCATCGGGCCGACCCACTTGCTGCTTTCCACCGTCGCGGCAGACCGGCCCTTTTCGAACGGCCGTCCCACACGCTTTGGCGTGACCGCGAAGATCCGGGCCGAAGACAACGCGACCGCGACGGTCGTGAGGCCCACACGAAGGCGACCGTCAGGGAGGGGTGCGTACCACACGTGGTTGGGCACGTCGTAGTGCAGGTTGTCGGGAAATTCGCACCCCCTGACCGTCGCCATGCCGTTCTCCCGTCCTGCCTGGGATTTCTTTTGCCGGAAACCGGCCGGCGCGCGCAACCCGGCTCAGACAGCCACGGTCGCGCGCGTCAGGGCGGCGGCGATCAGCGCGGGCACCTCGTGGTGCTCGCCGATCGCGGGGAGGAGCGGGCCTTCGAACCCCGCCTCGGCCAGCGCCTCGGGCACGTCGCCTTCGACATGGCCGGCGCGCAGGGCGAAGAACGGCAGGCAGACGGCGGGTCCCAGCCCGCGTGCGGCGTTTGCCAGGTAAGGCGGTTCCTCGATAAGGCCGACTTCGACCCGGGCAAAAGGCGTCAGCGAAACCAGCCGGGCCGCCATGGCGTAGGTCGAATCCTTCGACGTGGCCGATACCTGGCTTCCATGCGCGGCAAGTAGGAGCGTGGCCTGTGCAGGGTCTAGCCCCGCGTCGCGAGCGCCCCTGACGGCGACGCGGGCCATCAGCCCGGGCAGGTCTGGGTCCACGCCGAATGGGGACAGCTGGCGGGCATCCGCGGCCCCGGCCCGGGCCAGCCGCCCGGGAAGCGCGCGGCCGGTAAAGAAGCCTTCGGCCATGAAGAACGGGTAGATCAGCGGGGCGGCCAATCCGTCCAGCGCGGCCTCAAGGCTGCCGTCCAGCGCCAGAGTTGCGCCGCGCACCTCCCACCCGGGCAGGCGTTCGGCGACGGCGGTGGCGAGGTCCTTCAGCACGGCGTCCTGCGGCTCGGGGTCCGCTGGCGCCCCGTGGGCGACGAGAACGGCGGAGGAATGGGTCAACGGCATGGGCCGAAGATAGGGCGGCGGGCGGCGAACGAAAGGGCCTATTGGCGTGCCGAACCCCTTGCCTTCGTCCCGTCGACCGCGATGATGCGCCACACAGGGGAGGACGAGACATGCGGCTGAAGGGCAAGCGCGCCTTCGTGACGGCGGCGGGGGCGGGAATCGGGCAGGCTACCGCGCGCGCCTTCCTGGCCGAGGGGGCCGAGGTCGTCGCGACCGACATCGACGGCGCCGCGCTTGTCCCGCTGGCAGACCTCGGCGCCACGGTGCGGCCGCTCGACGTGACCGACGGCGCGGCGGTCGCTGCGGCGGGGCGCATCGACATATTGTTCAACTGTGCGGGTTTCGTCCACCACGGCACGATCCTCGACTGCGACGAGGCGGCCTGGGATTTCTCGTTCGACCTGAACGTCAAGAGTGCCTACCGTGTCACCCGCGCGGTCCTGCCTGGCATGTTGGAGGCCGGCGGTGGCAGCATCGTGACCGTTGCCTCGGCCGTGTCCTCGATCATCGCGGCGCCCAACCGTTTCGTCTATGGCGCGACCAAGGCCGCGCTGGTCGGAATGACCAAGTCCATTGCAGCCGACTACGTGACGCGCGGCATCCGTTGCAATGCGATCTGTCCGGGGACGGTGGACAGCCCCTCGCTTCAGGCGCGGATGCGCGCACAGGGCGACTATGAAACCGCCCGCGCGGCCTTCGTGGCGCGTCAGCCGATGGGCCGGATCGGCCAGCCCGAGGAGGTCGCGGCGCTGGCCGTCTACCTGGCCTCGGACGAATCTGCCTTCATGACCGGCCAGGCCATCGCGCTGGATGGCGGCTGGACGAACATCTGACGGGAGACTGAGATGAAGCTGTTGCGCTGGGGCAACCGGGGCCAGGAAAGGCCGGGCCTTCTGGATGACACTGGAACGATCCGAGACCTGTCCGGTGTCGTCGACGATATCGCGGGCGAGACTTTGACGCCCGAAGGGCTGGCCCTTATCGCGGCAGTCGATCCCGAGACGCTGCCCGCCGTGCCCGGAACCTCGCGCATCGGACCCTGCGTGGGGCGAGTCGGCAAGTTCATCTGCGTCGGCCTGAACTACGCCGACCATGCCGCCGAGTCCGGCATGCCCGTTCCGCCGGAACCTGTCCTTTTCGCCAAGGCCACTAGCTCGATCTGTGGCCCAAATGACGACATCGTCATCCCGCGTGGGTCCGAAAAGACGGATTGGGAGGTCGAACTGGGCGTCGTGATCGGGCGGCACGCGTCCTATGTCGAAGAATCCCAAGCGATGGATCAGGTCGCGGGCTACTGCGTCGTGAATGACCTGTCCGAGCGTGCTTTCCAGATCGAACGCGCTGGCCAGTGGATCAAGGGAAAGTCGGCCGACACCTTTGGCCCGATCGGGCCATGGCTTGTCACGAGGGACGAGGTGCCGGACCCACAGGCGCTGGACCTCTGGCTTGATGTCGACGGCGTGCGCCGGCAGTCGGGATCGACCCGGACCATGGTCTATGGTGTCGCGCACCTCGTGCACTATGTCAGCCAGTTCATGAGCCTTCAGCCCGGTGACATCATCTCGACCGGAACGCCGCCGGGCGTCGGGATGGGAATGAAGCCGCCCGTCTACCTCAGGCCGGGGCAGGAGATGCGGCTGGGCGTCAGCGGCTTGGGAGAGCAGCGGCAGAGGACGGTCGCGTTTCGCTGAATTCGGTCATCGGCGCGACTTCGGGCGGACGTCGCGCCCACGCAGCTCGCTACCCTTCCTGCTCGCAGGATCCCCATTCCAGCTTGGGGATCTCAGACCATGCCACCGCCCAGGACGATCACGGCGCCGACGGCGGCAAGGCTTGTGCGCGAACTGGCCCATGCGGGCAGCAGGTTCACCCCGAATGCGAGGAAGAGAAGGTAAACGAAAAAGACTATCGCGATCGGCGTCGAAAACCCGTCAAACAGGACCGTCATCGTCCAAGTCCCTCCGTTGAGCTCAGGGCCCGGCGCAATGGCCGAAAGCACCCAGCCGTTTCCGCATACGCCCATCGCGGTCGACCGATTGGGCGGCATGGGTCGGATTACATGCTCGTGCGCACATCATGGCGTAACGATAGGCGTCTTGAAATGAACAAGATGAGAACAAATTGTTCACGCTCGGTTCATTCCCGAAATGGTATGCGCTCGTCCATGACTCGTAGATTCGCGTTCCTTGTTGCCGGTGCGGTTGCCCTTTCCTTGCAGGGTGGGGTGGCGCCTGCGCGCGAACTGACGCAATCCGAGGTTCGGGCGCTGACCTCCTCCGGTCAGGGCCGCAGCCTGTCGAGCGTGTTCGACGCGATACGCCAGGCAACTGGCGGAGAGCCGGTCGACGCGCGTGCCTTCCAAGTCGGCGAAGTCTATTATCGCGTTCTTGTCATGCTGCCCGGCAATCGTCTGGTCAGCGTGGTCGTGGATGCGAGGTCGGGCAGGCTCATGCCATCGAACTCATCCGCAGCGCGGCAGGTTCGGGAAGAGGCTAGCAAGTCCAACGGTCGCGGCAATTCCGGCATTCGCGGCAACTCCGCCAATGCTGGTAAGGGCAGCAATGGCAATGCTGGCGGAAACGGCGGCGGAAACGGCGGCGGAAACGGCGGCGGAAACGGTGGTGGAAACGGCGGCGGAAACGGTGGTGGAAACGGCGGTGGAAACGGCGGCGGCAACGGTGGCGGCAACGGTGGCGGTCGCAACTAGACTTGCAGAAACCGCATCGGCTCGCCCCAAAGGGGCTGACGTCACCAAACGGCTACTGTATCTCATGTGACTCATGAGAATACTCGTTGCGGAAGATGAACCAGCGCTGTGTGAACAGATCAAGCGCGCGCTGACAGCCGAAGGTCATGCGGTCGATCACGCACACGATGGTGGTGAGATCGCGTACATGGGCGCGACCGAGCCCTACGACATGGTCATACTTGATATCGGCCTGCCGTCGCGCGACGGGATATCGATTCTGAAGGAGTGGCGCGGCGCGGGCCTTGTCTACCCGGTGCTGATCCTCACGGCACGGGGAAGTTGGTCGGAAAAGGTCGACGGCCTGGACGCGGGCGCCGATGACTACATGACCAAGCCATTTCACATGGCCGAGCTTTCGGCACGCGTCCGCGTCCTTCTGCGCCGGCAAAGTGGCCGCGCGAGCCACGTCTTCGAACGCGGCGACGTGTCTTTCGACCTGCGCACAGGCCGAGTCGCGCGTGCGGGGATGTTCGTCGACCTGACGCAACAGGAAGCTGCGGTCCTGACCTATCTGGTCCACAACGCCGGGCGCATGATTTCACGGACCGAATTGTCCGAGCATATCTATGAATATGACGGTGACCGGGATTCGAACACGATCGCCGTCTTCATCGCGCGGCTCCGCAAGAAGCTCGGGGCGGACCTGATCGAGACCTCGCGCGGCCGAGGCTACATGATCGCAGACGGCTGATGCAATCGCTGCGCGGCCGCGCGGTCGTCGGGGCGGCCATCTGGGCGGCAGTGACGATCGCCCTGGTGTTTTTCGCGCTTCTCGCTTTCTTCAATGCGATTGCGCTGGACCGCTTCGACTCGATGCTGGAGACCCGGCATCGGCAATTGGTCATCGCGCTTGCAAATGGTGGGCGTGACCAGGAATCGGTCGAATTCGACCTGATCGATCCGGAATACTCGCGCACCTATTCCGGGCGGTATTGGCAGTTCGAGAATCCGATGGGCGAAACGATCGTGTCGCGGTCGCTTTTCGACGTCACGCTCGACCCCGCCCTGCCCGAAGGAGACGCCCCGAGGTTCTGGGAAGGCGAGGGGCCTGACGGACCCGTGCGCGGCCTGACGCAGCTCGTCCGGCTCGAGGACGGTCCGCCTTGGGTTGTGACCGTGGCCGATTCCCTCGCGACGCTCTCGGAAGAGCGCAGTTCGAACTTCCAGAGCCTCGCGGCCGCGTTCACCATCGTCGGCGTGCTGATCGTTGCCGGGGCGTCACTTCTCTTGTCGGCGGCGATGCGTCCGATGCGGCGGCTGCACGAGGAGGTATCGCACCGCTGGGATTCCGGCGAGGCGCTGAACCCCGGTGCCTATCCCTCCGAGGTGGCGCCCCTGGTTGCGGACATCAACCTGCTGCTTGATCGCAATCGCAAGGTCATCGACAGCGCACGCCGTCAGGCTGCCGATCTGGCTCATGCGCTCAAGACGCCGACCGCCGTCCTGCGCAACGAGATCGACAGGCGCATGACTGCTCGCGACCGGTTTGAAGAAGCGCGCGAAGCGCTGGATCGGATCGACGCGCAGATCCTGCGATCGCTGGCCCGGATCAGGGCGGGCAATGCTGCGGCGGCGGGCTACCGGACCGATCTCGCGGCCTCGGTCGAACGGTTGCGGCGTCTTTTTTCCAGGATTGGTGGTGCCCGGCCATTGGAGCTGCAAGTCGAAGTCGCCGAAGGCATGACCATCGCCATGGACCGCCAGGATATCGAGGAAGCGCTGGGAAACCTTCTCGAGAATGCGATCAAGTATGGCAGTGGCGTCGTGCGTCTGACTGCGGTCACCGATGGCACTGACGCGGTCATCCATGTCGATGACGACGGCCCCGGCGTCCCCGCCGAACGGCGGGAGGAAGCGTTGATGGCCGGGGGGCGCCTCGATACTTCGGTGGCGGGGACAGGGCTCGGGCTTGCGATCGTCGTCGATCTGGTGACGGCCTACGATGGCAAGGTTGAGCTGGGTCAGGCTCCGGGCCTCGGGGGGCTGCGCGTGACGATCCGCGTTCCCGCGATGCGGGGTATGATGGAGCGGCTGCTCGCCGGGGGTGCCCCGGTCAACGAAGCCTGATGTCGGCCGGACGCGACTGCGCCGCAATCAGCCGCGCGTTCGGAATGTCGTTGCCCAGCGCCCGGGCGCGCGCAGCATCCGGCGCCAGCCCGTGGTCCAGCCAGCGCTGGACCAGCCGTCGTTCGAGTTCGCTTTCCTCGACGTCCAGATAGACGGTCAGGTCGAACAGCCCGGCCAGACCCTTCCAGCGTGGGTCGTCCAGCAAGAGGTAGTTGCCCTCGACGATGAGGATCCGGTCCTGCGGCACGACCACGTCCGCGCCGGCCCGGGACAGGTCCGCCGCCCGGTCGAACACCGGGATGGCGACCTCGCCGGGAGACCTGAGGCGGCGCATCAGGTGAATGAACCCCTCGGCGTCGAAGGTGTCCGGGGCCCCCTTGCGCGGCAACAGACCGCGCTGGATCAGGACCGCGTTGTCGTAGTGGAACCCGTCCATCGGCACAACGCGCGATGCCGGTATGGCGTCGGCCAGCGACACCGCAAGCGTCGACTTGCCGGACCCCGGAGGACCCGCCAGCGCCACGAGGAACCGTTGGCTGCCCTCGGCCCGCTTCCGGATCAGAGATGCAAGATCGTCGCGCGTCATGTCAGGCCGCGACGGCGTCCTGCGGCGGCTCCTTGGCGCCGGTCATGAAGGCCACCGCATCCGACATGGAGAAGTCCTGCGGCCGTATCACGCACAGCCGACGGCCCAGCCTATGGACGTGGATGCGGTCCGCCACCTCGAAAACGTGCGGCATGTTGTGACTGATCAGGATGATCGGGATGCCGCGGGCGCGCACGTCTCGGATCAGTTCCAGCACGCGGCGGCTTTCCTTGACGCCAAGTGCTGCCGTCGGTTCGTCGAGGATCACCACCTTGGACCCGAAGGCCGCGGCACGGGCCACGGCGACACCCTGCCGCTGGCCGCCCGAGAGGGTCTCGACCGCCTGGTTGATGTTCTGGATTGTCATGAGCCCCAGTTCGCTCAGCTTGTCTCGGGCGAATTTTTCCATCGCCGGACGGTCCAACATGCGGAACCACGACCCCAGGATGCCGGGGCGCCGCAGTTCGCGCCCCATGAACATGTTGTCCGCGATCGACAGGGCAGGGGACATGGCGAGCGTCTGATAGACAGTCTCGATCCCCGCGCCCCTGGCCTCGATCGGCGAGGCAAAGTCGACCTTTCGGCCTTCCAGCCAGATGTCGCCTTCGTCCGGCCTCACGGCGCCAGAGATCACCTTGATCAGCGTCGACTTGCCCGCGCCGTTGTCGCCGATCACGGCCAGGATCTCGCCCGGCATCAGGTCGAAGTCACAGTGGTCAAGCGCCGTCACGCGACCGTAGCGCTTGACCAGGTTGCGGGCCTTGAGCATCGGTTCGGACATCAGGCTGTCTCCTTCCGGATCCACTGGTCGATGGCGACGGCGAAGATGATGAGCACACCGATCAGGAAGAACGTCCATTGCGGGTCGGTGCCGACGAGGCGCAGGCCCATCTCGAAGACGCCGACGATCAGTGCACCGAAGAACATTCCCACGATGCTGCCCCGTCCTCCGAAGAGGGATATGCCCCCGATCACGACGGCGGTGATGGACTGGATGTTGCCCAGTTGTCCGGTCGAGGCCGTGGGCGAGACCGAGCCGAAGCGGCCGATCATCACCCAACCAGCGATCGCGCAGAAGAGGCCCGCGAGCGCATAGACCTGGATCAGCGTGCGACCGGTCTGGACGCCTGCAAGCTCGGCCGCCTCCGGGTCGTCGCCCACGGCATAGACATGCCGGCCCCAGGCAGTCGAACGCAGGACATAGGCCATGACGGCGACCAGCGCGATCATGAGGAACACGGCGTAGAGCACCTTGACCCCGCCCGGTTCGATCGCCTGGCCCCAGAACTGCAGGATCGGCGCCTGGTCGCGGACCTCCTGGCTGCGGATCGTTTCGTTGGCCGAGAAGATGAAGTTGGCCGCCAGCAGGATCTGCCAGGTGCCCAGCGTCACGATGAAGGGTGGCAGCTTCATTTTCGCGACCAGCCAGCCGTTGACGAAGCCCATGGCGGTCCCGGCCAGCAGCCCGACGATCACGGCCATTTCTGCCGGCAGTCCGTAGCGAAAGGTGAACTGGCCCATGATGACCGAGCAGAACACCGCGATGGCGCCTACCGAAAGGTCGATGCCCTTGGTCAGGACCACGATCGCCTGCGCACAGCCCAGGATCCCCACGATGGCGATCTGCTGGAGGATGGTGGAAAGCGTCGTGGCGCGGAAGAAGTTCTCAGAGGCGAAGGCGAAGACCACGATCGAGATCGCCAGAACGATCATCGGCACGGCCGACGGGGTCTGGTGTAGCCAGTGCTGCAGGTGCTTCAGAAGCCCGCGCTTGGGCTCTGCGAATTCAGCCACCCTGTCCGAAGCGCCCTGGAGACCGGCCTCATAGGAGGTCGCGGAGCTTCCTTCGCTGGTCATGGCGTTCCCTCCCTGGTCGTGTGCCGCGCTGCCGGCGCGTTTTCTGCGCCGGTCTGGAAGGGCGGCACGGGGCCGCCCCTCGCTTTCGGTTTCGGATCAATCGATCCCGTCGGGCAGGACGCAGGTCAGCCCCAGCAGAGTTTCATGCCCTCTTCGACGCTGATCGACTCCACCCCTTCGACCGGCTTGTCGGTTACGAGCGCCACTCCGGTGTCGAAGAAGTCCTTGCCTTCGGTCGGCGCAGGCTTCGTGCCATCGGCCGCGAATTTGGCAATCGCCTCGATGCCGAGCGAGGCCATAAGCAGCGGGTACTGCTGCGAGGTCGCGCCGATCACGCCGTCCTTCACGTTCTGGACGCCCGGGCAGCCACCGTCGACCGAAACGATGAGGGTCGAGCCTTCCTTGCCGACGGCCTTCAGCGCCTCGTAAGCGCCGGCGGCGGCCGGTTCGTTGATCGTGTAGACGACGTTGATGTCGGGATCCTTCGCCAGAAGAGCCTCCATCGCTCTCAGGCCGCCTTCCTCGTTGCCGGCAGTGACTTCGTTGCCGACGATGCGGGGGTCGGTCTCGTCGCCCCACTTGTTCGGGTCGGCCAGGTCGATGCCGAAGCCTTGCAGGAAGCCCTGATCGCGCAGAACGTCCACCGACGGCTGCGAAATGGCGAGGTCCAGCATGGCGATCTTGGCATTGGCCGCATCAGCGCCCAGCGTGGCGGCAGCCCACTTGCCGATCAGCAGGCCGGCCTGGAAGTTGTCTGTCGCGAAGGTCGCATCGGCCGCGTCGATCGGGTCGAGAGGCGTGTCGAGCGCGATCACCAGGATGCCCGCGTCGCGCGCTGCCCGCACCGAGTCCACGATGGCCTTGGTGTCCGAGGCGGTGATCAGGATGCCCTTGGCGCCGTCGGCCATGCAGGTCTCGATGGCTGCGACCTGCGCTTCATGGTCGCCGTCGATCTTCCCGGCGTAGGTCTTCAGGTCGATGCCGAGTTCGGCCGCCTTGGCCAGGGCGCCTTCGCGCATCTTGACGAAAAACGGGTTGGTGTCGGTCTTGGTGATCAGGCACGCGGATACGCCCTGCGCCATGGCAGTGCCGGACATGGCACACAGAGCGAGCGCGGTGCCCGCGAGAAGCTTCTTCATCAGTTCCTCCCTTGCGATGACGGGCGCACCTCCTGTCCGCCCCGTCAGCCCGGTCAGTTTGCCGGGTATGTGCAGATAAGAGGCGATTCCCGGTGCTACGTCAATAAATAAATAAAGTTGATTTATTAATAGGTCGTCGATTACCCTCCTCGCCGGGAGGAACACCGTCATGAGCGAAACGCTCGTCCGCGACCCGTCGACCGGTGTGAACCAAACCGGCATCCGCGATCATAACGAACGCCTTGTGTTGTCTCTGATCCAGCGACACGGTGGGCTGGCGTCGGCCGAGGTCGCGCGCCGCGCGGCGCTGTCGCCGCAGACGGCCTCGACCATCACCCGCAAGCTCGAGGCGGACAAGCTTCTGGTGCGCGGCGCCCCGCAAAGGGGCAAGGTGGGCAAGCCTTTGATCCCCATGGCGCTGAACCCCGACGGCGTAGGAGCGATCGGGGTGAACATCGGCCGCAGGTTCGCCGAGCTTGTCGCCATCGACTTCGCGGGCCGAGTGCTGGCGATGGACAAGCAGGGCTACCAATACCCGACACCCGGCCCGGTGATGAACTTCCTGGGGCAGGCATTGCCGAAGCTGCTCGCCAAGATCGACGACGGACGGCATATCGCAGGGGTCGGGGTGTCCGCGCCATATGAGCTCTGGAACTGGCTTCAATCGGTCAACGCCCCGGCCGACCAGATGGAGCTCTGGCGCGGCCTCGACCTGCGTGAAGCGATAGGGCGGATCACTGATCTCGACATCCTGGTCGAAAACGACGCGACCTCGGCCTGCACGGCCGAACATGTCTATGGCCGCGGACGCGAATTCGCGGACTACGCGTATTTCTTCATCGGGTCATTCATCGGCGGAGGCGTCGTGCTGGGCGGCACGGTCTATTCCGGCCGCACCGGCAACGCCGGGGCCTTCGGATCACTGCCCGTGCCAGATGGCACCGGCGGCGCATCTCAGCTCATTCACAACGCATCGCTCTACACGCTCGAGCGTGCGGTGACCGAGGCGGGACACGATCCGGCCGGGCTATGGACCTTTCCGCAGGATTGGACCCCTTTCGAGGCCGAGCTTGCGCCGTGGATCGACCGAACGGCGCGCAACCTCGCGCTGGCCTCGGTCGCGGTGTGTTCGGTGATCGACTTCGAAGCAGTGCTTGTCGACGGCGCCTTTCCCGAGGCCGTTCGCCTGCGCCTCGTCCGCGCCGCCCGCGCCGCGCTGGCCGAGGTCGACACCCAGGGACTCGCCGCGCCGAGGATCGAGGCCGCCACCATCGGCCGCAATGCCCGCGCGGTTGGGTCGGCGACGCTTCCCATCCTGGCCAAGTATCTGCTTTCGCAGTCCTCCTACCGCGGGTAGCAGGCTGACCAGCCTGCCCTCCCGGGCTGGTATCTGGCGCAACGTGCCGCTAGACCGGCCGCGAAAGGAGGGCGGTAATGCCCGAACTCGCGACTCACTGGCCGCTTCTGGTCCTGCTGGCAGCAACTGGAGCCTTCGCAGGCATCCTCGCCGGGCTTCTGGGGGTCGGCGGCGGCATCGTCCTCGTGACCGCGTTCTTCTACGTCTTCGACGCGCTGGGCTACGACAGCCCGCAGATCATGCAGATCTGTCTGGCCACCTCGCTTGCCACGATCATCGTGACGTCCGTCCGTTCAGTCCTGTCGCACCACGCGAAGGGCGCGGTCGACTGGTCGATCCTGCGGCGCTGGGCGCCGGGCATCGTTCTGGGCGCGGCGCTTGGCGTCCTGGTCGCATCGATGCTGCGCACGGTAACGCTGCAATTGATCTTCGCGGGCCTCGCCTTCGTGGTCGCTCTTTACATGGCGTTCGGGCGTCCTTCCTGGCGGCTCGGGTCCGAAATGCCCAAGGGACCCTTCGTATGGGCCGTGTCGCCGGTCGTGGGCCTCTTGTCGGTGCTGATGGGCATTGGCGGAGGGTCCTTCGGTGTACCGCTCATGACGCTGCACGGCGTGCCGATGCATCGTGCAGTCGCGACGGCTGCCGGCTTCGGCGTGATCATCGCGGTCCCCGGCGTCGCTGGGTTCCTGATGCTGGACGTCCCGCCCGAGGGACGCCCGCCACTGACCGTCGGCGCGGTGAACATTCCTGCGTTCCTCCTGATCATCGCAATGACCCTGCTGACCACGCCGCTGGGCGTGCGGATGGCCCATGCGCTGGACCCAAGGCCGCTCAGACGGATTTTCGCCGTTTTCCTGATGGTTGTCGCGGCCAACATGATGCGCAAGGCACTGGGGTGGTAGCGGGGCTGCCGTCCACGGGCTGGCGCCGGTTTCCGGCCGAGCCGGCGACACAGGCCTGGGCCGCGGCGGCCTGGGGCGCGACGCAGGCCGCCTTGGCCGATCCGGCGATGGCGCATTGGTTCCGCCATGGAAGGACCTGGTTTGTGGGGGTCGATGCGCTGACCAACGATGCGGTTGGGCGCCTCCCAGGCGGGCCGCCCTTGCGCGGAGCGGCGGTGGCCGCGACGGGCTGGACCGGCCCCTGGCACAGGGCGCAGGTCTCGGTGGTCTTTCCGGGCTATCCCGGCCGCGGCCCGGGCGAAACGGATGCCGCATACCGCTTTCGCCGCGACCGCGACGCGGCCCACCTCGATGGCCTGATCGCCGAGGGGCCGGACAAGCGCCGCTTTCTGCGCGAACTGCATGCCTTCATCCTCGGGATCGGACTGAACCGTGCCGATGCTGGCGCCAGTCCGCTGGTCGTGTGGGAAGGCAGCCACGAGGTCATGCGCGCCGCGCTGGCGCCGCTCGCGGACATCGCGGACGCGGACCTGACCGATCTGTACCTGACCGCGCGCCGCCGCGTCCTGGCGGACTGCACGCGGATCGAGGTGCCTCTGCGTTCCGGCGAGGCCGTGCTGCTGCATCGCCTGGCGATTCATGGCGTCGCCCCCTGGGCCAAAGGCGCGGAGGCAGAGGGCGGGGGCAGGGCGGTCGCCTATTTCCGCCCCGTCCTGCCGGGTGGGGCAGCGGACTGGCTGGCTTTGCCCTGACTTCCGCGCCCTAGCGCCAGAAGATCACCCAGTGCAGAAAGTCCAGCGCTTTCCTGGCCAGGAAAATCGAAGCGCCAAAGCCCAGGATGAGGTCGGCGGCCACGGCGCCGGCGATCAGAAGGAACAGGATGAGGGCGATCCGGTCGGTCATGCGGTCGCGACCCTAGACCGTCAGTGCCACGACGGGAAGGCCCGCCATCCCGAGATGGTTGACAGGGCGTTCATTCCTTGACGGGGATCATGGTGCGTCCCCCGCCAATTTGCCATCCTGCCACGTGCAGCAGGTCTGCTGGGCAGAAGGAGAGGGTTTCCGCCATGACGATGCTCGGACTCAGGATCATCGACGAAGCGGTTCAGTCGATGAACCAGTGGGTGAACGAACTGGATGACCGCATCGGCTGGGACGACAAGGCCCGCGCCTACCGGTTGCTGAGGTCCGTTCTCCATGCGGTGCGTGACCACCTCAGCCCGGACGAGGCCGCACAGCTGGGTGCACAGCTTCCCACCCTGGTTCGAGGCGTGTTCTACGAAGGCTGGGACCCGTCGAAGACACCGGTGAAGGAGCGCACCCGCGAAGGCTTCGTCGCGCGCGTGCAGGAAGCGTTCAAGCCTGATCCCATGGGCGACGCCGACCACGCGATCCGTGCCGTCTTCTGGCTGCTGGACCGTCATGTGTCCGAGGGTGAGATGGCGCACGTGCGTCAGACCTTCCACAGCCGCATCCGCGCCTTGTTCGATTGATCTTCGGAACCTGACGATCGGATCCTGGGTCCTTCTCGCGGGTTGATCCCGTCCCACCGCAATGTACCTTGGCGGGCAGGGCGTAAGCGTGGGGCGTTGGATGAGCGGGCTTCTGGCACTACTGGACGATGTCGCGGCACTGGCCAAGCTGGCGGCGGCGCAGGTGGACGATATCGCAGGGCAGGCGGCCAAGGTCGGCGGCAAGGTCGCGGCGTCGGTCCTGGACGACGCGGCCAAGGCGGGGGCCAAGGCGGCGGGCGTCGTGATCGACGATGCCGCGGTGACGCCGAAATACGTCCATGGCCTTCCGGCTGCGCGGGAATTGCCCATCGTCTGGGCCATTGCGCGCGGGTCGATGTTCAACAAGCTGGTGATCCTGCTGCCCGCGGCGCTTCTGCTCCAGGCGTTTGCGCCCTGGCTGCTGTCGCCACTTCTGCTCATTGGAGGGCTGTTCCTGTGCTTCGAGGGGGCAGAGAAGATCCTGCATCTGATCGCGCCGCATACCGACCACCACGACCAGCCCCAGAAGCTTGACGCCGCGCACCTGGAGCGGCAGCGCGTTCAGGGCGCGATCAAGACCGACTTCATCCTGTCGGCCGAGATCATGACGATCGCTCTGTCCGCGATCGAGGCCGACAGCGTCTGGATCGAGGGCGCGGTGCTCGCGATGGTTGCCGCGGGCATTACCGCGCTGGTTTACGGCAGCGTCGCAGTACTGGTGAAGGCCGACGACATCGGCCTGAAGATGAGTCAGGCGGGCCAGCTTGCCGCGACACGGGCGCTGGGTCTCAGGATCGTCAAGGGGATGCCCGCATTCATGGCGCTGATCTCGACCGTCGGGACCGCGGCAATGCTGTGGGTCGGCGGGTCGATCGTGCTCCACAGCCTGGAGGTGCTTGGATGGGGTGCGCCCTACGAGGCGATACACCATGTGGCCGAGGTCGCGGCCCATGCGCTGCCCGTCGCCCGGGGCTTCGTCGAATGGCTGGTGACGGCCACGCTGGACGGTGTCGCGGGCCTGATTCTGGGGTTCGCTCTGATTCCGCTCGTCACCTACGTGCTGGTGCCGTTCTTCGGTCTGTTCTCGAGCAGCAAGGAAGCCTGAACGTGACACCCCGCCCTTCGGGAAGGGCGGGGCGCTTGGGCGATGTTCGACGGCTTCAGAGCTTGAGAAGCCCCTTGACCTTTGCCGCTACGGCCTCGGCCGTGATGCCGAATTCCTCGTAGAGCTTCTCGTAGGGCGCCGAGGCGCCGAAGTCGTGCATGCCGACGAAGCCCGACTTCTCGCGCTTGCCGCCTTCGCCGTAGAGCCAGCGGTCCCAGCCAAAGCGGATCGCCGCCTCGACTGCCACGCGCACCGGGCCGGGAGGCAGGATCTTGCGGCGGTAGGCGTCGGGCTGCTCCTCGAAGAGTTCCCAGCAGGGCATCGAGACGACTCGCGTGCCGATTCCTTCGGCCTCGAGCAGTGCCCGCGCGGCCAGCGCGATCTCGACTTCGGATCCCGTGGCGAGAAGGATCGCCTGCCGCTTGCCGGTCGCCTCGGCCAGGACATAGGCCCCCTGCGCGACGAGGTTGCGGTTGACATGTTCGGTCCGAACCGTGGGGAGGTTCTGGCGCGTCAGCGCAAGAACGGTCGGCTTGTCCTTCGTGGTCAGCGCGACTTCCCAGGCCTCAGCGGTCTCCACCGCGTCGGCGGGGCGGATCACCTGCATGTTGGGCGTCGCGCGCAGCATGGCCAGGTGCTCGACCGGCTGGTGCGTGGGGCCGTCCTCGCCCAGGCCGATGGAATCGTGTGTCATCACGTAGATCACCGGCTGTTTCATGAGCGCCGACAGGCGCATCGCCGGGCGGGCGTAGTCGGTGAAGACCATGAAGGTCCCGCCGTAGGGCCGCACCCCACCATGCAGCGACATGCCGTTCATCGCCGCCGCCATGCCGTGTTCGCGGATTCCGTAGTAGATATAGCGTCCCTTGCGGTCTTCCGGCGTGAAGACGCCCATGTCGCCGGTCTTGGTGTTGTTCGACCCCGTCAGGTCGGCCGAGCCGCCGATGGTTTCGGGCATGATCGGGTTCACGACCTCGAGCACCATCTCGGAGGCCTTGCGGGTGGCGACTTTGGGCTTGGTGTCGCTCTGCTGCTTCTTCAGCGCCCGGATGGTTGCGGCCAGCTTCTTCGGCGCCTCGCCCGCCTCGCAGCGGTTGAATTCCGCCTGCTTCTGCGTTGACAGCGCCGCCAGGCGGCCCTCCCATTCGACGCGGGCCGAGGCGCCGCGGGCGCCCACGCCCTCCCACCAGGCCTTGATGTCGGCCGGGATGTCGAAGGCTCCGTGCGTCCAGCCATAGGCCGCTCGCGTATCGGCGATCAGCTTGGCGTCGGTCAGCGCACCGTGGCCCTTGGCGGTGTCCTGCGCCGAGGATCCCAGCGCGATATGCGTCTTGCAGGCGATCATGGCCGGCCGGGCCGAGGCCTTGGCCGCCACGATGGCCTCGTCGATCGCCACCGGGTCATGTCCGTCGCAGTCGAAGACATCCCAGCCCGCAGCCTCGAACCGCTTCTTCTGGTCGGTGATATCCGAAATCGACACCTTGCCGTCGATCGTAATGCCGTTGTCGTCGAAGAAGACGATCAGCTTCGACAGCTTCTGTTTGCCTGCCAGGGCGATGGCCTCGTGGCTGATGCCCTCCATCAGGCAGCCGTCGCCGGCGAAGACATAGGTGTGGTGATCGACCAGCCGCTTGCCCCAGCGGGCGCGCAGCGCTTCCTCGGCAATGGCGAAGCCGACCGCGTTGGCGATGCCCTGGCCCAGTGGGCCGGTTGTCGTCTCGATCCCCGAGGCATGACCGTATTCGGGGTGGCCGGCGGTCCTTGCGCCCCACTGACGGAAGTTCTTCAACTGCTCAAGCGTCATGTCCTCGTAGCCGGTAAGGTAGAGAAGCGCGTAAAGCAGCATGGAGCCGTGGCCGTTCGACAGGATGAAACGGTCGCGGTCGGGCCAGTTGGGGGCCTTCGCGTCGAATTTCAGGTGTTTGCCGAAAAGCACCGTCGCGATGTCGGCCATGCCCATCGGCATCCCCGAGTGCCCCGAATTCGCGGCGGCGACCGCGTCGAGAGCCAGCACCCGGATGGCGGTGGCGCGGGCCCAGTGATCGGGGTGGGTCTTGCGAAGCGTTTCGATGTCCACGGGCACGGTCCTTTCCGGTGGCTGTCGGGTTCGCGGGCGTGATAGCAGCCGCACCAGCAATATCAAGCGCAGCCCGTAACGCCTTGGTTGGAAAGGGGGCGCATTTCCGGCCGCGCTTGGCTAAACTTGTCTCGCCGGGGTAGCGTCGCGATTCGGCGCGTCGGCCGCGGGCCCCGCCAAGAACAGGCATCGTACCAAGCAGGGAGAGCACATGACGTCAACCACCGGACCCGAAGCCCGTCTGGCTGCGGCGCTCGACCGCATCGAGGCGGGGTTGGGCAGGCTTGCAGCCGCCGACGCGCTTGCCGCCGCCGAGGCCGAGGTCGCGCGACTGAACGCACGTCTCGACGCCGAGAAATCGGCGCAGGAACAGCTGGCTGCGCGGGTGACCGAACTGCGGGAGAAGCAGGAGAGAACTGTTGCGACGCTCGAGGCACGGCTTGTCGCGTTGCAGGACCGCGCATCCGAGCAGATGGCCGAGATCGGACGTCTGACGCAGGTAAACGCCGCGTTGCGCGCGACCTCGCGCGCGCTCAGAGAAGCGGCGGAAGCCGGGGTTCTGGACGCGGGGCACATCAACCGCGCGCTCGAGGCCGAAGTCGCGGCGCTGCACGCCGTGCAGGCGGCCGACCGGCGTGAACTCGACGCGATCATCGGGGAACTTGCCCCCCTTCTGGAGGATTCCGCGCATGGCTGAGGTTCAGATCCGTATCGGCGGGCGTCCCTTCACCGTCGCCTGCCAACCGGGAGAGGAGGCATATCTGGAAGCCGCCGCCGGGAAACTCGACGCCGAAGCGCAGGTCCTCGTCGGACAACTGGGCAAGCTGCCCGAGGCGCAGATGCTGCTGATGGCGGGGCTCATGCTGGCCGACAAGATGGCGGGCCTTATGGAGCGCACCGGCGCGCCGGCCACGGCGAGCGGACCCGATAGTGCCGCTCTGGCGCAGCTGACAGCGCTCGCGGATCGCGCCGAGGCGATCGCCGCCGCGCTTGAAGCCAAGGCCGCTGCAGCATGAGGGGGCTCGCCCTTTCGGCGGGGCTCTGCCTCTGTGCCGGTCCGGTTGCGGCCTTCGAGGTCACCACTGCAACCTATGTCTGCGAGCGGGGGGTGACGCTGCCTGTAGCCTATGTCAACGCCGATGAGGACTCGGCAGCTGCCCTGACGGTTGAGGGACGGCAGATTGCCCTGATTTCCGAGCCAAGCGGCTCGGGCGCGCGCTACACCTGGCCGTCAGACGGCGCGGGGTATGTGTGGTGGACCAAGGGCGAAACTGCCATGTTGCTCTGGCGCGATGGCGCGACAGGCGCGGAGACCACCCTGATGGCGGACTGCCGCGCCCTATAGGTCCTGCCGGGCCCGATCAGGCGTTGGCGGCGCGGATCTGGTCGGCCTTGGCCTTGTCGTAACTGACGCCCTTGCTGTCGAAGAGCTGGTCCAGCTCGCCCGACAACGTCATCTCGGTGACGATGTCGCAGCCGCCGACGAATTCGCCCTTCACGTACAGTTGCGGGATCGTCGGCCAGTCGGAGAAGTCCTTGATCCCCTGGCGGATGCCTTCATCTTCCAGCACGTTCACGTCGACATAGTCAACGCCCATGAAGTTAAGCACGCCGGCCACGCGGCTGGAGAAGCCACATTGCGGCATCGACTTCGTGCCCTTCATGAACAGGACGACGTCATTGCCGGTCACGGTTTCGCGGATGCGGTCTTCGGCGGTCATCTTTGCCCTCTCGGTCGGTTTGGGGTGTCGGCCTTAACACGGACGCGTACGAGTCGCCGTCCGCCCGGCCGGTCGTCGTCATCGTCGCGCGACCGGGCCGACACCAGCATCAGCGCCACGACGACGATCGCGACAAGCATCAGTGCCGGCAACATCACTCCGGCGCCTTCGTTGTCAAAGCCAGCGCGTGAAGGGCGCCATTGCTGCCGGCCATCTTGTCCTTCAGGCTCGCGTAGACGGCGCGCTGCTGCTGGACGCGATTCAAGCCGCGAAAGCTTTCGTCGATGACCTCGGCAGCCCAGTGGTTCCCGTCACCCGCAAGGTCGGTGATGGTGATCCTGGCTTTCGGGAACGAGGCGCGGATCAGCTCCTCGATCTCTTCGGCGCGCATGGGCATCGGCGTTGTCCTCGGGTCGTTCGTTCCGAATCTAGAGTGCGCCCGGCGGGCGCGCAAGATCAGCCCTCGACTGCCGCGCCAAAGGCCGACCGATAGATCGCTGACAAACCTTCCAGTGTCGCTTCGGACTGACCGAGCCGCACCATCTGGCCGCCGAAACGGCCGACCGCGACGAGTGGCACGCCCGCCGCGTTGGCGGCGACGTTCAGCGCCTCGGCCTGATCCATCGAGCAGGCAACCAGGTAGCGCGCTTGGTCCTCGCCAAACAGGAAGGCTGCATCGCCGCTGTCGAGCGTGACGCCGATCCCGGCGGCCTCCGCCATCTCGAACGCCGCCAGCGCCAGCCCTCCGTCCGACAGGTCGGTCACCGCCGCCACCAGCTTGCGGTTGGCCAGAAGGAAATCGCCATTCCGGCGCTCGACGGTCAGATCGACCGGGGGCGCGTCGCCGTCCTCGCGGCCGAACATCTCGGCCAGAAGGGCGGACTGGCCCAAGTGGCCCGTCGTCTCGCCGAGCACCAGCGCCACCATGCCGTCGGCGGGAAGGCCCGCGAGCAGCTCGTCCGCCGAGGCGATCAGCCCGACGCCGCCGATGGTCGGCGTGGGCAGGATCGGCTGCCCGTCGGTTTCGTTGTAGAGCGACACGTTGCCGGACACGATCGGAAAGTCGAGCGCGCGGCACGCCTCGCCGATGCCTTTTATTGCGCCGACGAGCTGGCCCATGATCTCGGGCTTTTCGGGGTTGCCGAAGTTGAGGTTGTCGGTCGCGGCAAGCGGCTTGGCGCCCTTGGCGACGAGGTTCCGCCACGCCTCCGCCACGGCCTGCTTGCCGCCCTCGTAGGGATTGGCTTTCACGTAGCGCGGCGTCACGTCACTGGTGAAGGCAAGCATCTTGCCCGTGCCATGGACGCGCACGACGCCCGCGCCACGGCCCGGAGTCACGACTGTATCGGCCATAACCTGAGTGTCGTACTGTTCCCACACCCACGCCTTGTGCGCGTAGGAGGGCGAGGAAATCAGCGCCGTCAGCCCGGCAATCGGGTCGATCTCGGGCACATCGGCCATGGGCGGGGCCGGCGGCGTCTCGACCCACGGGCGGTCGTATTCGGGCGCCTGGCTGGACAGTTGCGACAGCGGCAGGTCGGCCTTTACCTCGTTGCCGTGCAGGATGACGAAGCGGTCCTCGGGGATCGTTTCGCCGACGATGGCGAAGTCCAGGTCCCACTTGTCGAAGATCGCCTTGGCCTCGGCCTCCTTCTCGGGCTTGAGGACCATGAGCATCCGCTCCTGGCTTTCGGACAGCATCATCTCGTAGGCAGTCATCCCCGCTTCGCGCACCGGGACGCGGTCGAGGTTCAGCTTGATGCCAAGCCCGCCCTTGTCGCCCATCTCGACCGCACTGCAGGTGAGGCCCGCGGCCCCCATGTCCTGGATCGAGATCACCGCCCCCGAGGCCATCAGCTCGAGGCACGCCTCGAGGAGGCGCTTTTCGGTGAAGGGGTCGCCGACCTGAACCGTCGGTCGCTTCTCCTCGATCGTGTCGTCAAATTCCGCGCTGGCCATCGTGGCGCCGCCGACCCCGTCGCGGCCGGTCTTGGCGCCAAGGTAGACGACCGGCATGCCGACGCCGGAGGCGGCCGAGTAGAAGATCCTGTCGGCCTCCGCGAGGCCTGCGGCGAAGGCGTTGACGAGGCAGTTGCCATTGTAGCTGCGGTGGAAGCGGACCTCGCCGCCCACTGTCGGCACGCCAAAGGCGTTGCCATAGGCGCCGATGCCCTCAACGACACCTTTCACCAGATGAGCCGTCTTCGGATGCGAGGGCTCGCCGAAGCTCAGCGAGTTCATCGCAGCAATCGGGCGCGCGCCCATCGTGAAGACGTCGCGCAGGATGCCGCCAACCCCCGTCGCCGCGCCCTGGTGCGGCTCGATGTAGCTGGGGTGGTTGTGGCTTTCCATCTTGAAGACGACGGCCTGCCCGTCGCCGATATCGACAACACCCGCGTTTTCGCCCGGGCCGCAGATGACCTGCGGGCCCTCGGTGTGAAGTGTCCGCAGCCAGCGCTTGGACGACTTGTAGGAACAGTGCTCGTTCCACATCGCCGAGAAGATGCCGAGTTCCGTGAAGGTCGGCTCGCGACCGACGATCTTCAGAAGACGCTGGTATTCGTCGGGCTTCAGCCCGTGTGCGGCGACCAGGTCGTCGGTGATCTTCGGCTCGTCCATGCGTGACCCCCCGGGTTTGGCGCCCTGATACGGCAGGGGCAGGACGGGGGAAAGGGCGTTCAGAACGGATGACGCGCAAAAAAAAAGGCCGAGACTAAGCTCGGCCAAAGTCCAACAGGGAGGTTGAAGCCAGACGGTGTGCTGCCGCGATTGGCTTCATGCTCCAATTATGAGCACGCCACGAAGTGTTCAAGGAAAAAGCCGCTCCGTTTCCGGCAAGGCAGTCATGCGTTGCACGCAAGCCTCACATTGGCCTATCAACCCAAGGTTGTGCTTCCTTCGCGCCGTCTTTGCCGCCGCGCAAAGATCTCCTCGCTGACGAAATCCCGGAAGGCGGCGACGCGCTTGGACTGCCGAAGCTCTTCGGGGTAGGCGAGGAACACCGGAATCTCGCCTGATTCGACGTCGGGGAGAACGCGCACGATGGCCGGAAAATCCTCGATCACGTAGTCGGGCAGGACGCCGATGCCCAAACCGGCAAGAACGGCTTGAAGCACGCCGAAGTAGTTGTTGACAGTCAGCGTCGACGGCACGTCGTAGGTCAACAGTTCGCGCACCAGCGTCGCGCCGGCCGAAACCTGGGTGGAGGTCACATTCTGGCAGATCAGGCGGTGGCGCGACAGATCGTCCAGCGTGACCGGCGTGCCGGCCTGTGCGAGGTATTCGGGCGTGGAATAGAGCCGCATGTTCACGCCCATCAGACGGCGGCGGATCAGGTCGGCCTGGCTTGGTTCCTTCATGCGGATGGCGACATCGGCCTCGCGCATCGGCAGGTCCAGCACCCGTTCCTCGAGGATCAGGTCGATCTTGAGCTCGGGGTATTTCGCGTAGAGCGCAGGCAGGCGTGGGGCCAGCCAAAGCGTGCCAAAGCCGGTCGTGGTGGTCACGCGCAGCTCGCCGAAGACTTCCTCTTCACTGTCGCGGATGCGGGCGGATGCGGTTTCGAGCCGCTTGACCATCGCCGAGGTCGCGTCGAACAGCAATTCGCCCTGTTCGGTCAGAATCAGGCCGCGTGCGTGACGGTGGAAAAGGGTGGTGTTCAACTCCTCCTCCAACGCACGGATCTGGCGGCTCACGGCGGATTGGCTGAGGTGCAACTGCTCGCCCGCGTGGGTCAGCGACCCGGCGGCGGCGACCGAATGAAATATCCTGAGTCTGTCCCAGTCCATGGACGCAACACCATTTCGATTGTCGGACGCTAACAGAGCGCGACACTACCCTTTGAAATGCTGCGTTTGCAAACAAAGACTTGATGAAAAATGACCTTTGTGGGTCAGAGATATTGACCTATACTCGTGCTACACTGTCCACGTGCAGGGAGGTGCGCGATGACCCTACAGGACGTTTCCCTGAAAGATCGTTTCGACCTGTCGAAGGACAGCGTGCTCCTGAACGGCACGCAGGCGCTGGTCCGGCTGATGCTGATGCAGAAGGCGCGCGACCAGGCCGCCGGGTTGAACACGGCGGGCTACGTGACGGGCTACCGTGGCTCGCCGCTGGGGGCCGTCGACATGCAGATGACCCGCGCGAAGAAGGAGCTGCAAGCAGCCGATGTCCTGTTCCAGCCGGGCCTCAACGAAGACCTTGCCGCCACGGCCGTGTGGGGTACACAGCAGGCCGAACTGAGGGGCGAGGGGAAGTACGACGGGGTCTTTGCGCTGTGGTATGGCAAGGGGCCGGGGGTCGACCGGTCGGGCGATGTGATGCGGCACGCCAACATGGCCGGGTCGTCGAAATTCGGCGGCGTCCTCATGGCGATGGGCGACGATCACACGGGCGAAAGCTCGACCACGCTACACCAATCGGACTGGGCAATGGTCGATGCCTACATTCCCGTGGTCAGCCCCGCAGGCGTGCAGGAGATCCTCGACTACGGCCTCTACGGCTGGGCGCTGAGCCGCTTCGCCGGTGTCTGGGTTGGCCTCAAGACCATGAAGGACACCGTCGAGGCGACGGCCGTGGTGGACGGGCGGTGGGACCGGCTGTCCTTCGTCACGCCCGACTTCCGAATGCCGCCCGGGGGGCTGAACATCCGCCTGGTCGATACGCCGGTCGCGCAGGAAGCGCGGATGATCGACTACAAGAGGTTTGCAGCCGAAGCCTTTGCAAGGGCAAACAAGATCGACCGCAGGATCTGGGGCGCGCCTGGCGCCAAGATCGGCTTCGTCGCGGCGGGCAAGAACTGGCTCGACCTCGTCCACGCCCTGTCGCTTCTGGGCATAGACGAGGCCGAGGCGAAGAGACTGGGCATCACGACCTACAAGGTCGGGCAGGTCTTCCCGCTGGACATGGACAGCTTCCACGACTGGGCCGAGGGGCTGGACCTGATCGTGGTGGTCGAGGAAAAGCGCAAGCTGATCGAAGTGCAGGTCAAGGAGGCGCTTTTCGACGACCGTCGGGGTCGGCGCGTCTACGGCTGGCACAAGGGCGACAGCTACGAACATGGCCGCAAGGTCGAACTGTTCCCGACCCGCTATGCGCTGGACCCGATCCTTATCGCCCAGCGGCTGGGCGAGATCCTGGTCGAGGAAGGCCGCGGCACCGACCGCATCAAGGCCGGCCTGCAAATGCTAGACGAGGCAAGGAAAGCCGACAACGCCAAGGACTTGGCGGCACGGCTGCCGTATTTCTGCTCGGGCTGCCCGCACAACACCTCGACCAGGGTTCCCAAGGGATCGCGCGCCTATGCAGGCATCGGTTGCCACTATATGGTCCAATGGATGGACCGCGACACCGTGGGCTTCACACAGATGGGTGGCGAGGGCGCGAACTGGGTGGGCGAGGCGCCGTTCTCGAAGACGCGTCACGTTTTCCAGAACCTGGGCGACGGGACCTACAACCACTCGGGCATACTGGCGATCCGTGCCGCTTTGGCCGCCGGGACGAACATCACCTACAAGATCCTGTTCAACGACGCCGTCGCAATGACCGGCGGCCAGAAGAACGAAGGCAGCCTGACTGCCGACCGGATCGCGCGCGAGGTCATGGCGATGGGGGTCAAGGACCTCGCCGTCGTCTATGACCGGAAGGAGGAGCCCGATTGGGCGCTCTTCCCCAAGGGGATCCAGCGGCATGAACGCGCCGAGCTTGACGATGTCCAGAAGAAGTTCCGGGAAATCAAGGGTGTGTCGGTCATTCTTTACATTCAGACCTGCGCCGCAGAAAAGCGCCGCCGCCGCAAGCGCGGCCAATTTCCCGACCCCGACCGGCGGGTTTTCATCAACACCGACGTCTGCGAGGGCTGCGGCGATTGTGGTGTGCAGTCGAACTGCGTGTCCATCGTGCCGGTCGAGACGGAACTGGGGCGCAAGCGCGCCATCGACCAGTCGTCCTGCAACAAGGATTTCAGCTGCCTCAAGGGCTTCTGCCCGTCCTTCGTGACGGTCGAGGGCGCCAGGCCGAAGAAGGCCGCGACCCGCGAGGTCGAGATCGGCGAACTGCCTCATCCGCAACTGCCTGCGATCCAGGGGACGCACAACGTGGTGATCACCGGCGTCGGCGGCACGGGCGTTGTGACCGTCGGCGCGATCATGGCGCAGGCGGCGCAGCTCGACGGCAAGGGCGCCGGCATGATGGAGATGGCTGGCCTCGCGCAGAAGGGCGGCGCGGTCCACATCCATTGCCGGCTCGCCAACCGCCCGGGTGACATCAGCGCGATCCGCGTGGCTACCGGCGAAGCCGACGTCGTGATCGGCGGCGACCTTGTTGTCACAGCGGGCGCGAAGACGATCGGCCTGATGCGGACGGGTCGGACCGCGGCCGTCGTCAACAACCACGAGATCGTGACGGGCGAGTTCACCAAGAACACCGAATTCCGCATTCCGTCCAACGATCTGCAGGTCGCGCTTCAGGCGCGGCTGCGGGAGCGGCTGGTCACGTTCGACGCCACCGAACTGGCGAAGGCGCTGATGGGCGACACGATTTATTCCAACATGATCGTCTTCGGCGCAGCCTGGCAGAAGGGCTGGGTTCCGCTGAGCCACGAGGCGATCGTGAAGGCGATCGAGCTGAACGGCGCCGCAGTCGAGGCCAACAAGCGCGCCTTCGAGATCGGTCGCTGGGCGTCCGTGAACCCGGCCGAGGCGGAACGCGTGCTGACCCCCGTAGTCGTCGAGAGGCCGAAGAGCCTTGAGGAGCGGATCGCCTTCCGCGCCGACCACCTCGCCGCGTATCAGTCGAAGCGGCTTGCGCGGCGCTATCGCCGGCTGGTCGATGGCATCGCCGACCCGCGCCTGAAGGACGCTGTCGCCAAGGGATATTACAAACTGTTGGCCTACAAAGACGAATACGAGGTCGCACGCCTCCTGAAGTCCTCCGAGGAAAAGGCCCGGGCCGAGTTCGACGGCGACCTCAGGGTGACCTATCACCTGGCGCCACCGCTGCTGGCCCGAAAAGGAACGGACGGGCGCCCAAGGAAGATGGAGTTCGGTAGCTGGATCAGTCGGCTATACGGGCCGCTTGCGCGGATGAAGGTGCTGCGCGGCACGCCCTTCGACCCGTTCGGCTACACCAAGGAGCGAAGGATGGAGCGCGCTCTGATCCGCCAGTACGAGACCGACCTGGCAGAGGTCCTGCCCAAGGCGACCCCGCAGACGATGGATGCCATCGTCGCGCTGGCCGAACTTCCCTTGTCGATCCGTGGCTTTGGCCCGGTAAAGGAGGCGAATGCCGCCAAGGCCGCGAAGCGGCGCGAGGAGCTTCTGGCTGCGATCCGGACCGGTGTGACCCCCATGCGGCAGGCCGCGGAATAGGGCGCGGCCGAACGTCGTGGAATCGTCACATTCCTTCGCGAGAAGACGAAGCGTCGTTAACTCGGAGTCCGAGTCTTAGGCGTGGGCAAGGCATGGGGAACAGACACGTCGCACGGGAGATCAGCTATGCCTCGTCCGCGGCGACGAAGGGCGGGCGGGCGGTCATCCGCATGCTGGAGAACGCGACCGGGCGGCTGAAACTGATCCGCCGCGCCGACGGCTACGAGCGCGAGGTGGCCCAGGGCCGAGACTTCTGGGAGGTGATGGTCGAGCGCTATGGCCTGAGCCTCGATGTGATCGGCGGCAGCCTGGCGAACCTTCCCGCCCATGGGCCGCTGGTCGTTATCGCAAACCACCCCTACGGCATCCTGGACGGGCTGATGATGGGGCACATTCTGTCGCGCGTCAGGGGTGATTTCCGCATCCTCGCCAACTCGGTCTTCCGCAAGGCAGAGGAGCTGAACCGGATCGTTCTGCCTGTGTCCTTTGACGAGACGAAAGAGGCGCTCGAACTGAACCTGGCGACGCGGAAGACGGCGCTGGACTATCTGGGGCAGGGCGGCGCGATCGGGGTCTTCCCTGGTGGAACGGTCTCTACCGCCGCGACGCCGTTCGGCGCCCCGATGGACCCCGGCTGGCGCAACTTCACGGCGAAGATGATTGCGAAGTCGGATGCAACCGTGGTGCCGATCTATTTCGACGGCCACAATTCACGGCTGTTCCAGCTCGCGAGCCACGTGCATCAGACCTTGCGCCTGGCACTGCTGATCAAGGAATTCCGCGCGCGGGTGGACGAACCTGTGCGCGTCGTCATCGGCCAGCCCATCGACCGCACCCGCCTGGCCGAGCTTCGCGCAGACCCCAAACGCATGATGGATTTCCTGCGCCGCGCCACGTATGAGTTGAGCCCGAAGCCGCTGAGGTCCTACGACTACGGCTACGAGTTCGAGGCGAAATACCGCGCCTGACGCGCGGAGGGCGGGCGACATGGCTGTTGGGGTGTTCGATTCGGGGCTGGGCGGGCTCACCGTTTACGAGGCAGTGACAAAGCGTCTGCCGGAGGTGCCATTTGTTTATCTGGGCGACAATGCGCATGCACCTTACGGCGTGCGGGATGCCGATGACATCTTCCGCCTGACCTGCCGTGGGGTGGAGCGGCTGTGGGATGAGGGTTGTGACCTGGTCATCCTGGCCTGCAACACCGCCTCGGCTGCGGCGCTGCGCCGGATGCAGGAGACCTGGATCCCGAAGGACAAGCGCGTGCTGGGGGTCTTCGTGCCTCTTATCGAGGCGCTGACCGAACGGCAGTGGGGCGACAACAGCCCTCCGCGAGAAGTCGCGGTGAAGCACGTGGCGCTCTTCGCCACACCTGCCACGGTGTCGAGCCGCGCGTTCCAGCGGGAACTGGCCTTCCGGGCGATCGGGGTCGATGTCGAGGCGCAGCCCTGTGGCGGCGTGGTCGACGCGATCGAGGCAGGCGACATGATCCTGGCCGAGGCGCTGGTGCGCAGCCATGTCGAGGCCCTTCTGCGGCGGATGCCGAAACCCGAGGCTGCGATCCTCGGGTGCACGCATTACCCGCTGATGGAGGATGTCTTCCGGGACGCGCTGGGACCGCAGGTGGCGGTCTACAGCCAGGCGAACCTGGTTGCAGAAAGCCTGGCCGACTACCTGGCGCGGCGGCCGGAATTCCTGGGCAAGGGCGCCGGTCGGCGGATGCTGACGACAGGCGATCCCAAGAAGGTCGGCGCCAAGGCGACGCAGTTCCTGCGCCGCGCGGTCCCGTTCGAGGCGGCCTATCCCGACGGCTACCCCAGCGATTGAACGCCGCACCTGGCGTTCCTAGATGCCCTTTCAGTTGCCGTGACACCCGGTCCGGCGGTATGGAGGTGGCATGAAAGGTCTGAAGAAGAAGCGCCGTATCCAGATCATCGCGCTGGCCGCGGTCGCGCTGGTCATCTCCACCGGCCTGATCGGCTATGCGATGCGGGATGGCATCAACTTCTTCCGCTCGCCCAGCCAGGTAGCCGAGGCGCCGCCCGCGCCGACCGAGACCTTCCGCATCGGCGGGCTGGTCGAGGAAGGCAGCCTGATCCGAGGACAGGGCGAGACCATAACCTTCCGCGTGACCGACGGCGGCGCATCGATCCCCGTGGCCTATACCGGCGTGCTGCCCGACCTTTTCGGTGAGGGTGAAGGGATGGTCGGCACAGGGCGTCTGGTCGACGGCGTCTTCGAGGCGACCGAGATCCTGGCGCGCCACGACGAGACCTACATGCCCAAGGAAGTGATCGACGCGCTGAAAGAACAGGGCGTCTACGTCGACCCCGAGGGCGACGGGTCGAACGGCAGCGGCAGCTAGCGCGCGCTTCGTTCCGTCTTGGTTAACCGCCATTGACGATGGTTTCCCCGTTTGCGGGGAGCCATCCTATGAAATCCGTTTCCGAAATCGCCGACGAGATCATCGCCCGCGAAGGCGGCTATGTGAACGACCCCGACGACCCGGGCGGGGCGACGAAATACGGTGTAACCATGCACACGATGCGGCGGCTGGGGATCGACCTGACCGGCGACGGGAAGGTTACAGCCGCAGATGTCCGCCGTCTGACGCGCGAGCAGGCGCGCGACATCTATGTCGAACATTACTTCCGCCACCCTGGGATCGGTGGCCTTCCTGAGGTCCTTCAGGCCACGGTCTTCGACATGTACGTGAATGCCGGCTCGAACTCGGTGCGAATCCTGCAAAGACTTCTGAACGACATGGGCGAGGCGCTGACGGTCGACGGCGTGCTGGGGCCGCTGACCCTGTCCGCCGCGCATCGGGCGGCCGAGGCCGCGCCGAAGCACATCGCCGACGCCTACGGCATTGCGCGCCGCAACTACTACTACACCCTGGGCGACGCTCGGCCCGCCAGCCGCAAGTATGTCCGACGCCGCGACGGCGGCAAGGGCGGCTGGATCGTCCGGGCCGAGGAGTTCATTTCGCCCCGCTTCCACCTGACCGATGCGCAGCACAGGGCAAGGGTCGCAAAATGGGGTTGATCTCGCGCATCATCGGTGGCCCGGCGGCAACCGCCGCGCTGGCAGGCGCCGCGACGAGCGTGGCCGAGGTCTTCGTGCCGAACGCTACCCGTCGGATGGAACTGAGCCACGAGGCCTACGTGGCCGCGCTCGACGAACACGGGGCCGAATTCAAATATGCCCGGCCCGGCGTATTCGACAGCATCGTGAACGGGCTCAACCGGCTGCCGCGCCCGATGCTCGCGCTGGGCACCCTCGGTCTCTTCGTCTTCGCGATGATCGACCCGGTCAGCTTCGCCGAACGCATGGTCGGGCTGGCTTATGTGCCCGAGCCGCTATGGTGGCTCCTCGGCGCCATCGTCAGCTTCTACTTCGGCGCGCGCGAAGCGCACTACTTCCGGTCCCGCAGCGCAAGAGGCTTGAACATCGGTGGAACTTCGGGAGAGCCGTCGGCATCTGCGGAGCCGGCCAACGCTGCGCTTGAAGAATGGAAGGCCCTGAACGGCGTGTAGCCTTTCGCTCCAAGCACAATGTTTGAACCCGCTGCCGGATTTCTTGGCGATCCGGCAGCGGAAAGGTGGCGGGAAAGAGTCTCTGTTGCGCGAAATCGAAACGAAGAGCTCATAATCACCTAATCGTTCATCCTGCGTTCACAACGAATCGGTTAACCCTTCGGTGCCGTTGCATGGAGATGCTGCTTGCCATGGACATGATGACACTCGCTTTGGTGTTGCTTCTGGTTGCGATCACACTCCGTTTCACGCGCCGCGTTCTGCTCATGATCGGCCGGTCGATCGAATCTCGCCGCCAGGCGCAGCTGGTCGAGGCCTTCGACTGGACGCGCGAGCGGCGCCGCCGCCCGGTGCGCCGCAGCCGGATCGAGAAGATCTTCTTCGGCTGACGCCCAAGCGCGATCAGAGCATCGCGCCCTGAACCTCCTCCACGGCCTCGTCCAGGATATCGAACATCCTGTCGATCTCGTCATGCGTGATGATCAGTGGGGGCGAAAAGACACAGCTGTTCAATAGCGGCCGCACGATCAGGCCGCGTTCCTCGCAGGCGGCATCCACCATCTCGCCGAAGCGCTGGTCGATCTGGAACCGGCGATCCTCGGGCAGGTCGGGGCGGGCGATACCTTCCACGCAACCAAGTAGACCCATGCCGCGGACATCGCCGACGATCTCGTGACGCGACAGGTCGCGCAGGCGGGCCTGGAAATGGGGGGCGACCTCTCGCACGTGTTCCAGCAGTCCTTCGCGCTCGATGATCTCTATGTTCTTCAGCGCGGCGGCACAGCAGACCGGATGGCCGGAATAGGTATAGCCGTTCTTGAACATGACCTCGGCGCGGTCCTCGCCCGAGATTTCGTGCAGCAGTCGGTCGGAAATGATCGTCGCCCCCAAGGGCACGTAGCCCGAGGTCAGGCCCTTGGCGCAGGTGATGATGTCGGGGACGATGCCGAACACGGGTTCGGAGGCGAACCAGTGGCCCAGCCGTCCGAAGCCGGTCACGACCTCGTCCGAGATGAACAGGATGTCGTTGTTCCGGCAAAGCTCACGACAACGTCTCAGATAGCCTTCGGGCGGGACGATCACACCGCCCGAGGCCAGGATCGGCTCGGCGATGAAGGCGGCGATGTTGTCAGCACCTTCCACGCGGATCGCGCGGGAAAGATCCTCGACCTTCTCATCGCACCAGTCCTGTTCGCTTTGGCCGGGGGCGCGGTGATAGGGGTTCACGTCGGGCAGGAAGCGAACCAGCCGGCGTTCGACGTCCATCGGGTTTTTCCAGCGGTCCTTGCCGGTGACCGAGGCCGCCAGGTAGGTCGACCCGTGGTAGCCCTTCTCGCGGGCGAGGAAGAGCTTCTTTTCCGGCTTGCCCCGGAGGTTCTGGTAGAACTGCGCGAAGCGCAGGGCTGAGTCCACGGCCGACGATCCGCCCGTGGTGAAAAATACCGAGTTGAGATCCCCCGGCGCCATCTGCGCCAGCTTGCGTGCCAGAACGGCAGAGGGTTCCGAGGCGAAGGCCCACGGGCTGTGGTAGGCGAGCTTCAACGCCTGGTCGCCGATCGCCTCGGCCATCTCGCGCCGGCCGTAGCCGATCTGCATGCACCACATGCCGCCGGGCCCGTCGATGAAGCGTCGTCCCTCCGCGTCGTACAGATAGATGCCCTCGCCCCGCGCCGCGACTACCCGGTCGGGGGTCTCGTTCCCCATGCTCTCCCACGGGTGCAGAACGTGGTCTGCGTCCCAGGCGCTGATCTTGTCGGGGTCATGGCGCGTCAGGCGGCGGGTGTTGGGGGCGTCGAGGCTCATGGCGGGCGTCCCGAAGGGTTTTATTTGAGTGCTCACTCAAATATCATCGGATGGCCGCCATTGACAAGAGCCATGACGCAAGCACACTCGCGCCGGGTGAACCTGCCGGGGGAAATCATGTCCGACACCGCGCCGGGCGCGGAGCCGAGACCGAGAAAGGAGCGCGCCGAGAACGCAGCGCGCCGCCGCGAACAGCTTGTCGATGCGGCGCTGCGGTCGATCGTTCGGAACGGACTTCAGGGTACGACACTGGCGACCGTCGCGCGCGAGGCCGGGCTCAGCCAGGGTGTGGCGGTCTTCTACTTCCAGACGAAGGAGGGGCTTCTGGCGGCTGCCCTTCAGCGCCACTACGAGCGGTATCAGGCGAACTGGACCTCGGCGCTTGAGGCAGCGCCGGACGCTCCGGCGGATCGGCTTGCGGCACTGGTCCGCGCCGATTTCCAGCCGCAGGTCTGCGCGCGCGACGCGCAGATCGTCTGGCACGCCTTCTGGGGAGAGGCGAGCGCGAGGCCGCTGTTCAACCAGATCGCCGACCGCTTCGACTCCGCCCGATCCGGTGCGCTGGAGCAGGCGGTGCGGGCGCTTCTGTCGGACCTCGGGCGCGACACGTCCGAGGCGCGCGCACTGGCTGCCGGGATCGAAGGGTTGACCGATGGCCTCTGGCTTCAGATGTACCTGTCGAGCGGGGTGACCGATGCGGACGAGGCCCTTGCGATCACCTTTCGTTTCGTCGCGGCGCTGTTTCCCGAGCGCGCCTCGGTCTTTGCCTAGAGGCCCAGCTTCTTCGCCACCAGTTCGTTCACTGCCGCCGGGTTCGCCTTGCCGCCGGTGGCCTTCATCACCTGGCCCACGAACCAGCCGGCCAGCTTCGGGTTCTGCTTGGCCTTTTCGACCTGGGCAGGGTTTTCGGCGATGACCTGGTCGACCGCCGCCTCGATCGCGCGGGTGTCGGTGACCTGGCGCATCCCGCGCGTCTCGACGATCTCGGCCGGGTCGCCGCCTTCGGTGTAGACGATCTCGAACAGGTCCTTGGCGATCTTGCCAGAGATGTCGCCCTTGGCGATCAGGTCCAGTATGCCGCCGAGCTGCTCGGCCGACACGGGACTCGACTCGATCCCGCGGCCTTCCTTGTTCAGCCGCCCGAACAGTTCGTTGATTACCCAGTTCGCCGCCTGCTTGCCGTCGCGGCCCGCCGCGACCGCCTCGAAATAGGCGGCGCTCTCGGCCTCGGCCGTCAGGACGCCCGCGTCGTATTCGGTGACGCCGTAGTCGGTCACGAACCGCGCCTTCTTGGCGTCGGGCAGTTCCGGCAGCGTCGCGGCGATGCCGTCGACCCATGCCTGCTCGATCTCCAGCGGCAGAAGGTCGGGGTCGGGGAAGTAGCGATAGTCGTGCGCCTCTTCCTTCGACCGCATCGACCGCGTCTCGCCCCGGTCGGGGTCGTAGAGGCGGGTTTCCTGGACGACGGAGCCGCCGTCCTCCAGGATCGCGATCTGCCGCCTGGCCTCGTATTCGATCGCAGCCTGGATGAAGCGCATCGAGTTCATGTTCTTGATCTCGCAGCGCGTTCCAAGGTGCCGGAAGTCGCCGGTTTCCTGATACTTCTCGTACTGGCCCGGCCGGCAGACGCTGACGTTCACATCCGCGCGCAGGTTCCCGTTCTGCATGTTGCCGTCGCAAGTGCCGAGGTAGCGCAGGATCTGGCGCAGCTTGGCGACATAGCCCGCCGCCTCCTCGGGGCCCCGGATGTCGGGGCGGCTGACGATCTCCATCAGCGCGACGCCGGTGCGGTTCAGGTCCACGAAGGACATCGTCGGGTCCATGTCATGGATCGACTTGCCGGCGTCCTGTTCAAGGTGAATGCGCTCGATCCGCACGCGGCGCGCGATGCCCGGCCCCATGTCCACGATCACCTCGCCCTCGCCGACGATCGGGTGATAGAGCTGGCTGATCTGGTAGCCCTGCGGCAGGTCGGGGTAGAAGTAGTTCTTGCGGTCGAAGGCGCTGAACAGGTTGATCTTTGCCTTCAGACCAAGCCCCGTGCGCACCGCCTGTTCCACGCAGAATTCGTTTATGACGGGCAGCATGCCGGGCATGGCCGCGTCCACGAAGGACACGTTCGAATTCGGCTCGGCCCCGAAGGTGGTCGATGCGCCCGAGAACAGCTTCGCCTTCGACGCGACCTGGGCGTGGACCTCCATCCCGATGACCATTTCCCAGTCGTGCTTGGCGCCCTGGATTACCTTGGGCTTTGGCGCTTCGTAGGCGAGATGGTCGAGCATGTTACGTCCTCGTCCGGGCGTTCGGGGCAGACCGCGTTCTAGGCGAGCTTGGTCAGGCGGGCAAGGCCATGAGACGAGGCGCGGGAATCCGCCGATACCGAATCCGGCGGATTGCCAGATGCGCCCGGGCGCGGGCAGGGTACGCACGCCGGCACGAAGGCCCGGCGTCCTGGTAGACCAACGCATGTCCGCCCTTCGCTCCGCTGCTGTCCTCGCCTGTTCGGTCCTGCTGTCCGCCTGTGTCATGTCGACGCCCGAGTCCGAAGCGACCGAGCCGCCTCCGATGCGGTGGGACTTCCATCCCCAGGCGCCAACCTGGACGACGGCGACGCTGGGCGCACTTCAGTCTCACGGCGCGCTGCTGGCGATGCAGGTGCCAGACGACATCGGAACCTGGTGCCCGGGCTATGCCGAAAACACCCTGGAGGAACGGCGCGCCTTCTGGGCCGGGCTCTTCTCGACACTCGCGAAGTATGAAAGCACCTGGAACCCCGAGGTTGCCGGTGGGGGCGGGCGGTGGATCGGGCTGTTGCAGATCGCACCCCGCACGGCCCGGCATTACGGCTGCGCGGCCGATACCGCGGCCGAGCTCAGGGATGGCGGACGGAACCTGTCCTGCGGCGTTCGAATCGCCGCGGCGCAGGTCGCGCGCGACAACCTGGTGGCGGGTGACGGCCGCCAAGGTGTGGGCCGCGACTGGGCACCGTTCCGCGACCCGTCCAAGCGCGCCGATATGGCCGCATGGACACGCGCGCAGGACTATTGCCAGTAGCGATCAGGCCGTAGCGGTCGGCCTCAGCGCCGCTGCCAGACGCGAGGTGCTGATCAGCGACACCGTTGGCGCGTCGCGTCCGCCGAGCGAGAGCGTCGCATCGCGCAGCAAGGCGATCCCCTCGGCATCGTCCTGCGGCAGGCTCCCGGGATCGATCGCCGGGCCCAGTGTCAGGGCAAAGGGCTGCCGATCCTTGTTCAGCGTCTCGTGGAACAGGGTGATGTCGCGCAGCGTCGGGTGGATCAGGTCGAAAAGGTAGAACAGCGCCGAGTTCCGCGCGCGGATGTTCAGCGGCACGACCGGAACGCCGAACTTGCGTGCGATCATCGCGGCCGAGGCCATCCAGGGCCGTTCGTGCAGCCTCAGCCCCCGCCGCTTGGCCAGCCGGCCCGACGGAAAGATGACGCCGACCCGCCCCTGTTCGATCGCCGCGCGGGTAAAGGCCATCGTCTCGCGCGTCTTTGCGTGCGTGCGTTTTTCCTGCCGCCATTCGACCGGGGCGATCAGGCTCTCCATCTGCGGCAGGACGCGCAGGATGTCGCGGTTGGCGAAAAAGAAGAGGTCCGGCCGGATGCGTGAGATCGCGGCCCAAAGGATGATGCCATCCGCGATGCCGGTTGGGTGGTTTGCCACGACGAGAGCCGGGCCGGACGAGGGCAGATGGCCCAGCCCCGAGACCGTCACCTGACGCGCAAGCCGTTCCGCCATGCGGTCCATGATTTCGGGACCTTCGAGGGACAGAAGCTCGCGGCCGGTGTCCAGCGTCCGTCGGTAGCCAAGCGCGAGGTCCAGCGCAGTCTTGGCCGGGAAGGCCCACCGACGCGCCAACCACGGCGCGCGTTCGTGAATCAGGGGGTCGATACGGTCGCGCATGTCGCACAAATGATCGGCAATCGGCAACGGTTCCATGACAGCCCCTCGCGTCGGCGAAGCCTTGCCGGCACTCAGCCCTCGACCGCGATCCCCCGCCCGGCCAGCACGGGCGTCAGGCGCTCGGGGTCGGCCCACAGCACCTCCGGCAGGTCATCCGTGCGACCGTCCTTGAAGGTCAGCGACAATACCCCCGGGCGACTGGCGCCGCGCCTGATGCGCACACGCGCGATGTCGCGCAGGGGCACAGACCAGTGCCGACGCCCAATGAAGAACCGCCATTCCCCCTCGGCGATCTCCATGCCGGCCGGCGGGTCGCGGAACGCGAGCCAGATGACTGTCGAGAGGAAGAAGCAAACGCCGCCGATGGCAAGAAGCGGCCCCTGCGCGATTGCAAGCCAATAGACGAACAACAACCCCACGCCAAAGGCGAAGTAGTACCTTCCGCGCCTTGGAATGTTGAGTTGCCGGAAACGGACAGCCATTTGGCGCCCCTTCTGCTCGCTTTCGCATAAGATAATGGAAACAGTCCGGACTGCATGGCCCGATCTGGCGCAGTCGCCCGCTGTGCGCGGCGCGCCGCCCAGTTTCCGCGCCCGATGCGCGGGTTTCCGCCGCAACCATACCGTGTGGACTCAGATCCGATCTTGTATCGGGATGCCCAGCCGCCCCAATGCCGTTGCGAATTCGGGTGCAGGGGGAATGGCTCGGTCCGGCAGGCGTAGCGGCTCCTGTGCACCGCGAAGCCAGACTTCCCAATCGGTGCTGTCGGTCCAGTCCTTTCGCATCACGCGTTCGACTTCCTCGAGCGGAAGGTCCAATCGCGCGCCCGGCGCCCAGATCCTCCAGCGTCCAGCGTCTATTTCCATTCCGGATGCCGGTGAAAAGACCACCATGAAACCTGCCATGACAAGGCAGAGGCCAAACGGCACCCACAGGATCGCCGGCGCGCCGTGCCACAGGGCCAGTGCCCCAAATCCGAGACCGATGGCCAGCGCCGCCAGCGTGTCGAAGTCGCGCCCCGGGCGTTCGAATCGGAACGGTTCGCTCATGCGGACAGGATCCTTGTCCGACACGACGTTTTTTTGACGCTCAGCCCAGCATTCGCGCGACCATCTCGCCCAGGTCGCGGCTGAGGCCCGGCGCCTCGGCGATCCGGCGCAGTTCGGCGCGGATCAGGGATTGCCGGTCGGCATCGTAGCGGCGCCACGTCTCGAACGCGGTCGACATGCGCGCGGCGGTCTGGGGGTTCAGCGGATCGAGCCGGATCAGCCAGTCCGCGACCAGACGGTACGAGGCGCCCGTTGCGTCGTGAAACCCCGCAGCGTTCATCGACAGGGCGCCGATGACCGACCGGAAGCGGTTGGGGTTCTTCCAGTCGAAATCCGGGTGCTCGGTGAGGCGGCGGGTCGTTTCGGCCGCCGCCTCGGGGGCTGCTTCGATGACCTGGAGCGCGAACCACTTGTCCATCACCAGCCGGTCACCCCGCCAGCGGCGGTAGAAGGCGGCGACCTCTTCCTGACCCTTTCCAATGCCCAGCAGGCACGACAGCGCACCCACTTCCTCGGTCATGTTGTCGGCTTCGCGGAAGGCCCGCGCGGCGCGTTTGCCGCCGTCGAGCCGCGACAGGTAGCCAAGCGCGGTCAGCCTGAGCGCACGGCAGCCCGCGGCGCGGGCATCAGGGGTATAGGGGCCAGGGACGCGCATCGCCTCGTGCAGGGCCGGCAGGTCGCGTTCGAGCCGCCGGGCGACCGCGTCCGACAACCGTTCGCGGGCGTTGTGGATTGCGTCGGGGTCCGGTGTCACTCCGGCGTCGTGCAGCGTCTGTGCCATGTCGTCCTCGGACGGCAGCCGCAGCGCCAGCGCGCGGAACGCGGGGTCGAGCGTTTCATCCCGCGCCACACGCGCCAGCGCATCCAGATAGGCCGGCCCCGGCACCGCCCCCTCCGTGACCATCGATGCCAGCACGTCCTTGGCCAGCGCGCGTCCCGCCTCCCACTTGTTGAAGGGGTCGGTGTCATGCGCCAGCAGGAAGGCGCGTTCCTCGGGCGTCGACTCGCGCTCCAGGATCACCGGCGCCGAGAACCCGCGCAGGATCGAGGGCACCGGCTTTGCCCCCAGCCCGTCGAAGCTGAAGCTGCGGGTCTCTTCGGTCAGTTCCAGCACGGTCGTCGGCACCACCTCGTCACCGTTTGGGTTCAACAGTCCGATCGCCACAGGGATGACCTGAGGCAGCTTCTCGGCCTGGCCTGGGGTAGGTGGTGTTTTCTGTGTCAGGGTAATGGTATAGCGGCCGTCCTTGAAGTCCTCGGTCACGCTCAGCCGCGGGGTGCCGGCCTGGGTGTACCAACGCTTGAACTGCGTCAGGTCGCGGCCGGTCGCGTCTTCGAACACCTTCAGCCAGTCCTCGATCGTCGCCGCCTTGCCGTCGTGGCGCTCGAAGTAGAGGTCCAGCGCCTTCGCGTAGCCGTCATCGCCCACGAGACGCTTGAGCATGCCGATCACCTCCGCGCCCTTTTCGTAGACGGTCGCGGTGTAGAAGTTGTTGATCTCGACGTAGCTCGCCGGTCGAACGGGGTGCGCCAAGGGCCCGTTGTCCTCGCGGAACTGGCGGGCACGCAGGGTCAGCACGTCCTCGATCCGCTGGACGGCAGGGCTGCGCATGTCTGCACTGAACTGCTGGTCGCGGAAGACCGTCAGCCCCTCTTTCAGGCACAGCTGGAACCAGTCACGGCAGGTGATGCGGTTGCCGGTCCAGTTGTGGAAGTATTCGTGGGCGATGATCGCCTCGATCGACTCGTAGTCGCGGTCGGTCGCGGTTTCGGGACTGGCAAGGACGTATTTGGAGTTGAAGATGTTCAGTCCCTTGTTCTCCATCGCGCCCATGTTGAAGTCGTCGACCGCCACGATGTTGAAGACCGAAAGGTCGTATTCGCGGCCATAGACCTCCTCGTCCCACTTCATCGCCCGGATGAGCGCGTCCATCGCATAGGCGCATTTGCCCTCGTCGCCGGGGCGCACCCAGATGTTCAGGTCAACGGGCCGCCCCGACCGCGTGGTGAAGACGGACGAATGCGCAACCAACTCGCCCGCGACCAGCGCGAAGAGGTAGCTGGGCTTGGGCCAGGGATCGTCCCATTCCGCCCAGCCGTCCCCGCGGGCGACCGGATTCCCGTTCGACAGCAGGACCGGCAGGTCGCTTTCGATCCGCACCCGGAAGGGCGCCATGACGTCGGGGCGGTCCGGGTAGAAGGTGATCTTGCGGAAGCCCTCGGCCTCGCACTGGGTGCAATACATGCCGTTGGACATGTAGAGCCCTTCCAGCGCGGTGTTCGCCTCGGGCGCGACTTCGACCTCGGCCGTCCAGGTGAAGCTGTCGCCCGGCAGGCGGTCGGCCGGCACGGTCAGGCCCTGTTCGGTCGCCTCGTAGTCCCCCGGCCCCAAAGGCTTTCCGTCGATGGCCAGTGCGGCGATCTTCAGCCCTTCGCCGTCAAGCTCGAGCGCGTGCCGACCGGGGCGGGCGGGGTTCGCGCGGAACCGGATTTCCGACAGGACGCGCGTCGCCCCTGGGGCAAGGCGGAAGGTCAGGCGCACGCCGTCGACCAGATAGGTCGGCGGAGCATAGTCGGTGAGGTGCACGGGCGCGGGGGCGGCGTCTTTCATTGGCGTCTCCGGAGGGTCTGCGTGCGCCAGGTCGGAACCTTGCGCCGGACCGGCACGTTAGGACACGGAACCGGTGCCTGCAACGGCACGCCCGAACAGAAGAAAAGGAGCCGACCATGTCCGCACCCGACACGAACCTCGAAAAGCAGAAGCGCCGCCATTGGGGGCCGTTGCTCGGCATCGCGCTGGCCATCGTCCTGGCCGGGGGGCTGGCTTTCGTCTTTCTTGCCGGCGGAGGAGACGACGTGACAGGCGTTCCGGTCGACGCCGGTGGGGCGTTGACCGAGGGCGGTTGAGTCCGCAAGGTCTTGGCGTCACGGGCTTGTCGCCTAGCTTCGGCCCATGTCCGTGACGCTTCTGTGGTTCAAGCGCGACCTGCGCATCGCCGATCACCCCGCGCTGGCCGAAGCCGCGCGGGGCGAGGCGTGCATCCTTCCGCTTTACATCGTCGAACCCAGATACTGGCAGCTTCCGGACGTTTCTGGCCGCCAGTGGGAGTTCGTCGCCGAAAGCCTTCACGAGCTTCGCCGCGATCTTGCCGATCTTGGCGCGCCGCTTGTCGTCCGGGTGGGGGATGCCGTCGAGGTCATCGCGGCGCTCCATGCCCGTCACTCCATCCGCCGCATCGTCAGCCACGAAGAGACCGGGGCGCTCTGGACATACGACCGCGACCGCCGGGTTGCCGCGTGGGCGAGGGGGCAGGGCGTGGAGTGGCGCGAGTTGACGCAGTCGGGCGTCGTCCGGCGCCTGCGCTCTCGCGACGGTTGGGCGGCGCGGCGCGAGGCGTTCGTCCGCCTGCCGCAGGTAGCCCCGCCGAAGGCCCTGCGCGGTATCTCCGACGTCGCGCCCGGCCCAATTCCGACCGCGGCCGACCTGGGTATCGCGCCGGACCGCTGTGACGGTCGTCAGCCCGGAGGGCGTCGGGCGGCGCTGGCGACGCTGGGGTCCTTCCTGACCGAACGTGGGCAGCACTACCGCCGGGCCATGTCCTCGCCCCTGTCGGGTGCGACTGCGTGTTCGCGGCTTTCGCCTCATCTCGCGTTCGGGACGCTTTCGGTGCGCGAGGCGGCGCAGGCCGCGGCCGCGCGTGCGGCGGAGCGTCCGGGAGGCGGCTGGGGCGGGTCGTTGGCCAGCTTCCAGTCGCGCCTGGCCTGGCGCGATCACTTCATCCAGAAGCAGGAAGACGCCCCCGACATCGAGGCGCGGTGCCTGCATTCGGCCTGCGAGAGCCTGCGCCCGCGTGAACCCGACGCTGCCCGTCTGCACGCCTGGGCCGAGGGCGAAACCGGTCTTCCCTTCGTCGACGCCTGCATCCGGTCACTGAGGGCCACGGGTTGGCTCAACTTCCGCATGCGCTCGATGCTGGTTGCGGTGGCGAGCTATCACCTCTGGCTCGACTGGCGCGCGACGGGGCCGGTGCTGGCGCGGCGCTTCACGGACTATGAACCCGGCATCCACTGGAGCCAGATGCAGATGCAGTCGGGCACGACCGGGATCAACACGATCCGGCTCTACAACCCGGTCAAGCAGGGCTGGGATCAGGACCCGACCGGCGCCTTCACCCGCGCCTGGGTGCCCGAGCTCGCGGGTGTCCCCGACCGCTTCCTTCACGAGCCGTGGAAGTGGGAGGGCGCGGACGGCCTGCTGGGGCGGGCATATCCCTTCCCCATCGTCGACGTGGCCGAAGCCGCGCGTGCCGCAAGGGATGCCGTCTGGGCCGTTCGCAAGGGCGACGGCTTCCGCGCCGAGGCCGCCGCGGTCGCACGCCGTCACGCCAGCCGCAGGGATCGCGGGCCGGGGCGGCATTTCGTCAACGACCGCGAGGGGCGCCGCGGGCCGCCCGGACAGCTGAGCCTGGACCTCTGACATGGCAAGGATGCGCCGCAAGGCTGACCTGCCCGCAAAGGTCTGCGCCACCTGCGGGCGGCCCTTCACCTGGCGGAAGAAATGGGCCAAGGTATGGGAGGAGGTGCGATACTGCTCGGACCGCTGCCGGGGCAAGAAGCCCGCCGCGCGCGGCTGACGCGCCTAACTCTCGCCCGCGAACCGGGCCAGCTTGCCCAGCGTCTGAAGCCCCAGTTCGACAGCGCCAAAGCCCTTGGCGGTTTCGTATTCCTCGACCGTGACGAAGGTCATGGTCAGCGTCACCTTCGTCCGCCCGCCGAGGTCCTCGAACGTGGCACGGGCGTCTGCGTGCTTCGGCCCGTTCTCGCCCCGGTGCAGCGTGTAGGCGATGCCGTCCTTGCGGTCGAAGACCGAATAGCGGTGGTGGTTGGGAAAGACCGTGCCGTCAGGCGCGATCATGTCGAAGACCCATTCGCCACCTGCGCGCAGGTCGATGCGTTGTGTGCGGCAGGAAAACCCGTCCGGCCCCCACCACTTCGGAAGTGCGTCCGGATCGGACCAGGCCGCCCAGACGTCGGCAATGGGTGCGCCGATCACGCGGTCGATCATCATGGTGCGGTCTGCTCCTGTCATTCCACCAGCCCCCTCGCGTAGGTTTCGAGCTGCCCTGCCACGGTTCCCCAGCCCAGCGTGAAGCCCATCTCCTCATGCCGCTTCGCGGCGTCGGCGGACCGATGGCGGGCGACAGCGGTGTAGCGGGTGCGCCCGCCGGGGAGGTCGTCGAACGTGACGATGGCCGTCAGGAAAGGGTCGGGCACGGGCTTCCAGCCCTCCGTGTATGTGTCGGTGAAGACCAGCTTGCGACCCTCGACCACCTCCAGATACACGCCGCGGTTCGGGATCTGCGCGCCGTCGACTTCGAACACCGTGTCGAAGGCGCCGCCGACGCGAACGTCCAGCCGGCAGTCGACCACCCTGTGTGGCTTGGGCACGAACCACTGGACCAGGTGTTCGGGAGTCGTCCAGCAGTCCCAGACGAGATGCCGGGGCGCGTCGAGGTCCCGGACAAGCCGCAGGTCGGTTTCAGGGTCAAGTTCCATGCCGGGGATCCTTCGAAAGGGTCGCGATATAGTCTTCCAGTCGGTCGAGCCGAGCCTCCCATTGCCGGCGTTGCGCTTCGATCCAGCCTTGGGCGGTCGCGAGGGGCGCGGCGTCGGCACGGCAGATGCGGGTGCGGCCGGATTTCTCGGACGTCACGAGGCCCGTTTCCTCCAGCACCGCGATGTGCTTCAGGACGGTCGGAAGGGCCATTCCGGTCGGCTCGGCAAGCTCGGATACCGTTGCGGGGCCGGACAGAAGTCGTTCCAGCATCCCCCGCCTCGTCGCGTCGGACAGGGCATGGAACAGGCGGTCGAGGTTGGGGTCATGCTTAGCCATATTGCTAAGTAAACCGGGGCTGTTGACCTGGCAAGGAAAAAGTGAGCCGAGCAGCTAAGTATTTGGCAGGGTAGGTCAGGTCACCGGACCGCCTTTGTTGCCGATCGGAAACTTTTTCTCTATGTCCGCCAGTGAATCGCGGACATGTGCACCGTGGGATACCGACAGGGGAGGATTGGCGATGGCCGAGCGTGTCGAGCGGGCTGGATTGCAGGTGGACGGCGAACTGGCCGCCTTCGTCGAGAACGAGGCGCTGCCTGGAACCGGTGTGGAGTCGTCCGTATTCTGGCAAGGCTTCGCGGACCTCGTGCGTGACCTGACGCCGAAGAACCGCGCCCTTCTGGCCAAGCGCGACATGCTCCAGCAGAAGATCGACGCCTGGCACATCCAGCGGGCGAACCTCGCCCATGACCACGAGGCCTACAAGGCATACCTCTCCGAGATCGGATACCTCGTCCCCGAGGGCGGCGACTTCCAGATCGAGACCGCGAACACCGACCCCGAGATCGCGACCGTCGCCGGGCCGCAGCTTGTGGTGCCGATCACCAATGCGCGCTACGCGCTGAATGCCGCAAACGCGCGCTGGGGGAGCCTCTACGACTGCCTCTACGGCACCGACGCCATGGGCTCGGCCCCGCCCCCGGGCGGATACGACAAGGGTCGGGGCGCCCGCGTCGTCGCGCGGGTGCGGGTCTTCCTGGACGAAGCGTTCCCGCTTCAGGGTACCAGCCACGCCGACGTGCGCCGCTACCACGTGAAGGGCGGCCAGCTTCTGGCCGACGATCTGCCACTGGTCGATCCGGCGAAGTTCGTGGGCTATCGCGGCCACCCGATGGCGCCTGACACGGTGCTGCTGCGCAACAACGGGCTGCATGTCGAACTGATCATCGACCGCACCCACCCGTTCGGCGCACGCGACCAGTGCGGGCTGGCGGACGTGCGGATCGAAAGCGCGTTGTCCGCGATCATGGACTGCGAGGATTCCGTCGCCTGCGTCGATGCCGAGGACAAGGTCATCGCCTATCGCAACTGGCTGGGCCTGATGAGGGGCGATCTGGTCGAGAGCTTCGAAAAGGGCGGGCGCACGGTCACGCGGGCCCTCAACCCGGACCGCCGCTACACTGCGCCGGACGGGTCGGGTGAGGTCGTTCTGAAGGGCCGCGCGCTGATGCTGGTCCGGAACGTCGGTCACCTGATGACCAACCCGGCGATCCTCGACGCCGAGGGCAATGAGGTGTTCGAGGGGCTGATGGACGCGATGGTCACCTCGCTGATCGCGATCCATGACCTGAAGAAGACCGATGGCGCGCGCAACAGCGTCAGAGGGTCGGTCTATGTCGTGAAGCCAAAGATGCACGGACCCGAGGAAGTGGCCTTCGCCGACGAGATCTTCACCCGCGTCGAAGCCGCCCTTGGCCTGCCTCAGTACACCGTCAAGCTGGGCGTGATGGACGAGGAACGGCGCACCTCGGTCAACCTCAAGGAATGCATCAGGGCCGCGAAGCACCGGGTATGCTTCATCAATACCGGCTTCCTCGACCGGACGGGCGACGAGATCCACACCTCGATGGAGGCGGGGCCCTTCAGCCGCAAGGAGTTCATCAAGCGCAAGGGCTGGATCACCGCCTACGAGAACCAGAACGTCGATATCGGGCTGGAATGCGGACTGTCGGGCAAGGCGCAGATCGGCAAGGGCATGTGGGCCATGCCCGACCGGATGGCGGCGATGCTGGAGGCGAAGATCGAACACCCGAAGGCCGGCGCGAACTGCGCCTGGGTCCCGTCGCCGACCGCGGCCACGCTTCATGCACTGCACTATCACCGCATCGACGTCTTCGAGGTCCAGGCGCAGCTCAAGAAGGGCGGGCGCCGCGCCTATGTAGACGCGCTGCTGGAAATCCCCCTTGCGGCCTACCGCAAGTGGACGCAGGACCAGATCCGTCGCGAGGTCGAGAACAATGCGCAAGGCATCCTGGGCTATGTCGTGCGCTGGATCGACCAGGGGATCGGCTGTTCCAAGGTGCCCGACATCAACGACGTGGGACTGATGGAAGACCGCGCGACCTGCCGGATATCCAGCCAGCACATCGCCAACTGGCTGCACCACGGCGTTGTGAGCCACGAGGAGACGATGGAGATCATGCGCCGCATGGCCGAGGTGGTCGACCGCCAGAATGCGGATGACCCGGCCTATGTGCCGATGGCGCCCGGCTTCGACGGGATCGCCTTCCAGGCGGCCTGCGATCTGGTGTTCAAGGGTCGCGTGCAGCCTTCGGGCTATACCGAGCCCGTCCTGCACGCGCGGCGGCTTGAGCTGAAGGCGAGGCTTCGCGCACAGGCGGCGGCGTGACGGTGCGAGGGGGCTTCACCCCCTCGCGCTCCCCGAGAGTATTTGGAAACGGGAAAGAACGATGATCACTCTGAGGAAGGCGCAGACGATCGTGAAGGCGGCCCTGGCGAAGGGCCGCGAGATGGAGTTCAAGCCGTTGACCGTGGTCGTGCTGGACGCCGGCGGCCACGTCATCGCCGCCGCGCGCGAGGACGGGGCAAGTCCCGGGCGGTTCGATCTGGCGCGTGGCAAGGCCTATGGCTCGATCATGCTGGGCATCGCGGGCACGGCGCAGCGTGACCGGGCCGAGGCGCAGGCCTACTTCGTGCAGGCCATGAACGGGCTGTACGGCGGGCAGTTCGTGCCGGTTCCGGGCGGTGTGCTGGTGCGCGACCGCAAGGGCGCGGTCGTGGGCGCGGTCGGTGTCACAGGCGACACGTCCGAAAACGATGCCGCGGTCGCACTGGCCGGGATCGAGGCCGCGGGGCTGACCGGAGAGGCGTAGGCCCCGCCGGCTTGCCCGCAAGACGGGCTTTCGCATCCGTGCAACGGTATTGTGCGCGCCCGTGGACTTCACCCCGGGCGCGGCTGCGTGTAGGTTTCGTGAAAAGCGCGCGCGGAGCAGGACATGGCACGGCCGGTCGTCGGCATCATCGGCAACCACCATCTGATCAACGACACCTATGCGGTTCACGCGGGCGGCGCAATGAACAGCGAGGCGGTGTCCGAAGTTGCGGGCGCGCTGCCCATGCTCATCCCCGCCGATCCGCGCTACCTGTCGGTGGCCGAACTGATGGAGGTCTGCGACGGCTTCCTGCTGACGGGCGGCCGGCCGAACATCCACCCCGAAGAATACGGCGAGCCCGAGACCGAGGCGCATGGCGCCTTTGACCGGGCGCGCGATGCGATCACGCTGCCCTTGATCCGCGCCTGCGTCGAGCGGGGGCAGCCTTTCCTCGGCATCTGCCGCGGTTTTCAGGAGGTGAACGTCGCCATGGGTGGCACGTTGCACCCGGAAATCCGCGATCTGCCCGGCCGGATGAACCACCGCATGCCCCCTGACGGCACGCTGGAGGAGAAGTTCGCCCTGCGCCACCCGGTGCGCTTCACGAAGGGCGGGGTGTTCCACAGGCTCATGGGCGCGGAGGAGGTGATGACCAATACGCTCCACGGCCAGGGGATCAAGCGCGCGGGCAAGCGCATCGTTATCGACGGCCTTGCGCCGGATGGAACGCCCGAGGCGATCTACGTCGAAGGGGCGCCGGGCTTCACCCTTGCGGTGCAGTGGCACCCGGAGTGGAATGCCGCGAACGACCCGGTCTCGCGCCCGCTGTTCGAGGCCTTTGGCCTTGCGGTGGCCGACTGGGCCGAGGGGCGGCGTCCGAAACGGCTCAGCGCCTGACGCAGGCGTCCTGTGCACCAGCTTGGTCCCGCGTGAACTGAAAGGGGGTAGGTCATGGCCGTGGAAGTCGTCAAGGGCAGCGAAGTGACGGTTACCTTCGACGGAAGTCGCTGCATCCATGCCCGGCGCTGCGTTCTGGGCCGGCCGGATGTCTTCGTGCCGGGGGTCAAGGGCCGGTGGATACACCCTGACGCGGCGCCGGCCGAGGCGGTTCTGCACATCGGTCGTGTCTGTCCCTCGGGCGCCATACGGGTCACGCGCAACGACGGGTCGGGTGACGCGCAGGGCGCGCCGTTGGTCAACACCGTCAGGGTGTTCGAGAACGGGCCGCTGGCGATCGAGGCAGAGCTGTCGCTGAAGGGCGAGCCACAGCCCGGTCCACGCGCGGTGCTCTGTCGCTGCGGTGCGTCGCGGAACAAGCCCTGGTGCGACGGTAGTCATACCGAGGCCGGATTCACCGCGACGGGCGAACCCGAGACGCGGGAAAGCCAGCCGCTTGAAGTCCGGAACGGCGTTGTCGATCTGGTCCCGCAGGAGAACGGTCCCCTGTTGGCCGCCGGAAATCTCGAGATCGTCACCGGCACCGGGCGGACGATCAACCGTGTGCGCAAGGCGTTCCTCTGCCGCTGCGGCCAGTCGCAGAACAAGCCGTATTGTGACGGCAGCCACAAGGCCGCGGGGTTCACTGCGCCGGGGTAAGGGTCGTTTCGACCTTGGCGCTGGCCTCGAGCGTGCGGTGAACCGGGCACTTGTCGGCGATCTCGCGCAAGCGGGCGCGCTGTTCGTCGTCCAGCCGGCCTTCCAGCGTGATCTCCCGGCGGAAGACATCGACCGACCCGCCGGACGGGGCATCCTGCGCGTGCATCTTGTCGTGACTGACATCGACCCGCACATGGGTCAGCGGCCAGCCCTTGCGGCGGGCATACATCCGTATCGTCATCGAGGTGCAGGCCCCCAGGCCTGCGGCCAGCAGGCCATAGGGGGACAGCCCCCGGTCCGTGCCGCCGTAGGACTTCGGTTCGTCTGCGAACAGGTGGTGCCGGGGACCCGCGTTCACGTTCTGGAGAAAACCGTCCGGATCGACCTCTGACACCCGAACGATGCCCTCGGGCGCACCGGGGGGTGGGGCAGGGGGGCGCAGGTCAAGGTAGCGCGACGCCCACGCGGCGATCACCTCGGCGGCATAGTCGGCATCGGCCGGGCGCGAGACGAGGTGATCGGCATCGTCCAGCGTGACGAAGCTCTTCGGGTGCTTGGCGGCCATGAAGATGCGAGTGGCGTTGTCGATGCCAACGGTGTCATCGCGCGGCGCATGCAGCACCAGAAGCGCCCGGCGCAGACCTGCGATAGACGGGCCGAGGGCCTCGCCCCGGACATCGTCGAGGAACTGCTGCCCGATGCGGAACGAACGCCCCGCAAGGGTGACCTCCGCCGACCCGTCGCTTTCGATCCGCGGGATCGCGTCGCCGAAATGGTTCAGGATGTGCCCGGGCTCGAAGGGGGCGCCGATCGTGACCACCGCGCGTGCCGTCGGGATGTCTTGCGCCGCGCGAAGCACCGCCGCCCCGCCCAGAGAATGGCCGATCAGCATCGTGGCGGGCGTGCCGCGTTCGGACAGCCAGCCTGCCGCGGCGACCAGATCGCCGATGTTCGTCGCAAAGCCGGTGTTTGCGAATTCGCCTCCGGAATGGCCCAGCCCGGTGAAGTCGAACCGCAGCACGGCGATCCCCATGGCCGCAAGCCGCCCGGCGATGCGCCGGGCCGCAGCGATATCCTTGCCGCAGGTGAAGCAATGGGCGAAGAGGGCGGTCGCCAGATGCGGGCCCTCGGGCAGGTCGAGGCGCGCGGCCAGCGTCTCGCCCGTCGCGCCCGTGAAGGTCACTTTTTCCATCGCCATGGCTTCGTCTCCGTCGTCCGAGGCCGCGAACGTGGGGCCAATGTGCGCTCGGAACAACCCGTATGTCAGTGCCGTCACGGTGAGGTGACGCACCGCTTGCGTGCGTCTTTACAGATGTTCATGTATTGTTCATGATGTGACCCATGCTCGAAACGCTTGCTCCCGGTCAGCTTCTCGCGCGTGGCGTCTGCCGCCACCTGCTGGGGCATGACTTCGTCACGGTGGAAGAACTGGTTCCCGCGCCGGGACTGCGCGTCGACGTGATGGCCCTTGGCCCCAAGGGCGAGGTCTGGGTGGTCGAGTGCAAGTCGTCGCGTGCGGACTTTGCCTCCGACCGAAAGTGGCAGGGCTACCTCGACTGGTGCGACCGGTTCTTCTGGGCGGTCGATGCCGACTTCCCCCAGGACCTGTTGCCAGAGGGGACGGGACTGATCCTGGCCGACGCCTACGACGCCGAGATCGTGCGGCTTGGGCCCGAGACGAAGCTCGCGCCGGCCCGGCGCAAGGTGGTCGTGCAGAAATTCGCGCGCTGCGCCGCGCTCAGGCTGCAATCGGCGCGCGACCCGTCGCTCAGCGTGGCCCTTTCGGCTTGAAGCCACCCGGACGGCCGCCGGGCTTGCCGCCCGGTCCCGGCTTCCCCGACCGCTGGGGGCGGCCCTGACCCCCGCCGCCCGGTTTGCCGCCGGGCTTGCCGAACCGCGCGGGACGGTCGCCCGACGGCTTGTCGAACCGGGGCGGCCGCCGCTCTCCGGTGTCTCCGCCGGTGCGGGCTGGGCGATCCTCGCTGCTGCGGTGACGCGGTTTCCGGGCCTCTCCGTCCTGCGGCTTGCCCGGACGGTCGGACCGTTCGCTCCGCTCGAAGCGGGGCGCACTTTCGGGCCGCTCGGACCGCTCGCCACGGTCGAATCGCGCGGGGCGTTCCGGACGGTCGCCGCGCTCCTGCCGATTCCCGCGTTCGAGCCTGTCGCCCCGCGGCTTCCGGTCGCCGCCTTCGGGCTTGTCGAACGACCGCGCCTTCTGCGGGCGGCCCTTTCCACCCGAAAAGGCCTTCCCGGCGGATTGCTCGTCCTCATCGCGGGCCGGTCTGGCGCGAGGGGCGCGTTCGGGTCTGGTGCGGCCCTGGGGGGCGTCCTGGGCCTCGCGTCGGCGCTTGGGCGGGGCGAGCACCGCGTGTTCGATCTGGACGCCCGAGGCGGTCGCCTTGGGCTGGCCCGAAACCTCGCGCGCCCGCTCCGCTGCCGCCAGAAGCTCGGCGGCGATTTCCTCGGCCTCCTCGGGGTCGAAGTCGAGCGGCAGTTCGAGCCCCTCGGCCTCGACATAGATACGGACCATGCCCAGCGACGTGGGCCCGATCTGGATGTTCGCGGCGATGTCGCTTTGCTTGTCGATGCCCATGGGGTCCTCCACGCCAGAAGCGCGGGTTAGCCTTTGGGGGGGCGTCTTGCAAGGGCGCTTGCCGCTTGTGCTGCCCTGTGATGGTGTCAGCCGATGGATCAGGCGACTTTCCGCGATTTCCGGCCCGACGACCTGCCCTGGGTGGTGGAACGCCACGGCGCTCTCTACGCGCAGACCGACGGGTTCGACAATACCTTCGCCCCGCTGGTCGAGCAGATCCTGCGTGACTACCTCGCCACGCGCGAACCGGGCGTGGAGCGTGCCTGGATCGCCGAGGCCGAGGGCGTGCGCGCGGGCAGCATGTTCTGCGTCAAGGGCCCCGGAAGAGACGCCAAGCTGCGGCTGTTCCTCCTTGATCCGGCTATGCGCGGCCGCGGGCTCGGTCGGCGGATGCTGGACCTCTGCCTGCGCCACGCACGCGACCGGGGGTTCGCAGGACTGACGCTCTGGACCCATGAAAGCCACCGCGCGGCTTGCGCGCTCTACCGGAGCGCTGGTCTCCGGTGCGTCGGGTCGCGCGCTGTCGTTTCCTTCGGCCAGCCCCTGATCGAACAGACCTGGCGGATCGACTTCTAGCCGCATCTCGGCCTTGCAATCGAACAGGGCCGGGGGTAAATGCGCCCGCAGTGCCGCCTTAGCTCAGTTGGTTAGAGCACCAGATTGTGGATCTGGGGGTCCCCCGTTCGAGCCGGGGAGGCGGTACCACCTCCCGCATCGTCGCGAAGTCTCTCTCCGGCCCTCGTCGGGGCTTGGCAATCGCGGATCGTGCCGACAAACTCCCGTCCGAACGAACAAACCGGGGAGACGGGGAGATGAGGACGGTTCTGGCGGCTCTGGCCGCGACGACGCTTCTTGCGGGCGCGGCTTCGGCCGAGGGGCTGAAGGTCGGCATGATCACGACGCTGTCGGGCGGCGGCGCGGGCCTGGGTATCGACGTGCGCGACGGCTTCATGCTGGCGGTCAAGCAGGCCGGCGCGGACATCGAGGTAGTCGTCGAGGACGACCAGCAGAAGCCCGACGTTGCGGTGCAGCTGGCCGACAAGATGATCCAGTCGGACGGCGTCGACGTGTTGACGGGCATAATCTTCTCGAACCTCGCCATGGCGGTCGTGCCTGCGGCGGTGGCGCAGGGTAAGTTCTACCTGTCGCCCAACGCGGGTCCCTCGGCGCTGGCCGGGTCGGGATGCAACCCGAACTACTTCAACGTCGCCTGGCAGAACGACAACCTGCACGAGGCCGCGGGCGCCTATGCCAACGAGGCGGGCTATGCCAACAGCTTCATCCTGGCGCCCAACTACCCGGCCGGGACGGACGCGCTGACCGGCTACAAGCGGTTCTTCAAGGGCCAGCTTGCGGGCGAGGTCTATACCCAGCTCGGCCAGACCGACTACGCGGGCGAGATCGCGCAGATCCGCGCCTCGGGCGCCGACAGCGTCTACTTCTTCCTGCCGGGCGGCATGGGGATCGCCTTCATCAAGCAATACGCGCAGTCGGGCGTGGACATCCCGCTGGTCGGCCCTGGCTTCAGTTTCGACCAGGACATCCTGCCAGCGGTGGGCGAGGCCGCGCTGGGCGTCAAGAACACCGCGCAGTGGTCGCCCGACCTCGACAACGAGGCCAACAACGCCTTCGTCGCGTCCTTCGAGGCCGAATACGGGCGCCTGCCCTCGCTCTATGCCAGCCAGGGGTTCGACACGGCGAACCTCCTGATATCGGCCATGGGCAAGGCGGACGTGTCCGACCAGGACGCCTTCCGCGCCGCGCTGAAGGAGGCCGACTTCGCGTCCACCCGGGGCGACTTCGAGTTCGGGCCGAACCATCACCCGATCCAGGACATCTACGTCCGCGAGGTCGTGTCCGAGAACGGTGTCCTGACCAACCGCATCGTCGGCACTGCGCTCGAGGATCACGCGGACGCCTATGCGGCCGAGTGCAAGATGTGACGGAACCACGCCAGGGGCCCGAGCCCCCGGTCTCCGGTTGAGCACATGACACTAACCCTTCTTCTCGAACAGGTCCTCAACGGCCTGCAATACGGCATGACGCTGTTCGTCATGGCGGCCGGGTTGACGCTGGTCTTCGGGGTGATGGGGCTGATCAACCTCGCCCATGGGTCGCTCTACATGGTGGGCGCCTTCGCCTGCGCCGCCGTTGCAGCCGCCACGGGCAGCTTCTGGCTGGGGCTTCTGGCGGCACTCGCCGCCGCGGCCGCTGCCGGGGCTCTGATCGAGGTGGCGGTGATCCGGCGGCTCTACGACCGCGACCACCTGGACCAGGTGCTGGCGACGTTCGCGCTGATCCTGGTCTTGTCGGAAGGAGTGCGCTGGGTCTTCGGGTCGTTTCCGTTGTACCTCGATCCGCCGGCCGCGCTGTCGGGCGCGGTCAGCCTGCCCGGTGGGATCGACTACCCGCTCTACCGCCTCGCGATCATAGGCTTCGGCCTCGCGGTCGCTGCCTTCCTGTTCTGGCTGATCGGACGCACGCGGCTCGGCATCCGTATCCGTGCGGGCGAGGCCGACCGCGAGATGATCGGCGCGCTGGGCGTCGACATCTGGCGCCTCTACACTGCCGTCTTCGCGCTGGGGGCCGGGCTCGCCGGAGTCGCGGGCGCGCTGGTGGGCGCGCTCCAGTCCGTTCAGGTCGGCATGGGCGAACCGGTGCTGATCCTGGCCTTCGTGGTGATCGTCATCGGCGGGATCGGCTCGATCCGCGGGGCGCTGGTGGGCGCCGTTCTGGTGGGGCTGACGGACACGCTGGGCAAGTTCCTGCTGCCCCGCGCGCTGGCGCAGGTGATGGAGCCGTCGGCCGCCAATGGCGTCGGCTCGGCGCTGGCCTCGATGCTGATCTACATCCTGATGGCGGCGGTGCTGATCTGGCGGCCACGCGGTCTCTTCGGGGCGGTCCAGTGACGCGAGAAGGCTGGATCAACCTGGCGCTTCTGGCCGCGCTGGTCGTCGTGCCATTGGCGGCGCAGGCGGCGGGCCAGGCCTTCGTCGTCACGCTGGCCACGAAGGTCGCGATCCTCGCGCTGGCGGGTGTCGGGCTGAACATCGCGCTGGGCCTCGGCGGCATGGTCAGTTTCGGCCACGCAGCCTTCTTCGGGTTGGGCGGCTATGTGGCGGGCATCCTCGCCTTTCACGCCTTCAACGGGACCGAACTTGCCTTCGGCTGGACCGGAACCAAGCAGATGCTGGTGATCTGGCCCTTGGCAATGGTCGTCGCAGGCTTCACCGCGCTGGTCATCGGTGCGCTGTCGCTCAGGACCACGGGCGTCTATTTCATCATGGTGACGCTCGCCTTCGCGCAGATGTTCTACTACTTCGCCATCTCCTGGCCCGCCTACGGGGGCGAGGATGGGCTGTCGTTCTACGTCCGGAACGACTTCCCCGGCCTGAACACCTTGCAACCCATGCCGTTCTTCGCGTTGTGCCTGGGGCTTCTGCTTCTGGCGCTTGCCTTTTCGCACGTGCTGGCACGCTCGCGCTTCGGACTGGCGCTTCAGGGCGCGCGACAGAACGCGGGCCGGCTGGCGAGCCTGGGGATCAGCCCGTGGCGGGTGCAGCTTCTGGCCTTCGTCATCTCGGGCGCGATCACCGGGCTCGCGGGTGCGCTTTACGCCGACCTCAACCGCTTCGTGTCGCCCGCGATGTTGTCCTGGCACTGGTCAGGCGAGATCATGGTCTTCGTCATCCTGGGCGGGATCGGGCGCCTTTGCGGGCCGGTGGCGGGGGCGGGGCTCTTCATCCTGCTGGAGCACCTGCTGGGTGGGGTGAACGACTACTGGCGGCTGTTCCTGGGGATGCTTCTTCTCCTTGCAGTGCTGTTCGCGCGAGGCGGACTGATCGGGCTTCTGGCCGGGCGGGCGCGGCATGGCTGAGTTGGTGCTCGAGGTGCGGGGCCTCGCGCGCAGCTTCGGGGCGTTGAAGGCGGCCGACGCGGTGGATCTGACCCTGCGCGCTGGCGAGATCCACGCCCTGATCGGACCGAACGGCGCGGGCAAGTCGACGCTGATGAAGCTGATCGCGGGCGAGATCTCTGCGGACGCAGGTTCGGTGCGGCTTGGCGGCGAGGACATCACGGCGCTCGACGCCGTTGGTCGCGCACGGGCAGGCCTGGCCCGGACGTTCCAGGTGTCGTCCGTGTTTCCGGAGTTCTCGGTCGAACAGAACGTGGCGCTTGCGGTGGCCGGCGCCTCCGGCCGGCGGCTGGGGCTGTTCCGCCGGGCGCTGGCCGACCGCGGCCTGACCAGGCTCGCGCGCACGGCCATCCTGCACGTTGGCCTCGAAGGCCGCGAGGGGGTGCCGGCCGGCGCGCTGAGCCACGGCGAACGCCGGCGGCTTGAGGTCGCGATGGCGCTGGCGCTGAAGCCGCGTGCCTTCCTGATGGACGAACCCATGGCCGGCATGGGGCCGGACGGGTCACGCGAGCTTACGGCGACGCTGGGTCCCTTGAAGGCGCAGGCGCCCATCCTGCTGGTCGAACACGACATGGACGCCGTCTTCGCGCTGGCTGACCGGGTGAGTGTGCTGGTCTATGGCCGCGTCCTCGCCACCGGCACGCCAGACGACATTCGCCGCAACCCCGATGTGCGGGCGGCCTACCTTGGCGACGCGGCATGAGCCGGGCGATCCTCCAGGCGCGCGACCTGACTGCCTTCCATGGGGCAAGCCAGACCCTGTTCGGCGTGTCCCTGGAGGTGGGCGAAGGCGAATGTCTGGCGCTCATGGGCCGCAACGGCATGGGCAAGACGACCACGATACGCGTGACCTGCGGCCTTTTGCCCGCCCGCCACGGCACCGTCCGCGTGGGCGGCCAGGACACCGCAGGCCTGCCCGCCCACCGGATCGCGCGGCTGGGGCTCGGCCTCGTGCCGGAGGGAAGGCGCTGTTTCGCTCCGCTGACGGTGGCTGAGAACCTTCTGGCCGCCGCACGCCCCGGACCCTGGGACATGGCGCGCGTAACGGGCCTTTTCCCTCGGCTGGGCGAGCGGATGGGCCAGCGCGCGGGCACGCTGTCGGGCGGTGAACAGCAGATGCTGGCGATCGGGCGCGCGCTGATGACGAACCCGCGCGTCCTGATCCTCGACGAGGCGACCGAGGGGCTGGCGCCGTTGGTCCGGGCCGAGATCTGGGCCTCCGTCGCGGGCGTCAAGGCGGCGGGGCTGGCGATCCTCTTGGTGGACAAGTCGTTGGCCGAGGTGACGGCCGTCGCCGACCGAGCCGTCATCCTGGAACGCGGGCGCGACGTCTGGACCGGCCCGACGCGCCGGCTGACGGCGGATCTCGCCGCGCGCTACCTCGGCGTCTGATCGGCAGGGTTGAGGCGCGCCCCGCCTTGGGCTAGGCACAAGCTCATGACCGCCCACGCCAGACCGCGCCGCCGCATTGGCCTGTCCCTGTCGGGGCTGGCGGTGCTGCTGGCGTGTCTTGCGGTGTTGCCCATCGTGGCAGTCGCTTTGGCGGCCATGACCGGCAGCTTCGACACCTGGCGCCACCTGATCGCAACGGTCCTGCCGGGCTATGCGCTGAACACATCGGTCCTCGCCATCCTGGTGGCGGCGGGCACCGCCGCCATCGGGACGGGCGCGGCCTGGCTGGTGACCATGACCCGCTTTCCCGGCGTCCGCGTGTTCGAGATCGCGCTGGCCCTGCCGCTGGCCTTCCCGGCCTACGTGCTGGCCTATGCCTACACCGATTTCCTCGACCACCCCGGCCCGGTCCAGACCCTGCTGCGCGACCTGACGGGCTGGGGCCCGCGCGACTACTGGTTTCCCGAAGTGCGGTCGCTCCCGGGCGCCGCGCTCATGCTGATCCTGGTGCTCTACCCTTATGTCTATCTGCTGGCGCGGGCGGCCTTCCTCCAGCAGTCGGCCACCGCCTATCTGGCCGCACGCGCGCTGGGGAGAGGGCCCTGGAACACGTTCTTCCGCGTGTCGCTGCCGATGGCGCGGCCGGCGATCGCGGGGGGCGTCCTGCTGGCGGTGATGGAGACGATCGCCGATTTCGGCACCGTCGCCCATTTCGGGGTGCAGACCTTCGCGACCGGCATATACCGAAGCTGGTTCTCGCTGGGCGACAGGGCAGGGGCGGCGCAGCTGGCCTTCTGCCTGCTGACCGTCGCCCTGCTTCTGGCGGTGCTCGAACGCATCCAGCGCGGCGGCGCGAGGCACTACAACACCGGCAAACGGTTCGAGGTCCTCCCTCCCGCGCGGCTAACAGGGTGGCGGGCGGCGGGGGCCTTCGTGCTGTGCGGGGTGCCGGTGCTCTTCGGTTTCGCCGGCCCTGTGGTGGTGCTGGCCGAAATGGCGGTCGGGTCGGGACAGGACCTGCTGTCTGACCGCTACCTGGGCTTCATCCGGAATTCCGTCCTGTTGGCCACGGTCGCCGCCGTGACGACGGTGGGCGCGGCGCTGATCCTGCGGTTCAACGCGCGCCTGAACCCCGGGCCACGGTCGCGCACCGCGGTCGAGCTTGCGCGGATCGGCTATGCCGTTCCGGGCGGCGTCATCGCCGTCGGGCTGCTGGTTCCGTTCGCGGTGTTCGACAACGCGGTGGACGCGGTGATGCGCGATGCCTTCGGTATCTCGACAGGGCTGCTGATCACCGGGAGCATCGCGCTTCTGGTCTTCGCCTGCGCGGTGCGCTTTGCTGCCGCGGCGCTGGGGGCGCTGGATGGCGGGTTCGCTGCCGTGCCGCCCAACATCGACGCCGTGGCGCGCACGCTGGGCGCCCGGCCCGGGGGGCTGATGGTGCGCATTCATCTGCCGGTTCTCGCCCCCTCGGTCCTGACCGCGCTGCTGATCGTCTTCGTCGACGTGATGAAGGAACTCCCCGCCACGCTGATCCTGAGGCCCTTCGACTTCGACACGCTTGCGGTTCAGGCGTTCCGGCTTGCGGCGGACGAACGCCTTGCCGGCGCGGCGGTGCCCAGCCTCGTCATCGTCGCGGTCGGCCTGCTGCCGGTGATCCTCGTCTGCCGCGGCCTGGGGCGCCGAGGCGCGCGGGTGGCCGAGGTTATGCCGGCCGAAACAGGCGTCGAGGCTGGTGTGGGTGCTGGCTGATCCCTCCGGATGCCGGCATGCGGATCTGCCTGCTTGGCAAGTGCAGGACTTCGCCGACAGGTGAAAGAAGCGACGCAAGGCCGTTTCCGATTTCTCGACCACACCATGGCCAGACTCAGGTCAGCCGGCGGGGGTCCTTCACGAAATCGTCCCAGATCGGCGCGGGTGGGGCGCGGCCGCGGGCCGCTTCGCCCAACGCCCTGAGAAGCGACCGGACGGGCAGCGGGCCCGTCTCGTAGGCCCAGTGCATCGGTCCGCCGAGCCAGCGCGGGAAGCCCGCGCCCTGCACCAGCGCCACGTCGATATCCGAAGGCACAGCCGCGGCGCCGTCCGCAAGGCAGCGCGCGCCTTCGTCGGCCAAGACGGCCAGGATCGTTGCGCGCAGCGAGGCAGGTGACGCAGCCCAGCCCGGAAGCTCGGCCTCACCGGCCTCGGTCCCGCCCAGGCGGGCGAGGAACTCATCGGGAAAGCCTTGCGGCCAAAGGGCGGCGCGGACCGCTTCTGACGGGATGGCCGCAGCCTCGATCAGACCTGTCCCCGCGGCCATGACCCGATCGCCGAGGCCCACGGCTCCGACGCGAAGCGGGGCGAGGCCTGCCGCGCGCGCAAGGCCCACCGCGAGCGCCGCATCGCCGTCGGGGTCGTCCCGGCCCGGTCGGAATTCCAGGCAACCCCGTCGCTGGGATGGGCGCGGCGCAAGCTCGAGCCCGGACCAGTCCGCGACCGGCACGGCGCCAACACGCGCCACGCTGGCCCCCGCGGGAAGGTCACGGCCATGCGCGGTGCGGGGTTCGGTTGTCAGAACGAGATCCACGAGCGCGACCTGCGCGCCGATGCCTCCGGCCATGACGGCCCCGGGGCCCGCGCTGCGGCCAATGTGGCGGGCCCGGTCGGCGGCGTGGGCGGCGATGTCGTCCCGCAGCGCCGGAACGTCGAGAAGAAGGACGGGAATGCCGGCGCCCGCGATCCGCGCCGCGAGCCCGGCAAGGGCGGCGTCCGGAGTCCCGCTCAGCGCCACCAGTCGCGGTGTGCGCGGAACCGCGCCGGTACCGAGCCGCGCGCCATGCCGTTCGGCCCTGGCGATGTGGCGCAGCGCGCGGGACTGGGGGGTGTCGTGGCAGTCCTCGAACGCGGCCAGCGCCTGTTCGGCTGCGATATCGTCGGGAAGAAGCAGAGCCGCTTCGACGCAATCGACGATCCGCCGCGCTGCGGGAATATGTGAGCCCGAGACGGACGCACGGCGGGCTGCGGTTTCGGCAAGGTAGGCGTCGGCCGAAAGGGGTGCGCGGGGTGCCCGCCGATCGGCACGCGCCGCCTCGGCCAGCGCCGCTTCGGTCAGGTCGCCGGTCACCACTCGGTCTATCAGGCCCATTGCGGTGGCCTCGGCGGCGGAGATGGCGCGGCCCGACAGCATCAGGTCCAGCGCCGCCGCTGCGCCGGCGAGGCGCGGGGCGATGCGGGTCCCCCCTGCAGCCGGCGCAAGGCCATAGGCGATCTCGGGGAACGCCAACCGCACCGTCTCGAGCGCGATCCGGACGTGGGCAGCCAGCGCAAGTTCCAGTCCGCCGCCGAGCGCCGACCCGTTCAGGCAGGCCACCACCGGCTTCGGCGCGGCGGCGATGCGGTCGCAGAGTTCGGCCAACGCGCGTGGTTCGGTGGGACCGCAGTCCTCCAGCGGCAGGCCGGCCGAGAAGGCGCGGCCGGTCGCGCGGAGCACGATGGCCTGCGTATCGGCATCAGCGAACGCGGTGTCGAACGCGTCCGACAACCGCGCAATGGCCTCGGGCGTGAGCGTGTTGACCGGCGGGTTGTCCAGGGTGACGACGCCGACCTGCCCGGACCGTGCATATCCTGCGGCGGGTCTCATGCGCGGGCGGCCTCGGCCAGGCCCGCCGCGGCAAGGATCGGGACCGCCTTGCCGTAGCGCAGGCCGCGGGCGGCGTTCGGCCCCTGGCCGTCTGCCGCGCGCCGCGCGACACCCGCAAGGATCGAAGCGAGGCGAAAGTGCGAGAAGGCCAGCGCGAAGCGCCAGTGTGACAGCCCCGCGCTTCCCGCGCGGGCGGCGTAGCGGGCAACATAGGCGTCGTCGGAGGGCAGGCCCAGGGCCGCGCGGTCGAGCCCGGCCAGGCCAGGCATCACGCCGTCATGGGGCAGCTGCCATTGCGCGACCTGGTAGGCGAGGTCGGCGACCGGCGGGCCAAGCGTCGCCAGTTCCCAGTCCAGGAGCGCGGCGATGGTTGGGGCGTCCGGGGCAAGGATCATGTTGTCATGCCGGTAGTCGCCGTGGAGCAGCCGGGTCAGCCCGGGATCGGCGGGGCTGTTGGCCGCGAGCCACGCGCCAAGCCGGTCCATGTCCGCAAGCGGTTCGGCAGCCGAGGCGCGGTAGGCCCGGGTCCAGACCGCGATCTGCCGTTCGTAGAACCCGGTGGGTGGGGCGAGGTCCGCAAGCCTCACCGCCGCCGGATCGACCGCGTGGAGCGCGGCCAGCGTATCGGCCATGGCGTCGAACGTCGCGGCGCGGGTGGCCGGGGTGGCGCCGGGCAGGGCGGGGTCGTCGAACGCGCGGCCCGTGACGTGGTCCATGACGAAAAAGGCTCTGCCGAAAGCCGAGGCGGCGTCATCGACGCAGGCCAGCACGCGTGGCACGGGAACGTCCGTGCCCGCCAGCGCGGCCATGATGCGCGCCTCGCGCTCGACCTGATGGGCCTTGGGCAGAAGCGGGCCGGGGGGCTTGGTGCGCAGCACATAGCGGCCGGAGGCGGCGGTCAGCGCGTAAGTCGGGTTCGACTGCCCCGTGCCAAAGCGCCCGACCGAGGTGAGCCCGCGGAAGCCGGGCACATGCGCCTCGGCCCAGGTGCCCAGGTCGGACAGCGAAATCCCCAGCCCCTCGATCATGGACCAAGGTGTAACGGTCCGGCCGCGAAAGACAATCGGTCAGTAGGGCATGAAGGACAGCATCGTCTCGGACGCGCCTGCGAAGACGGCGTGGCGCAGGCGGGCCGCGCGCACACGCGCCTCGCCCAACCGCAGCTGAAAGGACAGCGCCCCGCCGTTGTCGACCAGGAATGCGCGCAGCCACAGTGGCACGACGCCCGGGTCGACGGCGCCGGCTTCGTCACGGAGCGCCGCCTTGACGCGCTGTGCGACCGTTGGATCGAGAAGCAGGGCCCGGATATGCTCCGCGCGCCGTTCGATCGCTTCAGGATCCTTCTTGATCTGGTCGAGCCAGTCTGCCAGCGCTGTTCCAGGTAGGGCATCGCCAGCCATTGTCGTTCCTCAGCTTGCGCAGTTGCGGCAGAACGGCGTGGCGGGCAGCACGTCGAGCCGCTCCTCCGAGATCTTCTCGCCGCATTTCACGCAGTATCCGTATTCGCCCGCTTCGATGCGGTCGAGCGCGGCGCGGATCATCTCGATCTCATGCAGGCCTGCTTCGCCCATGCTTTCGAGGACCTCGTCATCCTCGCGTTCGATGGCCGCTTCCTCCCAGTCACGGTCTGCGGGCTGGTCGAGCTCTGCCTCGATCGATCGCAGGCGCCCGCCCAGTTCGGCGAGTCTGGTCTCCAGTGCCTTGCGACGTTCCGTGACGGTGGTCATGCGCGTTCCTCCCTGCGATGACACCAGTCTTCTTTGCCGAGGCTGGACTGCGCCTTGACTCAGGTCAACCGCGCGAATTGACGCGAACGGCTCTTGAAACACATATGAAGATGCGCATATGTTCTGCCGAGGCAAGGGGGTTTGGCATGTCACCCGAAGTTACCGCATTTTTCGACCACGCGACCAACACGGTGTCCTATGTCGTCCGTGACCCGGCAGGGCGGAAAGCGGCCATCATCGACAGCGTGCTGGATTTCGACCAGGCGTCGGGACGCACCTCGACGCGTTCAGCGGACGCGATCGTCGAGTTCGTTCGCAACAACGGGCTGGAGGTGGACTGGATCCTGGAGACTCATGTCCACGCCGACCACCTGTCGGCCGCCCCCTACCTTCAGGAAAGGCTGGGCGGCAAGGTCGGGATCGGCGAGAAGATCACTGTCGTTCAGGACACGTTCGGGAAGGTCTTCAACGAGGGAACTGAATTCCAGCGCGACGGGTCACAGTTCGACCGGCTGTTCAAGGATGGCGACAGCTTCCACATCGGCCAGATGCGCGCCGACGTCCTGCACACACCAGGCCACACGCCGGCCTGCCTGACTTATGTCATCGGCGATGCGGCCTTCGTGGGCGACACGATCTTCCAGCCCGACTACGGCACCGCGCGCTGCGACTTTCCGGGCGGATCGGCCGAACAGATGTGGGACAGCGTTCAGCGCATCCTGGCCCTGCCTGACGATACGCGCATCTTCACGTGCCATGACTACAAGGCCGAGGGGCGCGACCATTACGCCTGGGAATCGACCGTAGGCGAACAGAAGGCGAAGAATGTCCATGTCGGCGCGGGCCATACCAAGGAGGAATTCGTTGCGCGCCGCAAGGCGCGGGACGCGACGCTGGGAATGCCGAAGCTGATCCTGCCGTCGCTTCAGGTGAACATGCGGGCGGGGCACTTCCCCGAGCCCGAGGACAACGGGGTCTCGTATCTCAAGATCCCGCTCAACACGCTTTAGGGAAACGCGAAGATGATCGAACAGGACTGGATCATGGGGGCGCTGGGCGGGCTGATGATAGGCTCTGCCGCGGCGCTGTTTCTTCTGGCCAACGGCCGGATCATGGGTGCCTCGGGCCTTCTGGGCGGGCTGGTCGACGGCTCGGGCAAGTCCGACTGGCTGGAGAGGGTCGCCTTCATCGGCGGGCTGATCGTGATGCCGCTGCTGGTGATGCCGTTCTACAAGGAGGTCGATACACACATCACGTCGAACCTCTGGGTCGTGATCGCCGCGGGGCTGCTGGTGGGCCTGGGCACGCGCGTCGCGAACGGCTGCACCTCCGGCCATGGGGTCTGCGGCATCTCGCGCCTGTCCGTGCGGGGCATCGTCGCGACGTTGGTCTACCTGCTCGCGGGCGGCGTGACCGTCCTTGTCTTCCGCCATCTGCTGGGGGTGATCTGACATGCGCGCGCTCTTCGCTTTCCTGTCGGGCGGCCTGTTCGGGGCGGGCCTGCTGGTGTCGGGCATGGTCGACACGCGCAAGGTCCAGGGATGGCTCGACATCTTCGGAGACTGGGACCCGACGCTGGCCTTCGTTCTCGGCGGCGCGATCATCCCGATGTTCTTCGCCTGGCGGCTGACCGAGGGCCGGCGCCCGGCGCTGGGCGGGGTGTTTCCGCCCAAGCCCGCCGTCGTGATCGACCGCAGCCTGATCGGCGGGTCGGTGCTGTTCGGCATGGGCTGGGGGCTGGTCGGGCTCTGCCCGGGGCCGGCGATGGCGTCGCTGACCTTCGGCGGGGTCGAAGGGCTGGTGTTCTTCGGCGCCATGGTCGTGGGCATGCTGGCCGCCGTGCCGGTGCGCGCGCGGCTTGATGCAATGCCCAAGCCCGCGTAAGACGGCGGGACCGCACCCTTTGCCGCACGAGGCGCAATGACGATGGACATCCGCCCGCTGACGCCCGACTACGCCGTGTCGCCCCAGATCGACCCCGAGGATTTCGAGGCGATCCGGGCGGCGGGGTTCACCACCGTCATCGACAACCGCCCCGACGGAGAGATCCCGCCCTCGCACCACACCGAAGCGATGCGCGCGGCGGCCGAGGCGGCTGGGCTGACCTTCGTGGCAAACCACGTCTATCCCGGTGCGCTGACGTTGGAGAACGTCGAGGCACAGCGGGCCGCGATCGAGGGATCGGAGGGGCCGGTGCTGGCCTATTGCGCCTCGGGCAACCGGTCGTCGATCGTCTGGTCGCTGGCACAGGCGGGTCGGATGCCCACCGACGCGATCATCGAGGCGGCGACGAAGGCCGGCTACCAGGTCGCGCACCTGCGTCCGCAGATCGATCAGCTGGCAAGGCGATAGTCAGCCGCGTTCGGCGCGCTTGGCTTCGTTCCAGAGCGCGTCCATCTCCTCCAGAGTACTGTCGGCGGGTTTCTTGCCGCGCGCGGCCAGCGCCGCTTCGATCGCCTGAAATCGCCGGGTAAACTTGGCGTTCGCGCGCCGCAGCGCGGCCTCGGGGTCCACCTTGAGGTGGCGGGCGAGGTTTGCCAGCACAAACAGCAGGTCGCCGAATTCCTCTTCGGTCTCTTCGGGCGTAAATCGCTCGCGCGCCTCGGTCAGCTCGTGTGCCTCCTCGACGATCTTGGCCAGGACATGGGTTGCGTCGGGCCAGTCGAAGCCCACGCGCGCGGCGCGGTTCTGAAGTTTTACCGCCCGCGTCAACGCCGGAAGGCCGAGCGCCACGCCGTCCAGCGTGCCGGCGGCGCCACGTTCTGCGGCCTTTACCTTTTCCCAGTCCTGCGTCTGCTGTTCGGCCGTCTTGTCGCGGCTTTCGTCACCGAAGACATGCGGGTGGCGCGCGACCATCTTGTCGGCGATGGCGGTCGCCACGGCCTCGAAGTCGAAGAGTCCGGCCTCGTCCGCCATCTGGGCGTGGTAGACGACCTGGAACAGCAGGTCGCCCAGTTCGCCGCGAAGCTCGTCCCATGCCTTCCGCTCGATCGCGTCGGCGACCTCGTGCGCCTCCTCGATCGTGTAGGGCGCGATGGTGGCGAAGTCCTGCTCGATGTCCCAGGGGCAGCCCGTCTCGGGGTCGCGCAGGCGGGCCATGATGTCGATCAGCCGGCGGATCGCGGCTTCGGGGCTTGCGGGGGTAGGGGCGTTCGTGGTCATGCTCGGGACATATCCTCAAAGCCGAAAGGACGCCAGAATGCCCGTCATCAACCGTATCGCCGCCATGGCAGACGAGATGAAGACGTGGCGCCGCTGGCTGCATCGGCATCCCGAGTTGAAGTTCGACCTGCCGAAGACGGCGGCCTTCGTGGCCGAAAGGCTGCGCGAGTTCGGCGTGGACGAGGTCCACGAAGGGATCGCCACGACCGGGATCGTCGCGATCATCGAGGGTCGGGGTGAGGGGCCGACCATCGGGCTTCGCGCGGACATGGACGCCTTGCCCATCGCCGAGACGACGGGCCTCGACTACGCCAGCGAACATGCCGGCGCGATGCATGCCTGCGGGCACGACGGCCACACCACGATGCTCCTGGGCGCGGCCAAGTATCTGGCAGAGACACGCAACTTCGCTGGCCGCGTCGCCCTGATCTTCCAGCCGGCCGAGGAGAACGGCGGCGGCGCCGACGTCATGGTGCGCGAGGGGGTCATCGACCGGTTCGGGATCGGCCGCATCTTTGCGCTGCACAACGCGCCCAACATGCCGTTCGGTCACCTTGCCACCACGCCCGGGCCGATCATGGCGGCGGTCGACACCTTTTCGATCATGGTGACAGGGCGCGGCGGGCATGGCGCGATGCCGCACGAGACCGCCGATCCGGTCGTCGCGGCGGTGGGGATCGTTCAGGCGATCCAGACCATCGTCAGCCGCAACAACCATGCGCTCGACGACCTGGTGGTGTCGGTCACGCAGATCCACACCGGGTCGGCCGACAACATCGTGCCCGAGACGGCCTGGATCAACGGCACTGTCCGCACCTTCCGCAAGGAGGTGCGGCAGATGGTGGTGCGCCGGATGGAGGCGATCGTGGCGGGGCAGGCCGCGGCCTATGGCGTGCGGGCCGAACTGGACTACGAGGTGGGCTACCCTTCGACGGTCAACGACCCTGCCGAAACGGCCTTCGCCACCGAAGTCGCGCGCGAGGTCGCGGGAGAGGGCGCCGTCAACGCCGACTCCGGGCGCGAGATGGGGGCGGAGGATTTCGCCTACATGCTGGAGAAGCGCCCGGGCGCCTACCTGTTCCTGGGCCAGGGCCCGGGGGCGTCCCTGCACCACCCGAAGTACGACTTCAACGACGATGTCGCCCCGGTGGGCGCGTCGTTCTTCGCCCGCCTCGTCGAGCGCGCGCAGCCCGCAGTCTGACGCCCGCGCGCCCGGGGACTGTGGGAGCGCGGGCGCGGCCCGGTCGCTGGAGGGGCCCGGGCGGGTCCGACCGGCGCGGGAGTGGGCGCGCCCAGCCGGGGAAACGGGTCAGGCGGCGTTCGCCTCGGGTGATGCGGCGCTGTCCCACTCCATCGTCAGGACGACCGCGCCGCACCTGTGGCGCCGGGCGACATAGGCATGGGCCTCGGCTACGCGGGAGATCGGATAGCGTCGGTCGATGACGGGGCGGAGGCTTCCCGAGTCGATCATGCTGCGGATCGCCTCCAGATCCTCGCGGCTATCGCCGTTGATGCGCAGCATCTGCCGCGGCCCGCGAGTGAGGCGCCCCAGCAGGCCGACCAGCGGGTCGGCGATGCCGTAGTTCAGCGGCAGGAAAAGTCCGTCGCGCTTGAGCATCCGTCGCGCGTCGCGGTAGCTCAGAGCGCCCACCGTTTCGAAGACCACGTCATAGTCGGCCCCCCAAGCGGCGCGTGGCGTTGCGCGATAGTCGATTGCGCGGGCGGCACCGAGCTCGCGGACGAGCGGCAGGTTTGCCGCGCTCGCCACCCCCGTGACCTCTGCACCCAGCGCCCGAGCGATCTGCACCCCATAGACGCCGACGCCGCCGGAGGCGCCCACGACCAGCACGCGCTGGCCGGGTCGCACACGCGCGAATTCGTCGAGGAAGCACAGGGCCGAGATCGCGCCGAAGGGAAGGGAGGCGGCCTGTTCGAAATCGAGACCGCGCGGGAGGGTCGCGATGGCGGCGTCTTGGTCGAGCGACAGCCGCTCGGCATAGGCGCCGCCGCCGCTGAAGCCAAAGACGTGGTCGCCCGGCCGAAAGCGCGTGACGCGGGGGCCGACTGCCTCGACCACGCCGGCAAAGTCCATGCCGAGCACGCGCCTGCGCGGCGCAAGAAGCCCGGTGAACAGCCGCCCTGGTAGCCAAAGTCCACGCGGAAACTCCGACGCACGCATGCGCCAGTCCGCGGTCGAGACCGACGTGGCACGCACGCCGATCAGGACCGAACTCGAGCCTACGGCGGGGTCCGGGATGTCCGCCTGGCGGAGCACTTCGGGCGGGCCGTATCTGTCGTAGGTAATGGCTCGCATGACGGCACCTCCTTGCGCCACGAAAGTTAGCCATGCGCAGCTTGGCGGTAAATTGACCTGAATTGCCGATCTGATATGCGTGTACGCATGGAATGGCAGTCCGTCACCTTCGATTGGAACGCGCTGCGCGCCTTCCTTGTCACCGCCGAGGAAGGGTCGCTTTCGGCCGCTGGGCGCGCGCTGGGGCTGGCGCAGCCGACCGTTGGCCGGCAGGTCGCCGCGCTGGAGCGCGAGCTTGGGGTGGCGTTGTTCGAACGCACGGGCCGCGGGCAGGCGCTGACGCCAGCCGGCCTCGAGCTGCTGGAGCATGCGCGGACGATGGGCGAAGGCGCGCTGAGGCTGTCACTCGCCGCCTCGGGCCAGAGCCAGTCGATCGAGGGCAAGGTCGTCGTCACGGCGGGCGAATCCTACGCCGCCTTCCTGCTGCCGCCGATGATCGCACGGCTCAGGCGTGACCACCCGGGGATCGAAATCGAGGTCGTGTCGTCGAACGCGCTGAGCGACCTGCGTCGGCGCGAGGCGGACATCGCCATTCGCAACGTCAGGCCGACCGACCCCGACCTCGTCGCGCGCCTGATACGCGAGGATCGCGGGCAGTTCTACGCGACGCATGATTACCTGTCGCGGCTCGGCAACCCGACCGGGCCGGAAGGGTTTTCTCAGGCGGACTTCATCGGCTTCGGAGAGCCGGGTCCCCTCATCGAGCTCCTCACCGCGAAGGGGTTCGAGATCACGCGCGCCAACATCCGCATTCACACCGAAAGCCACCTGGCGCACTGGGGCCTGGTCTGCGCCGGGGCGGGGATCGGCGTGATGACCACGGTCGTCGGGGATGCCGAACCGCGCGTGCGGCGCATTCTGCCGGACCTGCCGGATATCCCCTTCCCGGTCTGGCTGACAGCGCACCGCGAGGTGCAGTCGAGCCGCCGCATCCGCCTCGTCTTCGACCGGCTGGCCGAGGAACTGGCGGCGTTCTGAGTCAGGCCGCGTCCGAGGGTTTGCGCGCCTCGTCGAGAATGGCCATCAGCGCCGTCTCGACGTCCTTGTTCAGCTCACGCGACCGTTCGAGGTAGGCGGTGTTCTGGTCGATCGGGATGTCCGGACGCCAGACGGAGGCCAGCTCGCGCACCGCGGCTCGGTCGCGTTTGGCGAATTCGCGTTCCATCTGCGATGCCTCGTATTCGGTCAGCCCCATGTTCTCCAGCACGTAGCGGCCCGCGCGGACCGAACTGTCGAACAACTCCCGCACGACGTCGTTCGCGCCGGCCTGGTAGAGGCGGTACACCTGAACCCGGTCGCGGGCGCGCGCGACGATGTGGATGTCGGGCCGTTCGCGGCGGGCATAGGAGGTCAGGCGCACGGCGTCTTCAGGATCGTCCAGAGCCACGACCAGAACGCGGGCATCGCGGAGTCCCGCGGCAAGCAGAAGCTCGGGGCGCGTCGGGTCGCCGAAGAAGCTCTTGAACCCGAACTTGCGCATGGTCTGGATCGTCTGCATGTCGTTGTCGAGCACGATGGTGCGCAGGCCCGCGCTCTGCACCAGCCGGTTCACGACCTGGCCGAAGCGGCCGACGCCGGCGATGATGACAGGGTGCCGTTCGTTGATGTCGTCCGCCGGCTGGGCATTGCCGTGATCGGCCATGCGCGCCGCGATCCGTTCCCAGGCTATCAAGGCCAAGGGCGTGAGCAGCATGGTCAGCGCGATGACGAGGAGGAGCTGTTGCCCCAGACGCTCCGGCAGCACCGCTTGCTGGAGCGAGAAGGACACCAGCACGAAACCGAACTCGCCCGCCTGCGCGAGGCCCAGCGTGAACAGCCACTTGTCCCGACCCCGCAGCTTGAAGAGCAGCGCCAGCACATAAAGGACCAGCCCCTTGACCAACATCACGCCCAGCGACAGGCCGACGATCACGAAGGGCGCCGCCAGCAGCACCGAAAAGTCGATGCCCGCGCCGACGGTGATGAAGAACAGCCCGAGAAGCAGGCCCTTGAACGGGGCGATGTCGGCCTCGATCTGATGGCGGAACTCGGAATTGGCGAGGATGACGCCAGCCAGGAAGGTGCCGAGCGCCGGGGATAGCCCGACGAGGATCATCAGCTCGGCCACGCCCACGACGAAGAGAAGTGACACGGCGGTGTCGATTTCGGGCAGACGGGCGCCGTGGATGAAGCGGAACACCGGCCGCGTCAGGAAATGCCCCCCCGCGACGACCAGCACGACCGCCGCAATGGTGACCAGCGTCACCCCCCAGCCCGGCAAGCCGTCGAGGATGGCAAGCCCATGCACTGCGTGATCGCCTGCATCCTCGGCGGCACGGGTCATCGACCCATCGGGCGCGAAGCTCGGCCCCGCCCCGAACGCCAGGAGCGGCAGGAGCGCCAGCATGGGTATGACGGCGATGTCCTGCGCAAGCAGCACCGAAAAGGCCGACCGCCCGCCGGCGATCTGCATCTGCTTCTTCTCGCTCAGCGTCTGGAGAACGATGGCGGTGGAGGACAGCGCGAATACCATGCCCACCGCGACGGCCGTCTGCCAGGCAAGTCCCAGCGCCACGCCGCCTGCGCCGATCACCGCGACCGACAGCACGATCTGGAGACCGCCCAGGCCCACGAGCCTCTTGCGCATGTCCCACAGCGCCCGGGGTTCGAGTTCGAGCCCGATCAGGAACAGCATCAGCACGACGCCGAATTCGGCGAAGTGGCGCAGGTCCTCGGCCTCGGCGCCGATCAGGCCGAACACCGGGCCGATTACGATGCCGGCGACAAGATAGCCCAGCACGGACCCCAGCCCCAGCCTGACCGCCAGCGGAACCGCGACGACCGCGGCTGCCAGGTAGATCAGTGCTTCGAACAGGAACTCCTGCATCGCCTCTCCATCCGGGATTTCTCACAGTATCCCGACACTTAGGCGGGTGTCGATACCGGTCTAGGCGCCAATGGGCAAAGGCGCGTCGGGTTTGACACGTTCCATCACGATCTGGCTTTGCACGCGGCTGACGGCGGGGTGCGGTAGCAGCACCTGTTGCACCAGCCGGTTCAGCGCGGACAGGTCGGCGCAGTAGACCCGGAGGAGGTAGTCCGCCTCGCCCGTCAGCGTCCAGGCGCCCACGATCTCGGGCTGGGTCAGGGTCAGCCGCACGAAGTCGCGGGCGTTCTTTTCCGTGTGCGTCGCCATCACGATCTGAATGAAGGCCTGCACGCCGAGGCCCACCTTTTCCGGCGCGACCTCGGCCCGGTAGGCGCGGATCACGCCCTCGCTCTCGAGCCGCTGGCGACGGCGGCCGGCCTGGCTGGCAGAAAGGTTCAGCCGCTCGCCCAGGTCCTGCGCGGTCAGCGTCGCGTTCTGCTGGAGCGCGGCAAGGAGGCGGGTGTCAGTGTCGTCCAAGTATATGCGGGATTCTTGCATTGCGTCTCCAGAATGCGCGGGAATCACGCAAACTGCAACGCTATCTGGCAGGTTTTCGCGCACTCCGCGCAAGCCCGCGGGTGTAAACTCATGCCAGCGATCGAACAGGAGGCACCGATGGGACCCTTCCCCCACAGCGCGCCGCGCGCGACCATCTCGGACACGAACCCCGCCGGAACCGACGGGTTCGAGTTCGTCGAATTCGCCCACCCCAACCCCGACGAGCTGCGCGAGCTGTTCGGGCGGATGGGCTACAGCCTGACTGCCCGGCACAAGACCAAGGCGGTCGAGCTCTGGCAGCAGGGCGACATCACCTACGTGATCAACGCCGAACCGGGCAGTCACGCCACGCGCTTCGTCGAGGAGCATGGACCCTGCGCCCCGTCGATGGCCTGGCGCGTCGTCGATGCGAAGCACGCCTATGACCATGCGGTGAAGCTTGGTGCCACGCCCTACGACGCGCAAGATCGGGTGATCGACGTGCCCGCCATCGTGGGTATTGGCGGCAGCCTGATCTACTTCGTGGACCAGTATGGCGACGCGAACCCCTACGACGCGGAATTCGAGTGGATTGCGGACCCCAAGCCCGCGGGCGTGGGCTTCCACTACCTCGACCACCTGACCCACAACGTCCACAGGGGCAACATGGACGTGTGGTTCGACTTTTACGGCAAGCTGTTCAACTTCCGCCAGATCCGCTTCTTCGACATCGAGGGCAAGTATACCGGTCTGCATAGCCGCGCGCTGACCAGCCCCTGCGGCCGCATCCGGATCCCGATCAACGAGGACCGGGGCGAAAAGGGGCAGATCGTCGAATACCTCAAGCGCTACAATGGCGAGGGCATCCAGCATATCGCGGTCGGGACCGAGGACATCTACGCCTCGGTCGACGCCATCGCCGACCGCGGCATCCGCTTCATGCCCGCTCCGCCCGCCGCCTACTATGAGCTCAGCCACACGCGCGTGCCAGGGCACGAGGAGCCGGTCGAGCGGATGGCCAAGCACGGTATCCTGATCGACGGCGAGGGCGTCGTGGACGGGGGCGAGACGAAGATCCTGCTTCAGATATTCTCGAAGACTGTGATCGGACCGATCTTCTTCGAGTTCATCCAGCGGAAGGGCGACGACGGCTTCGGCGAGGGCAACTTCAAGGCGCTCTTCGAGTCGATCGAGGCCGATCAGATCGCCCGTGGCGTGCTGACCGCCGCGGAATAGCCGGCCGGAGAGCCGACAGGGAGGGACGGGGCGGCCGCCGGGGAGGGTGGCCGCCCCTTTTCATGTGCTGTGGCTCCAAGCCTCGAGGCGTGGGCGTCAGCCGCCGACGCGCAGCACCACGTTGCGGCCGTTCTTGACCAGCCGCAGCTCCCGGTCCGAAATCGCGGCGACCTGGCCGCCGTCGACCCGGTCGCCCACCTGCACCTTCACGAACCGCCCCGAGGGCAGTCGGACCAGCGCACGCCGGTCCGAATTCGAGCCGTAGATGCCGATCAGGTTGACCTGGTTCAGGCGGATCGCATTGTCGACCGTGGCCTGGCTGGCGACCGAAGCCCGCGTCGGCATCTCCGGTGAACTCGTGGGGGCCGAGGCCACGGCTTTCGCTGCGCCGCCTGCGTCCTCGCCGTCTGCAGCGGCTTCGGGGTCGTCCTCGACCCGCGGGACGGCAGCGACCGCCGCGGCCGCTGCTGCTGCGGCGGCAGCCACGCGCGCCTCTTCGGCACGGGCCGCGAAGCCGTTCGGGCGTGCGCGCGGCGGGGGCGCGACGGCTATGGCGAGATCGGTGGCCCCCGGAAAGCTGATGGGAGTCGCAGTCAGAGCTGCGGCGGACGTTTCGGGCGCTGCATCCGGCGGGGCCGTCGCGACGAACGTGGCCGGTCGTGCGCGCGGCCGGAAACCGGCCAGCGCGGGGTCGGCGGCGGGCGGGGTCGGGATGGCGTTCGCCTCGTCCCGTGCCGCGGTTGCCGCCTCGGGCGCGAGGAGCGCGTCGGGCCGGGGCCGTGGCCTGAATCCCGCAAGTGCCGGATCGGCGATTGGTCCACCCTCCGTCCGTGGCGCGGGCGCGGCCGCGGCGTCCGGACCCGTCTCAGGCAGCGTGCCCGGACGCGGGCGCGGGGTAAAGCCCGCGAGCGCGGGGTCGGCATAGGGCGCATCGAGGGGCGCGATTTCCGGTTCGGCGGCCGCTCCGGTCATCGGCACCGTCGCGGGATCGATCGCCACGGCAGCCTCAAGTTCGGCCGGGGGCGCTGCGGTGGAAAGCGTTTCGTTGCCCGCAGCGACCTGCGCGTCCACCTGGTCGGGCCGATCCAGAGCCGCGCCATCGTCGGCAACGTCTGGCGAAAGCGGGGCGTCAGACGTGGCGCCGGCTTCGGTGGGCGACGGGGCAGCCTCCTCCGGGCTCTCGGTAACGGGCAGGGCAAGCGCGGCTGCCACGGCCTCGAATGTCGCGGTGCGGGGGCGCGGGCGCGTTTCCGGGGTGCCCGGCACAACGTAGGGCGCATCGTCCGCGGCTTGCGGCTCTGCTGCCGGGTCGAGCGCGTCCGACACCCCGGCTTGCGACCCCTCTACCGGGGCGAGGGGTGCGGCAGGTGCCTCCGCCGCAGGGGCGATTGCGGTGCTGCGCGGCGGCGGAACGACCGGCGGACGGCCAAGGATGACGATGCCGCCCTCGGGTGTCACCGCGCCCTCGGGCGTGGGAATGATCAGACCGCGATCGTCGAACCGGAAGGCCGCGCCGGGGGGCGGCGGAAGAGGCTGCGCCGGCATCGGTGCATCGGCCGGCGGCGGCGACGTGAAATCGGCGTCGAGCGAGGCCATCACCGTTCGTTCGGGCAGCCAACCCGGCACCTCGGTTGTCATGCCCTCGGTGGACGCGGTGGGGGCCGGCGGCGCGGTGGTCCAGATGCCGGTCGCCGCATATCGGATCGCGGGATTGCTGGCCTCGGGCAATTCCGGCGCGGGGGCCGCGACCGGCTCGGGCTGGCTGGGCGCTTCGGCCACCTGCGGCGGGTTCGCCTCGGGCGCGGCCTCGACAAGCCCGGCCGGCGGCGTGACATCGGGCTCGGCCTCCGCTTCGGGCACCGTTGCGGCGGCCACCGTCTCGGGCGGCGCGACCTCCGGCGCAGCGGCGGCGAGGTCTTGCGGTTCCGTCTCGACCGCGGGCGGGGCCGCGGATTGGATCGTCTCATCCGGCAGCGGCCCGTCGGTCCCCGGCCCGAACATCGCCGACCAGAGCGCGACTGCGGCCATCACGGCGACCAGTCCCGCCGTCAGGACGAAGCCCATCAGGGGCGACCGACGGCTCGGCGCGGAGGTCGCCTTTGCCCTGACGGGCGTCGTCGTCCGCTCGACCGCCGCAGGGCGCGGTGCGGCCGACGTGGCGCCGGGGCGGGCCAACACCTTCCTGAGGCCCGCAGGCGCCGTCAGATAGGCCTTCGACGCGGGCGCGAGTGTCTTTGCCGGGGCTGACAGGGTCGGACGGGGCGCGGAGGTGACCGGAGGTGTAACGGAAATCGGGGGCAGCTGGGCCGCGGTCACGCCCAACCTGCCGGTTTCGGAAGCGGGCTGCGCCAAAACCGGCCGCAGCTCAGGTGCATCGGGCGTGGTGAGCTTTGGCTCTGGCGCGGCCGGGTCATCCCTGGCGGGGGACTGGGCCTCGCGACGGCTGCGGCTGAAATACATCGTCCCGCGCCGCCCGGTGGTCCGTAGCGGAGGCCCGGGAGCCTTGGCCTCGCGCGCATGGGATCCGGTGGCTTCGGGCTCCGCCGCGGCGTGCTCGTCGGATGCATCGAAGCCCTCGGGCTGCGTCGCGGCCGCGCGCGCCTCGATCTTCGGCGGGGGCCGGGTGATCGCTGCGGCAGTCTCCTCGCTCAGAGGCGGCGCGGGTTCCGGTGCTTCGACGGCGGGGGCAGGGTCAGGGGGCGCGGCTGGTGACGGTGCCAGGTCATCTGCCCGGGCCGCGTCATCGGCTAGGACCGCGTCAGCTTCCGCCGGAACGGCAACGGCCGGGGCGGGCTCGGGTGGGGCGGGCGCCGCGTCTTGTGGCGGGCCGGGCTCGGCTGCGGGCGGATTTGTCTCGGTCGCCGGCGGGGCGACGTCGGCGGTTTTCGGGGGTTGCGTGCGCACCTCGGGCTTGCGGGCAGCTGCCGGACCCGGCAGCTTTAGCCGGACGAGCGTCGGGACGAGGTCGCGTTCGACGCGCTCGCCGCGCGGCAGGAGCGCAGCGGCCACCGCGGTTTCGCCGAAGAACGGCTCGCCCGTGAAGCTGCCACCCTTGGGCCGAGCGACAAGAGAGACCGGGTTGAAGCCATGATCGTTCGCGAAGTCCTCGGCCTCGTCCAGCGTCTCCCGCGCAACGACCGCCACGTGCAGCACGTCGCCTTCGGCTTCCCAGTCGAACGCAAGCTCGTCCACCGCGTAGGGCGTCATCCCGTCGAGCGCCCGGCGCACGACATCGGCGCGCGCGGCCTCCGGCACGCCGGCGCTGGCGAGGCTGGTGAAGAGAACCTGGTTTTCCGGCAGGATGAGCTTGGTCATCACCTCGCCGCCCGCCAGCGCCTCGGCCTGGGCGCGCAGCTCGGCCATCCGGTCCCGCAAGCCCGGATCGTCGAGCGGGACAGCGCCCAGAAGCTCCCAGCTGCGCTGCACGCGCCTGAGGAGCTGGACGTTCCCATTCGAGAAGTCGAGCGCGAAATCCGGTTTCATGTCATTGTTTGAGCATCTGTCGCCCCGCGTCGCAAGCGTTGCGCGGCACGGGACCTTGTTACAGCAACTTTTTGCCGCAGAAAAGAAAAGACCCAAGAAAGGCCCTTCCGCCGGCGTCACATGAGCGGAAGTTTTCACAAAGGGAGAAACCAGATGCGATTGATCGGAGCCCTGCTGGCCACCGCGCTGATGACGACGGCCGCCGTGGCGGAAGACACCGCTCGCCTTACGGTGGTAGGCGAAGGCCGGGTGCAGGCCGTGCCGGACATGGCCACCCTGACGCTGGGTGTGACGGCCGAAGGCGAGACGGCGAAGGCCGCGATGGACGAAACCTCGGCCGGAGTTTCGGCGCTGCTCGCTCAGCTGGCGGCGGCAGGGATCGCGCCGGAGGACATCCAGACCTCGTCCCTGTCGGTCAACCCACAGTGGAGTGGGTCGAGCTACGGGTCGGGCGAAAACGAGATCACCGGCTATGTCGCGATGAACACCGTCACCGTGCGGGTCCGCGCGCTCGACTCGGTCGGCTCGGTAATCGACGGCGCGATGGGGCAGGGGGCCAACACGTTCAACGGGCTGTTCTTCGGGTTGCAGAACCCGGAGCCCAGGCTGGACGAGGCGCGCGCCGCGGCCGTGGCGGACGCCCGGCGCAAGGCCGAGCTTTACGCGCGGGCCGCGGGCGTGGACCTGGGGTCCATCGCCTCGATTTCGGAGGAAACGGTGATGTCGGGGCCGCAGCCGATGTTCCGCATGGATACGGCCATGGCCTCGGAATCCGTCCCGGTCGCGCCGGGCGAGATGTCGCTGTCCGCCCGTATCGTGATCCAGTGGGAGATCGGCGGCTGACGCAGGCGAAGGGGGGGAGCGGCGTGGCGCCCCCCGGTCGCGTTCAGGCAGTCGCCTTTGCCAGCGCCTGGTCGAGGTCGGCGATCAGATCGTCGGCATCCTCGATCCCGATCGAGACGCGCACCACATTGGGCGCGGCGCCTGCTGCCTTCTGCTGTTCGGGCGTGAGCTGGCGGTGCGTGGTCGAGGCCGAATGGATGATGAGGCTGCGCGCATCGCCAAGGTTCGCGACGTGGCTGAAGATCTGGACGTTGTCGATCAGCTTCATGCAGGCCTCATACCCGCCCTTGACCGCGAAGGTGAAAAGCGCGCCGGCGCCCTTCGGGCAGATCCGCCTGGCGCGTTCGGCATAGGGCGAGGACGGCAGGCCCGCGTAGGTGACGTAGTCGATGCGCGGGTCCTTCTCGAGCCATTGGGCGACCTTCATCGCGTTCGCGACGTGCTTTTCCATGCGAAGCGACAGCGTCTCGATCCCCATCAGCGTGTAGTGCGCGCCCTGCGGGTTCATCGTCATGCCGAGGTCCCGCAGACCGATAGCGATGCCGTAGAAGGTGAAGGCCAGAGATCCGAAGGTCTCGTGGAACTTCAATCCGTGGTAGGCGGGCTCGGGGTCGCTGAGCGAGGGGAACTTGCCGTTCGACCAGTCGAACTTGCCCGAGTCGACGATGGCACCGCCGGTCACGGTGCCGTTGCCCGTCAGGTACTTGGTGGTCGAATGGACGACCAGCGTCGCGCCATGTTCGATCGGGCGGCAGAGGTAGGGCGACGCCGAGGTATTGTCGACGATCAGCGGCACGCCCGCGGCATCGGCGATCTTCGCTATCGCGGGGATGTCGGTGACATAGCCGCCGGGGTTCGCGATCGATTCACAGAAGATGGCGCGTGTGTTTTCGTCGATCGCGGCCTTCACGGCGGCCTCGTCGTCGAAGTCGACGAACTTCGCCGACCAGCCGAACTTGCGGATCGTGTTGGTGAACTGCTGGACAGTCCCGCCATAGAGCCTGGTCGAAGCGACCAGGTTCAGCCCGGGTCCCATCAGCGGGAACAGCGCCATGATCTGCGCTGCATGGCCCGAGGAACAGCAGACCGCGCCCACGCCGCCCTCCAGCGTCGCGATGCGCTCCTGCAGCGCGGCGACGGTGGGGTTTGTCAGGCGCGAATAGATGTAGCCCACTTCCTGCAGGTTGAAGAGCGCCGCAGCATGGTCGGCGTCGCGGAACACGTAGGCCGTGGTCTGGTAGATCGGCACCTGACGCGCGCCGGTGGCGGGGTCGGGGCGGGCGCCCGCGTGGATCTGGAGCGTGTCGAAGCCGTAGCTGGCGGTGTCGGACATGGAAGCCTCCCTCAGGATCGATTTGCGCGGACGTTAGGGCATGGCCGTGGCCGGCACAACGGCGCCGGTGGCCAGCGATCCGGGCAGGGCGCGAGACGCCTGCCCGGTCGGTCCGGCCATCGGGGGCGGTTGTCCGGGCTGGCGGGGCAAGCGAAGACGGTTGTTCCGCGCCCGCATGGGAACGCGGAAGCGCGGTCCTTTTCAGCGCATCCAGAGCCCTTCCGCCTTGAGCCGGTTGCGGATCGCCTGTTCGCGGCGCGGCAGGTCCGACCGGTCGAAGAGCGCCCGCGCCTTGCGGCCGCGGCCCTGGTAGACCAGCCGCTTGATCGGCTCGTATTCCTTCAGGACCTTCTTGACGCGATTGGGGGCGGCGACCTGTTCCAGCACCTCGACCGCGCGGTCGGCCTCGCGGGCATAGAGCAGCGAGAGCACGCGCCAGTGGCAGGTGACGTCGCCGTCGAGGCCGGAAAGCTCGGGTCCCGGGCGGCCGCCGCCGAGGGAGTGGATCACCAGGGGCAGGGCGATCTGGTCGAGCCAGGGGTCAAGGCTTTGACAAACAAGGGATTCCGGCGGGTTGTCGCGGATGGAGAGCGCGTAGGTCAGGAAGCGGGCGCCGAAGACCCTGGGGCAGGGGCCGAAGAACCAGCCCGCATTGAAATAGAGGTAGCGCTGCCAATATTCGTCGGGGTGAGAGAGGTCCAGCGAGCTTTCGAAGTCGAGCCCGAAGCGGTCGTAGAGGGGGCGCCAGGTGCCGGCGTAGCCGGTGCCGTAGAGCTGGATCTCGGGCCAGGTGCCCTCGCGCCGCATCGAGGCGGAGGGACGGTCCCACGGGAAGGCGACGGTGGCGAGGTCGCCGATGACCAGCGTGTCGGTGTCGAAGAACACGAAGGGCTCGCCCTCGGGCAGGGCCGACAGCGCCTCGATCTTGTTGCCGTAGGGGTAGGACTGGCCGAAATGCTGTGTCTCGAACGGCAGGATCGTTGCGCCGAAGCCCTCAAGCAACTCGCGGACCGGACCCGTGATCCGGGTGTCGCGGTCCCAGCGGGGGCCGGGCTGGGGCTCGGCCACGAAGAGGCGGCCGGGGAAGCCGGGGGAGGCGGCGCGGAGCGAGGCGGCGAAGAGCACGGCCTCGTATTCCAGCCGGCCGCGCTGGGCGACGATCATCACGTTGAAGGGGGCGAGGTCCGGCATCGGGGCGCAGTATAGGCCGGTGGGCGGCGGCGGGAAGGGGGGGCGTGCTGCGGGCCGCGAGCGGGGGAATCGGGGGTTAACGCGCTGATTTCACGGAAAAATGGGGTTGCACAGAGTGTGCACCGGAAGTGCACCGGGTGTGCACAGGCCGGTTCGGGGGGT